>Ga0308157_10000507_pt1 | contig 127075 bp, 100 predicted proteins | sample PhyBR1_FD_201035 | JGI IMG/M metagenome (GOLD analysis project Ga0308157, IMG submission 201035) | Phyllosphere microbial communities from UC Gill Tract Community Farm, Albany, California, United States - DLSLB.R1 | ecosystem: Host-associated > Plants > Phyllosphere > Unclassified | place... | reverse complement strand
CTATCGGTGTGAAGATATACTTTCTCTATCGTCGCAATAGTTTTCTTTTCCTGCGCCTGTAAAAAACCAATTGATAAAACAACCAAAAGAAAACAAAGCAACATACATTTTTTATTTCTACAGAAAGATTCAACCATTCAAATTCAAATTTTATATTAAACGATATTAACAAACTAACAAACAACCCTATTTTTCTATTTTTTTACAGTATAATAAATCTTTTTTACCACTGGAATACCAGAACTGGTAATTCCTTCTAATGCTACTTTTACTTTTGTTTCCACATTAGAATTAAAATAACTTACTCTGGCATTTCCTGTTTTATCTGGATTTAAATAAGGGGTCCAATAAATTGTGTTTCTTACTGCCGCATTATCATCTAACTCTGGATTAGGCTTACTTGGATCAGGAACATAAAAAACCCGAGCCGTATAAAATCCTTCTAGCTCTTTATTAATAGTATGAAAAACCTTTGTTTTTAATTTATTCCCATTTGTAGTAATGGCAATAACACCTGTCTCTGAATTGTAATAACCTCCAAATGAATTTTTAATAGCTTCTATTTTCACAACATCAGCGGGCTGCACAAAGTCTAGTTCTTCACGATATCTAACCTCAAAACCGTTTATAACAAAAACTGGCGGTGATTTATAACGAAGGAATCGAACAGACATACCATCTCCAATAAATTCTGCGATAGTTCCTGGAATTACGTTTTCAATAAGTTGATAAATGTCAACGAAATGTGTGGCATTTGTATCTGCAACATAAGTGAATTCCGGTATTCCAACAATAGATGTTCTGTCATATTTCTTTCGGGAAACAACATTCACTTCTTTTAAAACATTTGCAGGATTTACGCCAAAGGCTACAAATTTCTTGAACACATTTTCAATTGACTTATTTGTTGTTTCGGGAAAATTATTTAGTTCGCTTTTAAAAGTAATAGGAATCGGAGATTTCTCAATAGGCTTTAATACTATTTCGCCTCTAAATTTACCCTTTGCATTTCTGGTACTTAAATACATTTTAGTTTTTCCAGAGAACATAAGATTTTCAAATTTAAAAGTTCCTTCAGAATCCGTAACAGCATTAAAAATATTAAAATTCTTTTTATTCATTAAACCCAAAGTCAAATTAGTATCCACTAATGGCTTTGATCCTAGAAGTTGTTTTACTTTTCCGGTTATTGTAATTCCTTTTTCTGCTACATAATTAACACTTTCGCTAACCATTGGAGGTATTTTCCATAAAAATTCTCTCCATCCTTGGGTTAACAGCAAATTATCCAAATCTTCCAGACGTTTTGTATTATTGGAATCAAAATAATAAGCCGGATTGTTTACCTTACCTTGTATATCAGATTCCATAAAAAAATAAGAACTAATATTGGAACCTAAATCTTTATCTTCTTCCTCACCATTCATATCGGTCACGCTCAAAGAAAAACTTGCCGATTTTGGTATTCCTGCCTTGGTTTTTGAAGAAACACTTATGGCAACCTGTTCCAGTGGCTTATAACTTGTTTTGTCAGTAGCGAGTACTACGTCTAAATCATGCTCTTTTTCAATATACACCAAGCGCTCACTTTGGGGTCTGGAATTACCATCAAACAATGTTATTTGACTGATACCTTCGGGGGTTTTATCTTTTGGCAATTCAAAAGAAAAAGTGGTTTCTGTAAGTGTTTGATTGCTTTCCAAATAGGAAATTCCCTTTCCTTTACAAATCAACGTTAGTACTGCATTCGGGTTTTGAGCCAAGGTCGCCTGATTTGTATTTATGGTTATGATATTTTTTCCTTTTAACAATCTATAACTTAGTAAATATCCTTGTTTGGTAACTTTTGGAAGATCGTTACGAAGTTCAGCTCCTGTCTTGGTTATAGTTTTCACGTAATATTGCTTGCCTTCAATGGGAATCATTTGAAATTTACCCATGCCATCATGGGAACTTGCAAAAGAGGTAATCAATTCATTATTGGAATCGAAAACTTTTCCCGTGACCTCTATGGGGTTTCCATTGCCATCCACGGCCTTAAAACCAATAACACTGGCGACATTTTCCAAAAGCGAACCCCCTTCAGGAAAAAAATCAACCTTGGACGTACTTTTTGCACCACTAGTGAGTGCGTTTATTACCACAGTATTATCATTTTTCATTCGAGTAGAACTAGAGACCGGATTCTGTTCGAAAACATTAATGATTTCAATATCTTTTTTAAACACAAAATCATCCCCGAAATTTCTATTCCAATTCGTGTACGCACGTAGTTGGTAACGCCCCGGTTTTACAATGGAGTCCAACAATTTAAAATCACCATTCCCTAAACCCATTTCCAAATTGGTTTTGTTACGGGCAACTATCTTGGAATCGGGCGAAATCAACTCTACATATAAAATATTGCTATTATCAAAAAGTAAATTGTTCTGAGCTCTTACAACATAGGCTTTGTACCATAAATCTTCACCCATAAAATAAATTGACCTATCGGTGTGTAGATATATTTTTTCTATATTGGTAATTATCTTTTCCTCTTGTGCATGCACAAAACCTATTGACAAAACAATCCATAAAAAACAAAGAATACAGCAATTTCTATTTCTGGTAAAGGATTCAAGCATATAAATATACTTTTAGATTAAACAATTCTTAAAAACTCCTAAACCAAAAATCAATTATATATGTAAGATTTGGCTTGTAAATAAAACAATCAAAAACCGTGCCTGTTTTAACTTTTTATAAGTAAAAATAGTATTACTTTTTAGAGAACATTTGTTTAAACTTACTTTTTATCTAAAAGTTGTATTAAACTTGAACTCGATTAATAAAACAGATGTCGCTCCGATGGAGCTTAAACACGGTTTCATTTTTCCTTTCTATAAATATTATGCTCCTACGGAGCTCCATTTTTTTGAAAGAGACTAAATTTAACCACAGAGTGGCAGGATATTTATAGAAATTAACAATGATGAATTTCTATAAATAGTATGCTCCTACGGAGTTCCATTTTTTTGAAAGAGACTAAATTGAGCCACAGAGTGGCAGGATATTTATAGAAATTAACAATGATTAAGTATATCAAGAGCTCTGTAGGAGCGACATACAAAAGCATACTAATAATCGAGTTCAGGTATTAAATAAAAAAAAACCAATTCCTTGGTAGCGTTAGTATTACTCCCTCTTATTGATCAAAAACAGTTAAGCTCACTCGCTTTTTATACATTCTTTTCTAATTTCAAAAAAAAAAGATTCACAGATTTAAAAATAATTTCAAATCTGTGAATCTTATAGTAAAACTGAATTGATTTTAGAAAAATCAATTAAAACTGAATCCTTAAATCCTTAATTGCCTTAAAAAAATCAAATCAATTCCTTAAAATACTGCAATAAAATTTTGTCATTTTCTAAAGTAGGCGTGAAAATTTCTAAAATGCTGGGTTTGTCATTTTGCTTATACAAAATTTCCAAACTAGTATCTAAACTGGCTTCATCATTGGCAACTAAATAATTCAAACCATACATTTTTGCCAAATGCTCAGCCGTCAGATTATGGAATGTTTCAAAGAAAGTATTAAAAACAGGAGTTTCCGAGTGACCTGGCAAAATCCTAAAAATCCCTCCTCCTCCATTATTGATCAGAATAATTTTGAAATCTTTTGGAATATAATTGTTCCAAAGCGCATTACTGTCATATAAAAATCCGATATCACCAGTTATAAAAACGGTTGGCTTTGCATTCCCAACTGCAGCTCCAATCGCTGTTGAAGTACTGCCGTCAATACCGCTGGTTCCTCTGTTACAAAATACTTCACTCGATGAATCTATCGGAATTAGCTGCGCATAACGGATAGCCGAGCTGTTGCTTATTTGCAGCTGACTGTTTTGAGGAAGACTCTCGATTACTTTCTCAAAAACCTTGAAATCTGTAAAAGGGATTTTTGACAAATAACTGTCATGCTTTTCTTTACGGAATTTCCTAAGCGTATCAAATCGGGAAAAATAATCACTCTCCACTTTTGATGTCAATGGCAAAAACGCATTAAAAAAAGTATTAGGATCCAATTTGAAATGTTTTGTCAGACAGCCAAAAGTATCATATGCTCTTAATGTATCGATGTGCCAATGGTGTTTGGGTTGGTATTTTCTCAAGAAAGCCTTAATACGTTTGGAAACAACCATTCCGCCAAAAGTGATCAAAATTTCTGGACGAAATGCCTCAAAATCTTCAGCCGTAAAAGGTGTAATTATAGTATCAATACTGGTAATAAAGCTTTCGTGGTGCACATTTGAAGTATTCTCCGTCATCACTGCTACCGATTCCTTTTGAGCCAAAGCTTCAATAGTTGTTTCAGAAATTGAATTAGGTTCGTTAACACCTATCAAAATCAATTTTCGGGAAGTTTTGTTCCAAATGTCAGCATATTGTTTTAAGACTTCCAAATCAACAGTCTGCGGTTCATTTGCGGAAGCGAAAATTTTACTGTTGACACTTAAGTCCGAAACGGTTTCATACAAAGGTTCTTCGAATGGAGCGTTAATATGTACGGGGCCTTTTTTGTCGATTGCAGTATTAATCGCCTCATTTATTTTTATGTCGTTTTCTTCTGAAACATCTTCCTGCAAATTGGCATTGTACAGCGAATGATTAGCAAAAACATTCTGCTGACGAATGGTTTGCCCATCGCCAATATCAATTTTGCTCTGCGGTCTGTCTGCCGAAATCACGATAAGCGGAATTTCGCTGTAGAACGCTTCCGCAAAAGCTGGATAATAGTTCAGCAGTGCCGAACCAGAAGTACAAACCAAAACGGTAGGTTTACCCGTTTGCTGGGCAATTCCCAACGCAAAAAAGGCTGCAGCTCGCTCATCGGCGATGCTGTAACACTGAAAAGCGGGATTGCTGGCAAAACCTATCGTGAGAGGCGCATTTCTTGATCCCGGAGATATAATGATATTGGTGATTTCTTTGGCTAAAAAAATTTGAAGTATGCTTTGTGCTAAAGGTATTTTGGGATAAATCATTTAAAAGGTTTAAAAGTTTAATGTTTAAAAGTTTAAAAAAACTTCTAAAATTGTTTTGCAAAGTTACAAAGTTGCTGAAGCTTTTCTGCTGATTTTGGTCATAGTTTTCATAATTTTGAACTACAAATAAAACTTCCATGAAAATCACCATCAGACCATATCAAACTGAAGATACGCAAGCGATATTAGACATTATCAATTATAATATTCTGCATTCGACAGCCATATATGATTATAACATTCGAAGTTATGAACTGCAGCAATCATTTTTGGACGATAAAATCAAGAAAAACTTCCCCGTAATTGTTGCCGAAACAGATGGTAAAATCGCTGGTTTTGGAATGTATGGCGAGTTCCGCTTTCGGGAAGCCTACAAGTATACTGTTGAACATTCTGTTTATGTGAACAATGATTTTCATGGAAAAGGAATTGGAAAATTGCTATTGCAGGAACTTATCGAATTGGCAAAAAAACAAAACCTACACACTATGATTGCCGTAATCGATGAAGAAAATCAAAGCAGTATCGATTTCCATGAAAAATTTGGATTCAAAACCGTTGGAGTAATTAAAGACTCTGCTTATAAATTTGACCGTTGGCTACATTCTGTTTTTATGCAGTTGATTTTGGAGTCTTAAAGTCATAAAGTCCAAAGTTGCAAAGTTGCAAAGTTCCAAAGTCTTCTTGTTGCGACATTAGCTATTGACTTTGGACTTTATGACTTTAAGACATGCAACTTTATAGTATCTTTGCACTTTTATAAAATACTATGAGTTTCACACTGCTTTCTTCTCCCCTGCAGGGATTTACCGATTTTCGTTTTAGAAATGCTCAAAATAAATATTTCGGAGGAATAGACACTTTCTATTCTCCTTACATCCGGTTGAATGGAAAACTGGTTATAAAATCATCTTACGAACGTGATTTGCTTCTGGAAAACAATAACACCTTAGAAGTGATTCCGCAGGTTATTACCAATGATGCAGAAGAATTTTTATTTGTTGCCAAATACGTTAGAGAATTGGGATACAAAGAATTGAACTGGAATTTGGGCTGTCCTTATCCAATGGTAACCAAATCAGGAATGGGTTCAGGATTGATTAAAAATACTGAACAAATAAACAACATTCTGGAAAGAGCACATTCGGAAACTGATATTATTGTGTCAATGAAAATGCGTTTGGGCTATGACACTACCGAAGAAATTCTTGATGTTTTACCGATTTTAGATCAATATCCAATAAAAAATATTGCTATTCACGCCCGCATAGGCAAACAGCTGTATAAGGGCGGTGTTCATCTGGATGCGTTTCAGCAATGTATTGACAACACCAAACACAAACTGTATTACAATGGCGATATAACTTCGGTGGCCAAATTTCATGAAATGCAGGAGCGTTTCCCTACGATAGACCATTGGATGATTGGAAGAGGTTTAATAGCAGATCCGTTTTTGCCCTCCATGATAAAAAATAACACTACTGAATATCCCAAAAACAAGATGGAATTATTCAGCGCCTTTCATGATACTTTATACGAAGGTTATAGCGAATCTTTATCGGGGCAAACCCATATTTTATTGAAAATGCATCATCTGTGGGAGTACTTTTCGGTTATCTTTTCGAATCCGCACAAAGTTCACAAAAACATCAAAAAATCCAAAAGCATCCGAAATTACGAAGTCACGGTTAAGGAAATCATTTCCATGGAAAAATAAGCAAGAGAATCCTTAAATCTTATAAGTTTCAATAATAAATATGTAACGCCTTTAAGTTTGTATGCCAATAAATTTGCATATAATCTTAAACATAAACATCATGAACCTAAAAAGAATTTTCGGTGCATTACTTACTGGTCTTGGTATAGCAGGACTTATTTATGCAGCAGTAATATTTGCAGATACATCAGGCGGAACAAGAGACATTAAATCATTGATTATTTACGGAATCTTGGGAATTGTATTTTTTACTTCGGGGATAAGTTTGGTGCGAACAACCAAGGACGAATCGTAAAAAACAAGAAAAAAGGAGTCTGTCGCTAGCAACAACAGACTCCACAACAAACAGATTAAATTCCAAGATTTAAAAGTTATAGGTAATCATTCCTTTGAGGTAAAAAGGGGTTCCTGGCGTAAAATGAATTTCTTCGACAGGTGCAGGTTCATTTTGTAATCTAGATTCGGTGGCAAATTGGGTTTCATTCCATTTGGTATTGAATAAATTTTGAATCGAAATACCAAATACTATCTTTTTATTGTAGGTATAATTTAAATTGCAATCGGCAACAAAATAGCCTTTTGCAATTATCGAATTGTCTTCGTTTGCTGGCCTGTCATCCATGTAGCGATAACGAATTCCTCCCGAAAAATTTTTCCAATTTTGTAAACTGATTCCGCCCGTAGTTGTAAATGCTGGTGCCAGCGGAATATAATTCTCCCCTTTTGGGTCATCAATGCTTCTGGCGTGAGTATAATTTCCATCAAAATCAAAAAACAAAAAGTCATTCAATTGGTAACGCAAACCTAGATCCAGACCCATTCTTTTGGTTTTTCCACTAGGTTCTACAATTCCTGCATCACCAACATAAACAAACTCCTGCTGTAAATACAAATACCATAAAGCCGAATTGACGATTAATTTTGGAAAAGGCTTCCAAATCGTGCCAATATCAGTTCCTATAGCAGTTGGCAAAATTTCTTCTCCGCTATTTGCAACCACAACTCTGGTATCATTGGAGTGAAATCCCATCCCTGATTTTACAAAAAACTGTAAATCGTTATTTTCAGAATAAATGAAATTTAACTTGGGAGAAACTTTCACCTTGTCCTGAGTTTGTGTTTCATAATTAACCTGCAGTTTGTCCAAATAATTGAATTTAAAATAATCCAATCGAACTGCAGGATTTATAATCAGCTTGCCCAAAGTAATTTCGGTATTCAGATAAGTAAACATATTCGATTGATCGATATCACCTAATTTTATTTGTTCCAAAGTTGTATTTCGGTTAACTGTGTGTGACAATTCGGTGTCTTTTGTCTGATCGTTTCGGACACCAACACCAATCTGATATAAAACTTCGGTTTCGCCATAAAGATGCTTGTTATTCAATTCGGCATTTATTCCATAAATATTCCTGTCTTCCTTTTGACGAATTTGGTCGCCATTTACGGGATCTTCCAAAAAAAATGTAAAATTCGAATACAATTCAAATTGATAGTTGCTGTAAAAAGTATTCGCTTTCAAGAAGGTATTTGCATCTATTGATTTATTTATCGCCACATTAAAATTAGTTCGGGAAGTATTTCCTCCTTCGGTATCATCAACAGAGCCAAATCTTGAAATATTCCCTTCATCAACCAAACGTTGCGGAATTTGACCAGAAGCATCCCATTTGCTCGAAAAGCGCGAACCTAAAATAAAAACAGTACTGTTATCATCCAAAATAGCTGAATATTTACCCAAAATATTGATTCGGTTAAAATTTTGAGGGGAATCAAATGGCCCGTCAGTCATAATATATTCGGTTGCCAAATATGCGCTCTGCTTTTTTTGGCTTCCCAATAAATCAAACAAACCGATAGTTCTAAAAGTATTGAACTGACCAATTTCAACACCTATACTGCTGTTTTCCAATTTGTCCTTGGTTTTAAAATCAACATAACCCGCCGTATTAAAATCTCCTTTATTGGCATAATACGTTCCTTTACCGAAATCAATTTTATCTACCGTTTCCGGAATTACAAAATGCAGATCAGAATAGCCTTGTCCGTGTGCGTGAGAAACCATATTTACTGGCATTCCATCCACCGAAAGAGCTACATCTGTACCATGATCCACATCAAATCCTCTTAAAAACATTTGCTCTGCCTTACCTCCGCCTGCATGCTGACCAATAAACAAACCTGGTACTTTTCGCAATATTTCCTGAGTGGAATTGACTGGCGAAGTTTCCAAATCAATCTTGGTAATCACATTCATAGCCGACAATTTTGGCTGAATAACAACCTCGGATAATTGAAAACTATCCGCTTCAAGAGTGATCAAAACCGTATCATTGATTATGGTATAAATTGTTTTTTTATAACCCAAGGCACTAATTTTCAAAATATTTTCAGCGGTTGTTTTTTCAATGCTGAAGACACCCAACTCATTAGTATGTGCATGACTTTCGGTAGTGGTATTTAGTACATACGCATTTTCAATTGGGTGCCCGAAAGCATCAATAATTTTTCCGTTTACAGTTTGAGCATGGGAATACAAGCCTATAAAAGCAATTAAAATCAACAGCGTTTTTTTCATTGGGGGATTTTATAATTGACTAATTTTAGTTTCAAAATTCGGGCCTAATTCGTAAGTACTCTTTAGAAGTTCTTCCTTAATGGGCGGAATTTTTTCGCTAAAATTATTTGATTTGTAAATAGCAGCCAAATGATATTGTACCCTAGGTTCAAATGATTTCCCAATAACATGATTTTGAGCAATTTCCATCGCTTTTTTAACATTTCCAACATTATAATACGACCAAGCTAACAAATCATAGGAATCTGGCGTGGGTCTGTGATCTACTTCTATTTTGGCAATTTCTAAAGCTTTTAGAGCTGTTTCTTTTTTATCTGCCAATAATAAAACATTGTATTTGTTGTACATGGCACCGTAATTATTAGTTTTCAGCATTGCAAAATAAGCTGCTGTATTTACATTTTCTTCGACAGAATTTCCTTCATACTGTGCAATTTGAGCTTTCAGCAAATAAAAATCGGGAGTGTTATTTTTTTTGGAAATTGTTCCAATTATTCTTTTGGCTTCAGTCGTATTTCTTTCGTGGGAAAAAACAATCCATGCAATCCCTTTTAAGGCATAGGTATAATTTGGATCTAATTTCAAAGTCTGTAAATAACTATTATAAGAATCTTTAATACGCCCTGCATGACCATAAAAATCACCCAAATTCGAGTAGGACCAAATTCGTAGTGCCTTATTGTCTTCTTTCTCGGCAATCGTTCTGGCCTTTTCCATAAATTGTATGGCGGTAGGTAAATCGCCCTTGTGATCATTCCATTTTGCAATCCGAATTAAATAATCATAGTCATTAAAATCTTTGATGGCATCTAAATTTTTGACCGCTTCATCATAATTTCCCAACTCCATTTGCACGTCAAAAAGTAATTTTTGAGTTTCTTTTCTTCCTTCCCCATTTGCAAGAGCTTTATTGGCTAAAATCAAAGCTTCCTTAAAACGATGCTGTGAAATATAATTTCTGGCCAAAGAACGTAATGTTCCCACTCTGCCATAATTATTGGCTTCGTTGGCTTCTTCCAAAAGTGATTCCGTTTTATACAAATTTTCAATGGCACCTGTATATTCAAAAATTGTGGCATAATTTGATGCCAATAGTCCCAAATACGAACTTTGATTTGGAGCCCGATCTAATTTGTCTTCCCAAAAAATAATTTCCTTATTCGCTGAATCAAGTGATTTATTATCGCTCAAATTCAAATATTGCTCATAATCGTCAGTATTGGTAATTTGATTATTTGGATTGTTGCTACAACTTGCTAGTAGTATAACAAATAACAATGCCGAAATGTGTTTAATTGTTTTCATAATAACTTGTTTGTTGTTAGAGTAAAAACAGAACAAGCAGTAGGAACCTGTTCTGTTTTTTAATAAAATTACCAAGCAGTAGCCAAGTACGGAAACGAAGTACCGAACGCTACATCATTGGCATTTACATGGTCGGAAGTCAATTGGGGATTTAAAGTTCCAGCCGAACCGCCAAAAATCAATAATAATTCTACATCAATTACATCATCAGCCAGAGCTCTTCCTGTCAGAACATTTGTACCATCAAAAAAAGTGGTCTTTTTGGTCGTAGAAACATTCAGTACATCTGTAGCCAAAAGTCCTGTAAATGCAGAAGCCGATTGTCCCAAGGCATTTTTGTCATAAGCCGGATTTAATGCCATCAGTCTCGATTGAAAAATCGATTGGTATTTACTACCCATAGCCGATGGAATGGCAGCGTTAAAATCATCTTTTGGCTGTCCCGAAGCTATAAAAACGGTATTAATTGCCGGTCTGGCCATTTGATCCTGTTGTACAAATGTTCCGGAAAAGTCCATCATGCCCATCATGTCCATGTCTCCATCATTATTATCGTTATCATTACAATTTATAGAAACCAATGCGATGGTAATTGCGATGGTTATCATTTTTAATTTATTCGTTTTCATACTATTGTTTTTTAGTTTTTAATACTATTTCTTATTGTTTTCTCTTGGTTTCCGCCCAAACATTCAAGGTTCCAGAGCCACCCAGCATTGCTTTTGGCACTTCAACAACGACTGCCAAAACATTTGTCCCTGCAAAAGTGTCTACACCCGGATTATTAAATCCGGTTGCTGTTCCTCCCAAAATTTTTTGAAATTGACCTAAATCAAAGAAAAACGGATCGTCTCTGGGGCCTGCAAAAAATTTCATGCCGTTTTTGGTTGCAGTTACCGGAGTCATTTTATAAGTAGAAATTGCAACGTCTCCAGAAGCTTTACTTACATCTATGGAACTGCTTTTTCCAGTCATCGAAGGTTTATAAGGCCCGAAGAAATACATTTTATCACCTCTTTTTATAGCCTGAATCACCAGATCTTCAACATTATCACCTGTGTTGTCAATATTGACTTCGATCATCACATTTTCATTAAATACGGCTTCGGCTGTTTTGTTAGGAGATAACAATCCTTGAGTGTTTACTGCAAAAACTAAGTTATTGGTGTCCTGTCCCTGAAAAGTGAACATGTCCGTAATGTCGGCCGCATTACCGGTTACTGAAGGCGCATCAATGTGATCCGCCGCAATTAGAACTAATCCTGAAATCGCCAAGAGTGAAAGTCCCAATACTAATTTTGATTTTTTCATTTTATTATAATTTTTATGGTTATAAAAGCATTTACGCAATTGGTTTGCTTTTGGTTTTAAAAAAATTAAAAAAAAATTAAAAAATACCACAAATAACTAATTATCAACGATTTAAATGCTTTAAAAAAATTAAAATTTAAATTCACATTTATTTATTTTCGATAATTATTAAAAATGTCAGGAATTAAAATGATTTGTATATGTTTGTAAATCACAAATCCAAACACCATGACGCAAGAAGAATTATTAGTTTTAATTTACAGTAAGGATGAAAAAGCATTTACGCATTTATACGATATGTATTCCAAAAGTTTGTTTGCGGTCATCAATACTTTAGTCAAAAACAGAGAAGAAGCTGAAGATGTTTTACAAGAAGTATTTGTCAAAATTTGGAAAAACATCGATTCCTATCACGAAAGCAAAGGGCGCTTTTACACTTGGATAATCAACATTGCACGCAATACTTCCATCGATAAACTGCGTTCCAAAAATTTTAATAACAGCCAAAAAAACCTTTCTTCGGATAATTTCGTAAATCTATTAGACGACAGCAACAAACTGTCCCATAAAATCGACGCTATCGGAATTCAGGAATTTGTAAAAAAACTAAAACCCAAGTGTATTCAGATTATCGATTTGTTATTTTTTAAAGGATATACACAGCAGGAAGCTTCCGAAGAATTAGCAATACCATTGGGTACTGTTAAAACACAAAACAGGAATTGTATTAACGATTTACGACTTTATTTAAAATTATAATGGATACAAAACAATATATAGACTCCGGAATTTTAGAGCTTTATGTTTATGGTTTGCTTAGCGAAACAGAAAACATGGAGATTGCCGCTTTGGCAAAAGAGTATAGCGAAATAAATGATGAAATCATTTCGATTGAAAAAGCTATCGTGGCCTTATCTTCGACTTTTTCTCCATTTCATTCGGTTGCCAATTATGAAAAAATTAAAACCAAATTAGAACTGAAACATGGAAAGATAGTCGAAATGACTCCTGCAAGATCAAAATATACTTATATCGGCTGGGCGGCAGCTGTAGTTTTGTTATTAGGCATTGGTTATCAATACCAACAGCTCAATGAGACCAATAATCAAGTGGTTGAAATAAATTCTGAAAAAGAAAATCTGATTAAAACAGTTGATTCATTAGGTATAAAAAACAAAACTATCGAAACGAGTCTGGCTGTCATTCGTGACCCAAAAAATACTGTAGTAAGCTTGGGCGGACAGACAGTTTCACCTGCTTCATTCGCAAAAATATATTGGAACAAAGAAACCAAAGCTGTTTATGTAGATGCATCGGGTTTGCCGAAACCGCCAAAAGGAATGGTTTACCAAGTTTGGGCCTTAAAATTAGCACCCGTTTTAACCCCGACAAGCATTGGATTACTGACAAATTTCACTGCTAACGACCAAAAAATATTCGAAGTTAGCGATACTGGTTTTGCCGAAGCTTTTGGAATAACATTAGAACCGGAAGGCGGAAGTGTTTCTCCAACAATGGAGCAATTATACACTCTGGGAAAGGTTTAGATAAAGCCTTTGTTTTGATAACTTTTACATCTCACAAAAAAGAGTTTGCTACAGGCAAACTCTTTTTTTATAATTGGTCCCTAAAAACTGACCACTGATTACTTATTCTAAAACTAAGCTTTAATCCAATTTACCACTTCTGGGTCTGTTGGTAAAGTTTTTGGAGAAATCACTTTTTCCAATTCCCCTTTTTCATTGATAAGGTATTTTTGAAAATTCCATTTCACTACCGAATCCTCTAGTCCATTTTTAGATTTTTGAGTCAAAAACTGATAAACGGCACACATATCATCTCCCTTAACGGAAACTTTATCCATCATTGGAAATGTAACTCCATAATTCAATTGACAAAAAGAAGCTATTTCTTCCTTGGTTCCTGGCTCCTGTGAGGCAAAATTATTGGCAGGAAAACCAATTATCACAAATCCTTTGGAGGAATACTCTTTATACAGGGCTTCCAAGTCTTTGTATTGTGGAGTTAAGCCACATTTTGAAGCTGTATTGACAATCATAACTTTTTTACCTTTTAGGGTTGCAAAATCAAAAGTCTTACCATATAAATCTTCCACTTTGAATTGATAAATAGTTTGTTTCACTTGTGCCTGAATTTGGATATTAAAAAGAAACATTGCGCTAATCGCTACTAGTATTTTTTTCATGATTTATTTTTTTATAAAATTAAACAAATATCTGTTGAATCTCCAACTATTCATCTCGAACATTAAAAATAAAAAAAGATGCCCTTTTTAGAGCATCTTTTAATGAAAGATTGATAATTAGAAGAACGCCCCCATGTAATTTGTCTTTTTTAAACTAACCTACTAATCTAAATTTACCTGAAAATTACAAATCCTTTAAACTATCTCTCGTTTCAATTATAGAACAAGTGTTTTAGTAAAAATATTGTGCAGAAAACCACTTAAAACCCAACTTTAACATTTAAAATACATCAAACAAAGAATTAAACAAGATTTTTACTGTACAATTTTTCAATAAAAAAAAGAGGCTTAAAAAAAACCTCTTTAATTTGATAATTTCATCGGACCCCCCTTGCAATTAATTTCCCTAAATCTGACCTACTAAATCATAATTACAAATCCAAAAAAATTATCCTTTATGAATAGATATTCAAATATAAAATAAAAAATTATTCACTCCACAAAATAACCTATTTAATCGATGAAATGCATTTTTTATAAAAAAAAATACGTTTTTTACTACAATAAATACAATTTTAAAAAATATTTGAAACATTATTATGCAGTATCTTACCTACTAAAATAAATGAATTAATCCTCTTTAGCTGATTTTTGGTCAAAAAGTATGGAATTCAAAAAAAAAGATGCTTTTTTTTTAAAAGCATCTTTTCCAAAACTAACTGTAAAAAATAATATCAAAGTTCTCTCCTCTTTTTAACTAACTTTAAAACAAACTATGAAAAATAACCTTATAACATTCAAGGATTTCAAACCAATATTATTTACTATACAATTTCCAAATACCGTGCCATAAATCCATAAATTCCTTTTTATATCGACAAAAAGTAATTCTTTTAAAAACTTATAAGATTTAAGCTACTTAACAAACCGATATTTTATAATAATAAAAAAGGGCTAATCTTACGAATAGCCCCTCTTAAAATTTGAATAAACGTTACTTTTTATAAAACTTCTTATACTTTGGATAAGTAAGAGCGCCAATAATAGAAATAGTTCCTAGAGAATACCAAATCCAGCTCAACGAATGCGCCTCACCGCTTGCATAGGAATGTAATCCCACCAAATGGAAATTTACACCATAATATGTAAATAAAATAGATATAAATGCAAACATGCTCATCAAGTTAAAAACCCATTTCCCTCTTAATGAAGGCACAAATCGGGCGTGAATCACAAAAGCATATACCATAATACTGATTAAAGCCCAAGTCTCCTTTGGATCCCATCCCCAATAACGTCCCCAGCTTTCATTGGCCCATTGTCCTCCAAGAAAGTTCCCAATGGTCAACATAATCAATCCAACTGTCAATGACATTTCATTAATATAGGTAATCTCCTTAATATTTAAAGACATCTTTGCCTTGTTCTTTTCAGTGGTAAAAAAGATTAAAAGAAGTGATACAAAACCCAAAATCATTCCCAAGGCAAATGGTCCGTAACTTGCCACAATAACGGCCACGTGAATCATTAGCCAATAAGAATTAAGTACAGGCTGTAAATTGGCAATTTCAGGATCAATCCAATTGGCATAAGCTGCCGCAAGTATCATTGCTGTAACAAATGCTGCCGAAGCAACAGTCAATTTTGATTTTATATCAAATGCCAAACCAAAAAACATAGTCGCCCATGCTACATATACAATTGCCTCATAAGCATTACTCCAAGGTGCGTGCCCCGAAATGTACCAACGCGCTATCAATGTAATTGTATGCAACAGAAAAAACACTGCAATAATCACATGCATCGAATTGACTAAAATGCGTAACAATTTTGAATCCTTAAAAATTTGAAGAATCGTAAACGCCAACATCAAAATGGCTGCAAACATATACCAGTATGGCAGCTTTTGAAGCAAATCATATTTATTATAAGTTATTTCCAAATCGATTTTATCTTCGGTTGGTCTTACTTTTGCTCCAAATTTCTTTTGAAAGCCATTGATACTTTCCAATAGCTCATCGGCAGTTTTATAATTTTTTGATTCGATAGCATGGCTTAACGTTCCAAAATAAAGTGGCAAAATACTTTTGGTATAGGTAGAATCCATTCCTTTTAAACCGGCGTGTTCCAATTCTAAATATGAAATCCATTTATTGCCTGGATCATTTGGTATTGGAAAAATCCTTAAAATACTTCCACTCAATGCCGATTCCATCAAGTTTACTTTCTTATCTGTTTCTACAAAATCCTTTTCAAATTGATTAGGATTTGCCGCTTTGTACGCCGCATCCAAATATGGTGAAAGTTTATAATTCCCTTTGGCATCAAAAAAGGCAATAAAAGGAGCAAATTCATCTTTAGCATCAATCCCGATTATACGACGAATGCTGTCATTTCCAGATTTAATATAAATCAATGGAACCTCTATCCATAATTGCGCACTTTGTGTCATTGACAAAAATACCTGATCGGAGTTCATTCCATTATACTTATCTGAATGGCTCACTTTTCGCAACAATTCGGATGAAAATGTATTGATTGGTTTCATTCGTCCACCAGCATCTTGAATAACCAATCGACCAAATTTTGCCGCATGTTCTTTACTCACCGTAAAAGCGGTCAGTAAGGAATCCAATTGTTTTTGAGTTGGTTTCACTCGTACATGGGCAGGGCTTTCGGTAGCCGAATCCTGTTCGTGATCATGATTGTGCCCAGCATGCTCTTGTGAAAAACCTGAAATACTCAAAAACAAAACTAAAATTGTTATTAGCTTTTCTTTTTTCTTTTTCACAACGTCCAACTTTCTTTTTAAATCGGCAAAACGAGAATTTTTGACAAACAAAATAGCAAGCATACTAAAAAACAATAAAAAGTATCCAATATAAGTAATGGTTGTTCCCCAATAATCGTGGTTTACAGATAAAACAGTTCCTTTTTCGTCAGGATCAAATGATGATTGAAAAAAACGATACCCTTCATGATCCAAAACGTGATTCATATAAATACGGGCATCAAATGGTTTTACAGGATCCTGAACTGTTACTTGACTTTCAAATGACGAATAACTCTTTTCGGTACCAGGGTATTTTTGAGCAATAAAATCATTTAGTTTTATTTTGAAAGGTAAAACATAGGCTTTGCTTCCAAAGAAAAAGCTATATTCCTGCCCTCCTATTTTAACCGTTTTGGGAGCACCCGTTTTTCCTTTAGACCCTAACAATGTCACTACTTCTTCCTTGCCGTTCGCAATTAGTTTTACGATTAGGGCATCTTCATGATTTTTCTCCTTAAAATCATTTTTGGTTTCGTAATCTATCACACCAGTAACGGCTGGCTCTGGAAAAACAAAACGAATATCGCCAATACTGTACAAGGAACGCATCATCAAGGGCTGTTCAATATCTTTTACCACTTTTCCCTGCAACTTATCTGCCATTCGCATAAAATTCCCTTCAAAAGGCATCTGGATTTTATATTCATTTCCAGTCGTAGTGATGTTAATTGCACCGCTCGTAAATTTATTCAACGCAAAAAGTACGTTATGAACATTTTGAACCTCACCCGATTTCAAGAAATGCTCTTCCCTTCCACCGTCTCCGGCTTCAACCAATTTTAAATACAAACTTCCTTTTGGATTGGCTTTTATATATTCTTTGGCACCCATAATGAAATTTTGGTATTGCACCTCAAATTTATTTCCTGAGAAATCACCTTTCAATGTAAAATCATTATTAGTAACCGGTGATAACAAAACCGCTTTTTCAAAAACCCTGCGTTTCATTTCCCCTTCATAATCACCATCCACAAAAACAGTCAAAAATGTTTTATCCGAATAAAATTGATTCTCGGCAGCTCCCTCTCTAATAGGCATCATCCCTTCAAAACTTATGTAACGGGTAATAAAAGCTCCTCCAATTATAAAAACAAAAGCAAGATGGAGCAGCAAAGTAGCCCATTTTTCTTTTCTTAACAGATTATATCTTTTGATATTTCCAATGAAATTAATCATGAAAAATCCCATAATAGCCTCAAACCACCAAGTGTTATAGACTAAAATTCGAGCCGTGTCAGTATTGTATTTGCTTTCAATAAAAGTCCCAACACCCATTGCTATCGCAAAAGTCAAAAACAATAAAGCCATTAGTCGGGTTGAGAAAAGGACAGAGAATAATTTTTTATCCATGTGGGAATAAATTTTCGTTTGTAAAGTGTCGCAAAAGTACTTAAAATTGTCCATTTGTTTAAGGCTCAATTGTTAATTTAAACCAAAAATAAGGCATACTATTTTACCAAAAAACAATAAAACAAAACACATAGCCGTTAATATGATCCATCAAAATTTTGAATTCAACTCTTCATTTTTTTTGTTAATTTTGCGAAATGATTAAAATTACGATTATCGGTTCTGGGAATGTAGCGCAACACCTGATTGACGCTTTCGCAAAAAGCAATGCGATTGAAATCATTCAAGTATTTTCAAGAAACCCAAAACAAATTATTCCTAATATTGATTCAAGCAAAATCACCAGTGATTGGAATGCTTTGGCAGAATGCGATCTATATATTATAGCCGTTTCCGACGATTCCATAGCTACTGTTTCATCACAATTGCCTTTTGAAAATCAACTAGTGGTTCATACATCTGGAAGTGCGCCACTGACATCATTGGATAATAAAAACAGAAAAGGCGTATTTTATCCCTTACAAACTTTTACGAAAGGAAAACCAATCGATTTTAAAACTATTCCGCTTTGTCTTGAGGCACAATTTGAAGACGATTATACACTTTTGGAAAAAGTAGCTGCTGCAATTTCAGACAACCTTTACAAAATTGATTCCCATCAGCGAAAAGCGTTGCATGTCGCAGCCGTTTTTGTCAATAACTTTACTAATTATTTGTACCAATTGGGAAATGATATCTGTCTGGAAAACCACGTCTCTTTCGATATTTTGAAACCCCTGATTCTTGAAACTGCCGAAAAATTACTGACGCTTTCGCCAAAAGATGCCCAGACCGGTCCTGCAAAACGCAATGATGTTACAACCATAAAAGCTCACGAATCGTTTTTATCCAACGAAAATCAATCCACAATCTATAAAATACTAACACAATCTATACAAAATCATGGCAAAAAGCTATAAGGAAATAATGAATGATATTACTACGTTTATTTTTGACGTAGATGGCGTACTTACTGATGGATCTGTTTTTGTTACCAATGAAGGGGAAATGCTGAGAACCATGAATATTCGCGATGGATACGCCTTAAAAGCGGCAATTGAAAGCGGTTACAACGTATGTATCATTTCAGGCGGAAGCAATGAAGGTGTACGAGTAAGGCTTCGAAATCTAGGAATTATCGATATTCATTTGGGAACTCCGGACAAGGTAAAAACATTCAAAGAATACACAGAGGCTAACAATATCAATCCCGAACAGATTTTATATATGGGAGACGATATTCCCGATTATCATGTTATGAAATTAGTTGGATTACCTACCTGCCCTCAAGACGCAAGCCCCGAAATTAAATCGATTTCCAAATATATTTCACACATTAAAGGCGGTAAGGGATCTGTTCGTGATGTCATTGAACAAGTAATGAAAGTACAAGGAAAATGGTCTACTCATTTTGACGGAAAACTTGACTAGTATTCAGTGCGCAGTTTTCAGTGTTCAGTACTTTTGAATGAACATAATTTTAGTAAACAATTTAGATAGTAAAACATGAGATTTCAAGATTTGTTAGCTTACCAAAAATCTTTTGTTCTGGCAATGAAAATATTTAAAATGTCAAAATCATTCCCAAAAGAAGAAACTTATTCTTTGACAGACCAAATAAGACGTTGTTCAAGAAGTGTTTCCGCTAATATTGCCGAAGCATACAGAAAAAGAGAATATCCAAAACATTTTCATAGTAAACTAACCGATTGCGATGCTGAAAATTCCGAAATACAAGTTTGGTTAGAGTTTGCTTTAAATTGTGAATATATAAATTTAGAAAACTATAATAAATATATAAGCGATTCCGAAGAAGTTGGAAAACTAATAAATTACATGATCCTAAATCCTCAAAAATTGGGAGTAAAAACGAATAATTTGTAAATGACAGCAAATTAATTTGAACACTGAATACTGAACACTGAATACCGAATACCGAATACTGAACACCGAACACTGAATACCGAACACTGAACATGAACTACCTCAAACTGATACGTTACCAAAACCTGTTGATGCTTGCGCTAATGCAATTGCTTTTTAGATATGGGTTTTTAAATTTTCAAAGTATTTCCTTGGCTCTAAACGATTGGCAATACTTGTTGTTAATATTGGCAACAGTTATGATTGCGGCTGGCGGCTATGTGATTAATAATATAATGGATCAGGCGACTGACAATGACAATAAGCCTAACCAAGTCGTTGTAGGCAAAGGCATATCCGAGGTCACGGCTTACAATGTGTATTTTTTTGTAACTGTTTTGGGGGTTGCCTTAGGTTTTTATTTATCCAATGTAATCGCAAAGCCGGGGTTTGCATCCATATTTATTGTTATTTCGGCAACATTGTATCTTTATGCCACAAGTCTAAAACAGATGTTGCTGATTGGTAATTTTGTTGTTGCGCTTTTGCTTGCTTTTAGCGTGATTATAATTGGAATTTTCGATCTTTTGCCTGCTATCAATCCAGAAAACAAAATTGCAATGGCCGATTTGTTTTCTATCCTTTTGGATTATGCATTATTTGCTTTTATCATTAATTTTATTCGAGAAATCGTGAAAGATCTAGAAGATGTTAATGGTGATTACAATCAAGGAATGAACACACTGCCTATTGCCTTGGGCATTGCCCGAACATCAAAATTGGTATTGGGTTTAAGTTTAATTCCATTGGTAATGGTTGTCGTTTATATCAAAACTTACTTTTTTGCATTTGACTTGTATTTTGCAACACTGTATGCCTTGATATTCATCGTTGCTCCATTAATTTATTTTTCAATAAAAATGGCTGATGCCAAAAAAACTCAAGATTTTCATCATCTAAGCACTGTTCTAAAGCTGATTATTTTATTCGGCTTATTTTCAATTGCGGTTGTCACATATAATATTCTTCACCATGCTTAAAGAAAAACTCAAAAAATACAAACTCATTTTGGCTTCGGGTTCACCAAGAAGGCAACAATTTTTCAAGGATTTAGACTTGGATTTTGAAATCAGGCTAAAGGAAATTGAAGAAATTTTCCCTCCCGAATTAAAAGCAGAAGAAATTACAAACTATCTGGCAGTACTGAAAGCGAATGCTTTTGAAGGAGAATTACAGCAAAACGATATATTAATCACGAGCGATACTATAGTTTGGCATAAAAATTGTGCTTTAGGTAAGCCAAAGGATCATCAAGACGCTTTTGAAATATTGAAATCATTATCGAATGCCACTCATGAAGTGATAACTTCGGTTTGTTTTAAGACAAAAACATCTTTTTATGTGCTGCATGAGACAACAAAGGTTACCTTTACTGCGTTAAGTGACGAAGCGATTCTTTATTATTTGGAAAATTACAAACCTTATGACAAAGCCGGAGCCTACGGAATACAAGAATGGATTGGTTTTATTGGAGTTTCAAAAGTGGAAGGATCATATACCAATGTAATGGGAATGCCAACAGATAAAGTATATAATTATTTAAGCAATTTATAAGGAAATGGACTTTTTCAATCATTACATCAAAGAGGAAATCAGTACTGGCATCCTGATATTGGTGGTCTTTTTGTCTCGTGCCTTTGTTTCAAAAATAGTAAGACGATATGCAAAGACAAGCGAAATCATTGAAAAGAGAACCAATTTAGTCATAAAATACATTAACGTTCTTATAACCATCTTGTTCTTTATAACCCTCATATTAATTTGGGGAGTTCAGGCCAAAGATATTTTTATCACCATTTCATCTGTCGCAACGGTAATTGGGGTGGCAATGTTTGCACAATGGTCTATCTTGAGCAATATTACATCTGGTATTATCTTGTTTTTTTCATTTCCATTCAAGATAGGTGATATTATATTAATCCATGACAAGGATTATCCTGTAGAAGGGGAAATCGAAGATATTGGCGCTTTTCATGTGACATTACGGTCAAATGAAGGTGAAATGTTTATTTATCCTAATAATTTGTTTTTCCAAAAAGGAATTTCAATTATTAAAAAACCATCGAATACAACCAACGAATTTGTTGATTAATCTCGTTCTTTTTTTTTAAACCCAACTCAAATTTAAATACTATGAAAACAATTAAATTAATTATCATCGGACTCCTTTTTTTATCGGCGAGTTCAGTACAGTCACAAGTGTCTGTAAATGTAAACATTGGAACACCTCCTCCTGTTGTTGTTGCAACACCAAGAGTTGTAGTGGCATCACCTCCTGAATGGGGTCCTGTAGGATATGACAACATGGAATATTATTATCTTCCGGACATTCAAGTGTATTATGACATCAGATTAGCTCAGTACATTTATTTTGGCGGTGGAAAATGGATTCGTTCGTCAAGACTACCGGCTTATTGCAGAAATTATAACTTATACAATGGTTATAAAGTTGTTTTAACTGACTATCACGGGGATGCGCCTTATGTTTATCACAATGCTCACAAAGTGAAATACTACAAAGGATACAAGGGAAAACCTCAAGAAAACAGAAGAGACTATCATAAACATCATGACAATGGAAATCATGGTGGTCACCAGGATAATGGAAATCATGGCGATAAAGGACATGGAAAAGGAAAGGGAAAACACTAAAATCCCCCTATAAAACCACAAAAGAGCACCTAATAAGTGCTCTTTTTTTGTTATCATTTAAAACAGAAAAATTGATTTTCTGGGTTGTGGGATCGTGCTTTCGGTTCAATTTTGTACCTTATAGTTACAATTGCAATCGAGTCGCATACTCTTGTTTTAATTGCTTACTCAACCATTCAAAAATAGTTTCAAATACAACATTCCGTACTGTTTTCCTTGACAGTACCAAATCATGCATCCCACCTTTAAAACCAACAATCTTTTTACTTGAAGATTCAATTCGTTTTGACTTTTCGCTGATATCTTTCACATTCAAAATAGCATCTCCATCAAACATTTCCTCACTCCATTTTGAAAGATATACGGAGCGTGACGAATGCAATATTAAAATTGGTTTATTCACAGAAATTCCTTTTGCAATTTGTAAATGTCCTTGGTGTATTGCGTTTATCCATCCGGCATTTATTGATGGAGCCATGTGAGGTTTCCATTGCAAATTGTAATCCCACTCTCCATAATCGCTTTTATGCAAACTTTTGCCGTAAAACTTCGAAAAACCAATGGGTAAATCCATATTCGGTTTCAATCTTCCCAAAAACGAAAGCAAGGGAATAATGGTTTTCTTTTGAATCCAAGGCACGTTAAAATCATAAAAAGGACTATTACAAATCAATACATCAAAAAGAGATGATTCCTTTCGATTGGCAGAATACAAGCTAATAATGAGGCCACCCGTGGAATGTCCATAGAGAACCACTCTCTTATTACCCTCATCCTTAATGATGGCAAGCGCCTGATCAATATCTTCATAATACTCAGACAAATCCCTTACATTGTTAGGCTTCTGATTTTGCAAAATAGATCGGCCGTACTTTCTTAAATCCAAGGCATAAAAATGAAAACCTTTTTTCAAAAATTCCTCGGCAACTATCTCCTGAAAAAAATAATCATTAAAACCATGAATATACAAAATGGCTTTGGTCGAATTTGTCAAACTTAACTTTCTGATTAGTGTAATGGTTACCAGACCTTCATAATCAACTTTCTGATTAATGACAGTTTGTTCAAAACCATTCTGCAAAACATCCTCTGTGTAGTGTATATTCATATTGGTCAGATTAATTATGGACAAAGAGAAATTAAAATCAAACTAGAACTATATTTTCACGACATTCTCAAATTTAGCATTTATATTTTTAATTATTAACACAAATCACTATTATTTCTTATCAATTTATTTAATTCTAAATTGACTGTGTTTTCAAAAATACTGTCATGAACAGCAAATATTAACATAACTTTTAGAACAGTACACATCATTTAATTAGTATTTTTGGAGTGAAACTAATCTTTATTCAAAATAATAAACCCCGTTATATGCGAAGGCTTCTTTTTAGATCATTTTTACTTTTTTTTCTTTCAGTACAAATAATAAACGCCCAGAAACCTCAAAAACCAAGTTCAGCAGAAATATACAATAATATTCAAAAGCTTAATTTTTTAGGTACTGTACTTTATATAGCGGCTCATCCCGATGATGAAAACACGCATTTAATCTCTTTCATGGCCAATGATGTACATGCTAGAACAGGATATTTATCTTTGACCAGAGGTGATGGGGGGCAAAATTTAATTGGATCGCAATTGCGGGAATTATTAGGAGTTATTAGAACGCAAGAACTTTTGGAAGCCCGAAAAATTGACGGTGGAGAGCAATTTTTTTCCAGGGCCAATGACTTCGGTTATTCCAAAACACCAGATGAGACATTGCAAATATGGGACAAGGAAAAAGTGTTAGCCGACTTGGTTTGGGTTATACGAAAATTTCAGCCCGATGTAATCATCAACCGATTTGATCATCGATCTCCGGGCACTACACACGGGCATCATACATCATCGGCCATGTTAAGCATGGAAGGGTTTGATCTTGCCAATAGTCCCACTGCTTTCCCGGAACAATTACAATTGGAACACCCTTGGCAACCCAAAAGAATATTTTTTAATACTTCTTGGTGGTTTTATGGCAGTAGGGAAAAATTTGAATCGGCGAATAAATCCAATTTAATAGCTATCCAAACAGGTTCTTATTATCCCACTTTAGGAAAATCAAATCAAGAAATAGCAGCCTTAAGCCGTAGTAGTCATAAATCCCAAGGATTTGGAAGTACCGGATCTCGAGGCGAAAGTACCGAATATCTAGAATATCTAAAAGGAGAGCCTTTACAAAATAAAACTTCTATTTTTGAAGGTATAGATACAAGCTGGAACCGAGTAAAAGGTGGAAAACCAATTGGTGAATTGATAAGTATTATTGCCAATCAATATGATTTCAAGAACCCATCTGCCAGTATTCCCAATTTGGTAAAAGCGTATGCCATGATTCAGGCATTGGATGAAAATCACTGGAAAACAGTTAAATCGGAAGAAATAAAAAAAATAATTGCAGACTGTTCCGGCTTGTTTCTCGAAGCCGTTTCCAACTCTCAAGAAGCGACTCCGGGAAGCATTGTGAAACTTAAACTGGAAGCCATTAACAGAAGTCCAATCGACATGCAATTAATAAGTGTTACCTCTTTGCCAGAGCAAAAAACGATTGCTTTGAACACCGCCTTAAAAAACAATACGCTTCAAAACAGTACTTTGGATTTACAATTACCGCAATCCATAAACTACACTCAACCTTATTGGTTAAAAGAAAAAGGAACTGTTGGTCTTTACACTGTTGAAGATCAAAAAAATATTGGAATTCCAGATATTATTCGGGAAGTCAAGGTGATTTTTAATGTAAAAATCAATGACGTAGAAATTCCATTTGAAAGAACAGTGGTCTACAAATACAATGATGATGTAAAAGGTGAAGTCTATAATTTCTTGGACATTGTTCCCGAAATCACTACTACTATCCAAGATAAGGTATTGCTTTTTCCAAATACAAAACCTAAATATGTAGGCATCAGCATAAAGTCAGGGAAAGATAATATCAAAGGAAACCTGAAACTGGATTTGCCAAAAGACTGGAAAATATCTCCTGCTTCCATTGCATTTGAATTAGAGAAAAAAGGAATGGAACAAACCGTCTATTTTGAAGTTACGCCTCCTGAACAAATGAGCGAAATTGTTGGCAAAAGTATTGCAACTATTGATGGTATTCCATACGACAAGGAACAGACCAATATCAATTATGACCATATTACAAAACAACAGGTTTTAAAAACAGCAGAAGTAAAATGCATTCGAATTGACCTGAAAACCAATCAGGAAAAAATTGCCTATATCATGGGAGCTGGCGATGAAGTCCCTAAAAGCTTATCGCAAATGGGATATAAAGTGACACTTATTAAACCCGAAGAAATAACTCCAGAAAAATTGGATTCTTTTGATGTGGTTATGACTGGCGTGCGTGCTTATAATACAGTTCAAGCATTGGCCTACAAACAGGATATTTTGTTTGATTTTGTAAAAAGCGGCAAAACAATGATTGTACAATACAACACCACTGACGATTTGGTTACTTCTAAAATTGCTCCTTATCCTCTAAAAATATCAAGAGATCGAGTAACCGAGGAAAATGCCGAAGTTCGTTTTCTGGCACCTAATCATCCTGCGTTGAATTATCCAAATACAATAACCCAAAATGATTTTAAAGGCTGGAAGCAAGAACAGGGATTGTATTATCCAAAAGAATTTGACAAGACCTTTACTCCTATCCTATCGTCAAACGACAAAGGAGAAAGTCCGAAAGAAGGTGCCCTGCTTATCGCTCCATACGGAAAAGGAAATTATATTTATACAGGATTGAGCCTTTTTAGAGAATTACCCGAAGGTGTTCCCGGAGCCTATAAATTATTATCCAATTTAATTTCCATTAAACCTTCGGTAACTATTCCTAATCAAAAAATAAAACAATAATCATGGATCCTAAAAATCCTAAAATTTGGTCAAAAAGCTACACACTGGTTCTGGTTGCCAATGCTTTGTTTATCATTATTTTTTATTTAATTATGAAATTATATTCTTAAGCTATGCAATTATTTGACTGGATTGTACTTATCGTAACACTATTGTTTATAGTGTTTTATGGTGCTTGGAAAACCCGAGGCAGTAAAAATGTGGAAGATTATATTTTGGGAAACAATGAAACTCCTTGGTTTACCGTTGGACTTTCGGTGATGGCTACACAAGCGAGTGCCATTACTTTCCTTTCAACACCCGGACAGGCTTACCATGACGGAATGGGATTTGTGCAATTCTATTTTGGGCTCCCCATTGCCATGATTGTAATCTGCGTGACTTTTATTCCAATTTATCACAAATACAAGGTCTATACTGCTTATGAATATCTGGAAAAAAGATTCGACCTTAAAACGCGTTCATTAGCAGCTATTTTATTTTTGGTTCAAAGAGGATTGGGAACTGGAATTACCATTTATGCTCCCTCTATCATTTTATCGGCATTGTTGGGTTGGGATTTAACCTATATGAATATTATTATTGGTATTTTGGTAATTATCTATACTTTTTCGGGCGGAACCAAAGCGGTCAATGTAACTCAAAAACAACAAATGTTTGTGATTTTATCCGGAATGGTGATTACTTTCTTCCTCATTTTGGATTATTTGCCCAATGACATGACTTTTGATAATGCGTTGCATATTGCAGGTGCCAACCAGAAAATGAATATTGTCAATTTCTCTTTTGACTTGGATGAAAAATATACTTTCTGGAGCGGAATTACTGGTGGATTCTTTTTGGCATTAGCCTATTTTGGAACCGATCAATCACAGGTAGGCCGCTATTTATCAGGAAAATCAGTTCGTGAAAGCCAAATGGGATTAATCATGAATGGGCTTTTGAAAGTACCAATGCAATTTTTGATTTTGCTTACCGGAGTAATGGTTTTTATTTTCTTTCAATTTAATGGAACTCCAATAAACTTTAATCCAAATAATAAAATCATTGTTGAAAATTCAAAATACAGAAATGAATACCAGAAACTTCAAAACGATTTGGATAAATTATCCGAAGATGAAAAAGTGATTAATTTGCTATATATCGATCAACTCAATCAAGACTTTGATAATCCAACACTTAGAAAAGAACTGGTTGATTTGGCAACCAAGGAAAAAGAATTAAGAGCGCAAGCCCGGGAAATTATTTCAAAAGCCGATGATAAAGCCGAAACCAACGATAAGGATTATGTTTTTTTCTATTTTATCCTTCATTATTTACCCAAAGGCCTCATAGGCTTATTGCTGGCCGTAATAATTTCGGCGGCAATGTCATCTACGGCTTCTGGTCTTAATGCACTGGCTTCTACAACTGCCATCGATATTTACAAACGTAATAGTAAAGAAGAAAAAACGGAGAAGCATTATTTAAACATGTCCAAATTCTTCACGCTCATGTGGGGAATCATCGCTATTGGTTTTGCTTGTATCGCTACTCTTTTTGAAAACTTAATTCAATTGGTAAATATCATAGGATCCATATTTTACGGAACTGTTTTGGGGATTTTCCTTGTTGGTTTTTACATCCATAAAATACGCGGGAAATCTATTTTTTACGGGGCCGTAATTAGCCAAATCGCCATTTTTATTATTTACTATTTTACCAATTTTATTTACCCTAGCGGGGAAGAAAAATTGGGGTATTTGTGGCTTAATTTCATTGGAGCACTACTCACCATTGTTTTATCATTCTTATTTCAGACGATAGTATTCAAGGATGAAGAAAGTAAGCGTTATGCTTAAGGTAATCAATTATTAGTAATTTTACCACCAGTTAGAAAATTCAAGAATTCAATCACAATTTCACTTTTTATGCAACCATAGATATAATTTCACTTTTTATGCAATTATAGATGTAATTTCATTATTTTTGATATAATATAAATAAACATATGAAAAAATTTATTTTAATGAGCGATATTATTGATAGTAGTAGCAAAGATCAGCAACTATTAATGCATAATTTAAAAAAATGCACAAATTACATTAATGATAAATACTTAAAAAATGTACTATCACCATTAACTATTACATTAGGAGATGAATTTCAAGCAGTTATTAGCGATTTATATAATGCAATAAAAATAATGATTGATTTAGAAGAATTTATTATTCAAAATAATTTTGAGATAAAACTTCGTTACGTACTATTGTTTGGAAAAATAGACACTCAAATTAATAGTGAGGTTGCATATGAAATGCTTGGTGAAGGCTTAACATCTGCAAGAAAATTAATTAATAATATGAAAAATGATCATAATAGGTTTTTAATTAATGTAGAAAGTAATGATAAAAACGTAATACTAAATAACTGCTTTAATATTTATCAAAACATTGTAGATAAATGGAATTTAAATAAAGATTACATACTTATTAGTAATCTAATAGAATTTAACGATTATAAAATAGTTTCTAAAAAAATTAACAAAGAAAGATCATTAATATGGAAAAGAGAAAAAAATCTTAACATATCTTCATATAACTCATCTAAAGAAATTTTATACACAATTGCAAAAATATAATTATGAATATCTGTTGTAAAATATTAATCATAATAATTTTAGAAATATTATTAACTATTTTCTACACGCTTATTTTACCAAAAGAAGAAGGTAAAAAAGTATTTGATATTAAATCAATAATTAAAGGATTAATTGAAAGAACTTTTTTAACTTATTCGCTTATTTCAGGTTTTCCCCACGTTTTAACATTATTCGGAGCATTAAAATTAGGAACACGTTTAAAAAGTGCAGATAATGAAAAAACCGAAGAAGGAAGAAAAAAAGAAAGTAGTTATAATGATTATTTTTTGATAGGAAATTTCATATCTGTAATGCTAAGTATAATATATCATAATTTACTAAAGTAAAAAAACATTTTAAAACAATTGTTAGAAAACATTGAGAGTTTGAGTTAATTTAAACATGGCTTTTACTTGAAAATTTTATTTTTGACCAAAAATTTAAGCATTTTATTTGAAAGACAACCTTTAAAAAAACAAAGAGTCGCTAAAAAATATATCTTCGCGACTCTTTGTTTTTTTATAAATTGATAAAGATTATTTCCTACTCCACTCAGCAATGCTTTCTTTATTCATTTTTACGTAATCCTGATTTTTGGCAGCTTCGGCCGCTGCTAAAGAAATATTTGCTGTTTCAATAGCGCCTTTTTTATCACCTGCCCTAGCTTGAATCAATGATTTTTGACGAGTGTACCAATAAGGCTTTTCCGTACTCATTTCCATTGCCTTGTCCATATAATCCATTGCCTTTTTATTATCTCCATTTGTCTGATAAATATATTGCGCCGCCGAAAAATAATCAGCAGATGTTGGTCCTGCCAATACTTTTTCAATATTCGCCAATACCTCTTTTTGGGTAGGAACCGTAAATTTCATGGACACAGATGAGTTTTCCCAAGCCATATCCAAGGTAGCCGTATCCGTAGTCAAGTTACCTATACCTATCGTGAAAGATTCAACTGGTTTAGACAATGCCTCTTCCTTTACGGTAGTTCTCAGCACAACATTGGCTTCATTCCACACCTCAGGATTCCCCCAATTATTTATAGTGGAATAAAATATTACTTCCCAACTTTCAATTTTAGGAATCGTGTACAAGGAATATTTTCCTTTGGGCAACGTTTTACCATCAATAACAACATCTTCACTAAAAGAGATTATCGTATTTTCATTGGCTCCAGTTCTCCAAATTTTTCCAAATGGTACCAAATTACCAAATACAGCTCTACCTCTGGCAGCCGGTCTGCAATAAACGATTTCTACATCTGTCAATCCAACAGTTTGAAAAACCGTAGCCTTCGGACTCATTTGAGGTGTCTTTAACTGCGCCTCAGTAATAAATGGTGCTACTATAAAAGCAAAGGCAATAAGAATCTTTTTCATACGAGTTAGTTTATGTTATGTGTTTTCAAATTTACAAATTCGGAAAATTAATGATGTTAATTTTTCCTTAATTCAAATTTAGTTCATATACGATTGAGATAACTGTAAAACTAAAAATATATCTGGAATTCAAATAATATAAGTTTTCAAAAAAATTATATAACAAGAAAAAAGTGAATCGATTTTAAGTTTGTATCTAAGAAGTTAATTATTTAAAACCTGTAATCAACTTTAAAAAAACTATTATGGAAACTCAAAAAGAAATACTTAAGAAGATGAAATACTATTTTTATCAAAGCATCTATTATTGTAACGAAATCAGGTATATCTTTAATTTATAATACAAAAAAGCATGACAATTAATATTGTGATACTTTTTCAAAATTTAGTTCGTCAAAATGATTGATTACAATATCGGCCAATGTTAAATCTTGATCTTTGGAATGGAAACTGTTATAACCTACACAAAAAATATCTGCAGCTTTTGCAGCTTTTACTCCGTTCGTGCTATCTTCAATAACTATGCAATTTTCCTTCGGCGCTATTGACAGTGATGCAGCATGCAAAAATATTGCAGGATTCGGTTTTGATTGTGGAAAATCCTCTCCGCTTACAATATGTGTAAAGTACTGATGCAAATTAAAACGTGTAAAAACCCTGTTTATTGTCACTTTTGAAGCCGATGAAGCTACGATTAACTGCATTCCGTTTTGATGAAAATCCTTGATTAAATCCCCTACACCTTCCAACAAACTTAAATCTTCCTTACTATCGAAGGCATCATTAAAAATAGATCTTTTTCTTGAAATTAAATCTTCCACTTCCTGCTCCAACTGAAAATGTTCTTTCAATTTCTGAAAAGTATTGCGTGTTGACAATCCTGTAAATGACGTATACATTTCCTCAGGGACTTCGATATTAAGTTCACCAAATTGTTTATAATAGGAATAACGGTGCACTAGTTCTGTATCGACAATTACACCATCCATATCAAAAATTACTGTTTTTATCATTTTTTATTAAGTTTCAAAGTTGTTGAGTTCCTAAGTTTCCAAGTTTTTTTTTTTAGATTCTAAGTTATTGAACACTGTCTCTAATAATTTATACCTTTATAAAATCAGTTTTTTAATCTGTATATAAAAAACTGATTACCGAATAGTAGTTAATTACTCTTTTTTAAGCAAATATCGAATCACGGTTTCTGCGGCATGCAAACCAAATAATCCAGGCATATAACTATTGGTTCCATAAAATGATTTTTTAAAGTTGGATCCATCTGTCATACGCAAACTGCATTCATCTTGAATTTCATAAGAAAAAACCACTTTCACTTTGTTTATCTTTTCTTTTTTCAAACGCTTTCTGATGGTTTTTGCCAAATGACAGTTTACAGTTTTGGAGATATCCGTAACCTTTACTTTGGATGCTTCCATTTTGCCACCTGCCCCCATACTGCTTATGATTCGGACTTTTTTTCTTTTGGCCGAAATAATCAAATTCATTTTTGGCGTAACACTGTCAATACAATCCAAAACATAATCATATTGATTGGAAACAATGTCGTAAGCGCGCTCAGGAGAAAGAAATTCCTTTAACCGAATCAAATTCAATTCAGGGTTTATATCCATCAATCGATCACCCACGATATCCACTTTTGGCTGTCCCACAGTAGAATGCAAAGCAGGTAATTGTCTGTTAATATTGGTAATATCCACCACGTCTCCATCTACAATGGTCATTGTGCCTACTCCAGCCCTTGCCAGAAATTCGGCGGCAAAAGACCCCACTCCACCAAGTCCTACGACCAAAACGTGAGCATTTTGCAACTTTTGCAATCCTTCTTTTTTAAATAATAATTCGGCTCTTTCTGTCCACTCTGCCATCTTTTTATGTTTAAAGTTTAATGTTTTTTAATAGTTTAAAGGTTTAAGAATTTAAATCTTAAAAACCGTTTTTACATTGTTGTTTACTATAGTTTTTAAATCCTCAATTCCAATATTTTTATATTTTACTGCCAAAGCATAAACATCTTCGATACTTTCTTCGATCATATCTGTTTCCAAAAAAAATCTGTTGTTAGGAACAGACAAAAAAACCGCTTCCAATTCTGGGTTTCGTAATAAATTTTTCCCAAACGAAAGATGAAATCCGTTATCGATAAGTTCTTTGGCTACTTGTTTGTTTTTTGAAAAACCATGAATAAGCATTGGAACGGTAACTTTCAGTTTTTTCTTGGTGGCAATTACCTCTTGAAAAGCGGCTACACAATGAATAACAACAGCTTTGTGAAATTTTTGGGCCAATAGCAATTGTTTCTCAAAAACCATTTGCTGTAGCTCAAATGGTACTTCAATTCGTTTATCCAAACCGCATTCGCCCAGAGCGAGACAATTGGATTCCTGCAATTTGCTTTCAATAATTTGCAAATCGCTATCAAGTCTTTGCCCATCAATATGCCACGGATGAATCCCAATGGAATAAAACGGAATTGAAGCATCAAACTCCTGCGGATATTGGTTTACCAGTTCCAAAACCGAATCCCGATTCGTGAATTTGTGGGTATGCAGATTAAAAAATTCCATTAGTCGTGAAACTTCTTTACTCCCGCCCTGATTTCGACAGCGAGATCGTTTTCCAATGGTACTTTTGGACAGGAATATCTGTGGCTGTATGCGCAATACGGATTGTACGAAAGATTAAAATCGATAACAATAGTGTTGCCAGCTGGAATTTTTAAATCGATGTACTTTCCGCCAATGTAACTTTCCTTTCCAGAAGTCAAATCCGAGAATGGCAAAAACAAATCATCCTTGTATTCCTCTCTTTTCGAAAGTTCAATATTGCGATAAATATTCAGTTTTAATTTTTTTCCGTCAAGCGAAAAATGAACTTCACCATATTTCACATAAATCTGTCTTATTGAACCGGAAGCTGGCATTTTAAAAGGTTTTTCATCTTTGGTTCTAATAAATTTGGCCACAACAAAAGCCTTTTCATTTATTGGATAAAAATCCAACGCCTTGAAATGTGCCAAATCCTCAGGCAAAAGAGGACTTGTCTTTGCGTCTGCATATTCGGTATTGAGGTCTTTTTGAAATTTTTCGACCACTTTCACATCAAATTTTTCTTGGCCATAGCCAAAATCAAACAGTGTTAATAGAACCAAAGCCAATATAACTCTCATATAATTCATTTTTAGGCAAAAATAGCTTAAAGTTAGAAAGCTACAAAACATCGACTAATATAGAGAAAGAAATTTTACCGCAAATTTGCAGATTTTATTTTCAAAAAAGCTATACCTGAATCAAATCTCGAATCTACAGTTGTTCCAAAAATAATTTTACATTTCATTGTAACTTCAATAAATTAATTAGCTCCAAAAAAACTTTGTAGCTTTGCAGCCATAGAATTTACACACATGCTCAAAACTGCTCTTGGTCGTTACATCAATAATTTTAAAGGCTTCAGAAGAGAAGTTTGGATACTCGCTTTAATTACTTTTATCAATAGAGCGGGCACAATGGTCTTGCCGTTTTTGTCCAAATATCTAAAGGAAAATCTACATTTTACCTACGGCGAAGTAGGATGGATTATGGTTGCCTTTGGTTTGGGATCTATGTTGGGCTCATGGTTAGGCGGAAAATTGACCGATACAATTGGCTTTTACAAAATTATGATTTTTAGCCTTTTTACGAGCGGAATCCTATTGTTTATCCTGCAATATATTACAAGTTTTTGGGGATTATGTATTGGTATGTTTGTCATCATGGCCGTATCCGATATGTTTCGCCCCGCTTCGTTTGTATCCATAGGCGTGTATGCTAAACCAGAAAACAGAGTCCGAGCCTTGTCTTTAGTGCGATTGGCTGTTAATCTCGGATTTGCGGCTGGTCCCTCAATTGGTGGATTAATCATACTGGGAATGGGCTACCAAGGTTTATTTTGGATTGACGGAAGCACCTGTATCATTGCTATTTTAATATTTGCTTTTTATGTCAAAGAAAAAAAGAGAATCCTTCTTACCAAAGAAGATTCAACAATCAAAACAGCTCCAAAATCAATCTTTGAAGACAAACCTTTTTGGTTGTTGTTGTTTGTAATCTTTGTAACGGTTATGGTATTTTTTCAAATATTCACCACACTTCCTTTATACCACCACGAAAAATTTGGCTTAAGTGAATTTCAAACCGGTATGCTACTTTCCCTCAACGGGCTATTGGTTTTCCTTTTGGAAATGCCTATCGTTAGTAGATTGGAACGAAAAAAAACCAACAGAATAAAAACCATCTGTTATGGTTCCTTATGCATTGCGGCAGGATATTACATTTTACTGTTCGATTCTTGGGGCGGAATTTTAGTCATTAGCATCGTATTGCTCACCTTGGGGGAAATATTTTCATTGCCTTTTGCCAATGCAGTATCACTCAGCCGAGCTCCAAAAGGCCAAGAGGGAAAATATATGGGACTTTATACCATGAGTTTCAGCTTGGCGCATATTGCCAGTTCCAAAACAGGTCTCGAAATCATTAGTCGTTTTGGTTATACCACCAATTGGCTAATTATGGGAAGCTTGGGAATGGTGGCAGTAGCTTGTGGATTATGGCTTAACAAAATGATACATAACGAGCAAAAAGAGGGATTTATTTAATTAGTTCTTCAAAAGATTATTTTAACGATTTTTTGACCCAGTTAGCAGATATAAAATGTATTATTTGGATTTACATCCAACGATTTAAAAACCAACAAATTAACATCCAACGGATTAAAATCCGTTGCTACAATATGTTTCGTTCCTACGGAACTCCCCACATCAAAAATCAGAGCCGCTAGGCTCGACCCCTTTTTTAGGGCTGGACTTCAGTCCAGTCGCCAAACGTAAACAAGAGAAAAAATCATTTGTAAGCTCAATAAAATCAAATAAAAACTAAATTTTTAGTTAATTAACTATATTTATAGTTTGCAAACTAGAAATATAGTTGTATGTTTGTTTCAAATTAATTTATCATGCAAAAACTCACTAACAAAGAAGAAGAAATCATGCACATTTTATGGAAGCTCAAAAAAGCATTCGTAAAAGAAGTAATGGCCGAAATCACTGAAGATCAACCGCATTACAACACCTTGTCTACCATTATTCGAAATCTGGAAGAGAAAGGATATGTGAGCCACAATGCCTTTGGAAACACCCATCAATATTACCCGATTATAAACATCGAGGATTATCGAAAAGGATTTATGAATACCGCAATCGATAATTATTTCAATAGTTCCTATAAAAATATGGTTTCCTTTTTTGCCAAGGAAGAAAAAATTTCCGCAGCAGAATTACGCGAAATTTTGGCTATGATTGAACAAAAACAATAAAAAAACATGGAAACACTATTCATAAATATCGCAAAATCCTGCGCATTAATAGCAATGTTCTACGTTGCCTATTTTTTACTATTGCGAAAAGAAACTTTTTTTACCGCAAATCGCTGGTTTCTTTTGATCGGTTTATTGACATCGGTCGTTTTGCCTTGGATAGTTTTTACCACCATTGTTTGGGTAGAACCAACACCAACCAACATTGACTGGACAAGAATCCCAATGACTTCCGTTGAGGAAGAAAGTTTCCAAATTGACTGGTATCTTTTTACCATCATTGCCTACGCCATTGGAGCCTTCCTCCTTCTGTTACAATTTGCTTTTGACTTTTACAACCTTAATCAAGTTTTAAAAGGAAAAACAATTCAGCGTCAAGCCGACCATAAATTCATTGATTTGAAAGACAATATTGCTCCTTTTTCGTATTTCAACACTATCGTTTACAACTCATCACTGTACAGCGAGGCCGAAATGGAAAATATTTTGGAACACGAAAAAATCCACAGTGAACAGTATCACACGATAGACGTCTTGATCACACGTTTCTTCTGCATACTGTTTTGGTTCAATCCCTTTGTTTGGCTGTACAAAAAGGCAATATTGCAAAACTTGGAGTTCATCGCCGACAGCGAAGCCTCCAAAAATTTATCCGACAAAAAATCGTACCAGCTTACGCTTTTAAAAATTACGACACACGACAACTGTGTTGTACTTACCAATCATTTTTATCAATCATTAATCAAAAAACGAATCGTTATGTTAAACAAAAATCAATCAAAAAAATGGAATTCATGGAAGTACGCTTTGGTTCTTCCAGTATTAGTAGCCTTTGTATTTTCTTTCCAAATGGAAGTTATTGCAAAAGAGAAACAGCAGATCCAAAAAGCGGAAAATATAAAATTAGCTTTGAAAAAAGATGAAATTTATAAAATTGACAAAAACACCACTGAAGCCGAGTTAAAAGAAAAAGCCGAAACAATTAGCAAAAACTATGGAGTTACAGTGCATTTTTCAAAAACAAAAAGAAATTCCAATAACGAACTTACCGCTATTGCAGTAGAAATAAAAAAAGGAAAGGAAATTGTCAAAAACAGAGCCATAAAAAGTTCCGATCCTATAACAACCTTTGCAATAATACTTTCCAAGGATGAGAATGGGAAGCTAAAAATCGACTTTGCCGAGGACAATTCATCTAATCATAAAGGCAAAAAAATAATCATAAGCAATAATCATCTTACTTCTCCAATAAACAACATTTCTGATGATACAAAAATTATCATTGACGATGAAAAAGCAGATAAAGCCCAAATGGAAAAATTGGATCCTGAGAAAATTGAAAGAATAGATGTCATCAAAAATTCGGATAAAAATGAAGTTCGAATTACCACTAAAAAAAATTCCGATAACACATCTGAAGATGAATTTATTATCAATGGTCAAGCTTCATTTGAAATAACAGATCCAAGCGCAATAAACAAAATAAATGTTAACACCAATAATGGTACAAATACTATTCGAATTGTTAAAAGCAATGGCGTAGCTATTAGACATGACAAAAACGCCCCAGTTCCACCAATACCTCCTGCAGCTCCTGTAATAAAATTTAAGCATCCTGTTCCTCCAGCAATGCCAAAAGCCCCTAAAGTTCCAAAAGGTGATCCTGTTCATGGGGACAAAAAAGCTTGGAAGGAATTTGAAAAACAAATGGATGAGTTTAATTCCAAAATGAAAAAAATTGAACCACAAATGGAAGCCTTCGATAAACAAATGGAAGAATTTGACAAGAAAATGGAGCCATTTAACAAACAAATGGAAGCTTTCGAAGAAAAAATGAAGACTTACGAAAAAGAATTAGAAAAATATTTAGCGGATAAAAAGATAAAAAATAATTAGGCTACCTAAAAAACCATAAAAGACGGTCATTCATCAAGACCGTCTTTTTTATATCTTTGAAAAAACAAACAATTTATGTTTAAAATTCTAGCTAAAATCAACAAAATCATTTTACCAAGCTTTACCAAACAAGGATTGGATATTTCCAAAGCTAAAAAATGGCAATTGGCTATTATTGGTTACCGCTATTATGTCACGATCAGAGCGCTTTAATTTAGTATTAAGATTTCAGAATCCTTAGGCTATAAAAAAAGACATAACTGAAATCTACAATCTAAATTTTGCAATCTCAAACCTGGATATTCTAATACGATATTGCAGTAAAAACTTCATTACCAGCTATTTTTTCTCTTCCATTTAAGAATGTGATTTCCATCAAAAAGTTACATTGCACGATTATCCCTCCTAGTCTTTCTACAAGCTCGCAAACCGCTTTTGCCGTACCTCCCGTTGCCAAAACATCATCATGTATGAGAACCCTATCACCTTTTTGAATGGCATCCATATGAATTTCAAGAGCATCTGTGCCATATTCTAAATCATAAGAAGCAGAAATCGTATCGAAAGGTAATTTATTGGGTTTTCTAACTGGCACAAAACCTACATTCAATTCCTGAGCCAAAAGCATACCAAAGAAAAAACCGCGACTTTCCACTCCAATAATCTTATCAATTTTACTATCTTTTACAGAAGAAACCAATATTTCCAAGCATTCTTTCCTTGCTTTTGGATCAATTAATAATGGAGTAATGTCTTTAAACAAAATTCCTTCTTTTGGAAAGTCCTGAATATCACGTATATATTTTTTTAAACTCATTTTTTTTGTTTTTTATGCAGATTCATGCTTGCAAGATACATATTTATTCCTATATTTGCACCCGCAAACACGTTCACAGAACAAGTAAGCAAAATGGCCTCGTGGCGCAACTGAATAGCGCATCTGATTACGGCTCAGAAGGTTACTGGTTTGAATCCAGTCGAGGTCACCAAGAAGCTTAAAAAACCCAGTAGACACTGGGTTTTTTTATGTTTATACTAGTCGTAATCCCGATAATAGCCCGACAACATAGTTTAAACAAAATCAAAACAGAATGCACCTGTAAGTTATATTGCATTTATTGGCAGATAAATATTAAATACTGCTCCTTTATTCAATTTACCTTCCGCTGTTATAATACCGTTGTGATTATCTACTATTTTTTTTACAATTGCCAGCCCAATACCAGTACCAGAATAGACTTCATTTTGATGCAGTCTTTGAAACATCACGAATATAATTTCATTATATTTTATCTCGAATCCTATTCCATTATCTTTCATTCTTAGATGCCAAAAATCAGATTTTCCAGCACTATGGTTTAAATTTAAAAGTTTGAAGTCGTTATAGGATATAATCTCAGATTCTATCGTAATTTTTGGAATTAAACCAGGAATTGAAAATTTAAGTGCATTACTCATAAGATTATAAACCAATTGTCTGGACTGAAATGACGCAATTTTGACCGGTGCCAGATTGTTGATTTTAATTACAGCCTGTTTTGCACGGATCTCTTCTGCGAATTCAGATTTCACTTCTTCTATAATATCCCGCAGATCAGTGATTTCAAAATTCTGATCTGAAGTATTTACTCTTGAAAAATTTAAAATATCCTGGATAAGCTGACGCATCCTTGTTGCGGCAACATCAATACGCTCTAAATTCTTTTTGCCAGATTGGCTTATATTTTTAGTTTCATTTTCCTTAAGTATCGAAATAAACATCTGTATTTTACGAAGCGGCTCCTGAAGATCATGGCTGGTAATAAAGTTAAATGACAATAATTCTTTATTTGCATTAAGCAGTTCAACAGATCTTTTTTCCTTTTCAGTATTTTGAATTTCTAGCTCTTCATTAGCCAAAAGAAGTTCTGCTGTCTGTACCTTTAATTTTTCCAGTAACTCTTCATTTCCGCGGATTTCAGCCATTTCCTTAAGTGCACGGCTCACCTTCTGGGGAAGTCCCTGCAGGTTTTCTTTGGATGAAAAATCGGTTACCCCTTCCTTTATAAGTTTTACCGCGTTTTCTTCACCTATGGTTCCCGAAACTATAATAAAAGGTATTTTTATGTTTTTGGCAGTTAGCATTTTAAATGCAGACACCGCATCGAATACCGGCAGTGAATAATCCGACAATACAATGTCCGGGCAAAATACTTCTATGGCATCCTCAAATGCTTTTTTGTTATCCACAACCTCTGAAATAAACGACATTCCGGATCTTGTCAATTGGCGGATTATTAAGTCCGCATCGATAACATTATCTTCTAATATTAGAATTTTAATGCTTTTGTTCATTTATTTGAATATTATGATTTGCATATTACAGCAAAAAATTTATACAGGAGGCTGGCTGATTATCATCCAGTACATTCCCATTTCTTTTATGGCATTAAAAAAATTGTTGCTATCCACTGGCTTTACAATGTAACTATTAGCTCCAAGCTTGTAACAGTTGGCAATATCCGGATCTTCCTGCGAAGAGGTTAATATAACTACTGGAATGGATTTAAAATCTGGATCAGTTTTTACTTTTTCAAGCACCTGCATACCGGATACTTTAGGCATTTTTAAATCCAAGAGCAGCAGCTTTGGGTATGATTTTGGATTTCTTTCTGAATAAATCCCCCTGCAGTACAAAAAATCAAGCGCTTCAGCTCCGTCTTTTACATGCAGCAATTTATTAGTAAAACCGCTTTTATTAAGTGCCCGCATGGTGAGCATAGCATCATCCATACTATCTTCGGCAAATAAAATTTCTATGTCCTCGTATTTCATTTTTTTTGGTTTAATTATTTATCTTAGGCAGACTGAAATAAAAGCTGGAGCCCGCATCTAATTTTGATTTTGCCCATACTTTTCCATCATGTCGGTTTACTATCTTCTGTACAATAGCAAGTCCGATCCCAGTACCGTCAAACTCTTCATGGGAGTGCAGGCGCTGAAAAACACCAAACAATTTATCATAATAGGCCATATCAAAACCCGCTCCTTTATCCTTGATGCAATAAATCACTTTATCTTTTTTAATAATTGAAGTTATATAAATAAGTGTCTGCGCCTTATATTTTGAATATTTGACTGCATTCGAAATAAGGTTAAGCCAAACCTGTTTAATAAGCGAAATGTCTCCATAGGCAGGCAGAAGTTCATCAACATGAAATATGGGAATATTTTCATCCTTATCTATAATTATTTCACTGACGATTCCGTTTATCAATACTGTCATATTAATTTCCGTAGCTGCTACTTGTTTACGTCCGAGTTTGCTGAAAGCCAAAAGATCATCAATAAGCAACCCCATTTTTCTGGAACTCTGAATAACGGCTTCGAGAATTTTTTTTCCATCTTCATCAATAGAGTTGGCATGATCCTCAACTAATATCTGTGTATATCCGTTTATTGCCCTTATTGGAGCTCTCAAATCATGTGAAACTGAATAAGAAAATGATTCTAATTCTTCCTGAGCTTTTTTGAGTTCACTATTGGCAAGCATAAGTTCTTTGGCTCTTTTTTCCTGATAGGCCAGCTCCAGATTTGCAACTTTCAATTCAGCAGCTCTTTTTTCTTTCTCTACTTTCCTTTTCTGTTTCAGAATACTCTCAGTCGCTAATTTCTTGTTGGCTATAATTAATGCAGCTGCCCGTTTTTCTTTTTCTTTACTCTGGACTGCGAGTTCCTTATGGGCTATGATTAATTCTGCTGCCCGCATTTCTTTCTGCCCGTTTTGAAATTCGAGCTCTTTATTGGCTATAATAAGTTCACCTGCCCGTTTTTCTTTTTCCAAATTTTGAAAAGCAAGCTCTTTGTTGGCCGCAAGAAGTTCTTCTACCAGCTTTTCATTTATGCTGTTCTGCAGTAAAAGTTTCTTATTGGCAGTAATTAATTTAGCTGCATCATTTTCTTTCAGAGATTCACTGTAAGTGATTTCTGTTATACTGCTGTTCTTTAAGTCGTGTATGTCTTTTTGAAGTATGCTTTTATCAAGGGTAAAAATCTTCTCGCTAATCCCTTTTCTGGATGTGCTGCTCATATTAAAAAAATGTATTTTAAAAATAACGGCAGTAATTTGCTGGAGAAACACCTGTATTTTATATTGCTGAAATGATTTCATCATTGTAAATCTGTCACGACATCTTTACTTATGATTTTCTGTAGTAATTTCTTTCCCTTAGGAACGTGAACGAATATAGTGAAAACGACAGCACAAAACTAATTCTGCGTCACTAAACTTTCAATTAAGGAATTTAAAGCAATATTGCGGACATGCATTTTGGTAAACTTATGAAATAGCAACCCCATTTGTTGCTTCACACGAGTATTTGGAATCCAACCAACAATTTGGAAAAATTGTGGTGAATATATAAGTCAAGAGTTGAAAAGCCCATTCCGTTGGAAATGGGCCTTTTTTGTCTATACCATATTACAACAACATCCTTTCAGTAATTGTTTTATTTGATGAAGCATCAATTCCGGTAACTTCGGCATACTTTACATTGGGTAACCAAAAAGAACCTCCTTCAATGCGCACAAATATTTTTTCTACCTGTATTTTTTTCTGATTTACATTTACAAAAACATGATATTTTTGATCTGAATCTATCTTTTTTAAAGTTAACGGTAACTTTTTATAGGATACAAATTGAAACTCAAATTCCTCATTATTTACCGTTTTACTTTCTATTCCGTAGGCAAATTTGCGCTGTACATAACTAAAATCTTTTTTTTCTCCTTTCTCGGCATATCGAATCCAATAGGCTTTTATAGGATTGCTTTTGTTTATTTTTCCATTTTCCTGATAATTTATGGCATAAATAGCTGTATTTACATTGGGATCCCGCTGAATATAAAATAGCATATTATCTATGTTTTTAGGCGTTGGGAAATGTAATGGCGATGGATTTTTGGATTGTGCCAATACATTTTGAGGAATCATATTTACTAAGATCGCTATAACGATTAGTAATTTTGTAAAATATTTAAATGATAATTTGTTCATAACGAAATTTTTATACAACCCGTTGGGTATAATTATTTTAACACATAGAAATGACACGACCCGTGCGAAGCGAATTGACGAAGTAATTACACCTAAAAGTTATTTATACTAATTTGATTCGATTGCATTCTGCTTTTCGTTGACCCTAAAAACCCAATATTTAATCAGCGGATAATTAAATCCATAGGAAACAAAACTATCCGTGATTAATCTTCCGATTCTATAATCGATTTGAAATGATTTTTGCAAAATAAGGGTGCCAAATGATTTTAAGGAAATGCTTCCCAATACAACCAGCGCAAATTTTAAAAGCTGACTATTGATGTGGCTACTATAACCCGATTGATTTTTAAATACCCAAAATCTATTGATACTGAAATTGATAATGGCGCCAACGGTTCCTGAAATTAGAATAGAAAATGTAAAATGCAGTTTAAATACTTCTGTCAATACAATCATTAAGCCATAATCGGTAATTCCGCCCAAAAATGCCGCAACTTGTGCCTGTAGAAAAGTATAAATGGATTTTTTCCTAAGCATATCGGTCTGGGTTTTTATCTCTTAAGTCGCCCAATTTTAAAAGCTTAAAGCTATCTACACTATTGATTATAAATAATAAAACAGTGATGAAGCCAGCCAAATAGGTAATCGATCCACGAAATAAAACTTCTAGAATTAAAATAAAAGCAATAATGAACCTAAGTTCTGTTGGACCAACAAAGCCGGAATCGATACTGTATTCATTTGTAATTTTGTAGCGTAACTGGCTGATGATGATAGACCAGCCATACAATGCGACAAAAGCGAAGGCTACTATTTGTGTGTCATTTTTAGCATAAATATAGTAGCCAAAGCCTATGAGTACAATACCAATCCAATCGGCAATAATGTCGAGTGCAAAGCCATACCAACGACGCGGAATATTTCTGTAATACGCCAGCCTTCCATCCAAAGAATCGCCTAACCAATTTATAGCCAAACCAATAACACCCAAAAGTAAATACCAATTTGTTACATAAGCACCTAAAACAAAACCTAAAAAAACGAATCCCGAACCCAATGTGCCCAGTAAAGTGAGTACGTTTGGCGAAATGAATTTAGGTACTTTGGGAAGCAAAAACACAATCGTTAATTGTTCTGCTCTTTTTAAAATATTAGTTCGCTTACGGTCTGAAAATGTTCTTTGTACAATTGCACTATAATCTGCAACCTGTGTTTCTGTTCCCATTAGTATCCCAATATTAGTAAGCCTGTTAGTACAGTCAATTCTAGTTTTACAATTTTTAATTTTATTTTTCTTTGCGTATTTTTAAAGAAATCGGTGGTACTTTTTAGTTTACCTGATCTAACCAGATAACTAAATGCGAGCATGATCAGCATATTATTTAACAATTCCAGCAAAACGCTGATAGAAAACCGTTGGACTATTCTCATTTTTAGGAGCGTATTTCCCTGCTATAATTGGAACATAAATAACTCTCCTTCTGCTTTCTTCACCACGGATGGATGATTCTGCAACCCTGTGCCACAAACGTCCATCGTGAATGGTTAAATCACCAGCTTCCGGATTAATAGCAACTTCCTCCGGATCGGCGTTATTATCCAAAAAATACTTTTTACGGAAAAGCATTTGATAAATACTCTGCTTGTGAGTGCCCGGAATGATTTTGAGACCGCCGTTTTCGGGTTTTAAAGTACTTAAATGAATCCCCACATTCAGCATCGGGTTTAATTTGGTACCATAAAAAATATCTCTCAAACCATCTGTATGCCAGCCCATTTTAGTAAACTTACTTTCCGGCCCATTGATATAATGATTGAAAACCATTCCGTCTTTTTCTTCAGTACCTAATCGTGCGCCATCGCCTGCCAATTGCAATAAACCATCCAATCTTGGATCAAGCAAAAGACCGCTTAAGGTTTGATGATGCTGATTGATGAAAGCAAAACGCTGTACAATTGTAGAGCCATCTAAATCTTTTCCGTATTTAATAGGAACACCATTTACTTTTTCAAGCTTATTGTCAATCCATTTTTGCTCTACTTCTTTCGAAGCGTCAATGATGGATGAAACCGTTTCCGGATTTATAAATTTTTTGAAATGGATGAAACCATATTGGTTAAAAAAGGCAATTTGCTCATCAGTTAATTGTTCTGTAAGGGTAAATGTTTTATAAGAAGATATCATGATAAATAGATTTAATAAATGAAATAATAGTGTTTGTAATTTTATCTAAGGGATTAGCAGCTGCAACAGCAACAACAGCGCATTCGCATCTTTGCGTGCATTCCGCTTTTAGTAAAACCAAATATATTTCTTTTATTATACATATTCTATCGAATTAGTAGATTTTAAAACAAAGATAAAATAATTTCTCATTCGCAAAAAATATTTTTTTATTTTTTTTCGAAAAAAATTTAAATTTTATAAATTCCAGCTGCAGTTTTTTCGATAAAAGCCTTTGGTAATACACGGTTGGCATAAACCGAAACGATATTTGCAACCCCCGGAATAACTTCTGATTTTTTGCTAAACATAGCTTTTACAGCCATTTTTGCAACTTCATCAGGCTGCATATTGAACTTTTCAGCCATTTTGTTTAGAGCGCTTAAACCGGCTCTTGCAGCAAAACCAGTATCAACCGGACCTGGACTAAAACAGGTTACTGAAATTGAAGTCTGGGCAAGTTCGAAACGCAAGGCACGGGTAAACGATAAAACAAAAGCCTTCGTAGCTGAATAAACAGCCAGTGTAGGGACAGCCTGGTAGGCAGCAGTACTCGATATATTTAAAATGTAGGCTTGCTTTTCTTGTGAAAGTATAGGCACCAATAAATGCGAAAGTTCTACAACAACATTCATGTTAAGCTGCATCATTCCAAGTTGATCCGTTAGTGAAGAATGACTAAAATCACCCCACACCCCATAACCGGCATTGTTAACCAAAATGCTAACCCGATAATTATTCATTTTTATCCAATCAGCTACTTTTAGCGACGCGCCGTTTGTAGAAAGATCAATAGATAATGCAGAAGCATTGATTCCGTATTTAACCCGAAGATCATTAGATAGTGCTTTTAATTCCCTGTCACTTCTCGCAACAAGCAATAGTGGATAACCCTGTTTTGCCAATTCATAAGCAATAGATTTTCCAATGCCTTTGCTGGCACCGGTAATTAAGGCATACGGTTTCGTTTTTTCGCTCATTTTATTAATTTATTCATCAAATATAAAAATTAATTGTAACCGTTGGGTGTGCATAATAGTTACCCCGTCCCTACTCAAGGTTGCGGAAGGATTTTTTTATGATACATAACCATAACTTATACAGTTACTCTTTCCTAGTCCATATCCTTGTCCTCTTTGGAGCCTTTTTTCTTGTTCACATTACTGGCGTGCCTGCCACTACCGTCTGCATCGTCCAGAATTCCTTTCTCTGGGGCTAGTTCTTTTAAAACAGCTTTCAAACGAGTTTGAGCTGCATTCGCTACTGCATCATTTGCATAATTAGTCACCAGTTTTTCTTCGAATGGTGCATTGCTCATATCAAAAAGTTCACCTTCTCGGGTTAGCTTCCATTTCGCATTACGAACATACCATTTGTTGCCCAGTTCCATAAAAATATACTCTTTTGGCTTTCCTTTCTTGCCGAGTAACTGTGGTAAAAAACTGCGACCATCCAAAACGTTTTTGGTAGGCAATGGAGCTCCAGTCAATTCGGCAAACGTAGGTAGTAAATCGCTGGAATCTATTAAATCAGCATTTACCTTTCCTGACGGAACAACTCCTGGCCAGTTTGCGATAGTTGGCACTAAACTTCCTCCTTCAAGCATCGATCCTTTTTGTCCGGAAAGCACTTTCCCTCCTATTGTTGCTCTTGGAGCATATTTGGTTGCGGTACCATTATCTCCCATAAAAACGATAAGGGTATTTTCTCTTAATTTCAAATCGTCCAATGTAGTCAATAGTTTTCCCACCAACTTGTCCATGTAAGCGATATTGTCTGCATATAAATCACTGCCCGGTTTGCTGTCTGGCGTTCTTTGGATCAAAGAATGAACGTGTACCATTGAATAGTATAAAAAGAAAGGTTTTTCTTTGTTTGAAGTCAGAAAATCAACCAAGTGGTCATGCAGTAAATCTGGCATATAAACACCCGAATTCAAAGGCTTTTCTTTCCCATTTTCGGTATAGGATGCTTTCTTTTTTTCATTGGCCCAATAGACTCCACTCCCTTTAAAGGTAATATAATCATCAAAACCAAAATCCTTTGGTGTCAAGCCCAATTGGTTCCACTTCCCCACCAAAGCTGATGTATAGCCAGCAGTTTTCAAAACCGTAGGAATCATCACTTCATCTTCTGGCTTTATTTGCCCTACTCGATCTTGATTTACTGCTCCAGTTCTAAAAGCATAGCGACCAGTCAGAATTCTGGATCTTGACGGCCCGCATAAAGGAGCCGTATAAGCGTGTTGGAAACGAATTCCTTCTTTTGCTAATTTGTCAATAACGGGTGTTTTGTTATTGTCCGAGCCATAGCAACTTACATCTCCAGTCCCTAAATCATCGGCTAGAATAAAGATAATATTTGGTTTTGCGATGGCTTTGTTCTTATTCTGTGCAGAAACTCCAGAAATGGTGGTAAATAGTAAAAGAATTGCCAGATAGTGTACTTTTTTCATTCTAATTTATTTAGTCAATTATTTTTTAAACCCCGTAATTCATAAAATTTATTAAACATATAGGGAACGCTTATTGAACTTGTTCTACTTGTGAATTCAAGAATTCAAGTATTTTTTTATGCAATTCATCGGAGGTAGTTTTATATTTTTTGTCTTTTACAACATTTGTTTTTTCCAAAGGATCTTTTTCATAATCATATAATTCAGTTGCATACAGTTTACTATTGTCGAAAGCTTGTTTACTGGTAAAATCATTCATCCAAATCGTATAGCGGTATTTTGGGGTTCGAAGCGAATATCCCATCAAATTAGTATTTTTATACCCTAAAGTTTCCGCCTCCTCTTTCTTTAATTTACGGGGATATTGACTAATTGAAAACTCTTTAACTGAAGCCTTGTTATTCAACATCAATGGTTTTAAGCTTGTTCCATCCAGTTGATTCGGTATAGGAAGTCCTGCCAAATTACAAATCGTGGGAAAAACATCAACAAACTCAGATTGCGAACTTGTTTTACCTTCTTTTATTCCAGGAGCTGCAATGAGTAATGTTGATTTGGTAGCTTGTTCAAAAACAGTATGTTTGTTCCACAAATCGTGATCACCCAAATGCCAACCGTGATCACCCCAAAACACAATAATGGTACTGTCTAAAGTCCCTAATGACTCCAAAGTGTTCAAAAGAACACCAACTTGGGCATCCATATATGAAACAGCGGCATAATAACCGTGAACGAGTTCTTTTTGCTTTTCGAGTGTCAAGCCAATGCGAAGAGAATCTGCTGGCAAAGTGACAAATTCTGGAATATCACTGTAACCACGCAATTCGCCCGATTGATGATAAGCAATTAATGTCCCGTTTTTAGAGTGTTCCTGAAAAGCAGCAATTGGCATTTCCTCACGCTTGTACAAATCCCAATACTTTTTTGGCGCCACGAATGGCAAGTGTGGTTTAGAAAATCCAACGGCCATAAAGAATGGTTTGTCTTTTTTTGAAAGGGCAATTATTTGGTCTTTGGCCAACAAGGCATTCACGCCATCATTATAAGCGTTGTCGGGAACATCGGCAGATTCGGTTGCTGGCCCTTTGATTTTTTTTGCATTTCCAGAAGCCAACAATGCTTTTGTTGCCGGCAGTTGATAATTTCCCTTTGGTGCTCCTATATTGGCAGGAAAATCTGATTCTTTTAATTTCAAATAAGGAATACTCCAGGATACTGGATCATTTCCATTAATAGCACTCGTAGCGTGAAATATTTTACCAATACCAGAAGTTTCATATCCTTGAGAAATTAAATATTGTGGAAGTGTTATAATATCTGGATTCATATCCCGCATTTGTGTCTTCAGATCCCAAATTTTCGTAACGTCTGGACGTCTTCCTGTCATAAGGCTGGCTCTAGTTGGGCCACAAACCGCTTGTTGACAATAGTTCCCATTAAAAACGGTTGCTATTTTTGCCAATCGGTCAATGTTTGGAGTCTTGATCAAGGTGTTTCCGTAGCAACCCAAAATAGGTTTTAAATCATCTACCGCAATAAATAAAATATTAGGTTTGGCTAATTGTTTTTTTTGTGCAAATGTTGATGTTGAAATAGCTAACAACAAAACCAATGCGATTTTGGAATATTTGGTTTTTAAGTTCATTTTGATTTATTTAATTTATCGATTACTTATTTATAGTTTTATTACTTTAAAATACTGAGCCAACCATAAAGCAGACAAAATGCATCCACACTTTTAGAACCTTGTTCGTATTTTCGGGGAGACGTATTCATTCACGCTTTGTAAATTTCCTGGTTTAGGAAAAACGCGTCGAACAAACAAAATTGGTCACCATTTCATTAATGGTTTCTATATATTTCCGATACTGTTAGGTATGATAAACAGTTAACAAGGAAATATTAAGATTTTGAAAATAAAGGTATTAACAGCAACCACACATACAACAGAGTGTTTCCAATGATACTAATTCTTGTATGATTAAGAGAGGGATGTTTTTGATTGTCTTCACAATTCTTTTGTTTTGATTATTAATTTATTTAAACTATACTAATTCTATAGACAAATGTAAGTTAAATTCATTAATAGCCAAAAATAAATAAGAAAAAATATTAACAAACTACTAAACAATTACTTATGAAAAGTCACCAACTCCTTCTTTGGTATTTCAATCAGATTAGAATTTGATAAACCCATAAAACAATTAATAAAAAACCCTATCAGAAATTTTTGGTTTCTAATAGGGTTCAATAAAAAAGTATAATCTAAGTATAGACTTATTCTTTTATAATGGTCTTATTTACAATGCCATTATCTGTAACTAATTTAACGGCATATCTAGCTGCGGGCGGAATTAATATTCACTTTTATTGGGATTGATAATTACGTTTATTGTGTGAATTTGTTTTCCTTGTATATTGAATACCAAAATCTATATAAAATTCATCTTTAAACGGTGTAGATCAATTTAGTTTCAGCCTTAACCCTGAAATTCGGGGATATCCTCCAGATTTCTGAATATTGTTTTGCCATAAGTCAAACCTGTATTCACCATCTCATCAGCACCTGCTGACGGCCCACCAATTCGTAGCACACCATCACAATGCTTTATAAGCTGGATGGCAACTGGGTGAAAAATCTGATTGAAAATTGTATCCCCTATTTCTTTTGAGCCTGCCACTTCAATCAACGGCAGGGCGAACCACTCACCCAATACCGGAAGGTGTCCTTTGTTGTAGATATCTAGAGCAGTATCTGTCATTGCTTGAATATTAACGGCAATCAGGGCCGGATTATCATTAGTGCCTGAACGGTAAGGACCGGCCACCAATATCATAAGGCTTTTCATTTTGGTCATGTATACTATTTTTATTAGTTGTTAAACATTGTATTCCATATTTATCAGCAGTAATGGCAGTAAATACAATATCGGTCTTATTATTTCAGTAGTCTATGCATAAAATCACACCTTACAGTTTTTTTATTCATAGGTAATTCCCTTCAGTATAAAATTTCTTTATCCTTATTCGTTTTTTCTTAAAACAATCAATCCTTTATTTACCGTTCCTAACCATTTACTATTATTTTTTCCCGAAGCTATAACAGTAATTGTAGTATCGTTTACGGGGATGGTTATCACTTCAACAACCTGTCCATAATATACGACAAGAGTGTTACCTCCGACCCATAAATTCTCTGCGTCTTGCTGGAGTGACCTTACCCCTTTAAGATCATCAGGTAAAGGCAATTCACTAACAGCACCAGCATCTATTCGAATTAGCGCCTTAACGGATGTTCCCGTGAGTACGGCAGAAACAACATTATTACTACTTACGGATAAACTGTATGGAAATGTTGAAGGATAGCCTAAGTGATCCAACTGAAAAGTTTCTGCAAATTGTCCATCAAATTTTACAATGCGTCCTCTAAATGCAAAGTGATTGAATAGTCCCATCCATATTTTACCATCAGGTGCAACTGCCATGGAAAGTATCAAGTTATCTTCAAAACTATCAAATCGTTCCCACAAACCTGTTGCGCTATCAATCTTAATAAGCTCATTTTCGGTTGCAACCCAAATGCGTTTATTTTTTTCATCACTACTTATACAAAGTATACTGTCGTCTGTAATTACACTGTTCGCAGTAGTGTAAACATTCCATTTTGAACCATCATAAGCCAGTAAACCCTTGTCTGTTCCAATCCAGAGCTTACCATTCCCTTCCATAGATAGTGCACGTATGTGAGCCGAAGGCAATACCGAATTTGTTGTATTAAAAATAGTCCATTCTGTGTCCTTAATTTTCACAAGGCCCTTTGCCGTACCTATCCACATCACGCCCTCCTTTCCTGTCTCAATAGCTGTTACTTGGTTATCCGGAAGCTTTGAGTTTCCAACATCGTAAACAACAGACTTCCATTTCCCATCTGGAGTTGGAGTATCGTTATCCGAATCATCAGAGCCACATCCTAGAGTTAAAGAAAATAAAATGAGGATGATAAAATTTAATATATTTTGTTTTAGCATAATAACATTAATTTAGTATTGATAATAAGTGTTTACTGACTGATATCGGCCAGAGCTGTGAAAATATTCATTGGGTATTCAGCAATTCTATTGCATAAATAAAGGTACCACTCCCGTCCATAGACAAAATATACTTTTGTCATGTACCCTTCCTCTTTAAGAACCGTTAATTGCTCCTGTTGTATACCGTACAGGCTTTCAAATTCATAATAGTTTTTATTGGGTGCATGTAAATCCACTAATTTTTTTGCTTCCTGCTGTATTATATGATGATGAGCCGCAATCGAACATTTATGTTTTTTAAGTAGTAAAGTGTTTACATAATCAAGATAGACATCATTTAATTCAGTACTTCTTGGAATAGAATGCCCTTCCGGTGTTTCAAATGCCCCTTTAACAATTCTTATTCTTCCAGGATAAAAAAGCAAATCAGCAAAATCATCTTTTGATCGGTGAAGATATGCCTGAAGAGTTATACCTAAATTATTATGTGTTTTCGAAATCTCTTTGTATGTCTCAACAATACTGTCAGTCATATTTACGCCTTCAGCGCTTATAATAACTTCATTATTCCCTGCTGCTTTACATATCCGTCTTAAATTTTCCGATGCAAGTTCACGCGAAATTTTTAATCCAATGTGAGACAGATCGAGTGAAACAGATGCGTTAAATTCATTATCTTTAATCATCTCACAAATTTTTATAAACTCTTCTGTTGCCACCCAAGCTTCAATCTCACTCTTGGTATTCTCTCCCATAAATTCAATTGAACATTTATGACCGTCTTTATTTTCTTTAAGAACTTTGGGAATTGTTTCTTCTAGCGTATCTCCACCTATATATCGATTGGCTGCTTTTTTAAAAATATTGAATAATAACTCATTATCTAAAATATATATTTTTGCTTCCTCATTAAGCGCTGCCTTTCTTAATGCTACTGTACCTAAAGTTAAATGGTTTTCCATAGTATTAGTTTTCGAACCAAGTAAAACAAGATAAAATATCCTGTCCTACTTTTAATTAATGTAATATCCTGAATGTAAACACCTAACCTAAAGCATTACTTTTTTTATGTATTTTTGTAAAAAATAAACCAACAATTGTTACATTTTTAAGCAATCATACACCAATAGACAGATAAGATATTTACTTTGGCAAAAGTAGGTCTTCAGTTAAACTAGCAGTTACCTCAAAAGTATTTTATAATACGCAAAACGTATTAATTCCATTGTCATGCAAAACGAGCAAAAACAATTTGACAGGATTTATAATTCACAGATTATTAACCTGCCCAACATAAAAATTACAAGTAATCAATCCAGTTTTCTGGAAAATGTTATTCTGCACGAAACGGCAGAAACTTCTCCTTTTCAGAGAGCGGAAGATGTTGTACTTACCTTTATAATTGACGGACAGATAAATTCTTCCTATCAGGGTATTGATGGCCACTTTTTAAACTCTACTAAAAGCTGTTCATTAATTTATGCCCCTGATGACAATGAGCATAGAATAGCCGGAAATCAGAATATAGACAGCGTATCTATAGGAATAAATAAAAGATTTTTTCAGGATCTGATTCATCCCGGAGACAATTGGATGGAAGACATTACTAATAAAATAGAAAGAAAACAGTCTTTTAGTTTTTCTAAAAATGCCTACAAACTTACACCCGAAATGTTTTCTATTTTACACCAGATACGGACAACTAAGTTTACGGGCAGCCTTAAAACACTTTATCTTCAAGGACTTATGAGTGAACTCATGATACTGCAATTTAGCGAAATAATGACTGCACAAAATTATGTCTATGATCTGGGAGTTAAAGAAACTGATAAGCATAAAATAAAAGAATTAAAAAACTATATTGATACTCATTATCTTGAAACACAATCACTGGACTCACTCGCACGCCTTTTCGGACTCAATTCTTTTAAATTAAAAACAGGATTTAAAGCGATGTATCAAAAAAGTGTTTTTGAATATATACGCGGGCTAAGGATGGATCATGCATTTAAATTACTTATGGATGGAAGCTGTAATATTACCGAAGTTGCCTACATACTAGGATATGAACACCCACAGCATTTTTCCACTGCATTTAAAAAACATTTTGGCACATCACCTGGAAAATTTAAAAAATAACCTAATGGATATTGAAACATTTAGAACTTTTTGCCTGTCGTTACCTGATGTGCATGAGCAAATGCCTTTTAAAGGTTTTTTCCGTGAAAGCAGGTCGATATTGGTTTTTTATATCGGAAAAAAGATGTTCTGTTTGTTTGATATCGATCGATTTGATGCCTGTACAATTAAATGCGACAGTGATAAAATTAGTGAGCTAAAAGATCGATATACAGCAATAGGCCTTCCATTTAACCTTAGTCCAAAGTATTGGATTAGTGTAAAATTTAATAGAGATCTTCCTGATTTAGAACTTTTAAAACTCGTTGAAGAATCTTACGCACTAGTTAAAAAAAAGTCTTCTTAAGAAATCCGACTAAATGCACAAAAAACATTTTTTATAAACAACAACAAGTCATTTGGAAATTTTCAGTAATTCAACATAGGACTCAACCGTATCTATATCATTTATATCACATTGACTTATAACTTCTATAACCTCATCCCTATTTTTATCGATAATCTGTTTCGCTCCTTCATCATTAGACAATACCATTAGTTTTGAAAAGTACTTTCTTGGAAATAAAACCGGAACACCTTCGTATTCTTCTTTTCTGGTAATTATAATTGCCTCTTTATCTTTTTCATGAAGATTTATCATAGCATTCAAATGAATACTGCTAATAAAGGGCTGATCAGCTAATACAAACAATACAGCATTTATGTGCGGGTATTTTTTTTCAATTTCTGTAGTTGCCAGTGCTATAGAACTCCCTAATCCTTGCTGCCAATTTTCATTTATAATTGTAGTCGTTTTTGATAAATCTATTTTTTCCTTGATTTCATTTCTGTACGCTCCAAGAACGACAAAAATTTCATTGGCATCTGCCGACAAGATATTTTCAATTACACTGCCTAATAAAGTCGAATCTCCCCAAGGCAACAATTGCTTTGACTGTCCCATTCTTTTGGCATTTCCTGCCGCTAAAAGTATTATGGCAATTTGTTTCATTACTTTCCTATTGTGGTTTAGGAATGAATAGCACTTGTTTTGTATTTTAAGGAGATTGGTTCCTCTTTTCGTACTACTGAAAGTATTTCAGCAATAATACTAATGGCTATCTCTTGAGGAGTTTCTGCACCAATACTAATGCCTGATGGACCATAAGCGACATCCAGCAGACCTTCATTATAAGAATCTGTACATTCAAAAAAATCGTTTAGTAACTGATTTCTTCTCTTCACCGGACCAAGGAGTCCAAGGTAAGCCGGTTCTGCATTTTTTAATCCGATAAGAAACTTCAAATCGGTTGAATAGCTGTGTGTCATTAAAACAACTGCCGTTTGGCTATCTATGGAAAGAGAACTTATTTCTTCAGGCAATAAATGTAAAACCTGATTCGCACTCGGAAAATTAGCAATTGTCTTAGGATTTTTTACTGATGCCACAATTGTAATTTCCCAGCCCGTTAAAGAGGCAAAATTACTTAATTGAACGGCATCATGTTCGGCTCCAACTATAATTAACTGAAAGCGAGGTTTCAATACCTGTGAATATGTGGACAGAGATTTGTCTAATGGATTACCGGAAAAAGCAAAATTTTGTCCTTCAAAATAAAATTGGGAACCCAAACCCTGCCGAGCTTCTTCTGTTTTTGTATAGAAGGATTTAATTTCCAAAGCTTGTCTCTTCTGCACAACTCTCTCCAAAGCATCCAAAGCAGCTGTATCAGGAGAAAAAGGTTCCAAAAGTATATACATAGTACCTTCGCATCCTAGCCGATACCTCCCATCATAAATCATAACCTTTGCTCTGTTATCCAAAAATACGGATTGTGATTGCTTAAGGATTTCATTTTCAACACAACCTCCGCTTACGGCACCAACCATAGTATTATTTTCAAAAATCAGCATACGAACACCCGGTCTCCTGTATGAAGAACCTTCAATAGCGACAACCGTTGCCATAATGCTTTTAATTCCCTTTTCATGGGCTAAAATGTACGATTCCCTTAATTTTAATAATTCGTGCATCATATTTTAATCCTTTTTTGAAATAATTTTTGCCTTTAACATTTCAATATCTACTAATTGATTTAAACTGTTTTTAGGCTAAAAGGCAAGGTTCTGATTCGTTTTCCTGTCAAATCAAATATAGCATTGGTTAATGCTGGCGCAAAAGGCGGAAGGGCGGGTTCGCCAACTCCTCCTGCATCTTCTTCATTGTCTATGATATGTATTTCTATCGAAGGAATTTCATTGATACGAGGCATTGGGTAATCATAAAAATTATGCTGTTCAACGATATTATCCTTAAACGTAATCTGATGTGTTGTTGCAGCGCCCAATCCCATGACAATGGAACCTTCAATCTGTGCGTGAATGATATCCGGATTTACATACCAGCCACAATCCATTACAGCCCAGACTTTATCGATTGTAACACCGCCATCAGGATTTTTGGAAACTTTTACAACCTGTCCTACTGTAGAATTGAAACATTCGGTAATAGCAACCCCAAAACCTTCATTTTTATTACGATTTTTCCAACCCGAAACTTCTTCCATCTTATCAATTACCTTCTGGCAACGATCTTCCTGTAAATGTTCTCGGCGAAATTCCAATGGATCTTTTCCTGCTTCATGAGCCATTTCATCAATGAAACTTTCATACGCAAATCCGTTTGTAGAAGCATATACAGATCTCCAGAAACTTGTTGGAATACTGGTTTCAAAAAGGACATCTGAAAAACTTAAGTTTTTAATGCTTTTATAATAAGGCTTTAAAAATCCTTCACTGGTACTTCCATTGGGTTTGTTTTTTGCGCCTCCACTCCAGTGACCATTGTTTTGTCCAGCCATCCTGAATTTTAATGCATCTATTTTTCCATTGGCAATGGATCCTTCACAACGATAAGAAATTCCCGGGCGAAAGGGTCCTAATGTAGCATCGTCTTCACGTGTCCACACAACCTGAACCGGACCACCAATTTCCTTTGAAATCGCTACAGCCTCATACGGATAATCGTTCAGGGCTTTTCGCCCGAAACCACCGCCAAGAAAAGTCATATTGACAATAACTTTCTCTTTGGTTATCCCAAATTGTTTACTCACATAGTCCTGAACCCAACCAGGTGCCTGTAGTGGTCCAAAAATTTCAATAGAATCGCCTTTGTGATGAGCAATGCAATTTAACGGTTCCATCGCAACGTGTGATTGATAGGGAGTCTGATAAACAACGTCTAATTTTTTATTTGCTTGAGATAATACTTCGGTTGGATTTCCCTGTGTTTTGAGCACCATACCTTCTTCTGTGCGGATGAGATTATTTTGAGTTTCAAATATCTCAGGCGTACTCCAGTGTTTGAAGCCGCTGCTGTCCCACTCTACTTGTAATTGTTTTCTTCCCTGAAGAGCTGCCCATGTAGAATCGGCGACCACAGCTACACCTTCACGCATGTGTTCATAGAACCCCATTTTAACTTTAAAAACTCGTTTAACCCCCGGAATTTTCAATGCAGCGGTTGGATCAAAACTTTTGACTTTTCCAAAAAAACGAGGATCACGTTCCACTGAAGCAAATAACATTTCAGGGATTCTCTTATCAAGTCCAAAAATTAATGTGCCATTTGTTTTAAGCGATGTATCAATTCTTCTTAGAGGTTTTCTAATTAATTTATAATCGGAAATTTTCTTTAGTTTTGGTTCTTTTGGCACTTCCAATTTTGACGCTGCGACTGCAAGTTCACCATAATGAGATTTTTTTCCCGATACCTTGTGAATAACATGTCCCGATTCCGCATAACAATCAGAAACAGAAACATTCCATTTTGCGGCAGCGGCAGCGATAAGCATTTCACGTGCTGCTGCACTTAATTTAAGTAATTTTTTATAAGAAGAACGAATGGTAGAACTTCCTCCTGTAACCTGTCCACCATATTTTTTTTCATTACCAATTGCAAAAATAACATTGATATCGTTCATATCAACTTCGAGTTCTTCGGCTACAATTTGTGGCACGGAATGATAAGATCCTTGCCCCATCTCTGCTCTATGATTGACAATGGTTACCTTTCCTGAGGGATTGATAATTACCCATGGACATAACTCAATTTCTGATTCTGTCAACTCTGAAGGCTGTACCAGCATTGGCGCTCCACTTGCCGGAAAATAAAGACCTAGGCACAACGCAGCACCACCTAATCCGGTAAGTTTCAAGAAATTTCGTCTTGTATTTTCTATGTTGTCATTTTTAGTCATCGGATAATCATTAAAATTAAGGCAATACTTATTTCGCAGGAGCATAAGCTCCCGTTTGCAACCATGTAATCCAGGCTTTTTTAAACTGGGCATGCGTTAAAGGTGGTACAGTTCTTCCTTTTCCCATGTTCCAACCTGCTTTTACCAAACCGTCATCTGCATGTGCAATAAGTTTTTGTAAATCCTTGTTCCCGTTAAGTTTTGGATTTACAAGTTGTTTGGCAAGCTCGTGAGGTGTTTTCCCTTCAAATACCATTTTCATATCTGCTGGTGGTAAATGCCATTCTGGATTTCCTGGTGGTGTATGCAATCCAGGACTGTTTGATGGTTGGTGACAATTGGCACATTTCATTGCATATAATCCTTTTCCATCCTTTCCCCGTTTGGGCTGCATACTGTGAATAACACTATTATCTCCTTGAAGCGGTATATCTCCTTTCGGATGACAATTAACACAACGCGGACTCATCAATACTTTATAAACTTGTTTAAATGCCGCTACAGATGCGATGCTATCTTTTTTTATTGGCGTAATGACAATATATTCTTTTTCCGATAATATATCCTTCGAAATACCGAATGCCAATCCGATGCCTGAAACCAGCATTAGAGCTATCAATATAAATTTATTTTTTGTTGACATAGCTGTTATTGTTTATACTTCGATCAGATTTTATTTTTTCCCTGTAGTTGTGACGCCAAGTGTATGGCTTTGCGAATTCGTGGATACGTACCGCATCTGCAAATATTACCTGCCATCGCATCATCTATGTCCTGATCGGTTGGATTTGGGTTTTCCCGAAGAAGAACTGCCGCTGACATTATTTGTCCTGAATGACAATAGCCACATTGTGGTACATCAATTTCCTGCCAAGCTTTTTGCGCAGGGTGATCATTATTTTCAGATAATCCCTCAATAGTCACTACATTCTTACCTTCAACCCGGCTCATTTTTGTGACACATGAGCGTACCGCCTCTCCATCGAGATGTACTACACAAGCGCCGCATTGGGCAACACCACAACCAAATTTGGTACCAGTAAGCCCCAATGTATCGCGAATTGCCCAAAGCAAGGGCATTTCAGGGCTTACGTCAAGTTTTACCGTTTTGCCGTTTACAATTAATTGTATCATAATAAAATGAAAAGTTTAAGATTGTTGATCATTAAATATTCTATTCTCCATCCTAATTTACAAAATAAATAGAAATACCATGACATCGAAACTTTTTTAGCGTAAATTTCTATTTTTTCGTTTTTCTTTTTTAAACAGACTGTAGCACGGTAGAGTCATTTTATGAGTATTTATTGTTTGTCAATACGATACAGCCTTCCGCCGTCAGTAATGGCATATAAAGCTTCATCCAATCCCTGTGTAATATCACGAAAACGTTGATTTTCACTAGCAAGAAGTCTTTCCTCCCCTGTTACCTTGTTGTTCACAATTACTAGTCTGGCAATGTGCATACCGCTTAAAGCTCCAATAAAAAGATTATTCTGCCACTCTGCAATACGGCTTCCTTTGTAAAAAGTCATCCCACTCGGAGAAATTACGGGATCCCAATAATAAACAGGCTGTTCCAATCCCGCTTGCTGCTGAATGCCTGCACCCACAGCCTGCCCGCTATATTCCAACCCATAGGTAATAGTTGGCCAGCCGTAATTGGCTCCAGACTGTACACGGTTTATTTCATCACCTCCTCGCGGACCGTGTTCACTCTGCCAAAGATCTCCTGTAATTGGATGCAGTGCCAAGCCTTGAGGATTTCTATGCCCAATGCTGTAAAGCTCTGGCAGTGCACCTGTACCTGTGAAAACCGGATTACCAGATGCTGGTGCACCAGAAGTCGTAATTCGCAGAATCTTGCCTATCGCTGCCGAAACGGATTGGGCAAACGGACGAGTATTAGTATTGGATCTTTCGCCGGTGCTTACCAAAAGATTTCCAGTAGCATCAAATAAAATTCGGCCTCCATAATGAGCAGTACTATTTGCAGGAGGATTGGCACGATAGATAACCACTGCATTTTCAATTGTTTTTTCATCGTTGGAGAGCCTTCCTTTAGCAACAGAAGTTTGTGTACCGCCAGTTACATTTTCGGAAAATACCCAATACACCATTCTATTGGATGTAAATTGCGGATCGATGCACAAACCCAGTAATCCACCCTGCCCTGAAGAATTAACAGCTGGAATTCCTGTTATAGCGTTGCCTAATGTACCTGAAGTTGTCGCAATACGCATCGTTCCTCCTTTTTCTGTAATAAGTAATCGGCCATCAGGCAGATTCGTAATACCCCAAGGCGCAGTCAAGGCTGAAGTAATAACAGTTCCCCGATATGCAGTAGCAGTAGTTACCTTATTAACTCTGGTCTGTCCGGAAAAAGCAGAAGCATAATTCGAATTGGGCGGATTCGTTTCAACGGATGTTCCTGTTGTCGGATTAGGATTTTGTCCACTATCGTTATCGTCATTATGTTTTGAACACGCTATGAATCCCAACATAGTAATTATAATAAGCTGTAATTGAATTTTAGATTTCATAAAATATACATTTAGAATTAATAGAAATTTTTAATTGTTATTTGATATGAAGCGTTATTTCCTCAGCAGCTGTATCTTATTTAATACATCTCATCCGTGTTATATTTGGATTGATAACAACTCATTACAACTTTCTTTTTTGACACTCCATTCTTTTATAACGTTAACAAGTGCCAGATTATTCTGTATGTTATCTGCCGAAAAAATTGAAGAATTTTGAATGGCTATTTTTCGTCAGATAAACCAAAGACAGTACTCCTGATGATTTTTAATTAATTCACCAAAACCTCAAACTCTCTTTTGCAAAAAAAAACCAAAACCATGATGATTTTGGGATTAATTATTTTCTATTTATTGCAGATTAAAGAGTAGCCATATCAATTACAAACCGGTATCTCACATCACTTTTAAGCATTCTTTCATAAGCTTGATTAATTTCCTGCATTTTAATGATTTCAATTTCAGAAGTAATGTTATGTTCACCGCAAAAATCGAGCATTTCCTGTGTTTCGGCTATGCCTCCAATGATAGATCCTGCAACAGATTTTCTTCCTGTGCCTAATAAACAATTCAAAACATTTTGCTTTATAAAATTTCATGGCTTATATTTACATAGCAGTTCCAATGGAGCTACATAATCAAAGCTTTCAATGAGTTTTTCATTTATAAAGAAGTGATAAAAAGACTGATTTTTTTGCAAACGAACAAGCCTGCAGAATGTCTTTGAAAAAGTGCCTATTTCTCCAATGCAATTAATTACAAGTACCGTTGCAAGTGCAAATTCTCACTTCATATTTCATTGTAATTTTTCTAACAATTTAATTAATAAACAAATGTCAACAACAAAAAATTTAAAATTCGAAACACTGCAGGTGCATGCAGGACAAGTCGCAGATCCAACTACAGGCTCCCGTGCAGTTCCTATATACCAAACAAGCTCCTATGTATTCGAAAATGCGCAACATGGTGCTAATTTATTTGCCTTGAAACAATTTGGAAACATCTACACCCGCCTTCAAAATCCTACTACTGATGTTTTTGAAAAACGTGTTGCTGCCTTGGAGGGAGGTATTGCAGCATTGGCAACCGCTTCTGGTCAGGCAGCACAATTTATTGCATTAAATAACATTTTGGAAGCTGGTGATAACTTTGTATCCAGCAGCAATATATACGGCGGTACTTACAATCAATTTAAGGTTGCCTTCAAAAGAATTGGTGTTACTGTTCAATTCACAAAAGAAACAACTGCCGAAGCTTTTGAATCGCTGATCAACGAAAACACCAAAGCATTATACTTGGAAACAATTGGAAACCCAAGTTATGATATTCCGGACTTTGATAAAATAGCGGCTGTGGCAAAAAAACATGATCTGCCCCTGATTGTCGACAATACATTTGGAGCGGGCGGTTATTTATTTAGACCTTTGGAACATGGTGCCTCGATAGTGGTAGAATCTGCAACAAAATGGATAGGTGGTCACGGAACAAGTATAGGCGGTGTAATCGTTGACGGAGGAACCTATAACTGGGGCAATGGTAAATTCAAACAATTTTCCGAACCTTCAGAAGGCTATCATGGACTGGTTTTTGCTGATGTATTTGGTGTGAACGGCCCGTTTGGCAATATTCAATTTGCGATCCGCGCACGTGTTGAAGGTCTTCGTGATTTTGGTCCGGCTATCTCCCCATTTAACTCATTCCAGCTTATTCAGGGTTTGGAAACATTATCTCTTCGTGTTCAGCGTCATGTTGACAATGCTTTAGAAATTGCCAAATGGCTGGAAGAACATCCTCAGGTTGAAAAAGTGAATTATCCAGGTCTCGAAAGTTCGCCAAGTTATTCGAATGCACAAAAATATTTTAAAAAAGGGTATGGTGCAGTTCTTTCCTTTCAAATAAAGGGTGATGTAACAAAAGCGGATGCCTTTATTGATAGCTTGGAATTAATCAGCCATTTGGCAAATGTTGGTGATACAAAATCGTTGATTATCCATCCAGCAGCCACAACACATCAGCAGTTAAGTGCTGAAGAGCAAAAAGCGGCAGGAGTATTCGTGGGTCTGCTACGTTTATCTGTTGGAATTGAACACATTGATGACATCAAAGCAGATTTACAGCAAGCCTTTGATAAAATAAAATAGTTTGAATTATTGTACATCAAACTGACAACAAAATATCAGTAAGAAATCAAAATAGACTTAATAAGCCTGCAAATAGTATTTTTTTGCGGGCTTTTTTCTTAATGTGTGCACAAAAATTAGGCATTAAGCAAAAACCCTATCAGAAATTTTTAGTTTCCAATAGGGTTTGACAAGAAAAGTACTTAGTCTATAAACTTATTCCTTGATAATGGTTTTATTTACGATTCCATTATCTGACACAATTTTAACGACATATACGCCTGCGCCAGAATTAATATTCACTTTTACTGTTGGATTGGTAATTTCGTTTATTGCTTGAATTTGTTGTCCAAGCATATTGAATACCAAAATCTGTTTGACTTTTCCAATAGTACCAAGATCTATATAAAATTCATCTTTAAACGGTACAGGGTATATTTTCACTTCAGTCTTCACCTCTTCAACGGCTACATCAAGGGTACTATCAGAAGAAAGCTTTCTGGACGTACTGCCACAACTAACTGCGGTAGGATTAATTCCTTCAACCTCAAATTTATCAATGTTTGCCAAACCTGATGCTGTTGTCGCTTCTAATCTGATGGTATGATTACCTGCGGAAAGAGCTACTGTTACCAAAGAACTTGAATTTTCGACCCAAGTAGTCCAATTGGTTGTAGTATTAAAGCTTGGAGTAGCCAATGTAACACCATCCACAATTACTTTAGCTCCTCTGGCTGTGGTGCCACCATTAGAATATTTCCATCGAAGGATGTAACTTCCAGAAGAAGTTTTCACAGACCATTCAATTCCTGCACCGATTGCATTATTTGCATTGGCAAAACCTGCTCCTTCAAAACCTGCATTATTACTATCAATAGTACCGTCCACTGAGCAGAAACCAGTTTCATTTTCATTAATGGAAATCTCAGTAATGGTAGAAGTAACAGTAATGGTACCCGATGCTGATGCATTTGGCGACCCACCGGTGGTTGTAACCGTGAAGTTGAATGTTCCCGCTTGTGTGGGAGTTCCGCCTATGGTGATAGTTTTTGCAGTAGCATTAACTGTTGCTGTAATACCAGCAGGTAATCCAGAAGCTGTAGCGGAGGTAGCATTGTCCCATGAATAATTAAAACCAACTATTGCTGTTCCTACACTTACAGTCTGATTGGACGAACCTGCACCATGTTTTACAAGACTAGCTGCAACAGCATTAGTATCTGTATAATTGGCAGTTCCATTTAGATTTTGATTGGCTGCGATTGTTGCTACCAGTCCGTTAATATAAACTTCCAAATTAGTATAAACCGAACTTAAAGTATATGCTATTCCATCAGAGGCATTAGTACTATTTAATCCATTGGAACTTTCCCAGCTATCCGGCATTCCGTCATTATCCGTATCCGTTGGCGCTGTTGTTGAATTGTAGGCTGGCCATCCTCCAACATCAGATTGCGTATCTATCAACCCTTTGGTACTCCCGTTTGATCCCGTATAAGTAAAGGTTCCATTAGTAGTCTCAGATACAATTCTTTTATCTACCGTATCACGCTTAAGACTGGCTCCAACATATGCCAATACATTGCTATAGGCATTTGCTGCTGAATGAGTGGTCATTTGTCCAAAGCTATATTCAGTATTTACACGAAGTTCTGTTTTGTTTTTCGAAGACGGATTAGGATCAACCCCATTCCAGTTATCGCCTGAAGTAGTTGAATTTGCAGTAGTATAATTTCCATTAACATAAAAACTGCCCCAGACACCTGCAGGCTGCGAGTTTGTTCCATCATCCGGGCTTGGGGAAATAATTCGATCGTTTACACCCGAAGCTGTTGCCGGACCAGCCTTGTAATAATTATTGGTAAGGTTGTAAGATCCTCCTTCAGCAGCATAAGCACTATTACCACCCCAGTTGTAAATAACGTTATTTCTAAAATCAACCATCTCAAGATTAGGAAGTGCAGAATATCTGCTTCCGCAAAAACGGGCATTTCGACTATCATGATGAGCCAGCATGTTGTGATGAAATGAGGCTTTTTTTCCTCCCCAAATTCCGCCATAACCATGAGTCCCTTTGTCATGAACAGACACACGCAAACTTTCAGACATCAAACACCATTGCATAGTAAAGTTTTCATTATCATAAAATGAAGCACATTCGTCTGTACTCCAACTCATGGAACAGTGATCAATGATAATGTTTTTATGATTTCTGGCACCAATGGCATCGCCTTCATGTTGTGCCTGGTCACCCATTCGGAAACGAACGTATCGGATGATAACATTATCAGCATTTACAGCCACTGAATAATTTTTTAAACAAATTCCATCACCAGGAGCAGTCTGACCCGCTATGGTGATGTCATTACTGCTAATTTTCAAATCCGAATTCAGCGCAATAATTCCAGATACCTTGAACATTACTGTTCTGGCTCCCGTTGCTGTAACTGCCGCTCTCAAACTTCCTGCACCCGAATCATTTAGATTGGTAACGTAGATTACCTGTCCGCCACGACCACCGGTAGTATATCTACCAAAACCTTCGGCACCTGGAAAAGCAGGGGAAGTAGTCGCCAGAGCAGCTGTAGCCTTTTGAGTTGTTGCCAGCTTTTGAGTCGCTGCGGTTACCGTTAAAGTTCCTGACTTTGTTGCATTTGGGGAACCTCCAACCGTGGTAATGGTATAATTAAAAGTGCCACTCACAGTTGGCTTTCCACTGAAGGTTATAGTTTTGGCTGAATTATTTATAGCCGCACTAACTCCAGAAGGCAATCCTGATACACTTACTGTAGTAGCATTTTCCCAAGAATAATAAAAGCCTGTAATAGCTGTATTTATTGCTATAGTTTGACTGGATCCTCCAGCTCCGTGCTTTGTCAATGTAGCCGCTGCTGTAACGGAATTAATAATAGTGTCCGGATTCCAATTGTCGGTAACCTGTGGATTGGCATTAGTTGCTTTCAAGACATTCAATTTTGTATAAGAAGCCGCTTGAGTAGCCGTTAAAATTTTTGCCCATAAAACTCTGGAAGACGGAACATAACCAGCTCCCGAATTATTGTATTCGGAAAAACGTGCCGTAGCCTGATTGGCAGCGTTACCCCAATCATTCCAACCCACTGCCTTAATAGCATTGCTTATGCTCGTGTTCATAAAGGTAACTGATGCATATCCTCCCCAAGGACGACCAAGATCTGTAATATTACTTCCTGAACCCGTAATCTGACAATTATTGAATACGTAACCATAAGCCAGATAAGACGGAGTATTAGCCGCAGTCAAAGAAGATCCTCCTTTGGTATATAGCTGACAATTTTGAAAATAAGCGATGGCGCCACCAAAAATAAAGTCCGTGGTACCTTCGAAATAACAATTTTCATGATAAGATCTCCCGCTATGAGGATAATAAGTATCCTGATTTCCTAAAAAACGACAATTCTTAAAAACAGCTTTATCAGCAGTACAGCGAACTGCCACTGCCTGTCCAACTGGTCCGGATGAATTGGCAAATGTTAGGTTTAATCCGTAAAATCCAGCGCCGTTGATAAAAATACTGGCCGAATTAGACGTTCCATAACCAGTTCCTGTAGCAGGATTAATTTTGGCCGCATAATTATCATAGGTCAAAATAGTTCCTGTTGAACTTTGTCCTATGAATGTCAAATTGGTTTTATTTGAAGGAACAGTGATAACTTCATAATAAGTGCCATTTTTAATATAAATTTTAGTTCTGGTCGAACTATTAGTAGGAGCTGCATTGACCGCAGCCTGTACTGTGGTATAATTACCAGTGCCATCCTTGGCAACTACAATATCATACGTCTGTGCTTTCGATTGCATTGAAAAGAAAGCTAAAAATGATAATAATAAAATTTTTTGTTTCATACTTTTTTGGTTTGGTTAGGGTTAATTAATAGCTGTTTTGTTTTATACACTTTCATGTACAATTAATCACGGCAAGTACTTTTCTTGTTAAACCAAAATTATAAAACTGGAATTCTAATTCAGTGGACATATTACTATTAAACAGGGGCGAAAACGATATAGTGATAATTATTTAAAAGTCAATAAATTACAGTAATTAAAAATTTTAAAAGTTTTAATTACACTACTGACATTGTCTGTGGTTGGATATGTAATGGTATTTCATCAAACTGATTATAAAAAAAAGATTCGGAAATCAATCCGAACCTTTTTTAAAATAATAATTATTTACAAAACCTTAGATGCTTCAACCAGACGCTTCAATTTAGCATGTGTAATATCAATGGGCACATGTCCAAAACCACATTCACTGGTCAATATTAAACGTTCGGCGGGGAAATACTCCAAGGCTGGTCTTATACGCTCACGTATTTCCTCCACGGACTCCAATTCGTCACTGCGTTGATCTATCACTCCCAAAGCCAAATCACCCTTAAAATCCCATATATCAAATAGTTCCAGCATATTATAGCTTAATGTGCAGTGTTCCAGCATCAATTCGTCAACAGGAACTGTCTTGAATGCTTCTACAAGATCAGTGTATTTTGTAAAATAAACCCTTTTTCTTCTTGGATTTCCACCGCATACATGCAATCCAATACGTATTTTTTTAGGCAACGATTCAATCAGCTCTGCAAGAATTTCGGCTGCCCAGAGACTTTCTTCCGGAGATTCTGTCCACATTGGTTCATCAAACTGTACATGCTCACACCCAAGCGCTATGGCCTCAGCGATTTCATCTCTCAAAACATTTGCCCAAGCGCGACACAAGGCTTTTCCATCAGGATAAAGATCTTTGCGCTCGTTAACACTAAAACGGTAAAGAACATGAGGTCCCGTTACGGTAAGTTTCACATCAACACCGGCTGGTGCGGCATCGCGGGCAATTTTCCAGTTACGTGCTGTACCAAAGCGGGGATTTTTCAATTCCCCAATCACTCTCGGACACTCAATACCAAAGCCTGCCGTACCAAATGTAACTTTTGCCATATCTTCAAAAGTTACCCCGTCAATGCGCTTTTGATAAAAATAATACATGTTCTCCCTGTATCCTTCACCATCCGTAATTGTATCAAGGCCCAGATTGGCTTGGTCATTTGTGGCCCATTTAATGTAATCATCAACTTCCTGCTGATTCATAACCGGACGCTTCATAGTATCTTCAAGTTTTTCCGGACGTGGATAACTTCCCACTACTGTATTGCGAAATCCTGACATATTGTAATATTTAAAATATAAAATTTATTAATAACTGATTTGTGTTTGTCTGTTTCGTGCTTCTTCAATTTGAGCTTTCACACCCTCTTCGAGTGATCTGGGAATAAAATCTATTTCTTCTTCCAAACGGGTGCTGTCACAACGATCCACAAGGGACGTTCGTGGCACACTTTCATCAAATTCATATTGTGCATCAGGAATGATACTTTGAACAGTCTGCATAAGTTCCTCTGCAGTAACGGAATGCCCGCCGTTGTTATAGGCAAAGTGATTCAGTTTTGGTTTTAAGGCCAATCTGACAAACTGCTCGGCTGCATCATCAACATAGATCCAGCAGTCACGTGAATCTTTGGAAAAAGGAAGTTTTACCTTTTTTCCAAGTGCCGGATTTGTTGCAAATTCACAAGCCCAGAGAACGGATCCTCTCATTCGACCGTCACCATAAACAATCGGTGGACGCATGGCAGCAATACTCACGCCCTTGTTTTTTATATATTTTTGAGCCGTAAATTCGTTAAGCATTTTCATCACGCCATACGTATAGAAATGGTCATCAAGAGAACAGTAATCCTGCTCTTTTACCGCATAATTTTCGTCGCCGTATGCGTAGTGATTTGCACCATAAATGGTTTCGCTGCTTGCAAAAACAATACGTGACAACTTATGAAGAACTGCCATGTCAAACATATTGATCATTCCCAGCATATTAACAGAAGCGCCACGATGATGGTCAGCTTCCACCTCGGCACTCATCAGGTAAGCCAAATGAACGACATGTGTAATATCTGGAAATTGTGAAAATACACCATTAACCTGCTCTTTACTTGACACATCAAGATTTATAAATTCTGTCTGATTTATCTGTTGCTGAATCTCAACCGACTCTATGGAATCTTGTTGATGTTTCAAAAGAGCGATCTGCCGAGTCCATTCAATATTCAGATTTAAATCTGCCACTACAACAGGTATTTTACGTTCCCACAAATTGGCCACGACCCTTGCGCCAATAAATCCCGTACCTCCAGTAACTAAAAATTTCATAAAATTATTATTGTGTTATGTTTAACAATCCAGCGATGAATTCTCTATGTTATCGAGTTATCTCAAGCGGGAAAAGGAAGGTAAAAGTTAAACACATAGAAAATAACACCTTAAACCTCATGGGTTGGGTATATTTAAAACATATAAATTTGACCTAAGCTTCTTATCGCGAAAGCATTGTCAATTTAAATTAGGCAGGTATCTGACTTGTAGCATTTTTATGCTACTTACAGTTGCGCGACAGTTCATGATTTTCACATGATTCCCTTTTGATTTACAGCTAAGTAAAACCTAATTCAATCGATAAAATAGGAGAAAAAATTTGAACACTACACTCAGATTAATTCTCTATGCAAAGTTAATTTTTATATTAAAAAAACCATTGTAGTCAAAAATATAAGATAAATAATCTATTTATTATTATAATTATAGATTTATATACTTTTTTAAATGTATTTTTGAAACCCAAAAAGATTTTTATGCTATGGAAGAACTTGATACAACCGATTTGCTTTTGTTAAAAATACTTGGAAACAATTCCAGTTATACGATCAAGGAGTTGGCAACACAGGTAAACCTATCTCCTACTCCTGTATTGCAGCGGGTCAAAAGATTGGAAAATAAGGGGTACATAAAAAAATATATAGCCTTAATTGATCATGAAAAATTCGGTAATGGTTTTATTGTTTTTTGCAATATCAAGCTTAAACAACATGACCGCAATATTGGTCATAGTTTTGTTGAGGATATAATGAAAATTGATGAGGTAGTCGAATGCTATAACATTTCCGGTGATTATGATTTTATACTTAAAGTGTTTGCCAAAGACATGAAGCAGTATCAAAATTTTGTCTTTAACAAATTAGGTTCGGTTGAAAGTATTGGCAGTACGCAAAGTACTTTTGTAATGTCGGAGATTAAAAATTTGCATAACATTAGCTTATAATTTGACTCGATTGGAAAAAAACAAAACACCCCATTTCTCACGAAACAGGGTGTTTTTATATCCTTTTTCAGCTATTTAAAACAGCCAAACAAATGCTCTATTTTAATTCAAAATTTATCTTGTATTCCGTCATAATTTTAGGAGCTTTTATTTCCAAAAACTCGCTTTTATCTCCAAAATTTGGTACAACTTCCTTATCCAAATAACTCAAATATGGAGCGTCTTTTACCATAGGTATAAAATAAAAATACATTTCCTTGCTTTTTAAATCATTTTCATATCTTTTTAGACCTATTGTCCAAGGAGCACTTGTATATAAATTATCGGTTTGTAGTTCACCATCCATCATGCATAATCCACGGTCTCCACGATAATCAAACGTAACAAAAATGTCATTTATTTTTGTCCAATCCGTTTTCTCTGCCTTGAGCGTAAAATGACGATCATCGGTTTGAATGAGTTGGATGTCCGCTTCAATTTTAGGAACCTTTATCTTCCATTGGCTGCTATTTTTTATAGGTGATTTAACCTTGGTAATAACTCCATCTGTCACCGAGATTCCGCCTACCGAAGGATAAATCATTATATCTGTTTCATTATTTGTACTTATCAAGGACGCTTTTTCTCCTTCTTCAAGTACTACCGATTTACTAATTACGATATGTGAGTCATTTTTTCCAACCAAATATGAATTGAGAGCCTGATCATAAGGAAGCAGTAAAAAAGGAACACCATTAACCTCAAAATCTACAATTTTACCGGCAGTAAAAGTTAGTACGGTATTGCCGTCCTTCATTACTGCCTTAATTCCTTCACCACTCGCCTTCACCTTGCCTTTGACAACCATTTCAGGAATAATTCCATCAATTGAGACGAAAACATTATAAGTTTTTTTAGCATTCACAAAATGACAATAAGGCTGAATAGTCGCCATACTCACATCTACCCCATCGTAATTGACATTAAAAGGAAAAAAGGCAGAACTTCCTGATTTTAAGGTAAAAACTCCTGTGCTAGGAAATCTGATACCACCTGATTTTGTTGAAACATCAATTTTTAGACCTGTAATATCAGATGTAACCACATGATCCTGAAAGTTATGCATAAATATATACCCTTTATTTCCATCACTCCTTATCGCATAGCGCAATGTTGTAGTGTCGTCAGCTTTGATAGCTTCATTAGTTGCGGGTAAAAAGGTGTAAAGTGGTGCCAAATCATCTCCAAAAGATCTTAAAAAATAATTGATTAGCTTAAGCGAATAAAAGCCACTGGTCAACTTCCCAAATTCCCCAATTGGAGACTGATAGTCATAGGATTTATTATTTAGTCCGAAGCCTTCTGCAAAAAAGTAATTTCCAACTGAAGGAGTTGTACCACCGTGATACATATAAAATCCAAGACCATTTGTTCCGCTTCCTACGGTTCTCACCATCAAGGGCAGGAAACTTTCGCCGGGTACACGAGGTCTTCTTGAATAAGTAACAGCCATTCCTGTACCTAGCTCTGCCGCCAGTGACGGGTATAAATTTACATCATAACTTATTGGCGAATAATCCGGTTTTTGCTGGATGTCCTTAAACAAATAAAATGGGGATGGTCTAATGCTAGATTCCCAAAACGGATAGGCATAACCAGCCATCACCGGAATAGAACCTTTTTCGACAATGGAAGCAAATCCCCAACCTGTTGCCGTGTATATTGGCGCAATCAATCCAGCCTTGATGGCGAGTGATTTTAGGGTTTTCATGTGATCTTTTCCAACATCGGCAAACTCATTTCCCGTGTTATTTATTCCAACTCCAATTTGTGTAATATTTTGATCTCGTCTTGCAACTGTGTTTTCTCGCGGTGCATCCTGATATGTAAATCCCCAAGGTGCCGCCGAATGCTGGTATTCATTTTCAATCTGAACCCCAATAATAGGTCCTCCGTCCTTAAACATCAAACCATTAAGCTGTTTCCCGATTTCCTGATACAAACGATTAACGTAAAATAAATACGCTGGATCATTACTTCTTACATCAATTGGTCTGCCATATAACCAATCAGGCAAACCGCCATTGCGAATTTCCCCATGATCAAAAGGCCCGACACGCATTAATACTTCCAAACCATTTTTGGCGCACAATTCTGTAAACAAACGAACATCCAAATCACCTGACCAATTGAACTTGCCTTCCTTAAATTCGTGCATGTTCCAAAACACATAGGTCGCCACAACGGTTATACCTCCAGCCTTCATTTTTTTCAGTTCTTCCTCCCAATATAAATGCGGATATCTGCTAAAGTGAAACTCGCCAATAACCGGAATAAAAGGTTTTCCGTTTCTTTCCAAGTAAAAACTGTTTACTCCAATTGTATCTCCTTTTACATTTCGACCACCCAAATCCAGATGACCGCGAAGCACTTTTGGTTTGGATCCAGTAACATCTATACTGTATTTATTCTGAGCTTCCAATGCTATCGATTTTATAAAAATCAACAGAAAAGTTAGTTTGAACAGTACAGTTAATTTATTTTTTTTCATAATGAGGTTTTTAACTTGAAAAATGACTATTTAGTCTGGTTTTTAACCAACGACACATCATCAACTTGACAAAAAGATTTTTCGACACCACTTGCTAGAAAACCAATTTCTACTTTTCCCGATTTGACAAGTATATTTTTGATACTGATAGTTTTCCAAGATGGTGTTTCACCTTGAATACTGAACTTGAATGTTTTATCACCGCTTACTGCGTACATTTCCAAATTATCAAAACCATTGCTATTTTTTACTTTGGCAGTTAGTGTATACAAGCCATCCTCCAACTTTACATAGGGCGACGAGGATATGTTTTGGGATATTTTTCGTTTAAAACCAATCTTATCGGTAATATTCAAGCTTTTTTCGCCAATAACTATCTCTCTGTCACTTTTCGAATTATAATAATTAAGAACGGGAGAAGTTGCTATATCAAGGCTAATTTTATTTCCTTCTATTATTTCCGTATTCCATCCCGTTAATTGTAATTGTACTGGTTTGGCTGAACTCGGAATATATTTTCTATCCGCCTCAAAACTTCCGTTTTTTACATAATTATTATCATCGGCCACTTTCCAAAGACCAGTTTTGGCATTAAGATCCCAAGAACTCAGCGAATTGAAATAAGGTGTTTTTTCCTGAAAAGAAATCGGAAACCATTGGTTATAACCTAATCCGTTACCTGCGAAATTTGCCCAACGATCCCCACAATAAACTACCGTTTCCTGTTGACTTCCTTTAACATTAACAAAAAAACCGGTTTGTGTAACGTGTGCAAAATCTTCTGTTGCTCCTTCTATAACCAACATATCATTGGTTGGCAAATAAGGTCCTCTTATATCATCGGCTACCAGATAATAGGCATAAGAAGAATCCCAGCCATATATATTGGAAGCAAACATATAATACTTGTTTTTATACTTGAACATGCAATTACCTTCACGACTTTCGCCCTTAAAAATTTGAGTACAGTCCAATAAGTTGACTTTTCCTTCCTTAACGCCAATCTCTGAAACATATATTTTGTTTCGTCCTTTTCCATAAGAATAAACCAGATAGGATTTTCCGGTATCCGGATCGGTAAATACGGTTTGATCACCAGTGTTTGATGTTCCAATCATGGGTTCCATGTTTATTTTTTGATGCCAGGTAAATGAACCCGTTGGTGAATCCGAAACGGCGATGAGCACCTGATTTCCATGCTGTACAAACATGGCATATTTTTTAAGCTCCTTGATGTAAGCAACCCCTAAACGCCCAACCCAGGTTTTACCGTCCTTATCCGTTTCGGCTTTGGTCAAAACATCGTTCTCAAATTTCCAGTTTACCAAATCAGTCGAACTATAGCAGGTAACCGATTGAAAGGTAGCATTTGGCAATGTAACAGAAGGTTTGTTTCTGTAAATATCCGCTTCCTCATAGCGAACTCCATACCAATAGTATTTTTTTACCCCTGTAGTTGGATTAGCAAACCTGAATATGCCTCCGCCTTGGCTGCTAATAGGCTGTCCATCTTTGGTATTCCAAAATACATCATTCTTTATATTTTGTTTCTGTCCATGACTGGTAGTTGTAAAGCCTAAAACCACCGCCAATAGTAACATGACGCTATTACATTTGATACTTCCCATTTTAATTTTTATATATAAATAATTATTTTTTTAAATTTTTAAAAATTCTTCTGTCGTAAAATCAACTAACCGATTGCTTCACAGTAATTTATCATTTGCAAATGTGACTGAACACCCTGATGATTTAAATCCATTTTGGCAGCTTCCAACAAATTTGTTCTTGCCTCGGCTATTTCTCCAAATCCATAATTACCTAATCCGATCATGTAATGGCAATGGATTTTGTTTCGAAAAGTCAAATCATCTTCCCAGATCAATAAATCCGGTAATGAAACTGCAAAATAATCCAATTTAATGGTTTCATTCAAATGATGTTTTCCAAAATCAACCAATTTATCAAATCTTGTCTTCGCTTCTTCGACAAGTCCGAGTTTTAGTAATGCCAATCCTTGATAAAATATTTTATCCGGTTTTTGGTCATTGTAAAAGATAGCCGCTGCGGGTTCCGTATTTCCGAGGCATGCCAATTCCCAATATTCGATTGCCTTATCTATTTGCCCCAAACCTTTGTAGGCGCAACCCAGCCAATAATGAAAGTCATTTTCCTGCGCTCCATGCAATTTTCCTTCTCCAAAATTATGCGGATATTCCAAACATCGTTTTAATAGTAAAATAGCTTGACTATATTCTTTTTTATCCAAATATTGTTTTGCCAATTCCACACATGCAAATTGATATTGGGCAGGAACCTTGCCTTCTCCTCCTTCCCAAGGATGAAAAATACGATTATCAATCAATTCAATCGCTTTCGCATAATTTCCCACCTGATTCGACAAAGTGGTGTATTCCAAATAAACATCATCACGCTGAATCACCAGATTAAAATGTTTTTCCAAAAAAGCCAATCGCTCCGTATGGGGTTTGCAAAGACGCTTGTACAATTGATCAAGTTCCATCAAGATGCGGGAATCATTTTTGTCCAAAGAAAATGCTTTTTCAAGATACTGAACCGCTTTCTCTTCCAATTGTAATTTATTGAAATAAGCTAGCGCCAAGTTTCTATAAACAGTTGGAAATGTATCATCAATAGCCTGTGATTGTTCCCAACACGAAATTGCTTCGGGATACTGGCGTTTATCATACCATAAATTTCCCAAATAATAAGGTGCTTTAGCATCGGCTGGATTCATTTTTTGTGCATATTCCAAAGCTTGTATTGCTTCAAGACGATTTGGAAAACAATATTCGGGTGCATGATTTTGTGCTGCCTTAAACTCGATATCAGCATTTTTGTTTGCCAAACCTAATGCCCAAGCCTTGTAATAATAGGTCATTGGAGTAGTTGGACAAACCTTGATTCCTTCTTCGAGCAACAAAATAGCTTCGTCATACAATCCTGCAGCAATATAATCGAGTGCCACAACTTCATAATTATGAATTTCGCCACGCATTAGTTCATTCATTTCTTGCAAAATAGCAGCCGAATTCAAAATCAGATACTGTTCAAAACGACATCCAAAATTGAACAAATCGATTTTCAGGGAATCCTCTATCAAAACCAAAGCTTCATTTTTGCGGTCCAATTTTCTTAAAATAGCCGTTTTTAAAACACGTGCTTTATGATTGTGCCAGTTGCGGGTTAAGGATTTGTCGATTTCATAAAGAGCCTCTTCCAAATTATCCTGAAGACACGAAATCTGCGCACATCCAAAATATCCTGCATCCTGCATGGCTGCATTCCAGCATGATTTGTAAAAAGCATTATACCCTTCCTTGTTTTTCCCCTGATATTGCAGGGCAAGCCCAAGATTATATCTTGGTTCTCCATCGTATGGATTAGGATTGCGTTGTAATTGGGTATCAATTGCGGTCTGGAAATACTTTTCAGCTTCGGCAAACTTTCCACGTCGCAGCAGCCAAAGCCCCATGGCGTTGTTATTCCTAACATCGGATGGGTCTCTTTTTAAGGCTTCCAGATAATAATCCGTAGCAACATAAGTGGCATGTCGGTATTGTTCCAAATGTAAACCTGTGAGATACAATTGTTCACATGTAGGCGTTTCTTCGGGAGAAAAAGCTGGTTTTGCAGCTTCTGGAGTTTCTTTTGCTTCTTGAGCCTCAGCTTTAATACTTAACAATTCTCTTCCTTTTTCGGAATATACCGTTAATTTTAAATCGATTAGAGCAATAGCTCCAACAGAAATTTTGCGTTCAAAAACCTGTTCAGGACTCAAGTCTAATGTTTCGTCAAGAAAACCTTCCAAAACCACTCTTGCATTTTTATGCAATGAGGTTGCAAAAATTTTCACGATAGCTATATCATCTTCCTTGTCAAGATTTAAAAGCAGATCCTGTGATGCATTTTTTACCACACCCAAATCGCGATAAGGCAGAAAATATTGGGTAAATGTTTTTTCCTCATAAGGCTGCATCCAACTGAAATCTGGCTGATTATCTGTATATATACCTGCCATCAACTCAATATATGGTCCGTCCTCATCTGTAAGATTTCTGTCCCACGCCTTTCCAAAATCACCATTCCCCCATGTCCATTGTTTTTTTCCGGGAGAAATATGATGATTTGCGACATGCAGTACACCCGCTTCCGTGTCATTTTCATAACCTCCAACAAAGTTAAAATCGGAGTTAATAGCCATATAAGAAGTTGGTACAGGAATATTTTTATAGTTTGAAATATCAACACCAGCAGAATAATCAACTTTATAGTAGGTTCCTGTTGCTATTGGAAATGTAGATACATCACGTTTTCCATGATCAAAAACGGCATGTACATCTGGCGGAAAAACAGATTGATAATGCTCATTTACCGCTACGGCAGGATTTGCCCACCACAAAAATGTTTGAGGTATTGGTGTTGGATTATACAACTTCCCCTTGATTTCCAAATAAGCTTTTCCTGGATGCAGGGTAAATCCGGCCATCCCTTTCTGGTGATGCATTTTTTCGTTTTCACTCACCCAAACGGTAATGCTGCCATCAGTATTATTCTCTATAGTGTGATCCACCGGCAAAAATGTACTTGGACGATGGTGTTGTGGCCAGTTAAATTCAATTCCGCCTGAAATCCATGGTCCCGTAAGTCCAACCAACGCAGGTTTAATCACCTGATTGTAATAAATAAAATGACGCTGCTTGATTTTGTCATAAGCCATTTGTACCCGACCTCCCAACTCAGGTAAAATCATTACCTTGATGTATTCATTTTCCAAATAAACAGCCTTGTAAACCTTATCCTGTTTCTCATCCTCTATTTTCTCTACCACAGGATACGGATACACTGCTCCACTGCTTCCTTGGTACACCCTTTTTTCAAGAAAAATTGGATTTTTTTCGGCTTTCCCAATTTCATAAGTTGGAATCGTTACTTCTTCTTGCCAAGCTTTAACACTCATCTTTATATTTAATTTTGTATTATATTTTCCTTATTTGAACTAAATCCTATCCTTGATTAGAATAACATTTTCAGTATTTTCTGCTGAATAAACATTAGAAGTACATACTTTTTATTTTACTAATACTTTTTCTATTTCCTCCAAAGTTTTGCCTTTGGTTTCTGGCAATTTTACCAAAACAAAGAATAATCCAAGTATGCAAATTCCCGCATATGCCCAGAATGTTCCTGCAGCTCCAAACGATTCGTTGAGTAACGGAAAAGTGTAGGTAAGAATAAAGCACGCTATCCATAAGGCAAATGTCGCTAGTGCCATAGCCGCTCCACGAACACGGTTAGGGAAAATTTCAGATAAAATAACCCATACTATTGGTGCCAATGACATAGCATAAATAGCGATTGCAACTACAACTAGCGTTAGAACCGCAATACCTTTCATCTCAAAATAAAATGCACTGCCCAGAAGTAAATAAGTTACAGCCAAACCAGCTGCTCCAAAAATCATTAACTTCTTGCGTCCCAATTTATCTACTGTAAACATGGCAACAAGTGTAAATACGAGATTTACAGTTCCGGTAATTACAATATTGAATAGTGTATCACTCACACCATAACCAGCAGCCTTAAAGATTTCATCGGCATAATTAAAGACCGTATTGATTCCGCACCATTGTTGAAAAACGGCCATTACAATTCCCAGAAGCAATACAGTTTTAAATTTGGGATTGAAAAGCGATTTAAAATCAACTTTTTCTGTGACATCATTCAGGGTTGATTGTATACTGGCCATTTCTGCACGAGCATATTCTTCACCACCAATTTTTGCCAATGTAGGGAATGCCTTGTCTTGTTTTCCAACCTTCATTAACCAACGAGGGCTTTCAGGAAGTATAAATGCCAATATCAAAAATAGTATTGATGGCAATGCACAGGCATAAAACATCCATCGCCAGCCCACTTGCCCATTCCACGATTCACGGATAAATGCATCGGTTACTCCCGCAGGAACTTCCTCGGCAATCAAAAGATTAACAATCTGGGCTGCAAGGATACCTATTACCAGAGTTAACTGATTTAAGGAAACAAAGCGTCCTCGCAGGTGGGACGGTGATACCTCAGCAATGTACATTGGCGAAAGCGCAGATGCAAGTCCGATACCTACGCCTCCAATTATTCTAAAAACAACAAACAAAAAATAACTTGAAGCAAATCCTGTTCCCAACGAAGCTACCGTAAATAAAAACGCCGAAAGCAGTAACGGCCATTTGCGTCCAAACTTATCACTAATTACACCCGATACAATTGCACCTACAATACAGCCAATCAAAGCAGAACTCATGGCCCATGCTTGCAAATTTGCCGATGTGGTAATATCAAAAAAACGTTCATAAAATGGTTTAGCACCTCCAATAACTACCCAGTCGTAACCGAAAAGTAATCCTCCCATTGCGGAAACCATTGAAATAGAAAAGAGATAAAAACTGTTAAAATTATTATTCTGCATATAAATAAAATTAAATGTGGTTAGTTAATCAATGAAACAAAAATACATTTCACAATTAAGTTATAGATGGATTATATATTGAAATAAATGGATTATCTTACGAACTTATATTAGATTACACCCTATTAGTAAAATTATAATGAATAATACAACGATACCAAAAATAAAAACCGGCTTTCTTGGACAGAACATGGTCGTCTTGGATTTGAACAAAAGAAAAAACATGAGTTCAAATCTATTTTTTCAAAATCTTTTTCCTGATGCGATTGGGTATTTTCCAAATGCCAAACATCACAACAGGTCAAGAAAACATGGCATAAGTGAATATATTCTTTTGTATTGTCTGGCAGGCGAAGGTTCGATTAAAATTAATGGCAAAACCATTTTATTGACCCCCAATACCGGATTCATTATTCCCAAAAACATAGCTCACAAGTATGGTAGTGCAATGCGTGATGCATGGAGCATTTACTGGATACATTTTTCCGGACAGTATGCAGAAACATTTTACAATCGGTTTTCGATATCTCCAGATTCGGCAGTAAATATCGTATTTGATGAAGGTAAAATTACCCTGCTTAATGAAATTATTACGCTCATGCAAAGTGATTTGACTGATGAAAAAATCGAATTAACGCATTTTAAACTTACCGAGTTTTTAAGTTCATTATGTTATTCGAATGTTTTTGATAGCCATACAGCAGATAGAATCAGTAATTCCATAACTTACATGAAGTCGAATTTGCACAAAACCTTAAATATAAATGATCTTGCAGTTCAGGCAAATTTTTCTGTTTCAAGATATTCCGAGTTATTCAAACAAAAGACAGGTTACGCCCCCATTCAATACTTTATTAGATTAAAAATCCAAAAATCCTGTGAATACCTTTATTTCTCAAATCTCAATATTAAGGAAATATCCAAGGAAGTAGGATTTGACGATCCTTATTATTTTTCAAGAATGTTTAAAAAACAAATTGGGCTTTCCCCGATGCAATACAAAAAGGCACAGTTATAAATTAATATCATTTAGAAAATAATCTAAAAAAGCAAACACGAATTACACTAATTTACACGAATTCGTTGGTGAAATAATTACACAAACTCAAACCGTTTTTATTCGTGTAATTCGTGTCGTTTAAGAAAACTCATTGGTAGTACAATTGAAAACCTTGCCAATTTCTTGTTTTAAGAGGGTATGTAAATATTAAATGTTACACCTTTCATTGGCTCTCCAAAGGCTTCTATATATCCATTGTGGTTTTCAACGATTTTTTTAACTATTGCAAGACCAATGCCTGTCCCCTCATATACATCCCTGCCATGCAATTTTTGGAAAACACCAAAAACTTTCTCATTGTACTGTGAATCAAATCCAATTCCATTGTCACTAAAAGTAATGTGACAATAATTAAGATCTTCGGACAAATTTTCAATTTGCAAGTCATAACCATTAACAATTCGACTCTTCATCATGATTTGTAATTGCACATCAGGCTGGGCAAACTTTATTGAATTATGAAGCAAATTCTCCATGAGTTGCACAAATTGAAAAGGAATAACCTTTACATTATCCTGAAAATCAGTTTCGATGAGTACATTTTTTTCGGTTAAATTTTCATGCAGCGCCTCCTTGACATCTGTAACAATAGCATTTAGATCAACACTTACAAACTTCCTCTCAACTAGAGATGCTCTTGAAAAAGTGAGCAGACTATTGATCAGTTCGCGCATTCTATTTGTCGAATATAGAATTCTGTCAAATTTCACCTTTCCATCTTCCGATAAATTTGAATATTCATTGGAAAGTATCACATTGGCAAACGTTTGAATTTTTCTTAACGGCTCCTGAAGATCATGGCTTGAAATATAAGTAAAGGCATCCAATTCCATGTTTTTCTTCTTAAGCTCTTCGGCATGTTTTTGAATAGCACTATTTTGCAAGGCAAGCTCATTATTTGCTTTTAAAATTATTTCATTGAGTGCATGTGTTTCTTCCTCTTTTTCTTTTAACTCTTGGTTTTTTCTGAATAATTCGGTGAACACCATTACTTTGGCCTGTAATATTTCGGGTGACAACGGCTTAATCATATAGTCAACGGCGCCAGACTGATAGCCTTTAAATATATATTCTGAGGCATTCATATTGGCTGTCAAAAAAATAATTGGCACATTTTTTAGTTTTTCGCTTTGGCGAATGAGTTCAGCGGTTTCAAAACCATCCATCAAAGGCATTTGAACATCCATAAGAATAATGGCAAAATCCTGACTCTTCAAAAGAATCCGCAGCGCATCCTTACCCGAAATAGCTTCAACAAACTCATAGCCACGATCGGCAAGAATGACTTGCAAGGAAAGTAGATTTTCCTTTTTGTCGTCCACCAGTAAGATTTTGATTGCCTTGTCTTTCATTATATTTTGAATTGAATATACAATTATTATTTAAGCCAAACTCGCATAAGCGAAGACAGTTGTTCTACATTCACAGGTTTTGTAATATAATCTGAAGCACCCGATTCTATACAACGTTGTCTGTCCCCTTTCATGGCTTTTGCCGTAACCGAAATAATAGTAAGTTCCTTGTGTCGTTCCTCTTTACGAATACGTTTCATGGTTTCGTAACCGTCCATTTCTGGCATCATGATATCCATTAGAACAATATCAATATTATTATCTTCGTCAAGAATATCAATAGCTTCCTGACCACTTTCTGCACTAATCACGTCTAAACCATATCTTTCCAAAGCCGTAGTCAGTGCAAAAAGATTACGCACATCATCATCTACCAATAATACTCTTTTACCTGGCAATACATCTTCTTTCAAATAAAAAGATTCAATGCTTTTTCTCATTGTTTCAGGTAAATCTTTATGAATCCGATGCATGAATAAAGCAGTCTGATCGATAAGTTCATCCATCGAATTGGCACTTTTGGTAATGATACTATGTGCAAATCTATTCAATTTTGCTTTTTGTTTCTTCGTGACATCACCGGCAGAATGTATAATAATTGCCGTTTCCTGTCCGGCAAGATTATTTTCCAAATCTGTAATAATGTCCAGTCCGTCTGCATCGGGTAATTTTAAATCCAAGATAATGCAGTCGAATGAATGGTCTTGGATAAGGGCAACGGCATCGGTCGCCGTTTTTGCACTGTAAACCGAAATATCATCTCCATCTACAGCATTTAATATTCTCTCCAGTTCCGTTTGATTATCATCTACTACAAGCAGGTTTTTTGTTTTTTTATTTTTAAAATCATGAATATCATTAAAAAGATACGTCAAGGAATCGTTCTTTACCGGTTTCAAAAAGAAATTGCGTGCGCCTCTTTTCAAACCTTTGTTGCGTTCGTCTTCGCCCGAAATAATATAAACAGGAATATGACGCAGATTGAAATCTGTTTTTAATCGGTCAAGGATTTTCCATCCGCTCGTATCGGGCATATTCAAATCCATGGTAATGGCATCGGGATGAAACTGATTTATAAAGTCAATCACATCATTTCCTTTTGTGGTAACAATAGCCTTAATTCCATTAATATGTGCCTGTTCCAGCATTATTTTTGCAAAGGTCAAATTATCCTCGGCAATCATCAATACCTTATCTTCGGGCTTGATATCGGTTCTATCGTCACCAACCTCATCAACAAAAAACAAATCAATATCTGATCTGTTGAATTTTTCGGATGGTAATGATTTGATACGTCCTTTTACATCGGTTTCCTCATTTACATCAATATTGTCTATTTCCGTAACATGTATGTATTTTAAAGGAAGAAAGAGCGTGAATTTACTTCCGACATTTGTTTCACTTTCCAGTTCTATACTTCCTCCCAATAAATCGGAAAGTCCACGGCTGATGGATAATCCCAAACCGGTTCCTCCATATTTACGGCTGGTTGACCCCTCCGCCTGCTGGAAAGCTTCAAAAATGATGTTTTGTTTTTCCTTGGAAATACCGATTCCCGAGTCAGAAATTTCGAAAGCCACAACGGCTTCGGCATTATCAAGGCTTGCATTTGCCATTTTCCAATTGTTATTGGCTTTATAAATCTTAAGCTGTACTTGGCCTTTCTCCGTAAATTTGAAGGAATTTGACAAAAGATTTTTCAAGATCTGATTTAATCTTTGGGAATCGGTTTCTACAAATTCCGGCAATTCCTCATCCATACTTATTTTGAAACGAAGATGCTTGGCTTCTGAAATTGGGTTGAAAGTAGATTCCACAAATCGGCTAATTTCTGCAAAACTAATCGGATTGTAATCCACCGAAATATATCCAGACTCAATTTTGGATAAATCAAGAATATCATTAATCAATTGGATAAGGTCATCTCCGCAAGAGTTGATTGTCTTTGCAAATTGAATTTGTTTTTCAGAAAGATTTCCGTCTCGATTTGCAATTAATTCATTCGCCAAAATCTGCAAACTGTTCAATGGAGTTCGGAGCTCGTGCGACATATTTGCCAAAAACTCCGATTTATATTTGGATGTCAATGTTAACTGATCGGCTTTTTCTTCCAAAGCTTTTCTGGCCTCCTCAACCTCTTGATTTTTCAGTTCCACTTCTTCTTTTTGATTCGCCAACAAAAATGCTTTTTCCTCCAATTCCTCGTTGGTATTCTTCAAAACTTCCTGCTGACTTTTTAACTCTCCCGCTAATGATTGTGACTGTACCAATAATTCTTCGGTTCTTGAATTCGATTCAATTGTATTCAATACAATTCCGATACTTTCGGTTAATCCTTCCAAGAAATCCAAGTGCGTCTGACTAAAAGTATCCAATGAAGCAAGTTCGATAACCGCTTTTAACTGACCTTCAAAAAGTACCGGAAGAATGATAACATCCTGTGGCTTGGCATCTCCAAGACCTGAATTGATTCTAATGTAATCTTTTGGGACATTACTCAGAATAATTCTTTCTTTTTCAATGGCAACCTGACCTATCAGCCCTTCTCCCATGGCATATTGTGTTGGAGAATTTTTTCTTTTGATATAAGCGTAAGAAGCGATGAGGTTCAATTTGGAATCCTCAAAATTTTCATCTTCCTGAAGAATATAGAACAATCCATGTTGAGCAGTAACAACGGTTGCCAGTTCTGACAAGATTTTTTTGGTAACCGAATTTAATTCTTTTTGGCCTTGAAGCATTTGCGTAAACTTAGCCAAATTCGATTTCAGCCAGTCTTGTTCCTGATTTCGTAAAGTAGTCGCTTTCAAGTTGGAAATCATCTGATTGATGGTATCTTTCAAAGCCTCAACCTCTCCTTTTGCTTCCACCCCAATAGTTCTGGTTAAATCCCCTTGTGTTACCGCAGAAGCCACTTCTGAAATCGCACGTACCTGAGTGGTTAAATTTGCCGCCAATTGATTTACGTTTTCCGTCAAATTCTTCCAAGTTCCTGATGCTCCCGGCACATTCGCCTGACCTCCTAATTTTCCTTCTGCTCCCACCTCACGGGCCACAGTCGTTACCTGATCCGAGAATGTTGCCAACGTATCAATCATTTCATTGATTGTATCGGTAAGTTGTGCCACCTCACCTTTGGCATCAATAGATAGTTTTTGTTTTAGATTTCCTTTGGCTACCGATGTTACCACTTTTGCAATTCCGCGAACCTGACCTGTTAAATTTGAAGCCATAACGTTAACCGAATCCGTTAAATCTTTCCAAGTTCCTGCAACACCTTTCACTTCCGATTGTCCTCCCAGTTTTCCTTCTGTTCCAACCTCACGCGCAACACGAGTAACTTCGGAAGAAAAGGAATTTAACTGTTCCACCATCGTATTGAAAGTGTTTTTCAAGTCAAGGATTTCCCCTTTTACGTCAACAGTAATTTGTTTCGAAAGGTCACCGTTTGCTACTGCTTTGGTTACATCGGCGATATTACGTACCTGACCGGTTAAATTCGATGCCATTTGGTTCACCGAATCCGTTAAATCTTTCCATGTTCCTGCAACTCCCGGTACAAATGCCTGTCCTCCCAGTTTTCCTTCGGTTCCTACCTCACGCGCCACACGAGTTACCTCGGATGCAAAGGCACGAAGCTGATCTACCATTGTATTTACGGTTTCTTTCAATTGAAGAATTTCCCCCCGTACGTCTGCCGTGATTTTTTTAGACATATCTCCATTTGCCACCGCAATCGTTACTTCGGCAATATTACGTACCTGAGTTGTTAAGTTACCCGCCATCTGATTCACCGAGTCGGTCAAATCCTTCCATGTTCCTGCAACACCCGGTACATTGGCCTGACCTCCCAGTTTTCCTTCGGTACCAACCTCACGTGCCACACGGGTAACCTCGGATGCAAACTCACGAAGCTGATCCACCATCGTATTTAAAGTTTCCTTTAACTGAAGAATTTCTCCACGAACGTCAACCGTAATTTTTCGGGACATATCACCGTTGGCCACGGCAATTGCCACATCGGCAATATTACGTACTTGTGCCGTTAAATTCCCTGCCATTTGGTTCACCGAATCTGTTAAATCTTTCCAGGTTCCGGCAACACCCGGTACATTGGCCTGACCTCCCAATTTTCCTTCGGTTCCAACCTCACGGGAAACCCTCGTCACCTCCGAAGCAAAGCCTCGAAGCTGATCCACCATCGTATTAATTGTATTTTTAAGCTCAAGAATTTCTCCTTTTACGTCAACGGTAATCTGAAGTGATAAATCCCCTTTTGCAACCGCCGTAGTTACCTCGGCAATATTACGCACCTGACCGGTAAGATTCGATGCCATTTGGTTTACCGAATCGGTCAAATCCTTCCAGGTTCCACCAACACCTTCAACCTGAGCCTGTCCTCCCAGTTTTCCTTCGGTACCCACCTCACGCGCCACACGAGTTACCTCGGATGCAAAAGAGTTCAGCTGCCCCACCATTGTATTGATCGTGTTTTTAAGTTCCAAGATTTCTCCTTTGGTATCAACGGTAATCTGGCGAGACAAATCTCCTTTTGCTACCGCCGTCGTTACCTCGGCAATATTACGCACCTGACCGGTTAAGTTTGATGCCATCTGATTCACCGAATCGGTTAAATCTTTCCAAGTTCCCCCAACTCCTTTTACTTTGGCTTGACCTCCCAGTTTTCCTTCGGTTCCAACCTCAAGTGCCACACGAGTAACCTCGGATGAAAAGGAATTCAGCTGATCCACCATCGTATTGATGGTTTTCTTAAGCTCCAAAATTTCCCCTTCGGCCACAGCCGTAATTTTTTTCGAAAGGTCACCATTTGCAACAGCAGTAGTAACCTCGGCAATGTTACGCACCTGACCTGTCAAGTTAGATGCCATTTGGTTTACGGAATCGGTTAAATCTTTCCAGGTTCCGCCCACACCTTTTACTTTGGCCTGACCTCCCAGTTTTCCTTCGGAACCTACCTCACGTGCCACACGGGTAACCTCGGCACCAAAGGAATTCAGCTGATCCACCATCGTGTTGATTGTATTTTTAAGTTCCAGGATTTCGCCCGCTACGTTTACGGTTATCTTTTTGGAAAGATCGCCTTTCGCAACCGCCGTTGTTACCTCGGCAATATTACGAACCTGACCTGTCAAGTTAGATGCCATCTGGTTTACCGAATCGGTCAAGTCCTTCCATACACCACCAACCCCTCTTACTCTCGCCTGACCTCCCAGTTTCCCTTCGGATCCAACCTCTACCGCCACACGGGTAACCTCGGATGAAAAGGAATTCAGCTGATCCACCATCGTGTTGATGGTGTTTTTTAGTTCCAAAATTTCCCCTTTTACGTCAACGGTAATTTTTTTGGACAAATCCCCTTTTGCAACCGCCGTGGTTACATCGGCAATATTACGAACCTGACCTGTCAAGTTAGACGCCATCTGGTTTACGGAATCCGTCAAATCTTTCCATGTTCCTCCAACACCTTTTACCTGTGCCTGTCCTCCCAGTTTTCCTTCGGTTCCAACCTCACGCGCCACACGGGTAACCTCGGATGAAAAGGAATTCAGCTGATCCACCATTGTGTTGATGGTATTTTTAAGTTCCAATATTTCCCCTTTTACGTCAACGGTAATTTTTTTGGACAAATCTCCTTTTGCTACCGCCGTGGTTACATCGGCAATGTTACGAACCTGACCCGTTAAGTTTGATGCCATTTTGTTTACGGAGTCGGTCAAATCTTTCCATACACCACCAACACCACGCACTTTTGCCTGACCTCCCAGTTTTCCTTCGGTACCTACCTCACGTGCCACACGAGTTACTTCCATCGAGAAAAGGTTCAGCTGTTTTACCATTCCGTTTACCTCCTTGGCAATTCTTAAAAACTCTCCCTGAAGCGGATTTCCCTCAATGGAAAGCGGCATTTCCTGAGATAAATTTCCTTTTGCCACCGATGTAATTACGTGCGCAATTTCAATAGTAGGATGCACCAAATCAGATATCAATGTATTTACGGAATCTATACAGGAATTCCAAGAACCTCTTGCTCCGTCGAGCACAACCCTATTGGTCAATTTTCCTTGTTTACCAATACTTTTACCTACTTTTTGGAATTCGAAAACCATGTTTTCGTTAAGATCAATGATTTCGTTTAAAGTATCACAGATTGATCTTTTAACCCCATTCTGATCCGTTGTGAAACGCTGGGTAAAATCTCCATTTTTTACTTTTAATAAAATCTTCAAAAATTCCTCATCAGTCAAAATTGATTCTTCTGAATTATTCTTCTTCCCCTTAGATTTTGATACTTTTTCACTGGAAACAACAGGAAGAATAATGACAGCTTCCTGAGATGTTTCAGCATTATTTTTTTTATTTTTTTTCATACTCTCAACTCTTTATCGAATGATTAAAAAATCTGATACTGACTAAACTTGATCAACTTCAATTACATAAAAACAAAATATCAATTACTTTCGTTATTTAATATTTTCCTTAAATGAAATTGCACAAAAGCGTCCATGGAATCAGACCGTTTAGTATTTTCGGTATAATTCAACGGTTTTATAATATATCCTGAAATCCCCATCTTCTCGGCTTCTGATCGGTCATTTCCCTCTGAAGAAGTTGTCATTATGAATACTTTCAAATCTTTGAAGTTTTTATCTTCCCTAATCACTTTCAAAAATTCTATTCCATTCATTCTTGGCATGTTTATATCCAGCAGAATAACATCTGGAGTGAGTCCAACATTTGGATCTCTGAGAATTTTCAAGGCCTCTATTCCGTTAAAAGCCGTAAAAAGTTCGTATTCACTTTCTAATTTTTTTAAGGATCGTTCTACACTGATAATATCCAGTGCATCATCTTCAATGAGTAAAATTGTTGGTTTTTTCATAACTTAATTATTTCTCCAGCTAAATATAAATTCGGCTCCTTTTCCTAGCTCCGATTTGACAGTAATATGTTCCTGACGGTCATCCATTATCTTTTTTACAATTGCCAGCCCCACTCCTGTGCTTTCCTCCTCGTTTTGTTCGCGGAGAGTCTGGAATATTTCGAAAATTTTTTGATGATATTCTGTCGCAATTCCTATTCCATTATCTTTTACGGAAAACTCATAAAAATTCATAAAGGTTTCACATCTTATTTGAATCAATCCATCTTCCTGCGGAGTGTATTTAACGGCATTACTGATAAGATTTGTGAACACTTGCTCAAGTTTGATTCTTTCGGTAAACAAATTGGGAAGGTTTCCTATTTCAAGCTTGAAATTTCTGGGAACAATAGTAGCCGCAATTTCGCGAACCATTGTATTGGTATTAATACTTTCCAACGGAACGTTCACATTCAAGCGGGCGTAATCCAAAAGACCATTGATAAGCGCTTCCATACGTCTTGTCTTTTGCGGAATTATTTTCAAATATCTTTTAAGCTCCGGCGACAATTCTTTTTCCAAATCTTCTTCAATCCAACTTACAACGTTGTGAATACCACGAATGGGAGCCTTAAGATCATGAGAAACTACATAAGCAAACTTATTCAGTTCGGCATTCCTGTTTTTTAATTCAAGTATGTTTTTATCCAGTTTTCCCGACATCCTGTTTAATGAGGTTGACAATGCCGTTAGCTCATCATTGCGTGTGTCTTCCAAAACGGTAAAATTTCCCTTTGAAATATTCTCGGCAAGACTAACCATTGCGGTGATTCTCTTCTTGGTGATGTACATAATAAAAATAGTACTGAGGACACCTACAATAATGGTCATGGCAAAAAACATGAAGGAAAAAGCACGGGCATTCCTTAGGGACGAAAGCAACATATCCGTATGGTGTTTCCTCCTTTTATATTCTATTTTATCAAATTTGGAAAACAGGTTTGCAATCGCATCATTTATTTTTTTTCCAACATATTTCTTTAATGAGTTCTCAAAAAGATTCTTGTAAGAGTCTGGTACTTCTCTCTGCGATTTTATCAATTTTTCAGAATAAACGAGCCAATTTTTGTGCAATACATTTATAGAGTCCAATAAAGAACGTTGTTTGGTTTCGTTACCAATAAGTCGCTCCTGTTCTTTCAATAGAACAGGCACTTTTTTAAGTCCTTTGTAATAGGAATCCAAAAAAGTTTCGTCATTTGTAAGCAGGTATCCCCGAAAAGCACTTTGCATTTCGATAATTGATTTATGGGTTTTATTGGAATTGCGTATTATTTCCTCTGATCTGGCAAGAAACTGAGAATTAAGAGTAACCTTTTTCGACAACATGTAGTTGATGTATGAGTCCGCAACAGACAACAAAATCACCAGTGTGAATGCCAGAAGAATTTGATTTGATAATTTCATTCCGTTTAAAATTCTATACCAATATTAGTCCCTTTTATGTATTAAATCAAAATATCACTTTAATAACCTATTAATAAACCAGATAACTTTTTCAACTAGCAAAGACTAATCCGCAAAAACATATTGGCTTAAAATTTTCTTTAAATCATTCATGTTATTTGGTTTTGAAATAAAATCCTGAGCTCCATGCTCTTTAGCCTGATATATGATATCATCGAGCTGTGAAGTAGAAAAAATAATAATTGGAATTTCTTTTAACCTATCCTTCTTTTTTATTTCTGTTAGAAACTCCAGACCGGACATCGCTGGCATATTCAAATCAAGAAAGATAAGATCCGGTTCAATTTCTTTTTCAACCAATTTGCGAAGCGCTTCCAAAGGATTATAAATAGCCGTGTACTTTGCTGAACAAACTGCTTCCAATGCTTCCATAAAGAATTCGCAATCATCAGAATCATCGTCAATTTGTAATATATTTTTATAATTCATCAACTTTTAATTTAAATCAAACAGCTACAAATCTAAATATTAGGGGGGAGATTTTATTTTTAAGTACAAGCTAAGGTCTAGACTTACATATTTTAAAATTTTACTAATATAAGACAATTTAACAACAAAATGTACTAAATTTATTAATAGGATCGTTGGATATACCTAAAACAATCTATTTTTTCACGGTAAGAGTTAACATATTGTTTCAAAATTTTAAATTTATTATTAACCAAATAGGCAATATGTCAATAAGCAAAAAAATCATCCTTGGAATTTTTACTTTTCTAGCAGTATTGCTTTTAGTTAATTTTGGTTTAAATTTTTGGCTCACCAATCATCTTCCCAAACTAATAAAAGAAAACAAGGAAATACCTTATCACATCACGTATGACGAACTAAAAATTAATTTATTACCAGCCGATATTCACATTACCAATATAAAAGTTCTTCCCAAAATAAAGCCCAAAAACAGTATCGCAAAAATTGGGGTTTATGCCAAAACTACTTCTATCACAATAACCAGTTTTAGTATTTGGCATTTACTTATTGATGATATTATTAAAGCCAAAAGCGTTCGAATCGACCAGCCCGATGTAATTTTATACAAAAAAGACAAAAACGCTCGCAACATCCGAAAAGAGATTGTCGAGCCATTTGACAAAATAATCATAGTATCCAACATTTTTCTTGTCAAAGGTAAACTCGCCGTCATTTCCACACAGGATAACAAAGCCATCATTAGCGCTCAAAACATTACTACAACTATAGAAAATATCATCATCAATGATTCGATACTGGAACGTTCAATCCCATTTTTATTTGACAAATATGTAGTGGACTGTGACAGTTTATATTACAAACCCAATGATTTTTATACCATCAAAGCTCATGAAATAAGAACTACAAACCATACTGTACACGTTAAAAACTTCGAATATTTACCCGAATATACCCGTGCAGAATTTGTAAAAAAAATACCGAAAGAAAAAGACCTTTTTACTATTAAGGCATCTTCATTGGATATTAAATCAATGGATTGGGGATTTGAAAAGGATGTTTTTTTCTTCAAGGCCAAATCATTAATTCTTGACGGTGTAAACGCCAATATTTACCGCAATAAAATCCCAAGAGACGACTTAAGCAAAAAACCTTTATACAATACATTACTCCGAAAAATAAAATTCCCATTACAAATAGATACCCTTTTAATCCAAAATTCCAAACTAGTTTACGAAGAAGAAATCAATTTTGAAAAAGGTCCGGCCAAACTGACGTTTGATCATTTTAATTTGAATGCAACTCATATCAAAAGCGGTTTTGGCATAAAAAAAGCAGCCGATGTGAATATCAAAATCAATTGCAGATTCATGAAAGACTCACAATTGAAAGTACATTGGACATTTAACGTACTTGATACAAAAGATGCTTTTACCATAAAGGGCACTATTCAAAATTTTGATATAAAATCAATGTATCAATTTACAAAACCCTATATCAATGCCTCTTTTGATGGAGTTTTTAAATCCTACACCTTTGATATTGTCGGAAATGATAAAAATGCTCATGGCAATGCAAGTTTAGCATTCAAGGACTTGGATGTTACTCTCTACAAAAAAGACGATCCCGATAAAAAGGCCAAATTAAAAAGTGCTGTCGCCAATTTGTTCTTGAAAAACGATTCGAATGGCAAATCCAAACAGGCTAAAATAGAAATAGAACGAATTCAAGAAAAATCCTTTTATAACCTTTTATGGAGAAGCATTGCCGAATCCCTAAAAAAAATCTTGATTTAACATTGATTTTTGAACACAAAAAAGCCTTTGAGTTTCCATGAAAACCCAAAGGCCTTGAGATTTTTTGATTACTTTTTGTCGTTATTTTTTGTTGTATCATCAATAATAGCTCCCGTACCTGCTCCGACTCCGGCACCTACTAATCCTCCGATTATGGCACCTTCGCCTTTTTTCTTGCTAACAATGGCTCCCGTTGCAGCACCAACACCCGCTCCTATTACGGCACCTTTCGCTGCTCCGCTCCACCCTTTCTTTTTTGCAGGTGTGACAGCAGCCGGTTGATTAACAACTGTTACATGTTGGCGACGTTCGTTTTCTTCATTAATTCTTGCATTTTCCTCATTAATTTTTGCAATTTCCAACTGCATGGAATCGATGGCTTTTTGTTTGTTGATTTCAATTTTCATGGAATCAATACTGGCCTGTTTCGCTTTATTAATATCTTCATTTTGTTGTTTCTGACAAGAAAAAAGTACTAATAGAATCATTACTATGGATAAAGATTTCATAATTACAAAGTTTAAGTTCAACACAAAGTAAGAACTAAAAACAGCAAAATGAATTACATAATTATTGGGATTTCTTACAGAACTATCAGTTAAAAAATGTTTAACTAAGCCATTGTTTTGGCACTAATAAATAGTAAAATGCCCTTTAAAAAACTGATAATTATGTAATTAAAAATTATAATTCTATAAAGAAAAATTGACCACTCTATTTAAATTTGGACTAAGAAATTTAAACTTTTATCAAATCATTAAATTAAATGTCAATCATGGATATTTTTACTTTTTTTCAAGTGTTAATCGTTTCATTTGCAGCGACATCAGCCATGACATTATTTAGCTATGCAATATCTGCTAATTATGGCGAAATTTATAAGGAACCTGTACTCCTAACTCATTTGCTCACACGACTAAAATTCAAGTTGTCAATAATTTCAAAGAAAAATTTGGGATGGCTGCTGCATTTTGGCATGGGATTCTTTTTTGTGCTATCGTACCATTTTTTATGGTTATACAATATATTGGACGTGTCTGTTAACAGTGCTTTTATTCTTGGTATTGTAAGTGGGGCAATTAGTATTGTTTGTTGGGCAATAATGCTTAAAATTGCCAAATACACCTTATCTATTGATTTTAAGTGTTACTATCTTCAAATGTTTATAGGGTATATTATTTTTGCGCTCTATTCAGCTGCTGCATATTATATTTATTAAGTTTTTGATAGCTTCAAAATAAATTCAAATCCTTAAATTAATAAAAAAACTCTGGGACATTTTTCTATATCTTAAAATATATTACAATTCAGACATTTTTATTTTATCAAAAAAGTATTTCAATTTAAGTTATTAAATTTACAGAAATGAAATTTACTTTCTTAAACGAAACTATAGTTTTTACGTTTTAAAAAAATTGAAATTGGATAATAAAAACAACAGCACGGATTATTTTTTTCTTCAAAATGGCGGGAACTCCGCTGAAATCATTCGCAACATTGACTGGTCTTTAAACCCTTTGGGAGTTCCAGAAAACTGGCCCGAAAATTTAAAAAATACTTTAGCCACTATACTCTCTTCAAAATTCCCCATGTTTTTGTGGTGGGGAGATGATTTAATTCAGTTTTACAATGACTCCTATCGCCCCAGCCTTGGTAATGAAGGAAAGCATCCCAAAGCCATGGGGCAAAAAGCTGTTGACTGCTGGCCAGAAATATGGTATTTTATACATCCACTAATTACAAAGATTTTGGACACTGGCGAAAGCATCTGGTATGATGACCTGCTACTTCCCATATTTCGTAACGGACAACTCGAAGACGTGTATTGGACTTTCAGCTACAGTCCTGTTCGTGATGATGATCATCAAATAAAAGGCGTGCTGGTAGTTTGTACGGAAACCACCGAGAAAGTAAATTACAACCGAAAAATTGAAGATAGCAAAAACGAACTGGAATTTGCCATCAATGCTGCCGAACTCGGAACTTTCGACCTAGATCCACTTACAGAAAAATTTTCTGCAAATGCCAGGCTGAGGGATTGGTATGGATTGGATGCGGAAGAAGAAATACTGTTAAGTACTGCAATCGATGCTATTGTGAATACTGACAAAGAGCGCGTCATAAAGGCAATCAACAATGCTCTTCAGTATGAATCTGGCGGAAAGTTTGATATTGAATATTCAATTATTTGTCCTCATACAAAAAACAAACGCACTGTTCATTGCATTGGAAAAGTATGGTTCAATAACGACAAAACTGCCTATCGCTTTAATGGTACGGTACAGGATATTACAGCCTACAAAAAAGCCAATGAAGAACTCCTCAAATCCCGCCAACTGACGGATCTTACAATAAAAAGTATGGGATTGGGGCTTTTTAATGTTGATTTAAATGAAAACAGCATTGACTATTCTCCTGAATTATCAAAAATTATGACCGGTTCGGCACAACCCAACTTAACGAGAAGAGATTTTATAAAACACATTCATCCCGACGATTTGTCACTGCGAACCGAAGCTATCAGTAAGGGAATAGAATCGGGAACTTTTTATTACAAGCCAAGAGTTGTTTGGGAGGACGGCTCCATTCGGCGTGTCGCTATTTCGGCAACCAGAATTATGAATGGAGAAGGAAAGCCTACGGCATTTTCAGGAACAATCGTAGACATTACCGAACAGGAAATAAACAGAATAGCCTTGGAGCAGGCAGAATCCCGTTTGGAACAAACCAAGAGAGAGGCAGCAAATCTCTTTCAGCAAGTGACAGACAGCTCTCCTACAGGATTATGGCTCTCAAACAAAGATGGCATAATGACTTATTTTAACAAAACACTTATTGATTTTACCGGAATATCCTCATCCGAATTACTAAAAGGAAACTGGGTGTTTGCAATAGTTGAAGAAGACAGAAAAAAAACTGTCAAAATGTATTATGAAGCCGTTCAGAGAAAAGGGCATTATGATGTTTTATTCCGTGCAAGGAAAGGAACGGGAGAAATAATTTGGTGCAGGGCGGCTGGAGATCCCTTCAATGATGAAAACGGAAATTATGCCGGTTATTCAGGATTTTGCATGGACATGGACGAAATTATCTCTGGCAGAAAAGCTCTTTTAGAAAGTCAGGAACGAATAAGCCTGATGATTGAACGATCACCAGTTGCTATCTGCCTTTTTACAGGAATAGATATGAAAATTGAAATTGCCAATGATATCATGATTGGCTATTGGGGAAAAGATAAATCAGTTATAGGCAAAACTTTGGAGGAAGGTGTACCAGAATTAAAAGGACAGCCATTTCTCAACATACTTGCCGAGGTATATCACACTGGGGAAACCTACTATGGACACGCAATGCCAGCGCAATTAAAACTGAATAACGTTTTAAGCACTTACTATTTTGATTTTACTTACACACCAATTCGAGATTCAAAAGGCGAAATTTATGGAATAATGGACATTGCCAAAGATGTTACCGATCAGGTTATTGCATCCAAAAAACTTGAAGAAACAAGATTTGCCTTGGCAGGTGCTATTGAACTAGCCGAATTGGCGACTTGGAAACTCGATATTAACACCAACATTATTAACTGCTCTACCCGTTTTACGCAATGGCTGGGGGTATCAGATCATAATCCGCACAAGGACACCGTTTTCAGTTTGATTGGAGAAACACACCGTCAAAAAGTAATCGATTCCATTGAAATGGCTACAAAGCCAGAAGCCTCAGGCGTTTATGACTATGAATTTCCAATCATAAATAAAATCACGGGACAAATCCGCATTATACATGCAAATGCACGAATGTTTTACTCAAAAGACGGTGCTCCCGAATGCCTCAGCGGTACCGCCCAAGATGTAACACAAGAACGTGAACTGCAGGAAGAACTTCGATTTAAGGTAAAGGAACAAACAGCGGAACTGCATGCTGCCAATGCAGAGCTCGAGATCAATAATCAGGAACTCCAGCAGTTTGCCTATATCGCTTCACATGACTTACAGGAACCGGTAAGGAAAATAAGTATCTTTTCGGAAATGCTCGAAAACAGCTTGGAGAAAGACCCCGACAAAGCGAAAATGTACCTAAAAAAAATCTCTAATTCCACCCAAAGAATGGAGAATCTCATTAAAGATGTTTTAGGGTTTTCACAGCTTTCCAATACCTCCAAAAAATTTGAACCAGTTGATCTGAATGATACGGTGAATGATATACTAAATGATTTTGATTTAACTATTGAACAGAAAAAAGCAGTCATTACTACCCAATCCTTGCCTGTGATTGAAGCCATACCGCTTCAAATGTCACAATTATTTGGTAATCTTATTTCAAATGCCTTAAAATACAGCAAACCTGATGTTCATCCAAACATAAATATTATTGGAAAAGCCGCCTCATTAGACGATGAAAATGAGTTTGGTCTTCATAAATCCGCTGACTATGTAAAAATAACGGTTGCCGATAACGGGATTGGTTTTAACCAAAGCCATGCCGAACAAATTTTTAATATTTTCCAGAGGCTTCATGGAAAAGATGAATTCGCTGGAACCGGTATCGGTCTTGCCATGTGCCGTAAAATAATGCAAAATCATAACGGCATAATTACTGCTTCGTCAGAAGAAGGAGCCGGAGCCATTTTTTCGATATTTATACCAATAATCCAAGAAAAAAATAAAAGTTCCAATTAAAAATAATCTGTAAAAAAACTATATTTGTCTACAGATTATTTTTTTTTATGAAAACAGTTTTTTTAGTCGATGACGACTCTGATGACCGCGAAATATTTAAAGAAGTTTTATTATCACTGAATATAGGTCTAAAATATGAAGAAGCCAAAAATGGCGCCGAAGCTTGGGAAAAATTAAATTCGAATACTTTTGACAAACCCGATTTAATCTTTCTTGATCTAAATATGCCAATTATGGATGGCAGACAATTTTTGAAATTAATAAAACAGAATCAAAATTTCGATACGATTCCTGTGATAATTTATACCACTTCATCCAATGAAACCGATAAAAATTTCGCTTTACAAAATGAAGCCTTATTTATGACAAAGCAGTATTCCATGGCTGTACTTCGTTCGGATTTAAAAGATATAATTGAAAAATTCCTGGAGCATTGATTTACGTAAATTATGTTAGCTAATTATATAAAAAAAACCTGCAGCATCTAAATATGTTGCAGGTTTTTCAGATAAAAAAATGGTCAGATTTTATTTGTGTCCTGATTCCAAATATTCTTTCAGATTCAGTATATCGTCATTTACGATTTTTTGAAAATATGGATTTAAAAGCTTGGCAGCACTTTCACCTGCTATTCCCAGTGGAGCACGATAGGATATTGTCACATCAAGTTCAGTCGCTTTGCCTTTTGATTTAAAAATAACTTTCCCTGCATTTTCAATTGAGGATTCTGGCAAGGAATTCCAACTTAAAAGTTTCTCTTTTTCATCTCGCACTATTTCCGCTTTCCATGATAATCTACCAATTCCAGCCGGTCCTTTAGCCGTCCATTCTGATATCGTATGATTTATAGACTTAACAGATTGCAAATGATTCATAAATTTAGGCAGGTTTTCCAGATTTCTCCAAAAAGCATACACTTCACTAAGTGGTTTATTAATCACACTGTTTACCCTGATATTTACATTATGTGCCTTATCATTTTTTAGGTGATCCACAGTATCATAAACGGGACAATATCCACTAAGGCCTCTTAGCAGCATTGCTCCACCAACACCGGTTTGAGCAAGACTTTTTTCTTTTTGATTTAAACCATTATATAAAATGTAAGCACCAGTTGCGATCATAAAAACACGCTCCAAAGTTGATACATTGTTCTTTACTTTTAAATATTGTGACGGGAATTGTGTTATTGCTTCCATGATTTTTTATTTGTCGTTGTTTCATTTAAATTTAAAAATAGTCATACTGTTACTGACTATCATTATTCTCGGAGTTCTCATTGTCATTACTTTTATCCGGAATCTCATCGTTAAGGATATTTCCATTTTTGACAATCAGATCGTCCTCAATCTCTAATTCTTTTTCGGACTCAATTACCTTATTTACCAACTTCTGATTGAAATCTTTCTCTAATAATTTTTCAGTATAGCCAGTATTCGAATTATTTTGATCATCTGTATAATCATCATCTGCTAGAATTTCATCATCTTGAAATTCATTTTCATTGTTACGCAAAGAATTATCTTGCCTTGTATCAAGATCATTTTTTAGATTTTGATTTTCATCTCTTTCAGTGTCCATATTTTTATATTTTTAAAGTTAAATTAATGTGCTTTTTTACGCATTTACAAAGTTGTATTAATATGTAAATAAATCAATTACATAACTTTTACAAAATATTACACCATTTTAACCTAAGGCTATTTTTACTAGCGAAATAGACTTATTTATATGTTTTTTTCTAAAGAAATATACTTTTTCAGGTCGAAGATTGATCAAGATTAGATTGCCTCAATCCAATTTTAAAATTGAATAAAGGCAATCTTTTAATCAAATGTTTTAGATTTCACGGTTTAACCAATCATCGTCCAGATTTGGATTTCTATTATTGATTTTGTCGTCATCCTCGTCCTCAATATCTGACGTGTTGAAGATACGTTCATCGTCTACTGTTTCGTCATCATCCTCCAAGTCGTCATCAAAATCGGGATCGCGTTCTCTATCATTCTCTTCTTCAAGATCATCATCATTTGGACTGTAATTGGGATTAGGAGAATTTAAATTATCGTCACTATTACGATAAAAATTATCCTCTTGTCTCCAATTTTCTTCATCAATGTTTCCTGAATTTGGATCCGTATTACTGTTGTTGGTACGATTTGGATTATCGTTACTAAATTCTTCAAACTGACTAGGATTTTTTTCGTAAGCCTGATTTGGATCATCATTCAATCTTGATTTTTCAAAATCGGTGGTGCTTGGTGCATCTTGGTAACCACGATCTTCCTGATCATAATTACGGTTTTTATTATCTTCCATGATATTTTATTTTTAATAGATTAATTTATTATTCTCAAAAATAGAAACAAGAAGTTGTAATTTTTTACACAATTAAACACCGTAATTACATAATTAACAGAAGAATACAAAAAAATATGACTATCCGTGACTAAATATCAAGACGATAAAATTAGCTACAGATTAAAAATATTTTATCAGATTCGTTTAATAATGAGTATATAAAATCTGTGTGAATCTGTAGAATCAGTGGTAATAATTCTTGGTACACATTAAGGATAGCCATTTAAACAATATACATAAACCAGATTTGGTTTGGTAGACTGAAAATGTGCAAGGTTGGAAACTTTATTTCAACTAGAAGCTGAAAGAAAATGCGCTAAAGTGCATAGTTTTAACTATTTTTGAGACCAATAAAAAAGAGATAATCTTACTGACAGATTATCTCTTATAAATTATTCGTCTTCGGAAACTATTTAAAAACAACACCAAATTTTAAGGCTTCAGCTTTAGCTTCTGGAATTAATCTTTTTATATTAGCTATTCTTGTTGCATCCGCCGGGTGCGTACTCATGAATTCAGGTGGTTTGTTTCCGCCACTGTTTGCAGCCATTCGCTCCCAAAATGCCAAAGCCAATTCAGGATTATACCCAGCCAAAGCCATAAGTGTCAAACCAATTTTATCGGCTTCATTTTCAAAACTTCTACTAAACGGAAGCATTACACCTACTTGAGAACCAATACCGTAATACTGCTGCCACATTTGTTGTTGTTCGGCACTTTTGCTTCCAGTTGCCACAGCTACTCCTACAGCTCCAAGTTCTTGCAATTGTCCGGCACTCATTCTTTGGGCACCGTGATTTGCCAGCGCATGCGATACTTCGTGCCCCATCACGGTTGCAAGACCAGCATCATCCCTGGTTATTGGTAAAATTCCTGTATAAACTACAATTTTACCACCTGGCATACACCAGGCATTAACTTCCTTGCCTTCTACCAATTTATATTCCCACTGATAACCATTCAAATATTCTGCATATCCATTGGCTTTTAGCCAACGTTCTGCTGCCGATTTGATTTTACCTCCAATATTTTCAACACGTTGCGCATCTGGAGTGCCCACAATAACTTTATTTTCACCTAAAAAAGTTTGGTATTGTTGAAATGAAGATGGGAACAGTTGGCTATTGGATACAAAATTCAAGCTCTTTTTTCCAGTAAATGGATTTTGGGCACAGGAAAAAAATAATCCCAGCATACAAACTATAGCTCCTAGCAATAATAAATACTTTTTCATAAATAAAATTTAAAATATTAATAAAAGTACATTGAAATCTGTAGGTTAATTTACAAAATAAAATCGAAAAGTATCAACATTTTCAGATGGTTGCTTGTCTTTTTTCTGTTGTTATTGGCCAAATGAAAACTTTCTCTCAATGATGATGCCTGTTATAAGATGGATCTCGCATGAGGGATGGAAATGGCATCTCCCGATTTAGAAAAACAAGGCTTTTTTGCCGTAGTTTTGTTAATCGGGAATATAATGGACAGCCCGACCTCGTTGCTTGAAAAAGTTGTTTTAAAAAACAAAAGCTGTGCAACGAGGTCATGCCCAAATCATATAATCAAAATTTGATTGTATAAAAAAACTCCATCTATATAAATGGAGTTTGTGATATTTAATTGGTAACGGGAACATTTTCTATTTCTTCTTCCGAATCATCTTTTTTACGCCAGTAATTCGCCAATAAGGAACCCGAGACATTCATCCAAGGACTAAATACCGCTGATGCCAAGCCCAAGGTTGCCAGTTTCCCCATAGAACCTGCCAATCCTGATGCCATTCCGCCATTTTGAAGACCAACCTCGAAAGCAATCGTTTGACTGCTTTTTTTGTCCAATCCGCTTAGTCGGCTCAGCCAATAACCAAAAAAATAACCTGCTCCATTGTGCAATACCGATGCCAAAAACAATAAAAATCCAATCTGAATTAAATTATCTCTTCCCGCAGCGGTGGTAACCAAGGTAAAATAAATAATCCCAAACATCGAAAAATAAGGCATAATCGCATCAATTTTAGGATAAGTCTTGTATAGCCAATGGTACAATACACCTACCATGAAAGAACCACAAATAAAATTGGCAATTTCTATCATGTGTGTGGCAGTGGTTTGTGGTGCGGAAGCATCTCCAAAATAAATAAAAATACCCAACCAAAGCGTGGAGATACATGTCAAAAAATAAATTCTTCTTTTGGCTACACGTCCATAGTTTTTCAAGATATCGTGTATCATGGCTGCTGCCAAAGGCACAAGAACAATTTTGATAATTTCCATCATCATATTGAAAAATTGCACTTCGACCATAGTTCCTGCAAATATTTTCATCAAAAACGGAGTCATTATTGGTGCTGCCAAAGTTGACATTGCGGTTACGGTAACTGACAATACCAGATTTCCCTTGGCTATATACGTCATCACATTGGAAGCTAATCCGCTACTACAAGAACCAATCAGGATAATTCCTGCGGCAATTTCCGGTTCAAAACCAAAAGTTTTCGCAATTGCAAAACCTGCAAGCGGCATAATCGTAAAATGCCCCAACAGACCAATGAGTACACCTCTACCCGATTTTCGGATACCCGTAAAATCCTCAATACTCATTTGAGTTCCCATTCCGAACATTACCATTTGAATGATAATCAGAATGAGCCATTTGTTGCGCATATCGAAACCGCCCACATGCAGGAAAAAATCAGGATAGAGTAATCCAGCGCATACTGCCGTAATAATCCAAAACGTGTATTGATAACCGCTTAATATTTTCACATGTCCTACTCCAATGGCAATGCTTGAAAAACCCAGAATCAAACCGATTTTCCAGAAGATTTCCATTTGCTGAAACCAGCCTAAACCAGCTGCAATAAAAAATATCGGGGCAGCCCAAAGAAAATATTTACGCATATAATTTGTTTTAAATTGTTATTTATGTTTCCGATGATAGCAAAAAAACCGGATCTCAACCCCTAGCCCCGGTTGAAGTGGAAATCCTTTTGTGCCGGTGTTCGGCACAAAAGATTGAAGCGGAAAACGGGACGATCTTTCCCGAAATGCCAAATCTTTCCGCTACAAATTATTATTCTAAAAATAAAGCTCCGCCAGTTTTTTCATGGCAATGGCCGGACTTGCCAAAATAGGCACCAATTTCTCCTCGGCACTCAAACCATCGACAACTCGCGCCATCGAAGCCTGTGCCAGGACAATTACATCCACTTCTTTCATTAATTCTTTCAGGGCTTTGGCTACCATTTCGTCATGTTTTGGAGCATCGCCACTCATTAAGGCCTCAAAAGCGCCTTCGCATAATTTGGATGAAATCGTTACGTTTTTGCCAGCCAATTCGGCTCTTCTTCTAACCAAATCACTGGTTGGTTCCAAGGTAGTTGGCAATGTCGCAATTACACCAATTTTATTGCTAATCTGCACCGCTTCGTCTGCCATGGCCTGATCTACACGAATCACTGGAACTGTTGCCAATGTTGCAGCGGTTTCAATCGCCACGCCAATAGACGAGCAAGTTACCAATATCACATCGGCCCCTGCAGCTTCGGCAGCCTGAACGTGGCTCACGACTCTCGCGGCCGTGTTGGGCATTAATTTTCCTTTTTTGATTACGTCTTTAATCAGACTGTCATCAACGATGTTGAAGGTTTCTGCGCCTTTTAAAAATTCGCTGCTTAACTGCTGAAATAACGGAACCAATGTTGCCGATGTATGTACAAAACCTAAAACTTTTGCGCTCATAATTTTTCTCCTTTTAATACTTTTATAAAATAATCGGCGGTACCTACCTGTCCGCCCTTAAAATTCATTTCTATTCCGTTGACCCATTCCCTGTCTGAAACCGCCTTGCAAAGCGGCGCTCCGGGTGCTATTGGCGCGATCATTTCCAACGCAAGAATATCCAGTTCGGAAGCGGCATAACTCGATGTATCGCCACCTGCAAAGAGAATTCTTTTCAGCGGAATTGCTTTTAACACTTCATTTGTTATTTGTCCCAAAACACTTCCGTAAATGGTACTGCACTGTTTCTGAATATCATTTGCTGAAAAACCTTTAGCCAAAAAATAAGCTTCCGTTTCGGCAATACGAGAATCGTTTGAACCTGTGCTGGTATGCAAAACGGTACTTTTACCCTGATTGAAATTGGTTATAATTTGAGCAACGGTATTCTTTATAATTTCGGTTTGATAATCACTATCGACGGCTTTGCTTTCCAAGACAATTTCCTGAAATCCATTTTGCAGGGCATATTCAATCTGACCCGAAGTTACCGGTGAACAGCTTCCGGACAAAACCAGTAAAGGCGAAACTTCACCCGCAGATTGAAATACAATTTTGTCTCCAATGATTTTTTCTTCTTCCCAAGCCAATCCCAACGCCATCTCGATTCCCGAAGAACCTACAGAAAACAATGTTTTTTTGGATGCCAACTGGTTGAAAACAGTTCCAATTGTTTTAAGGTGTTCCAAATTGAAACCATCAAAAAACAGAATTTCGGCTTGGTTGTTTTCTACCGCTTCCTGCACTTCCAAAGTTCCTTTTTCGATTGTAGTTAGATTAATAAGATTGATGGATTTGCCTGTTTGTTTTGCCAAATGCAAAGTCAAATCACCTTCCAAAGCAGGTGTTACAGGATGTTTGCTCATGGATGGATGGCGATCGATACGGTAAATTTCGCCGTTACCGATAGTTCCCATTCGGGCAAAAAGATTTCCAAATACACAAAAACGTCCTAAATGAGGAGCCGATGGCGAAACCAAAACGGTCTTTTGATTGAAAACCTCACTTCCGATTTCGATTGCTTTTCCGATGTTTCCAACATGTGGAGCAGAATCGAAAGTGGAACAGACTTTATAATGAAAATGATTTGGGGCAAAACTTTTCAGATTTTCAAAGGCATTACAAAGTTCTGTTTCCATTTCCGATGGTGACATCGACCTGCTTTTTCCCGCCAGACCAATGGCCTGAATTTCGGGAAAGCGTTCTATATCTTTTTGTTCGGGTTTTCTAAGAAAAAGAACGGTTTTCACTCCGGCCAACGTCAGGAATTCCAAGGCATCCGTGGAGCCCGTGAAATCGTCGCCGTAATAGGCCAATAGCAATTTATCTTTCAAACTCATTATTTCGAGAATTTTTTAACCGATGCTGCAAACTCTGGGTATTTCTGTGCCGATTCTTCAACAGACAAACCGTCAACAGCTCCTTCCCAAGCTTGCTGCAATGCATTTACGCCCGCTTTCGGCCCCATTGGATGTGCCAAAATTCCGCCGCCTGCCATATACAGCAAATCGGTCGTTTGGGTTCTTCGGTACGTTTCTACCGCTTGTCCACCCCATTGTCCGGAAGACACCACAGGCAAAATTTCGTGTCCACCCAAAAAAGGTTTCAAACAGGATTTTATCGAAGTTACAACCGAATCATCCGATTCCCAAAATTTATTCTGGATTCCGTTAACGTGCAGTTGATCGACTCCAGCCAAACGCTGTATTTTTTGGTAAGCCGGGAATTCAATTCCCAATAACGGATGGCGGTTCAACATTCCCCAGCCATTTCTATGTCCGTGAATAACCAATTCGCCCTGATCGCAGATTTTTTTTGTTCCTGCCAATCCAACACTGTTAATACTTACCATCGCACAGCTCCCTTGTTCTTGCTGAATCAAATCGTATTTTCGTTGCATTTCGTCAATTTCATCGCTGATATTGAAGGCATACATTACTTTCTTTCCTGTTTTTTGTTCATTGTCACGAATGACTTTCATAATCGCTTTTACACGGTCATCAAAAAAAGAATTGGCTGCCGATCCCATCAATTCGTCATCTTTGATAAAATCGATTCCTGCCTCGATCAAAGTTTTTACCAAAGCAGTAGTTTCGTCCACACTCATTCCGATACTTGGTTTGATGATTGTTCCAATCATAGGTCTATCTCCTACTCCACAAGATAATTTAGAACCTTTGATTCCGAATTTTGGCCCTTTGAAATGATTCTTGAAAGAATCCGGCACTTCAAAATCCATTAATTTCAAGCCGGTAAACTGCGTAATTTCGTATAGATTTCCTTGTAGAGTGCTTATCAAAACAGGCAGATTATAGCCAAAATTTTCTATTGACCAGCTTACTTTTACTCTTGCTTTCTGGTATTTTTTACCAGGAATACTTCCGCCCGGAATGGAAGGTTTGTCTGAAACATCCAATAATTGAATATCCTCTACCCTTGCTGCAAAACGTTTTTTCAATTCTTCGGTTTCACCCGGCACTGACACGAATGTGCCCGATGACTGCTCACCCGCCAAAACTGCCGCTGCCTGTTCTACCTCATAAGGGGTTTCGATAAGATACTCCGCAAAAACTCTTTCCATTGTCCTTCATTTTTTTAATAAATCCTAAATAAATGAATTTATAGGGAGTAACTGTCCTGCAGTGTGCTGTATGGGAGATTTATTTTAGAATTTTTCAAAGTTCAATCGTCCGTTCGATATCCATCTGTTCCAAAAAAGTGGTATCGTGCGAAATCACAATTAAGGTTCCTTGATATTCATTGATAGCGGATGTCAATATTTCAACATTCTGAATGTCTAAATTATTGGTTGGTTCGTCCAGAATAATAATATCGGGCGATTGGGGATTAATCGTCAAACAACAAAGAAGCAAACGCATTCTTTCGCCTCCACTTAAAGTCCCACAGAATTTATCCCAATATTCCTTGGTAAACAAAAACCGATTGAGCCTGATTTTAATATCGTGTTCCTGCAATCCCGAAGTATTGAATTGTTGGGCTTGTTCATAGACAGTCCACTTATTATCCAGCAAAGAATAATCCTGATCGATATAAATCGACTTGCTTTCGGCTTTGTAAATGGTTCCTGTTTGTGGTTTTAAATTCCCTAAAATCAGTTGAATTAAAGTCGTCTTTCCCGAACCGTTTTGTCCTTTCAAGGCGATGCGTTCACCACTTGTAATTTGAAAATTGAGATTATCTTTCCAAAGCAATTTCAAATCGTAACTAAAATTGACATCTGTTGCTGTAAACAATATTTTTCCTTTATGTAAAGCAGACGTGCTAAAACCGAATTTCATTTTATCCAAATTGGGCAAAACCGAACGCAACTCTTGTAATTCCTGCGAAATTCCGCCAATTTTTTCAGCGTGAACGCTTTTCATTTTTGACGTACTGTTTTCGGCATTGTTTCGCAACGTATTCATCATAATTCGTGAAACACCTGACTTTTCCTGTTTGCCTTTTCCGCGACTGTCCAATTTTTGTTGTCGTTCTAAAGTTTCCCGCTCTTTTTCCTTGGCTTTGCGCAAAGCCTTTTCCTTTGACTGAATATCTTGATTCAAAGCGCTATTTTCAATTTGCTTTTGTTCGGAATAAAAATCATAATTTCCGCCATACGCCTTAATTCCTTGTGCACTCAATTCACAAACGGAATCTAAAAGATTCAGCAGTTTTCGGTCATGACTTACTACAATCAAAGTACTTTTTGTCGATTGAATAAAATCATATAGCAATTGTCTGCCCAAAACATCCAAATGATTACTGGGTTCATCCAACAAAATCAACTCTGGCTGATGAATGGAAATTCCCGCCAAGAAAACTTTTGTTTTTTGCCCTCCGCTTAAGCTTTCCATTTTTTGACTTAAATCCAAATTATGGAGTTGCCAATAGTCTAAAGCTTCTTTACAACGGTCTTCAATCGTCCAATCGTCATTCAAGGCATTGAAATTTTCTTCGGTGGCGTTTCCGTTCAAAATTTCGGTTAAGGCATTTAACTTGTCTTCAATTCGTAAGGCTTGTGCAATGGTCAAATGATTGAATTGCCCGAAAATCTGAGGCACAAAATAAGGTTCGGCATCAACGATTAGCTGTCCGGAAGAAGGCTGTACTTCTTTTGCAATAATTTTTAATAAAGTCGATTTTCCCGCTCCGTTATTACCAATTAAAGCGGTTTTCTCTTGCTTATTTACCGTGAGATTGAGGTTGTTAAACAGGACCTCTTTGTTGGGATGTGTATAGGAAATGTTTTGTAGAACAAACATAATTTCTTTCTTTTTGAGATAAAACAATACAACAAACCGTATGGTGGTTTGCTATCTTATTGGTCTGAAAGAAATTATTTTTCACATATTCTATTAGGGTTTTGTGTTGGCAAAGATACAAAAAACAAAATATTAGCTTCGCAGAATTTTCTCCATCTTCCTGCCTTTTGCCAGCTCGTCTACCAATTTATCCAAATAACGAACTTGCTTTGTCAACGAATTCTCAATTTCCTCGATGCGATACCCACAAATCATACCTGTAATAAGTGGAGCATTTGGGTTTAAAACAGCCTTTTCGAAGAACGTTTGAAAAGTAACATTTTCTTCAATTAATTGTTGAATTTTCTTTTCGTCAAAGCCCGTCAGCCATTCTATGACTTGATGTAATTCGGCTATAGTTCTGCCTTTCTTCTCCACTTTTGCAACATAATGTGGATAGACCGAGGCGAAAGTCATTTGAGCCATTCGTTCGTTGTGTTTATCAAGATTGTCCATATTTATTGAGTTATATTAATCTTTTGAGAAGTTATTGAAGGTAGTTTTCTTCAACGAAAAAATATTCATTTACTTTCTATGAAGCAAAAAACTATCTACAAAATAAATCTGATTTTTAATTATTTAATTTTTTTTTAGCCTTGAGTCAAAACTCATTTTGGTAGCACTCACAACTTTAATTTTTGTAGCATCGGGATGATTTGGATTTATCAAATAATTGAACTCTTGAGGTACAATAGCGCTAGGTACTTTTAAAATTGCCGATTCCTTATAATTCACAAAATCATCTCCAATAGTTTGAGTGATTAAAGTTGGCGGTTTAGCATTCCAATCTTCTGGCAAATCTTCCGCTTTTACTTCCTGAATTGTGATTGTATCAGGAATTTCAATCTCTACATAATAACGATCGTCTGGTAAATCTTCACTTAAATCCAAATGAACGGAAACCTCAAGAGTCGCTAATGCTCTGGTTTCGGCAGTATATATAATTCTAGTATTAAGACTGTTCCAACGGTACCCTTCGGTCATTGATGCCCCAATTCCCGTTAAAGAAGTTTGCAAATACTTTTCTTTTTCGATTCTAAATACTACCATTAGGCTAAATTTCCAAACTCCAGACGGTTCAAACTAAATTTAACTTCGTTGATACCTGTTATAGTGTCAAGCATACTTTCCGGTGAATTCCCGCCAATAGATAAATTAGGTTTTTTTAACCATCTTTGAAACTTTTCTTCCTCATTATTAAAGACCTCCAAGCCAAAATCAATTAACTCATTAATCAAAATCAACAATTCACTATCTCTGCTATCCAATAATGAATGCTCACTTTTCTTCTTGTTATAAGTAGTTTGAGGGATTCCAATAATTGCTAAAACTGATTTTACGGGATTATTAAGCCTTTTACTGATTACTTCAATCGAATCATAAGGAATACCTGCCCTAATAACACCAACGCGTTCCAACTTGTTGCTCCAATTATATTGTTTCCCATCGACATTCAATGTAGACTTTCTAATGGTTAGGGCTTTACCAGAGGCATTTTGAATGCTTCTTTTAATATCGAATGGTTTTGTTCTTTCTGTTACTTTTGCCATATCACAACATATTTACTGTAAATATAAAGCAATTTTGTTGTTATGATGGTGATTTTAGAAAAAATTATAAGTCAATAGTAAAACTTTATATCATCCTAATCTACTAACTACAACTATTTTCGAGGTAAAAAGAATCCTTTAATACAATCCATATTGCGAATGCATATTTGTATATGACTTTTCTTTTGTACACCTGCTCCTGGAAATGCTGGTCCTCCTTCTGTAAAAACACCTCTTACCGAATCAAATTCTTTTAAGGAAGTTGTGTTGTCTTGCTCTATTTCCTCTTTTATTTTTTGATGAAGATACTGAATTACGGCGCAATCTAATTCTCGTATTAATAAATCTTTGTGTTCGTCTTCTTTTACATCTTTATTTTTTGGCAGTTCTTTTTCGATGCTGTGAAAATCCTTTTGCATTAATTCATAATATACAGAAAGCATTTTTATAAATTCACTGTCAATCAAATCAAGACAATAATCAAGTGTAAATACAACGCCAATTACAGAAGCTTTTTTAATTTTGCCTTTTTTCTCTTTGTCTTTAGCCCACTGTAAAGCTCTGTCGTAATTGTTTTCCCAAACATAAAATCCGTGACCGAGCCAGTCAAATGGTTTTTCACTAATTTTTATGTTTTTGGGTTTGGTAAGAAGTTGTTGTGCGACAGATTCATCGCAACCATGAAATCCAATTAAGAGATTAGACCTCGAACTGTACATCTATTCAGCAACAGATAGTACGCGTTCCAAATTAGGAAAAGATTTAGTCATTTTTCCTTCTTTCGTAACAATACCAGCAGAACTCAAAGATTTAATAGCTGATTCCTTAGAGCTTTGTCTTTTTTCAAGTTTTTTTGCCAAGTCTATTAGCAATGCTGTTTGTGATTTCATAATTGCGGAATAATTATTTTTCAAATATACAAAATTATATGAATATTTCTTGAGCCCTTGTTTTTAAGTCTAGTCCAATGTCAGTTTTCTAAAAACGTGCAAGCCACTTTTATTAAAGGCTTATATTACCGAATTAGAATAGGTCAAAAGTCGGTAAACTTTCACTTTTTATTAGTGCTTTATGACCAAACCACGCTACAATCGATTTGTTTTGCTCTATAAAATCAAACGGGTTTCCACATTACAAACGAACGTCAGACGAGACAGCTTCTTGAAAATATTTTTTTATTTCTTGTATCCAATTTGGAATATTTTCTTTTTTAAAAAAAATATATTCTTCAGCAATCATTTTTTTATTTTGATCTATAAATTTTGAAATCAACTCCTTATCAGTTCTAATGTTTCTGCCATTTCCAAGATGATTCAATATACTGTAATCGCCTTTTATAAAACTATTTTGGACATTTTCATCAAATTCAAAATTATCAAAAGCAATTTTAGTATCAACATCAGCTTTTTGATCTATAGCAATTGCCAATGAAGTATAAAATTGCAAAGAGTCTAGACTTTCTTCTATTTCTGTTGCTGATTTATAATCATCTTCAAGCCTTTTTAGTACAATACTAGAATTAGTGTCATTAAATTGAAGTCGTCTTATTTTTAAGTTATTATCTTTATTTTCACTTTCAGTATTTAGTTTGATACCATTTTTATCTGTATCAATTAAACAAAATACTTTACCTGTAATATTTTTTACTTCATTTTTTTGAGAAAGTGGAAGGTATAAATACTCATATATTATTTTAACAATGGTACAACCTCCAAGTGGCAATACTTTACAATTAGAATCTTCGAGATAATATTCTAAATATTTTCTATCTTCATTACCTTCAACTAAGAGCCAATTTGAATTATGTAGACGCAATGAACTTAATATTGATGATGATAAATCATAAAAACTTTTTAAATGAATATCATCAGGATGACTGCCCCTTTCTTCAAAATAATTTGATAAATTAAAAGAAGTTGAAACAGGTATATCGTCAATTGCATTAATATGATGTAAAACACCATCTCTAAAAATAGGTAAAGATCCATACCAATGAGTTGTTAATAAAACCTGAACTCCTAGTTGTTCTGCAATAATATTAATTTTATTAAACTGTTCATAACATTGAGAAATATGTAATGACGATTCAGGCTCATCTATAGCTAATATAATTTCTTTATCATTTTCACTTGAATGATTTAAAAAGGTATATGCTATATCAATTAAAGCTCTTTTCCTTTCACCAGCTGACAAGTTTACAATGGATTTTTGAGATTTTTTCAACCTTCTCTTTGCAAAATAAGATTCTATAATCACATTAGTTACATGATTTGCTGTTAGTTTTATTTTAGACTTATACTCTTTTGTAAAGTTATATTCTGAATCGATCTTTTGAATGGTTTTTTCAATATCACTAATAAATCCTTCAAGATTCTCATTAATTATATCAAGCAAACTCAATTGCTTAGCTCTAGTCCCACCTCCTCTTGTAATTCTCTTAGAACTTAAAGCATTTGTTATACTCTGTTTTATATCAAAATTCATTAAATCTTGCATCCCTTTCGTTTCAAGCCTAAGAAATTCACTAATTGAAGTTTCAACAGGGATATACAAATAAGATATTTTATTTAAGAATTCATCTTTTAACTTATTAATTATTGTCGGTGTTATTTTTTCCTTTTCTTCTGTAAATGCATCTTTAATATATTTATCAAAAGGTAAAAATGATGGAAGGTTATTATCAAATTCTTTTGTAAAAGAAAATATATAATGAGTTTCTCTTAAATGAATTAATTTATCTCTTAGTTCAAAATATGGCTCATAATATTTTTTATAATTTGAGTTGGAATTTATTGGAATATTCCAAAGAGCATTATTTATTATCTCAATATTTTTTAATGATTGCTTGGAAAAAATATTTTCAACTTTTGCCTTTTCATATAAAAATAAAGGAGCTACAAAGGATTCAGATTTTTTAGAATCATAATGTATAGTCCAATCTCTATTATTAAAAAAAGTATCTAATGCTTCCAATACAGAACTCTTTCCTGCACCATTATTACCAATAAAAACATTTAAACTTTGAGGTTTATCTATCGAAAAAGGAAGAAACCTTGCTCCTTTATAGCATTTATAATGTCTAAAAAATATTCCTATTATCATTAATATATATTTTTATTTTTTATCATCTTATATAATTTTACTCCCTAAATCTGAATAATTAATGGTTGTCAAGATAATTTTCGATTGCTAATATAGCATTATTTATACTACAATTGCCAAACATTAATTAACACTCAAAACATCTCCTGAAACAAACTCCCGGATAAGGGATGGAAATGGCATCCTTTTCTTTTTCTTCTTTAGGAAAAGAAAAGATAGAATAGACAGCCCAACCCATATGGATATGCCCTAATAACAAACAAGATTCCACAAAAAAAACTCCATTATCGCTAATGAAGTTTTGAATTAAATTATTTTTCTGATGTGTTACTCTACTCTGATAGCGACAGCGACAGGAGCAATTCCGTTAGCGGTAGAAGTTTTCAAGTGAATGGTTTCTTTCTTCCCATTCGACTGAATGATGGCGATACATTTTCCGTTATAGACTTTGCAGGAACTGGCTTTGAACGAATCCAAACCTGCCTGATAACCGTTGTCAACACCTACTAATTTTCCTCCGCCCGTAACTTCAAAATTAATTAAATCGTTAGCATTTGGCGATAGATTTCCGTCTTTATCAACGATTGAAACCGTTACATAAACCAATTCGTAAGTATCGTTTTTAATGGTGGTTTTATCAGCTTTTAAATCGATTTTAGAAGCAGTTCCAGCAGTATGAATTTCCTTTTCGAGAACTACTTTTCCGTCTTTTCTGGAAATGGCTTTTATGGTTCCTGGTTCATATTTTACATGCCACGAAATGTGCAAATCGTCATTTTGTTTGGCTTTCTTGCCTAATGATTTCCCGTTCAGGAATAATTCCACTTCATCGGCATTGTTGTAATACGCCCAAACATTTATTTCCTGTCCTGCAGTCCAATTCCAATGCGGAAAAATGTGCAAAACGGGCTTGTTCGTCCATTCGCTTTGGTACATATAATACACATCTTTTGGAAGTCCCGCCAAATCGATGATTCCAAAATACGAACTTCTCGCCGGATACGGATACGGATCGGGTTCACCGATATAATCGACTCCCGTCCAGATAAAAGTCCCTGCCATGAAATCCTGTTTCTTGATGGTTTTCCAGTTTTCTTCATGCGTAGCACCCCAATACGATTTTACCTGATCGTAAGCCGAAACCGTCCAGTCTGCATTGCCGTCAAACGTAGCTCCATATTTTTCGGGCCAAGCCTTAACAACATCCGATTGATCATAATGCCCACGGGTTTCGAGAGCCGAAACGCTTTCTGATGCCAGTATTTTTTGACCTTTAAATTTGGTTGGGAAATCTTTGTAATCTTCATGTTTGTAATTGAATCCCAGTAAATCCAAGGCACCCGACTGATAAATGAAATTTTTCTCAATTACATTTTCGGTCAAAGCCGAAGTTACGGGACGGGTCTTGTCGAGCGATTTTACGATTTGAGCCAATTCTCGGGTAATCGCAATTCCGGTACTGTCGAACTGCTCACGGATTTCATTACCAATACTCCACATAATCACCGATGGATAGTTGCGGTCACGTTTGATAAAATCCTCCAAATCCTGTTTGTGCCACGCATCCCAGTCTTTGTGGTAATCGTTGGTTACTTTTTTCTTTTTCCAGACATCGGTAAACTCATCCTGAACGATAAAACCCATTTCATCACACAACTTCATCATCTCCAATGAATGCGGATTATGAGACATTCTGATGGCGTTACAGCCCATTTCTTTCAGTAAAGTCAACTTTCGTCGAAGAGCGTGAATATTTTCTACAGCTCCCAAAGCACCGTTGTCGTGATGCAGGCAAACTCCATATAATTTGGTTGGAACGCCGTTTAACGAAAATCCTTTTTCGGCATCGAAATTAAAATATCGAATTCCAAGAGGCGTTTCGTAGTTGTCAATTAATTTCGAATTTTCATAGATTTTGGTAACGACTTTGTACAGATACGGATTTTGGGTATTCCATAATTTCGGCTGATTCAAAGCTAAATTGTGAATCTTTTTTGCCGATGTTTTGGCTCCGATTTTTTCTGTAGTAATGTTATTCGCAACTTCAACATTGTCTGCATTGACAATCGAAGTAACGAATTTGAATTCTTTTGCGGAAGCATTTTCGTTATTGATATCGACTTCCAAATGAATGGTTGCCTTGTTTGTCGAAACTTCGGGCGTGGTTACATACGTTCCCCATTTTGCCACATGCAGTTTTTCGCTGGCCACCAATCGCACGTTTCTGTAAATTCCGGATCCAGTGTACCATCTTGAATTGGGCTGCGCATCGTTATCGACTTTTACGGCAATGATATTCTGCTTTCCGAAATTTAAATATTGTGATAATCCATAGGCAAAAGAAATATATCCGTTGGGGCGAATTCCCAATGAATGCCCATTTATGAATACTTCACTGTTTTTGAAAACGCCATCAAATTCAACCGAAACGACTTTGTTTTTCCAATTCGCAGGAACGTTAAACGTTTTGCGGTACCAGCCTTTTCCAGCGGGCAAAAATCCCTGTGCTTGTTTTGTTTTACTGTCCTTATCGAAAGCGCCTTCAATACTCCAGTCATGGGGTAATTGCAAGGTTCTCCAATCGGCAGTGCTGAAATTCGCATTGATAGCCTGAGGATAATCTCCCACTTTGAAGTTCCAGTTTTTGTTGAAATCTTCTACGATTCTGACATTTTTTTGCGCTGTTGCAAAAACTACTAAAAGCAACATTACGATTGTTGTTGCAACTTTTTGAAAAACGTTTTTATGTTTAATCATAAATATATTTTTAATCTTTTATTGACTCTGTTTGTCATTCCGACGATGGAGGAATCTCATTCTTTGCTCCCGCCCTGTGATTGCTTCGTTTCTCGCAATGACTGCTACTGAACCTCGAAATTATCTAATAACAAACCTTTCATATCCTCCGATTCTATCGTGATTTTATACGTTCCTGCGTTGATGTAACCACCGGAAGTCGTATTCAGTACTTTCCATTTTTCTGTCGCAGACGGAAACTCAATCGTGTCATTTCGCATCAGGATTCCGTACGCGTCTTCCATCTTGAATTTGACCTTTAACGGGGTTTCGTTTCGGTTCATAAATCGGAAACGCATCAGGTAAATTCCGGCCACACCCGGTTTAACTTCAAACTGAATGCTGTTATTTGTTTTTTCCTTAAATTCAATGTAGTCCGCTTTTTTGAAATTGCCTTTTTCGATTCCGGCTCCGGTTGTTTTGGCGGTTTCGGCTTCCAAAAGCACAACGGGTCTCGAATCGTCTTTTTCGCCCATATCATAGGTTGGAATCACAGCCATCGTATTGTTTGCAAAACCTACTTTCTCTCCTTTTTTTACTTTTTTATGAAAAACAAAAAAATCTTCGGCTTTTGAATTTTTGGCCTTTTCCGTCATTTTTTTGTAACCCGAAACAGAATCTTTTGATTTATTGAACAAATAAACCTCCGAATCTTCCTTGACCACAAAAGAACCCGAAACGTTACTATTGGAAGGAATTTGCAAATAATCGGCACCAAATAATTCGGATGGCAATTTTGTAAAACTGATATCCGAATCCGAATATTGTTTTGAATTGATATCCAGCCACGAACCGATTTTATAATTCGCTTTAAACTCAGAATTATTCTGAATATTTCGGGCTGCTGCCGGAGCTCCTTTTACTGTTTTATCTTTGGTCGCAATTGCAATCGCCGAAATGATCGCCTGACTTGCTTTTACATTCGGGAAAGAAATTACTATTTTACCATTTTTGCTTTTTACGGCAAGGGTTTTCTTCAATGCCGAATCGTGTCCAACTTCGCTCCAGATATCCAAATCTTTCAATACTACATTGTCATTAACGGCTACATCAAACAAACGCCAGCCTTTGCAATCCAATCCACCCCCGGTACCATACCAAGGTTCCGTGAAGTACAATTCTACCAAATATTCTCCGTCGGGAGCGGGAAATTCATAACGCAGTTTGTCGATTCCATATCTGAAACTTTGGAATAAAACCCAATCTTTAGTCCCCGAAATTGGGTCGAAAGTACTTCTTTGGCTAGCATAAAAATCAGGCAATTGCTTAAAATTATCTGTCCACGACAAAGAACCCCATGTGTTTTCTCCGCTTTTGTGAACATCCGCTTGCCAGGTGTTTCCAAGAGAATCGGTAATTTCACTACCGCCACTATTCACCCTGTAAATGTAATTGTAGCCTTTTTGAGGCTGTAAAATCGTTTCTTTTTTAGTTTCCAATGCACTGAAATTTGGTGCTTTTGGCAAACTGTTCAAAACAATATAATCTTTGGCAACCACTTTTCCGTTTACATAACCCACGGCATACAAAACATTGTACTGAATATTGACGTTGTTCCATTGAAAATGCTGCCCCAATCCCGGATTTTTTAATTTTCCGAGGGATGCTTTATTGACATCATTGAACAATTCTACTTCGTCACAATTGGAATACACATCGATACCGTTTTTAATTCCCTGAGCATCCCAACGGCTCGGCCAAGTGTGCGAAACGATATAGACCATCGGGTTAGTTTTGTTCGAAACATAATTGGCACGGTACATATAATAAGCATCCAAAGGTTCTCCCCAAATACTAAAAAGTCCTTTGTAATTAACTGGTCCAACCTTGTCGATATCCCTAAAACCTTCCCCGTTTTGCGAACGTCCCGGATTTTCATGCGAAGCAAAAAGCCAGTTGAACTGTCCTGCGATTTTATCTTTTACCGACTCGGCTTCACGGACTTTTATTTCCATTAATTGAGAGAAACGGTTTTCGCTCAAAATTCCTTTTTGATCAAATTCACCTTCGGTGTGCAGATCGTGGGAACGCCAGGCACCATATTCTCCGTTAAGCAATTGCTTGCTCATTTCCACATCGTAATTAAACGGATCGCCGCCATAGGTTCCTGACCAGTTTTGTACCACATTCCAATCGGTTCCTTCGCCTCCGTTGCAAGTGGTCACAATGCGTTGCGAAGCCGAAAGCGGATCCATTTCGCGGATGATTTTGGTACATTCTTCGGCAAATTCTTTTGGAATGGTGCTTTCGTTCTGCAGCCCCCACATTACTACTGACGGGCTATTTCTGCGTTCCTTAATCCATTCACGCAATAAGGTTTTGAAATTCTCCTTGAATTGGGGTGTATCGTACCAAATATGTGCCGAAAACTGACTCCAGAACAAGATTCCGTTTTCGTCTAGTTCTTTTTGGTATTCTAAATTATGTGGTTGGTGCGCTTCGCGAAAAGCATTGAAACCACCCGCCTTGATTTGTTCGATTCGGGAATGTATTTGCTCGTTTGAAAACGAATGGCTGTTCCCGATTAGGTGTTCGTATTCGCAGGTTCCGTTGATAAATAAAGGTTCATCGTTTATGAAAAAACGATTGTCTTTTCCGTCACGGCTAACCGGCCAACTCACCCAGCGGATTCCGTATGGTGTTTTTAATTCGTCAAGTTTCTTTCCGTTTTCAAAAATGGTTGTTACCAATTGATACAAATACGAATTGGCTGGCGACCATAAATTGGGTTTTACAATTTCTGGAAGTGTCTGTGTTATTTCTTTAGTTTCACCTGAAATGTTTTTGAAATCCGTTTTTACACTAACCACTTTCTTTCCGGTTTTATCAAAAAGGGTATTTTCAATCGTAACGTTTCGGTTTGAATTTCCGTAGTTTTTTATTTCTGAAGTAATGTTCAGTATCGCTTTTTCTTTGGAAGTTGATTTATCATTCCAAATATGAACACCGAAAGGTTCAATTCTCACATTATCAGTAACGACCAAAGTTACTGGCCTGAAAATTCCCATCGGTTGCGATCCTTCTGAAAATCCCCATTCACCGGAACAGCCACCGCAAACCCAAGGCAAATCGGCTATGAATGACGGATGGGAAGCTTTGACGATTATATTATTTTCTTTTTCGAAAGAAATGGCTTTCGTGATATCGATCGTAAAAGTGGTTCTTCCTCCTTTGTGTTCGCCTACTTTTTTGCCGTTTACCCAAACAGTAGCATAAGAACTTACGCCTTCAAAAAAGAGGAAATGCCTTTTGGAACTGTCTTTTTTGTCTAAAGTTAATGTCTTGTGATACCAAGCGGTTCCGTGGAGATTTCCGTGTTTGGTTCTAAGAAACCCGTAATATTGATCCCAGTTGTGGGGGACGTTTACTTTTTGCCAATTGGCATCAATTTTTGGATTGTTTATGAATGTTTCTTCTTGTGTTGGGTTATCTGAAATAATGGTTTCCCAAGACGAATTCAGCGAGATTTCTTTACGAAAATTCGCTGACGCTGCATTGCCTTGACTCCATAACAAGCAAAAACTTGAAAAAAAACAAATAATAAAAAAAACTACCTTATTCATATCGTTACTTAGAATCCTGCAAGGTCTTTTTTGACCTTGTAGGTATAGTGTCTAATCTTTAAAAAACAAACCTACAAGGTCAAAAAAGACCTTGCAGGAAATTGAAAATATATTATTTACCCTGCACTCGCGTGAGGGATGGCAGTGGAGCTCTTTTTTGAGGCATTTTTTTTGCCTCAAAAAAAGCGGGAACGTACAGCCCGACCCGCTTTTTCTGCGGGGTCACGCCCAAATTATTTTAATAGAACAACCAGTCTATCGCACCTTTCTCGCCTGCATCGATGTAACCGACATCACGGGTGGTGATGGTTTGATCGGCGTCAATGAATCCTAAAATCAGCACTCTTCCCTTGCCTAAATCGAGCTTGTTTTCGCCTGGCTGAAAGGTATAGGTGTGAATGTTTATTCTTGGTAATTCCTTTAAATTCATTGCACTTGCCAAAATCACTTCGGCCTGACCGTGAGCATTTCCGGCTGCATCTGTTTCTAAACTTGGCGGGAATAAAAATCTCTTTTGATCCGAATTGAAATAACCCACGACCAGTTTTACGGCTTTGGTATTTTTGAATTTCAGATGTGTTCCGTTTTCGTTTTGTGATGTTTCCTCAAATGCAATTCCTTTTAGGTTTTGCAATTCGGGAGCTATTTTTGTTAGTTCCGAAATTGGCGTTCCGTACACTTTTGTCCCGTTTTTGACTGCGTAATTTCCTTTGCTTTCACTTAATAAAGTTACCTCGGCGGTTTTCCACGGCTTGCCTTCCTTTGTAACGATTTTACCATCTTTTGATGATTTCAAAAGATCAAGATTTCGCTTGAAATTAACCAATTCTCTTTCGTAATGTGGCAATAATTCTGCCCATGTTTTGTTGTTTCCGTCGTCGCCGCCAATCGGGATTCGACGTTGCGCTGTCTGCATACTATTTGCATACAAATAATGATCTTTTGTCAGATTCACCAATAATTCGTAATATTCGATGCTTTTTTCTAAATGAGGCAGGGCTTTGTCCAAATCGGCAATATCGTTGGAATAACTGTATCTTAAAACCAATAAGGCAGCTTTTACTTTCTCCGAAAAGAAATCAGCGAAGGCTTTGTAGCAATGTACATCGTTTTTAAGACGCAAGAATTCTTCCTTGTCCTTGGTTACACTGGCTTCGGCTTTGTCGATGGCTTCAACGGCCAATCTTCCGTGTTCCGTGATTTCGGCAATGATTTGGGTTGGTAATTCGCCAACATGTGGTTCCTTGTTCCATTCTTTTTTGGCGTATTCCAAAAGCAATTCACCAACAGGTCCACACGATTCGTGGAAGCCTGGATATACTCTCCATTTGGCTGGATTGACTAGCTGGCTTTCGAACATTCCCAACAATAATGTTTGACGGTTACCTTCGGTAATTCCGAAACGTCTTAATGTTTTTGGAGCAATTTCTCCCGACTCATCATAGGCTTTTTGGATATTATTTGCTGCTTCGAAATCCGTTCCGTATTTAGCTGCTAAATCTTCATTCCAATATTTAATTTCTTCTTTTCTGTCTCTTTTGCTGTTCCAAGCATAACGCGCCCAGGCTTTGTACCAAATCCAGTCACGATCTATTTCTAACAATCGGTCACCGTTTTTGGTTTTATCTGCTGAATATGGCCAATCCCAATACGATGCCTGTGGATATAAATGAAGTGCATTGGCACCATGAATTTCGTGCATCGCATTAACTGTTTTCTGGATAAAGTCAGGCGATCCATATCTGAAAGGCTCTAGATTTGCCAAAATATGAACGTTTTCTATATGAATAGAACCCAATGAACTCAACTGTTTGTGCGTTTCAGTCCAAGGTCCACGCGGTGTATAAGTCGTCAATGATTCGCCATTGTACTTACTCATGGTGTATAGGTTTTTGTAAATCGGCAATGCTTCTTTCATTACAGCTGGCGCATCCGTATCATGTGATCTTAAAATAATTGGCGGTTCTTCTGTTTTTCCTAAAGCTTTCAAACCATCTTTTACACCTGGAATAATCGTTTTATTGAACCATGTTACGTCATCTTCAACAGTATTAATCGCTTCTCCCAAACACACCAATAGTCCAACGTTTGGATATTTTTCTATGAAAGCGGCAATCGATTTACGAGTGTAATCGGCGATTTCGGGAGTTATCGGACGCGAACGGTCTTGGGTTTTAATCCCATAATGTTCTGCAAATGGTTTGGAAACGATGATATTGTAAAACATCTGAATCACCCAGATTCCTCTTTTGTTGGCTTCAACAGTAAGATAGTTATAGATTTCTTCGTTCTTTTTGAAATCTTCATCGCTTACTTCAACTGCAAACGGATAATCTTTCAGTTTTACCAAGGAAGCAAAAGGGTGTCCATTCCACAGATATAAAGAGTTCATGCGGTTATCAACCATCATGTCCAAATACTTTGTCCACAGTTTTTTATCGTAAAACCAAGGGAATGTTTCAGGGGTGTATGGATATTCGTAAACATCTCTTCCCGGAAGGTACACCGGTTTCTGCATTCCGATACAGGCTCCTCTCAAAACCATTTCTGGGCTGTCTTCGATATTTATTTCTGACGGGATTTCACCAGCAGATTTGATTCGGTCAACGAATTCCATTGCGCCGTACAAGGTTCCAGTCGCATCGTTTCCCTCAATATAAATAACGTTTTTTTGGGTGCGAATTTGGAAACCTTCTTTTTTTGTTAATTGACTGTCATCGATTTTGGCATTTTTGGCATTTTGTTTCCAAAAATCGGTTCCTTTTTCGCCAATAACGATTACTTTGTCATTTGATTTTTTTGGAGTTTTGTCTGCAAAAACTATCTTGAATCCTTTTGCAGATGCTGTTTCGGATAATTTTTCGGCTCCATATTTTGCTCTTGGGGCATTGGCATCACGAACAATGATGATGTTTTGTGCCGATGCGAAAGTGGCATATAATCCTAAAAAAAGTATACTTAAATATTTCATTGTATTTTGTTTTTTCCTCCAGCTAAAGCTGAAGACAATTTATCTTTTGACCACAAATTGCGCACCCGAGCGACAGCGAACTGACGAAGTAAATTTTCACAAATTAAAATTGGGATTTTTTTTGAGTGTAAAACTCTCCAATTTTTTAATCTGCTGAATCTGCTAAATCTGCGTGCATTGTTTTTCTCACGCAGATTCAGCAGATTTCGCAGATCTTTTTATTTTAGTTTTGAAAAATTTTCTTCAAATAAGCGACGTTGGCTCCGTAATTTGCTTTTACATTGTGCACTTGTGTTACGTCGCGAGAGCGCTCTACGATCAACCAGCCGCTCCATTTCATTTCGTCCAACGTTTTTTTAATTTTTGGCATATCAACATTTTTGTCGTTTTCCAGCCAAACACTATCTGTTGTTGAAGCGTGAATCTGAGCCAAATGTTTTTTGCCTAAAATCTTTAATTCAGAAGAAATATCTCTTCCGTTATCTACGGCATTGGCAAAATTGAAAGAACTTTTGATGTGTTTACAGCCAATTTCTTCCAATAGCTTTTTCTCTTCGGTCGCATTCAATGAGGTTTCAATAGCAATTGCTCCGCCAATTTTCCCTACCTGTTTACCTGCCCATTTTAATCTTTCGATAATGATCGGACGTAATTCCGGATTTTTAGTCAAATCGCTTTCTGTCCCCAATGGAAGATAAGCTACTTTTACATTCATATTTTTCATTGTTGACACACAATCGTTAATCATCAATGTGATCGAATCCCTTTTGGCAAAAGACTGCGCATAAAAACCCGACATTGCAATGGAACTTATTCCGACATTCAATTCTTTGGATTTATCCAAAAACTTTTGTCTTTCAATCGGGTCACCCAGTTTACTATCGAAAGTTGGTCTTTTTCCCAATCCGCCCATGTCGAGTTCGATTCCGTCTGCTTTTATTTCGCTTGCCAAACCAAAAGCTCCAAGTTTTTGTCTTTTTAAAATCATCCAGTCACAAACAGCTACCTTGTATTTTTGTTTTTTTGATGATTGTGCGGAAACTTCATTGTTGAATGTCACTGATAAAACAATCAGTAACGCAACAATTAAGTTCTTTTTAAAATTTGACTTCATATTACTATTTTTTACCATTAAGAGATTAAGAAAATTTAGTTCAAAGTCTTAATTAACTTAATATCTTAATGGTTCATTTTTAATTTATTCCTCTTCCGCTTTAACAGCTTTCACTTCAACGCCTTCTTGTCCGGGCCAGATTCCGTTCTTGATTGGAATAGCAACCAATTTACTAGGATCGATTTTTACGTATTTCAGTTTTTCTCTTCTCCAAGTGTAAACAATATGCACCATTCCGTCTGAACTCTGAATAATTGATGGATAGGAATACTGACTTATTTTTGAATCTTCCAAAACCAATACAGCTTTCCAATTGATTCCGTCATCAGAAATCGAGAGATTTAAAGGTGTTCTAGGTCCTTTCGCTTCTTTTCCTGGAGGCAAAACGTGGTTATAAACCAATAAGTGTTTTCCGTTTTTCAATGTTACCGCATCAGTTCCCGAATTATTATTTGGCAAACCAATCAATTCTACATTCGACCAGGTTTTTCCGTTGTCTTTAGAAAATGTGCTAAAAATAGCCCTGTTTCTGGTTCTTCCAATCGCCTGTATACTTCCGTCCTTGTGAAACAAAATACTTGGCTGAATGGCATTTATTTTTTGTTTTCCTCTTGGCAAAGTATCGCCCATAACCCAAGTTTTTCCAAAATCGGGAGTAGATTCCATACGCAATCTCCAGCCATCTCCTTCGATACTTGAAGGCAATAATAAAGTCCCATTACTCAATAAAACAGGTTTGTTTTTGATTGGTCCTAAAAATCCTTCAGGCATTTTTTTAGCTTCAGACCAGGTTTTTCCTCCATCAGATGAAGTTCTTAATACACCCCACCATTCAGATGGTTTTGGCCCGATTTTGTAAAATAACATCAAATCGCCGCCCGGAATTTGATACAAGACTGGATTCCAAGTTGGCAATCTTGGTCCGTCTTTCATAACTCCGTCAGCAACCTGAACACCTTCGCCCCATTTATCACTTCCTTTTGGTTTAACACTTACATAAATACAAACATCAGGATTTCTTTCAGCAGTTCCACCAAACCAAGCCGAGACTAAATCCCCATTGGTTGCTTCAACAATGGTTACTGCATGACAAGAAGGATAAGGTGCTTTGTCATATATAAATTCATCTACCAAAATTCCTTCTTTCCAAGTTTTTTTTTCCAAAGTAGATTTACAACTTCCCAAAAGTAAGAGCCCAAAAAAGGCAATCGTTATGTGTTTGAGTTTCATTATTTATTTTTAAAAAATTATACTATTTATTTTCAATGGATTACACCAATATTCGAATACAAAAAACATTAAGTGTAAAAATAACACTAAATAAATAATTTTGCAACCTGTACCGTCCTGTATTAAGAAAATGTATTTTTTTATTTTACATTTAAAACATAAGAACCCGATGGCAAAGTCAGGACAATGTTGTTATTTTCGGTTTTATAAGACGCTTTATCCAATTTCTGATTGTTCACCGTTACTAACGAAGCATTGCCTGTTGGCAAATACACTACAGCCGATGAATTGGCAGGAATAGTAATTTTCCACTGCAAACTATTTTTGCTTTTTTTCCAGTCGCTTTTGATTAAGCCATAGATGGATTCGTAAGACGCATTTACAAAAGTCAGTCCAGCGTTAAAATCCGGTTTCATAATGATTTGTTTAAAACCCGGAGTTTCTGGATTACTCTTGATTCCAGCCATATTTTCGTAGTACCAGATCAATAAATCACCCAATAGCATGACGTGGTTTTGAGAATTCATTGATGGGTCGGCGGTGTTTCCGTTCCATAATTCCCAAATGGTTGTTGCTCCATTTTCTACCATAAATCCCCAGCTTGGATAGGTTTTATTGGAAGCTAGTTTATAAGCCAAATCGCCTCTTCCAAAATTGGTTAAAGTACGCATCAAAAACTGCGTCCCAATAACTCCTGTGCTGATGTGTCCTTGTTTGGTCACCTCCACTTCTTGAGCCATATTCTGAAATACTTTCTCTTTCAGATTTTCAGGAACCATTCCAAAATACAAAGGCAACAAATTAGCCGTTACGGTATTATTGGCATAAGTATTGGTTATTGTATTTAAAAATTTGGCATTAAATGCTTTTTTAATTCTAACCGCCAAATCATCATAATAAGCAATATCAGATTCCGCATTCGAGATTTTGGCAAACTTTTTCATAATTCCCAACAAGTTATAATAAAACGCACTCGACAACACTTCGCCATCGGTCATACGAGCCGGATCTTTGGAACGAATTAATTCTAACGATTCCGGCGGAACACACCAATCGCCATACTTGTCCTTGTTCATCAAATCGTTTTCCAAATAATTCTCTTCCATATACAGCATCCATTTTTTCATTGATGGATATTGTTTTTTAATCACTTCGGCATCTGCAAATTGCTGGTACAACATATCAGCAACCGTAATATAGGTTCCAGGCCAAGTCACATTATCACCATAATAGCGCCAAAACGCTGGCGCCACATCTGGCAATCCTCCGTCCTGTGTTTGAGAATATTTAATATCGTCTAACCATTTGGCATATAAAGTTTGATTATCGAACAGAAAACTTTCGCCATAAGCTCCCGTAGTTCTGTCGCCCAACCAAGGTTGACGCTCATTTCTTTGCGGACAGTCGATTGGCATTCCTTTGTAATTTCCGCTGATTCCCCACCAGGCATTTTTGAAAATCTGGTTCATGGTCGCATCCGAAGATTCAAATGTTCCGGTTGTTTTAATATCGTCATACACTACTTTACCAACAAAATTATCCAAAGTTGGTTTTGTTGGAAAACCTGAAATCTCCACAAATCGGAAACCATGAAAAATAAAACGGGGCTCCCAAATTTCTTCGCCTTCGCCTTTTAAAGTATAAACATCGGTTGTTTTGGCATCACGTAAATTAGCAATGTACAACGAACCATCTGCCTGCAAAGACTCGGCAAATTTCATCGTGATTTTGTCGCCACTTTTTCCTTTTACTTTCAGTTGTAACCAGCCCACCATATTCTGACCCATATCTAAAATATAAGTTCCTCTTGAAGTGGCTTTTATGGAAATTGGTTTCACTTCGCCCATTATTTTCATATTTGGCGTCATTTGTGCTTCGTAAAAACCTCCAGGCTCCTGAACGTATCTCGCATTTATCCACGATTTGTCATCAAAATTGGTGGTGTTCCAGCCTTTCATTTCTTTGCGGGCATCGTATTCTTCGCCGTCGTATTCATTGTTGGACAAAATAGGTCCCTCAGTAGTTAGCTTCCAAGTATCGTCAGTTCTAATTACTTCTTTTGAACCATCAGTGTATTCAACATACAACTGCAAAGCCATTTTTGGCAAACCAAACGATTTGATTTTATACGGTTTATAATCTTGACGCATCGCAAAAAAACGTCCGTTCCCTAAAATCGTTCCCAACATATTTTTGCCTTCTTTCAATTGCGAAGTCACATCAAAAACATTGTATTTTACGTTTTTAGTATAATCCGTCGGAACGGGTGCCAGAACTTGGTCGCCAACTTTATTTCCGTTAATATAGAACTCATACAAGCCCATTCCCATAATATACACTTTGGCGCTTTTGACTTGCTTTTTAAGGTTGATTTCTTTTCGTAAATAACGTGCTGACAATTTAGAATACTGCGAAATACTGTCATCCGCCGAAGTTTTTTCATACCCAATCCAACGCGTCGATTTCCAGTCGGCATAAGTTAAAATGCCAATGCTAAAATGAGCTGTTTCTGTAGATTTTACTTCTCCTTTATTCGTTGAAACGATTACTTTCCAAAAAGCATTTTGCCTGTCTTTTAGTTTTTTTCCGTTGTAAATAATATTGACAGATGTATCGCTGCTTATTTTTCCACTATCCCATAAATCGGCCTTATTGGTATTCAGGTTTTCTAAAGTTGAAGCGACTAAAATTTGATACGCTGTTTGTTTTACATCATTCACATTGGCTTGAATCTGCCAACTCAAACGTGGTTTTACTACATCAATTCCTTCGGGATTGTTGAGCATTTCGCACTGCAAATTGGTAACGCTGATTTTGTTTTGGGCTTTCGCCAAAGTAAAACAGAGCGATGCAATTAAAATGAATGTGTATAGAAATGTTTTTTTCATAAGTTTATTTTTTCTTTCACGCAGATTTAGCAGATTTAGGTAGATTTTATTTGAACAATGTTGAGATAAAAATCTGCGTTTATCTGCTTAAATCTGCGTGCAATTTTATTCCGATACTAATTTCTCCAACTTCTCTGAAACCGCAATTTCCTTTCCATTTTTAAAAATCCTGAAACCTTTTCCTTTATGATATTTCTCTCCTGTTTTGTCCCAAAGAATAGTAATAATATTTCCGTGATACAACACATTATCCAGACAAAACCAATCCCATTTATCTTGCGGAATCAAAGGATTCACTTCTATTTTTTCATCGGCTCTTGGGCGTAAACCAACCAATCCTGTAATCACCAAATCATTAAAAGTCGAATGGTTGTAATAACGGCTTCTTTCACGATCTCCCATCAGCCAATAACCAGTGGTTTCATCTAAATATTCGCCTACATAAGGTCTGCCGCGATAATGCTGCGACTCCACATACAAATTCATTTGTTTGAAATAATCGCTTTTATCAACAAACTTCTGATCGTAATTATTCAGCACATTGGCCATAGCAGTCAACGTCTGTGAACTGGCAAAAGGCCAAATCGCCC
>Ga0308157_10000506_pt1 | contig 127116 bp, 107 predicted proteins | sample PhyBR1_FD_201035 | JGI IMG/M metagenome (GOLD analysis project Ga0308157, IMG submission 201035) | Phyllosphere microbial communities from UC Gill Tract Community Farm, Albany, California, United States - DLSLB.R1 | ecosystem: Host-associated > Plants > Phyllosphere > Unclassified | place... | reverse complement strand
ACGGCGACAAGGTCGATGCCCTGGCATTGATCGTGCACCGCGACAACGCGGCCTACAAAGGCCGTGCGTTGACCGAGAAGATGAAGGAACTGATCCCTCGGCAGATGTTCGACGTGGCGATCCAGGCTGCCATTGGCGGCCAGATCATCGCCCGGACAACCGTCAAGGCGCTCAGAAAGAACGTACTGGCCAAGTGCTACGGTGGTGACGTCAGCCGTAAGAAGAAACTGCTGGAGAAGCAGAAGGCCGGTAAGAAACGCATGAAACAGGTGGGCAACGTGGAAATTCCACAGGAAGCCTTCCTCGCCGTGCTCAGGTTGGATAGCTAGGTCCTATGTCGCTAAATTTCCCGCTGTTGCTGGTCATTGCCGTATTCGTCTGCGGTTTGCTGGGCTTGATCGACTTGCTGTTCCTGGCCCCGCGCCGGCGTGCGGCAATTGCCAACTATCAGGGCAGCGTAAGCCAGCCTGAAATGGCGGTGGTCGAGCGCCTGAACAAGGAACCGTTGCTGGTCGAGTACGGCAAGTCGTTCTTCCCGGTGCTGTTCATCGTACTGGTACTGCGCTCGTTCCTGGTCGAGCCGTTCCAGATCCCTTCGGGGTCGATGAAACCCACTCTGGAAGTGGGCGATTTCATCCTGGTGAACAAGTTCTCCTATGGCATTCGCCTGCCGGTGATCGACAAGAAGGTCATCGAGGTGGGTGACCCGCAGCGCGGCGACGTCATGGTGTTCCGTTACCCGAGCGACCCGAACGTCAACTACATCAAGCGTGTCGTCGGCCTGCCAGGCGACGTGGTGCGTTACACCAACGACAAGCGCCTGTTCGTCAACGGGCAGCCGGTTGCTGAACAGCTGGTGGGTAGCGAACCGGGCACCTTGGGCAGCGCCACGCTGTACAAGGAAAAGCTGGGCGAGACCGAACACCTGATCCGCAAGGAAATGAGCCGCTATCGCATGCCGCCGGACCAGCAATGGACCGTGCCGGCAGGCCACTACTTCATGATGGGCGACAACCGCGACAACTCCAACGACAGCCGCTTCTGGGATGACCCGAACATTCCCAAGGAGCTGCACGGCATGGTTCCGGACCGGAACATCGTCGGCAAGGCCTTCGCGGTATGGATGAGCTGGCCGGAACCCAAGCTCAGCCACCTGCCCAACCTGTCGCGGGTCGGTTTGATCCATTGATACCCATCGGCGCTGTCCAGCAGACAGCGCCGAATGCATTTCTGACATAGGCTGTGTTCTCAGGGATCGGGAGATTCGCCGCACATCGCGCGGCGGGCCACAGCCAAACAGTCTTTCAGGATGTTGATTTGAACAACGCGTTGAATAACCAACGGGTGGCCGCATGAGTGCTTCCCTTGCCCGTCTGGAGCGAAAGCTCGGCTACACCTTCAAGAACCAGGACCAGATGCTCCTGGCGCTGACCCATCGCAGTTACGCCGGGCGCAACAACGAGCGCCTGGAGTTCCTGGGTGACGCCATTCTCAACTTCGTCGCCGGTGAAGCGCTGTTCGAGCGTTTTCCGCAGGCCCGCGAAGGCCAGCTGTCGCGCCTGCGGGCGCGGCTGGTCAAGGGCGAAACCCTGGCCCGCCTGGCACGTGGCTTTGATCTTGGTGAGTATCTGCGCCTGGGTTCCGGCGAGCTCAAGAGCGGTGGTTTTCGCCGCGAGTCGATCCTTGCCGATGCGCTGGAAGCACTGATTGGTGCCATTTACCTGGACGCCGACATGGAAACCGCCCGCGAGCGCGTGCTGGCCTGGCTGGCCAATGAGTTCGAGGGCCTGACCCTGGTCGACACCAACAAGGACCCGAAAACCCGCCTGCAAGAGTTCCTGCAGTCGCGCAGCTGCGAGCTGCCGCGCTACGAAGTGGTGGATATTCAGGGCGAGCCGCACTGCCGCACCTTTTTCGTCGAATGCGAAGTGGTGCTGCTGAACAACAAGAGCCGTGGCCAAGGCGTTAGCCGGCGTATCGCCGAGCAAGTTGCCGCTGCGTCTGCACTGATCGCCCTGGGCGTGGAGAATGGCAATGACTGATAGCAACCCGACCCGCTGCGGCTATGTAGCCATTGTCGGACGCCCGAACGTGGGCAAGTCGACCCTGCTCAACCACATCCTCGGCCAGAAGCTGGCGATTACTTCGCGCAAGCCCCAGACCACCCGCCACAACATGCTCGGCATCAAGACCGAAGGTGATGTGCAGGCGATCTACGTCGATACCCCTGGTATGCACAAGGCCAACGACAAGGCCCTGAACCGCTACATGAACCGCAATGCTTCGGCGGCCCTGAAAGACGTCGATGTGGTGATCTTCGTGGTCGACCGTACCAAGTGGACCGACGAGGACCAACTGGTGCTGGAGCGCGTGCAGTACGTGACCGGGCCGCTGATCATCGCGGTCAACAAGACCGACCGCATGGAAGAGAAGGCCGAGCTGATCCCGCACCTGCAATGGCTGCAGGAGCAGTTGCCGAACGCCGAGGTGATGCCGATTTCTGCGCAGCAGGGCCATAACCTTGAGGCGCTGGAAGCGCAGATCGCCAAGCACCTGCCGGAAAATGACCACTTCTTCCCGGAAGACCAGATCACCGACCGCAGCAGCCGTTTCCTGGCGGCCGAACTGGTGCGCGAGAAGATCATGCGCCAGCTGGGGGCCGAGCTGCCTTACCAGATCACCGTGGAGATCGAGGAATTCAAGCAGCAAGGGCACGTGCTGCACATCCACGCGCTGATCCTGGTGGAGCGCGATGGCCAGAAAAAGATCATCATTGGCGACAAGGGCGAGCGCATCAAGCGCATCGGCTCCGAAGCGCGCAAAGACATGGAAGTGCTGTTTGACTCCAAGGTCATGCTCAACCTGTGGGTCAAGGTGAAAGGTGGCTGGTCCGACGATGAGCGCGCGTTGCGTTCGCTGGGTTACGGCGACCTGTAAGCAATACTGTTGGGGCCGCGGCGCGGCCCATCGCCGGCAAGCCAGCTGCCACAGGTACTGCACAAGCCCTGGGGGCGATGCGGTCGGTGTGGGAGCTGGCTTGCCGGCGATGGGCTGGACAGCCGCCCCACTATGCGGTTTTCCTGGCGACAGGGAACGAGTAATCTCCCATGGAACAACCTGTCGGCCAGCCAGCCTATGTGCTGCACAGCCGCGCCTACAAGGAAACCAGTGCGCTGGTGGACTTTTTTACCCCGCAGGGCCGCATGCGCGCGGTACTGCGCCGTGCGCGCGGCAAGGGTGGCAGCTTGGTACGGCCGTTCGTGCCGCTGGAGCTCGAACTGCGCGGGCGTGGCGAGCTGAAGAATGTCGGGCGCATGGACAGCGCCGGCATCGCCGCCTGGTTGCATGGCGATGCACTGTTCAGCGGGCTGTACCTCAACGAGTTGCTGATGCGCCTGCTGCCTGCCGAGGCGCCATCCGTGGCACTTTTCGAGCACTACACACTCACCCTGCAGGCCTTGGCCGAGGGGCGCCCGCTGGAGCCGCTGCTGCGTTCGTTCGAATGGCGGCTGCTCGATGAGCTTGGTTACGCGTTTTCCCTGAGCCAGGACGTCAACGGCCACCCCATTGCCGCCGATGGCCTGTATCGCTTGCGCGTGGACGCAGGCCTGGAGCGGGTCGAGCTGGTGCAACCCGGCTTGTTCCGCGGCACCGAGCTGCTGGCCTTGGCGCAAGCTGACTGGAGCGCGGACGGTGCCTTGCTCGCCGCCAAGCGCCTGATGCGCCAGGCCCTGGCCGTTCACTTGGGCGGCAAGCCACTGGTCAGCCGGGAACTGTTTCGCAAGCGCTGATCACGACGTATGCTGTGGGCCTCAATCTTCAGGAGAGCCTTTCGTGACTCACAGCAACCGCATGCTTCTTGGCGTCAACATCGACCACGTGGCAACCCTGCGCCAGGCCCGCGGCACGCGTTACCCTGACCCGGTCAAGGCTGCCCTGGATGCCGAGGAAGCAGGCGCCGACGGCATTACCGTGCACCTGCGCGAAGATCGCCGGCACATTCAGGAGCGCGACGTGGTGCTGCTCAAGGACGTGCTGCAGACGCGCATGAACTTCGAAATGGGCGTCACCGAAGAGATGATGGCCTTTGCCGAGAAAATCCGTCCGGCGCACATCTGCCTGGTGCCTGAAACCCGTCAGGAGCTGACCACCGAAGGTGGCCTGGACGTGGCGGGGCAGGAGGCACGGATCAAGGCGGCGGTCGAACGCCTGGCACGCACTGGCGCCGAAGTGTCGCTGTTCATCGATGCTGACGAGCGGCAGATCGAGGCCTCACGCCGGGTCGGCGCCCCCGCCATCGAGCTGCACACCGGGCGCTATGCCGATGCGCAAACCCCAGGCGAGGTGGCCGATGAGCTGCGGCGCATTGTCGACGGTGTGGCGTTTGGCGTGGGTCAGGGGCTGATCGTCAATGCCGGCCATGGCCTGCATTACCACAACGTCGAGGCCGTGGCGGCGATCAAGGGTATCAATGAGCTGAACATTGGCCACGCATTGGTGGCGCATGCCCTGTTCGTGGGCTTCAAGGCTGCAGTGGCCGAGATGAAAGCCTTGATCGTAGCGGCTTCGCGCTGATCTGTCAGTTGCCTGTACCGGCCCTTTCGCGGGTAAACCCGCTCCTACAGGGGGTTGTGGTACCGGCCTATTCGCGGGTGAACCCGCTCCTACAGGGGTTTTGGTACCTGTGTAGGAGCGGGTTTACCCGCGAAAGGGCCGGTACAGGCGGCCGATTACTCGGCAGGAAACACCAGGGTAAAGCGGGTCGGCCCGGAGGGGCTGCTGCTCACCTCAACCCGCCCCCCGTGCAGCTGCATGATCGATTTGACGATCGCCAGCCCCAAGCCGGTCCCGCCCTCCAATCGCGAGCGCCCCGAACCCACCCGGTAAAAGCGCTCGAACAGCTGTGGCTGCTCAGCCGCAGCGATGCCTGGGCCACGGTTCTGCACAGATAGCCGTATTTCGTTGCCTGTACGCTGGATATGCAAGTCGACCGGTTCACCCTCAGGGCTGTGCCGTATGGCATTGCTCAACAGGTTCGACAGTGCCCGTTGGACCATCAACCGGTCGCCCAGCGCCGTGCCCCAGCCCTGCACCCGCAGCGCTACGCCTTTGGCCTCGGCACTGAAGGCGAACAGCTCGACTACCCGGGCAGTCTCGTCGGCCAAAGCCACGGGCTTGAACGCCACCTGGGTCTGCGGTTGGCTGACCTGGGCGAGAAACAGCATGTCATTGATGATGCGGTTGAGCCGGGTCAGCTCCTCGATACTGTCTTCCAGCACCTCCCGGTAGTTGGCGTTTTCCCGTTCGCGGGCCAGGGTCACCTGGGCCTTGCCCATCAGGTTGCTCAAGGGGCTACGCAGTTCGTGCGCCAAGTCGTCGGAGAACTGCGCGAGCTGGCTGACACCCTGGTCAAGGCGGTCGAGCATCACGTTGATGCTGCGCGCGAGTTCAGCCAGCTCCAGTGGCAGGCCGCTGGCGGGCAGGCGATGCTGCAGGTCCTGGGCCGAAACCTGGCCAGCGATGCGCCGGAAATGGCGCAGGGGCTTCAGGCCGCGCTGCATCAGCCACCAGGCACCCGCGCCAATCAGCAGCAGCAGCAGCGGCAGCGCCAGTAGGGTTGAGTGCAGGTACGCCTGCAACAAGGCGTAATCGTCGGCGCGGTTGAGCGACATCAGCACCTTGACCGGGGTGTTGTCACGCAGGCGCATCAACCGGCTGACGGTCAGAATCTGGTTGCCGCTGCTGTCGCGCCAGGCGTGAAAGGCCAGGCGTTCGTCGGTGGGCAGCTCAGCGACGCGCGAGTCCAGTGCCGGCCCCAGGCTGAGCAGGTGCGGGTGGCGGCTTTCCAGCGCCAGCACGCTGAGGCTGAGGTTGTCGTGCCCCATCACCAGGTCGAGCAGGGGGTGGGCCCTGGTGCCCAAGTCCTCGCTGCGCAGATCGACGCGCAGGTTGTGCTCGACCTGCAGCATCTTGCGCGCCAGGTCCTTGCGTGCGCGGCTGTCCAGCTCGTGATCCAGGGCGAACACGGCCAGGCATGCCAGCAACAGCACCAGCGCAGCGCCCATCAGCGTGACGCTCAGGCCCAGGCGCAAAGAGAGGCTGGTAGTCTTCAAAAACGCGCCTCCAGCACGTAACCGACACCGCGCAGGGTATGGATCAGTTTGGTGTCGAACGGGTCGTCGATCTTGGCGCGCAGGCGCCGGATCGAGACCTCCACCACATTGGTGTCGCAATCGAAATTCATGTCCCACACCAGTGAGATGATCTGCGTGCGCGACAGCACTTCACCGGTTTGGCGCATCAGCAGGTGGAGCAGGGCGAACTCCTTGGCGGTAAGGTCGATGCGTTGCCCGGCGCGATAGGCGCGGTGCCGGCCCGGATCCAGTTCAAGGTCGGCGACCCGCAGGGTACTGGGTTGCAGTTGCTGGTCGTTGCGGCGCAGCAGGCTGCGAATGCGCGCCAGCAGTTCAGGGAATTCAAAGGGTTTGAGCAGGTAGTCATCGGCACCCAGGTCCAGGCCCTTTACCCGGTCGGCCAGGCGGCCATGGGCGGTCAGCATCATGATGCGCGTGGCCGACTCAGCACGCAGGTGCTGCAGCACGGTCCAGCCATCGAGCTCGGGCAGGTTGACGTCGAGGATGACCAGGTCGTACGGGTGCTGGCGTGCCAGGTGCAGGCCGTCGGTGCCGGTATGGGCGCAGTCGACCACATAGCCGTTTTCGCGCAGCCCTTGCTGCAGGTAATCGGCGGTACGCGGCTCGTCCTCGATGATCAGTAGGCGCATGGGTTGGCTCGGGGTGGTGAAAATGGGGCGATTCTCGACCCTGTAGTGACATCAGGGTCAAGGCGCAGGATGTTACGGCATGCGTTAGCGGCCGAGGCGTAGATAACGGATTTGTAATGCGGGTGTTATCTGGCTGTCTGTTGCGGCGCCGGCATTGCGATTGCGCCGGCACATTGCAGGACTGTAATCCGCGCCTCACCTTGCTGTTAGCCAGCCTCTGCGACCATGGCCTGACTGATCGGCTACCACGAGGCAACCCCGATGAACCTGACCAAATACCTGCTGTTGGCCACCCTTGCCCTGGGCAGCGCCAGTGTCTACGCCGAGGGCGGTGCGGAGCGCTCCAGGCAGTTCTGGCAAGCCTTCCGCGAAGACCAGCAGCGCCTGCACGGCGACAAGCATCAGGGCGTTGCAGAGCGCGAGCGCAAAGCGCAAGAGAGAGCCCGTGAGGTGGCCAAGGATTGAGTCGCAGCAGCGGCGCCGGCACTGCTCCCCGGCGTCGCTGTCTTCAGGCGCCCGCATGGGTAATGCCTGTCAGTTAAGCGTTAATGGGGCTGCTTTGCCGCCCTTCGCGGGCACGCCCGCTGCCACAGGGCGCTGAATTCAATAAATGCGCGATCCCCTGTGGGAGCGGGCGTGCCCGCGAAGGGTCGCAAAGCGGCCCCAAATTACTTAACTGACTGGCATTACCCCCATGGACGCTTTTTTTATTTGCGCGCCAGCAGGGTGGCCCGGCGAGGTGCGGGCAGGCCTTCGATGGTCTTGCTGTGGTCGTTCGGGTCGAGGAAGTCAGCCAAGGACTGGTAACGCATCCAGTCGGTGCTGCGCTGCTCTTCAGTGCTGGTCACACTCACGTCGACGCAGCGTACGTCGCTGAAGCCGGCACGGCGCAACCAGCGCGCCAACGCCGGTACCGACGGCAGATACCAGACATTGCGCATCTGTGCGTAGCGGTCTTCGGGCACCAGCACCTGGTTTTCATCACCCTCGACCACCAGGGTTTCCAGTACCAGCTCCCCCCCTTTGACCAGGCAGTCCTTCAGCGCCAGCAGGTGCTCGATGGGCGAGCGGCGGTGGTAGAACACGCCCATGGAAAATACCGTATCGAACCCTTCCAGGTTGGCCGGCAGGTCTTCGAGTGCGAAAGGCAGGTGCCAGGCGGGCAGTTCCGGCAGGTATTGCTGCACCGCCTGGAACTGGCAGAAAAACAGCCAGTTAGGGTCGACGCCAATCACCATGTCGGCGCCTGCACCGAGCATACGCCACTGGTAGTAGCCGTTGCCACAACCGACATCGAGCACACGTTTGCCCTGGAGATCCAGGTGCGGGGCAACGCGAGACCACTTCCAGTCGGAACGCCATTCGGTGTCGACGTGCACGCCAAACAGGTCGAACGGGCCTTTGCGCCAAGGTGACAGGCCCATCAAGGCCTGGCGCATCTGTGCACGGGTGGCCGCGTCGCAGTCGCAGTCCAGGCGCAGGCCGTTGACCAGGTCGACTTCACTCGGTTGCACGGCGGGCAAGGCTTCCAGCGCACCGCGCCAGCGGTCCAGGTCACCGTGGCCCTTTTCCAGCTTGGCTTGCAGTTGCGCTTGCAGGCCTTGCGACCAGGAAGCCAGGGGGGTGCCCGCCAGGCGGCGGACCAGGGGAGACAGATCGATCATGGCAGGGCTATCAACGAGGCGAAGTTAAGGCATTGGAACCACGGCACCACTTTCGAGAAGCCGGCGGCAAGCAGGCGCTCCTGGTGGGTTTCGAGGGTATCGGGGCGCATCACATTTTCAATGGCGCTGCGTTTCTGGGCGATTTCGAGTTCGCTGTAACCGTTGGCCCGCTTGAAGTCCAGGTGCAGCTCATTGAGCAGGTCCTGGGCTTGCTGGTCGGCGAAGCGCAGCTTTTCCGACAGGACCAAGGCACCGCCGGGCAGCAGTGCCTGGCGGATGCGGGCAAGCAGTGCCAGGCGTTGATCGGGGGCGATGAATTGCAGGGTGAAGTTCATCGCCACCACCGAGGCGGGCTCGAAGGGGAGGGCGAGGATATCGGCTTCCAGCACCTGTACCGGCAACAGCTCCTGGAACATCGAGTCCTGGGCGGTGAGGTACTGGCGGCAGCGCTCGACCATGGCGGCGGAGTTGTCGACCGCGATCACCCGGCAGCCATCGCTGCGCACATGTCGGCGCAGCGACTGGGTGACCGCACCCAGCGATGCGCCCAGGTCATACAGGGCGGTATGCGGCTGGGCAAAGCGTGCGGCCAGCACACCGAGGTTTTCCACGATGGTTGGATAGCCCGGCACCGAGCGCTTGATCATGTCTGGGAATACGCGCACTACGTCCTCGTTGAAGACGAAGTCGGGCACTTGCTCCAGGGGTTGGGCAAAAAGGCGGTCGGGTTGTTTGCTCACGGTGGATCCAGGCTGCGGGTGGTAGGCAAGGGCGGCATTCTAGCCAAACCGCGGCCTGGATGCATGACTGGCTGACCGGCGCTGCAGCTCAATTGACCCGAAGGGCGCAATCGAAGGTTTGCACGGGCGCGACGTCAGTGGCCCAAGGTTGCTGATAGACCAGCACCAGCTTGCCTTCGCCCCGGGCGTGAGCCTGGTAGCGCCAGGTGGACAAGCCCGAGCTGCCGACCATGCCTGAGTCGTCTGGCGCGCTGTAGACCTCGGGGCCAAGGCTGTGCAGTACATCGGCTGCCGGGTCCTGCACACGCCAACGGTAGCCGGTCGAGGGGTTGCTGGGCAGGCTCAGCGTGAGGTTCTGGCCAACCTGCAGGCGGATGGGGCACTCGCTTTCGGCGTCCAGTTCGACGGGTTGAGTGGGTTGCTGGGCGCAGGCGCCCAGTAGGGCGAAGCTCAGGGGAACGAGCAGACGAGGGGCGGTCATGTTGGCTCCGGAGGCTGGCGATGGCCTGAGGATAACCGATGATCAAGGAAATTTGTGGGGCTTGTGCCTGATGCCGGTCAGTCAAGCGGTTGGGGCCGCTTTGCGGCCCATCGCCGGCAAGCCGGGCTCCCACAGGCTGGGCGCTGGCTTGCCGTCGATGGGCTGCAAAGCAGCCCAGGGCCTGTCAGAACAGTACTTTCGCCACGTCGGCAAAGCGTTTGGCAAAATGCACCGTCAAACCTTCGCGCAGGTAGTCCGGCAGTTCCTCGAAGTCGCCGCGGTTAGGCTCTGGCAAGATCAATTCGAAGATCTTCTGCCGCCGTGCCGCGATCACTTTCTCGCGTACCCCGCCAATGGGCAGCACCTGGCCGGTGAGGGTGAGTTCGCCGGTCATGGCTACCCCTTTCTTCGGTGCTTGGTCGCGGGCCAGCGACAGCAGGGCACTGGCCATGGTGATGCCAGCGCTCGGCCCGTCCTTGGGGGTGGCCCCTTCAGGCACATGCAGGTGAATGAAGGCTTCGTTGAAGAAACCGGGGTCACCCCCAAACTGCTTGAGATTGGAGCTGACGTAGCTGTAGGCGATTTCGGCCGATTCCTTCATCACATCGCCCAACTTGCCAGTCAGCTTGAAGCCGCGGTTGAGGGTATGGATGCGGGTTGCCTCGATCGGCAAGGTCGCGCCGCCCATGCTGGTCCAGGCCAGGCCAGTGATCACACCTTTGCCCGCCAGCACTTGCTCGCTGCGGAACACCGGCATGCCGAGTGCGGCTTCTAGGTCCTTGGTGCCGATTTTCAGCTTGGCGTCCGGGTTTTCCAGCAGCTTGACCACCGCCTTGCGCACCAGCTTGCCCAATTGTTTTTCCAGCTGGCGCACCCCGGCCTCTCGGGCGTAGCCCTCGATCACCGTGCGCAGCGCGCTGTCGCTGATGCTCAGGCTGGCCTTGGCCACCCCGGCCTTTTGCAACTGCTTGGGCCACAGGTGGCGCTTGGCGATGGCCAATTTTTCTTCGGTAATGTAGCCGGACAGGCGGATCACTTCCATGCGGTCCAGCAACGGGCCGGGGATCGAGTCCAGGGTGTTGGCGGTGCACACGAAGAGCACTTTCGACAGGTCCAGGCGCAGGTCCAGGTAGTGGTCGAGGAAGTCGACGTTCTGTTCCGGGTCGAGGGTTTCCAGCAGCGCCGAGGCCGGGTCGCCCTGGTAGCTCTGGCCCATTTTGTCGATCTCGTCGAGCATGATGACCGGGTTCATCACTTCGACATCTTTCAACGCCTGCACCAGCTTGCCGGGTTGCGCGCCGATGTAGGTGCGGCGGTGGCCCTTGATCTCGGCTTCGTCACGCATGCCGCCGACGCTGAAACGGTAGAAAGGCCGGCCGAGCGACTCGGCAATCGACTTGCCGATACTGGTCTTGCCCACGCCGGGCGGGCCTACCAGCAGCACGATCGAGCCACTGATCTCGCCCTTCCAGGCGCCAACGGCGAGGAACTCGAGAATGCGTTCCTTGATGTCGTCGAGGCCAGCATGGTGCTGGTCGAGTACCTTGCGCGCATGCTTGAGGTCGAGCTTGTCCTTGCCATGGATGCCCCACGGCAGAGCAGTGGCCCAGTCCAGGTAGTTGCGGGTGACGGCGTATTCGGGCGAACCGGTTTCCAGAATGGCCAGTTTGCCCATTTCTTCATCGATGCGTTTGCGCGCCTGCTCGGGCAGGGTCTTGCCTTCCAGGCGCTGCTCGAACTGCTCCAGGTCGGCACTGCGGTCGTCCTTGGTCAGGCCCAGCTCCTGCTGAATGACCTTGAGCTGTTCCTTGAGGAAGAACTCGCGCTGATGCTCGCCAATCTGGCGGTTCACCTCGGCCGAAATCTCGTTTTGCAGGCGGGCGACTTCCACCTCCTTGCGCAACATGGGTAGCACTTTTTCCATGCGCTTGAGCATGGGCACGCAGTCCAGCACTTCCTGCAACTGGCCGCCGGTAGCCGAGGTCAGCGCGGCGGCGAAGTCGGTGAGCGGCGACGGGTCGTTAGGGCTGAAGCGGTTCAGGTAGTTTTTCAGCTCCTCGCTGTAAAGCGGGTTGAGCGGCAGCAGTTCCTTGATCGCGTTGATCAGGGCCATGCCATAGGCCTTGACCTCGTCGGTCGGCTCGGCGGGCTGACGCGGGTATTCCACTTCGACCAGATAGGGCGGGCGGTGATGCTTGAGCCAGGTACGGATACGCACCCGGGTCAGGCCTTGGGCCACGAACTGCAGCTTGCCGTTTTCACGGCTGGCATGGTGCACCTTGACCAGCGTGCCGTACTGCGGCAATGCCGAGGTATCGAAGTGGCGGTGGTCTTCTGCCGGTGTATCCATGAAGAACAGGGCGAGGCAGTGGTCAGGGGACTTGGCGACCAGATCAAGGGTTTCCGCCCAGGGCTCTTCGTTGACGATTACAGGCAGTACCTGGGCCGGGAAGAACGGGCGGTTGTGGATCGGGATCACATAGACCTTGTCCGGCAGCTGTTGGCCGGGCAGGGCGAGGGCGTGGCCGGCTTGGGCCTGGGGGGTGGTGTGTTCGACTTCGCTGTGTTCGTCGGGGTGTTCGGGGAAATCCTGCTGGTCGCTCATGGGGCACCTGCGTGAATGACTATGGTGCTTAGATGGGGCGCAGGGGATTGGGTTTCAAGTTTCAAGTTTCAAGCTGCAAGCTGCAAGAAAAAAGCGGGACCGCATTGGCCCCGCTTTTACTTGCGGCTTGTAGCTTGTGACTTGCAGCTTACTCAGCCAATTTGTAAGCGATGATGTAATCGCCCATCCGCGTGCCCAGCGAGCCATGCCCGCCCGCGGTCACCAGCACATATTGCTTGCCGTCCTTGCCGGTGTAGGTCATCGGGGTGGCTTGGCCACCCGCTGGCAGGCGGGCTTTCCACAGTTCCTTGCCGTTGTTCACGTCGTAGGCGCGCAGGTACTGGTCGAGGGTCCCGCTGAGGAAACCGACGCCGCCTGCGGTCACGATCGAGCCGCCCATGCTGGGCACGCCAACCGGCAGGCCGATCGGCACTGGTGTGCTGTCACGGGTGGTGCCGTTCTTGTGCTTCCACACGACTTTGTTGGTGAACAGGTCGATGGCGGCGACGTAGCCCCAGGCCGGGGCTTGGCACGGCACGCCCAAGGGCGACATGAACGGGTGCATGGTCACGGCATACGGGGCACCGGTGTTCGGCTGCACGCCGCTTGTTTCGCTTTCGCGCTTGCTGCCCTCGGCAACCTGTTCACGCGGCACCATCTTCGACACGAATGCCATGTAGTTGGGCGAGGTGAACAGCAACTGGCGCACCGGGTCGACCGATACGCTGCCCCAGTTGAACACGCCTACGTTGCCTGGGTAGACCAGCGAGCCCTGCTCGGATGGTGGGGTGTACTGGCCCTCGTAGCGCAGTTCGCGGAACTGGATGCGGCACAGCATCTGGTCGAACGGGGTGGCGCCCCACATGGCTTGTTCGGTCAGTTCCGGGCCCAGCAGGTTAAGGTCGGAACGGGCCTGGGTCGGCGAAGTGTGGTCGCCTTTCACCGCACCTTGCGGGGTGGGGATTTCACGGATCGGCACGATTGGCGTACCGTCGCGGCGGTCGAGCACATACAGGCTTCCCTGCTTGGTCGGCACGATGATCGCCGGTTTTACGCCATCGTCGGTCTTCAGGTGCACCAGGGTCGGCTGGCTGCCGACGTCCATGTCCCACAGGTCGTGGTGGGTGAACTGGTAGTTCCAGCGTGCCTTGCCGGTCGCAAGGTCCAGGGCCACCACACCTGCGCTGTACTTCTCGGCGCCCGGCGTGCGGTCAGCGCCCCACTGGTCTGGGGTCTGGTTACCCAGCGGCAGGTAGATCATGCCGAGGTCTTCGTCGACACTGGCGATCGACCACATGTTGGCCGAGTTGCGGCTGTACATCTTGCCGGGGGCCAACGGCTTGGTGTCTTCCGGGTTGTTGCTGTCCCAGTTCCACACCAAGTGGCCGTCGTGCACGTCGTAGGCGCGGATGACGCCAGACGGCTCGTTGGTCGACTCGTTGTCGGTGACATGGCCACCGATGATCACCAGGTCGCGGGTAATGGCCGCGGGCGAGGTGGAGTAATAACCGCCGGCGGTGAATGGGCCGATGCCGGTTGTCAGGTCGATCACACCCTGGTTGGCGAAGCCTTCGCAGACTTTGCCATTGTCGGCGTTGATGGCGATCAGGCGCGCATCTGCGGTGGGCAGATACAGGCGGCGCGGGCATGCCTGCGCCACGGCCTGGCCGGCGTCGCTGATTTTCGGGGCCGGGCTGCCGTCGCGGCTGACGTAGCGGTTCTCGTCATAATACGAAACCCCGCGGCAGGTCATGTGGGCAAAGCCTTTGAAGGTGCCGGTGGGGCTCTTCACCTGCGGGTCATAGCGCCAGATTTCCGCGCCGGTGTCTGGGTCGAGTGCCAGCAGGCGGCTATGCGCGGTGCAGGCATACAGCATGCCGTTGACTTTCAACGGGGTGTTCTGGTTGGTCAGCTCGACCGGGTCGTTCTCGGTCGGCAGGTCACCGGTGCGGATGCGCCAGGCTTCTTCCAGGCGGTAGGCGTTCTGCGGGGTGATCTGGCGCAGTGGCGAATAGCGGTCGCCATGCTCGGTGCGGCCATAAGCCTGCCATTCGCCGTCCGGCATGCTCGGCGCGGCGCTGGCCATCTCGCTGCTGTCGCGGCCCAGTTCGCCAAACACCTCACCCGGGTGGGTGAACTGGCTGCCCAAAGCGCAGGCGCCTGCAGCCACCACGGCCACGCTGAGCACCGCCGTGTTGGCCGTGCTGGCCGGGCCGATCAGCGGGCGGCGTGCCCACGGTAGCAGCAGGACCACGCCGATGGCGAACCAGATGGCCAGGCGTGGCACCAGTTGCCACCAGTCCAGGCCGACTTCGAGCAAGGCCCATACCGTGCTGCCTAGCAGCACCAGGCCGTACAGGCCCAAGGCAATGCGCCGTTGGGCCAGCAGCAGGATGCCAGACAAGGCAAAGCCGATACCGGCTACAAGGTAGTACAGCGAGCCGCCCAGCTGGCTCAACTTGATGCCGCCGGCCAGCAGGGCCAGGCCCATCAGCAACAGCAGCGCGCCGATCAGGCGCGGTAGCCAGCGGCTTCCAGTGTTGGCACCTTCAGTGCTCATTTCAGGTTCTCCGTCACGTCAAAAAAATTCAGAAACTGCTTTGGATCTTCAGGCCACCGACCAGGGCGCCATCGACTTGCGACACGCCGCCGGGGTGGCGGATGTACTGCAGGTTCGGGCGGACCGTGAGCCAGTTGGCCACATGAATGCCGTAGTACAGCTCGGCGCTGTATTCGGTGTCTTGCACAGGCAGGAAGCCGGGGTTGTCGTAATCGTCAAGGCCGGCTGCCTGGTTGGCCAGGCGGGCGTTCTTGCGGTAGCCAGGGTTGACGTGCACGCGGGCAAGGGCGAAGCCGATGTCGTCCTTGGCGCGGGCATCGAAAGGCCCTTTGAATACCAGTCCTGCCTGAACATAGTTGTCGATGACATTGGTCTTCTTGTCGTGCATCGTCGCGTTGGCGAACAGGCTCAGGCCACGCGACTGGTCGGAGGCCAGTGCAGTCACCTGCTGCTGGGCGCCGAGCCACACGCCATGCTTGCTCGAGCTGCTGCGGTAGGCGCCGCCGCTCAGGGCTGCCGGCTGGCCGTTGCTATCTTTGAGAACATCGTTTGCCTTGGCATTACTGTAGTAGTAACCGGCGCGATATTCCCCTTTCAGGCCTTTGACGCGCGGGCTCCATACCAGTTCGACTGGCATGACCGCCCCTTGGGTGCCACTGCCACTGAGCTTGAAGCCGTTACCTGACTCGAGGTTGGATGGGTTCTGTTCGAATACGCCAACCTGCGCGTACAGCGTGGGGCTGAGGTTGTAGCGCACGCGCAGGGCCCATTGGCTGACCGGCCAGTTGTACCAGATGCCACCCACCCAGTTGCCCACCTGCGAGCCGCAGAAGGCCAGGTTCTGGAAGTCACAGGGGAAACTGTTGAAGTCCTCGCCTTCGCCGAAGCGGCCGAATTTCACGTCCAGTGCGCCGTCGAAGTACTTCTGCTTGATCCACATTTGCGTCAACCGCCAGGTTTCACCGCGGCCCCACACTTCCTGGGCCGAGGTAAAGCCACCCACGCGTGGGTCGTTGATGCGGTCGTTGCTGATGTTGTCGCCGTGGCGTTCGGTAATGGTCAGCTGCACTTCGGTGTCGTGCCAGCCAAGAATCTTGTCCAGGTCCAGGTGGCTGCCAAAGGTGAACTGGTCGCTGTAGCGCGCGCTGCGATCATGGTCGTAGCCACCGTGCAGGTTGCTGCCCATCTCGCCGGTGTAGCCGAGGGTGAAGTCGTAGCCTTGTTCAAGCAACCGGGTGCGGAAGCCGCCCCAGTCGCCGAGCATCCACGGGGAGTCGTTGGCGAACATTTCGCTGGCGCAGGTGGGGGTTGCCAAAGCAGCGAGGGCAACACCGATGTAACAGGTTTTGGGCAGTTGGAGCATGAGATAGCGCTATCTTCTGATTATTGAAAAAACGACAAGCGCATCGAAAGGCGAGCCTTTCAATGGATGGGACAACGGGGGAGTTCAGTGAAGCGTTTCAGCTTGCGGCGGGGAGGATATAGGGGAAGGCGTCAGAAAAAAAGGCAAATTGTCGCAGGTCATTATTGTTCAATTGGTAATAATGTCCTGTAGGGTCTGCTTTGCACAGGAACTGCGCGTACCCAGGCATGACGCAGTTCATGTGGGGACGTGGCTTACCGGCGATGGGGGCGCCACGCGCCCCCACGATTTCAGAAGGTGGTACGCAGGCCCACTTCCACACTGCGTCCGGGTGCTGGCGCGATATCGCGCAGAATCGAGCTGGCATAGCGCACGGTCTGGTCGGTCAGGTTCTCACCGCGCACGAACGCCAGCCACTGGCTCTGGCCAATGTCGAAGCGGTAGCCAACGCTGGCCCCCAGCGTGGTATAGCCATCGGTGCTGCTTTCGTTGGCCGGCTTGCGGTGCTGAGAGGCGGCGTGCTGCACGTCCACCCGGGCCTGCCAGCGGTCCAGCTCCCAGACCAGCCCACTGTTCAGACGCAGCGGAGCAATGCGGGGCAGCGGCTCGCCGCTGTCAAGGTTCTTGGCCCGGGTGTAGTCACCCGACAATTCCAGGGCAAAGCTGCCATAACGGTTCTCGACCAGCTGCCAGCGGTCCTGGGCCTCGATGCCGTAGAAGCGTGCCCGCACGCCTTGGTACTGGTACTCAGGAAAACCGCCGTCGTGATCATGGTCAGCTTCATCGTGGTCGTGATCATGCCCGCCTTCGCGCAGGTTGCCGGTGCCGATCAGGCCGATGTAATTGCGGAAATGGCTGTAGAACAGCCCGACGCTGCCCTTGTGCGTACCGTTGTCGAAGCGTAACGCCAGGTCGGTGGAAATGGCCTTTTCCTTGTTCAGGCTGGCATCACCGACCTCATAGGCACCGGTGGCGACGTGGGCGCCATTGGCATACAGCTCGTAGAAGGTCGGAGCGCGTTCGGTATAGCCAAGGTTGGCCGCCAGCGACCAGACCGGGTCGAGCTGGTACACCGCGCCCGATGACAGGCTGAACGCATTGAAGCTGCTGGCGCTGTTGGCGTCGACGAAGTTCTCGTTGCCTTTGGCATCCGGGTCCACGCGGGTGTGTTCCATGCGGGCGCCCAGGCTCAAATTCAGGCGCTCGGTCGCTTGCCACTGTTCGAGCATGAACAACGCCAGGCTGTCGGTATCGGTGTGCGGCACGAAGGCCTCTTCGCCCAGGGCAGAGAATTCGTTGCGGCTGACTTGCGCACCGATCACGCCCTCCACCGGCCCGAGCGGTTGGTGGCGGGCTTCGATACGCGCTTCATAGCCTTTGTTCTTGAACGTGGTGTGAACCTCGCCTTCCTCTATTTCGCTGTGTTCGTAGTCGGTGTAGCCGGCATCGACCTTGACCGAGCTGAACGGGCCGTCGAGGTCGCGCAGTTCGGAGGCGAAGGCGTAGTGGTCCTGTTTCATGTCCAGGCGCACGCCGGATTCGGCCACCGAGCCGTAGTTGCTGTCGTAGCGGCTGTACGACAGGCCGGCGTAACCGTGGTCCCAGTGGTAGGCACCGCCGATGGCGCCGCCATCCTGGCGGCCATCGCTGTTTTCCAGGCGGTGCTTGCTGCCGAGCTCCTCGGCATCGCGCACTTTCGCGCTACGGGCGTAGCCAGGGATGCGCAGGTCATTGAACTGACGGCTGTTGGCATCCAGGTGCAGGGCGAAGGTGCCATCGCCGGCTTCTAGCTTGCCGGCGGTGCTGCGGGTGGTGTCGGCGCCACCGTAACGCAGTTCACCGGCCCCGTGAATGCCCTCGATGGGGGCGTCGGGGATGCGGTTATCGAAGGTGTTGACCACGCCGCCAATGGCGTTGCCGCCGTACAGCAGTGCGGCCGGGCCGCGCACGATTTCGACACGATCGACGGTCACCGGGTCCAGCGGCACGGCATGGTCGTAGGACAGCGAGGAGGCATCCAGGGCGCCTACGCCGTTGCGCAGGATGCGAATGCGGTCGCCATCCAGGCCACGAATGACCGGGCGGCTGGCGCCAGGGCCGAACCAGGTCGAGGCGACACCGGGCTGCTTGTTCAGGGTTTCACCGAGGCTGCCGTGCTGCTGTTGCAGCAGGTTGTCGCCTTCGAGCACGGTGCTGGGCGCGGCCAGTTGGCGGTTGCCCAGCGGGTTGGCTGTGATGACCTGGGGTTCAAGTTCCACCGCGTGGCTGGGCGAAGCGGCCAGCCAGAGCGCGACGGCAAGGGGGGAGAGGCGAAGCGGTGCAGACAGCATGAGGTGGGGACGTTCCTTGGCAGATGCGCATATAGTGTTACAACATAACATAACTATTTCAGCACAGAGGTTTCTTCCCTGGCCAGCATTTTTCTGCGGCCTCGCTGGATCCCACCCGCCACTACACTCGTGTAAGGTGCGCATCTTTCCTACGGAGTACAGCATGAGCACGGCCCAACACAACGCGCTGCACGGCAAGACCCTCGAACAGATCCTTACCGAGCTGGTGGCGCATTACCAATGGCAGGGCTTGGCCGAACGTATTGACGTGCGTTGCTTCAAGAGCAACCCGACGATCAAGTCGAGCCTGACTTTTTTGCGTAAAACCCCTTGGGCGCGCGAAAAGGTCGAGCAGTTGTACGTGAAGCTGCAGCGTCAGGCCTGAACGTGCTGCGGCGACCTTGGCTGACCGGCATGGCGGTGCTGGGCTGGTTCGGCCTGACCGTGCAGGTGTACCTGGTACTCCTGGCGCGTTGGCAGGAGCAGGCCAGCCTGATCGGCGGCCTGATCAACGTGTTTGGCTATTTCACGGTGTTGACCAACACCTTGGTGGCTACGGTGCTCAGTTATGCGGCGTTTGGCCGCGAAGGCCGGGCCAGGCTTTTTTTTCTCTCGCCGTCGGTGAGTTCTGCGGTGGCCGCGAGCATTGTGTTGGTAGCGCTGGCCTACAGCGTGTTGCTGCGCCACTTGTGGCAGCCCGAGGGCTGGCAATGGCTGGCCGACGAGTTGCTGCACGACGTGATGCCGGCGCTGTATGCCTTGTACTGGTGGTGTGAGGTGCCCAAGGGCTATTTGCGTCTGCGGCACCTGGCGCTGTGGGCGCTCTACCCGGCCGTATACTTTGGCTACGCCTTATGGCGGGGCAGCGAGATTGGCCTGTACGCCTACCCGTTCATCGATGTGACGAGGCTGGGGTACGGGCAAGTGCTGCTCAATGCCCTGGGCGTGCTGGCGGGGTTCTGGGGGATCGGGCTGGTGTTGCTGGGGCTGGATCGTTGGCGTGGGGCGCAAAAGTTTGCTTAGCCTGTGCCGGCCTCTACGCGGGCAAGCCCGCTCCTACAGGAAGACCACAGTCTTCAAGGCTGGTGATGTACCTGTGGGAGCGGGCTTGCCCGCGAAGAGGCCGGAACAGGCTGAAAACGATTATTCGTCGTCCACGGTGCCGTCGGCCCGCCAGTAAGCGGCGGCTTTCAAAGCATCCTCGGGCACGCCTTTTTCCAGCAGCAACGCCTTGGCTTGGCGGGTCAGGTTTTTTTCCAGCGCTACCCAGGCGTACAACCGGCCTTGCGGTAAGGTCAGGTTCTGCACCAATGCCAGCAGGTCTTCCTGGTGGCGGCGTACCCAGATCACTTCGACCTGTGCCTTGCTCGGCAGCGGCTGGCGCTCCTGCTCATCCTCGATCTGGATCACCGCCAGCACCTGGCGGCCAGCGGGCAGCTCCTCGAGCCGCCTGCCGATTGCCGGGATGGCCGTTTCATCGCCGATCAGCAAGTAGCTGTCGAACACATCCGGCACCACCAGCGAAGCGCGTGGCCCGGCGATATTCAGGGTGTGGCCGACCGCGGCCTGCGCCGCCCACGTGGAGGCAGGGCCGTCGCCATGCAGGACGAAGTCGATGTCCAACTCGTTGGCCACCAGGTCTATGCGCCGTGGCGTGTATTCACGCATGGTGGGCCGTACGCCACTGTCCTTGCCCAGCTTGCGGGCCTCGATGGCCTGTTGCTGCTCCGGGGTTTCGCCGAACAGCAGCTTGATATGGTCGTCGCTGCCCAAGCTGGTGAAGCCTTGCAGTTCGGCACCGCCGAGGGTGATGCGGCGCATGCGCGGGGTCAGCTCGGTGACCCGCAGCACCTGCAGGCGGCGCTGGCGAATCTCGTGGTTGACGCGGTGAATGCTGTTAGTCATGGAGCGTCTCCGTTGCAGCGCCGGCCGGCCCGGAAGCGATGGCTTTGGCGGTGTGGTTGAGCAGGTCGCGCACCCTGTCGATTTCTTCAGGTGTCCAGCGGCCGCTGTGCATGTGCAGCGCATGGCGCAGGTTGCCCACCGCTTCGTGAATTTCAGGCGGGCGGTCGTGGCCGCGCAAAGCGCGCTTGCTGACTTCGATGCGCATGCGCACGCCGTCCAGCGCCACCGCTTGGTCCCCCAGTGCACGGCGGCCGGCCTCGGTGATGGCATACAGGCGCTTGCTGCCCTGCACCTGGCCGCTGATCAGCTCGGCTTCTTCAAGAAAATTCAGCGTGGGGTAGATCACCCCGGGGCTCGGGCTGTAACTGCCTTCGAACAGGTTCTCAATCTGGCGGATCAGGTCATAGCCATGGCCGGGCTGGTTTGCGAGCAAGTCGAGCATCAGCAACTTGAGGTCACCGGGGGCAAATACGCGGGGGCCGCGTTCGCCGCGCCCGGGGCGCCGTTCGAAGGGGTCATGGGGGGTATGTTCACGCATGGGAATAGGGGCTCCTTCTTTGCGATATATCGTAAGATATTACTCAAGATATATCTAAAGACAAGCCCTCAATTGCTGATGATTCTCATCTAATTGTTCGATTCGTCCGCTTTCGTTGTCGAGTTCGCGGCCACTTCCGGCGGCTTGCACGCGTTCGGATTGCCCGGCTGCAGGTACGGCATGAGGATCGGTGCCATGCCCTTGAGTACCTGCACCGGCAGCGCCGAGGTGAACTTGAATGCCTCTGCCGAACGCCCTGGCACGAAGGCGGTCAAGGTGCCGAAGTGGTTCTCACCCAGGAAGAACACGAAGGTGGCGGTGCGGTTGAGCGACCGCGAGCCGATCAGCCGGCCGCCGGCGCCAAAACTTTCGATGCGGTTGTCACCGGTACCGGTCTTGCCGCCCATGACCAGGGGCGTGCCGTCCTGCAGCTTGAAACTGCCGGAGATGCGCCGGGCGGTGCCGGCATCGACCACCTGCGACATGGCGCCTTTGAGGGCGCGTGCCACCTCGACCGGCAGAATCCGCACCCCCCGGTCCGGGTCGCTGATCAGTTTGGTCTCGTAGGGGGTGTTGGCGGCAAAGTGCAGGGTGTCGATGCGCAGTGTGGGCAGGCGAATACCATCGTTCTGGATGATCCCGACCAGCTCCGAGAGGGCGGCAGGGCGGTCGCCCGAGCTGCCGATGGCGGTCGCCAGCGACGGCACCAGGTGATCGAACGGGTAGCCCACGCGCTTCCAGCGCTGGTGGATGTCGAGGAACGCTTCGATTTCCACCATGGTGCGGATGCGGCTGTCGCGAGCGCCCTGGTGGCGGCTCTTGAACAGCCAGCCGTATACCTCCTGGCGCTCGAAGCGGCTGGCGTTGACCATCTCGCTCAAGGTCGAACTGGGGTTCTTCAGCAGGTAGCCGAGCAGCCACAGGTCCAAGGGGTGGACCTTGGCAATGTAACCCTGGTCGGGCAGGTCGTACTTGCCCGGGCCATAGGCCTCGTACATCTCGGCCAGGCGGCCATCGTTGAGTTTGCCCAGGGCGCTCTTGTCACCCTTGAGGTGAGCGCGGACAAAGGCATTGAACGTTTGCTGGCCCGCTTCGGGGAACAGGTAGCGGTGCACGGCGGCCAACCGTTGCGGGGTCACGCGCATGCTGTCGAGGAAGGTATCCAGGCGCTGTTGCGAGGTCTTGCGCTGGTATTTCTTCCAGAAGCGCATCAGGTAGTTGGTGCCTTCCTTGTCGGCAAAGCGCGCCAGGTATTCCTGGCGACGCGGGTCGGCGTCATCCTTGAGCAGCGGTACGCGGTTGTAGGGCTGCTGGTAGGTCACATAGCGCACCAGGTCGCGCATCAGGCGGATGAAGGGCAAGTTGATCGACTCGCGCAGGGCATCCTTGAGCGTGGGGTTGCGGTTGTTGTCTTCCTTGCGGAAGTTATTGAACACATGCATGCCGCCGCCGGTGAAAAACGCCTCGCCGGTATTGGCCGAGTACTTGCGCTCCAGGGCGGCGTCGAGCATGGCATCCAGGCTCTGGTTCTTGCTGTTCTGCGCCAGCCAATCCAGTGACCATTGGGTGATGCGGTCAAGCTCGGCGACGTCGACCTTTTTCAGCTCGGCGACAGGCTTGCCGGCGTACTTGTCGTGCAGTTCGGCAATGATCTCCAGGTAGGTCGTCAGTACCCGCAACTTCGCCGTGGAGCCCAGCTCCAGCTTGCTGCCTTCGTTGATGTCGAAGGGCTGGTCGGTACTGTCGGTCTGCACCCTGACCCGCGAGCCATCGGCGGTGCGTTCGAACAGGGTGAAGCTGTAGCTCACCTGGTCGGTGGTCTTGGCGGTGAGCAGGCGCTCGCCGATCAGGCCGATCTGCGCAGCGAAAGCCGGTTCGGCAAGGTTCTTCAGGTATTGGCTGACCTGCAATTGCAGGTCAGCCTGCAGGGTGCTGGTAGCCGAGACATCGAGGCGGTCGAGGTCGTACAGCGGGCGGTTGAGCATGGCCGCCAGGCGGTTGCGCGCCAGGCTGATACCTTTGTTGGTGACGATGGGCACGATGGTCGGTTGCGCCACCCAGTCGCGGTACACCGCTTTGCTGGCCAGCGCCGCCTCGGCCAGTGGCTGTTCGATGACCTTGTTGGCGGCCAGCACGCGGATGTGCGAGTCGGTCAGCTCGGCCAGTTCCACCCGGCCTTTGGACAAGTAATGCGAGGGCCGCCGCTGGGCGATCATCAGCGACAGCACCTGGCGCAGGGCCAAGCCACGCGCCGCCATGCTTTGCGGGTCAGTGGCGGTGGACGTCAGCGCCTGGTTGACCTGGTCGAAGTCGGCGCCGTACCACACCCGCAGCCCCTCGGCCATGCCGTGCACCTCGCCGTGGCCCGGCACGGCCGACAGTGGCACGCTATTGAGGTAGTCACGCACGATGCGTTTGCGCGCCTCGGTGGTGTCGGGGCCGCCCTGGTACGCGCGCACGCTGGCCGAAATCATCTGGCGGATCTTCTCGGCCCCCGACACGGTCAGGCCATCTGGGGAGTGGCGATACTTTTCCAGTTGCGTGGCCAGGGTGCTGCCACCCGCCGACTGGCCGGGCAGCGCCAGGTACTTGGCCACCTGGCTGTAGGCGGCCTTGGCGAAGCGCGGCCAGTCCACGGCCGGGTTGTTGCGCGGGTCTTGGGTGTCAAGCAGGTCGCGGTTCTCGATGAACAGCAGGCTATTGACCATCACGGGCGGGATGGCGGCGAAGTCAGGGTACAGGTGCTGCGGGTAGTTGTACTGGTAGAGCATGTCGCCACGGCAGTCGGTGATCGACAGGCCCGCCTGGATCTTCTCGATATAGGGCACGAACAGCCCATGCTCGACGTAGTTCACCAACGCCGGGGAAAACCTGACCTGTTCGCTGATCAGGTAGTCGCGCTTGAGCAGGCGCGGCAGGAATTCACCCAAGGCACTGTAACCCAGGCGTTTGTCGAACGGCCCGTCACCGGGGTAGACGATGGCGTCGCTGGGGCCGGGCTGCAGCGAGTAGGTGAGCGTGCTGGCGAGCTTGCTGAATTCCCGCGACTGCAACTCGGACGTGCGAAATTCGTCGTAGGCGGCGAAGCCGACAGCCACCAGCGCCACCAGCACGATGAGGATGATCAGCCGCCACCATAGCCGACGCTGCCGTGGGGTATTGCGGTGTGGCGTCTCGGCCGGCGGTGTCTCGGGTGCTTCCGTTCTGCTTGGTTCCGACTGCCACAGTGCGCCCATAGTCTTCAATCCGGCCAGGTATTTTCGTCTTGCTTGCCTGAAGCTTAGACGGTGAGCGGGTAGGCGGAAACATTTGTCGGAGATGATCAAAGGTGCCAGGGGTTCCGGAGAACTCGCTGATTATTCCTGGATATACAGCGAAAACCCCTTCAACGGTCTTCCTATACTGCTCGCCCCTTCGCCCTGCCGGGTTGCTCTGACCCGGCACGCGGGCCGGCCCACGAGGCCAGCCTGGCAAGCCAAGGCCACGCCTATCGGCGTGGCGGGTGCTGCACGAAGGCAAATCCAATAACAAAATGAGGTTGAATCGCTATGCCAGTCGGCAACCACCCTGCCCATGGCCAGGCCACCGAAGGCGGCCCGCTCAAGCGTGAACTGGGCGAACGGCATATCCGTCTGATGGCGCTGGGCGCCTGTATCGGTGTCGGTCTTTTCCTAGGCTCGGCCAAGGCCATCGAAATGGCCGGCCCGGCCATCATGCTGTCCTACATCATCGGTGGCCTGGCCATTCTGGTGATCATGCGCGCCCTTGGTGAAATGGCCGTGCACAACCCTGTCGCCGGCTCGTTCAGCCGCTATGCGCAGGACTACCTTGGCCCGCTGGCGGGCTTTCTCACTGGCTGGAACTACTGGTTCCTGTGGCTGGTGACCTGTGTTGCGGAAATTACCGCGGTAGCCATCTACATGGGGATCTGGTTCCCCGACGTGCCACGCTGGATCTGGGCCCTGGCGGCGCTGGGCAGCATGGGGGCGGTCAACCTGGTAGCGGTCAAGGCCTTCGGCGAATTCGAGTTCTGGTTCGCCCTGATCAAGATCGTCACCATCATCGCCATGGTGCTGGGCGGCGTCGGCATCATTGCCTTCGGCCTGGGCAATGACGGTGTGGCAGTGGGCATCGCCAACCTGTGGAGCAACGGCGGCTTCATGCCCAACGGCGTGACCGGCGTGCTGATGTCGCTGCAGATGGTGATGTTCGCCTATCTGGGCGTGGAAATGATCGGTTTGACTGCCGGTGAAGCGCGTAACCCGCAAAAAACCATCCCGCAGGCCATCGGCTCGGTGTTCTGGCGCATCCTGCTGTTCTATGTCGGTGCGTTGTTCGTGATTCTGTCGATCTACCCGTGGAACGAAATTGGCAGCCAGGGCAGCCCGTTCGTCATGACCTTCGAGCGCCTGGGCATCAAGACCGCCGCGGGCATCATCAACTTCGTGGTCATCACTGCGGCGCTGTCCTCATGCAATGGCGGCATCTTCAGCACCGGGCGCATGCTCTATAGCCTGGCGCAGAACGGCCAGGCCCCGGCGGCCTTCGCCCGTACCTCGAACAACGGGGTGCCCCGCAATGCGCTGCTGCTGTCCATCGGCGCGCTGCTGCTGGGCGTGCTGGCCAACTACCTAGTGCCGGAGAAGGTCTTCGTCTGGGTGACGTCGATTGCCACCTTTGGCGCGATCTGGACCTGGGTGATGATCCTGCTGGCGCAGTTGAAATTCCGTGCCGGCCTTACCCCTGCCGAGCGCCAGGGGCTGAAGTACCGCATGTGGTTGTGGCCGCTGAGCTCTTACCTGGCATTGGCGTTCCTGGTGCTGGTGGTGGGCCTGATGGCGTACTTCGAGGACACCCGGGTGGCGCTGTACATCGGCCCCGCATTCCTGGTGCTGCTGACCGTGCTGTACCACGTGTTCCGGTTGGCACCCAAAAACGTGCAGGGTACGGCCAGTACCGCTTCCTGACCTGAGTTGGCCGGGGCCGCGCTGCGGCCCATCGCCGGCAGCCCCACACAGGGATCGCATCAGGGCTGACAGGTGTTTGTCAGAAGATATGCAGCGCCTGTGAGATCGAGCGCCGCCCGCGCGGCGCTTCGCGGGTGAACCCGCTCCGTTTGTTTCGGGCCAATTATGCCTGTGGGATTTGCGCGCGAACGCCTTGGCGCCCACCACGATATCGCGTCGTAAAAACACGGCGGTCGCGCGCGTCCGGCATAGGCAATACTGGCCCGAGACAAACGTAGATACTCTGTTGGCGGTCAAGCTTTTCTGAGGTGTTCAGAGCTGAAAAGCTTGGCCGTATCAAATGGCTCATCTCCGCTCATGCACGCCCAGATGCCTGTCAGGTACTTGCGCATGACAGCGGCGATCGCTTGCATTTTTTTCTTGCCCCTGCTGATCAGCGACTCATAAAAAGCCTTCGCATAAGGATCGCAGCGCACCGCCGTCAGCGCAGGCATGTACATGGCTGCCCGTAAATAGGCATTCCCGCTTTTGCCGAGCCGACCAGGTTTATCAATGCTTGTTCCAGACTGTGTCTGTCGAACATCAAGGCCAGCATGACGAGCGACCTGAGAGGACTTGAGCGTTTCGGGCAGCGTGGTCAGCTCAGCCAGGGCGGCCAGCGCCGAGACCTCTCCAATCCCAGGGCCTGCGAGGAGTTGCTCGTACTGTCGAGTTAGCCTTGGACACTGGGCGATTAACTCGCGCCCTGCCTTACGAAAGCGCTCGATTCGATTACTTAGTGAAGCAATCTCTTCTTCTTGATCCTCGATCAACATCGAGGCAGTCGTGGCGGTCGCCTGCAATGCATGCAGCTCGTTCTTCGCCCTGATACGGTGTCCCACCAAACGATTGATGTGCCGGCCAAGGCCTCGGAGTTCAAGCTGTACAGTGCTTGGAGGTGTCCACAAACGCGGGGTCATACGCTCCCCGTACTCGGACAGCAGCTGAGCATCTATTGCGTCAGTCTTGCTGTTCACCAGCATCAGTTTGGCGAAGTTGTGGAAGCTCTTGGGGTTGATCACGGAAACAGGTAGGTCAGCAGCGTGCAGCTCAATGGCCAAGTCCAGGTAATAGATCCCGGTCGCCTCCATCACGATCGACGTAGGCTTGAGCGCCTGCAGCTTTTTCACCGCAGCCTTGCGACCGGCAGGGGTTTGAGCGATATCCCACTGACCGGCAGTGCGCCCATCTTTACGCACCCCAACGACCGAAGTCCGTGAGCCGATATCGAGGCCAACCCAGACACTCATTCTTCCCTCTCCCAAGCGAATTAGGTAACAATGGCCTCCGGTTCCCCGACCTCGAACTTCATGCCGCTGCAACCTTGTAATGCGAAGTCCGACTTGTCGGCTTCTCGATACTCTTCGTGGTGGGCAATGAGGCGGGGGGCCTCTCTACGTACAAGGTCAGGGGCAAACCCTGCCTTCAGGAGCGATCGGCCTCCCCGGAAGTGCTTCTTCAGCCTGACGAGAATAACTTCTCCCGCCAGGCCAGTCACAACATACAAGGAGCGGGTTCACCCGCGAAGCGCCGCGCGGGCGGCGCTCGATCTCACAGGCGCTGAAGATGCTGCGGCTACCCTTGCCAGAAACCATAGAATCTCCCACAGGGATCGCAGCAGGGCTGCCAAGCAGCCCCCGGGGCGCGTCAGGCCGCGACCTCACTGTGCGGCTCGAAGCTGTCGGCCCTGGCCAGCTGCCACATGCGCGAATAGAACTGGCCATCCACCTCGCCGGTGAGCAGCTCGCCCGGTTTGAGGAACACATGCATCTGCGAGAACAGTTTGATCTCGGTGGCCGAGATGCGGCGCACCAAGTGCTTGGCCTCCAGCTGTGCCGGGTGTTCCAGGCCAGCCGCCGCCAGCATTTCTGCCAGCGCGCGCAAGGTGTTGTGGTGGAAGTTCAGCACCCGCTGGGCCTTGTCCGGCACTACCAGCGCACGTTGGCGCAGCGGGTCTTGCGTGGCCACGCCAGTGGGGCATTTGTTGGTGTGGCAGCTTTGCGACTGGATGCAGCCAATGGCGAACATGAAGCCGCGCGCCGAATTGGCCCAGTCGGCGCCAATGGCCAGCACGCTGGCGATGTCGAAGGCGCTGACAATCTTGCCGCTGGCGCCCAGCTTGATCTTGTCGCGCAGGTTCAGGCCGACGAGGGTGTTGTGCACGAACAGCAACCCCTCACGCAGGGGCACGCCAATGTGATCGGTGAATTCCACCGGCGCCGCGCCGGTGCCGCCTTCCTTGCCATCGACGACGATGAAATCCGGCAGGATACCGGTCTCCAACATGGCCTTGGCGATGCCCATGAACTCCCACGGGTGGCCCAGGCAGAACTTGAAACCCACCGGCTTGCCGCCGGACAGTTCGCGTAGCTGGGCGATGAACTGCATCATTTCGATGGGGGTGGAAAAGGCGCTGTGCCGCGACGGCGAAATGCAGTCTTCGCCCATCAGCACGCCACGGGTCTCGGCAATTTCCTGGGTGACCTTGTGCTTGGGCAGGATACCGCCATGGCCGGGCTTGGCGCCCTGGCTCATCTTTACTTCGATCATGCGCACCTGCGGGCTACGGGCTTGTGCGGCGAAGCGCTCAGGGTCGAAACGCCCGTCCGCGGTGCGGCAGCCAAAGTAGCCGCTGCCCAGTTCCCATACCAGGTCACCACCGTGTTCACGGTGGTACGGGCTGATGCTGCCTTCGCCAGTGTCATGGTGGAAGTTGCCCAGTTTGGCGCCCTGGTTGAGCGCGCGGATAGCGTTGGCGCTGAGCGAGCCGAAGCTCATGGCCGAGATATTGAAAATCGAGGCCGAATACGGCTGGCTGCACTGCGGCCCGCCAATGATGATGCGGAAGCTGGCCGGGTCGGCCAAAGGTGCCGGGCGCATGGAGTGGCCAATGAACTCGAAGCCGGACTGGTACACATCGATCAAGGTGCCGAACGGTTTGTCGGAAGCTTCGTTCTTGGCCCGGGCATACACCAGCGAGCGCTGCGCACGGGAGAACGGCAGTGCGTCGCTGTCGGACTCCAGCAGGTACTGGCGGATCTCCGGGCGGATGGTCTCTACCAGGTAGCGGATGTTGCCCAGGATGGGGTAGTTGCGGCGCACGGCGTGGCGCCGCTGCAGCAGGTCGAACAGCCCGATCAGGCTGAGAACGCCTGCGGTCAGGGTGAAGGGCCACAGCCATTCATGCTGGCTGAAGGGCAGGCTCGCCAAGGTGAACAGGACACAGGCGGCGAAGAAGGCATAGCGGCTGAGAAGTGACAGGCTCATACAGGGTCCTTGCGATGGCGCGGTCAGGCTCAGGGCCTGGGGGCAAACCCCGACCATAGCCAAGTTGCCGGGCGCTGCAAATTAAAATCGGGGTAGCGACAATCATTCTCGCCACGCCAAGCGGCAACAGCCCCGGCCCTTGGTCGGCAAGACAGGCTGTTCACAGTGCGCCGCGCAGCAGCTTCTGTCGCCAGCTTTCCTGCTCGTGCGCGGGCGCCTCGCTCAGGTACACAGGGCGCCCGGCCACGCGCTTGGCCACTGGCACGCCGTCGCGGTACAGCAGGCGGTTGCCGCTCACCGCCGGCACCTTCACCCCCGGCAGCAACGAGCCGATCAGGTTCAGCGGGTCACTGGCACTGACCACCTGCAATGCACCGTCCGCCTCGCGCCGGCGTACCTGGCGCAGCAACCCCACTGCCTCCGGCAAGGCAAATTGTTCACCAGCCAACCCGGCAATGAAGCGCCCCCCGCGGATCTCGCCGCGCGCCTCCAGCCGGTGGTAGCAGCGCAGCAGTTCCCGCCACGGCGGCAGTACATCGCTCTCGCGCTCCAGCAGCCGCCAGCACACCACGCCATAGCGCCTTAGCAGGGCGTGGGCGATGTGCTCCAGGCGCTGGCTGTCATCCGCCGTGCCCTGGCGCAGCAATGCCCAGCGCCCGGCATGGGACATGCTGCTGGAGAACGGTGCATGGCCGTGCCGGCGGGTGCGTGAAGCGCGTTTCGCCGCCGGGGCGATCAGGCTGCGCAGGCCAGTGAAGCTGTCGGCACCTACCAGGCCGGCACCCACCAGTTCCTGCAACGCTGTTTCCAGTTCGCTGGGCAGCAGGCGGGCATCGTGGGTCAGTTCGTCGAAGAACAACGCGCCCTCAGCCTGCAGCACCTCATGTACCCGCTGCGCCCTTGCGCCAAGGCTCTGTACGGCAGGGGCGGGCGCCAGGCTGCGCCACAGCCCCAGGTGCTCCCGAGGCAGCAACACCAGCGGGGTGCTCGACAAGGTGCTGCTTGAGCGGGTCGCGGCCAGCCGGCTCCAGGCGAATTGCCCGCTACGGCAGGCATCATCGAGCCAGTGGGGGCTGTAGTCGAGGATGCGTGCGGGCAGCAGTTCGGCCTCCCAGGCTGCGGCTGCACTGGGGAAGCCCTGCAACTGCCCAAGCACTTCGGCTACGGCCTGCGGGCCACGCAGGCGCGTGTCAGGTGCCAGGTGCTGCCAGTCGAACAGAAAACGCATGAAGTCCTGCAGGCTGACCGGCTCGATTTCGCGACGCAAGCGCTTGACCGTGTAGCGGTGGATGCGTGCCAGCAAATGGCGTTCGCACCATTGCAGCTCGCTGGCGGCCGGGCTGAAATAGCCGCGCAGCACGTAACCTTCGGCTTCCAGGCGGGCCAGAGCCTGTTCGACTGCCTGCGCTGGCATGCCCAACGGCGCGGCGATCTGTACCAGCGTCTGCGGGCCATGGGCGCTCAGGCGGCCACGCAGCAGTTCGGCCAGGGCATTGTCGCGCTCGATGGGCTGATCGAAGCCAGGCAACTGCTCCAGCGCCGGTTCGAGGGGCGTCGCCGGGTAGATTGCCTGCAACAGGTTCAGGCGCTCACGGGCCAGCCACAGCTGCTCGCGGGGCAGGCGCAAGGCGCGGCCGGCCTTGGCCAGTTGCCTGAGGAGCAGGTTCCAACCAGGGTTGGCGCTGACCTGCGCCTGGCTGATGGCGCCCAGGCTCATCAGGGCTTCATGCATTTCGTCGCTATTGCGCGGCTGCGGCCAGGCCTCGGCGGCCACGGCAGCAATGGCGTCGGCATCCAGTGCGCCCAGGTCGTCACTGCTGTGCACCTCGTTCCAGCGCCGGTTGAGCACCGCCTGGGTACGCCGCTCTTCCAGCGGTGCGTCGTCGAGGAACGTATAAGGCCGGGCATTGAGAATGGCCGACGCCAGTGGCGATGGCGCAGGCAAATCGCGGCACAGCAGGCGTACCGCCCCGCTTTCCATGCGCCTCAACAGGGCCAGCCAGCCCGTGCAATCCAGTGCCTCGTGCAGGCAGTCGTCGAGGGTCTGCTCGACCAGTGGGTGTTCGGGTATCTGCCGCTCGCCGGCGATATTTTCCAGGCAGGCGATCTGGTCGGGAAATACTGCGGCAACCAGGTCTTCGCTTTTCATGCGCTGGATTTGCGGCGCGACTTTGCGCCCGCCTACGAAGCGCGGTAGGGCCATGGCGACACTGGCGTTCCAGCGCCAGCGCACACCGAACAGTGGCGCTTCGAGCACGGCCTGTATGAGGAGGGCTTCTGCGCTGCCGCTTTTCAGGTAACGCCAGACCTCGTCGAGGTCGAAACTGTGGCTGGTGGACAGCGACAGCACGATGGCGTCCTCGCTGGCGGCCGCCTGCAGTTCGAAATTGAAGGTGCGACAGAAGCGTTTGCGCAAGGCCAGGCCCCAGGCGCGATTGATGCGGCTGCCGTAGGGCGAATGGATGATCAGCTGGGTGCCGCCGGAGGCATCGAAGAAACGCTCCATCACCAATGTTTCCTGCGAGGGCAGGGCACCGAGCACTTCGCGGGTACGGCCCAGGTAGTCGAGCAACTGCTCGGCACAGTCTTCGCCCAGCTCGAACGTACGCTGCAGCCATGCCGACACCGCGCGGGTATCGCCGTCGGCCAGCGTCAGCTGCTGGTCAAGCTGTGCCTGCAGCCTGGCCACGGCCGCGGACAGCTCGTCGCTGCGGCCAGGCGCCTCGCCGAGCCAGAACGGAATGGTGGGCGGCAGCCCTTGGGCATCCTCCACCCGAACCCGGCCCGACTCGACGCGCAGGATGCGGTACGAGGCATTGCCCAGCTGGAAGATGTCGCCTGCGATGCTCTCCACCGCGAAGTCTTCATTGACGCTGCCAATGTTCAGCGCCTGCGGCTCCAGCAATACGCTGTAGTCGGCATTGTCCGGAAGGGTGCCGCCACTGGTCAGCGCGGTCAGCTGACTGCCGCGGCGGCCCCGCAATGTGCCGCTTACCGCATCGCGGTGCAGGTAGGCACTGCGTACGCCCTGGCGGCCGTTGTAGCCCTCGGCAAGCATGCGCAGCAGGGCCTGGTAGTGCTGCTGGTCGAGGTGGGCATAAGGTGTGGCCTGGCGCAGGCAGTCGAACAACGCCTGTTCGTGCCACGGCTGGTTGCAGGCTTCGGCGACGATCTGCTGGGCCAGCACGTCCAGGGGCGCCCGGGGTATGTGCAGCGCCTCCAGTTCCCCACGGCGTACGCAGTCGAGCAGGGCCACGCACTCGATCAGGTCGTCACGCGATGTCGGGAACAAGCGCCCTTTGGGCACGCCATCGACCTGGTGGCTGGCGCGGCCAACCCGTTGCAGGAAGGCGGCAATCGAACCCGGCGAGGCAACCTGGCAGACCAGGTCGATGTCGCCTATGTCGATGCCCAGCTCCAGTGAAGCGGTGGCCACCAGCACCTGCAACTGGCCGTGCTTGAGCCGTTGCTCGGCGCCCAGGCGCAGCTCCTTGGCTAGGCTGCCATGGTGTGCAGCCACGGCATCCTTGCCCAGGCGGTCGCTGAGGTGGCGGGTGATGCGCTCAGCCAGGCGCCGGGTGTTGACGAAGACCAGGGTGGTGCGATGCTTGCGGGCCAGGGCTGCCAGGCGGTCGTAGACCAGGCCCCAGACATCGGTGGCCATGACCGCCCCCAACGGTACCGGCGGCAGCTCGATGGCCAGGTCGCGTGGCCGGGCATGGCCGACATCGACAACCGCGCAGGGCCGGCCGCTCCCGGCCAGAAACTGCGCCACCCGCGCCACCGGGCGCTGCGTGGCAGACAGGCCAATACGGCGCAAGGGCCGGCCTGCCAAGGCCTGCAGGCGTTCCAGGGTCAGCGCCAGATGCGCCCCGCGCTTGTTGCCGGCCAAGGCATGGATCTCGTCGACGATTACCGTATGCACGTTGCGCAGGCCTTCACGGCCAGACGCTGAACCCATCAGTACATACAGGGATTCGGGAGTCGTTACCAAAATGTGCGGTGCCAGCTTGCGCATGGCGGCGCGCTCTTTTTGCGGCGTATCGCCGGTGCGCACGGCGGTGGTGATGCGGGGTGCGGCCAGGCCCTGTTCTGCCAGGGCCTGGCTGATACCCTCGAGCGGGGCTTGCAGGTTGACGCGGATGTCATTGGACAGCGCCTTGAGCGGCGAAACATAGACCACCTGGGTCAGCGCCGGCAGTTGGCCCTGCTGCGCCAGGCCCTGGCAGAACAGTTCATCGAGCACGGCCAGGAACGCGCTCAGGGTCTTGCCAGAGCCGGTGGGTGCGGCCAACAGCATCGACTGGCCGCCATGAACCAAGGGCCAGGCCTGGGCCTGGGCATCGGTAACGGTTGCGAAGTGGCGGCCGAACCAGGTGCGTACGGCGGGGTGGAACAGTTCGAGCACCGGGTGCTGTTGGGCGGGCAGGTTCATGGGTTGGTTATGGAGGGGCATGGGCGCTTTGGCAAGGGGCCGTTCGTCTGGCCGGCACACGCGACAATGGCCTTGTCAGGCCAAGCGAGCCCGTGGGATCCTCCCCGGCCATTGTTGCCAGCGAGTTCACCCCATGCCCAATACCATTCGCATCGCCGCCGCCCTGTTGCTCGACCCCCAGGGGCGCACCTTGCTGGTGCGCAAGCGTGGCACCGAAGCCTTCATGCAGCCGGGGGGCAAGATCGATGCGGGTGAAACGGCGCTGCAGGCACTGGTACGCGAACTGCACGAGGAATTGGGCCTGCACATCGACCCGGCCCAGGCCGTGCACTTGGGCCAGTTCACTGCCACGGCTGCCAACGAGCCCGGCTTCGACGTGCAAGCCGAGCTGTTTCGCGTGGACAGCGCCGCTGCCGTGGTCCCGGCGGCAGAAATCGAGGAGGTGGTATGGCTGGCTGCAGATCAGGCGCCAGACACGCCACTGGCACCCTTGACCCGCGATCTGATCCTGCCGCTGTACCGCCAGTTGCTCAACGCACCGCGCTGACGCCGTCGAGGGTGGCGAAGGAGGTATCCTTGGCGGTCAGCAGAAAGTCGCGCATGTACGGCGCATCGAGCATGTCCGTGCGCACAGCGGCGTAAAGCGTCGCAAACAGGCCTTTCTCGCCCAGGCGCTTGCCTTTCACATAACCGCGCGCACTGTACTCATGCAAAGCCCAGTGCGGCATGCCGCACACCCCCCGGCCGCTGGCGACCAGCTGCATCATCATCACGGTCAGCTCCGAGGTGCGCACGGCGGCCGGCTCGACGTCGGCCGGCTCCAGGAAGCGGGTGAAGATGTCCAGGCGGTCGCGCTCCACCGGGTAGGTGATCAGGGTCTGGTCGAGCAGGTCCTGGGGCACGATATACGGCTTGCTGGCCAGCGCATGCTGGTTGGCGACCGCCAGCATGGCTTCGTAGGTGAACAGCGGCACGTAGGTGATGCCGGCCAGGTCCACCGGGTCGGAGGTCACCACCAGGTCGAGGTCCCCACGGGCCAGGGCTGGCAGGGGTGCAAAGGCGAAGCCTGAAGCCAGGTCCAGCTCGACTTCCGGCCAGGCATCGCGGAATTGGTCGATGGTCGGCATCAGCCACTGGAAGCAGCTGTGGCATTCGATTGCCATGTGCAGGCGCCCGGCGGTACCGCCGGCCAGGCGCGCGATGTCGCGTTCGGCACCCCGTAGCAACGGCAGGGTGGCATCGGCCAGTTGCAGCAGGCGCAGCCCGGCGCTGGTAAAGCGTATCGGCTTGCTCTTGCGTACGAACAGCGGCAGGCCCAGGCGCTCCTCCAGCTCCTTGAACTGGTGAGACAGCGCCGACTGGGTCAGATGCAGGCGCTCGGCGGCTTCCACAAGGCTGTCGGCCTCGCGCAAGGCATGAAGGGTTTTCAGGTGGCGGATCTCCAGCACTGCTGACTCCGGGGTGTGAATGGGGTGAACGAAGCAATGAGTTGAGTTTCGCTCATGTTGGCAACGCTGTCGACTGGGCGTAGCGCCGCACCGCCTGCGGCTGGCCCACACCCACTGGGGCCCGAATACCCGCGCCGCAGGCACTTCACACGGTTGTCGAGGTCAACCAAGGCCGTATTTTTTGACCTTGTCGAACAGCGTGGTCTTGGCCATGCCCAGCTCCTGGCTGGCCTGGCTGAGGTTGCCGCCGGTGCGTTGCAGTGCATCGCTGAGCAGGTTGCGTTCAAACGCCTCCACTGCCTCGGCAAAGCCCAGGCCTTGGCTGGCCCCCCCGCTGGGCCCTTTCTTGAACGCCGGCAGGCCCAGGGCGTAGCGTTCGGCCACGTTGCGCAGTTCCCGCACATTGCCTGGCCAGTCGTGGGCGAGGAGGCGGGACAGGGTCTGGCTGTCCAGGGTCGGTGTTTCCCGATCGAAGCGCAGGGCCGATTGCTGCAGGAAGTGCTCGAACAATTGCAGGATGTCTTCGCGGCGCTCGCGCAGCGGTGGCAGCTCCAGGGTCACCACGTTCAACCGGTAGTACAGGTCGCTGCGGAACTGACCGCTCTGGCCCAGGCTATCGAGGTCGGCCTTGGTTGCCGCAATCACCCGGCAATCCACGGCAATGCTCTGGTTCGACCCCAAACGTTCCAGGGTGCGCTCCTGCAAAACGCGCAGCAGCTTGATCTGCAGGTTGATCGGCATGCTCTCCACTTCGTCGAGGAACAGCGTGCCGCCATTGGCGTGTTCGATCTTGCCAATACGGCGCTTGCCGGCACCGGTGAAGGCGTTCGCCTCGTGGCCAAAAATCTCGGTCTCGAACAGGTTTTCCGGCAGGCCGCCACAGTTCAGCGCCACGAAGGGCTGGCCCTGGCGACGGCTGAAGTCATGCAGGCAGCGCGCGACCAGTTCTTTGCCGGTGCCGGTCTCGCCCTCGATGAGCACGTTGGCCGAGGTGTCGGCCACATTGGCAATCAGCTCGCGCAGGTGCTCCATGGCCGGCGAGCGGCCGATGATGCGGCCTTCCAGGCTGCTCTGTTCGGCCAGCTGGCGGCGCAGGGCGACCACTTCGCGGGACAGCCCCCGTTGTTCCAGCGCGCGGCGCACCACGTCGACCAGGCGCTCCGGGGAGAACGGCTTTTCCATGAAGTCGTAGGCACCATTGCGCATGGCGCCAACGGCCATGTCGATGTCGCCGTGGCCGGTGATCAGTACCACCGGCAGGCTGCGGTCGCGGGCCTTCAGGCGGTTGAGCAACTCCAGGCCGTCGATGCCGGGCAGGCGGATATCGCTGACGACGATACCGGCGAAATCGTGGCCGATGCGCTCTAGCGCTTGCTCGGCACTGCCCACACCCTCGCAGGCGATGTCCTCCAGGGCCAGTGCCTGCTGGCAGCCGAGCAGCACATGCGGGTCGTCTTCGACGATCAGGACGGTAAGAGGCGCTTGGTTCATGGGTGCTCTGCCGATTCGTTAGGGGGCGAAACCAGGGGCAGGGCCAGGACGAAGGCGCTCCCGCCGGTGACGGGGTGCTCGACGTTGAGGCTGCCCTTGGCCGCAGCCGCAAGGCTCGCCGACAGGGTCAGGCCCAGGCCCAGGCCGTGTTCGCCCGGTTTGGTGGTGAAGAAAGGTTCGAACAGGTGCTTGCGCGCCTCGGCGTCGATGCCGTGGCCATTGTCACGCACCTGCAAACGGTATTTGTCGCCCTGCACTTCGCCCTCCAGCCACAGTTCGGGCTGGGGCTGCGCAGCCATGGCATCGAGGGCGTTGCCGATCAGGTTGACCAGGATCTGCTCCAGGCGGGTCTGGTCGATGGCCAGTTGCTGGTCCTCGTAGTGGTTGTGCAGCTGCAAGTGGCAGGCGCTGATGCGGTTGCCCAGTACTTGCAAGGTGGCTTCTATCGCCTTGGCCAGGGAAGCCTGGCCACTGTCGTCGCTGCGCCGGGCGAACGAGCGCAGGCTGGCAGTGATGCGGCCCATGCGGTCAATCAGGTCGTTCATGGTGCGCAGGTTGGTGCTGGCGGTTTCCAGCGCCCCGCGTTCGAGGAAGCGCACCGTGTTGCCAGACAGCGTCCGCAAGGCAGCCAGCGGCTGGTTCAGCTCGTGGGCGATGCTGGTGGACATTTGCCCGATGGCTGCCAGCTTGCCGGCCTGCACCAGCTCGTCCTGGGCGTGGCGCAGCGTTTGTTCGGCGTGCCGGCGCTCGCGAATCTGGCCTTTCAGGCGTTCGTTGCTGGCACGCAGGTCGGCGGTGCGTTCGGTAATCCGTCGCTCCAGCTGGCTGTTGGCTTCCTCCAGCGCCTCGCGTGCGGCCAGGCGGGTGGCGATGACTTTGCGCCGCTCGTTCCAGGCGATGCCGAGGATGGCCAGCAGGGCGAAGGCGACCCCCACCAGAATGCCCTGGACCATGGATTCGCGGCGCAGGTCCTGCAGCGGGGTGAGCAGAGTGAAATGCCAGGGCGTGTCGACCAGCCGCCGGGTCTGGGCCAGGTAGGCCACTTCGTGGGGCTCGCCGTGGGCAGTCTCGCTGTTGGCGGGGAAGGTCAGTTTTTCCACGCCATCGGCCAGGGTCTCGCGGGCCAGGGGCTGCAACTCGTTCAACGGCCACCAGTAATATTGCAGGCTGCGCGCCAGCCGTTCCTTAGTTTGCGCGGTCAGCGGGCGTACCGACTTCAGGCGCCTGGCAGGGTCGCTGGAAAGGATGATGATGCCGTTCTCGTCGCTGACGAATGCCTCCAGGCGCGCCCGCTGCCAACGTTCTTCCAGGGTATCCAGGCGTACCTTGATCACCGCCACGCCAATGATCTTGCCGTGTTCCTCGAGCCCGTGGGCCAGGTAGTAGCCAGCCTCGCCCGTGGTGCTGCCGATGCCGTAGAAGCGCCCAGGTTCGCCGCGTACGGCAGTCTGGAAATAGGCGCGGAACGACAGGTCTTCGCCCAGGAACGAATCGGCATCGCGCCAGTTGCTGGTGGCCTGGACCCGGCCATTGGTATCGAGCACGAAAATTGCCCGGCTGCGGCTGCGCCGGTTCAGGCCTTCGAGGTATTCGTTGACTGCCTGGCGCGAACCGCCATCCGGGTCGGTGAGCAGGTGCGAGACGCTGTCTTCCAGCTCCAGCAGGCTCGGCAGATAGGTGTATTTGCTGATCTCGCTTTCGACCGTGCGCGCGTGCAGCTCCAGCTGGCGTTCACCGTTTTCGCTGAGGGTGCGAATACCGTTGCTCTCGCTGATCAGGTAGCCAGCCATACCCAGGCCGACCATCAGCAAAATGATCAGTGGTGGCAACAGCAATTGACGGAGCAGGCGGGATTTCACGGCAGGCTTGGCAGGGAGAAGAAGCGAAGGATCGCATTTCATCACAGTGGCCTTGTCACGACCAGCGCCTGCTGCCCGATTGGGCAGCCGCGCCGACCGGTTCTATGAAGCAAAGTCAGTGTTGCAGGATCTTGCTGAGGAAGTGCTGGGTGCGTTCGTGGCGGGCAGTCGGGTCGCCGAAGAACGCTTCCTTCTGGCAGTCTTCGATGATGTGGCCTTTGTCCATGAAGATCACGCGGTTGGCCACTTTACGGGCGAAGCCCATTTCGTGTGTCACGCACATCATGGTCATGCCTTCGTGGGCAAGCTCCACCATCACGTCCAGTACTTCGTTGACCATTTCCGGGTCCAGCGCCGAGGTCGGCTCGTCGAACAGCATGACGATCGGGTCCATCGACAGTGCACGGGCAATGGCCACGCGCTGTTGCTGGCCACCCGACAGCTGGCCCGGGTGCTTCTTGGCATGAGCGCCAAGCCCGACGCGGTCGAGCAGGGCCAGGCCTTTTTTGGTGGCCTCCGCCTCACTGCGGCCCAGTACCTTGCGCTGGGCGATGGTCAGGTTTTCGGTGATGCTCAGGTGGGGGAACAGTTCGAAGTGCTGGAACACCATGCCCACCCGCGAACGCAGCTTCGGCAGGTTGGTCTTGGGGTCGGCAATGGAGGTGCCATCAACCACGATATCGCCCTTCTGGAACGGCTCCAGGGCGTTGACGCACTTGATCAGGGTGGACTTGCCCGAACCCGAAGGGCCGCACACCACCACCACTTCACCTTTTTTGACCTCGGTGCTGCAGTCGGTCAGTACCTGGAAGTCCCCGTACCACTTGTTGACGTTCTTGATGGAAATCATACGGCGATCCTTTTTTGCAGGCGCTTGACCAGCCACGAAGCGGAGAAGCTGATGAGGAAGTACACGACCCCGGCGAAGATCAGGAACTCATGGGAGCGCCCAATGATGTCGCCGTTGGAGCGTGCCGAGTTGAGGAAGTCCACCAGGCCCACGGTGTAGACCAGCGAGGTATCCTGGAACAGGATGATGCTCTGTTGCAGCAACAGCGGGGTCATCTTGCGAAAAGCCTGCGGCAGGATGATCAGGCGCATGGTCTGGCTGTAGGTCATGCCCAGGGCCTGGGCGGCGCCCATCTGGCCCTTGGAGATCGACTGCACACCGGCGCGGACGATTTCACAGAAGTAGGCGGCTTCGAACATCATGAACGCCACCACGCACGAGGTGAAGGCACCCACCGGGGTGTCCTCGCCGGTGATCCAGCGCAGTACGAACGGTACCGCCAGGTAGAACCAGGTGATCACCAGCAGCAGCGGGATCGAGCGGAAATAGTTGACGTAGGCACCGGCCAGGCGCGACAGCAGCTTGCTCGATGACAGCCGCATGAGCGCCAGGATGGTGCCCAGCACGATACCGCCCACCACGCCCATGACCATCAGTTGCAAGGTCATGAGCATGCCTTCCCACAGGGCGGGCAGGGCCGGGATGATTTCGCTGAAATCCATGTCCATTTACTTGCCCCCCACGGAAATCAGGCCAGGCACGGCGACTTTCTTCTCGACCATGCGCATCAGCAGCATCAGCCCCATGTTCAGGGTGAAGTAGATCAGCGTGGCCAGGGTGAAGGCCTCGAACAGGTTGGCGGAAAATTCGGCGGTCTGTTTGGTTTGCGCCAGAAGCTCCATCAGGCCGATCAGCGATGCCACCGAGGAGTTCTTGAACACGTTGAGAAATTCGGAGGTGAGCGGCGGAATGATGATCCGGTAGGCCTGGGGCAGCAGCACGTTGGTGTAGATCTGCGGCAGGCTGAAACCCATGGCACGGGCCGCGGATTCCTGGCCGCGCGGCAGCGCCTGGATGCCGGTGCGCACTTGCTCACAGACACGGGCGGCAGTGAACAGGCCCAGGCAGATGACCACACTGATCAGCGCCGAGGTGGTCGGGTTGAGGTCTTGCTTGAACCATTCCTGCAGGCCTTCGGGCAGCAGGTCTGGCACCAGGAAGTACCAGATGAACAGCTGCACCAGCAGCGGCACATTGCGGAACAGCTCCACGTAGATGGTGGCGATGCCCGATACCAGGCGGTTCGGCACGGTGCGCATGACGCCGAGCACCGAGCCCAGCAACAAGGCGATGATCCAGGCGGAGATGGCGATGGCGATGGTCCAGCCCAGGCCGGTGATGTACCAGTCGAGATAGGTCTCGCTGCCCACGCCGGTGGACTTGAAGAACACGCCCCAGTCCCAGTTGTAATTCATCGGGATTTCCCCTCAGACGGTTGTTTCACGGGCACCTTGGAACATCCGGGGGCGCTGGGCGCCCTCGGATGAAAGGTTAGACACTAATGAGTGGCCTGTAGGATTTGATTCGTGCTGTCGAGCACCAGGCCGTTATCTGAGGATCAGGACTTCTTCTCGTCCGCGGCCTTGTCGGTAGGCTCAGCGATCAGTTTTTTCAGCTCATCGCTCATCGGGAACTGCAGGTTCAGGCCTTTTGGCGGGATCGGTTGCTGGAACCACTTGTCGTAGCTCTTGTTGACTTCGCCCGATTTGAAATAAGCAACGATGGCATCGTCGACCGCTTTCTTGAACGCCTCGTCACCCTTGCGCACCATGCAGCCGTAGATTTCATAGGACTGCGGGGTACCGGTGATGACCCAGTCTGCCGGCTTGCGCGCCTTGGCCATTTCACCGGCGAGCAGGGCGTCGTCCATCATGAAGGCTACAGCGCGGCCGCTTTCGAGCATGTTGAAGGCTTCACCGTGGTCCTTGGCGGAAATCACGTTCATCTTCATCTGCTTGTCGGCGTTCATCGCCTTGAGAATGCGCTCGGAGGTGGTGCCGGCGGTGGTCACCACGTTCTTGCCAGCCAGGTCCGGGAAGTCCTTGTATGCAGGTTGACCGTCCTTGACCTTGGTCAGCAGGCGGGTACCGACTTCGAAGATGCCGACCGAGAAGCCGACTTGCTGCTGGCGCTCGACGTTGTTGGTGGTAGAGCCGCATTCCAGGTCGACGGTGCCGTTTTGCACCAGCGGGATGCGGGTCTGCGAGGTGACCAGGTTGTAGCGGACCTTGATGTCCGTACCCAGTTGTTTTTTCAGGGCATCTACGACAGCCAGCTGAATGTCATGCGAGTAGCCCACGGGCTCGGGTTTGCCGGCCAGGTAGGAAAAGGGAATGGAAGAGTCGCGGTGGCCCAGGGTGATGGTGCCCGAGTCCTTGATCTTCTTGAGGGTGCCGGTCAGTTCTTCGGCCATGGCTGGCGAAGCGATGATCGCAGCTGCAATGGTGGCGCCCAACAGATGACGAACGATACGCATCAAATTTTCCTCGACGTGTTTGTTTTTTTTATGGAGCCGTTGGCGGACTCTTTCGTTCAACGAATACAGCGAAGCGCTGTGCATTCGGTTGAAGAGTGTAGAGCATGAGTCGTGCCAAACGGGTTCGACGAGCAAAAAACCCGATCGTTCGGGTGCTCGGCGCCTTGGCGGGGTGCGTCTACCTCGGGCTTTTGTTCGGTTTTCCGAACTATCCTGATTGCTGTGGTCGGAAAACCGATTGTTTGCCCAGGCTGGCTCGCTGCAGGAACCAAGGTTGGGGCTATGGGTGTACCTCAGCCTCTGGCTGGATGGCTGGTTGACTCGGCGCCCTTGTCGCTGGAGCTGAACCGATGACCGAGCCGTTGTTTCCCGCTGATTCGATCGATACCTTGATTGCCCGGCGCCTGCCTGCATGGCTGGTGGCGCATGGCAATGTCGACTGGTTGCTTGCCTTGCGCCGCGCGCTGCAGGCCCAGGAAGAAGCCACCCGTTCGCTGCACCGAACCCTGCAAGCCATTCCGGCACTGGACGAGTTCGCAGCTACCCGTTTGAACCAGGTATTGAACCGTGCAGGCCTGACGATCACCGACCTGCGCCGCAGCCACGTGGGTGTCGAGCGCACCGTTACACTGCCGCCGATGGCGCCGGGCTGGCCCATGCGTCGGCACATATTGCGATCTTCCACGCCGTTGCTGGCGGCGGTACTGCACAATTTCCATATCGTCGACACGCGCCCTTCGCCCAGCCGCCGGGGCTGGCTGCTCGACGCCAGCGGCGAGCCCGTGCCGGTGGGTTACGAGGTATTCGCCGGGCGCTGCCGCGAGGCCGATGTGGGCGGGCGCTACCAGGCCATCCTGCGCCAGTGCCTGGCGCCGGACGATGCCCCAGGTGCTGCACCTGGCTCGGCCAAGGCCGCTGTACACCGGTGCTTCGAGGAAAACGCCCGCGCCGACCTGGAAGTGGCAGTACGCTGCGCATTGCTCAAAGGTGATCTGGACGAGAACAGCTACCGCTTGCTGTTGCCCTGTATTACCGCGTCACCGACGGTGCCGGCGGGGCCGGGTGAGGTCGCGCCACGGCAGCTGTACCTGTTGGGCAAATGTGTGCGAGGCGTGGTGACATTGGAACTGCGGCCAGCGCTGGGGGCGGACCTGCAGGGGGTATTCGTCTGGGTACCGAATGACCCGCAGTCGCCGGTTCGCGTCTATCAGTCCTGGGAAGAGGTGTTTCGGGCGTTGGCCAGGCGCCTGACGACGGCACCCTACCGCCGATTCTTCAGCCGCTTCATCAGTGAGCGCGACCGGGTTGGCTTTCAGCAGCTGCTCGAGGAGCGGATAGAGGCAAGTGCGGCGCACCAGGTGCCTGAGCTCGATGGCAGGCACCTGCCCATCAATACGACGCTGTTCAGTCATGTGCGTGGGTTGCAGATAGACAAACTGCTCGATGATGCCCACGTGCTGGCCGTGCCTACCGCAGACCTCGATGAACAGGCGCGCGATGCCCGGCTGCAAGCCTATCGGGAACTGGGCCTGAACCTCTTGAACCTGGCAGGCATGTTCGTTCCGGTGCTGGGCGAGGGCTTGTTGGCCTACACCGCGGTGGAGTTAGCCGGGGAAGTTTACGAAGGCTACCAGGACTGGCGTATCGGCGACCGGCAGGGCGCCATGGATCATGTGTTCGGTGTTGCGCAAACCGTAGTGGCGGGTGCGCTGATTGCCACCGGTGCCTCCGCGGCGCGGCATTACCTGCAGCGCGTGCCGTTCGTGGACGCGCTGCAGCCAATGCGTGACCAGGCCGCAAATGCTCGTTTGGTTGCAGCGCACCTGCCCGGGTATTCGATTGACTGGAGCCCGGGAGACGACCTCCACGAGTGGGTGTGGCACCTGGACGGAGCCATGTACCGGGTAAGCGAGGATCCTGTGCATGGCAGCACGCGAATTCGCCACGCATCGCGTGCTGAAGCCTGGCAGCCCAGGCTCGAAAGTAACGGTGGCGATGGCTGGCGCCATGAGCTGGAGCGGCCAGGGGACTGGCAGGGGGCCGGCCAGTTGGTCAGGCGGCTGAGTTCAAGGCTTGCCGGTGTACCCGATGCCGCCGCGGATTACCTGTTGCAGGCGACGGGGTTGAGTGAAGCCCGGCTGCGGCGCCTGCATCTGGAACAGGTGGATGCCCCCGCACGGCTGTACGATGCGCTGGATGTTTATCGCGCCCATGAGCGCTTCCCCGACCTGGCCGGCCCGGCCTTGGAGCAGCAGCTTGCCGATAGCGTGGCGGAGCACGGCAGCAGTCTGTTGGCCAGGGCATTCCCGGGTTTGTCGAGGCGTCAGCTGGTTGAGTTGATGGCGCAGTGCAGCGGCGTCGAGCGGGAACAATTGCTGGAGCGGCAACGCTTGCCGTTGACGCTGGCCGAGCGGGCGCGCTGGCAACTGCGTGAGCGCCGGCTGGACCGCGCGTGTGCCGGCTTGTACCTGCCGCGTGCAGTCAACGCCGACAGCGAACGCATTGCCTTCGGGGTCTTGGGAGAGCGGCTTGCCTGGCCATCGACGCTGAGGCTGGAGCTTCGTGAGCGCACTGCGCAGGGGGCGCTGCTGGCCAGTGCCGGCAGTGAGGGCGCCGAGCAGGTGCAATACATCTTCAGGCGCGGCGACGGTTACCGCAGTCCACGATCGACGCGTTCCCACAGCTTGCAGTGGGCATTGCTGACGAGCCTGGATGAGGCGCAGCTGGCAGAGCTGGGCAATGGTGGCCTGGGTGAAGAAGCCTTCGGCCAGTGGTTGTTGCGCAGTGCCGCAAGTGACCGGGAACAGGCCGCCAAATGGTGTGGCATGCAACCTGTGCACGGCGCCTTGCGCCCACCCCAGCGTTTCGGGGATGGGCGCCTGGGTTACCCGCTCAGCGGGCGCGGAAGTGGCGAGCGGCAAGCGATCCGGCGGGGCATTCAACAGATTTTTCCGACCCTGAGCGACGATGAGATACAAGCGTATTTGCTGAACGTGGGCGGTGGCTATGGCGGGCTATGGGAGCACTACACCCAACTTCAAGAGCATCTGGCGCAACTACGCAGTTGTTTGCGCCAGTGGCGCCAGGCCGCCAGCAACCCGCTGCAGGGCGTGAGGCGTCGTCGGTTGGAGACCGCCCTACGCCGTTGCTGGAGGCGCAAGGTGGTCAACGCAGGGGGTGAATACGTGCTGGATCTGGATGGCGAGCATATCGGCAGCTTGCCACAGCTTCCGCCGGGCATCCGTTTCGATCATGTCAAACGTCTGTACCTGCGCGACAGCGGCCTTACTGTAATCGACGAAGACTTCCTGGCGCGCTTTGGCAATTTGGTCGAGCTGGACCTGTCACGCAACCGGTTGACCACGATCCCGGCAGGGCTGGAAAGTCTGGAGCGGCTCAGGACCTTGACGCTATCGCGCAACCAGATCGCCCTTGACAGTGTGGGTGAGGGGCGTCTGGTGCAGGCGCGGAGCCTGCAGTTCCTGGACTTGAGCTACAATCCGCTGGGGCGGGCGCCCGTGTTGACCACGTTGCGCTACCTGCGCGAAGTGCGGCTCAGGTCAACCGGCCTGGAGCAGATGCCTGAGCCGGTGTCCTGGCGGGCCAGGATCGATCTGCGAGACAATCGTATCCGTCAGTTACGCCAGGACCTGGCGCGGCTACGCCTGCAATTGGAAGATCATGCCCTGCACGACAACCCCCTCGACGAGGCAGAAGAAGCCCAGCTCGAGCAGGCCGGGGCCAGGAACCCTGCTGCTGGCGGCGTACGGCATCATCGCCCCGTAGACGACGCTTTGTTCGGGCGTTTGACCGATGCGGTAGAGGAACACCAGCGGGGCCGGTGGCGCGCGATCTATGACGCGTTAATCGCTGAGCGGGGCGCGGCCGACCTGTTTCGGTTTCTGGCGGACTTCGTCGCTGCCGAGGATTTTGCCCTTGCGCCGACCCGTTACCGCGCGCGTATCTGGCGCATTCTGGAGTTCTGTGAGCAACATGAGGCTGTGCGTGTGCGCCTGTTCGCTGAAGCCGGTGGCCCAAGGACGTGTGAAGACCGGCTGCTGTTGACGTTGGAGCAGCTTGAACTGAGTGTAATGGTGGAGCGCGCCGTAGGCGGTGAGCCGGCGGGACTGGAGGGGCGTTTATGGCGTCTGGGGCGTTCGCTTTGGCGCCTGGACGAAGTCGACCGGCTTGCCGTGCGCCACATCGAGCGCCTGCGTGCCCAGCGTACGGTCGGCGTGGATGAGGTCGAGACCCGGCTGTACTACCGGCTCAAGTTGAGTGCCACCCTGGACCTGCCCATCGAGTACGATGAAATGCACTACCCAGGGTTTGCGCATGTCACCAGCAGCGACCTACTGCGTGCTCGCGACCAGATTCTGGCAAACGAGACACCTGAGCAAGTGATTGGCTCCCTGGCGCAGCGGCCGTTCTGGGAGGTCCATGCCCGCGAGCGCCACCCGTCGCGTTTCGAGCAAGTCCTGCAACCGCTCAATGAGCGGATGGAAGGCCTCGAAGAGCAGGTAAGCCAGGGGCAGATCGACGACTGGACCTTCGCCCTGCGTTGCAAGGCCCTCAAGTACGAATACGAGCAGGCCGAGCGACGCTTGTTGCTAACCCTGGCGCAGGAGCTGCACAGCAGGCTTTGAGCCTGCTGTGCAGCGCTGCATCACGCGGCGTGGCCCTGGGCAAGCCCGACTCGGGTTTGTTGCAGGTAGTTTTCCAGGGCCAGGCGTTCTGCTGCATGGGTAAACAGGCCAAGTTTGGTGCGGCGCCACAGGATGTCGTCGGCGGTCGTCGCCCACTCCGCCTCGCAAAGGTAGTCCACTTCGCGAGCGAAGAGCCCACCGCCAATGGCCTGGCCGAGGTCATCCGGGCCGTTCACACCCTCGAGCAGTTGCCAGACCCGGCTGCCATAGGTATTCGCCCAGCGTTGGGCAATGTCCACCGGCAGCCAGCTGTGGCGGGCCACCAGTTGCTCCAGCAGCGCTTGTGCGGTGGTCATCTGCTCGCCACCCGGCAGGGGCGCGGTGGCTGTCCAGCTGCCGCGCATCTGGCTGAAGAAGGGCTTGAGCTCGGCCATCGCCGATTCGGCCAGCTTGCGGTAGGTGGTCAGTTTGCCGCCGAATACTGACAGCAATGGGGCCTGACCGACCTCTGCCGACAGCGCCAGCGTGTAGTCGCGGGTGACGGCCGACGGGTTGTCCGACTCGTCGTTGCACAACGGGCGTACCCCGGAATAGGTGTTAAGGATGTCGGCCTGGCTCAACTGATGGTTGAAGTGGGCGTTGACCACGTTGAGCAGGTACTGGGTTTCCTGGTCGGTGATGGCGACTTTCGCCGGGTCGCCGCTGTACTCCCGGTCGGTAGTACCGATCAAGGTAAAGCGCTCCAGATAGGGGATGCAGAAGACAATGCGCTGGTCTTCGTTCTGCAGGATATAGGCGTGTTCGCCTTCATACAGGCGCGGCACGATCAGGTGGCTGCCCTGGATCAGGCGAATGCCATAGGGCGCATCGAGCTTGAGGTCGTCCTTGATGAAGCTGGCCACCCAAGGGCCTGCCGCATTGACCAGGGCGCGAGCCCGAATGCGCTGTTGCTGGCCGTCGGCATGCAGCAGGTCTACGTGCCACAGCCCATCTACACGCTCGGCGCGCAGGCAGCGGGTGCGGGTCAGAATATGAGCACCGTGTTCACGGGCGGCCATGGCATTGAGCACCACCAGGCGGGCATCGTCGACTGCACAGTCGGCGTATTCAAAACCGCGCGTGATCTGCGGTTTGAGCGGGTAGCCCGGGCCAAAGCGCAGGCTGCGCGAAGCACCCAGGCGCTTGCGCTTGCCCAGGTGGTCATACAGGAACAGGCCAGCACGGATCATCCAGGCCGGACGCAGGTGCGGGCGGTGTGGCAGCACGAAACGCATGGGCTTGACGATATGTGGCGCCTTGGCCAGCAGCACTTCACGTTCAGCCAACGCTTCGCGAACCAAACGAAACTCGTAATGCTCAAGGTAGCGCAGGCCGCCGTGGATCAGTTTGCTGCTGGCCGATGAGGTGTGCTGAGCCAGGTCGTCCCTTTCGCACAGGAACACTTTGAGGCCCCGGCCAGCGGCATCGGCGGCAATGCCGACACCATTGATGCCACCGCCGATCACGGCAATGTCGTAGCAGTCGGCGAGTGCTGGCTGGGACGAAACGGGCTGGGACACGGGCAAGGCCTCCTGAAGCTGTTCATATCGAATATGAACATTAATGTTCGTTTCCGAAAATACTAGCGCAACAGCGGGGCGCTTGCCAGTCAGTTTTCATAGAAAAAACTGATCACATGGCAAGTAAGTGAACATTTACGAAAATGCGCTTGAACGCTCCGCGCAACGAGCCGCCCCGCAGATCGCGCAGCGCTCGATCCGAGGGCGTTACCGCCTGACGGCCTGTGGGGCGTTTACACCACTTCGATGCGGATCTTGTACTGGTTGAGCAATTGCGTCAGGGCGGGGGCGGGGGCCTGGTCGGTCACCAGGCAATCCACCAAGTTGATCGAGCCCAGGCGCACCATGGCATTGCGCCCGAATTTGCTGGAATCGGCGGCCAGGATGACCTGGCGGGCATTGGTGATGATGGCCTGGGATACCCGCACTTCCTGGTAGTCGAAGTCGAGCAAGCTGCCGTCCTCGTCAATGCCACTGATCCCTACCAGGGCGAAATCGACCTTGAACTGGTTGATGAAATCGACGCTGGCCTGGCCGACCACGCCGCCATCCCGGCGCACTGTGCCGCCTGCCACCAGCACCTCGAAATCATCCTTGGCCGCGAGAATGGCGGCCACATGCAGGTTGTTGGTAATGACTTTCAGGTGGTTGTGATTCAGCAGGGCCCGGGCGATGGATTCGGTGGTGGTGCCGATGTTGATGAACACCGAGGCATGGTCGGGAATTTGCCTGGCCACGGCCTCGGCGATACGTTGCTTTTCGTCGCGCATCTGGTCGGCACGCATGGCATAGGCGGTGTTTTCGACGCTCGAATCGTAAGCGGCACCCCCGTGGTAGCGGCGCAGCAGGTTGAGTTCGGCTAACTGGTTGATGTCACGGCGGATGGTTTGTGGCGTCACGACGAACAGCTGCGCCATTTCCTCGATACTGACGTAACCGCGCTCTCGCACCAGTTCGAGGATTTGTTGTTGGCGTGGGGGCAGATTCATGGGCGGTCCTTTGGGGCTGCCGGACAAATTCTGCAATGATGCCGTAGGACGGAGACTACAGCCAGTGCGCTGTGACGCATTGGCCCGTGCCGCAAACCGCGAACCGCGATCCCATGGTGGGACCGCGTCATCGCCGAGGGTGCCTCAGGCGTCGTGATCTTCCCAATCGCGGGTGCGGTCGACGGCCTTCTTCCAACCGGCATACAGCTTTTCTTTCTGCGCTTCATCCAGCTGCGGGCTGAACTCGCGTTCGATGATGGCCTTGTCGCGCAACTCGTCCAGGCCGCACCAGAAGCCACAGGCCAGGCCCGCCAGGTATGCCGCGCCGAGGGCTGTGGTTTCCCGCATCTTCGGGCGTTCCACGCAGGTGCCGAGGATGTCTGCCTGGAACTGCATGAGGAAATTGTTGGCCACTGCGCCGCCGTCCACGCGCAGTTCGGACAGGCGCTGGCCGCAGTCCTGTTGCATGGCGTCGAGCACGTCGCGGGTCTGGTAGGCGATCGACTCGAGGGCCGCACGAATGATGTGGTCCACCTTCACGCCGCGGGTCAGGCCGAACAGCGCGCCACGGGCATAGGGATCCCAGTACGGCGCACCCAGGCCGGTAAACGCCGGCACCAGGTACACGCCATTGCTGTCCTTGACCTTGCTGGCGAAATACTCGGTATCCAGTGCATCGTTGACGATCTTCAGCTCGTCACGCAGCCACTGCACGGTGGAGCCGCCATTGAACACGGCGCCTTCCAATGCATAGGCCACTTCGCCCCGCGGGCCGCAGGCAATGGTGGTGAGCAGGCCATGGGAGGACTTCACGGCCTGGTCGCCGGTGTTCATCAGCAGGAAGCAGCCGGTGCCGTAGGTGTTCTTGGCCTGGCCCGGTGCCACGCACATCTGGCCGAACAGGGCCGACTGCTGGTCGCCGGCGATACCGGCGATGGCGATGCCGCTCTTGGTGTGGCCATACACTTGCGACGACGGCCGCACCTCAGGCAGCATCTGCCGCGGGATGCCCAGAATTTCCAGCAGTTTGTCGTCCCACTGCAGGCTGTGGATGTTGAACATCAGCGTGCGCGAGGCATTGGTGTAGTCGGTGACATGGACCTTGCCGCCGGAAAATTTCCAGATCAGCCAGGTATCGATGGTGCCGAACAGCAATTCGCCACGTTCGGCCCTTTCGCGGGCGCCTTCGACGTTGTCGAGGATCCATTTCAGCTTGGTGCCGGAAAAGTACGGGTCGGTGACCAGGCCCGTGGTTTCGCGAATGTAGTCTTCATGGCCATCGCGCTTGAGCTGGGCGCAGATCTCGGTGCTGCGGCGGCACTGCCAGACGATGGCGTTGTACACCGGGCGCCCGGTTTCCTTGTCCCATACCACGGTGGTCTCGCGCTGGTTGGTGATGCCCAGCGCGGCAACCTGCGCATGGCTGATGCCCGCCTGGGCCAAGGCTTCGACCATGGTCGCGCTTTGGGTGGCGAAGATCTCCATCGGGTCGTGTTCGACCCAGCCCGCCTGCGGGTAGTGCTGGGCGAACTCGCGCTGGGAGGTACCCACCACGTTGGCGTCACGATCGAAAATGATCGCTCGCGAACTGGTGGTGCCCTGGTCCAGGGCGATGATGTAGTTCTTGTCCTGGGTGTCTGTCATGGTCGTAGGCCTTGCAAGAATAGGGGGTCAGGGCTGTGTGTGATGCCGCGATCAACTGGCTTGAGTATCGCCCTGGCGGTTGTCATTTGTCTCAGGGTGCGTCGCAGTTGCAACAGGCAGGTTGCGGGCGATCAGGCCGCGATAGGCCGCGGCGCCCACGCAGGCGCCAACGATCGGCGCGAAGATCGGCACCAGGAAGTAAGGAATGCTTCGCCCACCGGTAAAGGCAATTTCGCCCCAGCCCGCCAGGAATGTCATGAGCTTTGGACCGAAATCACGGGCCGGGTTCATCGCGAACCCGGTCAGCGGGCCCATGGCGCTGCCGATCACGGCGATCAGCAGGCCGATCAGCAGCGGCGCCACGGCACCGCGCGGCAGGCCATTGTTGTCGTCGGTCAGGGCCATGATCACCGCCATCAGGATAGCGGTGATCACCACTTCGACCAGAAAGGCCTGGCTGGTGGAGAGCGAGGGGTGCGGGTAGGTGGAGAACACCGAGGCCAGCTCCAGGCTGGCTTCGCTTCCGCGTAGCATGGCGTGCGCCTGTTCGAAATCGAAGAACAGGTTGCTGTACAGGGTGTAGACCAGTGCTGCACCACAGAATGCGCCGCACACCTGGGCCAGCATGTAGAAAGGCAGCTTGCGCTTGTCGAAACCGGCGAACAGGGTGAGGGCGATGCTCACGGCCGGGTTCAGGTGCGCGCCGGAAATGCCGGCGCTGAGGTAGATGGCCATGCTTACCCCGACACCCCAGATGATACTGATTTCCCACAGGCCGAAGCTGGCGCCGGCGACCTTGAGCGCGGCGACGCAGCCAGTGCCGAAGAATATCAGCAAGCCCGTGCCGAGAAATTCGGCCAGGCATTGGCTGGACAGCGTGGGTTGGCGTAGAGCAGTCGTCATGTATGACCTCGTTGTTTTTGTTGTGAGGCGCTTGGCGCTCGACAGCAAAGCACGGCGTCCATCCCCATTGACACCGAGCAGGGAAGTGCACCTTTAACGTGCACCACGTATTCAGAAACGAAAAAATATAGACAAGAAACGCTGATGTCAAAGGTCGAAAGTGAACGACCAGTCACGAAATGGCCGCTAAAATCGGTTTCGGATGCCCGTGCCAGAGCTGCGCGATTGCGGTGCGCTGGCTGCCATGTGGGAATTGTCCTAAAGTAGCCGCCGAGCCGTCCCAGACCGGAGCCCCTGCATGACCCCCGCCCTAGACCTGTTGAAGAAGCATCGTGCCGAGCATCGCGTGCACAGTTACGAACACGACCCCAAGTCGGCGTCGTATGGGCTGGAGGCGGCAGAGAAGCTTGGGCTGGACCCGCAGCAGGTATTCAAGACGTTGCTGGCGAGCAGCGAGAAAGGCGAGTTGCTGGTGGCGGTGGTGCCAGTGGGAGGCACCCTGGACCTCAAGGCCCTGGCCCATGCTGCCGGGGTGAAGAAGTGCGAAATGGCCGACCCTGCAGCCGCCCAGCGTGCCACCGGTTACCTGGTCGGCGGCATCAGCCCGCTGGGGCAGAAGAAACGCCTGCGCACCTTCATCGATGAGTCGGCGCAGAACTTTGCCACCATGCATGTCAGTGCCGGACGGCGAGGGCTGGAGGTGGAGTTGGCGGCCGCCGTGCTGGCCGAGCATACCCAAGGTAAATTTGCCGGCATTGGCAGGGGCTGAGAAGTTGGGGCTGGCTTGCAGCCCCAATACGCTGTATCAGGTCGCCGAGCTGTAGCGACGAACCCCTTTCTCCAGGGGTGGCAACTGCGCTGCAACGCTACCGGGTGCCGGAAACAGCACCAGGTGGTCGGCTTTTACCGCAATGCCGACATCGTCACCCACCTGCTGATCGTCATGGCTGGGGAAGATCGCTTCCAGCTGGCTGCCCGTCGGCAACTGCAGGCGGTACAAGGTCGAGGCGCCGAGGAAGCTCTTGCCGACTATTTTGGCCTGCAGGGGGCTGCCTGGTGCATGCACGATATCGTCCGGGCGCAGCAGCACATCTACCGAGCTGCCCGGGGCCATGATGTAGGCGCGGTTACCCCGCAACTCGCCCAGTTCGGTGCTGACCGCTTCGTGGCTGACCATCTGGCCACGAATGAAATAGCCCTGGCCGATGAAACTGGCAACGAACGGTGTCTGTGGCTCGTGGTACAGATTGTACGGTGTGTCCCACTGTTCCAGGCGGCCCTCTTTGAACACCCCGACCTGGTCGCTGACGGCAAACGCTTCCTCTTGGTCATGGGTGACCAGAACGGCACTGGTGCCGCGGCTTTTGAGAATGTCACGCACTTCATGGCTCAGCCGCCGGCGCAGTTCCACGTCGAGGTTGGAGAACGGCTCGTCGAGCAGTAGCAACTGCGGCTCGGGAGCCAGCGCACGGGCCAGCGCGACCCGTTGCTGCTGGCCGCCAGACAGCTCGTGCGGGTAACGCCCGCCCAGGCCAGCCAGCTTGACCAGCTCGAGCATTTCTTCGACGACTGCCGCCTGGCGGGGGTGCTTGGCAATGCCGAAGGCTATGTTCTGCGCCACAGTCAGGTGGGGGAACAGCGCGTAGTCCTGGAACACCATGCCGATGCGGCGCTTTTCCGGGGCCAGGGTGAAACCGGCTCGGGAAATCACTTCGCCAGCCAGCTGGATCTCGCCATCGTGCACCGGCTCGAAGCCGGCGATGGCGCGCAGGGTGGTGGTTTTGCCGCAACCGGATGAACCCAGCAGGCAACCGATGTCGCCTGCGTTCAGGTGCAGGTTGAGGTTCTGGACGATGCGCTGGTCGCCGTAGCCGCAGGCAAGGTTGCGCAGGTTGAGCAGTAGGGGTTGACTCATGCGTGGTGGTAAGCCGGTTCGACAAGGAATTCGAGAAGGGCCTTCTGTGCATGCAGGCGATTTTCAGCCTGGTCCCAGGCGACGGACCGCGGGTCGTCGAGCAGGTCATGGCTGATTTCCTCGCCACGGTGGGCAGGCAGGCAGTGCATGAACAGGGCGTCGGGTGCCGCCAGGTCGAGCAGTTCGCGGGTGACCTGGTATGGCGCAAAGTGCGCCAGGCGCCGTGCAGTTTCCTCCTCCTGGCCCATGGAAGTCCAGACGTCCGTGGTCACCAGGTGGGCACCGCTTACGGCTTGCTTGGGGTCGCGCACGATTTGCACGTGGTCACCGCCAATGGCCATGAAGCGTGGGTCAGGCTCGTAACCTTCCGGGCACGCGATACGCAACTGGAAGTCAAACTGCCTGGCCGCCTCGATGTAGGAGTTGCACATGTTGAAGCCGTCACCGATCCAGGCCACGGTCTTGCCTTGAATGGTGCCGCGGTGTTCGAGGAAGGTTTGCATGTCGGCCAGCAACTGGCACGGGTGCGACTCGTCGGACAGCGCGTTGATCACCGGTACGCGTGAGTTGGCGGCGAATTCGGTGAGGGTGCTGTGGGCATGGGTGCGGATCATGACCACGTCGAGCATGCTCGACAGCACGATGGCGCTGTCGCCAATCGGCTCCCCACGGCCCAGCTGGGTATCGCGAGGCGACAGGAAGATGGCCTGACCGCCGAGTTGAATCATGCCGGCTTCGAACGACACACGGGTGCGGGTCGAAGACTTCTCGAAAATCATGCCCAGCACGCGGTTTTTCAGCGGCTCGAACAGCACGCCTCGCTTGCGCAGGTCCTTCAGCTCGATGCCGCGGCGGATCACCCCGAGCAATTCGTCGGCGGTGAAGTCCAGCAGGGAGAGAAAGTGCCTAGCGCTCATGATTGACTACCTTATCTGCAACAGTATGCAGGTCGACCGTATGGTTTTTTTGACAACGGGAGTGACCTGCGGCGTAAGCCGCACGGGGGCGGACGAAAAAGGGAAAGGCGCAATACTATAAGTAAATGTCGCCTAAAGCCAAGAGGGGAAACAGCAGGCTGCCCGCAAAGAGGTTGCAAGGCGTGTCTCTACCCGTTGGGCTGTGCTGTTTTTTATTTGCTACAGCAAGTTGTACACGGCTTGCTGGCAATTTGGCAAATGGCTGTCGCAAATCGTGCCACTGATGTCGGTGGATTCACGCGGCGAAGCGCGCTGGCCGGGATAGGGTGCGGGGCGCATAGTTTCAGCTCGTTCACCCCCCAACAACAAGGCAGAGGCGGCCATGACCAAGACCCTGCATCACCGTGCGTGTCACCTGTGCGAAGCGATCTGCGGGCTCAACATCGAAATCAGCCATGATGACGCGGGGCGGGCGCAGATCAGCTCGATCAAGGGCGACCCCCACGACCCGTTCAGCCGCGGCCATGTCTGCCCCAAGGCGGTGGCGTTGCAGGACATTCAGAATGACCCGGATCGTTTGCGCCAGCCCCATAAACGGGTAGGGGAGCACTGGCAGGCGATTGAGTGGGATGAAGCGTTTGCCTTGGCCGCCGACAGGCTGTGGGCGATCCAGCAGGCCCATGGGCGCAATGCCGTGGCCGTGTACCAGGGCAATCCCAGCGTGCACAACTATGGGTTGATGACCCACAGCAATTATTTCCTCGGCCTGCTGAAAACCCGCAACCGTTTCTCTGCCACATCGGTGGACCAGTTGCCGCAGCACCTGGTCAGCCACCTGATGTATGGGCATGGCTTGCTATTGCCGATCCCGGACATCGACCATACCGATTTCATGTTGATTCTAGGCGGCAACCCGCTGGCCTCCAACGGCAGCATCATGACGGTGCCCGACGTGGAGAAGCGGCTCAAGGCCCTGCGCGGGCGCGGTGGGCGCCTGGTGGTGGTGGACCCGCGGCGCAGCGAAACGGCGGCCATGGCCGACCGCCATCTGTTCATTCGCCCCGGGGGCGATGCGGCGCTGTTGTGCGGCCTGCTGAGCACGCTGTTCGACGAGGGCCTGACGCGCGGCTCCCACGTGCCGGTCAATGGTCTGCAGCAGGTTCGCGCGGCACTGGCGCCACTCAGCGCCGAGGCCATGAGCGCGCTGTGTGGCATCGAGGCGGCCGAGATCCGGCAGCTGGCACGGGATTTCGCCGCCGCCGACAAGGCGGTGTGCTACGGGCGCATGGGCGTGTCGACGCAAACCTTCGGCACCCTGTGCCATTGGCTGGTGCAACTGATCAACCTGGTGACCGGTAACCTCGACCGTGCCGGCGGGGCGTTGTGTACGGAGCCGGCCGTCGACCTGGTCGCAACCACCTCGGGTGGGCATTTCAATGTCTGGCAAAGCCGGGTATCGGGGTTGCCCGAATACGGCGGTGAGCTGCCGGTGGCGGCCCTCGCCGAAGAAATGCTGACGCCCGGCGAGGGGCAGGTGCATGCCTTGGTGACGGTGGCCGGCAACCCTGTGCTGTCCACGCCCAACGGCCGCCAGCTGGATGCTGCGCTGGAGGGGTTGCAGTTCATGCTCAGCATCGACCTCTACATCAACGAGACCACACGCCATGCCGACTTGATCCTGCCCTCGACCTCGGCGTTGGAAAATGATCACTACGACAGCACATTCAACTTGTTGGCCGTGCGCAACATCACGCGCTTCAACCGGGCGATCCTGGCCAAACCGCAGGGCGCCTTGCATGACTGGGAAATTTTCGTCGGGCTGGCGCAGGCCTATGCCAGGCGTGCCGGGCTGGAGATCAAGCCGACCGTGGCCCCCGCACAGATGATCGACCTGGCCCTGCGCAAAGGCCGCTACGGCGAGGCAACCGCCTGGCAGCTTTCCCTGGCCAAGCTCGATGAGAACCCGCATGGCCTGGACCTTGGCCCATTGCGCGCCAACCTCCAGGCTCGCCTGGCCACTGCCAGCAAGGCAATCGAAGCGGCGCCCCAGGTACTGTTGGACGATTTGCAGCGGTTGGCTCGGCAAGCACCGCCGGCGCCGAACGAACTGTTGTTGATCGGGCGTCGGCACGTACGCAGCAACAACTCATGGATGCACAACTATCATCGGCTGGTCAAAGGCAAGCCCCGGCACCAGTTGCTGATGCACCCCCACGATCTGCAGCAGCGGCAACTGCAAGATGGCCAGCGGGTGCGGATTCGCTCGCGCACCGGGGCCTTGGAAGTCGAGGTACTGGCTTGCGAGGATATGATGCCCGGTGTGGTCAGCTTGCCCCATGGGTTCGGTCATGGCCGGCAGGGCATACACCTGCAGGTCGCCCAGGCGCAGCCTGGCGTGAGTGCCAATGACCTGACCGACGAGCGCTTGCGTGACCAGGTGTCGGGCAATGCGGCGCTCAATGGCGTCCCCGTGCAGGTCGAGGCCGCTTGAGCGATGGTAAGGCCGAGCATGCTGCTCGGCTTTCCGTTACAATGCCTCACCGTGCCGACGATCGCGTCGGAAAGTTCAGCTGAGGTGCTAGATGGATATCATCGATACGATCAAAGAGCAGATTGCCAACAACACCATTCTGCTTTACATGAAAGGTTCGCCGAATGCCCCGCAATGCGGGTTCTCGGCCAAGGCATCGCAGGCTGTGATGGGTTGTGGCGAGAAGTTCGCCTACGTCGACATCCTGCAGAACCCGGAAATCCGCGCCAACCTGCCAAAGTACGCCAACTGGCCGACCTTCCCGCAGCTGTGGGTTGCCGGTGAGCTGGTCGGCGGTAGCGACATCATGCTGGAAATGTTCGAAAAGGGTGAGCTGCAGGCCCTGATCAAGGACGCCGCCGCCAAGGCCAAAGCTGCCGAAGCCTGATTTCGGCAAGCATAAAAAAACCCGCTGATCGCGGGTTTTTTTATGCGGCGGGTGGTTACTCTTCGCCCATCTGCGATTGCAGGTAGTTTTCGATACCGATCTTGTCGATCAGCCCAAGCTGGGTTTCCAGCCAATCGATATGTTCTTCCTCGGACTCGAGGATATCTTCCAGCATGTCACGCGAGCCGAAGTCACCTGCAGTTTCGCAATGGGCGATGGCGGCCTTGAGATCGGCCAGGCCCTTGTGTTCGAGCTTCAGGTCGCACTCGAGCATTTCCTTGGTGTGCTCACCGATCAACAGCTTGCCCAGGTCCTGAACGTTAGGGATGCCTTCGAGAAAGAGAATACGCTTGATCAACTTGTCAGCGTGCTTCATCTCGTCGATCGATTCCTTGTACTCGTGCTTGCCGAGCTTGTTCAGGCCCCAATCTTCGTACATGCGGGCGTGCAGGAAATACTGGTTGATCGCGACCAGCTCGTTTCCGAGGATCTTGTTGAGATGCTGGATGACGCTTACGTCGCCTTTCATTTGGGTTCCTGCCCTGTAGAAGTGTGCCAATAGCAGGAAGTTTGAGCCCGATGCGTAAGTGTGTCAAACCTAAGTGATTGAATAATAAATGAAAATTAATAGGAATAAGAATGTTTGTGAACCGCGTTGGTACCTTAACTTATTGATATGTAGGCATAAAAAAACCGGACGCTAGGTCCGGTTCTTGGAAATGCTGGTGTCAGGCGGTGGTGAATTCTACCGGGTAGGGCAGGGCTGCCTGGCTGACCTGTAGCTCGGTCAGGGTCTCGCGGACCACCTGCTTGGCCAGGCAGGCACATTTGCCACATTGGCTGGCGACGTTGGTCGCGGCTCGCACATCCTTGTAACTGCAGCATCCTTCATAGATCGCGTCGCGGATCTGTCCGTCTGTAACGCCGACACAAAGACACACATACATAAGGGCTGACCATCGCTGGTGGAGTCGATGGGTTGGAGCTTAATGTTAATGAGAATGCTTGTCAAAGCACTTTCTGCAAGGCGTGTGCTTGAGCGCCCGGCGGTTGCCTGCTCGTTGGATTCGGCCTGTCATCAGAAGCCGTGTATGATGGTCGCCTTTGTTGGATGTCGGGCAGGCGCGTCTGGCCCGGCAAACGGTTCTACATCCTCATCAGGAGATTACAATGAGCGTACTCGTAGGTAAGAAAGCCCCCGATTTCACCGTACCGGCCGTGCTGGGCAATGGCGAGATCGTCGACAGCTTCAACCTGGCTTCGGCCATCAAGGGCAAGTACGGCCTGGTGTTCTTCTACCCGCTGGACTTCACCTTCGTCTGCCCGTCCGAGCTGATCGCCCTGGACCACCGCATTCCTGATTTCCAGGCGCGCAACGTAGAAGTGATCGGCGTGTCGATCGACTCGCACTTCACTCACAACGCCTGGCGCAACACCCCGGTCAACAACGGCGGCATCGGCCAGGTGAAGTACACCCTGGCTGCCGACATGACCCACGAAATCTGCAAAGCCTACGACGTTGAGTCCGAAGGTGGCGTGGCCTTCCGTGGCGCCTTCCTGATCGACACCAACGGTGTTGTTCGTTCGCAGATCGTCAACGACCTGCCACTGGGCCGTAACATGGATGAGCTGCTGCGCCTGGTCGACGCCCTGCAATTCCACGAAGAGCACGGCGAAGTCTGCCCTGCCAACTGGAAAAAAGGCGACAAAGGCATGAACGCTTCGCCAGAAGGCGTTGCCGCCTACCTGAGCGAGAACGCCGGCAAGCTGTAATTACCGCGCGCATGAAAAACCGGCCCTCTGGCTAATGCCTGTCTGTTAAGCGTTACTGGGGCTGCTTTGCAGCCCTTCGCGGGCACGCCCGCTCCCACGATCCCCTGTGGGAGCGGGCGTGCCCGCGAAGGGTCGCAAAGCGGCCCCAAATTACTCAACAGACAGGCATTAGCCTTGGTGGCCGGTTTTTTTGTGCCTGGGTGGTGGCTGCGCGCTGGTGTTGCGAAAGGGCCGCCAGGCGGCCCTCCGGTCAATCGTTGAAGTCGCGCCAGCCGCCCAGTTCTTTCCAGCGGTTGACGATGCCGCAGAACAGCTCCGCGGTTTTCTCGGTGTCGTACCGCGCCGAGTGCGCTTCACGCCCATCGAAGTCGATGTCGGCGCTTTGGCAAGCCCGCGCCAGTACGGTTTGGCCATAGGCCAGGCCGGCCAGGGTGGCCGTGTCGAAGCTGGAAAACGGGTGGAATGGGTTACGCTTCACGTCATTGCGCGCCACGGCCGCGTTGAGGAAGCCGAGGTCGAAGCTGCTGTTATGGCCGACCAGAATCGCCCGCTTGCAGCCATTGGCCTTGAGGGCCTTGCGCACACCGCGGAAAATATCGGTCAGCGCGGTTTCCTCGCTGACTGCCATGCGCAGCGGGTGGTCGAGCTTGATGCCGGTGAACTCCAGCGCGGCCGCCTCGATGTTTGCGCCTTCAAACGGTTCCACCCGGTGGAAGTACGTGTGCTCGGGGAACAGGAAGCCTTTCTCGTCCATGCCGATGGTCACTGCAGCAATTTCCAGCAAGGCATCGGTGGCGCTGTTGAAGCCGCCCGTTTCCACGTCCACTACAACCGGCAGGTAACCGCGGAAGCGCTCGGCCATTGGATGGCGCGGCCCGCTGTTGCCTTGGCTTTCCAGGTCGTCTTCGTAGAGGTCTTCGCTCACGCGTTTTCCTCCAGCAGGCGCCAGCGCAGTTTCTCGCCAGCGCGCAACGGAACCACGGTTTGCTCGCCGAATGGCAGGCTGTCCGGGGCAGTCCATTCTTCGCGGACCAGGGTGATGGTGTCGGTATTCGCCGGCAGGCCATAGAAAGCTGGGCCGTGCAGGCTGGCAAAACCTTCCAGCTTGTCCAGCGCGTTGCGTTGCTCGAACGCCTCGGCGTACAGCTCGATAGCCGCGTAGGCGGTGTAGCAGCCGGCGCAGCCGCAGGCCGCTTCCTTGGCGTGACGGGCGTGCGGGGCCGAGTCGGTACCGAGGAAGAACTTCGGGTTGCCGCTGGTGGCTGCATCCAGCAGTGCCACCTGGTGAGTGTTGCGCTTGAGGATCGGCAGGCAGTAGAAGTGTGGACGAATGCCACCGACCAGCATGTGGTTGCGGTTGTACAGCAGGTGTTGCGCGGTGATGGTCGCGCCAACATTGGCCGGTGCCTCTGTGACGAACTGCGCGGCATCGCTGGTGGTAATGTGTTCGAACACCACTTTCAAGGCCGGGAAGCGCTCGACCAGGCGGCGCATGTGCTCGTCGATGAAGCGCTTCTCGCGGTCGAACACGTCGATTTCGCTGCGGGTCACTTCGCCGTGCACCAGCAGCGGCATGCCGACCTCCGCCAATGCCTCGATGGCCGGGAAGATATTGTCGATACTGGTCACGCCCGAATCGGAATTGGTCGTGGCGCCCGCCGGGTACAGCTTGGCGGCATACACGATACCGCTGGCCTTGGCGGCACGCACATCTTCGGGGCTGGTACGGTCGGTGAGGTACAGGACCATCAGCGGCTCGAAGCGGCTGCCTGCCGGGCGGGCAGCGAGGATGCGTTCACGGTAGGCACCGGCCTCGGCGGCGTTGCGTACCGGCGGAACCAGGTTGGGCATGATGATGGCGCGGGCGAAAGTACGCGCCACATCGCCAACGGTGTGGGGCAGGACGGCACCATCACGCAGATGGATGTGCCAGTCGTCGGGGCGCAGGAGGGTCAGGCGATCGGACATTGGGGATTCCAGGCGGGTCGAACTCAAGCCCCAATGCTACCGGAAAACCCTGGGCCGAGCACGGCTATCAAGTTTTCCGGTCGGCGTCCGATAGCCTGCAGGTAAGCCGTTGAAATTTGTGGAGCCGCCCGTGCGCCAGCGTTACTTGACCCTGTTGACCCTGTTCGCCAGCCTGCCGGCTGCCGCGCTGACTTTCCAGACGCGCATGGAGAACATTGCCTGGAAGGTCGAGGGTGACCTGTTCGAGTGCCGGCTGATCCAGCCGATCGATGGCTTTGGCAGTGGTGAATTCGTACGCCGGGCGGGCGAGCAGGCAGTGTTCCAGCTGCGCTCGGCCAGCAACGTACTGGGTGCCGGCAATGCCAGCCTGCTGGCGGCCGCGGCGCCCTGGCAACCCGGTCGTGGTGATATCAACCTGGGTAGCGTGCGCATGGCCCGTACCGGCGTGTTGTTCAGTTCGTCGCAAGGCCAGGCCAGCCGCCTGATCAATGGCTTGCTCGACGGGCGCAGCACGGTGGTGCGCACGTACACCGGCGAAGCGGGCCGGCCCATGGAAGTGCGGGTACTGCCGGTGAGCTTTGCCAAGGCCTACAGCGACTACCAGGTGTGTGCCGCCAAGCTGCTGCCCATGAACTACGACCAGGTGCGCCAGACCCAGGTCGGTTTCCCGGGCGGGGGCATCGAACTGGATGACGCGGCCAAGGCCAGGCTGGATGTGATTCTCGAATACATGAAGGCCGACCCGTCGGTGAACCATGTCGAGCTCAACGGTCACTCCGACAACAGCGGTAACCGCCTGACCAACCGCGACCTGTCACGCCGCCGGGCGTTGGCGGTGGCGGACTATTTCAAGGCTCATGGTGTCAAGGATGAGCAGATCACCTTACGCTTCCACGGCGAGCGCTACCCGGTGGCCAAGAACAACACTGCAGCCAACCGGGCGCGGAATCGGCGAGTGAACATCGAGCTGGACCGGGTGTTGGTGCCTGAAAAGCCGGTGGAGAAGCCGGCGGAGCAAGCGCCGCCGGCTGCGGCTGCTGCTGCTGCGCCGCTTAGGCAACCCTGATGTCGGATGGCAGCGTGCACCAAAGAACCGCCATTTGCCTGCCGTATGACCGTCCGTCGCCCCTGTGAAAGTTCTTGTCGCTTTGTCGTCAGAAGCTGTCGCGCCACTGTAAATTTATCGTTAACGCCGTTAGAATCGGTCCTTTTCCGTACAACCCCGTGGAGTGATGGCATGGCGGACGTAAAAAAGGTCGTACTGGCGTATTCCGGCGGCCTTGATACTTCGGTGATTCTCAAGTGGCTGCAGGATACCTACAACTGCGAAGTGGTGACTTTCACCGCTGACCTCGGTCAGGGCGAAGAGGTCGAACCGGCCCGTGCCAAGGCCCAGGCAATGGGTGTTAAAGAGATCTACATCGACGACCTGCGCGAAGAGTTCGTGCGTGATTTCGTGTTCCCGATGTTCCGCGCCAACACCGTCTACGAAGGTGAGTACCTGCTGGGTACTTCCATCGCCCGTCCGCTGATCGCCAAGCGCCTCATCGAAATCGCCAACGAAACCGGTGCAGACGCCATTTCCCATGGCGCTACCGGCAAGGGTAACGACCAGGTGCGTTTCGAGCTGGGTGCCTACGCGCTCAAGCCTGGCGTAAAGGTTATCGCCCCATGGCGCGAGTGGGACCTGCTGTCGCGCGAGAAGCTGATGGACTACGCCGAAAAGCACGGTATCCCGATCGAGCGCCACGGCAAGAAGAAGTCGCCGTACTCGATGGACGCAAACCTGCTGCACATCTCCTACGAAGGCGGTGTCCTGGAAGACACCTGGACCGAGCACGAAGAGGACATGTGGCGCTGGAGTGTCTCGCCTGAGAACGCCCCGGACCAGGCCACTTATATCGAACTCACCTACCGCAACGGTGACATCGTTGCCATCGACGGCGTCGAGAAAACCCCGGCAACCGTTCTGGCCGACCTGAACCGTATCGGCGGTGCCAACGGCATCGGCCGCCTCGACATCGTCGAAAACCGCTATGTCGGTATGAAGTCGCGTGGCTGCTACGAGACGCCTGGCGGCACCATCATGCTCAAGGCTCACCGTGCCATCGAGTCGATCACCCTGGACCGTGAAGTCGCTCACCTCAAAGACGAGTTGATGCCCAAGTACGCCAGCCTGATCTACACCGGTTACTGGTGGAGCCCGGAGCGCGTGATGCTGCAGCAGATGATCGACGCCTCGCAGGTCAACGTGAACGGTGTGGTGCGGCTGAAGCTGTACAAAGGCAATGTCACCGTGGTTGGCCGTAAATCGGATGATTCGCTGTTCGACGCCAACATCGCCACCTTCGAAGAAGATGGCGGCGCCTACAACCAGGCCGACGCTGCTGGCTTCATCAAGCTCAACGCCTTGCGTATGCGCATTGCCGCCAACAAGGGCCGTTCGCTGCTCTGATCGCTGGCTCGTGCCATGAAAGAACCCGGCTGCGGCCTAATGCCGGTCAGTTAAGTGTTACCGGGGCTGCTTTGCAGCCCTTCGCGGGCACGCCCGCACCCACGAGTTTGGCGCTGAACTGCGCGATCCCCTGTGGGAGCGGGCGTGCCCGCGAAGGGTCGCTAAGCGGCCCCAAATTACTTAACTGACTGGCATTAGGCTGCGGCCGGGTTTTTTGTGCCTGCTCGAAATGAAGATACTCAACTGCATGGGTTCGTGGCCGCACTGCTCAGCGGGCTGATGGACAATTGCGCGCATTGGCCTTTATCCACATTGCAAAACCGCCAGGTGCGGGGCGGCGTTGGTGGTTGCGCGAGCGCTTGCAACAGCTGCTGTTCCATCAGGTGACAGGCATCCGGGCCAGAAAACATGAAGGTTACGGGCTCGCCTGGCAACCCCTCCTGCGGCATGGCAGCGAGGGCTTCACTGCTGGGCGGGGGCGCGCTGTCCGGTGCTGTTTTGTTGGGTGACGGGCTGTAGAACGACTTGTAGTTGAAGTTGAGCGTCAAGAAGAACAGCGCGGTAAGGAAGAAGGGGAAGCCCACCAGAAACCAGGTGTAAAGCTTCTGGCTGGACTCGCTGAGAAACGGCAATGTGGCCAGGGCGGAGGCTTCGATGATGCCGGCGAAGATGGCAATGATCGTCAGCGGGGCGACAGGTTGTGCTTGGGTCATGGTGGCTGCCTCCAGCGGTTTTGCCCATCTTTGCCTTACTGCGTCGGGCAACTAAAGACTGGACTACTTCCCGGTGCGCGCTCATCGACAAAGTCCCCCTGATCCTGTGCTTTATCCCAAGGTAGGGAAGTGCGCAGCCCCTGTCAGTCTACGCGCAAGTGCTAATGGTCGCCGTACAAACACTTGTATTCGGTAATAAGGAATTTGTTTGTTACAACCATAGTCACGATGTGTAGGAAGTTTCTGCAAGTGTTGTAGGTTTTGTCTGCGCATGAGTTTCGTCGGCAAATCGCCGCGCCATTCGTCGTTCTGTCAGTTATCTTGGCGTGCCAAAGCCACAACAGTGAATGAATGGATGTCGCATGAATAAAGTGCTTATCGTTGATGATCATCCGGTCATACGCCTTGCCGTGCGCATGCTGATGGAGCGGCATGGGTATGACGTCGTGGGGGAGACCGACAATGGGGTGGCTGCATTGCAGCTGACGCGGCAACACCTGCCGGATATCGTGGTGCTGGATATCGGTATACCGAAGCTCGATGGCCTGGAGGTGATTGCCCGCATGGCGAGCTTCAGCCCGGGCAGCAAGGTGCTGGTGCTGACGTCGCAGGCACCCGGCAATTTTTCGATGCGCTGCATGCAGGCGGGGGCGGCGGGTTATGTATGCAAGCAACAGGAGCTTACCGAGCTGTTGAGCGCAATCAAGGCGGTGCTCTCGGGCTACAGCTATTTCCCTAATCAGGCCCTGCATGCGGCCCGTGGCAGGGGCACGGGCAGCGAGGTGGACATGGTCAACCGCCTCTCGGCCCGGGAAATGACCGTGTTGCAACAGTTGGCGCGCGGGCGTTCTAACAAGGAAATTGCCGACAGCATGTACCTGAGTAACAAGACGGTCAGTACCTACAAGTCACGGCTGTTGCTCAAGCTCAATGCACGGTCGTTGGTAGACCTGATCGAGTTGGCACAACGGCAAGGGCTGAGCTGAGCACAGGCCATGAAGCCTCCCGGCTGGAGGCTTTGCCAAGGCGGGGCTACAGGTCGTAATCGAAATCGGCCAGTTGTTTCTGCAGGCGCCGTTCTTCGAGCATGTTGTCGATGGTGCGGCGCTTGCTGAGGTTGGTTTTTGCAGGTTCCACGGGGGGCTCCGCGTCATCGTCTGCGGCAACAAAATCATCTTCGATCGACAGGTCGTCTTTATCGGTGCTCATGAGTCGCTCCAAGCCAAGGGGCTGTTGGCCGACCTTATAACCAGAAAGCAGCCGCTGGTAAAAAAGATTTTTTCAATCGCGTGCAGTGGTTTTCAGCTATCCGCTCAATCGTCGGAAGTTTTGTGCTTGTACTCGCACAGGTCTTCGATCCTGCAGCTGCCGCACCTTGGCTTGCGTGCCTGGCACACATAGCGGCCATGGAGAATCAGCCAGTGGTGGGCGTCCAGCAGGTAGTCCCTGGGTACGAACTTGACCAGTTTCTTTTCCACTTCCAGCACAGTCTTGCCCGGCGCTATGCCCGTACGGTTGCTGACCCTGAAAATATGCGTATCGACGGCCATGGTCGGCTGGCGGAACGCCGTGTTCAGCACCACGTTCGCCGTTTTGCGGCCGACACCCGGCAGTGCCTCCAGCGCCTCACGGGTCTGGGGTACCTGGCTACCGTGACGCTCGATCAGTAAGCGGCAGGCTTCGATGACGTTTTTGGCCTTGCTGTTGTACAGCCCGATGGTCTTTATGTATTCGCTGAGGCCTTCGACGCCCAGGGCATAGATGGCCTCGGGGGTATTGGCGACGGGGAACAGGCGCGCAGTGGCCTTGTTGACGCCCACGTCGGTCGATTGCGCGGACAGTGTCACTGCCACCAGCAATTCAAATGGCGTGGTGTAGGCCAGCTCGGTTTTCGGGTCGGGGTTGTCTTCATGCAGCCTGCGAAAAATCTCCAGGCGTTTGGCGGCGTTCATGAATCAGAGCTTTCCTTGATGGCGCGCACAGGCCGGGATTGCCCCGGCCCGCCGCAGAAGCCAACGGGGCTGCCAGGCAGCCCCCACGGTCAATTACTTGATGCGCTGGCCTGGCTTGGCGCCGCTGTCCGGGCTCAGCAGGTAGATCTCTTCACCACCAGGGCCTGCCGCCATGACCATCCCCTCGGACACGCCAAAGCGCATTTTCCGCGGTTTCAGGTTGGCGACCATCATGGTCAGGCGGCCTTCAAGCTTGGACGGGTCCGGGTACGCCGACTTGATGCCGGAGAACACATTGCGGCGCTCATCCCCGATGTCCAAGGTCAGCTGCAGCAGCTTGTCAGCACCCGCCACGGCTTCGGCCTTGACGATCAACGCCACACGCAGGTCCACGGCGGCAAAAGTGTCGAACTCGATTTCTGCCGACAGCGGGTCCTTGGCCAGCTCGCCGTTGCCTGCCGGGGCCTTGGGTTCGGCGGCCAGCAGGTCTTCCTTGCTGGCGGCAACCATGGCTTCGACCTTGGCCAGCTCGATACGGCTCATCAGTGCCTTGAACGGGTTCAGCGTGTGGTTTTCCAGGCGCGACAGGTGGTCGTTCCAGGTCAGCGGGGCCACGTTGAGGAAGGCCTCGGCGTCGGCAGCCAGCAGCGGCAGTACCGGCTTGAGGAAAATGACCAGCTGGCGGAACAGGTTGATGCCCTGGGCGCAGATTGCCTGCACTTCGTCCTGCTTGCCCTCCTGCTTGGCCAGCGACCACGGCGCCTTGTCAGCGATCCAGGCATTGGCACGGTCGGCCAGCGCCATGATTTCGCGCATGGCGCGGCCGAAATCGCGGCCTTCGTAGGCCTCGGCAATGGACGGCGCGGCAGCCAGGAAGGCTTCGGTCAGTTCAGGCGCGGCATCACCGCTAACCATCACGCCCTGGTTACCCTTGTGGATGAAGCCGGCGCAGCGGCTGGCGATGTTGACCACCTTGCCAACCAGGTCAGAGTTGACCTTCTGCACGAAGTCATCCAGGTTCAGGTCGAGGTCGTCGACGCCGCGGCCCAGCTTGGCGGCGTAGTAATAGCGCAGGTACTCTGGCTGCAGGTGGTCGAGGTAGGTACGGGCCTTGATGAACGTACCCCGCGACTTCGACATCTTGGCACCGTTGACGGTCAGGTAGCCGTGCACATTGACGGCTGTCGGCTTGCGGAAGCCGGCGCCTTCGAGCATGGCTGGCCAGAACAGGGCGTGGAAGTTGACGATGTCCTTGCCGATGAAATGGTACAACTCGGCCTTGGAGCCCTCGCGCCAGAACGCATCGAAGTCTAGTTCCGGGCGGCGCGCGCAAAGGTTCTTGAAGCTGGCCATGTAGCCGATAGGCGCATCGAGCCAGACATAGAAGTATTTGCCCGGCTCACCCGGAATTTCGAAACCGAAGTACGGCGCGTCACGGGAGATGTCCCATTCCTGCAGGCCGGAGTCCAGCCATTCGGCCAGCTTGTTGGCGACCGCGTCCTGCAGCGTGCCGCTGCGGGTCCACTGTTGCAGCATGGCCTGGAAGTCGGGCAGCTTGAAGAAAAAGTGCTGAGAATCGCGCAGTACCGGGGTAGCCCCGGAAATGGCCGACTTGGGGTTCTTCAGTTCGGTCGGTGCGTAGGTGGCGCCGCATTTCTCGCAGTTGTCGCCGTACTGGTCTTCGGCCGCGCACTTCGGGCAGGTGCCCTTGATGAAGCGGTCAGCCAGGAACATGCCCTTTTCCGGGTCGAAGTACTGCGTCACCGAACGGGTGGCAATGTGCCCGGCCTCACGCAGGCGCGTGTAGATGAGGCTCGACAGCTCACGGTTTTCTTCGCTGTGGGTGGAGTGGAAGTTGTCGAATTCCACCAGGAAGTCAGCGAAGTCGCTGCTGTGTTCGGCCTGGACGTTGGCAATCAGCTGTTCCGGGGTGATGCCTTCCTTTTCCGCGCGCAGCATGATGGCCGAACCGTGGGCGTCATCGGCGCAGACGTAAATGCACTGGTTCCCGCGCAGCTTCTGGAAGCGTACCCACATATCCGTCTGGATGTACTCCAGCATATGGCCAAGGTGGATCGATCCATTGGCATAGGGCAGGGCGCTGGTGACGAGAATCTGACGTGGCTCGGACATGGTGGCTCGGCTACTTATCTGGCTCGGGGTAAAAATGAGGGTGATCGGCCACTATAAAGGGCTGGCGAAGATATTTCACCCCGCAAGCGCATCTGCTGATGATTGACGGGTTAGGATAGGCGCCTGTTTTACATTCAGTTTGCCAATGGGAGTCTCAATGAGTGCCGTCACCCGTGCCGCCATCGAAGGCGTGCTTCGCCAGTACACCGACCCCTACCTGAACCAGGATCCGGTCAGCGCCGGCTGCGTGCGCGCCATCGATATCCAGGGCGGGCACGTCAGCGTGCAGTTGCAGTTGGGCTATGCCGCCGGGCTGTTCAAGAACGGCTGGGCCCAGGTGCTGCAGACCGCCATCGGCAACCTCGAGGGCGTCAGCGGCGCCCAGGTGTCGATCGAGTGCGTGGTTGCCGCGCACAAGGCCCAGGCCCAGGTGCCAGCCATGGCCAACGTCAAGAACATCATCGCCGTGGCCTCGGGCAAGGGCGGCGTGGGCAAGTCGACCACTGCCGCCAACCTGGCCCTGGCGCTGGCCCGCGAAGGTGCCCGGGTGGGTATTCTGGATGCCGACATCTATGGCCCCAGCCAGGGCGTGATGTTCGGTATCGCCGAAGGCACCCGCCCGCAGATTCGCGAACAGAAGTGGTTTGTGCCGATCAAGGCGCATGGCGTGGAAGTGATGTCCATGGCGTTCCTGACCGACGACAACACGCCGATGGTCTGGCGTGGCCCGATGGTCTCGGGTGCGCTGCTGCAGTTGGTGACCCAGACCGCGTGGGACGACCTGGACTACTTGGTGATCGACATGCCACCGGGCACCGGTGACATCCAGCTGACGCTGGCCCAGAAGGTTCCGGTAGCCGGGTCGGTGATTGTCACCACGCCGCAAGATCTGGCCTTGCTCGATGCCCGCAAGGGCGTGGAAATGTTCCGTAAGGTCAACATTCCGGTATTGGGCGTGGTCGAGAACATGGCCGTGCACATCTGTTCCAACTGCGGCCACGCCGAGCACCTGTTCGGCGAAGGCGGTGGCGAGAAGCTGGCCAGCCAATATGGCGTCGATCTGCTGGCCTCGCTGCCACTGTCGATGGTCATCCGCGAGCAGGCCGACAACGGCAAGCCGACCGCCATTGCCGAGCCGGACAGCCAGATTGCCATGGTCTATCAGGAGCTGGCGCGCCAGGTAGGGGCGCGGATCGTGCTGCAGGAAGCTGCGGCGCCGGCGATGCCGAGCATCACCATCAGCGAAGATTGACCTGAGAACGAGCCGCCTGCTTTGCGGGCGTGCCCGCGAAGAAGCCAGCGCCGAATTTCGACCAAGCATAAAAAAACCCGCCAGAAGGCGGGTTTTTTGAAAGCTAGGAAGCTAGATCGACTTAGGCGATCTGAACTTCTTCAGCCTGCATGCCTTTCTGGCCGCGGGTAGCGACGAAAGTAACAGCCTGGCCTTCTTTCAGGGTTTTGAAGCCGTCAGCTTGGATGGCTTTGAAGTGCACGAACAGGTCGTCGCCCGACTGAGGGGTGATGAAGCCGTAGCCTTTCTCATCGTTGAACCACTTAACAACACCGGATTGACGGTTGGACATTTTTCTGTCTCCTTGGACAATTTGATAACGGTCAGGAAACACCCTGACCGGGACTGAGCGCAAAGAGAGCAGAAAATTCAGCGATGGGCCGATCAGGATCGTGCATCAAACTAGAGATTCTCGGTGTCACGTGCAGCACAGTGGCGCCACCTTACCCCACTTTCCGCAACCTGCCAATGGTCTGAAGGCGGTTTAAGCAAATTCGGATCGACGGCGGCTGCAAGCCCCGCCCGGCGCGGGGTGAGGGATGGAACTTTAACCTGGGCGCCGGGACCGGTAAGATGCGCACCACGTTTTCCACCACGCAACTCTTCAGGACACCCCGCCATGAGCATCAAATCGGACAAGTGGATTCGCCGCATGGCGCAGGAACACGGCATGATCGAGCCGTTCGTCGAGCGCCAGGTGCGCGGCGAGCAGGACAGCCGTGTCATCTCTTTCGGTGTTTCCAGCTACGGCTACGACGTGCGCTGCGCCGACGAATTCAAGGTGTTCACCAACATCAACTCGGCGACCGTCGATCCGAAAAACTTCGACGCTGGCAGCTTCGTCGACATCAAGAGCGACGTGTGCATCATCCCGCCGAACTCGTTCGCCCTGGCGCGCACTGTCGAGTACTTCCGCATTCCGCGCGACGTGCTCACCATCTGCCTGGGCAAGAGCACCTACGCCCGTTGCGGCATCATCGTCAATGTCACCCCGCTGGAACCTGAGTGGGAAGGCCACGTGACCCTGGAATTCTCCAATACCACCACGCTGCCGGCAAAAATCTATGCCAACGAAGGCGTGGCGCAGATGCTGTTCCTGCAGTCCGACGAAGCGTGCGATGTGTCGTACAAGGACCGCGGCGGCAAGTACCAGGGCCAGCGCGGCGTGACCCTGCCGCGGACCTGAGCCGACGAGCGCGGGGAATTACCTGCGCTTTTGCCACTCCAACGAAGTACGCCGGTGCTCATGATGTGCATCGGTTTCGTCAGGAGCAGCCAATGAAACTCCATCCCGCAATCAGTGCCAAGCTGGCAGGTCTGCAGCCCAACCACATCGGGTTGTTGCCCTGGGCTTTGCTGGCGCATCCGTTGCCCATGCAGGCCGGGGGCGTGCCCCACCAGCCTGATCCCGATACGCCGCAGCCGGCGCAGCCAGGTGAATCGCCACCCATGGAACCGGGCGAGCCGACCTTGCCTGACGAGCCGCCCCCAGGGCCTGTGGCGTGATGCGCTGCTAAAGCGGCCAGACCCGGCCGGCGCCAGCCAGGTAGACCTGGCTGGTGGGCAGTGGGGCAATTTCCCAGCCGCCGGTGAACTCGCCGAATGCGGGCAGCAGGCTTACCTGTTCGTCGATCAGAAAGCACGGCAGGCGCAGGCGTTGCCTGGCCCTGCCACGCAGGATGAATACTGGGTGCACGTGGCCGGCCAGCACCGGCCGTTGCGGGTGAGCATGCGGTTCGTGCTGCAGGGCGAAAGGGCCCAGCAGCCACGGTTCATCCAGCACTGTGATGCCCAGGGTTTCGGGGGGATCACCGGCGTTGTGATCGTGGTTGCCGCGTATCAGCACGATTTTCAGGCCTGGATGGCGGTCACGCCATGCCTGCAGGCGAGCCAGCGTGGCAGGTGCCCGCGCGCTGCGCGCGTGCAGGAAGTCGCCGAGTACGACCAGCTGTTCGCAGTCGTAGTGCGCCAGCAGGTCATCCAGCCGCGCCAGGGTCGCCTCGGTGGTGCCACGCGGCACCGGTTGGTGCAACGCGCGGTAACTGGCGGCTTTGCCGATATGCACGTCGGCCACCAGCAGTGCGCGCTGCGCCGGCCAGTAGATGGCCTTGTCCGGGAGCAGCCAGAGCTCCTGGCCGTAATGTTCGATGGCCTGATACTGTTGAGTCATTCCTTGTTCGCCGCCTGTTCCAGTTCTGCCACCATTCGCGCAATACGGTCCGCCAGCTTCTCGGTGCTCAACGTCTCGCGCATGCCCTCCACCAGCAAGGCAAACGCCAACGGCCCCGGCCGTTCCAAGGCCCGCAGGTCCAACTGCAAGCCGGCCATCTTCAACAGTTGGCGATGCAGGCGGTCAATTTCCAGTTCCTCGCTCAGCACCTCGTCACGGGCCTGGCCGAGCAGCAGGTTGCCTGCATCATGTTTGCGAAACACCTCGTAGAACAGGCCACTGGAGGCTTGAATCTGCCGCATGCTTTTCTGCGCCGCCGGATAGCCGCCAAACACCAGCCCGGCAATCTGGGCAATTTCCCTGAAGCGGCGTAGCGCCATTTCACCCGCGTTGAGGCTGGCCAGCACATCCTCCAGCAGCTGCTCGGTGCCCAGCGCCTGCGGCAAGTGTGTCGCCCAGTCCACGTGGGCAGGGCTGAGCAGCTCGAAGCCATAGTCATTCACGGCAATCGATACCGACAGGGGTTGCTGGCGGCTCACGCGCCAGGCAATCAGGTTGGCCAGGCCCAGGTTGGCCATGCGCCCGGCGAAGGGGTACAGGAACAGATGCCAGCCCTGGCGCGACTTGAAGGTCTCCGCGAGCAGGGTGGCCGTGGTGGGCAGAGCCGACCACTGGGCTTGCAGTGCCAGCAGCGGGCGCACGGCGCGCATTTCCGGGCCGGTAAAACGTTCGTGGGCGGCAGCGTCGAGCTGTTCGACCAGCGCATCGGCCAGCTCGCTCGACAAGGGCATGCGCCCGCCGTTCCAGCGTGCTATTGCAGCCTTGCGCGCGGTGCTGCGGCGTACGTAGGCGGTCATGTTTTCCACCCGCACCAGTTCCAGTACCCGCCCCGCGAATACCAGCGTATCGCCGGGCCGCAGGCGGGCGATGAAGGCCTCTTCGACACTGCCCAGCGTCTTGCCGCCGCTGCCCTTGCTCCAGTACTTGAGCTGCAGGCTGGCGTCGCTGACGATGGTGCCGATGCCCATGCGATGGCGCCGCGCCAGGCGCTCGCTGGCCACTCGATAAATGCCGTCGGCATGGCGCTCGACCCGCTGATAGTCGGGGTAGGCCGTCAGTGAACTGCCGCCGTGGCAGACAAAGTCCAGGGCCCACTGCCACTGGCTGTCGCGCAAGCCGGCGAACGCCCAGGTGCTGCGCACTTCGGCCAGCAACTCGTCGGCGCGAAAGCCACTGCCCAGGGCCATGCTGACCAAGTGCTGCACCAGTACGTCCATGCACAGCCGGGGGGAGAAACGCGCCTCGATGTGCCCGGCTTCCAGTGCCTGGCGAGCCGCTGCTGCCTCGACCAGCTCCAAGCTGTGGGTGGGCACAAGGGTTATTCGTGAGCGCCGCCCGGGGGCATGGCCCGAGCGGCCGGCCCTTTGCATCAGGCGTGCGATGCCCTTGGCCGAGCCGATTTGCAGCACCCGCTCCACGGGCAGAAAGTCTACCCCCAGGTCCAGGCTGGAGGTGCAGATCACCGCTTTCAGGCTGCCCTGCTTGAGGCTGCGTTCGACCCAGTCGCGTGTTTCCCGGGCCAGTGAGGCATGGTGCAAGGCGATAAGGCCGGCCCAGTCGGGGCGGCTTTCAAGCAGCGCCTGGTACCAGAGCTCGGCCTGGGCCCGGGTATTGGTGAATACCAGGCAGCTGGCGCTGGCGTCGACCTCGCGGCTGACCTGGTCGAGCATTTTCAGGCCCATGTGCCCGGCCCAGGGAAACCGTTCAATGGCCCCGGGCAGCAGGGTATCGACCTGCAGTGCTTTGTCTTGCCGGCCTTGCACCAACAGGCCGCCCTCGGGCAGCAGCACATCCCGTGCGTGTTGCAGGTTGCCCAAGGTGGCAGACAAACCCCAGGTCGGCAGGCCTGGGTGCCAGCGGCGCAGACGTGCCAAGGCCAGCTGCAGTTGTACGCCGCGTTTGTTACCCAGCAACTCGTGCCATTCGTCGACCACGATCAAGCGCAGCGTGGCGAAATCGGCTTCGGCCTGGGCACGCGTCAGTAACAGGGTCAGGCTTTCCGGGGTGGTGACCAGCACGCTGGGCAGGCGCCGCGCCTGCCGGGCGCGCTCGGCACTGCTGGTGTCGCCGCTGCGTACGCCGACACTCCACGGCAAACCCAGCTCATCGACGGGCGCTTGCAGGGCGCGCGCAGTGTCGGCGGCCAGGGCACGCATGGGCGTGATCCATATCACCTGCAGGGGGGCTGCCTGGCGCCCCTGTGCCTGGGCCTTGAATGCGCGCAGTGCCGCCAGCCACACCGCGTAGGTTTTGCCGGCACCGGTGCTGGCGTGCAGCAGGCCAGACTCGCCGCGCTCTACCGCCGCCCAGACCCGGCGCTGGAACGCGAACGGTTTCCAGCCACGTTTGCTGAACCAGGCGTTGGCGAGGTCGGTGGTGGGCATGGGGCGCAGGGTCCTTCGAAGGTTGTCATGCTACAGACCACCCGCTGTCGGCAATGGTTTTACCGGATCAATTGCCCAGCAGGTAACCGCTTCGGCACACCTGCTCGCCGGCCACATGGGCGATGACCATGCCCGCGGTGGCCATGCGCCGTACGCTGCGGGCGTACAACAGGCCGGCCTGGCTATTGCGCACGGCAGTGACCCGGTCGCTGAGGGGGTCGATGACTTCGGCGATCAGTTGGCCTGCCGCCAGTTGTTGGCCTGGTTTGGCGTGGTACACCAGCAACCCGCCAAGGGGTGTCGCCACGGGTTCTACAGCGGCCAGCGGTGTGGCCGGGCGCGGCAGGGCGGGGAGTGCCGGCTTGGCACCCTCGATAATGCCGGCGTGAGTGAGGAAGTCCAGAATCGCCCCGCAATCCTTGCTGGCCAGTGCGTGACTGACGTCGGCCTGGCCGCGCAACTCGACCGTGACCGAGCAGCAGCCCAGCGGGACAGGGAAGCGTTTGCCGAAGCGCTGCTGCAACTGCCACCAGACCAGGCTGAAGGACTCGTCGAACGACTGCCCGCCCGAATCGGTGGCCAGCAGGCTGGCCTGTGCACCCAGGTAGCGGGCCAGCGGTTCGATCTGCGGCCAGGCGTCAGGTGTGGTGTACAGGTGCTCCACCGCTTCGAAATCGCAGTGCAGGTCCAGTATCAGGTCGGCATCGCAGGCCAGACGTTGCAGGATCAGGCGCTGGGCCTGCAGCGGCGTGCGCGCCGGGTGCGCGTCCAGCCCACGGCGCAGGTACTCGCGGATCAGCGCAACGTTATGGGCAGGGTCCTGGCTCAGGTGCTCTTCGATCTGGTCGCCGATGGTGTCCGACAGGTCGACGAAGTTACGGTTGAAATTCTCGCCACTCTGTAGCTCGAAGCGCCCCAGTGGCGCGTCCAGCAGCACCTGCTCCAGGCCAACCGGGTTGGCCACCGGCACCAGGATGATTTCGCGCTGCAGGCGGCCTTGTTGTTCCAGTTCTGCCAGGCGCCGCTTGAGGTGCCAGGCGACCAGCATGCCGGGTAGCTCGTCGGCGTGCAGCGATGCCTGGATATAGACTTTGCCACCACCGCGGGGGCCGAAGTGGAAGCTGTGCAGTTGGCGGGTGATGCCCGGAACGGGTGAGAGCAGGTCGTGTGTTGAATGGTGCATGGTGGTCCTGGCTGCGTGGCGAAAACGGTCTGCGACACGGGTCGGCACACAGATAGAAGCACAGTTTTCGGCGTTGTGCCTGCACTGGGTTTGTCGAAACCCGGTGAGGGTGGCTGCGTGGGTTAACCCGCCCACACCGGGGCCACCCAGCCAGCAACCTAGGCCAGCAAGGCCTGCAGCGTCGCCAGGTCGTCGGCCTCTTCCACCGGTTTGTCCAAGCGCCAGCGCAGCATGCGCGGGAAGCGCACGGCGATACCGCTCTTGTGCCGGCGGGACAGCGCGATGCCCTCGAAGCCTAGCTCGAACACCAGCGTGGGGGTCACGCTGCGCACCGGGCCGAAGGTTTCCACGGTGGTTTTGCGGATGATGCTGTCGACCTTGCGCATTTCCGCATCGCTGAGCCCTGAGTACGCCTTGGCAAACGGCACCAGTGCTCGCCCAGGCGTGCCGGCTGGCGCGTCCCACACGGCGAAGGTGTAGTCGCTGTACAGGCTGGCCCGGCGGCCGTGGCCCCGTTGGGCGTAAATGAGCACGGCGTCGACGCTGAAGGGGTCGATCTTCCACTTCCACCAGGTGCCCATGTCCTTGGTACGGCCCACGCCGTACAAGGCCTCACGTTGCTTGAGCATCAGGCCCTCGACGCCAAGGCTGCGGGATTGCTCACGCTGGCGGGCAAGGTCGGCCCAGTCCGGGCCTTCGAGCAGCGGCGACAGCAGTACCGGGGCAAGCGGGTGTTCTTCCACCAGGCGTTGCAACTGGGTGCGGCGTTCATGCTGCGGTCGGCTGCGCCAATCTTCGCCTTGCCACTCCAGCAAGTCGTAGACTTGCAGCACGACAGGCGCGTCGGCCAGCAGCTTCTTGCCTAAGGTTTTGCGGCCAAGGCGCTGCTGCAGCAGCGCGAATGGCTGTACGGCCAGTTCCGTCGGTGACTCGCCCGGCTTCCAGACCAGGATCTCGCCATCCAGCACCACCCCATCAGGCAGTGTCTGCGCCAGGCCATGCAGCTCGGGAAAGCGCTCGGTGACCAGCTCTTCGCCCCGCGACCACACCCAAAGCTGGCCCTCGCGCTTGACCACCTGGGCACGGATGCCGTCCCACTTCCATTCGATCTGCCAGTCACTCGGCGGGCCGAGCAAGGCATCGAACTGCTCGCTGGGTTCCTGCAGTGGGTGGGCCAGGAAGAAGGGGTAGGGCTGGCCGCCGCGCTGACTGTGTTCATCGGCGGACTCCTCGGCGATCAGCTTGTGGTAGCTGGCGGCGCTGGGGCGGTGACTGATATCGGTATACCCAACCAGCCGCTGGGCTACGCGTTTGGCGTCCAGCCCGGCCAGTTGCGCCAGCGCACGGGTGACCAGCAGCTTGGACACACCCACGCGGAAGCTGCCGGTGATCAGCTTCAGGCATAGCATCAGGCTGGGGCGTTCCAGTTGCGCCCACAGCGCTGGCAGGCGTTCGCGGACCTGCTCCGGCGGCAGGCCCCGCAAAGGCAGCAGATGATTTTCAACCCAGGCTGCCAAGCCTTCATCGTTGCCTTCTGCATGCTGCGGCAGCAGCAATGAAATGGTTTCGGCCAGGTCACCGACTGCCTGGTAGCTTTCTTCGAATAGCCAGTCCGGCAGGCCGGCCATGGCCGTTGCCAGTTCGCGCAGCAGGCGCGTCGGCACCAACTGCCGAGGGCGCCCACCGGCCAGGAAATACACCGCCCAGGCAGCGTCTTCGGCGGGCGCGGTGGCGAAGTAATCACGCAGCGCTTCGAGCTTGGCATTGCTGGAAGTGGTCGCGTCCAGGCGCAGGTACAACGCAGCGAACGCTTTCATGGCGCAGGCTCGGGCGTGGCTGCATCGTCTTCGTCGCCATACTCGGTCACGAAGGCACGGGCATCCAGGCCTCGTTCGTTGAGGTAGCGCACCAACACATTGACCGAACCGTGGGTCACCATCACCCGTTCGGCGCCGGTCTGGCTGATGGCCCAGAGCAGGCCTGGCCAGTCGGCATGGTCGGAAAGCACAAAGCCCCGGTCCACACCGCGGCGCCTGCGTGTGCCGCGCAGCAGCATCCAGCCGCTGGCGAACGCGTCGCTGTAGTCACCGAAGCGGCGCATCCAGCTGCTGCCGCCGGCTGACGGCGGTGCCAGAACCAACGCCCGCCGCAGCATGGGGTCGTTGCGCGCGATGTCGCCGGCATAGCGGGTCTCGGGCAGATGCACACCGGCTTCACGGTACACCCGGTTGAGCGGTTCGACGGCGCCATGCACCAGGATCGGGCCGATGCTCGCGTCCAGGCCGTGCAGAATCCGCTGGGCCTTGCCGAAGGCGTAGCAGAACAGCACGCTGGCTTTGCCCAGCTCGCAATTGGCCCGCCACCAGGCGTTGATGCCGGCGAAGATCTCGCTTTGGCTTGGCCAGCGATAGATCGGCAAGCCGAAGGTCGACTCGGTGATGAAGGTGTGGCAGGGCACTGGCTCGAAGGGCGTACAGGTGCCATCAGGCTCGACCTTGTAGTCGCCGGAGGCCACCCAGACTTCGCCCTGGTACTCCAGGCGCACCTGCGCCGAACCCAGCACATGCCCGGCCGGGTGCAGGCTCAGGGTTACGCCGTGGTGCTGCAGGCGCTCACCGTAGGGCAGGGTCTGCAAATCGATGTGCTGGCCCAGGCGGCTGCGCAGGATGCCGGCGCCCGGGCTGGCGGTCAGGTAGTGGCCGTTGCCGGTGCGGGCGTGGTCGCCGTGGCCATGGGTGATCACGGCGCGGTCCACGGGCCGCCACGGGTCGATGTAGAAATCACCGGGTGGGCAGTACAGGCCTTCGGGGCGTGCAATGACGAGGTCCATGGCGTAGGCGCTGGTTACCGAGAGTACTTGTTAGGAGCTCGGAACCCGCTCGGGAGTTCGAACCATTTCTTCGAGAGAAAGGGTCACAGGCTTCCATGCCCCGGTACGCCTACTTGCCCGGCACCAGCGTCAAGCGCTGGTTGCCATACGCTCGCGCGAAGTTCTGCTGTTGCAGCGGCAAGCTCATGAAGCGCCCTTTGAACCAGGCATCCAGCCCATCGCTGTAATGCGCGCTGGCCGGGTTGCCGGACTGGCCACTGCTGGTCAGCACCTGCAGCGGTTCGGTCTGGCCGAAGTCGACGATCATGCGCGCGGAGGCGGGCAGGTGGGTGGTGAAGTCACTGCCCCAGGCGTAAGGGGTGAGCGCAAGGGTAGTGAAGTCGCCACCTGCGGCTTGCGGCGAACGGCTGAGGGCATCGCCCAAGCCATGGTAGGCCGGCGCCGGCCAGTGGTACTGGTGCAGCTTGCCCCATTGCCAGGCGCGGCGGTCGGCGCCCAGCTGCGCAGTACCGGCATCCACCGCTGCCGCCAGGCTGCGGGCCAGAATGGCCGGCTTGTCTTCTTTCTGCGGGGTGTTGCGGTCATCCCAGAACGGGCTGTCGTCGCGCCCCAGCAGGTGATCGGCCTGTGCCGAGAACGACAACCGCGCGTTGCTTACGAAGGCCTGCCAGGCGGGGCTGGATGCAGGGCCGAGGTCATCGAGGAAGGTTTGCCGGGCGACTTCCTGCAGGAACAGTTCATACAGCGCGGCGTCTGCCGATACCGGGCTCAGGCGACCATCGAATGCCTTGAGCCGCGCCAATGCCTCGCGGGCCTTGTCGCGTTGTGCGCCTGGCAGGGCGTCGATTGCCTGCTTCAGCGGCTGGGCCATGCCGGGGGCGTCGAACATCTGCTTGAGCTGATTGGCCAGTAGCGTGACCTGGTCGTTCTGCAGGGCCATCAGGCTGCGGCTGTCATGGCGGCCATTGCCAGCCAGCTGGGCCAGGCGCTCGGCACGCTCAGGGTAGTACCAGGTGCTGGACAGCTGCATGCCGTAACCGCGCGGCTGGCTGCGCTGGTTGGCATGGCCGATCCAGCCAGCAGTGGGGTCCTGGTCGTACGGGTGCAGCATCGGGTCGGCGTAGCCGTCCCAGTCATAGCGCCCGTCCCAGCCTGGGGAGGGCAGCAGGCCCTGGCCTTCGCGGCGGTTGGGGTAGCGCCCGCTGACCTGCCAACCGATGTGCTCGGGCTCGGCGAAGACGAAGTTGAGGGCGGCCGCAGTGACCTCGCGGGTACTGTCGAAGGCGCGCTCAAGGTTGCCGGCACGGGTCAGGTCGAAGAGCGCATCCAGGCTCCGGTCGCCCTTGAACTGCGGCAAGTTCAGGGCCAGGCCCAGGCTGGCATTGGCGGGCTGGGCCAGCAGGGTGCCGTGGCGGGTGTCATACATCACTTCGCGCTGTGGCCGCTGGCCGCGCACGAAGAAGGTTTCGCTGCGCGCGCGGGCCGGCACCCACTTGCCATCTGCCAGGTAGCTCAGCTGGCTGCCCTGGCGGCGCAGTTGTTCGAGGAACAGGTCCTGGTTGTCGGCCATGACTGCGCTGCTGCTCCAGGCCAGTTTGCCGTTGTAGCCGGCCAACACGATCGGCAGGCCCGGCAGCGACAGGCCGGCAACCTGGTACTTGCTGGTGTGGATCTGCACTGGGCTGAGGGCCCAGGCGGCGCGGCTGTCACTGGCCAGCAGGCTTTTGCCGCTGCGGCTGCGTTGCGGGCCCAGGGCCAGGTTGGCCGAGCCAGGGCTACCGAGCAGGTCGAGGTCGGCCAGCTTCTGGCTGGCGGCCGCCAGTGCCGGCAGCCCCGGCAACTGGCTGGCCAGGTTGAGGCCCTTGAGCTTGTCGACTTCGTTTGTAGCCAAGGGCTCGTCGGGCGCCCCGGGCAGCAGCCAGGCCAGTTTGTCGCTGCCGACTTTTTGCGCCAGGGTCAGGGCGCTGAGTTCCTCCTGCAGGTTCACCGACTGGCTGAACGCATACAGGCAGAAAAGCAGCGCCGAATCTTCAGGCTTCCAGTATTCGGGGCGATAGCCACTGTTGGCCAAATCCGCTGGCAGCTTGTCGCGGTAGCGGAACAGATAGGCGTTGACCCCGCGTGCGTACACCTCGAAGAAGCGCTTGAGCCGTGGTGATGCGTCGGCGTATTGCTGGGCGGCGCTTTGCTTGAGGTTGGCGGCGCGCATCAGGCGGTCGATGTCGAGCGCTTCGCTGCCCGCCAGTTCCGCCAGGCGGCCTTGGGCCAGCAGGCGCATGGCTACCATTTGTTCGATGCGGTCGCCGGCATGCACATAGCCCAGGCTGAAAAGGGCGTCATGGAAATTGCTGCTTTCGATCAGCGGTGCGCCCATGGCGTTGCGCCGCACTGAAACGTTCTGCGCCAGGCCCTTGAGCGGCTGCACGCCGCTGGCGGGCGGCACGCTGCCCTGGTAGCCGCCTGTCTGGCAGCCGGCCAGCCCAAGCATGCCGAGCAGCGTGGCAGCGGTGGTGAACCGCGGGCGGAAATGAGGAAAGGCGGCGGCGGCCATGGCAAGGGCTCCTGCAGGGCGAGGCGAGTTCGCAAAGGCGCTAAGGTAGTGAGCGCGCAGGCGCCATGCAAGGTCCCAGGTCGGTTTATTTGCCGGTGGTGGGTCAAACCTCGAAGTGCCCCGCCAGGGCGTCGGAAAAATGCGTGCAATTGATGCGGGCGTAACGCCGGTAATCACGGCTGACAGCGAACGCCGAGCCGGGCATCAGCAGGATCTTGTGTTGCTCCAGCTTGCGCATCAACGGCTGCAGGTCAGGCAGTTGCGGGTGGTAGACCCAGAGGAACATGCCGCCCTGCGGCGCGATCTCGAATTGCCAGCCGCGCTCGAGCAGCAAGCGCTGCGTCTGTACTTGCTGGCGGATCAGCCGCTGCTGCACATCTTTCATGTGCCGGGCGTAGGTGCCGTCCGACAGGATGGTGTTGACGAAACGCTCGCAAAACGCCGGCACGGCCACGCAGGTCAGCAGCTTCAGGCGGGTCAGCGGCTCGATCAGGTCTTGCGAGCAGGCGATGAAACCTACCCGTAACGACGCCGACAGGCATTTGGAAAAGCTGCCGACGTAGATGACCCGGTCCAGGTTGTCCAGTTCGGCAAACGTCTGGCGCACGGCCGGGCTGAAGTCGCCATACACGTCATCCTCGACCACGTAGAACTCGTGCTCCACGGCCAGGCGCAGCACGCTGAAGGCGTTGTGCGGGCTGATGTTGCTGCCAGTGGGGTTGTGGAACGTGCTGTTGCAGAAAAACGCCTTGACCTTGTGCCTGGCCAGGTAGCTGCGCATTTCTTCTACGTCTGGCCCGTCCTGGGTTCGGCGGATACCGACCACCTGGCCGCCGGCCAGTTGGATCAGCTTGATCAGGTTGCCGTTGCCCGGCTCGTCGACGAACACATGGTCACCCGGCTTGATCAGCAACCGGGCGACCAGGTCCAGGCCCTGGGTGGCGCCAAGCGTGGTCAGCAACTGGTTGGGACGCACTTCAACCCGGGTCAGGCGTTTCATGTGCACGCACAGCTGTTTGCGCATGGGCAGGTAGCCCTGAATATCGCCGTACTCGGCCAGCGAACTTTGCTCCAGCCGCGCCGTGCGCCGGATCGCCTTGGCCAGCAGCTCGGTGTCGCGCCACGCCGGGGGCAGCCAGCCGCTGCCGAGTTTGGTGTAGTGCTGACCGCCCTGCAGCAGCCGGAACAGCGGGTCGCCGGCCATGCACTCGGGTTCGTGGATCACGCTCGCCTGCCGGCTGCGGTTGGCGACAAAGTAGCCGCGCCCGGGCGAGGCGGTCAGCACCCCTTCGCTGACCAGCTGGGCATAGGTCGAGACCACGTCGTGGTAACTGAAGTCGACCGCCGCCGTGAGCTTGCGAATGGAGGGCATGCGCTGCCCAGGCAACCATTCCCCTGCATCCAGGCGTTGCTTGAGCAATTGATGAAGGCTGCAGGTGCTCATGGCAGGTTCCCAACCGTTAGAAAAAAAAGCCTAACAGTTAACGGAAATGCTTGTCGACTGTTCGTTTGCACGTGGCCATTACCTGCCACTATTCCCTCGTCGGAACTTTCGGCTGCCAGCCCTGGCAGCCCGTTTAACGTCTGTAAAGACCAGACAACTGGATATAGAGCCGTGCACCCTATGGACATGCAATCAGCCGTCATTGCCAGGCTTCCTGTGCCTGAAGAACTGGAGTCATTCAACGTTGTAAAAAACCTTGTGACCTCGGCGTTACTGGAGTGCTGTTCAATTGAAGAATTTGAAACGCTGAAACAAACCGATGTTATTGAACGGGTGGCGGAACAGGCCCATGACGACTTGTTGGCATTCGCCAGTAAAGACCCTGCCGCCGGCCGCGACCTGGTATTCATTGCCAGAACCTATACGTCCTACTCGGCGGTTTTGCATTATCGGCTTGCACACTGGGTGTACCGCCATGGCGCTTCGGTATATGGCGCCGGCGGGCAGTGCCTGGCCGCCATGATCTCGCGCCGCGGCAAGATGCTGTCGGGTGCAGAGATCCACTTCCGCAGCCGTATTGGCGCGCGCTTCATCATCGACCACGGCATGGGCACCGTCATTGGTGAAACCGCGACCATCGGTGACGACTGCTACGTGCTCGGCGGCGTCACCCTAGGGGCCCGCGGCATCAGCGGCAACCCTTCCAGCCCCCGCCACCCGACACTGGGCGACCGGGTACAGATCGGCGCGTTTGCCAGTGTGCTGGGGGCTATCCACATCGGTGACGGGGCCTTCATCGGGCCGGGCTGCATCGTTACCAAAGACGTACCTGCCGCTGCCCGGGTGCAGGTCAAAACATCATTGCAGGTGGTACTCGAGTCATGAATGCTCTGAATTACGAAGTTCTGCGCAATACCGAAAAACTGTATTACAAGGATCAATATCTGTCCGCTGCAAGTACGCAAGTAACGCGCGTGCACAGCGACGGTATCGAGTTGCAAAGTACCGTGGCTTATCCGGAAGGCGGTGGCCAGGAAGCTGATCATGGAATCATTGAACTTCCGATCGGTAACGTGCGCTTTGTCTGGGTCAAGAAACTCTATGGCAGCCCTATTCGCCTGGAAGGTTTCAAAGGCGGGAAACTGGGCGGCATCATTATTCACACCGTGCACCCGGACGACTTGCACTTGCTCGATGAAGTGACTGTCGATATGCCTGCCCGTGTGAGCATCGATATTCAACGGCGCGAGCGGCTAACACTCTCTCACAGTGCCAGCCACTTCCTGTATGCCGCTGCCATCGGCCTGCGTGAGGAACTGAAACAGTGGACCATCGGCTGCCACATCAAGGAGGACACGGCTCGGTTCGACTTTCTGGTCGAGGACGCCTTCACCGCTGAGGAGGTGATCGAGATAGAACGGCGCGCCAACGCACTGATCGGTCGCGACGCGCCCATCGAGCATTACGCCGTCCAGGGGCTGGAAGACGCTCGCTTGTGGACCTACAACGGCATCGAGATTCCGTGTGGTGGCACCCACCTCGATTCGCCAAGGCGCATAGGGCGCCTGAGCGTGAAGCGCAAACGGCTGGGCAAAGGCAAGGAGCGCCTGATCTGCGTATTCCCGGATGCCGAAATCGACCTTGGCGCCTACCACGAGCATGCCTTATGAACACTACCTTGCCGCGGCGCACCTACCTGTATTTCACCGCCCAGTCGATCAACCTGACCACCGCCGTGATGTCGGTGACCATGGCGGCCATCGTTGGCGCCGCACTGGCCCCTGACGCCGCATGGTCGACGGTACCGTATGGATTCCAGTTCCTGTGCCTGATGCTGGCAACCTACCCGGTTTCCAGGTTGATGAGCCGTATCGGCCGCAAGAAGGCCTTCATGCTAGGGGCCATTCCGCTGGTGGTGTCTGGGGTCAGCGGCTTTCTGGCGGTGGAGCACCAGCATTTTGCCACGCTGGTACTCAGCCACTCGGCGTTGGGTGTTTACATCGCCTTCGCCAACTTCAACCGCTTTGCCGCCACCGACAACCTTTCCCAGGCTCTCAAGCCAAAAGCCCTGTCGCTGGTCGTAGCGGGGGGCGTGATTGCCGCCGTGGTGGGCCCGACGCTCACCGAGTGGCTGCGCGACGTGGGTGGCTACCCACTGTTCTCGCTGTGTTATGCCGCGTTCATCGGCCTGGCGCTGTTGTCGTTGCTGATTGCAGTGTGCCTGCCCAACGACACCGCCCAGGCCGGTGCAACCGGCAGCGCTGCCACGTCGGCCAGCAGCCGCAGCGAGCCTTTGAGCCCCAGCGTGTTGGTGGCAATGGCAGTCGCGGCGCTGGGCTACGGCATCATGAACCTGCTGATGATCCAGGCCTCGATGCACATGAAGCATATGCACGAAGACTTTACCGACGTGCGCCTGGCCATCCAGTGGCACGTGATCGCCATGTTCGCCCCATCATTCTTCACCGGGGCGATCATCCAGCGCCTGGGCATCCGCACTACCATCTGCGCGGGCCTGGCCCTGTTGATCGGCTGCTCGGCGCTGAATATCTGGTCGCACAGCTACAGCATGATGACCGTGGCGCTGATCGCCTTGGGGCTGGGTTGGAACTTGACCTACGTCGGCGGCGGAGCCTTGTTGGCGCAGTCGCTGCAAAACAGCCCGGCAGCGATGCAGATGCAGGGCAAGAACGATCTGGGCATCGCCATCTGCGCCACCATCGGTGCGTTCAGCCCCGCGCTGCTGTTGAGCACCGTGGGCTGGGACGGCACCAACGCCATCTGCATGGCCCTGTGCATCGGCTTGCTGATCGCCACCGTTAGCCTGTTGCAGAACAAGGCTTGCCTGCAGACTTCCATGGAAGGCAGCCGAAAATGAGCGAACTCATCAACGTCAGCGAGCGCATCTACACCAAGCTGGAAATGAACAACCCCGGTGGCAGCCACAAGTACCGCGCCGCCCGGCGCATCGTTGAGCATGCCTGCGCAATGGCGACATCATCCCCGGGGAGACCACGGTGATCGAAAAAACCGGCGGCAGTTTTGGCTTCGGCTTGCTGGCGGCATGCCACGCATATCAGGTGACCGTCGAGCTCGCGGTAGGGCTGAGTTTCAGCCAGACCAAGCGGGACTTGCTGGAGTGCTTCGGCGCCCGGCTGATTGGCAAGGAAATGCTGATGGCCGGTGCCACGCCCAAGGACGTGGTGATGCACCACCTGGAAAACCAGGCCGCGCTGGGCAAGTCATACTTCTATACCGACCAGTTCAACAACCCGGTGGGTATCGAAGCGCACCGCTATCAGACAGCCAGTGAACTGGCGCTGCAACTGAATAACGCGGGCGCCGGCAAGGACATCCTGTTCGTTGGCTGCGCAGGCACGGGCGCCAGTTTCACGGGCATTACCCTGGGGCTGAAGGATCACGGCTTCGAGGTGTCGACAGTGCTGGTCGACCCCAACGGCTGTGACTCCAAAGCCGGCGTATTCACCGAGCACCGCTTCGAAGGCATGGCGGTAGGCGTCAGCCCGCCATTTCTGGACTGGTCGCTGGTGGACGAACGGGCGCAGGTGCAGCATGCCGAAATGTTGGCAGCGCAACGTTGGTTCTACATGCAAAGCGGGGTCTTCGTCGGTAACACCGCCGCCGCCTGCCTGGCGGTTGCCCAGCGCATGGCCCAGCAGCCGCGCTATGCGGGGACCACCTTGGTGACCATCGCCTATGACGCCGGCCTGTGGTACCAGGACTTGCTGGGGGCGAACCGGCGCAAGGCCGCGTAGCGCCAGGCACGGCGGGCAGCGCTGGACCGGTTGCCAGGGGGGTATGGTGCGCGAAGCAGACGAGGTGGGCCATACCCCCACAGACGCGCTAGATCAGGCGCCGTGGCACTTCTTGAATTTTTTCTCGCTGCCGCACGGGCACGGGTCGTTACGGCCAACGTCCTTCAGGGCGTTGCGTACCGGCTCCTGATGGCCGTGGTTGCAGTGTGGGCCGTGGACATGGCCGTGGTCGTGGTGATGGTCATGGTCGTGGTTGCAGTCAGGGCCATGAACGTGGGGTTGTTGGGACATTGCAGGGTTACTCCGGGATGTGATCGCCTGGGATTATCTCACCACTGCGCGATAAGTGCAGGTCCCGGTGAATCAGCAGGCCAGTGGCCAGGTCGCCCTGCAGGGTGTAATGCAGCGGCTGCCCACTTTTCAGCAGCTTGGCCAATGGCTTGAGTTGCCGCCAGAGGTTGGTGCGGGCGGTGATCTTGAAGGTCCGCCGGTCGTGGCCACCTACGCTGCGCCAAAGGCTGGTTTCATCCTGCACCAGCAGCAGGTCATTGAGCCGCACGGCATAGGCCAGGCTGCGGATGAACAGACGGCTGTCGTTGGGGTTGATGACCTCCAGGTGCAATACGAACTCCTGCTGCAGCAACCTGGCCTTGACCGTTTCTACCTCGACCAGGTGCACTTCAGGCGGGCGCCAGTCGTCTGAGCTCCAGCTGGCGCAGCCCGTCAGCAATGCCAGCAGCGAACCGAGCAGCAGCAGACGGGCGCGTTCGATCATGCACAGTTCCCCATGTAACTGGCGCAGCATTTCTTGAACTTCTGCCCGCTGGCGCATGGGCAGGGGTCGTTGCGCCCGGCCTTCAACGCGACCGTAGAGTCTATGAAGTACCAGCGCCCGGCGTGCTGGACGAACGCCGAGCGCTCGCGGTGCTGGTGGTCGCCATCCGGGTCGTGCCAGCGCGCGGTGAACGTGACAAAGGCATGCTCGGGCTGGCCGCCCAGCACCTGCGCGCTTTCCACTTCCAGCCCCAGCCAGGTGCTCTGGGCGCTCCAGGCGGCCATGCCGGCGCGGTCCAGCTGGGCCTGTTGAGCCGGCAGGGTGGTAGCGACCAGGTAGTCGAGCAGGCCCAGCACGTAGGCACTGTAGCGTGAGCGCATCAGCGTCTGGGCATCGGGTGCGGGGGTACCGGCATGGTAATGCCCACAGCAGGCATCGAGCAGGTTGCCACTGCCACAAGGGCAGACCGAGACACTCATCATCACCACCAGTACTTGCCAAAGTTTTCCGGGTTGGCCCAGAACCTGGCGTTGAGCCAGTCCGGGACCTGCTTGTAATCATGCAGATCATAGGTGAACAGGCTCAACACCTGCTCATCGCGGCAGAATTTCTCGCTGGCCGACAATGCCAGGGCGAAAAAATCGGTGTCCTGCCAGCTGCACGCCGCCAGGTCGGCCAGCACGGCAACCCGGCTGGCATTGAGGTTGCGAATGCCGCCCAGCAACTCCAGGCCGGTTCGCTTGGGCAGGTGTTCCAGGCAGTCCACCAGCAACGCCAGGTCGAAACGCTGGGCTGCCAGTTCGGCAGGCAGTGGCCCTGGCGCAGCGGTAGCGATGGTCACCTGCGGGTGCGCTTGGGCAAAGGCGTCCAGCGCCGGGAAGCGGGTGCCCACCAACAGCAGGCGTTGCGGGGTGAAGCGTTCGAGCAGGGCCGCCAGGGCCTGCTGCGGGGTACGTTGGGAAAAACCTGCGGTCATTGCCAATCCTCGTTCAAGTCGTCCAAGACTAGCCGGCTGCAGCGTGCGGGCATAGAGGCATGTGACCGCGCCGTGGCTAATTGCTGGCAGCATTGGAATGCGCGGTCTTTACTCCCAGAGATCGGCCTTATGCCGATTCCCCCTAGGAGAAGCAAAGAAATGAGCATAGTACGCACAGCGTTACCCCTGGTACTGCTCACCAGTGTGTTGACTGGTTGTGCAGGTTTGCAAAAAACCGACTGGCCTAAATGTGCCGCCGTCGGGGGTGTCGGTGGCGCCGCGCTGGGCGCTATCGAAAGTTCCAGCTGGGCTGGCTGGGGCGCGTTGCTGGGCGGCGGCCTGGCGGCGGGTTATTGCTGGGCTCATGGCGATGGCGACGAAGATGGCGATGGCGTGCCGGACAGCCGCGACAAGTGCCCGGGCACCCCACGGGGTGTGCAGGTCGATGCCAACGGTTGCCCGCCGGCTGCGCCGGCGGTGGTCGAGGAAGTGGTGGTGGTGGAGAAGGAAGAAGTCATCGTCATTCGTGATGTGCACTTCGAATTCGACTCTGCACGCCTGACTGCCACTGACAAGGAGCGCCTCAACACGATTGCCACGCGGCTGAAACAGGAAGCGCCCTCTGCCCGCCTGAGTGTCAGCGGCCATACCGACAGCGTTGGCTCCGACAGCTACAACCAGAAACTGTCCGAGCGCCGTGCCCACTCGGTGACCGATTACCTGGTCCAGAGCGGTGTACCGCGCAGCAGCTTCGTTTCGGTGGTGGGTGCCGGTGAAACCCAGCCGGTGGCCGACAATGCCACGGCCGAAGGGCGTGCCATGAACCGCCGTACCGAGATCAAGATCCAGCGCTAGCACGGCGTGCGCCCGTGCCTTGAGCAGTGGCACGGGCGCTTTCTCAGCGCCCCCGACCATGAAACCGAGGACAGGCGCGCGCAACCGACGGGTGGAACTGCACCTCGGCTGACGGGTGCTGGCGCCTGCCTTGGCATTGCAGTTAATGTGGAGCGCACGGCCGGCGCGAACGGGCCGGCACGCCATAACAACAATCAATGGGGGCGGGGTATGAAGTTCATCCTGGGCCTGGGCAAGGTCCTGACAGTCGCATTCTGGGGCGTGGTGTTGTTCAACCAGTTGCTGCCCCAGCCGTTGCCTTTCAACTTGCTGATCAATGCCGTCGGCATCGTTCTGCTCAGCCTGCATCTGCTGGAAGTTCTTTTTTTCAACGGCAGCTTGCGCGGGCGCAGCCACCGTTGGTTCGATCGCCTGCAAATTCTGTTGACGGGAATCTTCCACGTCATGTCCATTCCCCGTGCGCAGGAGGCGCTGCGAAATGCGTAATCTGATACTGCTTGCCCTGGTGGCTGCCCCCTTTGCCCATGCCGAAAGCCTGGACGTTGCCGCCAATTCCATGCTGCGCCTGCCGAGCAAGTCGGCCAGCGTACACCTTGAGCATGTGCGTGTTGCCGATGCCGCCACCCTGATGCTGCCCGCGTCGCTGGAGCAATTGAAGGTCGACCGGTTGGAGCTGGGGCGTGATGCGCGGATTGTCGTGACCCCTGGCGAGCAGCCGTTGCTGATCGACGTGCGTAGCGCGCGCCTGGGTGAGGGCAGCGAGTTCAGTGCCACCGGTGCTGCGGGCAGCTACCAGCGGGCAGCCCGCCCCGGCCGTAGCCTGAACCTGGTACTGGCGCAGGTGGAGGCCCAGCAGCTGGTCATCGACGCCCGGGGCGGCGCCGGTGCACCGGGATACGCTGGGCTCGATGGCGGCAATGGCCAGGCCGGCGGCTGCACCTGGGGCCAGGCCAGCCGCGGGGCCAATGGCGATGACGGCGGCAACGGCCAGGATGGTGCAGCAGGTGGGCGCATACGCCTGAGCTTGCCGCAAGGCTTTGCCCAGGAGCACATCGCCGTGCGCCTCGATGGAGGGGCGCCGGGCAAGCCCGGTGCGCCTGGCAAGGCCGGTAAAGGCGGGGCGAGCAAGGGCTGCCTGGTGTACCGCACCGATGCCGGGGCCAATGGCCGACCGGGGCAGCCGGGCCAGCCCGGCTTGGCGGGGGCGGCGGGCGAGCTGATCCTGCAGCGCCTCTGAACCGTGTGCAGAGGCCTGGGTGCGGCGTTGTCGCAATGGGCCCCACCCACCGGCAGCGCAGGCAGCCCGCCAGGCGAAGGGCTGCCTGCGATCAGATCACCAGCCGCGAACTGGCCACCGCGACCACGGCCAGCCCCAGCAAAAGGTTGATGCCCACCATTCGCCGAATGCGGGCCAGCACCGCCGCACCCGTGGGCCAGTCCTGCGCCTGTACCGCCGCTTTCAACTCTGGCAGCAGCAACGCCTGGATGCGCATGAACAAGGCGAACATGGCGATCCCGCCGCCGATCATCACGTGAATGTACTTCGGCGCAGTCTCGAACCCGCTGAAGCGCAGGTGCAACATGCCGATACCACTTATCGCCAAGATCGCCACCGCCAGCCAGACCCAGACGAAGAAGCGTCGGAAAACTTCCACCCACAAGCGCAGGCGGGCTGGCCCCTCAAGGGCTTTAACCGTGGCGGGGCGCAGCACCAGCCAGGCGAAGAACATGCCGCCAACCCATACCAGGGCGGCCAGAACATGCAGTGTGTAGGGCAGGGTAAAGGCGAGCATCCGGATCTCCATGCGGCACAATAGGCAATAGCGGGGTATGATAGCCGCCCCATGCGAAACACTGAAAATATATCCAGCCCTACGGGCGCCTGCAGACCATGATCAGCAACGAACTCAAAGCCACCATCCAGGGCGCCTATACGCGTTTTCTCGAAGCCAAGAGCCTCAAGCCGCGCTATGGCCAGCGCCTGATGATCGCCGAAGTGGCCAAGGTGCTTGGCGACATTCCCTGCGACGATGAAGGCCGCCGTGCCGGCGAGCCTGCCGTGGTGGCGGTGGAGGCGGGCACCGGTACGGGTAAAACGGTCGCCTACGCGTTGGCGGCGATTCCGGCCGCCAAGGCCGCCGGGAAACGCCTGGTGATCGCCACCGCGACCGTGGCCCTGCAGGAGCAGATCGTCATCAAGGACCTGCCCGACCTGATGCGCAGCAGCGGGCTCAACTTCAGCTTCGCCCTGGCCAAGGGCCGTGGCCGCTATCTGTGCCTGTCGAAACTCGACATCCTGCTGCAGGAAGGCCATGCCCAGTCGGCCACTGCCCAGCTGTTCGAAGAAGAAGGCTTCCGCATCGAAGTCGATGAACGCAGCCAGAAGCTGTTCAACAGTATGATTGAAAAGCTCGCCGGCAACCGCTGGGACGGTGACCGTGACAGCTGGCCCGAGGCCCTTGAGGACCAGGACTGGGCCCGGCTGACCACCGACCACAGCCAGTGCACCGGTCGCCACTGCCCGAACTTCCAGCAGTGCGTGTTCTACAAAGCCCGTGAGGGGATGGGCAAGGTCGATGTGATCGTCACCAACCACGACATGGTGCTGGCCGACCTGGCCCTGGGGGGCGGCGCAGTATTGCCCGATCCGCGCGATACCTTGTATGTGTTCGACGAAGGCCACCACCTGCCAGACAAGGCCATCGGCCATTTCGCCCATTACTCGCGGCTTCGCTCCACCGCCGACTGGCTGGAGCAGACCGCCAAGAACCTGACCAAACTGCTGGCCCAGCACCCGCTGCCTGGCGACCTGGGCAAATACATCGAGCAGGTGCCGGAGCTGGCGCGGGAAGTCCGCACCCAACAGCAGTTCATGTTCACCCTGTGCGAACAGGTAGCCGACTTCCGCCCGAGCGAGGACACCGAAGGCCGAGAACGGCCGCGTTACCGCTTCGAGGGTGGCGTGGTACCGGAGCAGATCCGCGAGGTCGGCATCGAACTGAAAAAGGGCTTTGCCCGGCTAAACGATCTTTTCACGCGGCTGGCCGACCTGCTCAAGGAGGGCATGGACGGCGAGGTCAGCATCGGTATCGCCAGCCACCAGGCCGAAGAGTGGTACCCGCTGTTCGGCAGCCTCGTCACCCGTGCCCAGGGCAACTGGGAGCTTTGGGCGGCCTTTACCGCCGAAGACCCGGAAGACAGCCCGCCGATGGCGCGCTGGCTCACCCTGGCTGAAAGCGGGGCCTTGTTCGACATCGAAGTCAACGCCAGCCCCATCCTCGCTGCCGAAATGTTGCGCCGCAGCCTGTGGAGCGTGGCCCATGGCGCGCTGGTGACCTCGGCCACACTGACCGCGCTGGGCAAGTTCGACCGCTTCCGCATGCGCTCGGGCTTACCACGCGATGCCGTCACCTGCGTGGTGCCCAGCCCGTTCGTGCATGGCGATGCCGGCCTGCTGCGGGTGCCCGACCTGCAAGCCGACCCGCGCGACGCCACCGCGCATACGGCGGCGATCATCCGTGAGCTGCCGGGTATCGTCGAAGGGGCCCGGGGTGCGCTGGTGCTGTTCTCGTCACGCAAGCAAATGCAGGATGTGTTCGACGGCCTGGACCGGGACTGGCGCAAACTGGTGCTGATCCAGGGCAACCTGTCCAAGCAGGAAACCCTCAACAAGCACAAGGCCCGGGTCGATGATGGCCAGCACAGCGTGCTGTTCGGCCTGGCCAGCTTTGCCGAAGGTGTCGACCTGCCGGGGGCCTATTGCGAGCACGTGGTCATCGCCAAGATTCCGTTCTCGGTGCCCGACGACCCGGTCGAAGCTGCCCTGGCCGAATGGATCGAGGCCCGCGGCGGCAACCCGTTCATGGAAATCGCGGTGCCCGACGCCTCGCTCAAGCTGATCCAGGCCTGCGGTCGGTTGCTGCGTACCGAACAGGACCGCGGCATCATAACCTTGCTTGACCGGCGCCTGGTCACCCAGCGCTATGGCAAGGCTATTCTCAATGCGCTGCCGCCGTTCCGGCGGGAGATTTCCTGATCGCCGGAGCACTTGCTTCGGCGCGCTGTCCATTACTCAGTCCTGGGCCATGACGGCCCTGAAGGAGAGCCCCAGCCTTATGGTCCGCCGTACCCTGCCCGCTGTTTTCGCCCTGTTGTTCAGCTCGTCCGTATGGGCCGGGCAGCAGACGCTGTTTAGCTTCGTGCGCCCGGCCTCGGTGGTCAACGTGGCGACCGAGGATGCCGGTATGCCGCAGTACAACGCAGAGCAGACGGCCGAAGGCGAGGTGCTGCGGCGTGCGGTGTTCAACCCGGCGCAGCGGCCGACCTTGCGCTTGAGCCCGCAAAGTGGTGTGTGGGACTGGTCCAGCGGCAAGTTTCTTACCTTGCGCCTGCAAAGTGCCATGGACTGGGCGCTGACCGTGGATGTCACGGTGCAAGGCAGTGATGGGCGCACCCTGACCAGCCGTATCGACTTGCCGGCCGGCCCGGCGCAAACCGTGATGGTGCCGCTGACTGCCAGCTCGCCGTTGAGCCAGGGCATGCGCGCAGGCCCCCCCATGCCCTGGCTGCACGGCGGCCAGCGGCTGCTGCTGACCAGCAGCGCTGGCGCTGTAGACCTCAAGCAGGTGGCCTCGGTCAGCTTGAGCATTCCCGGCCCCAAGGTCGCCCAGAACCTGTTGATCGAACGGGTGGGCATCCAGGATGACGACCAGGCCTACCAGGCGGCGTACCGTGAGCTGATCGATGCCTATGGGCAGTCCACGCGTGGCAGCTGGCCGGAAAAGGTGGCCAACGACGAACAGCTCAAGGTGGCCGCCAACCGTGAACAGCAGCAACTCAAGGCTTGGCTGGCCGAGCGCGGCAAACAGCAGCTGGATGCCTATGGCGGCCTGCTGGCGGGGCCGGCCTTTGCTGCCGAGGGTTTTTTCCGTACCGAAAAGCGTGATGGCCGCTGGTACCTGGTTACCCCTGATGGCCACCCGTTCTATTCGCTGGGTGTCAATGCCGTGGCAGCCGACGGCGGGCGTACGTACACCGCCGGGCGCGAGGCCATGTTCAAGGCACTGCCGGGAGAGGGTGATGCCCTGGCAGCGTTCTACGGTGAAGGCAACAACGACGACGGCAATGCGTCCTCGCAGGGGCGCAATTTCAAGAAAGGGCGCTGGTTCGACTTCTATGCAGCCAACCTGCAGCGGGCCTATGGCAAGCCCTGCCCGCCGGCGGCAACAGCGCAGCCGGCCGCTTGCCCACCGCTGGTAGTGGACACAGGCCGTTGGCAGGCGCATGCGCTCGACCGTTTGCAGGCTTGGGGTTTCAACACGCTGGGCAACTGGAGCGAGCCTGCCCTCGGCCAGGCCAGGCGCATGCCCTACACCCTGCCGCTGTCGATCGTTGGCGATTACGCCAGCATCAGCACCGGCATGGACTGGTGGGGCCGCATGCCCGACCCGTTCGACCCGCGCTTTGCCATGGCCACCGAACGCGCCGTGGCCATTGCTGCCCGCGATCACCGTGACGATCCCTGGCTGATCGGCTACTTTGCCGATAACGAGCTGGCCTGGGCCGCACCGGGTAGCGAGCCCAAGGCCCGTTATGGCCTGGCCTACGGCACATTGCGCCTGACCACCGACGTGCCTGCCAAGCGCGCCTTCCTCAAGCAGTTGCGTGACAAGTACCGTAACCAGGCGGGGTTGTCCAAGGCTTGGGGTATCGAGCTGAGTGCCTGGGAACTGATGGAAGACCCAGGCTTCGAGGCACCGCTGCCCAGCCCGGAGCACCCGGAAATCGAACGGGACTACCAGCACTTCCAGCAGGTGTTCGCCGAAACCTACTTCAAGACCATTTCCGATGCCTTGAAATGGCATGCACCCAACCACCTGTTGCTGGGGGGCCGTTATGCCGTGAGTACACCAGAGGCGGTCAACGCCTGCGCCGAGTTCTGCGATGTACTCAGTTTCAACTTTTATACGCTCAAGCCGCAGGACGGCTACGATTTCGCCCGCCTGGCCGAGCTGGACAAGCCGGTGCTGGTGTCTGAATTCCAGTTCGGTTCGCGTGATCGCGGCCCATTCTGGCCGGGGCCACTGGAGCTGGCGCGTGAGGAAGACCGCGGTCCGGCCTATGCCAATTTCCTCACTGCCGCCCTGCAACAACCAATGATCGTGGGCGCGCACTGGTTCCAGTACCTCGACCAGCCGGCCAGCGGTCGCCTGCTCGATGGCGAGAACGGCCACTTGGGGCTGGTGGCGATCACTGATGTGCCGTACCCCGGTTTTGTCGATGCCGTGCGCAAGGCCAACGCGCAGGTCATGGGGCAGCTGCGCACTGGCCTGGAGAAGAACCGGGCACCCTGATTACAGGCGGGGGCGGTGCGCTCGGCATCGCGACCGCCGGGCTCAAGCCAGTTTGCAAAACGCCCAACTACTGAAACAATGCAGACCTTTTTGACTATCGTCATACGGAGAGCAGCGGGTGCAGATCCAGGGTCACTATGAGCTGAAGTTCGAAGCCGTGCGCGAGGCCTTTGCCGCGCTGTTCGATGATCCCCAGGAGCGTGGCGCAGCGCTGTGCATCCAGGTGGGGGGCGAAACCGTGGTCGACCTGTGGGCCGGCAGTGCAGACAAGGACGGCCAGCAGGCGTGGCACAGCGACACCATCGCCAACCTGTTTTCCTGCACCAAGACCTTCACCGCGGTGACCGCACTGCAGCTGGTCGGGGAGGGCAAGCTGGCACTCGATGCGCCGGTGGCCCACTACTGGCCCGAGTTTGCCCAAGCCGGTAAGCAAGCGATCACCCTGCGCCAGCTGCTCAGCCACCGCGCGGGTTTGCCTGCCATACGCGAGCTGCTGCCGGCCGAAGCTTTGTACGACTGGCAGGTCATGGTCGATGCCTTGGCGGCCGAAACGCCGTGGTGGGCCCCTGGCACGGAGCACGGGTATGCCGCCATCACCTACGGCTGGCTGATCGGCGAACTGATTCGCCGGGCCGACGGCCGGGCCCCGGGTGACTCGATCGTGGCGCGTACCGCCCGCCCGCTAGGGCTGGACTTTCATGTTGGCTTGGCCGACGAAGCGTTTCCCCGTGTGGCGCATATTGCCCGCGGCAAGGGCAACCCCGGCGATGCCGCGGCGCAGCGCTTGCTGCAGGTGACCCTGCGCGAGCCCGAGGCCTTGTCCACCCGTGCCTTTACCAACCCCCCGGCGATCCTGACCAGCACCAACAAGCCGCAATGGCGGCGCATGCAGCAGCCGGCGGCCAACGGCCACGGCAACGCACGCAGCCTGGCAGGGTTCTATGCCGGTTTGCTGGACGGCAGCCTGCTCGAGTCCGAATTGCTCGACGAACTGACCCGCGAACACAGCCTTGGCCAGGACCGCACCTTGCTCACCCAGACCCGCTTCGGTCTGGGCTGCATGCTTGATCAGCCGGAGGTGGCCAACGCCACCTTCGGCCTGGGGCGCCGCGCCTTTGGCCACCCTGGGGCCGGCGGTTCTGTGGGGTTCGCCGACCCTGAACATGATGTCGCGTTCGGTTTCGTGGTCAATACCCTCGGGCCTTATGTGCTCATGGACCCGCGGGCGCAAAAACTGGTCCGTGTGCTTGCCGGTTGCCTTTGATCGGGTAATGCGGGTATTGCTTCGGCCCTTTGACTATCCTCAATGCCAACGCCTGAAGTGCCTAGGCAAAATATCTTTCTATTTCATGGTGTATCGCTGATGTCTTCACATAAAACCTTAGCACTCGCCCTGTGTCTGACCGCCGTTACCGGTTGCGCCAGCCACTCCCCAGAGGGCTCCAAGGAAGGTGGTTCCAGCTGGTGGCCTTTCGGTTCGGACAAGGTCGCCGAGCAGGAAGTGAAGGCAGCCGTCACAGACAATGTGGCCAAGGCCGATGCCAAGTCGGAAAGCACCAGCCGCTGGTGGTGGCCGTTCGGCGGTGACGACCAGCAAGCCAAGGGCCCTGTGGTGCCTAAAATCGACCAGCAGGCGACCCAGGCCTGGCTGGACGAGTATGAGCCAAAGCTGCGCGAAGCCATCAAGGACAGCAAGCTGGAACTGGAGCGCCGCGACAACGTGTTGGCCGTGACCCTGCCGGTGGACAGCTCGTACAACCCAGACCGCCCGAACATGCTGCTGCCCATGTCGCTTGGCCCGATCACCCGGGTTGCCAAAACGGTTGAAGGCGACCCTAAGACCGCCGTACTGGTATTAGGCCATGCCGACACCAGCGGTGCCGCTGCTGCCAACCAGAAGCTCAGCCTGGAACGCGCCGCGTCGGTTTCGGCTATTTTCCGCCTCAGCGGCCTGCAGCGTGACCGCCTGACCCTCAAGGGTATGGGTTCGGTAATGCCGCGTGCTGCCAATGACAGCCCCGAGGGCCGTGCCCTCAACCGCCGCGTGGAAATGCTGCTGACCCCGCAAAACACCATGGTCGCGTTGCTGGCCAAGTACCAACAGGCTGCTCCGGCACCGGCGCCGGCCGCAATGGTGGCAGTGCAGGATGCCAAGGCGCCTGCCGCCAAGCCGGCCACCAGCAAGCCGGCTGCCAAGCCCGCAGCGAAAAAGCCCGTGGCCAAGGCCAAGGCGCCTGCGAAAACCACTGCCAAGAAAAAAGCCGCGCCAGCCAAGCCTGTCGCCAAGAAAGCTACCACCGACAAGAAAGTAGCTGCCAATAGCCCTGCGAAAACCAACTGATCGTCAAGGAACGCAGCAATGACCCAATCCCTGGCCGATATGCGCCGCGACTACACCCGTGATGGCCTGGCAGAAGCCCAGGCTCCGGGCGAGCCGTTCGCCCTGTTTCACCAGTGGTTCGCCGATGCGGTCAAAACCGAGCAGGCACCGGTGGAAGCCAACGCCATGACCTTGGCCACGGTGGACGGCGAGGGCCGTCCGCATTGCCGGGTATTGTTGCTAAAAGGGCTCGATGAGCAGGGTTTCACCTTTTTCACCAATTACGACAGCGCCAAAGGCCAGCACCTGCAAGCCAACCCGTTTGCAGCCATGACCTTTTTCTGGCCGGCGCTGGAGCGCCAGGTGCGGATCGAGGGGCGGGTGGTGAAGGTGTCGGCCAAAGAGTCGGACGACTATTACCAGGTACGCCCACTGGGCAGCCGCCTAGGCGCCTGGGCATCACCGCAGAGCCGGGTGATTGCCGGGCGTGAAGAGCTGGAAGGGCTGGTGAAGGCCACCGAAGCGCGGTTTTCCGACACCCAGCCACACTGCCCGGAACATTGGGGTGGCTATCGCTTGCTGCCTGAGCGGGTCGAGTTCTGGCAGGGGCGGGCGAGCCGTTTGCATGACCGCCTCAACTACCGGCGGGTCGATGGGCAGTGGCTGCGGGAGCGGTTGGCGCCCTGAGATTTTCCAGAGCTTGCCATGCCCTTTCGCGACACCGCGACAGGGCATGGCCTTGCGGCCCATCGCTGGCAAGCCGGGCTCCCACAGGTGAGATCAAGGCATGGTCGGTCTTTCAACGTGACCTTGAATACTCCACCGCCTCCCGTTGCAGCCAGCCTGCCAGTTCCCTGCGCTTCACCTTCGCCAGCCGCGCCTGCTCCAGCCTCTGCAGCATGAACGCGCGTTTGTGCGGATCAGCCCCTGCCAGCGACAACGCCAGGTCGCGGTCCATCCAGCGGCGCATGCGCATGTACAGCCACCCGTGGAAATAAAGCCCCGCAACGGTGGCCACCACGACGATGAAGTAATCCATGGCTATCCTTGGTCTCAATTGAAGCGCCATGGCACAGCCGCGCTGGCTGTACCCCGGCTGAATGAAAACAACTTTATTGCGTTTGTACCGTGACAGCCGTCAATGTGCAGCGTCTAATGAGCACCTGACTTATGGAGATTTTACCCATGCGTAAATCCGCTTTGCTGGTGGCAACCTTTACCACCATGTCGCTGCTGCTAGGGGGCTGTGCCTCGAGCCTGACCGGCGATAGCTACTCCCGTGATGAGGCCCGCCGCGTGCAAACCGTACGGATGGGCACTATCGAATCCCTGCGCCCGGTCAAGATCGAGGGTACCAAGACCCCGATCGGTGGTGGTGCGGGCGCCATTGTCGGTGGTGTGGCGGGCAGCGCCGTCGGCGGTGGCCGTGGCAGCATCGTTGCCGCAGTCATCGGTGCCGTTGCCGGCGGCCTGGCGGGTTCCGCTGCCGAAGAAGGCCTGACCCGTACCCAGGGTGTCGAGATCACTGTGCGTGAAGACGACGGCAGCATGCGTGCCTATGTCCAGGCCGTGCAGGAAAACGAAATCTTCCGTGTGGGCGACCGTGTCCGCATCATGACTGTTGACGGCACCAGCCGCGTTTCGCACTGAGCGTAGCGCAGTCAAAAAAAACCCGACTGGCGACTGCCAGCCGGGGTTTTTTTTATGCTTCAGGCTGGTGGCAGAGCCGGGGTACGCGAACCACGGCTCGGCTGACCCTCGTCAAAGGCCCAGCATGTCCCGCGCTACCGCTTCGGCAATGCGAATGCCGTCGACCCCTGCCGATAGGATGCCGCCGGCATAACCTGCGCCTTCGCCGGCCGGGAACAGCCCTTTGAGGTTCAGGCTCTGATAGTCCTCGCCGCGGGTGATGCGCAGCGGCGAGGAGGTCCGTGTTTCGATCCCGGTCAACACCGCATCAGGCAGGTTATAACCCTTGATCTGCCGGTCGAATGCCGGCAGTGCCTCGCGGATCGCCTCAATGGCGAACGCCGGTAGGCTTGGTGCCAGATCGCCCAGGGTCACGCCCGGCTTGTAGGATGGCTCGACACTGCCCAGCGCGGTCGACGGCCGCCCCGCAACGAAGTCACCCACCAGCTGTGCCGGCGCCTGGTAATTGCTGCCCCCCATCACGTAGGCATGGGCCTCCAGGCGCTCCTGCAGTTCGATACCGGCCAGCGGGCTGCCGGGGTAGTCGCGTTCGGGGTCGATACCGACGACGATGCCGGAGTTGGCGTTGCGCTCGTTACGCGAGTACTGGCTCATGCCGTTGGTGACTACCCGGCCCGGTTCGCTGGTTGCGGCGACCACGGTGCCGCCTGGGCACATGCAGAAGCTGTATACCGAACGGCCGTTACTGGCGTGGTACACCAGCTTGTAGTCGGCAGCCCCCAGTTTCGGGTGACCGGCGTATTTGCCCAGGCGCGCCTTGTCGATGAGCGTTTGCGGGTGCTCGATGCGAAAGCCCACCGAGAATGGCTTGGCTTCCATGTACACGCCTTTGGCATGCAGCATACGGAAGGTGTCGCGGGCACTGTGGCCCAAGGCCAGAACCACATGGCGCGAGTGCAGTTGCTCGCCGCTTTCCAGCACCACGCCGGTCAACTGGCCATCTTCGATCAGCAGGTCGGTGACCTTTTCCTGGAAGCGCACTTCGGCACCGAGGGCGATCATGTCCTGACGCATCTGCTCGACCATGCCGGTCAGGCGGAAGGTACCGATGTGCGGCTTGTTGATATACAGGATCTCGTCGGGTGCGCCGGCCTTGACGAACTCTTCCAGCACTTTGCGGCCGTGGTGCTGCGGGTCCTTGATCTGGCTGTACAGTTTGCCGTCCGAGAAGGTGCCGGCGCCGCCTTCGCCGAACTGCACATTGGACTCGGGGTTGAGCACGCTCTTGCGCCACAGGCCCCAAGTGTCCTTGGTGCGCTGGCGCACTTCCTTGCCGCGTTCGAGGATGATCGGCTTGAAGCCCATCTGCGCCAGCAGCAGGCCGGCAAAAATGCCACATGGGCCAAAGCCGACCACGATCGGGCGTTCCTGCAGGCCGGCCGGGGCCTGGCCAACGAACTTGTAGGTCACGTCCGGGGCTGGGCCGATGTTGCGATCATCGGCGAACTTGGCAAGCAGCTCGGCTTCGTTGCTGGCTTGCAGGTCGATGGTGTAGATGAACAGCAGTTCGCTGTTCTTCTTGCGCGCATCGTAGCTGCGCTTGAACAGGTTGAAGCTGAGCAGTTGCTCGTCGCGGATGCCCAGGCGCTGGACGATGGCGTCACGCAGCGCTTCGTCGGGGTGGTCCAGGGGCAGCTTCAGTTCGGTGATTCGTAGCATGGCAGGGTCCAGTATCCCGGCCATGGGCGGCCGGCGGCTTTACACAAACCGCCAAGTATAAGCTGTTAGCCGCCTCGACTGGCAGGATAAAAGCGCCCGGTGATCAGTTGTCGCGTGCGCCGCCGTAGTAGCCGCAGCCTTGTAAGGTCTTGCCGTCGATGCGCAATTCGGCACGCAGGTGGTCAACGGCCCCAGTGGCGCTGTCTACGCAGCGCTGTGGTGCGACCCACAGTTCCACATGCTGACCGTTGGCTTCGCTGGTCAGGGTCAGGCCGCCACCGGGGACTTCTTCTTCAAGGAAAGGCAGGGGCAGGGGCGCTTGCCCCACGCGGTTGAGCACCATGCCCTTGCCACTGGCCTTGACGTCCCAGCCCGGCTCGTGGCCGCTGGCGCGCAGGGTCAGTTGCCTGAAATTGGGGTCTTCGCAGGCGCGGGTGGACGGTTCCAGCCGGTACAGGCGACGCACTTCCAGCTGGCCGTCGCTGTTGGCCTGCTTGCTGCCGGTGAGGCGGCCGCGCACATCGGCGAACAGCTTGTCATTGGCACCCTTAGCCAGGTTGGCGGCTTCTTGCAGGATGCCGGTGGCGCCAGCGTCATTGATCACGAAGGTACGGTTTTCGCTGCAAGGCTTGAACAGCAGCTGGCCACCGGCAGCGCGCAGTTCGCCCTGCATGCGCGTGGTGCCGATGTTCGGGTCGCTGGGGGCGTCAGCCATCAGTTGGCAGCCGGCGAACAGGGGCAGGGCGGTGAGCAGCAGGGTGGGGGTGAGGCGCATGGGGCGGGCTCCGGGATCTTTGCCGTGAAAGCTGGCCACGTTACGCAGGCTGGCGGTGGATCTCAAGTTAATGGTTGCTCGCACAAGTCCCCACTGCTCTGAGGATTGCGGGGGGCATTTGTAGGCACTGGCTTGCCGGCGATAGGGCCAGTGCAGACGACACGTTCCTTGCAGACAGAAAAAAGGGCCTGTGAAGGCCCTTTCCCCAATCAGCCACCCAGATACGCGTCGCGCACCTTCGGGTCGGTCAACAAGGCTTCCCCTGTACCTTGCATCACCACCCGGCCGTTTTCCAGCACATATGCCCGGTCAGCAATCTTCAGCGCCTGGTTGGCGTTCTGTTCCACCAGGAACACCGTTACGCCGTCGCGGCGCAACTGTTCGATGATGTCGAAGATCTGCTGGATGATGATTGGCGCCAGACCCAACGAGGGTTCGTCGAGCAGCAGGAGCTTGGGCTTGCTCATCAGCGCACGGCCAATGGCGAGCATCTGCTGCTCGCCACCCGACATGGTGCCGCCACGCTGTGAGTAGCGCTCCTTGAGGCGCGGGAACAACTGCAGGACTTTGTCCAGCTGCGCCTGATAGTCGCCTTTGTCGGTGAAGAAACCACCCATCGCCAGGTTCTCCTCGACAGTCAGGCGGGCGAACACGCGGCGGCCTTCCGGTACCACCGCGATGCTCTTGCGCATGATGTGCGAGGACGGCTGGCCGACCAGTTCTTCACCCAGGTACTTGATGCTGCCGCTGTGCGCCTGGGGTGAGCCGCACAGGGTCATCAGCAGGGTCGACTTGCCGGCCCCGTTGGCACCGATCAGGGTGACGATCTCGCCCTGGTTGATCTCCACGTTGACGCTGTGCAGTGCCTGGATCTTGCCGTAAAAGGTGGAAACGTTCTCGAACTTCAGCATTTACGCTTCCCCCAGGTAGGCTTTGATCACATCAGGGTTGTCGCGGATTTCCTCCGGCGTGCCGTGGGCCAGGGGGGTGCCCTGGTTGATGACCACAATATGGTCGGAAATGCTCATCACCAGCTTCATGTCGTGCTCGATCAGCAGCACGGTAACGTTGTGCGACTCACGCAGGTAGGCGATCAGGGCCTTGAGGTCTTCGGTTTCCTTGGGGTTCAGGCCAGCTGCCGGCTCGTCGAGCATGATGATGCGCGGCTGGGTCATCATGCAGCGGGCGATTTCCAGGCGGCGCTGCTGGCCGTAGGCCAGGGTGCCGGCGGTACGGTTGGCGAACTCGGTCAGGTTGACCTTTTCCAGCCAGTACTGCGCGCGCTCCATGGCCTCCTTTTCGCTGCGGCGGAAGCTCGGGGTCTTGAACAGGCCGGCGAAGAAGTTGGTGTTGAGGTGACGGTGCTGGGCGATCAGCAGGTTTTCCAGCGCGGTCATTTCCTTGAACAGGCGCACGTTCTGGAAGGTGCGCACCACGCCTTTGCGGGCGATCTGGTGCCCGGCCAGGCCCTGGATGGGTTGGCCATCGAGCAGGATGGTGCCGCCGCTGGGCTTGTAGAAGCCGGTCAGGCAGTTGAACACCGTGGTCTTGCCGGCGCCGTTCGGCCCGATCAGTGCCACCACCTGTTTTTCCTTGACGGTCAGGCCCACGCCGTTGACCGCCAACAAGCCGCCGAAGCGCATGCTCAGGCCGCTGACTTGCAGAATTTCGCGGCTCATCGACGCAGCTCCATGTGTGGACGTTGCATAGGCAGCAGGCCTTGCGGACGCCAGATCATCATCAACACCATCAGCGCACCGAACATCAGCATCCGGTATTCGCTGAACTCTCGCATCAGCTCTGGCAGCAGGATCATCACGATGGCCGCGAGGATCACGCCCAGCTGTGAGCCCATACCGCCGAGCACGACGATGGCGAGGATGATCGCCGACTCGATGAAGGTGAACGACTCCGGCGTCACCAGGCCTTGGCGCGCAGCGAAGAAGCTGCCAGCGAAACCGGCGAAGCAGGCACCCAGGGTGAACGCCGAAAGCTTGATCACCGTCGGGTTGAGGCCCAGTGCACGGCAGGCGATCTCGTCTTCGCGCAGGGCTTCCCAGGCGCGGCCGATCGGCATGCGCAGCAGGCGGTTGATGACGAACAGTGCGAGCAGGGCCAGCAGCAGGGCCACCAGGTAGAGGAAGATGACCTTGTTGATCGAGTTGTACGGCAGGCCGAAGAACTCATGGAAGGTCTGCATGCCCTCGGCGGCACGGCGTTCGAAGGTCAGGCCGAAGAACTCCGGCTTGGGGATGTTGCTGATGCCGTTGGGGCCGCCGGTCCAGTCGGTGAGGTTACGCAGGAACAGGCGGATGATCTCGCCGAAGCCGAGCGTCACGATCGCCAGGTAGTCGCCGCGCAGGCGCAGCACCGGGAAGCCGAGCAGGAAGCCGAAGGTGGCGGCCATCAGGCCGGCGATCGGCAGGCATACCCAGAAGCTCCACCCCAGGTAATGCGACAGCATGGCGTAGCTGTAGGCGCCGACGGCGTAGAAACCCACGTAACCCAGGTCGAGCAGGCCCGCCAGGCCAACCACGATGTTCAGGCCCAGGCCCAGCAGCACGTAGATCAGGATCAGCGTGGCAATGTCGACCGCGCCGCGTGAACCAAAGAACGGCCACACCAATGCGGCGACGATCAGGCCCATGATCACGTAGCGCTGGGTTTTCGGCAGGGTCAGGTAGTTGCTGACCGCCGGTGGGATCAGTTTGCGGTCCGAACGGCGGCCCATCACCGCACTCCACTGCCGGTCGAACAGTACCCGCAGGAACATCAGTAGCGAACACACGGCAATGATGCTGATGGTGAACGTGCCTTGGCTGTGCACGACCAGGCTGATGCCGTCGATGCTCAGTTTCAGGCCCAGCACCGGGAAGGCCACGGCCCAGACCAGCAAGGCGCTGAAGAACGCCTGTTTGAGATTTCTGTTCATACTTTTTCAACCTCCGGGCGGCCCAGGATGCCGGTCGGCCGGAATAGCAGGACAAGAACCAACAAGCCGAATGCCACGACGTCCTTGTACTGGTCACCGAAGATATCGGCGCCGAACGCTTCGGCCACGCCCAGCACCAGCCCGCCGAGCATGGCGCCCGGGATGCTGCCGATGCCACCCAGTACCGCCGCCGTGAAGGCCTTCAGGCCCACCAGGAAGCCGGCGTTGGGGTTGATCACCCCGTACTGCATGCTCAGCAGTACGGCCGCCACGGCTGCCAGGGCGGCACCGATGACGAAGGTGAGGGCGATGATGTTGTTGGTGTTGATGCCCAGCAGGTTGGCCATCTTGATGTCCTCGGCGCAGGCGCGGCAGGCGCGACCCAGGCGGGAACGGGAGATGAACAGTGTGAGCAGGGTCATGGCCACCAGGGTGACCACGAACACCAGGATCTGCATGTAGCTGATCAGTACCTCCTCCGCGCCACCTGGCCCGAACGAGAAGCTGCCGGGGATCAGGTTGGGGATGGACTTGTCCTTGGAGTCTTGCGACAGCAAGACCGTGTTCTGCAGGAAGATCGACATACCAATCGCGGAAATCAGCGGGATCAGGCGGTTGCTGTTGCGCAGGGGGCGGTAGGCAACCCGTTCGATGCTGTAACCGTAGGCACTGGTGACGAAGATCGTCGCGACGAAGGCAACGGTCATCAGGATGGGCAGCGAGTGGATGCCCATCATGGCCAGGCCCGCCAGGGCGATGAAGGCCACATACGAACCGATCATGTACACCTCGCCGTGGGCGAAGTTGATCATGCCGATGATGCCGTACACCATCGTGTAACCGATGGCGATCAAGGCATAGGTGCTGCCGATGGTCAATCCATTAACCAGTTGTTGGAAGAAATGGTAGATCTCAGGCATTACAGCGCTCCTAAAAACCTGATTTGCATTTCGCTGGCGAGGGTAAGGCCAGGAAACCGCGGGTGACGGTTTTAAGATTTTCAGGTGAGCTCGCCCCCGGATCGCGGGGGCCAGGCCCATGAACCTCGTAAAACAAAGCCCACTGCTCGCACAGTGGGCTCCTAGGTCAGCTATTAGTCACGCAGTTACTGAGGGGAGACTTCGGTCTTCGGCTTGCCGAAGTGCCATTCGTAGACCACGAACTTGAAGTCTTTCAGGTCGCCTTTGGCGTCGTAGGACAGCTCGCCGGTCGGGGTTTTGAAGGTGCCGGCGTGGATGGCCTCGGCCACCTTGTCGGTGTCTTCGGACTTGGCGGCCTTGATGCCTTGGGCGATCAGTTCCACAGCCGAGTAGGCAGGGAATACGAACGGGCCGCTTGGGTCCTTGCCGTCAGCCTTGATGGCGTCGACGATCTTCTTGTTCGCAGGGTCGGCGTCGAACGACTTCGGCAGGGTGACCAGCAGGCCTTCGGAGGCGTTCTGGGCGATCTGCGAGATGGAGTCGTTGCCCACGCCTTCCGGGCCCATGAATTTGGCTTTCAGGCCTTTTTCCTGAGCCTGGCGCAGGATCAGGCCCAGCTCTGGGTGGTAGCCACCGTAGTAGACGAAGTCGACGTTGTTCTGCTTGAGCTTCTGGATGATCGAGGAGAAGTCCTTGTCACCGGCGTTCAGGCCCTCGAACACGGCGACCTTGGCGCCTTTTTTCTCCAGGGTCTGCTTGACCGCGGTGGCAATGCCTTCACCGTACTGCTGCTTGTCGTGCAGTACCGCTACCACTTTCGGTTTGACGAAATCGGCGATGTAGTTGCCGGCCGCCGGGCCTTGGGCGCTGTCCAGGCCGATGGTGCGGAAGATCAGCTTGTAACCACGGTCAGTGATTTCCGGCGAAGTGGCGGCCGGGGTGATCATGATCACGCCTTCGTCTTCGTAGATGTCCGATGCCGGCTGGGTGGAGCTGGAGCACAGGTGGCCGATGACGAACTTGACGCCGTCGTTGACCACCTTGTTGGCGACTGCCACGGCCTGTTTGGGGTCGCAAGCGTCGTCGTATTCCTTGGCCTCAAGCATTTTGCCATCGACGCCGCCAGCGGCGTTGATATCCTTGATGGCTTGCTTGGCGCCGATGAACTGCATGTCGCCGTACTGGGTCACAGGGCCGGTTTTGGGGCCGGCGATGCCGATCTTGATGGTATCGGCGGCAAACGAATGGCTGGCTACCCCGGCCAGTACCATCGCGGCGAACAGCTTGGAAATCTTGATCATAGTGCTCCACTCATTCTGTTGTAATTCTTATAGTCCTGGCGGCCAGGGCTACAGACCGGGCGGGATTTGCGGCGTGGCCATGCCAACGCGCAAGCCCACCTTTCCCCCGGAACATGTCCCGGAACTGTACCGGTACAGTGTAGAGCGCTGTCGGATCGCTTGAAAAGCGGTCAAAAAGTGCCTGCTTCCTGGGTTGTCGCTTGATCGAAAGAAAGATACAGAAAGGCGCCATCAAACTGCCTGCATCTGCGCTTTCAGCCCACAAATTCGGGGCCAATCGACCAAATTACATATTTGAAACCGGGTTTTTCTGCAAAAATGCCGACCTTTTTTTATTGGCGATTTTTGCGGATACCACCCATGACCGATCAAACAAGCACCCTCTATGCCAAATTGCTTGGCGAGACTGCAATCATCGAGTGGAAAGCGCTGGAGCGTTTCTGGGCAAAGGGTGACCTGATTTGGGTCGACCCCAGCCTGGATCTGATCGCTGTGGCTGAGGCAATGGCCGAGAACCGCAGTGAAATCTTCGCCAAATGGCGTAGTGATGGCACGGTGGGGCCCGTCTCGGCAGAGCAGGCCCTGGACCTGCAAAGCCGCGATCCAGAGATATGGGCAGTGGTGGTGTCGCCGTTCATCGTGATCCAGGCGAAGCGTGCTGACCAGGCGTGATCTTTTTTGGTGCGTAAAAATGCGCACTTGTCTCGTTTTGGTGCTCGCTGCTGCTCAAGGCGGGTGGAGGTAAGTAACAATTCGGCGTGGCGGTAACAGTTTACGGGATGCGTAATGAGGTTGCCCCGCAACCCAGCTCGATATCGAATCTGACGGGAGTCATTGATGAACACTGCACTACCTTCACTTGGTTTTGCCGGCATTGGCCTGATGGGCTTGCCCATGTGCCGCCGGTTGCTGGCTGCGGGCTATCCGCTGACGATCTGGAACCGCAGCCCGGACAAGTGTGCCGCGCTGGTCGACGCCGGTGCTCGCCTGGCTCGCAGCCCGGCCGAACTGTGCCGTGACAGCGACATGGTGTTGTTGTGCCTGGCCGACACGGCTGTGGTGCGTGAGGTGGTGTTTGGCGAGCAAGGCGTTGCCGAGGGTGGCCGCGGTGGCCAGTTGCTGATCGACTGCTCGAGCCTGGAGCCCACTGCCACCCGCGAAATGGCGGCCGAGCTGGCAGCACTGTGCGGCATGGCCTGGCTCGATGCGCCAGTGTCAGGCGGCACCGCCGGTGCCGAAGCTGGCACACTGGCGATCATGGTCGGTGGCGAAGCGGCGGACCTGCAGCGCGCTCAGCCGGTACTGGAGGTGCTGGGCCAGCGTGTCACGCACATGGGGGCGGTGGGCGCGGGCCAGGTGACCAAGGCGTGCAACCAGATGATCGTCGCCTGCAATGCGCTGGTGATTGCCGAAGTGGTGGCCTTGGCCGAGCAGGCCGGGGTGGACGCCACGCTGCTGGCCGAGGCGTTGGCCGGTGGTTTTGCCGATTCCAGACCGTTGCAGATCCTGGCACCGCAAATGGCCGAGAGCCGCTTCGAGCCGGTCAAATGGCACGTTCGCACTTTGCTCAAGGACTTGGACGGCGCGGTCAAGTTCTCGCGTGAGCAGGGTTCGGCAACACCGCTCAGTGGCCTCGCCGCGCAACTGATGCGCCTGCACGGTAGCCAGGGTTACCTGCATAAAGATCCGGCGACCCTGGTAACGCTGTATCGCAGCAAGGGGTAAGCACCACGCGGGTGCGCTGCAGCCGGTCCAGCATGGGTTGCAGCTCGGCCCAGGGCATTGGCCGCCCGAGCAGAAAACCTTGCAGGTAATCGCAGGCGTGGTCTGCCAGAAACGCCTGCTGCTCCTCGGTTTCCACGCCTTCGCTGACCACTTGCAAGTGCAGGGTATGCGCCATCACGATGATAGCCTGGACAATTTCACGGTCCTTCTGGCTGGCCGGCACGCCTTGCAGGAAGGTGCGGTCGATCTTCAGCACGTCCAGAGGCAGGTGCTTGAGGTAGGCCAGGGACGAGTAGCCGGTGCCGAAGTCGTCGATCGACAGGGCGACGCCCAGGGCACGGACCCGTTTGAGCAGGTTGACCGTGCGCTGGATATCGCCCATCAAGGCGTTTTCGGTGACTTCCAGCTCCAGCTGGTGCGCTGAAACACCGGCGTGGAACAAGGCTGTTTCCACCTCGTTGGGCAGTTCGTCATGGCTGAGGGTCACCGCCGAGCAGTTGACCGTGACCTTGAGTTCGCCGTGACCGCCGTGCTGCAGCTGGGCCAGGTCGGAGCAGGCGTGCCGTAACACCCACAAGTCCAGGTCGACGATCAGACCGTTGGCTTCGGCTATGCCGATGAACCGGTCGGGCCCAAGCAGACCATGCTGGGGGTGCTGCCAGCGTACCAGGGCTTCCAGCTTGGCCACCCGCCCAGTGCGCTGGTCGAAGATCGGCTGGTAATGCACGCACAGGCCGCGCTCCTCCAGCAACGCCAGTCGCAACTCCTCTTCCAGTTGCAGGGCAATCGAGGCGCGTGCTTTGAGGCTGTCATTGAAAAAATTCAGGCTGTTGCGGCCGTTGTCCTTGGACTGGTACAGGGCCAGGTCCGCATGCTTGAGCAGCTCTTCGGCGTTGCTGCCATCATCCGGAAAGATACTGACCCCGATACTGGTGGTCATCACCATGCGCCTGCCGCAAAGCTCGATGGGGTCCTTCATGCGTTGCATGATGCGCTGGGCCAGGTGGCGGGCTTCGTCGCGGCTGTTGAGGCTGGTGACCACGCAGAACTCGTCGCCGCCAAAGCGTGCCACCAGGTCCTGGCTGCGGGTCGCGGCCTTGATATGGTTGGCGATGACCTTGAGCAGTTCATCGCCGGCGTGGTGGCCAAGGCTGTCATTGATGCGTTTGAAATGGTCGATATCCAGGAACATCACCGCCAGGCGGCTTTCGCTGGCCAGGTGCTCGGCCAGGCGTTCGGCGAACAGTTGGTTGAAACCACGGCGGTTGACCAGGTTGGTCAGTGCATCGTAGTGCGCTGCCTGCTGCAGCGAGGCGCGGGCCTGGTCCAGTTCGCTGAGCAGTACGCTGACCCGGCGCAGGTCATGCTCCTTGCTTTGCAACTTCTTGTCAGCCAGGGCCGCACTGATGCTGGCACCGCTGATCAGCAAGGTGATGAAACCGATGCCCAGCGCCAGTTGCAGGCTGTTTTCGCCAGACGGCAAGCGCAGTGCCGTATCGCTGGGGATGACCAGGGTCATCCCCGACATCGCCATGAAATGGGTAGCCACCATGCCAGCGGCGATCAGCAGGCTGGCGCCGTACTTCGCGGCCTGGTACAGCGTGCCGCTGCCATTGCGAAAATAGCGCGCCAGGTACAATGCCATCAGGCTGGTCAGCGGGGCGATGATGGCAGCGCCCAGCAGCGGGCCGGTCTGGTAGTACTGCCGGGCGCCGGTTTGCATCGCGGCCATGCCGACAAAGTGCATGAGGACGATGCCCATGCCGATCAGTACCGCGCTTTGCACGATGTGTGGCGTGCGCATGTCCTTGCGATCGAGGCTGCGCATGGCCAGCCAGGCAACCGCCAGGGCAATGAACAGGGAAAGGATGGTCAGCGCCAGGTCGTAGTGCACTTCGACAGACGCCTGGAAGGCCAGCATGCTGATGAAATGCATGGCCCAGATGCCGCCGGCCAGGCAGCAGGCGCCCAGTACGTTCCATTGCCGGTGGGCGTTAGGGTCTTCGCTGTGGGACTGGCGTTCGGCCATGTCGAGGGTGGCGAAACAGCCTGCGCAGGCTACTAGGTAGGCGAGCAGCACCAACAGCGGCTCATGTCGACAATCGAGCAGGATACGTCCGGTTGCCGGCAGGTCGGCGAACAGTTGCAGCCCCAGCCACTCCATGGAATGCCTCTCGATCGAGTTTTCACTCGTCTGCGCTACAACCCTGTGCAGACTGCCCAGAGGCAGTATAGGAACAAGTGTTTAACCCTTCCTGGATAATGGCACATTGATCTCTACGATTTGGTTATCAACCTAATCGCTGTCGGAAATATGGCAACTACTCAAGGGCAGCATGCCCGCGACGTGCCTGGCACGTTGCCAGGCACCGGATACGCCGGTTTTCGCGGGCAAGCGGTGCTGGTTCGGCGTCAGCCGGCGACTAGTACACGAATGGCCTCCAGGCGCAGCGCAGCTTTTTCCAGCATTGCCAGGCCCTCTTCGCGCTGCTTGCGCAGGGCGTCGATTTCGCTGTCACGCACGCTTGGGTTTACCGCTTGCAAAGCGAGCAGGCGCGCCAGTTCTTCGTCGGCCTCCGCAGCCAGGCGGCGCTGGGCTTCGGCCACACGCTCGATGTGGGTCGGCAGGATCTTCTCTTCGCCACCGCTGATGCGCTTGGCCAACACGTCGCGCTGCGCCTGGACAAACTTGTTGGCGCTGGCCCGTGGCACGCTTTCAAGCTGGTCGTTGAGCGTTTCGAAGGCCACGCGCGAGGCCAGGTCGTTGCCATTGGCATCAAGCAGGCAGCGCAGCGCCGCTGGGGGCAGGTAACGGCCCAGTTGCAGGCTTCGCGGTGCCACCACCTCACTGACGAACAGCAGTTCGAGCAGCACGGTACCGGGCTTGAGCGCCTTGTTCTTGATCAGGGCGACGGCAGTATTGCCCATGGAGCCGGACAGCACCAGGTCCATGCCGCCTTGCACCATCGGGTGTTCCCAGGTCAGGAACTGCATGTCTTCGCGCGACAGCGCCTGGGCGCGGTCGTAGGTAATGGTCACACCTTCGTCGTCGCCCAGCGGGAAGCTGGCGTCGAGCATTTTTTCGCTCGGCTTGAGGATGAGGGCGTTTTCGGAGTGGTCTTCGCTGTCGATGCCAAAGGCGTCGAACAGCGTTTCCATGTAGATCGGCAGGGCGAACTGATCGTCCTGCTCGAGGATGGCTTCGACCAGCGCCTCGCCCTCACCCGCGCCGCCCGAGTTCAGCTCCAGCAAGCGATCGCGGCCGGTGTGCAGTTCGGCTTCCAGGCGTTCGCGTTCGTGACGGGCGTCGGCCACCAGGCTGTCCCAGGCCTTGCTGTCGCCGCCTTCGAGCAGCGGCACCAGGCGTGGGCCGAACTGGTGTTGCAGGGCGTTGCCGGTCGGGCAGGTGTTGAGGAACGCGTTGAGCGCTTCGTGGTACCACTGGAACAGGCGTTCCTGCGGGCTGCCCTGCAGGTAGGGCACATGCAACTGGATGGTGTGCTTCTGGCCGATACGGTCCAGACGACCGATACGTTGTTCCAGCAGGTCCGGGTGGGCCGGCAGGTCGAACATCACCAGGTGGTGCGAAAACTGGAAGTTGCGGCCTTCGCTGCCGATCTCGGAGCAGATCAGCACCTGAGCGCCGAACTCTTCATCGGCAAAGTAGGCTGCCGCCCGGTCGCGCTCCAGAATGCTCATGCCCTCGTGGAACACCGAGGCCGGAATGCCGGAGCGCACGCGCAGGGCGTCTTCCAGGTCCATGGCGGTTTCGGCGTGGGCACAGATGACCAGCACCTTGGTGCGTTTGAGCATTTTCAGGGTGTCGATCAACCAGTCGACCCTTGGGTCGAAACGCCACCAGCGCGCGTCGTCGGTGCTGTCACCCTGTGCCTGGAAGGCGACCTCTGGGTACAGCTCGGCTTTCTCGCCTGGCGGCAGCTCGCGGTATTGCTCGGGCATGGCCACCGGGTAAGGGTGCAGTTGGCGCTCCGGGAAGCCCTGGACCGCCGCGCGGGTGTTACGGAACAGCACCCGGCCGGTGCCGTGGCGGTCGAGCAGCTCACGGATCAGCCGCGCGCTGGCCTGGGTATCGCCATCGCTGACCGCGGCCAGCAGCGCTTCGCCCTCAGCCCCCAGGAAGCCCTGGATGGTGGCGTGTGCCTTCGGCGACAGACGGCCTTCGTCGAGCAGCTCCTGCACGGCTTCGGCGACCGGGCGGTAGTGATCGCTTTCGGCGCGGAAGGCGGCCAGGTCATGGAAACGGTTGGGGTCGAGCAGGCGCAGGCGAGCGAAGTGGCTGTCCTGGCCAAGCTGCTCAGGGGTAGCGGTAAGCAGCAGTACGCCAGGAATCACCTGGGCCAGTTGCTCGACCAGGGCGTATTCGGCGCTGACCTGGTCCTCGTGCCAGACCAGGTGATGAGCCTCATCGACAACCATCAGGTCCCAGCCGGCAGCAAACAGCGCATCCTGGGCCTTCTCGTCCTCTACCAACCACTCCAGGGCCACCAGTGCCAACTGGGCGTCATCGAACGGGTTGCTGGCGTCGCTTTCGATGAAGCGTTCGGCGTCGAACAGCGCCACCTGCAAGTTGAAGCGCCGGCGCATTTCTACCAGCCACTGGTGCTGAAGGTTCTCCGGCACCAGGATCAGTACTCGGCTGGCACGGCCCGTCAGCAACTGGCGGTGAATGACCAGGCCAGCCTCGATGGTCTTGCCCAGGCCCACTTCGTCGGCCAGCAGTACCCGCGGCGCGCTGCGGTCGGCGACTTCGCGGGCAATGTGCAACTGGTGAGCGATTGGCTGAGCGCGGCAACCACCCAGCCCCCACAGCGCCGACTGCATCTGCTTGCTGGTGTGCTGCAGTGTGTTGTAGCGCAGGCTGAACCACGACAAAGGGTCGATCTGCCCGGCGAACAGGCGGTCGCTGGCCAGGCGGAACTGAATGAAATTCGAGAGCTGGGTTTCCGGCAAGGTGCGCGGCTGGTTCTGCCCGTCGAGGCCGTGGTAGACCATCAGCCCGTCGATGTCCTCGACCTCGCGTACGGTCAGCTTCCAGCCTTCGAAGTGGGTGATCTGGTCACCTGGCGCGAAGCGTACGCGAGTCAGCGGCGCATTGCGCAGGGAATACTGGCGCGTGTCGCCAGTGGCCGGGTAGAGCACGGTCAACAGGCGGCCATCCTGCGCCAGGATGGTACCCAGGCCGAGCTCTGCTTCGCTGTCGCTGATCCAGCGTTGCCCCGGTTGATACTGCTGCGCCATACTGCCTGAACTCCCGCGATGAAAAAGCCGATTATGTTAACGGATCGGCCGGTGAGACCAAAGTGCCGAGCGCACCTAATGGTGCCGAAAGCCATCAGTCTAGCCGTTTCACCGCTCTGTACCGCACCGCCGACGAGGGCCACGCACCAACATGTCTGCCAAGCACAGCTGGATCAGCGCTTCCATGGCCGTGGGCAGCCTGTTGCTGCTCAGTGCCTGCGAGCAGAAAACCTTCGAGCCTTTGGCCCCTATACCAACCGATCAGCTTGAGGTGCTGGGCGTGCAGGCGCCGATCAAGAGCGTGCATTTTCGCGACCGCGATGGCGAAGGGCTGCTGGTATTGAGCCGCAGCGATGGCCAGGCCAGCGACCCGGAAAGCGAGCAGGAGGTCGACAAGGTGGTGCTCAAGGCCACCTTGTACGGGCGCACGGCGCAAAGCGATGCGTTCAAGGCCCGCTGGCAGATCGAGCAGGAAACCACGTGCCCCGGCCTGGACCTGGATGTCGACTTCTATACCGATGTCAGTGACGTCAGCGACCTGAACAAAGATGGCGTGGCCGAAGTGACAGTTGCCAGTCACGCCTTTTGCGGCGGGGGTATCGACCCCCACGACATCGCCATCGAAATGCGTGAAGGGCAGGCCAGCTACACCATTACCGGGCAGTCGCTGATCAGCCCCGCAGGCGAGGACCCGGTGGGGGGCGAGCGCACCGACAGCGCTTCGCTCAAGCACGCCCCGCAGGTGTTGCGTGACCACATGGATGCGGTCTGGCAGCAGGTCTACAAGCGCCCCTGGAGCGAAGCCAGCCCGCCCAGTGACGACGAGCCTGACGATGATGTGGAGTAAAGGCTGGGCCTGAAATCAAGGTAATGCCGCGCCTGCCGATACAGCGGGCATAGGAGAACGCCCATGCTGCCGCCGATCATACCGCTCAGTGCCGCCCCGGTGACCTCGCAACAGGACCCGGTCAAACCTACCCCTGACATCAAGCCAGTGGTACCGGCGCAGCCTGCGTCCGGCGAAACCGCCATCGACCTCAAGCAGCAACGCGATCCTCAAGAGCAGGCACTGCTGTTGCGTGATGAGCAGCGCCGCCAGCAGCAACGGCGCCAGCAGCGTGGGGCAGGGCGCTATAACCCCGAGCCTGGCGACGAGGTCAACGCCGACAATACCGTCCCGGTCGTGCCATTGATGGACGAGCCCAACCGCCAAGGGCTGCTGGTGGACATCGAAGTCTGACACGGGGCTGGTCAGCGCCGGCGTCGGGCTTCATCATGCAAGTCTCCGTTGATCGTCGAGCCCACCCATGAGCCAAGACAACCTTATCGATTTCGATGCTGAACGCGCCAAGCGCGTGCATGACCTCAAGGAAAAGCGCCTGAACGAAATGCGCAATGCATTCGAGCAGGCCCTGCCGTTGAACACCGGCAAGAAAAAGAAGCCCAAGGGCAAGCCGAAGAAGCGCTGAAACTTGACGCAGGTCAACCCTGCACCTGCCTCGTGTGCCCGGGTCCGGGCACCATTGACCCTGATCAATTTTCCCTCGCCCGACATTGGTTAACGTTCTCCCATCGGACAGCGGCAAGCGAATGGGGAGGCCAGCATGTTCTTCGACAATGTGGTTATCGCCGGTGTGGTAACGGTCGGGCTGATGGTTGCTTTCTTTGCCGGTCTGGGCATTTTCATCTGGAAGGACTCGAACAAGCGCAAGCCGCGCTGACCTTCCGGGTACACGAGCACGCAAGGCATTTAGGGCGACTTCGGTCGCCCATTTTTTTTGCCTGGCATTTACGTGTGGCCTGCGGGGCAGCAGGGCTCATGCCAGCGGTTGCGCAGCGTGGCGCGCGCTGGTGCAGCGGCTGGATTTCGATGAAGATGAGTAGCTAGCTAATTATTCATTTTCACCTTATTCTCTGCGCCATTGTCTATCTTTTCATTACTACCATCCCCGCAAGGTTCGCCCAGTGCCCATCACGCTTCAGGCCCTGTTCGCCCCCTCCCCCCTCGCCATCAAGTTCGCCATCAAAACCCTGCTCGGTGGTGGCCTGGCGTTGTGGCTGGCAATGCGTTGGGGCCTGGAGCAGCCGTCCTGGGCACTGATGACGGCGTTTATCGTTGCCCAGCCGCTGTCTGGCATGGTGGTGCAGAAAGGCCTGGCGCGGTTGGCCGGGACCCTGGTCGGCACGGTCATGGCGGTGGTGCTGCTGGGCCTGTTCGCCCAGACCCCGGGGCTGTTTCTGATTGCCCTGGCCTTGTGGCTGGCCTTGTGTACCGCTGCCTCTACCCAGTTGCGCAGTGCCTGGGCCTATGCATTCGTGCTGGCCGGCTACACCGCAGCGATCATCACCTTGCCGGCCATCGACCACCCGCTGCAGGTGTTCGACCAGGCGGTGGCCCGCTGCACCGAGATCAGCCTGGGTATTTTCTGCGCCACGGCCAGCAGTGCCTTGCTCTGGCCCATGCGGGTCGAGCAGCAACTTGGCGGCCAGGCGCGCCAGGCCTGGCAGAACGGCCTGCAGGCCGCCAGTGCGATGCTCGGTGGCGAGGACGATGCACGCAGGGGCTTGCTAGAGAGCCTGGGGCGCATCGTTGCCATCGACAGCCAGCGCGAGCATGCCTGGTTCGAAGGCAACCGCGGGCGTCAGCGTGCCCGTGCCATTCGGGGGCTAAGCCAGAAGCTGATGGTGCTGTTGCGTATTTCCCGGTCGGTGCGCCGGCAGTGGCGGCAACTGGATCAGCAGCAGGCGGAACACCTGGCCCCCTGGTTGTCTGAAGTTCGGGCGCTGCTGGACAAGCCCGACCAGCCCAGCCTGTTGTTGCTGCGCCAGCGCGTCTGGGATGCCGCCCACGATGAGCATATAAGTTCGGTTGAGCACTACTGCCTGGCGCGCATGGCCCTGCTGCTGGATTACGCAATGGCCGCCGGCCAGGCGCTGGACGCTGTGGAGACGGGCACGGCGCCGAAGGATGTCGCCCAAGGCCTGGCCGTGCACCGCGATTGGTCGCTGGCCTTGCTGTTCGGTTCGCGTAGCGCACTGGCGTTTCTGGTGATGAGCGCTTTCTGGCTGGCCACCGCCTGGCCTTCGGCGCCGGGCGGCCTGGTGCTGACCTGTGTGGTCTGCAGCCTGTTCGCCAGCCGCGAGAATGGCGCGCAGATTGGCTTGAGTTTCCTGCGCGGGATCTGCCTGGCCATACCGGTAGCGTTCCTGGTCGGGCAGATTCTGCTGCCGCAATGGAGCAGCTTCGCGCTGCTTTGCCTGGGTATGGGGGTGCCGCTGTTGTTCGGCGCGCTGGGTATGGCCCACCCGCGTACTGGCGCCACTGCCACCTCTTATTGCCTGCACTTCATCGTACTGGTGTCGCCGGTGAATGCCATGCAGTTCAGCGTGGCGGCCATGCTCAACAGTGCCTTGGCCATGCTGGTAGGGGTGTCGGCAGCGGTCATGGCGTTTCGCTTGTTGGTGTTTCGTCACCCGGCCTGGCTTGGGCGGCGTCTGCGTGCTGCAACCCAGAGTGACCTGGTACGCCTGACCCGGCGTGACCTGCGCGGGGCCGATACCTGGTTCGGCGGGCGCATGGCCGACCGCCTGATGCAGTTGGCGCGGCATGCCAGCGAGTTGCCCGAGGCTGAGCGCAAGCGCTGGGACGATGGCCTGCACGGGCTGGATATCGGTGATGAACTGGTGCACCTGCGCATGTGCCTGGCGGTCGCACAGGCGCCGCTGGGCGGCGCCGAGCGGGAGTACTTGCAGCAGGTGGAGGCGGTACTGGCCAAAGGGCCTGCCGCTGGGCGTGGGCAACAGCTGGACAGTGCCAGCGAACGGTTCATTGCTGCGTTGCACCGCCAGCCTGCGAGCGACCCGCTGCGGTTGGCCGAGGGCGCGGTATTGCAGTTGCAGAAAAGCTGGGGCAAGTGGTGCCGCTGGCAGGAGGAAGCCCATGGGATTGCGTGAATGGGAAGTGGGCGGCGTGCTGCTCAGCCCGTTTCTGCTTTATGTGTTGCTGGCGCTGGCGCTTACCGGCCTGCTGCGCTTGCTGGTGCAGGCCACGCCGTTGGCGCGCTGGATCTGGCATGAAGCGCTGTTCGATGCGGCGGTTTTCGTTTGTGTGCTGTTCCTGGTGGTACGCCTGCTGGGAGCTTTATAAAGGAGTGTTTCGATGCGTGCGGCCGTACGTACTCTTGTAACCCTGTGCGTGGTGGCCCTGGCCGTGCTGGCCGGCTACCAACTGTGGCAGTACTACATGCTTACCCCCTGGACACGGGATGCCCGTGTGCGCGCCGATGTGGTGGTGATTGCACCTGACGTTTCCGGCTGGGTGCGCCAGCTCAAGGTGCATGACAACCAGCAGGTCAAGGCGGGGGAGCTTCTGATGAGCATCGACCGCGAGCGCTTCCAGGCCGCGTTCGACCAGGCCAGTGCGGTGACGCAAACCCGCGCTCAGCAGCTGCGCCTGCGCGAGAGTGAAGCAGCCCGGCGTACCGCCCTGGGGCCCGAGGCGATCAGTGCCGAACTGCGGGAGAACGCGCAGATCAATGCTGCCATCGCCCGGGGCGAGTTGCACGAAGCCCAGGCGCAGTTGCAGGTGGCGAAGATCAACCTGGCGCGCAGTGAAGTGCGTGCGCCGCGCAGCGGGCATATCACCAACCTGCGCCTGGCCGAAGGCAACTATGTGAACACCGGCCAGTCGGTGATGGCCTTGGTGGACGATTCGACGTTCTATATCCAGGCCTACTTCGAGGAAACCAAGCTGCCGCGCATTCGCGTGGGTGACCCGGTGAAGGTCTGGCTGATGGGCGCAGGCGAACCCATGCAGGGGCATGTCGAAAGCATCAGCCGCGGCATCACAGACAGCAACAGCAACCCGGACAGCCAGCTGCTGCCAGAGGTGGAACCGACCTTCAACTGGGTGCGCCTGGCCCAGCGGATACCGGTGAGAATCCGCCTGGACCAGGTGCCCGACGGCGTGACCCTGAGTGCGGGGATGACTGCCAGTGTGCAGGTGCATGAGCTTTGAGCCGTGGCTCAGGCACCCGGCACTACAGGAACATACCGCCCGAAACCTCCAGGCGCTGCCCGGTGATCCAGCCATTACCGTCTTCCAGCAACAAGGCGATCGCCGCGCCGATGTCATCCGGCATACCCACCCGTCCCAGCGCGGTGTTGCCAGCAATGTAGTCATTCACCTGCGGGTTGTCCCGCACTACGCCACCGCCAAAATCGGTCTCGATGGCCCCCGGCGCCAGGATGTTCACGCGAATGCCCCGGGCGCCCAGTTCCTTGGCCTGGTAGCGGGTCAGCACTTCCATCGCGCCTTTCATGGCGGCATAGGCGGCGTACCCTGGGAGGGCAAACCGCGCCAGCCCGGTCGAAATGTTGATGATCCGGCCGTTATCGACCAGCAGTGGCAACAGGCGCTGGGTGAGGAAGAACGGGCCTTTGAGCTGAATGTTCAGCAGTTGGTCGAACTGCGCCTCGCTGGTATCGGCGTACGGCACGTTCAACCCGATGCCGGCATTGTTCACCAAAAAGTCGAAACGTTGCCGACCGTAGTGCTGCTGCAAGGCAGCCGCCAGCCGCTCGGCAAAGCCGGCAAAGCTGCTGGCGTCACCGACATCCAGTTGCAACATGGTCGCCTTCACCCCTGCCTGCTCCAGGGCGGCCGCCACGGCCTGTGCTTCTTGTGCCTTGCTATGGTAGGTGCCGATGATATCGATGCCTCGGGCGGCCAGATGCTCGGCGGTATTGCGGCCAAGGCCGCGGCTTGCGCCGGTGATCAGGGCAATCTTGCGGGTCATGGTAAGAACCTCGTGATGGGTGGGTGCGCACAGGTTATTGGTCGGCTCGCGGCTGTTAAATCCTGCAAAAATGGAAATACTGTTCGCCTAAACCGGATGATCGAGGGCGGGCGTGAACAAGTTGGAATTGTTGCGGACCTTTGTGCGGGTCAGTGAAGTGAACAGCTTTACCCTGGCCGCCGAGAGCTTGGGCTTGCCGCGTTCGACAGTGTCGGAACAGGTCAGGGCGCTGGAGCGTCTGCTGGGTACGCAACTGTTCAATCGCACCACCCGCCGGGTGCAGGCCACGCAGGATGGTGCCTTGCTGTACGCACGCAGCAAGGACCTGCTGTCAGGTATGGACGAGATCGAGAGCCTGTTCAGCGCCGATGATGCCGAACTGGCCGGGCGCCTGCGTGTCGACCTGCCGACGATGATGGCGCGGCGGGTCATCATTCCCGCGTTACCCCAGTTCCTGCGGCGTTTTCCGCGTTTGCAGGTGGAGCTCAGTTCCACCGATCGGCAGGTCGATTTGCTGCGTGAGGGCTTCGACTGCGTGATGCGCATCGGCGCCTTGCATGACCTGGATGTCGTGGCCAGGCCGGTCGGGCAATTGAGCATGCGCAACTGTGCCAGCCCGGCTTATCTGGCGCGCTATGGGGTGCCCCGTACCCTGCAGGACCTGGCAGGGCATCAATTGGTGCACTACGTGCGCAACCTGGGGGGGCGCTGCGCCGGCTTCGAATACGTGCAAGGTGGGCAGGTGCAGTACCAGCCCATGGCTGGGGCGGTAACGGTCAATAATGCCGAAGCCTATTCGGCAGCTTGCCTGGCCGGGCTGGGGCTGATACAGGTACCGGCCGTGGGGGTGGCCGAACACCTGCAGCGCGGCGAACTGGTCGCGCTGCTGCCGGCTTGGCAGGCGCCGGCAATGCCCGTGTCGTTGCTGTATGCGCGGCAACGGCATGTACCCCGCCGGGTGCAGGCGTTCATGCAGTGGCTGGCAGAGGTGCTTAGCAGCGAGGTCGATACTACGGCGTGAAGTTGAGCCGGGTCATGGCGCACGCACGGCCGCTTGCATTAGGCTTGGACTGGCGAGGCGCCCGGCAGAGGCGACCCTGTGCTGCCCAGCGTGCGTATCTTCCGATTTCATCACGAGGTTACGCCATGGCCATTACTTCCCAGGACATCTGCAACGCAGCTGAGCAGCTCAAAGGCTTCGTCGGCTTTCATCATAAGCGCGGCGTTCATATCGTGCGTTTTTCCGAAGACGCGTTCGGTATGGATGTCGCTGACGCCAGCATCACCCCCTGCAGCGAGTTTGTCTGGCGCCCCGAGCAGGGGCAGCGCATGGCCCTGTGCCGGGAGCGCCTGGCACTGTTGCTGGAGCAGCACGTGGACGACCGCTTGAATATCGCTGAGCCGCTGCGCATCTACCTGCGCCGCGGCGACTTGCCGGAAATCATCGCCGAGCGACGTGTGCAGCCGTCTTGCTGAAGTTCGCTGTTGGTCAAAGCGCTACCGCGCAACCGTGTAGGGGCGGCCCGACCCGTGCCTACCGGGGGCGCTGCAACAACGCCCGCATGCCCGCGGTATCCAGTGGTCGGCTCAGGTAATAGCCCTGTACTTCATGGCAGCTGTCCTTTTGCAGCATGGCAAGTTGCTGTTCGGTTTCCACGCCCTCGGCCGTCACGGTCAGCCCCATTGCCTTGCCCAGGTTGATGATGGCCTGGACCACCGCACGGTCGCTGCCGCCGTTGGTGCTCAAGCTACTGATGAAGCGCTTGTCGATCTTGAGGCTGTCGAAAGGATACGTACGCAGGTAACCCAGCGATGAATAGCCGGTACCGAAGTCGTCCATGTTCAGGCGCACGCCCAGCTCTTTGAGCGAAAGCATGGTCCCCAGCGCGCCTTCGATGTCGTTGAGCATCACATTCTCGGTGATTTCCAGTTCCAGGCGTTGTGCCGGGAATGCCGTGCCCAGCAGGATTTCCCGCACGTCTTGCACCACATCGCTGCGCAGGAACTGTGCCGGTGACAGGTTGACCGACACCAGAATGTCGGCAGGCCAGTCAAGGGCGGTGCGGCAGGCCTCGTGCAGCACCCAGCGGCCCAGCGCGACAATGATATCGCTCTGTTCGGCCAGCGGGATGAAGGTATCCGGCCCCAGCAGCCCTTCCTGGGGGTGCTGCCAGCGTATCAGCGCCTCGACCGCGACCACGCGCAGGTCGCTGAGGCGGTAGCGCGGCTGGTAGTGCAACTCGAACTCCTGGTTGCGCAGGGCGCGGCGCAGATCGTTCTCCAGTTGCCGCCGGTACTGGATCTGCTGGTTCATTTCGCTGGCGAAGTAGCGCCATGTGTTCTTGCCGTCTGCCTTGGCCTGGTACAGGGCGATGTCGGCACAGCGAATCAGCTCGCCGGCGTCGAAGCCCTGGGTGCGGGTCTGGGCGATGCCGATGCTGGCGCCAATGTGCAGGGTTTGGCTGTCGAACATGACCGGTTGTTGCAGCAAGCCGATCAGGCGCGCGCAGAAGCGGTCGATCTCCTGGCGGTTGTCCATGCCGCCAAGTACCACGATGAACTCGTCGCCGCCCAGCCGCGCCACCAGGTCACCGTCGCGGGTGGTGTCGCGCAGGCGGGCTGCCACTTCCTGCAGTACCGCATCGCCAGCCGCATAGCCGAGTGAGTCGTTGATCGGCTTGAAGTTGTCCAGGTCAAGCAGCAACAGGGTCAACGGCGGTGAGTCAGTGCCGCGCAGCAGGGCCTGTTCCAGGTGCCGGGCCAGCTTGTTGCGGTTGGCCAGCCCGGTCAGTGGGTCGTGCAAGGACAGGTGCTGGATACGCGCATGGGCCTCGACTTCGTCGGTGATATCGCTGGCAGTGCCGCGCAATCCCACGGCCGTGTCCTGGTGCCAGATGGCGCGCGCGGAGATCCGGCAATAGCGGTTCTGGCCATTCTGGTCGCGGTAGGTGCAGCGCAGGTTGGCCAGCTGCTGTGGGTCGGCGGTGGCCAGGGCATCCAGCCAGGGCGACAAGGGTGTGGTGTCGCAGGCCAGTAGCTGGTTGAGCGGTTGGCCGAGCCAGTCTTCGACCGGGTAGCCCGTCACCCTGGCAAAGCGTTGCGACAAGTAGGTCAGACGCTGATGCCGATCGGTCTCCCAGATCCAGTCCGAGGCCGACTCGGCCACCGCGCGAAAACGTTGCTCGCTGGCCTCCAGCGCCAGGTTGCTCTGCTGCAGGTGAGCTAGCGTCAAGCCGATGGCCCGGGAGCTGCGCCACGCATGGCGGCACAGGTAGAGCATGACCAGCCCAAGGATCAGCAGGGCGCTCAGCAGGGCAGGCAATACCGCCCGCAGCAGCTGGCGCCCAGGCAACGCACTGTTCCAGGACAGGTGGTACCCGGTGTCGCCCAGGTTGATGCGCAGGTGGTGGTGGGCTTTTGCGTCTTCTTTCTCAACGCGCATGCCGGCCAGGCCTGCACGTTCACCCAACTGCGCCAGTTTGACCTCGGTCAGTTGGTCGACGAACAGCAAGACCGGCGCCTGGCTCACTTCGCTCTCAGTGACATCCCGGTCTGGCCGTATGGCCGCCGCAGTGAGCACGGCCGGCCAGCCATTGAACAGCACGAAGCGGGCAATCTGCTCGCGGGTAATTGCCGCCGCCCGGGCCTGGTCGATGATCGGCTGTAAAGGAGCATCTATGTACGTGCCTATGCCTGCAGGGCTGGGCTGGCCTTTGAACAGGGCATAGGTAGTGTGGCCGTTTTCCACGACGAACACGCCTTCATACCCGCTGGCGCTGTACAGCGATTCACCTATGTTCTTTTCATCATAGGCCCAGTGCCAGTCGGCCCCGCCCGACAAGTGCTGCAGGGCGTCTTCCCATACGGCATAACTGGACAGGAATTGGCGTGACGCCAGTAACCGTTGCTCCAGCGCCTGATTGGCATGGAAGGCGCTGCGGTCGCGCTCTTGCTGGTCGAGGGTTGCGGCGATGTTGAACAGCGCGCCGAGAATGACCAGGCAAGCCAGACCGTAAACGGTGCTGAAGCCGGCGATCAGGTTACGCACTTGCAAGCGTGGGGTAGGGCTGGCGGGTGGGAGGTTGGCAGTCCTGGCCATGCACGAGCGGCTCCTTCAGGAAACCTACCGCCAGGCATTCAGGCAGCAGGTTCAATCAGGATAGGCCAGCTTCAGTGCCGTAGCTGCGCCAGCGGCAAAATTCACCCGGTCGCGGCCAGCGTGCTTGGCAGTGTATAGCGCCCTGTCTGCCTGTTGCAGCCAGTGTTCCGGTGATTCCAGGCTGGCATCGTAGGGGGACAGGCCAATACTCAGGCTGATGCGCAGGTGAGGGAGCTGCGCGTTGCGATAGCCGGAAACCTGCTCACGCAGGCGCTCCATGATCTGGCAGGCCTGGGCTTCGCTGGTGTCTGGCAGGATCACGCAGAATTCGTCGCCACCGTAGCGCCCCGCCTGGTCGCACTCGCGCAGGTTGCGGCGCAGCTCGGCACTGAGCTGGCGCAGTACGCAGTCGCCGACCACGTGGCCAAAGGTGTCGTTGATGGTCTTGAAATGATCGATGTCGATCAGGGCAATCACCGCGTGTGCCTTTTGCTGTTTGCATTTTTGGTATTTGAGGAGCAACAGGTCTTTCCAGGCGCCGTGGTTGAGCAACCCGGTGAGGCTGTCCGTGAGGCTGAGGGCGCTGAGCCGGCGTTTATGGTCGCCCAGTTGGATTGCCAGGCGGTAGCACACCCAGCCCAGGGCCAGGGGGTACAGCGTCAGCATGGGCAGGCAGGCGTATATCTGCAGTGCAGTGGCATTCAATTGCAGGCCGGGGGCGAGCAGCAGGGTGCCGACCAGAATCCCGGCCAGTTGCGCAACAGCCCCTTTTAGCACCAATTGCCGGCCCCCCGCGGCCACGTTGTTCATGGTCATCATCGACAGCACGGTCACGGTCGGCAGCGGGTTGAAGTGCATGGCGGCGGCCCAGAACCCGCCCAGCAGCGAGTCCAGCAACAGGTTGCGGTGTTCGGCCCGGTACGGGGTTGCCGACCGGCTCGCCCACAGGTAGGCGACGTGGGGCCACAACAGGCCATTGAACAGCATTAGCCCCCACACCCAGGTGGGCGGCGACTGCGGGGCTACGCCGGCCATGACGCTGAACAGGCCGATCCCCATGCCCACCACACGTGGCGGGTAGATGCGCTTGACGAACGAAAGGCCTTTGCCGCTGCGGTTGTGCATCATGGTCATGTTCTTCTGCCGGGGTACCGTTTATCGCATAAATCGCATGAATATTGTCGAACAGTGCTTGTCCACCGAAAAATGACCTTACAAGCCAATTCACGGTTGATGCGATCACTGTGGGGTAATATGCGGGCTTTCCTGTTGCTTGGAGTGTTGCTGATGGTTCCTCTGGCCAATGCTGTCGGTGAGCCTGCGCCCCAGTGTGATGGGCGTTTTCACAATCAGGCGCAGCTACCGAAAGACGGCGTGCTGAAGAAGCTGCGCATCGGACTGAAATACCTGTTCCTGCGCAAGCCGCCGAATACCCGGCCAACTACGCCAATCAGCCTGCAACCGATGACCCGCCAGCAGGTGCTCGATGCGCCGGACCACAGTTTGTGGCGGCTGGGCCATTCCACGGTATTGCTGAAGTTGCGGGGGCGCTTCTTCATTACCGACCCGGTATTCGCCGAGCGCGCCTCACCGGTGCAGTGGGCCGGCCCGCAGCGGTTCCATGCCCCGCCGCTGGGGCTGGACCAGCTGCCGCCACTGGCGGCGGTGGTGTTGTCGCACGACCACTTCGATCATCTTGACGAGCGGGCAATCCGCCAGCTGGCATCGCGAACCGGGGTTTTCCTGGCGCCGCTTGGCGTGGGTGAACTGCTGATCAGCTGGGGTGTAGCGCCAACGAAAGTGCGTCAGCTGGACTGGTGGCAGGAAAGCGAAGTCGAGGGTGTGCGTTTCATTGCTACCCCGGCCCAGCACTTTTCCGGGCGCGGCCTGTTGGATAGCAACCGTACCTTGTGGGCGTCGTGGGTGATCATCGACGAAGGCGTGCGCGTGTTCTTCAGTGGCGATACGGGCTACTTCAACGGGTTCAAGCTGATTGGCGAGCGCTTTGGGCCGTTTGACCTCACCCTGGTCGAGACCGGCGCCTACAATCTCGCCTGGCCTGATGTGCACATGCAGCCGGAGCAGAGCCTGCAGGCCCACCTGGATTTACGTGGGCGCTGGATGCTGCCTATTCACAATGGCACGTTCGACTTGTCCGTCCACGGCTGGCAGGAACCCTTCGAGCGTATCCTGGCCCTGGCGAACCAGGCCCAGGTACGGCTCAGTACGCCGCAGATGGGCGAGCGGGTGAGCCTCGACTCGCCGCATGCCGGGCAGGACTGGTGGCAGCCCCGCCCGGTGCGTCAGCGCAACCTCAAGAATGAGCGAAGCGTGGCAATGCGTTGAGTGTCACTTGATGTCGTCTTTGCCACGCTGGCGTTGCGCCCGCTCGTGCTCCAACAGCCGCGAGGGTGCCTTGCCGCTGTCGCTGCGCACCTGAGCGTGGCTGATGAGCGCGAAAATGAAGCTACCGCCGATGATGTTGCCGGCCAGTGTCGGCAAGGCAAACTCCAGCCAGAAGCTGCGCCAGGTTTCTTCGCCGGCCCACACCAGGTAGGACACCTCGACCGAGCCCACTACTATATGGGTGAAGTCGCCAATGGCCATCAGGTAGGTGATCATCAGGATGATCCAGATCTTGGCGTTCTCCATCGAGGGAATCATCCATACCATGGTGGCGATCATCCAGCCCGAGACGATGCCCTTGGCGAACATCTGGCTGATGTCGTTGCTCATGACCTTGCGGCCGATCTCCAGAAACGCCATGTCGGTCTTGCTGTCGAAGATCGGCAGCTCGAGCATCACCCAGGCCACCAGCAGCGTGCCCGCCAGGTTGCCCAGCAGCACCACAGCCCAGAGCCGCAGAAGGCGGCCGAAGTTGGCAAGGGTAGGGCTGGTCATGACCGGCAGCACCGCAGTCAGGGTGTTCTCGGTGAACAGTTGCTGGCGGGCCAGGATCACGGCAAGGAAGCCGGCGCTGTAACCGATGCTGGCGACTACCTGGGCACTTTCACCCTCTGGCAGGCGGGCATAGAACAGTCCCATGGCCATCAGGGACAAGCCCATGGACAACCCGGCGGCGACAGCCGACCACCACAAGGCGGCAACGGTCCGTTCCAGTTCCTGATCGCCCTGGTAGCGAATGGTCTCGTGCAGCACTGCCGCTCGGGGCGGCTGATTGTGGCTGACTTCCTGCTCTTCATCTGCCGAAAGCCCTGGGGTTTTCTCGCTTTGCTCGACACTCATGGCCGCTTCGCTCCGTGGTGGGGTTCTCTACAGATTCGTGGCGATTTCATTAGTTGCCAGGGGGCAGGCGAAACGGCTGAGAAAAGTTTTTGGAACAAGGTGTTGACTCTAAATTCAAAGCGCGTATTATTCGCCTCCTCGCAGCGATCAACGCTTCGAGGCAAGCGGTAAGTTATTGAGGTTTTTGGCTTTCGAAAGAAAGCAGCGGTAAAAAACTTCAAAATAAACGCTTGACAGCAAATGAGGAAAGCGTAGAATGCGCGCCTCGGTTGAGACGAAACGCTCTTAACCAACCGCTCTTTAACAAATTGAATCAAGCAATTCGTGTGGGTGCTTGTGAGTACGGACTGATAGTCAAAAAGATTATCAGCATCACAAGTGGCCATGCGAGAAATCACATAGTCATTTGAGATTGCTGAGCCAAGTTTAGGGTTTCT
>Ga0308157_10000504_pt1 | contig 127286 bp, 123 predicted proteins | sample PhyBR1_FD_201035 | JGI IMG/M metagenome (GOLD analysis project Ga0308157, IMG submission 201035) | Phyllosphere microbial communities from UC Gill Tract Community Farm, Albany, California, United States - DLSLB.R1 | ecosystem: Host-associated > Plants > Phyllosphere > Unclassified | place... | reverse complement strand
CTGTTCCTGACCAACTTCGCCGAGAAGGTCACGGTCATCCACCGCAAGAATGAGTTCCGCGCCGAGAAGATCCTGCAGGACCGCCTGTTCGCCCATCCCAAGATCGAGGTGATCTGGGACGTGGCCGTGGATGAAATCCTCGGCGTCGTCGACGGCGTGGCCCGCAATGTCACCGGCGTCCGCCTGAAGAACGTCAAGACCGGCGCCCTGTCGGAAGTCCCCGCCGACGGCGTCTTCATCGCCATCGGCCACGCCCCGTCGTCGGAACTGTTCGCCGGTCAGCTGGAGATCAACTCCGGCGGCTATCTGCGGGTCAAGCCGGGCTCGGCCTCGACCGCCATCGAGGGCGTCTATGCCGCCGGCGACGTGACCGACGACGTCTATCGCCAGGCCGTCACCGCCGCCGGCATGGGCTGCATGGCCGCCCTGGAGGCCGCCCGCTTCCTCGCCGAAGAGGACCACAAGGCCGCCCACAACCCCATCAGCCACAAGGAAGCCGAGAAGATCGGCGCCTGGTAGAGGCGCCCGACCTCAGTCGCGCGCCACGGTGAGGCTGAACTCCCCGGCTTCATTGCGACGCGCAGTGGCGCGGGGCTGGAAGGGGGCGATGACGAAGGTCATGTCGCGATCCGCCTTGAGCGTGGCGCTCGCCCCGTCCGTTTCGCCACGATGCAGGGCCGCGCCGCTATGGTCGGCGGCGTCGCTGACGTTGACGTAGAGGTTGGAGCTGTCGGACTGGAAGGTCACGGTCAGCGTCTGCCCGGCGGCGACCGGCACGGCATAGACCGGGGCCTTGTCGCCCACGACCGACCCGGTGACCGTCGTGGTCCCGGTGCGGTCAAACGTCAGCGGCGTCAGGGCTCCGCCTTCGCCCACGAACTGCTGGGCATTGGCTGTGTCCACCGCCGGCAGGGCCGCTGCTGCAGCCGCGACCTGGGGCGTGGCGGGCGCCTCCGTCTTTTCCGGCGCCTTCGGACTGCAGGCGGCCAGCAGAGCCAGGGCGGCCAGGCCCGCGATGGACGACGAGGCGGCGATCAGTTTCGTCATGATTGAGCTCCAGTGGTCTCATGTTGAAAGAAGACACCCGCCGGATTCTCGCCGGGGCCGCTCCCAAGGTTGATTTCAGGCCGACGGCTTGCCGACTTCCTCGACCGCCATGGCGGTGACGCCGGGCGGGGGCGCGACCGTCACGGTCGGCGCGGGCGCGGCCTCATAGGCCTTCAGTCGCTCATTGATGGCGGCGATCTCGTCCTTGCTGGCCTGGCGGCGGCCACCCAGGCTGGCCACGCCGACGACGCGGGTCTGGCCGTCGATCTCGACCGTGCGCAGTTGGCCGGGAGCGGCGCCCGCCAGGGCTTCTTCAATACTGTCGGCGGCCGTGGCCAGAAGAACGCGCGGTTGGGCGAAGTGGGCCTCGTCGATGACCGGCTCGCGGCCCGCCGACTTCTGGACGAAGGCGGCGCTTTCGCCCGGCGCGCCCTTCCAGCGATAGAAGATGTGCGCCCCGACCTGGGTGATCTTGGCCAGGGTCGGCGACCACCAGGGATGGACATAGTCGGCGTGATAATGGGTCGCGGTGCCCACGCGGGTCGCCACATGGCCGGCCAGGGCGCGCTCGGCCACGCGGGCGGCGCGGGTCCAGGCCCAGGCGATGGGGGGGCGGCCGAGGGCGCCGTCGCAGGTGAAGCTGAACTGGCAGCCCGTGGTCCGCTCGGCCCCCTGATAGACCACACCGCAGACCGTGGCCGGATAGTTGGGATCGCGCACCCGGTTCAGCACCACCTGGGCCACGCCCTCCTGACCCTCGGTGGGCTCCAGGGCCGCCTCGTAATAGACAGCCTGGGTCAGACAGCGCAGGGCGCGTTTGCGGTCCGCCTCGGTGGCGGGACGCAGGTCAAAGGGCCGGGCCGGCTGCAGGGCGCCGAAGGCCGTGGGCATGGCCGCGTTCAACTGCTGGGCCGCGACGCCCGAGACGCCCGCGTCCAGCGACGGCTTGCCGCCCAGGGTCAGGCTCTCCCACCCCGGCGTCAGGTCATAGAGCTCAGGCAGGTTCAGCGCCGGATCAAAGCGACGCGCCACAGCCAGTTGCCCCGCATCCAGCCGCGCCATGACCAGTTGCAGGCCGCGCGGGGTCAGGTCGCCGCCGGTGGCGCGAGCCACGGCCTCGGCGGTGCGGTCGATGTCGGGACGCGGGCTGGAACTGGCCGACATGGCCACGCCCATGACCGCCAGGCTGACAGCCATGACCATGGGCGCCGCGGCGATAGCCCGACGTCCCGTGGTCTTCAGCGGCGGCAGTCGGCCTTTCAGCATCCAGCGTCCTGTTTTCGGCGCTGGCGCGCGCCGGAAGGCGATCTGAGTGACCGCTCAATCCGGCGCTTTTCAGGCCCGAAGATTACTGTTCCGTGAGGAGGCGTGACGATCTAGCGGTCGCCCAGGCTGGACCGCAGCATCCAGGCGGCCTTTTCATGGGCGGCCAGACGCTGGGTCATCAGATCCACGCTGGCCTCGTCGCCCACCTCGTCGGCGGCGTCCAGGGCGGCACGGGCCGTGGCGATCAACACGCCGTGGTCCTTGATCAGTTCCCTGAGCATCTCGCCGGCGTCCTTTTCAGGGTCGCCGTCCTTGATCGAGGTCAGGTTGGCGAAGGCCGAGGCGCTCTGCGGGGCCAGTTCGCCCAGGGCGCGGATACGCTCGGCGATGTCATCCAGCGCAGCCCAGATTTCGTTGTATTGCTGCTCCAGCAGCTTGTGCAGGCTGAAGAACTCCGGCCCCCGGACGTTCCAGTGATAGCCATGCGTCTTCTGATAGACGGCGAAGCTGTCGGCCAGGACCTTGGACAGTTCGCGCGCGACGTCGGCGCGCTCCTTGGGCTTCAGGCCGGTGTCGATAGCGGCGGTCATGGCGGCTCCTGTTCTGCGTCGCTGTACGAATATCCAGCCTTGCAGTTAGGAAATCCGGGCCGCGATCCAAGAGGGCGCGCCCGGACACGGCCGGAAACTTCGCCCCTGTAACGCCGAAGCCGCAGGGGCGTTGCACGCCCCTGCCGGTCTGTCGCGTCTTAGCGCTGGCGCGCCTTGCGAGCGGCGTAGCGGGCGTCGCGCGCGGCCTTCTGTTCTTCCTTGGTCAACTGCTTGCGCTCCTTGCGGGCAGCGCGCTTGGCGGCGTCGACTTCGTCCTGAGCAGCCATTTCGGCGGCCAGACGAGCAGCTTCCTTCTCGGCCTTCTCGCGGCGCTGTTCAGCCTTCTCCAGCTCGAACTGCTGACGCTGGGCCTCCTTCTCGGCGGCGCGCTTCTCAGCCAGCTTCTCGAACTCGGGATCCTGGACCGTCGGCTTGGGCTTGAACTTGGCCAGCAGGGCCTTCTTGGCGTCCTGTTGAGCGGAGATGCGGTCGTTGAAGCCGGTTTGTTTGAGGTCTCGCATGCGTAGAGGCGGTCTTCCTTGAAACTCTGATGAGGGGCGACGCCGATCAATGGCGGCCCGGCGGGCGTGCGGATGCGCGAACGGCCCGGCGCGCTGCCAAAGCGGAATCTGGCGCGGAAATCAAGCTCTGCCGCCGTTTTGGGGCGTCAAACACGCAATTTCGCGTCGAAATCGACGTCGGACAGGCAGATGGAGGTTTGCGACGCCTCAGGCAAGCGACGCCGCAGATCGCCTCTTATCGGTTCGGCTTGTCGATATGACCCACGGCCGCGCCCGCCGCGCCGCCGACCGCCGCGCCCACCGGTCCGGCCACCACGGCGCCGGCGATGGCGCCCGTCGCCGCCTTCTGCTCGATCGTATGCCCGCAGGCGGAAAGAGCCAGGGCCGAAACCCCCAGGGCGAAAACAGCGACGGCGCGGATCGAGGAACGGGTCATCAGGCGAAGAACTCCTTGAAATGGTTGAGCTTGCAACGCGGTCGGAGGCGTTGAGTTCCCATCTAAGGCAGGAGTCAGGCAAGCAAGTAGAGAACCCTGCGCCAATAGGGTTTTAACCCAACCTCCCACACCAGCGAAATCATCGCTCCGTAATCAAATACAGACGTCAGAAGATGTGCTTTAGCAAAAACTCGCCACATTTATCCGCGCTCAAAATATCGTCTGTATGAAGGCGACGAATTGCTGCGCCGCAACAGCAATTGCCGAATCAACCACATTGACGCCATAAACGGATGGCTTAAGGCCTGCCTTCCGGAGGTCGGCCGTTCGTCGATCTCTGGTCCGGAGCTGGTTCGCGACGCGTCATGTCGCCTGGTTTCGTTGAGTACGGGGGCGGCATCCTCGCCCTGCTGAACAGGACTACGCCTTTGAGTTTCTCCTCGCAGACGCGTGCGCTGATGCACGCCGCCCAATCTGTTCGCCTGCGCCCCAAGACGGCGGCTGCGGCGTTCGGCGGCGTTGTCAGCCTTGCCGTCGGTGGAGCCTATCTGGGCGGCGTCGCCGCCCAGGCTTCGACCGTTCGCGCCCAAGCTGAACGCCTGCAAGGCGCCGGCTCCGAGGGCTATACCCAGGAAGCCATGGCCGCAGCGGCCGGCGGCCTGGACGCCAGCGCCCTGGCCATCGCGGATCGTCACGATCCCTATTCCGTCGCCGGCGCCGCCCAACGCGACCGCCAGGCGGAGTTGCTGACCGCCCGCCTCGAAGAATCCCAGAACGGCCTGCGTCGCGCCAATCTGACCAACCCCGCCGCCCAGCCCTTCCGCCTCGGCGCCGCCCTGGACCAGTCGCGCGACCTCGATTGCCTGACCAGGGCCGCCTATTATGAAGCGCGCGGCGAAGGCGTGGACGGCATGCGCGCCGTGGCCCAGGTGGTGCTGAACCGCGCCCGTCACCCCGCCTTCCCCAACACCGTCTGCGCCGTGGTCTATCAGGGCTCGAACCGCAGCACCGGCTGCCAATTCAGCTTCACCTGCAATGGCGCCATGCGCGGCGCCGTCAACCGCGCCGCCTGGAACCGCGCCCGCGACGTGGCCTCCAAGGCCCTGTCGGGTCAGGTCTACGCCGCCGTCGGCAACGCCACCCACTTCCACACCACCGGCGTCTCACCCGGCTGGCGCAACAGCCTGATCCGGGTGGGTCAGGTCGGCGATCACCTCTTCTATCGCTTCGGCGGCCGTTCGGGCTCCAGCGACGCCTTCCGCTACACGCCCCGTCCCTCGACCGGCGCCGAACAGCCGCGCATGATCCAGGCCAGCCTGACCACGGCTGAACCGGCCAAGGTCAGCAGCGCCGTCGCCTATACGGCCGTCCTGGCCCGCGAAGGCGCGAGCGTTCCGGCTGCGGTCGCGACGGCTGCGACCACGCCCGCCGAGGCTGCGACCACGGAGTAGTCCGGTTCGCAGCCGACCGCCCTCAGCGGTCCTGCGTCTTCCATTGCGGCGTCATGTTCTGCTTCAGGTTGCCGAACCGGCCCTGTTGACCCGTGTTGACGTCCGCATCGCCGGGCTGGCCCGACTGGGCGCCCGTGGCCAGATCGCGCCGATCCGCCATGTCCTGGATGGTGCGCGCGCCGTGATCGGCGAAGCTGCGCTGCTCCTTGGGAACCGTGGGGGACTTGGTCATAAACCTCTCCTTTCGCCTTCATGAAACGACCTCCGGCGCCGAGGCGTTCCCGGCCTGCTTCTTGCTATAAGCTCGACCGAACGCTCTTCAGACGTCCCGAGTAGGCCGCATGACCCAGACGAACACCGCCCCGGCCGCCCCCGCCAAGACGCGCGGCGGCGCGCTTGACGCCCTGCGCTTCATCGCGGCCCTGTTCGTCGTGGTGTTCCATTTTGGCAGTTCTGCGCCAATCGAGCTGGAGTCGATGCACGCCTTCCTGGGGCGCGGCTATCTGGCCACCGACTTCTTCCTGATCCTGTCGGGCTTCGTCCTGGCCAAGGCCTATGGCGCGGCGGTGGCCAGCCGCAAGGTTTCCCTGGCCCGGTTCTGGCTCAAGCGCCTGGCCCGCTGCTACCCCACGCATATCATCACCCTGGCCATGCTGGTCGCCATGGTCCTGGCCGCCGGCTGGCTGGGCCTGGCCCAGAGCAGCGAGGGCCGCTTCGACCTGTCCGGCCTGCCCGCCCAGATCTTCCTGCTGCACGCCTTCGGCCTGGGCGGCGGTCACTGGAACATCCCCAGCTGGACCATCTCCACCCTGCTGATCTGCTACGCCTTCTTCCCCATGCTGTGGCGGGGCATGCTGAGGATCAACAGCGTCTGGATCAGTCTCGGACTGGGCCTAGTCATCATCGTCGGCTCCAACGCCCTCAGCCTGGCCCTGTTGGGCGAGCAGCAGTTCAGCCTGCCCTTCCAGTGGTGCATGTTCCGCGCCGCCCCCCTCTTCCTGGTCGGCCTGACCCTGGCGCGCGCGGTTCAGACGGGGCGCTGGACCAGCAGCTCGGCCCGTCTCGTCGGCTTCGGCGGCGGCGCTGTCCTGCTGGTCAACGCCTGGCTGGTCGGGCCGGACCTGATCAACATCCTGGCCATCTGCGCCATCATCATCGGCTGCGGCGCCTCGCCGGTGACCAAGCCCATCCCCGGCGCCGAATGGGGCGCCAAGGTCAGCTTCTGCCTCTTCATGGTCCACACCATCACCGGCGCCGTCTGGTTCGACGTGGTCGAGCCTCTGGCGGCCCGTCTGCACCCGGCGGTCGAGAGCGTGGCCTGGGAGGCCTGGGCCATGTGGCTCGGCGCCCTGGTCTTCACCCTGATCGCCTCGGACCTCTACAACCGCTTCATCGACGAGCCGATCCAGAAATGGATCGGCCGCAAGTGGTTCGCCCGGCCGGTCAGTTCGCGTCCAGACCCACGTCCAGTTGCGGAACAGAATGCGTAAGGGCGCCGACCGAGATCACGTCCACCCCGGTCGCGGCGATCCCCGCCACCGTCGTCAGATTGACCCCGCCTGAGGCCTCCAGAACCACCGGGCCAAAGGCGCTGTCACGCGCCCGACGCACGGCCTCTTCCAGATCGGCCAGGCTGAAGTTGTCCAGCATGATGACGTCGGGGCGTTCGGGCAGGACCTCGTCCAGCTGATCCAGGCCGTCGACCTCGACCTCGACCTTCATCAGGTGGGGGGCGAAGGCCTTGGCGCGACGCACCGCCTCGCCCGCCCCGCCGCAGACGGCGACGTGGTTGTCCTTGATCAGGATGGCGTCATCCAGACCGAAGCGATGGTTCAGCCCGCCGCCGCAGGCCACGGCGTGCTTTTCCAACGCGCGCAGGCCGGGCGTGGTCTTGCGGGTGTCGGCGATGCGGGCGCTGGTCCCGGCGACGGCCTGCACATAGGTCCGCGTCAGGGTGGCGATGCCGCACATCCGACCCAGCAGGTTCAGCGCCGTCCGTTCCGCCGCCAGCAGAGCGCGCGCATTGGCCTCGACCTCGACCAGCACGGTTCCGACCTCAAAAGCCTCGCCGTCGGCGACCTTGATCGTCACCTTGGCCTTGGGGTCCATGACGTGGACCGCGATCCGCACCACGGCCCCGCACGCCATCACCCCGGCCTGACGGGCGGCGAAGACGGCGCTCATCCGCGCGTCCTCAGGGATGCAGGCCTGAGCCGTCACGTCGCCGGTGCGGCCCAGATCCTCGGCCAGGGCCATCCGCACGACGGGCTCGATCAGCAGGTCCGGCAGGGTTCGGGTCATACTCTCAACGTCTCTCGTTTTGCGCCGTCATCCCGGGACGCGCAGCGGACCCGGGACCCAGACGGTCAGACTATCTCAGCCGCCTGGGTTCCGTCTCGCACCTGCGGCGCGTCCGGAATGACGGAAGGGGAAAGGGTCATCCGCGTGTGCTTCGCCGTCGGCAGGCTGTCGGGATAGTCGGCGCGGAAATGCCCGCCCCGGCTCTCGCGCCGGTTCAGCGCCCCCTCGGCGATCAGCCGCGCGGCGGTCAGGACCACGGCGTCGGGATGGGCCTTGGCCAGTCTGTCGATCACGGCGATCAGGGCGGTCAGCCCCGTCTCGTCACGCACCACGCCCGCGAACCGGGTCATGGCGGCGCGCAGCTCGGCCATGGCTTCGGGCGGCAAATCCTGCGACGCCCGCGTCGGCTTCAGTTCAGCCTTCGCCGGTTGCACTTCCAACGCCGCCGCCCGGCCGGCGCGACGCCCGAAAGCGCCCGCTTCCAGCAGGGAGTTGGAGGCCAGACGGTTGGCGCCGTGCACCCCGGTCGCCGCGCACTCGCCGATGGCGTAGAGGCCGGGCACGGTGGTCCGCCCCTCGTCGTCGGCGACGATGCCGCCCATGTGGTAGTGGGCCGCCGCCGCCACCGGGATGGGGCTGACGCGCGGGTCCAGCCCGGCGCGCAGACAGGCGGAAAACACCGCCGGAAACTCGTGCGGAAAGGCCTCGCCCACCGCCTTGGTGGCGTCCAGAAACGCCCCGCGCCCGTCGGCCCTTGCCGCGTGCACCGCTCGCGCCACAATGTCCCGCGGGGCCAAGTCGGCGTCTTCATCCTCGCCCAGCAGGAAGGCGCCGGTCCCATCCACCAGCCGCGCCCCCTCGCCGCGCAGGGCTTCGGTGGCCAGGGGCGCAGGGTCCAGCCCGACATCAATCGCGGTGGGGTGAAACTGCACGAACTCGGGGTCGAGGATTTCAGCCCCGGCCGCATAGGCCAGAGCCAGCCCCTCGCCGCGCAGGGCCGAGGGGTTGGTGGTCACTTCATAGAGCCCGCCGACGCCGCCGGTGGCCAGCACCACGGCCGGGGCGAAGACCTCGTCCACCCGGCCTCCAGCCCGTTCGATCAGGGCGCCGCGCACGCGGCCGTTCACGTCCTGGATCAGGCCGCGCAGCCGCCCGTCTTCCCAGATCTCGATATGTTTCGACGCCCGCGCCGCCGCCACCACCGCCGACAGGATGGCGCGCCCGGCGCCGTCGCCGCCCACCCGCGCCACGCGCGGCAGGCTGTGCGCCGCCTCCAGCGACACAGAGAATCCGCCCGCCTCGTCCCGATCAAACGGCGCGCCCAGCGACGCCAGCCATTCCACCGTCTCGCGCCCGCGCTCGGTCAGGGCGCGCGCGGCCTCGGGCTCGACCAGCCCAGCGCCCGCGCCCTCGGTGTCCTTGGCGTGCAGGACGGCGCTGTCCTTGGGCGACAGGGCCGCCGCCAGACCGCCCTGGGCCCAGGCCGAGGAACAGGCGTTGAGCAACAGGTCCGGCGTGACGACCAGGGCTTTCGCCGGCGCCGCCTCCAGCGCAGCCGACAGGCCCGCCAGTCCGCCGCCGATGATCAGGGGCCCGTCATGCCGGATACGCGCCATGCCTCTAACGGCCTCCCACGCCGATGAACTTCAGGCCCATGTCGAAGGCCGGCTCGACCGCGCCGCCGGTCAGGGGCAGCAGGGCGCCGATGGCCGCCGCCGCACAGATCGCCGCCGTCGCCAGATAGAGGCCCAGGCTGCGCCCCGCCTCGGACCAGCTCAACCGTCCCCAGGCCGCGCGCCAGACGCCGCGCTTCAGATGGCTGATCACAGCGATGCCGAGGAAGACCGCCAGGATCAGCCGCCCGGTCGACAGACCCCACCAGACGGCCAGACCGCCGACGGCCAGCAAGGCGACCTGCTCCAGCCGCGGATGCACCCGTGTCAGCACCGGACCGAGCGCCTTGGACCCGTCCAGCGGCGGGGCCGGCAGCAGGTTCACCAGATTGATCATGGCGATGAAGAAGGCGGCCATCAGCCACTCCGGCGATCGCAGCCACAGACCCGCCGCCACGAAGGGGATCATGGCGATCAGGCCAAAGGCCGGGCCCGCCAGCGACACCAGCACGCCGTGCCACTCGCTTTTCGGCTCGCGCTGCGCCTTGGCCATGCCGCCGAGGAAGGGGATGATGTAGATGCGCGCCGGTCCCATGCCGAGGCGGTTCATCGCCAGCACGTGTCCGTATTCGTGGACGAACAGGCCGAACAGGACGCCGCCCGCCACGACGACGCTTTGCGTGATCCACCACAGAAAGCCCGCCATCAGCAGGGTCGAGGCGATGGCCCAACCCGGATGCTGGCCCTTGTCCTCTTGCGGCGCAGGCCGGCGCACAGGTTCAGGCGTCGCCACTTCGGGCGGCAGGTCCCAGGGACCGGGACGGCGGGTGGTGTTGTCGATGTCGCTCATGGCGTCGAACTGGGCTTGCGGCGAGCGACCCGCAACGGGCCGCATCGCCGCAGGACCTCAGATCAGTTCCACATCGACGTGATGCTTGGCCTTGAACAGGTCATAGCGCGCCGGGATGGCGGGCGGCGGCAGGTCGATCATCCGCTGCACGGCCAGTCGCCCACGCTCGGCCATGTCTTCCGGCACCGTCACCTCGAACTGCATATGCAACAGGCAGTCGCGGATGTTCTCCAGCGTGATGCGCTTCATGTGCGGGCACAGGTTGCACGGGCCGATGAAGTCGACGCCGGGCACGTCGCCCTTGACGTTCGAGGCCATCGAGCACTCGGTGATCATCACCACCTGCTTCGGCTTGCGGTCGACCACATAGTCGATCATCGCCGCCGTCGATCCGGCAAAGTCCGACGCGGCCAGCACCTCTTCCGGGCATTCCGGGTGGGCCAGGATTTCCGCGCCCGGATAGGCGGCGCGCATCTCGGCGATGTCGTCGGCGGTGAAGCGCTCATGCACCTCGCAGCGGCCCTTCCAGGCGATGATGCCGACATTGGTCTGGGCCGCGACATTGCGCGCCAGGAACTCGTCGGGGATCAGGATGACCTTGTCGACGCCCCATTCCTTCGCCGCCCATTCCACCACCTGAACCGCATTGGCGCTGGTGCAGCAGATGTCGGTCTCGGCCTTCACGTCGGCGGTCGTGTTGACATAGGTGACCACCGGCAGACCGGGATAGCGCTGCTTGATCAGCCGCACGTCCGCCCCCGTGATCGAGGAGGCCAGCGAGCAGCCCGCCCGCAGGTCGGGGATCAGCACGGTCTTGTCCGGCGACAGGATTTTCGACGTCTCGGCCATGAAGTGCACGCCCGCCTGGACGATGACCTTGGCGTTCGAGCGCGCGGCCTCCTTGGCCAGCCCCAGGCTGTCGCCGACATAGTCGCCCACGCCGTGGAAGATCTCGGGCGTCATATAGTTGTGGGCCAGGATGACGGCGTCGCGCGTCTTCTTCAGCGCATTGATCTCGCTGATCAGCTTGGCCTGTTCCGGCCACTCCAGCGGCGTCACCAGACCCTTGACCTTCTCCCAGACCGGCGCGGTCTCGCGCGCCAGTTCTTCTGACAGGCCAAATGCGCCGTCCGCCATCGCCTCAACTCCCTTGCGGCCGTCTGCGCGGCCCCGACTTATGCTCAAAGTTAGCATAAGCGAGCGCAATGTAGGCCCTTCCGCACACGGCGCAAGCCCAATCCGTCAGTCGTCCAGCGTGAACAGGGCGTCCAGCGGCACGTCCAGCGCCCGCGCCAGCGTCAGCGCCACCAGGACAGAGGGGGTGAAGACGCCGTTCTCGACCGTGTTCACGGTCTTGCGCGACAGCCTGGCCCGATCGGCCAGTTCCTGCTGCGTCAGCCCCGCCGCCGTCCGCACCGCCTTCAAATGAATGACCAGACGCGGCTCAGCCACCGCTGGCCCGCCGGTCCAGTTGCCAGTAGCGCAGCCCCGCCGCCGAGGCCGTGACGAACATCAGTCCGGGCAAGGCCGCCACCGCCGCCTCGGGCCGCCACAGACCCAGGGCAAAGACGCCCAACAGCCCGACCATGGCCACGGCCAGCGCCACGTTCAGCGCATCACGGCGGAAGGCCAGGGTCAATTCGTCCTCCAGCAACCGCTTCATCTTCTTGTCGCCTGGGTTGTCGAGGCCGGCGACCATCAGCAGCAAGACCATCGGAATCATCGGCGACAGGGCAGCCATGCTCCAGTCCACTTGTGCGCCCTGCCCGTTTGCGATGTTCCAGGCCCCGAGCGTTCCCCGATAGACCAGATAGAGCGACGTGATCGGCATCAGGGCCATCGACACCGCCCGCTGCTTCTGAATCCTGTCGCGATAGCCGCCCTTGGCGTTTTCGACGCGAATGGTGTCGCCGTTCGACATATGCCGACCACCCCAGGCGAAGCTAGAGGCCACGGCGCCGATCCCCGCGACCGCCAGCATCACGGCCAACGGCTCGCAGGCCGGCCACCCCGTGTCCCACAGCAGACCAGCGCAAGGCAGAGCGGTCACTCCCAGCCCGCCCAGGCCAGCCGCCATCCACAGCCGCCGGGCCCTATGGCGCTCGTTCGTCTTCGCCCGCTCCAGTTCGTCGCTCATCGGCCCCTCCCATGACACCTACAGGTTACATATCACCTATAGGTTACATTACAAGCGCCCACTGCCTCAAAGCGCCTCCGCCCCCCGCCGCGCGGCCCACAGAGCGGCGCGCCTTTTCAGCTCGTCCTTGCGGGCCATGTCGGACAGGTCGGGCGGCAGGCGATCCAGCTGCTCGAAGCGGAAGCTGTCGGCGCCGTGGGCGTTCCACTCGGCCTGCAACGACCGATACGGGCTGCCGCCCACCTTGAGCGCGAACCACAGGCCGTTCTGCTGGGTGTCGATGTGGCGGCTCTGGCCCACCCAGGCGCGGCCGGTGGCGGAGCAGATGACGGCGAACACCCCGGCGATGGTTTCGCGGTCCTTGTAGTCGTTGATGAGCGCCTTGCGGTCTGCGGACGTCATGGACGCCTCCCTTTGTTTTACCCGGATCAAATAACAGAAGTTATTATCCGGGTAAATATATGCGCCTCCAACAATCCGCAGCCCGCCAAGCGCAAGAGCCTTCCCCCGCACGCGACTTCTGGCCTAGACGAAAGGACGATTGATCCTCTCCGCCGCGCTGTTTCGAGTTTTTCGTGCAAGACACCGTCCGCCGCATCCTGACCGCCCGCGTCTATGACGTGGCCGAGGAAACCCCTCTGGACCCGCTGAAGCGGCTGTCGGCGCGGCTGGACCGCCCCGCCCTGCTGAAGCGCGAGGACCTGCAGCCGGTCTTCTCGTTCAAGATTCGCGGCGCCTACAACCGCATCGCCAATCTGAGCGAGGCCGAGCTGGCGCGCGGGGTCATCTGCGCCTCGGCGGGCAATCACGCCCAGGGCGTGGCCCTGGCGGCGGCGAGGCGCGGCGCGGCCTCGACCATCGTCATGCCGACCACCACGCCGGGCATCAAGGTGGCGGCGGTCAAGGCGCTCGGCGGCAACGTGGTCCTGCACGGCGACAGCTTCGACGACGCCTACGCCCACGCCCGCGCTCTGGAACAGGAAACCGGCGCCGCCTTCGTCCACCCCTTCGACGACCCCGACGTCATCGCAGGCCAAGGCACGGTCGGGCTGGAGATCCTGCGCCAGCACCCCGACCCGATCGACGCCGTCTTCGTCCCCATCGGCGGCGGCGGCCTGGCGGCGGGGGTGGCGGCCATCGTCCGTTTCCTGCGCCCCGAGACGAAGATCATCGGCGTCGAGCCCGCCGACGCCCCGACGATGAAGAGCGCCATCGCCGCCGGCCATGTGGTGACCCTGGATCAGGTCGGCCTGTTCGCCGACGGGGTGGCGGTGCGCCGGGCCGGGGACGAGACCTTCCGCCTGTGCCGCGACCTGCTGGACGACATCGTCCTGGTCGACACCGACGCCATCTGCGCGGCGGTGAAGGACATCTTCGACGACGTCCGCGCCGTGGCCGAGCCCTCGGGCGCCGTGGCCCTGGCGGGCATGAAGGTCTGGGCGGCGCGTCATCCCGGCGTGGGCGCCCTGGTGGCGATCAATTCGGGGGCCAACGTCAACTTCGACCGCCTGCGCCATGTGGCCGAGCGCGCCGAGATCGGCGAGGGCGCCGAGGCCCTGCTGGCCGTGGCCATGCCCGACCGCCGCGACGACTATCACCGTTTCCTGCAAAGCCTCGACGGCCGCTCGGTGACCGAGTTCAACTATCGCTGGTCCGGCGACGGCACGGCCCAGATCTTCGTCGGCGTCTCGCTGAAGGGCGGCGGCGCCCTCAAGCAGCCGAGCGCCGCGCGCGAGGCGATAGGGCAAGAAAAGGAGACGCTGATCGAACGCCTCCGCTCGGACGGCTACGCCGTCGAGGACATGAGCGACAATGAGACCGCCAAGCTGCACGTCCGCTACATGGTCGGCGGGCGCACCATCGGCCTGCCGCACGAGCGGTTGCTGCGCTTCGAATTCCCCGAGCGGCCGGGCGCCTTCCTGCGCTTCCTCAACAGCCTGCAACCGGCCTGGACCCTGACCCTGTTCCACTATCGCAACCACGGCGACGACGTGGGCCGGGTGCTGGCCGGGATCAGCGTCGCCCCGGATCAGGTCCCCGCCCTGTGGACCGCGCTGGACGCCCTCGGCTATCCCTATGTCGACGAGACCGACAATCCGGCCTGCCGCCTCTTCCTCGACGGCGCCGCCTAGGGACACCGCATGAAACTGAACCGCCGCGCCGTCCTGGCCGCTCCGCTGGCGCTCGCGCCGCTCGCCGCCTGCGCCTCCCTGCCCGCCGCCGCGCCTGCCGACCAGACCGTCTGGACCTTCGACCGTCTGTCAGCCATCGGCGGAGAGGTCACCCACGTCGAAGGCGCGCCGCAGATCATCGCCAGCCCCTTTGGCCCGGCGGTGCAGTTCGACGGCGTGGACGACGCCCTGTTCATCGACAGGCATCCGCTGGCGGGCGCCGCCACCTTCACCTTCGAGGCCGTCTTCCGCCCCGATGGCGGCGCCTTCGAGCAACGCTGGTTCCACCTGCAGTCGGACGAGGCGCCCGGCGGTCCCGGCACCCGCATCATGTTCGAGATCCGCGTGGTCGAGGGCGGCTGGTATCTGGACGCCTTCACCAAGGGCGAGGGCTACAACAAGCCCCTGATCGAACCGACCCGGCTGCACCCCCTCGGCCAGTGGGCCCACGTCGCCCAGACCTTCGACGGGACCACCTACCGCGCCTACGTCAATGGCGTGGTCCAGGCCGAGGCGGAAATCGCCTTCAGGCCGCAAGGCCCCGGCCGGTCCTCGGTCGGCACGCGCATCAACCGCGTCAACTACTTCAACGGCGCCGTCCGCGAAGCCCGCTTCACCCCCCGCGCCCTGGCCCCGGACCAGTTCACCTCGCCGCTCAGATAGGGCCGGACGCGGCCTAACGCCCCTTCCGGCCGAAGCTGCGCCAGACGAACAGGACGGCTATGACGGCCAGGGTGACCAGGGCCAGCGCCCCGTCTGATGTTTCCAGAAAGCGCGTCTGCCACGGATGTTCTGACCGGGTGACAGCGTCGAACACCCAATAGGTGTCTGATCCCCTGACGCTGGCGCCTTTTCGCACCACCTCGCCATTGAGTTCAGACGCCATGAACGGGCGCACCACGGCGTTCACCAGGACGGTGATCGCCAGAGGGATAACGTACCAAAGGGAGTCGACAAGGGCCTTGCCCCGAGACGTCATCATCCGCCGATCAGAATAGGCGCCTCGTCGAATGTCAACGCAGAGCGAAGGCGCCCTGCGCCGCTCCCAACTGGGCCTTTTCGTGGGCCAGCAGCCAGCGCTTGCGCTCCAGCCCGCCGGCATAGCCGGTCAGGGTTCCATTGGCGCCGACGACGCGGTGGCAGGGCACGATGACGCCGATCGGATTGGCCCCGTTGGCCAGGCCCACGGCGCGCACGGCGCTGGGCTTGCCAATGGCCGAGGCCAGTTGGCCATAGCTCCAGGTCTCGCCCGCCGGAATGGTGCGCAGCGCCGCCCAGACCGACCGCTGGAAGTCGGTGCCGCCGGTCTTGACCGCAATGCCGTCCAGCGCCGTGGCGTCGCCGCCGAAATAGGCCGCGACCGCCGCCCGCACCGCCTCGGGCGCCCGGCCCGCAGTCAGCACGACCTCGCCATAGTGGCGGGCCAGCAGCTTTTGCATCCGCGCCTCGTAATCCACGAAGTCGAAGGCCCGCACCGCGCCCTCGGCGTCGGTGACCAGCAGGACCTCGCCCACCGGCGAGGCGATGCGATCCAGGGTGAAGGCTTCAGGCTGCGTCTTTTTCATCGTCCATCTCCATCAGTGCGGCGCCGTCGATCCCCGCTTCGCGCAGGTGCAGCGCGCCATAGGCCCGCCAGGGCCGCCAGTGCTCGGCTCTCGCAGCGAGCCGCTCGTGGTCCAATCGGTCGCTGGCCATGTCGGCCGCCTCATCAACCCAGTCGCCAGGCAGGCGCAGGCCGGGCCGCGCCCGCAGCAGGGGCGCCAGCAGACCATCCGCCGAGAGGTCACGCTGGATCGCCTCGGGGTCCGCCGACAGGTCGAACACCCGCCGCACCCGCGCCAGCACGCCCGGCAGGGCCTTGAGGTCCGAAACTGCGACGCTGACCGACAGTCGGTTCCCCGCCTCGAACCGGGCCGAGACTTCGCCCGTCGCGCCGTCCACATCCGCCGTCAAATCGCGCCGCCAGACGCCGCCCACAACCGTCTCGCCACGCGCGGTCAGGGCCGCCAGCATGGCCTCGATCTCATAGGGCGCGCGGTAGGGCAGGCTGAGACGCACGCCGCCGTCGCCAGGCCTCTCCGCGCGCCGTCGCAGCGCCGAGGGCGGGCGTCCATAGAGGCCCTGAAACGTCTCGTTGAAGCGCCGCACGCTGCCAAACCCGGACGCCAGGGCCACCTCGGCCATGGCCAGGTCGGTCTGGTGGATCAGGGCCTTGGCCAGCAGAACGCGCCGCGTCTGGGCCACGCTGACCGGGGCCGCGCCCAGATGCTGTCGGAACAGGCGGCGCAGGTGCCGCTCGCCCACCCCCAGCCGCGCGGCCAGGGCGTCGACATCCCCTTCATCGAGCGCCCCCGCCTCGATCAGGCCCAGAGCCCGGCTGACCGTATTCGAGGTGCCGCGCCACGCGCCCATGTCGGGCGCGGTTTCCGGCCGACAGCGCAAACAGGCGCGAAACCCCGCCTCCTCCGCCGCCGCCGCCGAGGCGACGAAGCTCATGTTCTCGCGCTTGGGCGTTCTTGCCGGACAGACCGGGCGGCAATAGATCCCCGTCGTCTTCACGCAGGTGAAGAACCGCCCGTCGAAGCGCGGGTCGCGCGTCAGGACCGCCCGGTAGCAGGCCTCCTGATCCAGACTGTCGCGGGCGTTTTCCATGCCCGCAACATGATCCCTCGCCGCCGCCCTGTCTCGCGGTTTTCGGACATGGCGGCGCCGGGCGGTTTCAGCGGTCGCGCACGGTCGCGATCCGCCACAGGTTCTGCACAATGCTGAAGCCATAGCCGATCATGGCGATCACCAGCACCCAGCTCAGGACTGAACCCAGGGTCACGGCAGTCTCCTCCAGACCTCGCCCTTCCAGGCGTAGCGTCCGCAGCAACTCCGTGCCGATCCGGTTGGCCGGACCGCCCACGACGCGGGCGACCTGCTCGCCCTGGGTCAGGGTGAACCACCAGCCGGCGTCGAACAGCCGCCAGGCGATCCAGATGGCCGCGCCCGCCAGGGGGATTCGCAAGGCCCAGGTCACGCGGTCGCCGCCGCCGCGCGTCAGGGCCACCGCGTCCACCGCCAGCCCCGCAACCACCCAGGCCAGGATGGCGCCATAGAGGGCGGACCAGATGGGCGCCGCAGCCACCGCCACCTCGCCGCTGCGAAGCGTGAACTGGCTCAGTCCGTCGAACCGGATCACCCCCATCCACCACAGCAGGAAGATCCCGCTGAAGACGATGGACCACAAGACCTCGGCCACGCGTGATGTCTCCGCGCGCAGGCCCCAGACCTTCGCGCCCTTGGGCAGCCACTCCGCCTTCGCCTTTTCACTTCCGCTTATCGACGCGCCCCACTTGGCGGGGTCGGCCAGACCAAAGGCCGACAGGTCGCGCACCCGCCATTTCGTCAGCCAGGTCGGCTTGATGTCGTAGTGTTCCATGATCGCCCCGGCCAGCGTCAGCGCCCCCAGCAGGGTCAGCGCCCCGGCGAAGAAGCCGTGGAAGGCCTGACTGATCGCCTGGCCGAAATTGACCGGGTCGCCCAGCACATGGGCCAACAGTCCCAGCGCCTGCACCGCCGCGATGACGATCAGCCCGGCCTTGGCCCCGAACAGCCAATAGGGAAACAGCGCCGGCCCGATCAGACTGTCCGGCCCCTTGCGATAGCGGGCGGCGACGACCAGCGGGTGGCCGATCTCGTGCAGGATGGCCTCCTTCTCCTCGTCGGTCAGGGCCCGCTCCAGTTCCTCCTCGCGCGCCTCGACGCGGCTCAGGATCAGGTCGCGCAGTTCGGCGACGATGTCCTCGCGGTCTTCCACCGACAGCTGGGCCGCCACGGCCTCCAGATAGCGTTCGATCACGTCCATTTTGGTCTCCCTCCCCCGAGAGTTCACAGCATTCGATCCAGCGAGGCGTTGATGCCGCGCCATTCCTCGGTCAGGGCGGCCAGCAGGGCCTCGCCCTGCGGCGACAGGACATAGAAACGCTTCTTGCGCTTCTCTTCCTCTCGCCACTCGCTGGTCAGCAGCCCCTGCCCCTCCAGCCGCCGCAGCAGCGGATAGAGGGTGGATTCCTCCATCTCCAACCCGTCCGCCGCCAGGGCCTGACGCAGGGTGTAGCCGTAGCGTTCGGTCCGCAGGCAGGCGAGCACCGCCAGCACCAGCGACCCGCGCCGCAGCTCCAGCCGCATCGTCTCGAACAGATCCTTGTCCACGCGGGACCACCTCACCTGCCGTCACATAGTGTGTGACACACAGTGTATGCGACATACTGTATGAGACTGTCAACGACCCGACTTGTCGCCTGTCAGGACCATTTGGCGCTGCCTCAAAACCACTTAAGAGCGGCGCAGCGTGAGAATGACTCTCAATAATTAGGCGCGAGGTTGTTCGCAAAGGTCTGCGTTGCGCCAAGAGCTGACATCGGCTTCCTGCCGGAAAGCAGACGTTCAGCGCGGTGCTCGCTAAGGCTCTCCTCGACCCGGGCCGCCCGCCGCCGCTATTGACAGCCCCCCTTCCACTAGGTGAACAACCTGTGCTTTAGAAACGTCGGCTTCCGCCTCTCGAGGCCAAAGGAGGGGCGACGTGTCCGTCTACACTCTGCGACGGCAGATCACCGGAGAACTGAACCGGGCGCTGAGCGATCGGTTCGTGATCGCCACTGCGCCCGATCATCCGCTCCTCATGAAGGGACCGGATTTCCTCATTGGCGGCGACGGCGGGCTCACGACGGTGCTAATTCCGACGGCTGCGAAGCGTCGGCGACCTGACCTAGCGGTGGCCCGGTTCGCGCTGTGCCGGATGGCGCTGCCGGAACCGGCCAAGTTCATCCTCCTTGCATCGGACCCGGATCGGAATGTCGTGGACCTGCTGACCGGCTCGGTCGCGGCCGTGCTGTCGTCGGAAAAGCGCGTACCCGAGCCGAACTCGCCGGATTGGTCTCCGAACCAGAGACTCGAGCAGGCGCCCGTGCCGGAGAAACTACGGGAGAAGGCCAACGCGCGGTTCGGCGAGACCTACCGGGTCGCGCGGGTGGTCCGCCGATGGCGGAACCGCACCGCTCCCACCACACCGCGGTTCGATCCGCAAACGCCCTTCCATCGACCTCTAGAGCGTCTTCCACGGCCCGCCGATGTCGCCGGACTGACGATCGGAGGCGCACAGGCTTCCTACGGGGGTAGACGGGGGAATCCCATATCCGACGGGCAGGCCCGTCGAGGCGGCGATCATCGAACGGCTGCCTGATTACCCTGGGGACCCGCAGAAGTACCTTCGCGCCTCCGCGTTCTCAGGATGGGGCCTTCTGAGGCGAACAACCCGTATCTGGGGGAAGGCATGCGCAAGCGTTGGACACCACCCTCCATGTCGTCATTAAGGCCGCCGGCGGCGCGCCGAGACACGGGATCGGCAAGATGCTCCACCAGTTGCCCGGAAAGCGCCGGAGCGTCATCCATCTCAAAGCCAGGACAACAGACTGCGAGCGTGGATCGTCGGCGTCGGCGCGCAGACCGCCCGGCCAGGAAGATGCCCGACAAAAGAACGCCGCCCCTCGTAAAAAGGGCGGCGCCAAGCGCGGGTGTCAGGAGGAGGCCCGCTTAGAAGGTGTAACGCAGCCCCACAAAGAACTGCCGACCGGTGTGGCTGTAGACATTCAGGCGGTTGCTGGCGTCGACATATTGATCGTTGAACTCGTCGGTCAGATTGATGCCCTCGACGCTGACCTTCAGCTTGTCGCTAATGTTGTAGGAGGCCTGCATGTCGAAGTTCAGGGTCTCGTTGGTGCCATGGACGCTGTTGCCGTCATTGCCCGGAACCGCCGTCAGATAGCCGTCGCGATACGCTGCGGAGCCGCGAATGCTGAACTTGTCGGTTTCGTAGTAGAGGGTGGCGTTCCAGGCGTTCTTTGACAGACCCGTTAGTGTTTGGGTGATGGTGGGAGCGCCCGGCGTCGTCGAGGTCAGGTACTCGATCTCGGAATCGACGAAGGTGTAGTTAGCCTGAACCCCGAAGTTCTCCATCCAGCCCGGCAGGAAGCTCAGACGTTTCTGGACATTGATCTCGAAGCCCTTCAACTCCCCGCCCGGCGAGTTGACCGGCTGGCTCACAGCGAAGAGATCGGTCGGCAGGGCCGAGGTGCCGTCAAGCAGCGAGTTGGGCAGACCAAGCTGACTGAAAGGAATGTCTTGCCGCAGGTTTTGAACGAACGAGTTGATTTTCTTGTAGAACAAACCAACGGCGAATAGGCTGTCGGCGTCGGGGTACCATTCGAGCGACAGGTCCACATTATCGGACTTGGTCGGATCAATATTGGGATTACCCGAAGAGAAGCTGCGGTTGGCGCCCTGGATGCCGACGTCGCCGCCGGGCGTCAGCACGCTGATCGAAGGTCGGGCGATGGTCTGAGCGGCCGAGATGCGCGCCACCACCGTGTCTGTCAGGTCGACCGCAAGGTTCGCTGACGGCAAGAGCATGTCATAATCACGACGCGCGCGGACCAACTGGATGGTCGAACCCACGGCCGCATAGCCGTCCGAATACTGCTCGGTCAGGACGTAACGGGCGCCGAGGTCGCCGCGCCAGTTCAGGCCGAAAGCGTCGAAGCGGAAGTCGGCCTGCAGGTAGGCGCCCAGATCCTTCTCATCGACGGTGATGTACTGTCCGCGCGCAGAAGAGTTGTTCAGGCCGGTCAGGGCGTAGATGCCGTTGCCCGAGTAGATGTCATAGGTCGCGATGAACTTGTTGAGGTCCGGCGCAAGCCAGCTGGTCGGAGCCCCCGAGGGCAGGCCGAGATTACGACCAAAGCCCGAGAAGACCCTCGACACGTCGGCCAGTTGCTGGGGCGTCAAGGTCTGCACGACGGTTTCAGACGTCCGATAGAGGCCCTCAGAGTCGAAGTGGAAGCGGCGGAAGTCGATTCCCCCCTTCAGGGTGATGTTCTCGTTGGCGTCGAACTCGCCGTAAGCCTTGGCGGTCGTGAAGGTGTTGGTCACGGCGCTGGGACGAATGCGGACCTCGGACGTGCCGTTGATCATCGACCAGTTGGCCGGATTGGTCAGGTCGAAGCCGAAGTCGAACTTAGGCATTCGCGACGTGAAGTCGTAGGAGAAGCCGTTGGTGTTCGCCCGGTCAAACGTGACGATGGTCGACACGGGATTGGTGAATTCCGAACGCGAATAGCCGCCGACGAAGCCGGAACGGAACCGATCGGTCCAGTTGCGCGTCGCGGTGAAGGTGTATTGCTGGAACTGGGTTTCCAGCTCGTCATGGGCCGACTGGGAACGCACGTCCACGGCGTCGAACACGCCCTGAACGATGTTGCGCCCGTCGACAGTGCCGGAGCGGATGATGGTCTGCGGCTTGCCCGTTCCTCCACGGCTGAAACCGATGGCCTGGAGTTGGGATTCGTCTCGCGTGCTCTTCACGTCGGAATACAGAACATCCAGCGTCAGTGTCGTCTGATCGTCAGGCTTGAACTGAAGCGAACCGGTCAGGCCCAGACGTTCGGTGTTGTGATCATACTGGACGTAGGACGGAATACGCGGGTGGTATAGCGCCGTGGATGTATTGGTGTTGTTGATCTGACCGATCGTGTAGCCATTCAATGTCGACGAGGGGTTGAAGCCCCCGTTCGCCCCGCCAAAGGTCCAGCGCGTGATGTTGGCGCCTTCCTCGAGGATATGACGTTCCTCATAGGCCGCCGAGAAGAGGGCGCCGAACTTGCCGTCCATCCAGGTGTTCGAGGCCAGCAGGGTGAAGCGCGGCTTCACGTCCCGCGCCAGGTCGTTGTAGCTGGCCTGGACCCCCATCACGACGGTCGGTTCACGATAGTCGAACGGGCGGGCGGTCTGCAGGTCGACGGTGGCGCCCAGCGAGCCTTCCTCGACGTCCGCCGAGGCCGACTTGCGCACCGTCAGGCTGTTGAACAGCTCGGACGCGAACATGTTGAAGTCGAAGCCGCGCGAACGGTTGGTGCCGCCCGAGTTGACCGTGCCGCCCGTGGTGGCGATCGCCTCCATGCCGTTGACGCGGACACGCGTGTATTCCGAACCCAGGCCGCGCACCGAAATCTGGCGACCCTCGCCGTTGGCGCGGCTGATGGTGACGCCCGGCACGCGCTGCAGCGACTCCGCCAGGTTCAGGTCAGGAAAGTCGGCGATGTCCTCGGCCTTGATGACGTCAACGACGCCGCTCTCGCGGCGCTTGGCGCTGATCGCGCCCTGAAGGCTGGCGCGGAACCCCGTGACGACGATCTCGTCCACCTGGGTCGCCGGTTCGTCCTGCGCCTCCGCGGACTGGGCGTAGGCGCCGCTGCCGACGCTAGCCGCCATCACCGCCAGAGCAGACGCCCCGGCTTTCAACGCAAATTGGAATCCATGCCTGGAACGCATCGTCTCTTCCCTCCCTATCGCCGACGTTTCGCCGGTCTCTCTATGGGCCGCGAGATCCTGCGAACCCGCGTCGCTGCCGGTCGCCCGATCTCGCAGAATGACGATAGGTTCACCGGATCAATGCACGCCAATCCGAAGAAGGCATGAACCAATGCAGGATATGAACTGATACCGGTTTCCAACTGATGCCATTTCTGGATCGATCGATAAGGATTTTAGCTTAGACGATCGCCGAACTTCCTGATTATCGTCGTCCCAAAGGCGCCCGCAGAGGCGCTGTGAGGGAGAGACGGCCTGCGGCGATCGACGTCCCGGTCTGGTCTCGCAGATCGAGGAAACGCACAGATGATCGACCGGACAATTGCGTCCGCCGCCCCTGCGACCCAGCGTCGCACGCGTATGAGATACGGCATCCTATTGCTGATCTTTCTGCTGACGACGATCAACTACGCTGATCGGGCGACCTTCTCGATCGCGGGCGATGCGGCGTCCAAGGACCTGGGGCTCAACCCTATTCAGATGGGCTACATCATGTCCGCCTTCGCCTGGGCTTATGTGATCGGACAGATCCCGGGCGGCGCCCTGCTGGACCGTTTCGGCACCAAGCTGATCTATACTCTCGCCATCGCCGCCTGGTCATTCTTCACCCTGGTTCAGGGTTTTTCGGGCTTCCTGACAGGCGGCGCCATCTTCGCCGGCCTGTTCGCCATGCGCTTCATGGTGGGTCTGGCCGAAAGCCCCTCCTTCCCCGGCAACGCCCGTCTGGTCGCCGCCTGGTTCCCGGGCTCCGAGCGCGGCACGGCCTCGGCCATCTTCAACTCGGCGCAGTACTTTTCGCTGGTCGTCTTCGCCCCCTTCATGGGCTGGCTGGTCCATACCTTTGACTGGCACTCGGTCTTCTTCGTCATGGGGGGTCTGGGACTGATCGCCGCCTTTGTCTTCTGGAAGATGGTGCGCAGTCCGGTCGATCACCCCGGCGTCAACAAGGCGGAGCTGGACTACATCGAAGCTGGGGGCGGCCTGATCCGCATGGAGGACCGCACCGTCACCAAGTCAGCCGCATTCAGCTGGGCCAATGTCAAACAGGTGCTGGGAAGCCGCATGTTGATGGGTGTCTTCATCGGCCAGTACGGCATCAATGTCCTGACCTACTTCTTCGTCACCTGGTTCCCGATCTATCTGGTCAAGGAGCGCGGCCTGAACATCCTCGAGGCCGGCTTCGCTGCGGCCGCCCCGGCCCTGTGCGGCTTCGTCGGCGGCGTTCTGGGCGGAATCATCTCGGACGCCCTGCTAAAAAAGACCGGATCGCTGACCATCGCCCGCAAGACCCCCCTGCTGATCGGCATGCTGCTGTCAGCCCTGATCATCGCCTGCGCCTATATCGACAACTCCGCCCTGATCGTGGTCGTTATGGCCGTGGCCTTCTTCGGCAAGGGTATCGCCTCGCTGGGCTGGGCCGTGGTGTCCGACACCTCGCCGCGCGAGTTCGTCGGCGTGACCGGCGGCATCTTCAACACCTTCGGCAACACGGCCGGCATCGTGACGCCGATCGTCATCGGCTATATCGTGGCCGCGACCGGATCGTTCGACGGTGCCCTGTGGTTCGTCGGCATCCACTGCCTGCTGGTCATCGCCGCCTACTTCCTGATCACCGGCAAGATCGAGCGCCTGACCCTGAACTCGTCGGGGGCCAAGGTCTGATGCGGCTGGATCGCAGGCAGATCCTGGGCGGCGCCTCGCTAGCCGCCCTTGGAACTGCGCTCAAGCCCGCCGCCGCGCACGCCGCCCCGATCCAGGTCGTCGCCCCCATGGCACCGCCGACCTGGGCCCTGCTGCAGCGCGAGCTCATCCGGGCCAATACCGAGGCGTGCGAGGCCTTCTACGCCCGCTACTTCGACGAGCGCGGCTACTTCCTCTGCTTCGAACGCTGGGGCGCCAACGACGGCCCAGACGACGCCATCGAGAACGTCAACGGCTGGCCCCTGCTACACGCCATCGGCGCCCCCGACCGCATCAAGGCCATGTACACCCAAGCTTGGGAAGGCCACCTGCGCCAGTTCACCGCGGCGAAGACCACCGAGGTCGAGATCGCCCGCGACGGCATGTTCTTCAAGGAGTTCAACGTCCAGCTGGACTGGCAGCATCATGCCGAAGAGATGACGCTGTTCAACGTCCAGGGCCTTTCCGACCCGGACAATCCTCGCTTCCGCGATCGCGCCCGCCGCTTCGCAGGACTCTATATGGGCGAGGACCCGACCGCGCCGAACTATGACCCGCAGCACAGGATCATCCGCAGTCTGATGAACGGCTCCAAGGGGCCGATGCTGCGCAAGGCGACGGCGCTGGACTGGGCTGGCGACCCCTTCGATCCGACGCACTTCTTCATGGAGCACGGCGAAGACACCTACGAACAGACGCTTCAGCACTACGAGGAATACACCGACGTCGTCGGCGATCACCCGCTGAACATGTTCTCGACCACCTTGGCGCTGAACGCCTTCCTGCTGGAGCAGGAGCCGAAGTATCGCGACTGGTTGCTGACCTATATCGACGCCTGGGCGGAGCGGGCGAAGGCGAATGACGACATCCTGCCTTCCAACGTCGGCCTGGACGGGGTGATCGGTTCATCTGCGGACGGCAAGTGGTGGGGCGGCGCCTACGGCTGGGGCTTCAGCCCGGTCAATCCCGTCACCGGCAAGCGCGAGGACCGCAACCGTGTGCCTCGCACGGCCATGGGCTTCTTCAACGCCTATCTGCTGACCGGCGATGACAAGTATCTGCAGACCTGGCGCGCCCAGGCCGACCGCATCAACGCCCAGAAGCGCACCGTCGACGGCAAGGTGCAGACGCCGACCATGTATGGTCCCGACGGCTGGTATGGCTGGCGCGACGGCCTGCACGTGAACAACTCGCTGGACATCTGGTGGCTGTCGATGAAGGACAGCGACCGCCGCCGGGCGCCGGATCATCCCTGGGTCGCCTATCTGGAAGGCCGCAATCCCGAGTGGGTTGAGAGCGCACTACGAGCTGATCTGGCCAAGATCGCCGCGCGCGCCAAGGCCCAACGCGAGGATACGACGACCCCCGACACGCGGCTGGCCGACGCGGTTCTGGACGTCAATCCGTGCAGCATCAACGCCCTGATGCATCAGACCATGGGCGCCCTGCATATCGCCCGCCCCTCATGGGCGCCGAGCAGCGCCAACGCCGGAGGCTCGCCGCTGTTCGCCCGGTTGCGCTACTTCGACGCCGACGCCCGCCGCGCGGGTCTGCCGCCGGACACCGCCGCCCTGATCGACCGGATGACGACGAGCGAAACCGGTGTCACCCTGGTCAACCTCAGCCAGACGCAGGCCCGCACGGTCATCATCCAGGGCGGCGGCTATGGCGAGCACCACATCCGCGACGTCCAGATCGGCGACAGCCGCCGAGCGGTGAACGCCTCCGACTTCAGCCTGACCCTGGCGCCCGGCGCGGGCGCGCGACTGGTGCTGACCATGGATCGATATGTCAACGCGCCGACCCTGAAGTTCCCTTGGCGACGCTAGGGCGGCGCGCGCTCGTCAGTGCGCTGAGCCTGTCGCTGATGGCGGCTGGCTCGGGCGCCGCTGCGCAGGAACGTTGGGTGGCCGCCTACGCTTTTGCGCCGTCGTCCGCAGCGGGACCCGCAGGGCCGGCTTCAGCGCCCAATCCCCGGGACGTACGCGGTCCGCTGGGTCCAGACGTTGTCGAGGGGGTGACCCTGACCCATACCGTAACGGTGACGGCGTCAGGCAAGCGCCTCCGCTTGCGACTGTCGAATGCCTATGGCGCCGAGCCGATCAACCTGGGCGCGGTGACCGTTCACCTCGGGGACGTGACGCGCGAGGTGCGCTTCAACAGCGAGCGTTCATCGATCATGCCGGCCGGCGCGCCACTGATCTCTGATCCGGTCGATCTGCCCGTCGCGGCTCTGGATCAGGTGAAGGTCAGCATCGCCCTGCCCCGCGCCACCCGGCTTCCGACCCATCGCTGGCGCCAGACGATGCGGAGCGCGGACGGCGTGGAGAGCGCGCCCATGCGTCTCGGCGCCCTGCTGGCTGGTATCGAGGTCGAAAGCGCGACTGCGCCCGGCGTCATCGTAGCCTTTGGCGATTCCATCACCGAGGGCACCGGCGCCTTGCCGGACGGCCCCGGCGGTTGGCCTGAACGGCTGGCCGAGCGTCTGGTGAATGCCGGTCGTCCGTGGGCGGTCATCAACGCCGGCATCGGCGGAAATCGCTTGCTGCATCAGGGCTCGGGTCCATCGGGCCTTGAGCGTCTGGACGCCGACGCCCTGGTCCCCGCTGGCGCGCGTTGCCTGATCCTGCTGGAAGGCGTCAACGACATCGGCCGTCCTTCGCGACACCAGTACGCCCACCAGACCGTACGCGCCGCAGACCTGATCGCCGGCTATCGTCAGGTCATCCGCCGGGCCCATGCAGCAGGACTCAAGGCCGTGCTGGCGACCGTGCCGCCGTTCGAAGGCGCGAACTATTTCACGCCCGAGGGCGAGGCGACTCGACAGGCGGTCAACGCCTGGCTGCGCGGCCAGACAGAAGCCGATGGCGTGGTCGACTTCGACGCCGCGCTTCGCGATCCCGTCGTGCCTTCTCGCCTGAAAACGACCTTCCACAGCGGCGACTGGCTCCACCCGTCCGACGCCGGCTATCAGGCCATGGCCGAGGCCATCCCCCTGGACGCCTGCGACTAGGTGCCCTGCTTGAGGAAGGGCGCGGTCTGGAACAGGCGGCGCTCGTCGGCGCGCGGGTCATTCTCGACACGGCTGTCCACGTCGAAGATCATCGTCGCCCGTTCGGGCAGAGTGTAGCGCTCCCAGTGTGGAATGGCGGCGTTATTGGGATCTCCGGTCCGGGCGAAGGCGATGAAGGTTTCGCTCATGGTCTCCGCCGCCCGCTTCGCATCCGGCCCCGACCCCGCCTTCGCTTCGATCTTGTCACAGTTGTCGAACGCCAGGCCGATGTCGAAGCCATGATAGGCGCCGCGCCAAGGTTCGACCGGAGAAGCGAAGTCCAGTTGATACATCCAGGTCGGACCGTTCAGTTTGGCGCGCTCCTCCGCCTGGATCAGGTGTCCGGGACGGGAACGGCCGCACGTCGCGGCGGCGACGAACACTTCTCGGGGCGTCATCTGCGGAAAACGGGCGCGATACCAGTCGACGACGTACTGGGCGTTGAGGTCCAGCACAAACTCCGGCGCAAGGCGCGGTGCGATGTTGTCCCAGGTGATTTCCGGCGCGCCGGGGCCGCCCGCCGCGCCGCCGCCGAACTCATCATGCGTATTGCCGATGATCATAGGGATGTGGCCGCTCTCGCGCGGCGCATCGGGCACGAACGGATGCCTCGGCAAGGTATCGTGGTCCATCACCGAGTGGAAATAGATCCCGCCCTTCTCCAGCGGGTCCGCCATCTGAAGCGCCTCGACCAGCCGTTCGGCCGGCAGGGTCGCCAGCTCCGGCGCGCGATCCGCCGTCAGCCCGAGATGATCTAGGAAACGCCGCATACGCAGTTCCGCATGTTGCGGCCCCATGGCGGTGACATGCTGGCCGCTCATGGTGATGACGCGGTGATAGAGGCCGGCCGCGCGCGGCATGGCCATCAGGGTCACCAGCTTGCCCCCCCCGCCTGACTGACCGAAGACCGTGACGTTCGCAGGATCACCGCCGAAACCTGCGATGTTGTCCCTGACCCATTCCAGCGCCAGGATCAGGTCCAGATTACCGACGCTTCCCGCGGCCGCGAACTCGCCGCCCAGCAACTGTCCCAGACCGCTGTAGCCAAAGACGTTCAGCCGGTGATTGACCGTGATCACCACCACGTCGCCGCGTCGGCACAGGGCCACGCCGTCATACAGGGGACTGGAGCCGGAACCGTTGGCGTGCGCCCCGCCATGGACATAGACCATGACCGGCCGGGCCTCGCCGTCGGCCAACGCCGGCGTCCAGACATTCAGGAACAGGCAGTCTTCGTTCTGGTCCGGCTCATTGCTCTTCTGCGGCGAAGCATGGCCATAGGCCGTGGCGTCGGCCACGCCTCGCCACGCCACGGGCTTCTCTGCCGGCCGAAAGCGACGGGCGCCGGTGTCTGCGCCGTAGCGCACGCCCTTGAAGACCTTGATGTCCCGATCGACATAGCCCCGCACGCTGCCATGGCGGGTGTCGGCCACCGGGCTCATCGCTTCGGCATGGACCCCGCCGCCGGATATAGCGGAAAGGGCCAGGCCAGCGCCCATGGCGCAAATAGCGCGGCGGCTGGGGTCCAGGGTCATGCGGCCTCACTCATGGCGTTTCGTCCTCGAACTGGGCTCTGAACAGGTCGAGCAGAGGCTTCAGACTGGGATTGTCGTTGTCGCGTCGCCAAGCCACGAACAGTTCGACCGGTCGCGCCGGCGAGATGTCCAGCGGACGAAACTCGACCCCGTCGAAATGCAGGCGCATCGCCGCCTCCGGGACGATGGCCGCGCCGATGCGCGCGTGCACCAGCGCCAGGATCGAGTGAATCTGGCTCATGTGCTGGACCTGCTGTGGCGAGACGCCGGCGGCGTCGAAAAGGCCGCTGAGCATGCCGTGGAAATAGCCGGCGCCCTCGGGCGCATACATGATCATCGGCAGGGCGTCGAAATCGCTCAACGACACCACGGTCTTGTCGAGCCGGGGGTCGCCGGACGGCAAGGCCGCCACCAGGGACTCGGTCATGACCCTCAGCTTGTCGAATTCGGGCCGGTTTAGCGGAGGGCGGATCAGACCCAGGTCGATGCGCCCCGTCAGCAGAGCCTCGATCTGTTCCCCCGTCACCATTTCCCGCAGCGCCAGATCGACGCTGGGCAGACGTTCGCGCGCCAGTTCAACCAACCGGGGCAGGAAGCTGTAGCCCGAGGCGGCGGTGAATCCGATCGCCACCCGCCCCGCCTCGCCGCTGGCGATCCGCCGCGTCGCCAGGGACGCTGACTCCGCCAGACGCAGGATACGCCGCGCCTCGATCAGGAAGGACCGGCCTGCGGGCGTCAACCGCACGGACCGGCTGGTCCGGTCCAGCAGCACCACGCCGAGAATACGCTCCAGCAGTTGCACCTGCCGGCTAAGCGGCGGCTGGGTCATGTTCAGGCGTATCGCCGCCCGACCGAAGTGGAGCTCTTCGGCCACAGCCACGAAACAGCGCAATTGGCTCAGTTCGAACATGGTCCCCCCTCCATCGGATCGATGAGCCTAGGCGCTTCGATCCGATGGGAACAGGTCATGCCTAGCCGTTCGCCGCCAGCTTGACCGGAGAGGCCTGAACGCGGGCGATCAGGGCCTGAAGCTCGGCGAACTCGCTCTCCTTCAGGTCGACCAACGGCGTGCGGACGGGGCCGGCGGTGCGACCGATAGCGGTCATGCCCGCCTTGACGATGGAGACGGCGTAGCCCTTGCCCTTGTTGCGCAGGGCGATGTACGGCAGCACGAAGTCGCGCAGGCCCGCCATGATGGTCTCATGGTCGCGCGCGCGCACCGCCTTGTAGAAGTTGAGCGCGAAGTCCGGCACGAAGTTGAAGATGGCCGACGAATAGGTGGTCACGCCCATCTCCAGATAGGCCGGAGCAAAGGTCTCGGCCGTCGGCAGGCCGCCGATATAGGTCAGGCGATCGCCCATCCGGGCATAGACCTGCATCATCAGTTCAATGTCGCCGACGCCATCCTTGAACCCGACCAGGTTCGGATTGCGCTCGCACAGCGTCTCCAGGGTGTCGGCGTTCAGAATGGCGTTGTCGCGATTATAGACGATGACGCCCAGCTTCGTGGCCTTGCAGACCGCCTCGACGTGGGCGGCCAGGCCTTCCTGCCCCGGGAACATCAGATAGGGCGGCAGCAGCAGCACGCCGTCGGCGCCCGCCGCCTCCGCCGACTGAGCCATGGCGACGGCGGCGGCGGTGCCATGACCGGCGCCGGCGATGACCGGCGTCCGGCCTCTGGTTTCAGCGACGGCAGCCTTGACGACGGCTTCAACCTCATCCGGCTTCAGCGAGAAAAACTCGCCCGTGCCGCCTGCGGCGAACAGACCGGCGAGGTCATTCTGAAGCATCCAGTCGCAGTGCTCGCGGTAGGCGGCTTCGACGAACTGACCCTGTGCGTCGAAATGGGTCACCGGAAAGGAGAGCAGGCCGCCGCCGATCGTGGCGGCCATCTCCGCCGGAGTCATTCTGGACATGGAATTCCCTGTCTTCTCGCGGACGAGCGGCCCCAACGGCGCTCTGCAATTTCGCGTCTGAGCAGGACCGTATCGAGAGCAATCATGCCGGTCTAAGCCAAAGGAGCTATCGACCGATGCCGGATTTGGCTTGATCTCGCCGAACAGAATCGATGCGCAAACGCTCTTGATCCATGCCCTCTTGAGGGTTCGCGTTTAGCCATTGCGTCGCTAGACAATAGCCTTCCAAGACGAGGCCACAGGACTCTACCCATGACCGACACGCTTGAACTTTCGCACTGGATCGGCGGCGAGAAGGTGGGCGGCGCTCTGGCGGGCGAGAGCCTGAATCCGTCCGACACGCGAGACGTCGTGGCCCGCACGCCCAAGGGTGGCGCCGCCGAGGTGGATCAGGCGGTGCAGGCCGCCCGCGCCGCCTTCGGTCCCTGGGCCAACGCCTCGCCGGAAGTGCGCTTCGATGTGCTGGATCGGGCCGGGTCCCTGCTGATGGAACGGGCGCCGCAGATCGGCCGCCTGCTGTCGCGCGAAGAGGGCAAGACCCTGCCTGAGGGCATCGGCGAGACCATGCGCGCGGCTCGCATCCTGAAGTATTTCGCCGGCGAGGCTCTGCGGGTTCACGGCCAGAACCTGACCTCGACCCGGCCGGGGGTGGAGATCCAGACCTATCGCCAGCCGGTTGGGGTCTTCGGCCTGATCACGCCGTGGAACTTCCCCATCGCCATCCCGGCGTGGAAGATCGCCCCGGCCATCGCCTTCGGCAACACGGTGGTCATCAAGCCCGCCGGCCCGACCCCGGCCACGGCCGAGGCCCTGATCGCCATCCTGCATGAGGCGGGCCTGCCCAAGGGCGTGGTCAACATGGTCATCGGCGACGGCGACGTGGGCCGCGCCATCGTCGCCCATCCCGACGTTGACGGCATCAGCTTCACCGGCTCGCAGGCCGTGGGCGCCGGCGTGGCCGAGGGCGCCATGAAGCGTCAGGCGCGCGTGCAGCTGGAGATGGGCGGCAAGAACCCGCTGATCGTGCTGGACGACGCCGACCTGGAGCGGGCGGTCGCCATCGCCCTGGACGGCAGCTTCTTCGCCACGGGCCAGCGCTGCACCGCTTCCAGCCGCCTGATCGTGCAGGACGGCATCCACGACCGCTTCGTCGCTCTGCTGGCCGAGAAGGTGGCGGCGCTGCGGGTCGGCGACGCGCTCGATCCCAAGACCCAGATGGGTCCGGCGGTGACCGAGGCTCAGCGTGACGTTTCCTACAACTACATCGACATCGCCCGCGACGGCGGCGGCCGGATCGTCACCGGCGGCGAGCGTCTGAAGCTCGACAAGCCCGGCTGGTACGTCCAGCCGACCCTGATCGCCGACACCCTGCCGGACGCGCGCATCAACACCGAGGAGGTCTTCGGCCCCGTCGCCTCGACCATCCGCGTCGCCAGCTACGAAGAGGCCCTGGCCGTGGCCAACGGCGTCGAGTTCGGCCTGTCGGCGGGCATTGTCACCCAGTCGCTGAAACACGCCCGCGACTTCCAGAGGAACGCCAAGGCCGGCATGACCATGGTCAACCTGGCCACCGCCGGGGTCGACTATCACGTGCCGTTCGGCGGCACGAAGAAGTCGTCCTATGGCCCGCGCGAACAAGGCTTCGCCGCCGTCGAGTTCTACACCCACATCAAGACCAGCTACAGCGCCTCCTAGGAGTCAGACGATGATCGCCTTACCCGTCCTTGCCGCCATTATTCAGGTCGCCCTGCCGCAGGGGCCGCACACGATCATCACGCCCCTGACCCCGGCGGAACTGCCGCCGGCCCTGACCGCTCGTGTGCTGGCGGCGGCGCCCGGCCTGACCATCACCGGTGCCGAGCGGAAGGAACGCGAAGACCGCATATACTTCGACGTGGCTGGCCAGCGGCCCGACGGCGCCGAGATCGAACTGGACATCCAGCAGATCGACGGCCACTTCGACATCGTCGAAATCCAGCGCGACCTGGCCTTCGACGAAATGCCCGAACCGGTCCGCGCCCTGACCGCGAGCGCTCTGGGGCAAAACCGTCCCGCGCGCATCATCGAGAGCGTTCAGAAAGACGGCGTCGCCATCTTCGAACTGTTTGCACCCGGACAACCCGCCGAACCCTCAGCCGAGGTTCGTTTTGAGAATGGCGAAGCCAAGCTTCTCACCGAACGCTGGCCTCACTAGACCATCGGGCGCCTAACCGGCCATCGGCAGTTCCCAAAAGCAGGCCTTCCAACCTGCCGCAATGAGTCAGGAGCCGCCCAAACAACCCCGTCGAGGCCGCCCTTCAAATCTTGCGCTGACGATCACTCACGCGGACCAACTCGCCTTTGCCTTGACCGCGATCGTCGCGAAACCACCTCCATCGCCACGAGCGGTTCCAGCTCATCACGTTGATGAAAGCCGTTGCCCAGAGAATTTCGCAGATGATGTCGCTCTAGCGTTTGCCACACATGGCGCGGTTCCACCCCCAGTCGCGCGGCCGCCTCCCTTGTCGTCATCCACATTCGCGAAAATTCATCGACGTACTCTCGCCGGTAGATGGTTTTCTCTGCCTTCGGCGTTGGCCAGAGATACCCCTGCGCTTCAAGATATCGGAGGTCCACAGCAGAGCAGTTGAGGTGATCGATGACCTCGCCCGGCTTCAGCCAATCGCGGTAGTAGCGGCCATAGCCTTCCGTCTCGAAGCTGAACCAGGTCGTCGCTTCCGGACCTCCCATGATGAGGGTCCGAGCCGTCGTGGGGTTGATCATAAGGCTGCCGCCAGGGCTGGCTATTTGCCATCCGATGAGGCCATCAAGCTCGCCATTTATCGCTGCCATTACGACGGGTGCCCAGGGCTTTTCCCGTCCCCCTACCCCTCGAAACGCTTCCGAAAGAGGAAGCCATTGTTCCGCTCCCTCCAGCGCAGGCAGTCTGTTCACGTGGTCGATCAGGTCGTCAGCTACCGCCGCTTGAAGTTGCCGATCACAGTAGATTAGCTCTGCCATCGGGCTCTCGAACGGGAGCAGGCAGCCGGATGCCAAGAGCTGCTCGACTGCTATTCGAGGCAGTTTGGTAGCGGCGGTGAAGCGTCGCCACGACATCCGAAGTTCAATCTCGTTGCGGATCCGGCGGGCATCGCTTGCATGGAAAAACTTGCGTGTCCCGCCGGTCGGAGGAAGCGGCGCAAGCAAGCCAGCATCCACCAGTTGCGCTATTGTTCCGGGCTGGACGCCAAGGTGAGCGGCCAGAATGCTGGCCGGCACCTTCTCCTCCGTAAGCCGACGGAACATCGGCGCGACCCGCAAGGGGTTGGGCTCATCCCCCTCCGCGAGGATCATTCCGAGTTGTTGGCGGACCAGTGGGATTCTGGTGTCCCGCCGAATGCGGGCCCAGATTTTATGGAGTCGAGATCGCTTACCCGGCGAAAGGTTCTGCTGATCGTCCCAAAGCGAGCGAGGATATTCCAGCATGAATTGGGCGGCGTGTTGCCAGGCAGACCAGACGTGCGCCTGAGGCAATTCCGCCTCCTCATCCTCGGCCACCTCGTGCTTGTTGAGGAGGAGCCATGCTCGGCGGAAGGCCAGCAGCAGCTCAAAAACGTCGGTCTCGGTGTGCACGTCGAACGCCACAGGAACCTTGGACATGGCCCGTTCTCGAGTGGCGTCACACTCGCTAAACAGGCTCGCTACCCAGCCTAAGGCGGGGCGGGCAGCAGGCGGGACAGAGATGCGCAGAGCTTCGCTTGTCGGCGTACCGCAGTGCCGACAGCGATCAATCGCTTCGGCCATTGGCCATGTCAGAGGCTTGCTGCACCACTTGTTGGGACAGCGGTCGACCAGCACCTCCCAGGTACAAGGGCAAAAGCCGAAGGGGCGGATCATCCATCTTGCATCATCGCAATCGCCGTTCTTGACGCTGGGAGGCACCCGGCGTCGCGATTGCTCAACCAAGTCTGGGCGTAGGAACACCCCGCCAAGCCGACGGCGCCCGTCGGCCTCTGGAAGCTCCACGCCCCAGAGGCCTTCTAAATCTTGCTTTGTCAGACCCACGGCGCGCGCCACGAGATCCTGACTGGCCTGCAAACGCCTGAGATAGTCGCCGCTGAGATCCAGCCCGACCTGCCTCATAAACTGCACCGGTGTCCCCAGGTGATTCTGGCTGACACACCGCACGATGAAGCCTGGGAGGGTTTCGCCTGGCTGTGGCGTTGCAGGGAAGAGCAAGCCCTTCTTTTGGCGCGTTGGCAGAACCGCTGTGCGTGTTAGCGAGTCATCACGCATCAAGCAGCCTCCTCATCGGGTTGTGCGAGATGAAGCTCTGCTCGATCGCCCAATGATCGACGGCGTCGGCAAGATCGCAGGGCTCCAATCGAAGAGCTCCGCGCCGTATGGCGAACTCAAGCGCCACTTGGAACAGACGCGATACCCGCCCGACGACGCCGGCAGAAACCTCGAACAGCGCCGCCAACACGCCAGCCTCCGCAAAGTCAGATCGCTGTTGAAGGATCGCCTCGTCAACGATTGCCTTTTCGAGGCGGGCGACAAACTGGGAGAAGTTTTGTCGGTCTCTCTCTCGCTTTGGATCAAGTGGTCGGATGTCGCACGGAGCCAATAGCCGCCCGTTCAGTTGGAGGTTGCGACGAAACATATGTTCGGCGTCCTCGGTGCCCAGGAACGCCATGGGCACCAATCCGGCATCGAGCATGCCCTTGAGGGTGTCGGTCACATCGTTTTTGAGGCCGTTCCGGTAATTCAGGTGCTGGACCTCGTCGACAATCAGAAGCTCGGTCCCGAAGTGTTCGAAACAGGCAAAGACCCTGCGCTTCAAAGTCAGCTCGTTGCCGTGAGATGAATAGGGATCGCCGAACCTGTCCAAGATCGACGTCATCAGCTTTTTGGACGTCGATCCCCGTTCCAGATCGACCTTGACGATGGGCCTGAATGTCTTGGTCGGAGGTCGATCTCTTTCAACGCGTGCCTGATAGGCGAGCGCGGCAGTGCTCTTGCCGGAGCCAGTTGGAGCCAAGACCCGTAATCCCATCTGGGGCTGGCCGCGCGTTTTGACGCCAAGCTGCTGAAGGTAGTCCCAGCGATCATGCAGGTCGACATGCTTGGGGTAAGGCACGAAGACCGACTTAAAGCGGGCAATTTTCTCCGCCACGTCACCATTGAGTTGAGACCGTGATCTCGCGGGAGTGCTTGCGCCGGTCATTGGAATTCCTCCCAGCTAGCGCTGTCATCGGTAGCGACGGGGAAGCTCTCAATGACAGGTGTAGCCGCTGGCGCGCCGCGCGATTTCGTCGTGGTCTTGGCTTTTCCGCCGCGCTGCGGCCGCACTGGTTTTGCGTGATCGTCCGTCCGCTTTGGGGCCAAAGGCATCGTGGGAATAATAGGGGCCATGCCGTCGTGCCTGGGGTCGGCATGGGCGACCCGTAGATGCGAGCTGGCCAATGCCTCCACCCGAGGTGAAGACAGCAGGCGCGCCGCTGTTCGCTTGTTGCGACGGAGAAGACGCTCCGGTGTTTCGGCCTCGATTTCGCGCCTGAGCTCCAGGCGCCGATTTCGGCGACCTTCAGCATCCAAGCTCTGGTATTCGCGCTCCCACTGTTGGATTTTCTGATGTAGCCATTTTGATAAGCCCCAGGCGTAATCCTGATCGGTACAGGGCAGAGTTTCGTACTTGCCAGTCGTAGAGTCCCAAATATGGACCTCTCCAAGGTTGGCGGGATTGTATTTCACCGTGACCTTAGCCGTAGCTGACCTTTTGCGTCGGGCTTTCGCGGGCGTCCGACCGGCAAGCTTTTCGAGCAATGGCCCCGTCACCGCTGGCTCATGATACTGAAGATCAAACAGCGACACACCGGACCGGGAAAGCGTTCGCTCTTCGTGCGCGCCAACCATCTTGTCGAGCTGACGGTCATCGCCGATCACCTGGACGCCATGATCACGTACGCCTCGGGTCCAGATGTTTATGGGCGCATCACCGAGAGTAGTGTGCAGCTCCTGATGATAAACTCCGATCGCAGATGTCAGCAGGGTCTCAAGCTGGGCAAGCGTCAGGACCGCGTCTTTGCTTGGGTCCAGCTCCCATGCCCGCATCTGCTCAATCGGGAACGTGCCACCCGGTAGCTTCTTGTTCAGGAGAGAATTGAGCGTGGCGAAGAAGCGTTCGACCACGGCTTTATAGGTAGGGGATCGGATTGGTGCCCAACGGATGCTCACGCCGAGGTCCGTCAGCGATGACTCCGTCGATACGCCGATAAATTCCAAACCATTATCGACGACGATCTCATCAAATTTGCCGAAGATATCAGCGAGTTCCGGGTTGTCTGGAAACCGCGTTCTTATCGCCGCCTTGGGCCTGTTTGCCCGCTTGATGCACTCGGTCACCGAATAGAGCGACGGCGGTTCGAAGCTGAGCACCCAGCCCAGAATGCAGCGAGAATGCACATCAATCAGGACCGTCAACCACGGCCTTCCGAGCAAGCGCCAGCCTTTGACGTCAATAGCGACAAAGACGTCCATCAACGTATGATCCATGGTGCCCAGGAGCAGCGGCCGGTCGGCGACGAGCCCCGTGCCGCAGGGCTTGAAGCGGCTATTTGCCTCTTTTTTCCCGTATCTAGCCGCCACAGTGTCGAAGCACTCAAGTTCGCGCACGTAGAGCCGGAAAGTTTCTCTCGCCGGCGTTTTTAGAGGGGGGCCTTCTAGGTCTCGATTGATTTCCGCCACGGAGGCTTCGAGGAGGTCACGAGCGCCTTCGATGCTCTCGCGTGGGTCAGACCAATAGATGATAGCGGCCTCATGCATCAGCCGGCGGACCGAAGCAGGCAGCCGCTTGCTGCGAGTTCCCTGCCCCCGCATTGACTGGGCGATCTTGAGCGGCCTGCAACCAGGCTCCCCCCGCCCCCTCAACCACTTCCGAACGGCCGTCGGCGACGGTCGCTTATGCCCTGCCAGTTGACGTGGGTTGTTCACCCATATCGTCGCCAATGCGCGCTTGATGCCACCGTCGCTCAGCGACAGCTGGGGGAGCCGGTCCATTTCGTTCAAGACAATATGCCGAACGGCGGCGCAGGGATCTCGCTTGATGATGGCCTCGTCGTCGTCTTCTCGATCCATGATCAGACGCGCGAACCGGCTCCTCGCAAGCGGGCGGTCCAGCCGCCGGATCTTGCCTTCAAGGAACTCCTCCTTGAGCCAACCCAATGTCGGCGAGACCTTCTCGCCGCTATCAAGCTCGATCTGAAACGGGGCCGACGTGCGCTCGGATCGAAACAGGAGAAACCCGCCGCCCATCACCTGTTCGAGGTAATGGCGCTCACCGCCAAGCTCCCAAAGCTCGCCAGCGTTCAACTGGATATCGGTCATTGGTAGTTCTCCATCGAATCGCTGAGCAGCGAGACGGGGGTGCTCGGAGTGATGGCGCGCGAGAGGTCGAGGCGGACGATCCGCCCGACCATCATCGCCTTCAGCTTGGCTGCACCGACGACGGGATTGCCGAGATGCTCTGAGAGCTCGGCCAGAGGCATTGAGGTGCCTCCCTGCAATCGGTGGGCAACCTTGAAAACGTCAGCCCTCGTGTACTCTGTCAGGCGCCACGACTGGACGTCGCAGACATTTCGATAGACGTGAGCGGGTTCGATCAGACTTGACTTGAAGATGATCCGGAAGCGCCAGCCGATGCGGTCACAGATCATGCGAACCGCCTCTAGCTTCAGTGCGTAGTCTGGCTCTCGAACGGCCCGACGGTCGTTCTTGATCTCGACCAGCTCGACCAGGCCATCTGCAAGCTGCCTGACGCAGTCGACGATGTAGGTCCGCTTTCGACCTCCCAGAACAAACTCCAGCCGAAACATCTGAGCCCGATAATCAACGACATCTGTGTCGACCTCGCTATGCATGAAGAACGCTCGTTCGTTCATGCTCTCGTAAGGTAGCGCCCTGCCTGCCTTGCGGCTGGCGTAAACCCCCGTCGTGATATGCCGCCTACCCGTGACGATCGTCCGGATGGGCCCTCCGGTTGGCGTGACAACCAGGGTGGCCGCGGCCGAAAGGCTTTCCCACGACAAGGGGTTCAGCCCTTCCTGTGCGCCCTCGAGCAAGGCGCCATCCAAGGTCGAGACTCGAGCGGTTTCGGCCAAGCGGCCGCATCGACGAACGTGGTCCATCGTGATCTCCTTTGATTTGAATGAGGTTGCATTCAGCTCGAGCGCTGGGGATCTGCGTCTCTGCAGACGAAGTTGACTCCTCAGCCTGGCGGGGAGAAGATCGTCACATCGAGATGAAGCGATGGGATCGTATGCGTCCCCAACCGAGCCCGGGCCTGGCAGCCTAGGGCTCGAGTTGTTTCTGGACCTAAGGTCCAGATTTTATTGCACTTTAAGGTGGTCGCATTGACAGCCCTCCAACCTACGAACGAGAAACCCAACGGGTTTGAGACTCGCTTCGCGGCTCGAGGATTTTGACAGATGACCAAAGCAAGACAAAAGAATTAGTTTCGGCGAATCCGCATATTCACGCCGAGCAATTCTAAAGAAAAACTATCCGATATAGTCTTTGGTCTGGCATTAAATTTTAAATACTTATTCTTTGGAAAAGATAATCAGGCACTTCTTAAGTGAATGCGAATCGCACAGAGCCGGTTAACGGCAAGTGGCGTCAGATTTCGCCAGCCGATTTCTGGTGCCAAAAGAGGAAGTGCATTGGCTTATCGCACCCGCTCACCTTAACCCGATACATGCATATTTTGATCGACAACCGGTGGGCACGATGATCGATATCGCGTTAAAGGTATGGCAGGAGCGTCCGCTCAGTGTTGCCGCGCCAATAGGTTTGGGCGCGGCCCATGTTCTGCTCGGCGTAAGCGCGCCGGTCTTTTTCCTGAACTTCGTCGAGAAATCGTCCTTGGCCACCGTGCTCGCACAAGGCTTGCCGATCTTCGTGTCCGGGGCTGTGGCTGCGGGAATCTCCGGAGCGGCATTTCGATACGCCGTCTCTTTGCCTGGAAAACATAAGCAGGGGCTGCGCACTTGCGTCCGCGCCGCCGGGGGAGCCTTCTTGATAGTGTCAGTTTGGCTCCTCCTCGAAGGCCTGTCAGGAGGACTCGGCGTGATTGGAACAATCGCGACTTAGACAGGTGTTCTAGCCGAAGCAGTTAGCTTCACGCGAGCGCGCCGCTCTTAAGTGGTTAGGTGCGAGGTCGAGCCGATTTTAGCTGGTCTGGCTAATTGGTCGAGTTTGCAAAGCCAGTGAAAGCGGCCCCAAATTGCGCCGCTCCTAACTGGTCCTGACAGCCCCGCCTTCCCTTCCGCGCGGAACGACGGTTAAGCTGGTCGCCAGTAGGGGGAAGCTTTCATGTCACGTCGTCGTATTGCCGCGCGTCCGTTGCTCGCGCTCAGCCTGGTTCTGGCCGCAGCCGCCACGCCCGTTCTGGCCCAACAGACGCCGCCGACCCAGGACGCTGTCCTGGGCCATGCACCAGGCACGCGCATTACCCGCGCCGCCGAGGTGCGTCGCTATTTCGAGGCCCTGCGCGCCGCCGCCCCTGATCGCATGGTCATGGGCGACTACGCCACGACCTGGGAAGGTCGTCCCCTGTTCTGGGCCGCCGTCGGCTCGCCCGCCAACATCGCCCGGCTGGATGCGATCAAGGCCGCCACGCAGGCGCTCGGCGATCCGCGCCGCACCTCCCCGGAACAGGCCCGCGCCCTCATCAACGACACCCCGGTCATCGTCTGGATGGCCTATTCGGTGCACGGCAACGAGATCAGCCCCGCCGACGCCGCCATGGCCGCCGCGCGCCGCCTGATGGACGCCTCTGACGCCGAGGCCCAGGGCTGGATGCAGAACGCCGTGGTCGTCTTCGTTCCGACCCAGAACCCAGATGGGCGCGAGCGGTTCATCAACGGCTTCGAGGCCGGGCTCGGCCTGCAAGCCAACCCCGACGCCCTGTCCGCCGAACGCTCCGAGCCCTGGCCGTCCGGCCGCTTCAACCACAACCTGTTCGACCTGAACCGCGACTGGTTCATCCAGTCCCAGCCGGAGACCCAGGGCCACGCCGCCCTGATCCGCGACTGGCGCCCCCAGGTGGTGGTCGATTCCCATGAGATGGGCACGGACTCCAGCTTCTTCTTCCCCCCTGAGGCCCAACCGCTGAACCCGTGGATCTATCCGCCCATTCTCGACGCCCGCGAGCGCTTCGGCCGCAACAACGGCGCGCGGTTCGACCAGGCGGGGCTGGACTATTTCACGCGCGAAACCTTTGACGCCTTCTATCCCGGCTATGGCGACGGATGGCCCGCCTACCTCGGCGCGGTCTCCATGACCTATGAGCAGGGTTCGGCGCGCGGACTCATGGCCCGGCGCTCGTCGGGCGAAATCCTGACCTACGCCGATACGGTCAAGGGCCACCTGACCGCCACCTTGTCGACCATAGAGACGGCGGCGCGGGATCGCGAAAAACTGCTGAACGACTTCTACGCCTTCCACCGCGACGGCGTGGCGGGCGGCCGCGGCGCCTATGTCATCGCGCGCGCGGGCGCCGCCGACCCGGCCGCCGCTGACAAGCTGGCCGGCCTGTTGGTGCGCTCCGGCATCGAGGTCGGGCGCGCTACGGCCGCCTTCTCAGCCTGCGGTCAGACCTATCGTCCCGGCGACTATGTCGTGAACCTGTCCCAGCCCCAGCGCCGCATGGCCGAGACCCTGCTGGCTCGGGACGTGCCGCTGGACCCCAGGTTCCTGGCCGAACAGGAGGCCCGCCGCGCTCGGGGTCTGGGCGACGAGATCTATGACCTGACCGGCTGGTCCCTGCCCCTTCTGTTCAACGTGCCCAGCCAGAAGTGTGCAGGCGCGCCAGCGGTCCAGACCACGGTGGTCGGCCCCGACCTGGTGCGCCCGATCGCCATCGCCGGGTCGGACGCGACCTACGGCTATGCGATCAATCCGGGCACGGCGGGGATGCGCTTCCTGACCGCCGCGCTGATGGAGAAACTGCCGGTTCGCTCGATCGAGGCCCCCTTCACCCTGGACGGCAAGGCCTATGCGGGCGGCGCCTTCATCGTGCCGCGCGCCGGGTCGCCGGCTGATCTGGACGCGCGCGTGCGCCGCATCGCCGCCGCCAGCGGCGCCGAGGTCACGGCCCTGGCCACCTCCTGGGTGTCCAGCGGCCCCAGCGTCGGCTCGGACAAGGCCACCGCCATCACGGCGCCACGCGTGGCCATGGCCTGGGACGACCCGACCGACGCGGAGTCCGCCGGCTCGATCCGCCACATTCTGGAGCGGGAATACGGCTGGCCGGTCACGGCGGTCCGCACCCGCCGCCTCGGCTCGGCCGACCTGTCGCGCTATCAGGTGCTGATCCTGCCGTCGGGCGGAAACTATGAGAAGATTCTGGGCGAGGACGGCGTCGCCAACCTGCGGGCCTGGGTCCAGTCCGGCGGCGTCCTGATCGGCGTCGGCTCGGCCAGCCGCCTGTTGACCGACCCCGACGCCAAGCTGCTGGACAGCCGTCGCGAAACCGCCGTCGTTCCTGAGGGCGACAAGACCGAAGAAGGCTCGAGCGCCACGACCCCTGGCACGGAAATTCCTTCCGAGGCCGACTACCTGGACCGCACCAACCACCACGGTTCGCCCGATTCCGTGGCCGGGGTTCTGGCCCACGCCGTCGTGGATCAGGAGCACTGGCTGGGCGCAGGCGTGGCGCGCGAACTCAGCGTCATGGTGCGCGGCTCGGACATCTACACGCCCCTGACCCGCGAACAGGGGACCAATGTGGTGCGCATGGCCGGCCCCGACAGCGTGCTAGCCTCAGGCCAACTGTGGGCCGAGAACCGTCGCCAGCTGGCCTACAAGCCGGTCGCCATGGCGTCCGAGGTCGGGCGCGGCCAGGTCGTCGCCTTCACCCAGGACGTCACCATGCGCGCCTTCCTGGAGGGGCTGAAGCCGCTGTTCCTCAACGCCGTCTTCCGCGGCCCGGCCCACGCTTCGGGCGGCAACGGCGAGGCGCGCTAGAGGCGGTGTTCATGCGCGGCGGCGAGGGCTAGGATTCAGCATGATGATCCGCCTCGCCGCCCTCTGCCTCGCCAGCCTGACGCTCGGCGCCTGCACCACCACGGTCGGCGGCCTGCCGGTTCGGAACACGCCTTCCGACCTGACCCAGTGCCCGGACCTGAGCGGCGCCTATCGCGCACAGGGCGAGATCCTCAACCGCCGAGGCAAGCCCGTTGCAGACCCCGACCTGAACGCCCTGCTGGCTCGTCCGCTGGCGGTCCGCGACCTGTCCCAGGCGCCGGAAATCTGGCGCGACGCCCCGCCGTCAGCCGTCGCCCTGTCGCGGCAGGACGCAGCCTGGCGGATCGAGACGGTCAACGGCCAGGGCGTGACCGCTGCGGGCCGCCTGCCCCTGTTGAACGGCGCCGCCGACCCTGAACCGAACGAAGTCCCCTACGCCGCCGACCTCCTGTCGCGCACCAACGGCTGTGCGCGCGGCAAGCTGTGGATCGCGACCGAAAGCGTGCGCACCCAATATGAGAGTTACACAGCCCACAGCCACGTCGGCGTCCTGGCCGCAACGCCCGAGGCCCTGATCCTGGACCTGTGGACCGAGCGCCGCCAGATCGGCCTGCTGCCCTGGACCTTCGTCGACCGGTCCGTGACCCGCTACCGCTTCGCCCGCCTCACGTCGCCCGCGTCGCCAGCGGCGGCGCAGCCGTAACGGCCCAGGCCTTCGGCGCGTCCAGGGGCGTCGCACACTTCGCCTCGATCAGCCTTGCGTCCTGCGTGCGATAGCGCACCGGCTGCGACGCCGCGCAACGCGCCTGAACCGCAAAGAACATGGCCGAGGCCTCGCTCGCCGGATCAAGGTCTTCGACAGCAACCAGCAAGGGATCGCCCGACAGCACGCCGCACTTGTCGCCCGTGTCCAGCTTGACCCCCTGCTCGGTCATGTAGAAGCCGTTGGCGCCTTCGGCGCAGTTCTCGCCATTCAGATGAAACAGCGCCGCCACGCGATACTGGTCCGCATCCGGCCCGTTCTCCAGCGCCACCCCCAGGGCCGCCAGCCGCGCCTCTATCCCGCTCCAACGCGCCGCGCCCGGCCCGTCCATCAAGACGGCGACCGCACTGTCAGGCTGCATCAGGGCGCGAAAGTCGGCCACGCCGTAGCCGTCGCCGGCCCGACCGGCGTCGAGCATGGTCCTCCAGAGATCGAACACATCGCCCGCCCCGCCAGAAGCCCGCCGCGCCTCCAGATCGGCGATCCACTGGACCACGACGCCGCAGTTGTAGATGGCTGAGCCCGCCGCCAGCTTCCGCGCATCATAGTCGGCGTCGCCCAGGGCCTCCCGGCACCCGTTCAGCCTTTTCGCCAGCGCCCCGCGCGCCTGCCCCTCATCGATCACGCCGGTCGAGGCGGCGGCGACCAAAGCCCCATATTCAGCCATGCCTTCGTGCAGCCAGGGGGCCGAACCGCTGTCCTTCATCTTCATGCCGTTGCCGTTCCACAGGTGTAGAACCTCGTGCCAGACGAAGGTGCCCAGCGGCACGGCCACATCCGGCGGCGGCGAGGCCCACATCTCGCCATGGAACCGCAATGAAATAAGCCCTGTATCCGTCACGTCCCCGCGAAACCCTGTCGCCCCCGGACTGTCGGTCGAGATGATGAGCGTCGGCTCGTTCGTCAGGACATGACCCAGCCGGGCGCCGTAGAATTTCTGAGCGGCGAAGAAGCCGTCGCGCAGCAACTCCGTCAGGGCCGGCGGCGCCGAGGCGCTGGTCACCACCGCCGCCCCGTCGCGACGCATCAGCGCCTCCTGCGGCCCTAGATAGAGATAGCCCTTCACCGCCTCACTCGTCGGCACGGCGACTTCGCCCGCAGCGAGCCGCGCCGTCAGTTCGGCGTCCATGCCCTGCAGTTCCAGCCCAGGACCATAGAGGACGTGCCCTTCCCCCGCCTTCGACAGACCCATGTAGATACGTTCCACCTCGGCGACGTCAGGCGTGATCCGGATGTCGAATGCCTGAAACGGCGCCTCGCTCTCGACCACGCCGTCCTTCAGCGTCAGGCCCGGCGTCGTCACCGTCCAGGTATCGCGGATGACGCTGCTCGCCAGGAAGGCCGCCCGCGTCGTCGGTTCGACCAGCCGCCAGGTCACGATCACGCCGCCCGGCGCGGAGCGGGCCTCTATGGTCGCCGTCTGTTGCGCCTGCACCGGCGCGGATACGGCGCAGGCCATCGTCAGGGCCGCCAGGGCGCCCGCCAGTCTCTTGCTCATCTTGCCTTCCCTCCGACGCCCCGAGGGAAGCTTGGCCGCGTTGCGCCCGTCTCGTCAACCGCCGTTCAGTCAGCCTCGACCGCCTCGCCGCCCTGGACCATCCGCGTCACGGCCATGTCGGCGGTGACATTGCCCAAGGTGCGGAAGATGTCGGGGATGACCTCGACCGCCAGCAGCAGGGGCAGCATCTCCAGCGGCACGCCCATGGCGATGCAGATGGGGGCGATGGAGGCGAAGAAGCTGGCCTGACCCGGCAGGCCCACGGTGCCGATCGAGATCAGCACCGCCGTCAGCATGGCGGCGAACAGCTGGCCCATCGACGGCTCGATGCCGAACAGGTGGGCGCAATAGATGGCCACGCCCAGGTTGGCGACCGGGCTGGTGATGCGGAACACCGCCACCGCCAGCGGCAGGACCAGACCCGCCGTCGCCCGCTTGACCCCCAGCATATCCACCGATCGCTCGACCATGACCGGCAGGCTGGCCAGGGACGACTGGGTCGAGAAGGCCACCACCTGGGCCGGCGCCGCCGCCCGCGCAAAGCGTCCCAGCGACACCCGGCCGAAGATCACCGCCAGGGGATAGAAGATCAGGCCGATGCCGATGCAGGCGATGGAGATCAGGGCCACATAGTGCAGCAGGACCCCCGCCGCGCTGGCCCCGGCCATCAGCCCCACGCCGATCGACAGGGCGAAGACCCCCAGGGGCGCCGCCAGCAGCACCCAGCGGACGATGGTGATCATGGTCTCGCCCACCGCCTCGAAGAAGGTGATCAGCGGCAGCCGCAGCCGCTCGGGCAGGCCCGAGGCGGCAAAGCCGAAGAAGACGGCGAAGACCACCATGCCCAGGATGGCGTCCTCGGCGGCGGCGCGGATCGGGTTGGCCGGGGCGATGGTTTTCAGAAACTCGCTGAAGGGCGCCCCGGCGCTCAGGCCTTCGGCGCCCTCGGGCTTGATGGCCAGCAGCAGACGCGCGCCCTCGGGATCGATCGGCCACAGGGCGTGCAGGCCATAGGCCGCGCCCACCGCATAGAGGGTTGCAAAGACGATCAGCCCGCCAAACCAGGCCACGGCCCGCATCGCCAGACGCCCGGTCCGCGCCGCATCCGCGATCGAGGCGATGCCCGTCACCAGCAGGCTGAACACCAGGGGGATGATGGTCATGCGTAGGGCGTTGAGCCACAACTGGCCCAGGGCCTGGATGAAGTCGGCCGTGGCGTGACCGCCCGGCAGGCCCCACTTCTGCGCCGCCGCTCCGGCCAGCAGGCCCAGCACCAGAGACAGCAGCACCATGGTGCTGAGAGAGGTCAGAAAGGAGCGCGCCGTTTTCATAACAGCGACGCTATCAGCGCCGGTGAAACACGCCAGCGGAACTTGCCGTCGCCCCTCAACCTTTTCGCCCCGACAGACCCCGAACTAAAGCCAGTAGCCCAACCGTGGATTGAGTCATATCGTCGTTACGCCGCAACCGGCACAGCCAACCTGGACGCCCTGCCATGTCACGTCAGCGCTTCATGTTCCTTCTCGGCGCGATCGGCGCCGTCGCCGCCCTGTCTTCCGCCTCCGCTTCCGCTCAGCAACGCTCCAGTCCCGTTCGCCCGCCCAGCGCCTCCGCCCCCTCGGGCAGCTACCAGCAAAGCTGTCGCGGCATTAACATGAACGGCAACATGCTCAGCGCCCAGTGCCCCAACAGTTCGGGCGCGCCGGTTTTCTCGTCGATCGACACCAACAGCTGTCGCGGTCGCGACATTTCCAACGACAATGGCTACCTGCGCTGCAACTCCGGCGGCGGCCCTGTCCCGCCGACCCCGCCCATCCCCACCGGCAGCTATCAGCAGAGCTGCCGGGGCATCACCCTCAACGGCGCCATCCTGCGCGCCCAGTGCACCAATATGCAGGGTCGCCCGGTCTCCTCCAGCCTCGACGTCAATGGCTGCCGGGGCCGCGACATCCGCAATGACAACGGCTATCTGCGCTGCAGCACCGGCCCCGTGCCCCCGGTTCCGCCTCCCGGCGGCGGCGGCGGGGCCTTCGAGGCCATCGCCTACACCAGCGCCAACTTCGGCGGGCGGCAACTGCGCATCCGCACCCCGATCGCCAACCTGGGCAACATCCCCGGTTTCAACGACAACATCCGTTCGATCCGCATCGTCAGCGGCCGGGCCGAGGTCTGCGTCGATTCCCGATATCGCGGGCGCTGCGTCACCCTCAGCCAGTCGGTCAGCGACCTGAACCGCATCGGCATGGGCAACCGGATCTCCTCGATCCGATAGAGACTGCGGCGGGAGGCTCCTCGGGGCCTCCCGAAACCGCCAGAGCCCTCTGCCCTATGGCGTCCCGGGCCTGCACGCACTACCTTGACGTTCATGGCTCGTTCTCCTTCGAAACCGTCCAAGCCCGTCCATGTGCCCGGCCAGAGCGCAGGGATGCAGGAGATGGCCGCCCCCTTCGTCCAAGACGCGCCGCGCGCGCGCGGCAAGGCGGCGAAAGAGCCCATGTTCGCGCCCGTCGTCGGCCCGCGCCTGGTGCCGGAACAACCGCCCGCCGCCCCGGCCGACTGGGTCCCCCACCGCCCCTCGCGCGAAGGAACCAAGAAGGGCGGCCGCTTCCGGCTCGAGACCAAATACACCCCCGCCGGCGACCAGCCCGCCGCCATAGCCGAACTGTCCGCCATGGCCGAGGCCGGCGAGCGCGATCAGGTCCTGCTGGGCGTCACCGGCTCGGGCAAGACCTTCACCATGGCCAAGGTCATCGAACAGACCCAGCGCCCGGCCCTGATCCTGGCCCACAACAAGACCCTGGCGGCCCAGCTCTATTCCGAGTTCAAGGCCTTCTTCCCCGACAATGCGGTCGAGTATTTCGTCAGCTACTACGACTACTACCAGCCCGAGGCCTACGTCCCCCGGACCGACACCTATATCGAGAAGGACAGCTCGATTAACGAGCAGATCGACCGGATGCGCCACGCGGCCACCCGCGCGATTCTGGAGCGCGACGACGTCATCGTGGTCGCCTCGGTCAGCTGCATCTACGGCATCGGCTCGGTCGAGACCTATACCGCCATGACCTTCACCCTGAAGGTCGGCGACACCATCGACGAGGCCAAGCTGCGCGCCGACCTGATCGCCCTGCAGTACAAGCGCAACGACCTCAACTTCGAGCGCGGCATGTTCCGCAAGCGCGGCGACGTGCTGGAGATCTTCCCCGTCCACATGGAGGACCGCGCCTGGCGCATCCAGCTGTTCGGCGACGAGCTGGAATCCATCCAGGAGTTCGACCCCCTGACCGGCAAGAAGACCGCCGAGCTGGACGAGGTCACCGTCTACGCCGCCAGCCACTACGTCACCCCGCGCCCGTCGCTGAACCAGGCCATCACCGGCATCAAGGACGAGTTGAAGGAGACGCTCGACTGGATGAACGAGAACGGCAAGCTGCTGGAGGCCCAGCGGCTGGAGCAACGCGTGCGCTTCGATCTGGAAATGATGGAGGCCACCGGCTCCTGCGCCGGCATCGAGAACTACAGCCGCTGGCTGACCGGCCGCGCGCCGGGCGAGCCCCCGCCCACCTTCTTCGAATACATCCCCGACAACGCCCTGCTGTTCGTGGACGAGAGCCACGTCACTGTCGGCCAGATCGGCGCCATGTTCAAAGGCGACTACAGCCGCAAATCCACCCTGGCCGAGTACGGCTTCCGCCTGCCGTCGGCCATCGACAACCGCCCGCTGAAGTTCGAGGAATGGGACGCCATGCGGCCCCAGACCGTCCACGTTTCGGCCACCCCCGGCAGTTGGGAGATGGAGCGCACCGGCGGCGTCTTCGTGGAACAGGTCATTCGCCCCACCGGCCTGATCGACCCCCCGGTCGAGATCCGCCCCGTCTCCGGCGCCACCCGCAACCAGGTCGACGACGTCATCGACGAGGTGAAGGCGACCTCCCGCAACGGCTATCGCTCCCTGGTCACCACCCTGACCAAGAAGATGGCCGAGGACCTGACCGAGTACATGCACGAGCAGGGCGTGCGCGTCCGCTACATGCACTCCGACGTCGACACGCTTGAGCGCATCGAGATCCTGCGCGACCTGCGCCTCGGGTCCTTCGACGTCCTGATCGGCATCAACCTGCTGCGCGAGGGCCTCGACATCCCCGAGTGCGGCCTGGTCGCCATTCTGGATGCGGACAAGGAGGGCTTCCTGCGTTCGGAAACCTCCCTGATCCAGACCATCGGGCGCGCCGCCCGCAACGTCGACGGCCGCGTCATTCTCTACGCCGACAAGATGACCGGCTCGATGGAGCGCGCCATCGCCGAGACCAACCGCCGCCGCGACAAGCAGCAGGCCTACAACCTCGAACACGACATCACGCCCGAAAGCGTCAAGCGCGACATCAAGGACATCCTCGACAGCCCCTACGAGTCCCGCGACCTCGACCAGTTGACCCGCCCCGGCTTCGCCGAAGCCGCCAAGCCCTTCCTCGGCTCCAACTTCCAGGCCGCCCTCAAGGACATGGAGGGCCGCATGCGCGAAGCCGCCGCCAACCTCGAGTTCGAAGAAGCCGCCCGCCTGCGCGACGACATCAAGAAGATGAAGCTCCTCGACCTCGAATTCGCCAACGAAGCCCTCACCGGCGCCGACGAAACCGTCGACAAGTCAGCCCCCAAACGCTGGCGCGCCGAGGCCGCGGCCGAAAAGGCGGAGGCGTTCAGGAAGGGGCGGTAACCCCTTCCTTCTCCCCTTGTGGGTGGAGGAGGCTCACACTGCGATCTGACGACGGGTGGCAGCCGGAGGCTGACGGATGAGGGGTCTCGCGACGCCTGCCGACGACAGGCCTGCATCCAACCGCCAGAAACCCCTCATCCGACCTCGCGGCGCTCGGCCACCTTCTCCCGCAAGGGGAGAAGGGATAGCGTGGCGCTATGGACGACTGGCTGCACAACCGCGCCAAAGCGATGCGCCGCGAGCCTGCCCTCTATGAGCGGCGTTTGTGGGCCATTCTGCGGGACCGGCGGCTGGAGGGGCTGAAGTTCCGGCGGCAGGTCGTGATCGGGCGCTACGTCGCCGACTTCGTCTGCCTGCGGCATCGCCTGATCGTCGAGGCGGACGGTCCCCACCACGATGACCGCACCGAAGACGCCGCCCGCGACGACTTCCTGCGCGGGCAAGGCTTTCGCGTCCTGCGCTTCCCTAACCAGCAGATTGAGAACCGCCCCCATGAGGTGCTGGCGGCCATCATCGCTGCGACCAAGGAAAAACTGACGCGCGACTAATCTCCCTTCTCCCCTTGCGGGAGAAGGTGCCCCGCAGGGGCGGATGAGGGGTTTCTCGACGCCTGATAAGGGCAGCTAGGTCCACTCGCGACGAGACCCCTCATCCGTCGGCCTCCGGCCGCCACCTTCTCCCGCAAGGGGAGAAGGGCAACACACGCCAATCCCCCCGCCCCCAATCCCCACGATTTCCCGCCTTTCCCTCTCCGCTACCCCCTTTCGGCTCGCCCTACCTTCCGCCCATGCCACCCTGCGCTCGTTCCGTTGCATGGAGGGCTCGTGAGGCCTGCGACCTTGCGGCGACGGGAGCGGATGGAGCGGGGTCCTTGTCGGGCCGCGCGGCGTCCGTCGCGGTCTCCGGTCAAGGGCGCTGAAGCCCAGCGGACAGGTCGCGGCGGGCTTCGCCGCGCGACCCAGGATGCGAAGGGCGGCACAGCGGGCGAACGCCGGCGCTGTCGCCCGGCTTGCCACAACCTGACGGGCAAAGGTCACATCGACCTCAAGTAGCCCGAAGGGCGATAGGTCACTCAAGATGACCGGTAGGCCGCATCCAACATGGAGCCGACGGGGCCTAGCGACGGGGCGTTCGACCCGTCCGTCATAGAGGTCTCGGCCAGGGTCGCGGGGGTTACGCGGACCGTTCCAGGAGGCCTGTCGCAAGCAGGCCCCTGCCCGCCGCGGGCGCCGGGGGTAGCCGATAAGACCGGCGCCTGCCCCGAGCTCGTGGAAGCCCGTCCGCGCGGAGCGTCAGTCGTCGTCGAAACGGTAATACACATCACACTCCGGGCGTCGGCCCGGCGCTCCGCCCAGCCCTCCACCGCCCGCTGAACAGCGCGACGGCGAAACCGCGTGCGCTCTCCCTCCCCTTCATGGGGAGGGTGGCTGACGCGCCAGCGTCAGACGGGTGGGGGCGCTTTCGCTGATCAAGCGACGCGCCCGTATCACCTGGCCCTCCCCACCCGGTCGCTATCGCGACCACCCTCCCCATGAAGAGGAGGGAGAAAGGAGCCCCATGGCCCGTCCTCGCCCCTCGCGCCGCGACCGCGTCGCCGACCCCAACCTTGACCCTGACGACGTGAGCGACGTCCACCCCGCCGAGCTGCGACGCCTGCAAAAGGAGTTCTTCTCGCGCGTCGATCACCTGGCCGCCGCCTTCCAGCGCAAGCACGACGCGGCGGTCGCCTGCGGCAAGGCGCCGCCCTTCATCCCCGATTCATGATGCGTCGGTGCAACATGGGCCGCCTGCCGCAAGCTTGGCCGCAAATCGGTTGCGACCTTGCGGCGAAAATGCGGCATGGTGCGTTACGGAGATACGCGATGACCAAATCGAGCAACCCCGACACTGAGGCCCGCGCCAATCTGCGCGTCGTCTCTTCGCCAGAGGCCGAGGTCTATGACCTGATGCGCGCGCCCGAGACCACCGCCGAGCGCGTCAAACGCCTCCAGGCCGAGGCGCGCGCCCTGGCGCTCGAACAGGTCGAGGCGCTGGAAGAAGTCTTGCTCAAGGCCGCCGACATGGCGCGCGAGATCGCCGACGGCGGCGACGCCTATCCCGTCGGCGCCCGCGAACTGGCCCACCGCCTGGTCCAGGACCTGCCCGCCAAGGCCGAAACCATGAAGGCCATCATCGCCAAGAGCCATCCATGATGGTTTGAAGGGCGCTATCGCGAGCGACGCGGTCGCTCGCTGCCTGAGCGCAGATTTAGGGCGCTATCGCTCGGCTCGCGGAGCCTCGCTGCTTGAGCGCGTCGCCTCTCACTGTTCAGGCGCGCGCGAAGCGCCAGGCCGCGTCGGGTCGGGAGGTCCCGAAGGGCCGACGACCGCGGCCTAACCAAGAATGTCTGCGTACTCGGCGTGTCGCTTCAACCACGCCACGGCATAGCTGCAGTGCGGGATCAGGGTCAGCTTCTCGGCCCGCGCGTGCTCGGCCATGGCCTGCATGAACTGGCCCGCCGCGCCCGTGCCGCGCAGGGCCGGGTGGGCCTCGACGTGCAAAATGACGCGGGCGTGGCCGCGCACCGCATATTCGGCCCAGACGGGATGCTCGTTCCCGTCGGCGTCAGCGAACTCCTGCTGGAAGCGGCGGTCGGCGGGCTGGTCGCGAAAGGCGGTCATGAGGGCTCCTGAAATCAGGCCGGCCGATCATTGAGCAGGGCCAGCAGACCCAGAACGCTTTTGACCGTGAACCAGATCGTCACCAGCAGCAAAAGAAGTCCGAACAGGATCAGGAAGGGAATGCCGATCAGGAAGATCGAGGCCACGGCGCTGACCGCGATCAGGCCCCACAGCCCGATGGTGATCCAGAAGACCGACCAGAACAGCCTGATCTGGGCCTCGATATGCTGGGCCGCCAGACCCGTCGCCGAGCCCCGGCAAGCATAGGCCACGACCAACCCCGCCAGCACCAGCAGGTTGGCGCTGGGGATCGACAGGATATAGAGGATCCAGGCCAGAACGGCCCCGTCCCGGCCATTGCCGCGCGCCTCGGAGATCTGATCGGTCATGACGGGCCTCTAGTAGAACAGACGAAGGGGATGACGGATGGCGCGGCCCTCCAGCAGGTCCTTCAGACCCAGGGCGCCGCGCACGATGGTCCAGACCGCCATGACGAAGAGGACGAAGACCCCGACGTTGATCAGGATCAGCACCACCCCGCCGACAATGGCGGCGACGGCGGCGAACAGGGTCCGTTGCTGGAAGATGAAATGGCTGCGCGCCAGGGGATCAGCGGGCGGCGCCTTGCGCCACATCCGCAGCAGGCCGATCGCCGCCGCCACGCCAAAGGTCGGCACGGCGAACAGGATCAGGGCATAGCCGACATAGAGGCTGGTCAGGTCGCCGGCCTGGTCGGACGAGGCCGCGTTGTTGCTGCTGTAATCGCCGGACTGGACCATCGGAACCTCTTGAACGAGGCGGGACAATGGCGGGACGCATCGCCCCGCGCAACTGGCCTCAGCGCGAATAGGCGACTTCGCAGCCCGCCGCCGCCGCGCCGGGGATGGCGCCGGGCTTTTCCACCCGCACCTTGACCGCCAGGACGCGAGGATCGTTCAGGCAGGCCAGGGCGATGCGCTCGGCGAAGGTCTCGACCAGGGCCACGTGCTCGCCGCCCGCCAGATCGCGGGCGATGCGGGCCACGCCCTCATAGTCCAGGGTATCGGACAGGGTGCGGATCGGGGCGGCGCCCAGGTCCAGCTCGACATCGACGAACAGAGGCTGCAGCCGGCCATGCTCGTGGGCGTGGACGCCGATGGCGGCCTGAACCTCCAGACCGCGCACCAGCACGGTCAGACCCAGGCGACGCGGCTCGGACGCGGTGAATGGCGTAACAACGGCGCTCACGACCAGGTCTCCGGCGGCAGGATATCGTTGATGCTGAAATCGGCCCGATCGCACCAGTCGCCCAGCTTCCACGCCCGCTCCGCCTCGGTCAGGCCGCGCGTCAGGACGGTATTGGTCGGCGTCTCCTCGATGGCCAGCTCGGCCAGACGGAAGGGCAGGCCCTCGGCGGCGAGGATGGCTTCCAGCTTGCGCCACAGGGCGATGACCAGGGCCTCGGTCGTGGGGTCGCCGTCGATGGTCAGGACCTGGTTCAGCCGCTGCGGCTCATGGCTCTGGAACCAGTCCAGCAGGGGGTCGGCGCGGTTCAGCTGGAAGGCATGGTCCAGGCTACGGTCGACAAAACCGTGCCAGCGCCGCTTCAGGTTCTCGAACGAGGCGGCGTGGTTCGACTGGCCGAATGCGATCTCGGCCGTCGGCTCCAGCGTCACCTTGACGAACTCATTGTGGCCATGCGGCACGGCGCACTTGGACCCCGCATCGGCGATCAGCCGGTGCGCCATCGAGAAGCGGCGGGTGAACTGGACGGCAGGCATCAGGGGCAAGGGTTCCGAAAACGCGGGCGCTCCATATAGGCGCCGCGAAGGGTTCGCGCATCAACACCCTGACGGCGGCGAAGTAAAGGCGCGGTCAGGGCCAACCTCAGGGAAGGGGGATTCCGTCAAAGGCCACGTCGCGGCCTCGTCCGATCAGGCTCTCGCCCCCGTCGATGGTCAGGTTCTGGCCAGTCAGGCTGGGCGTCTCGAGGATGAAGCGCACGGTGCGGGCCACGTCCTCCAGCGAGGCGCCGCGCCCCAGCGGCGTATCGCGCCAGGCCGCTTCGTACTCGGCCTCGGTCTGCTCGCCGCTGCGCAGGATCAGGCCAGGCGAGACGCCGCACAGCCGGATGCGGGGCGCCAGTCCCATGGCCAGGGTCCGCGTCAGCCCCGCCAGACCGACCTTGCCGGCGGTATAGGCGAAGAAGTCCGGGTTCGGACTATCGACCTTGTGATCCAGAATATTGACCACCACCCCCTGCCCGTCCGCCGCCTCAATCACGCGAGCGAAGTCGCGTATCAGGAAGACCGGCGCGGTCAGGTTGGACGCCAGATGCTCGCCCCACGACGCCTCGGTCAGGGTGGGCAAGGTGTCATAGCGAAACAGGGAGGCGTTGTTGATCAGGGCGTCGATGCGCCCGAAATGGCCGATGACGCGGTCGATCAGGCCGTCGCGCTCGCTGGCGTCATTGAGGTCCGCTTGAAAGGCCGCCGCCCGCACGCCGAAGCCACTCAGGTCGGCGACAAGAGCCGCCGCCTCTTCGCCCCCGCCGCGATGGTGGACGGCCACGTCCCAACCCGCCTCGGCCAGCGACCGCGCGAGCCCGGCGCCGACGCGCCGCGCAGCCCCGGTGATCAACACCACCTTGTTCGCAGAGGCCGTCACTCAGCCCGGCCTGCGGCGGAAGATTTCCACGCCCGCGCCGGCGGCTTCCGGGAAGATGTCCGGCTTGGTGATCCGCACCCGGCAAGCCTCGACCGGCGGCAAGGCGAAGCAGACGCCGATCAGTTCCTCGACCAGGGTTTCCAGCAGCTCGACGTGATCACGCCCGCGCCAGCTGGCGATATGATCGCGCACCCGATCGTAATCGATGAAGCTCCCGTCTGGCAGCGGCCAGCGGGCGAACATCTCGACATTGACGATCAGCCGCGTGGGGCGCTCGGGGTGCCGCTCCCACGGGTGCAGGCCGATGCGCACATCGACCGCCACATCCGACAACAGGACGCGGACATGGTCCCCGGCGTGACGCCAGTCAAACCCGCCCGCGCCGGCAGCGGATTCAGTCAACCCGGCCGAACTCGTAGAAGTTCACGGCGGCGATGACGGCGATGAAGGCGAAGATGATGGCGATGGCCAGCATGGGAAGGCTCCTGTTCAAAGCTTCGCATAGAGGCACAGGCGCGACTGTTCAAGCCGCCCCGCCAAAGCCTATCGTCGCTCCATGACCACCTGGCGCACCCGAATCGAGCCCTTCACCCGGCCCATCTTCTTCGCCGTTTCGCGGATGCGGCGGGGCATGACGCTGGGCGTGCGCGGGGTGGCGACGGACGCCGAGGGGCGGGTGCTGCTGGTCAAGCACACCTATCTGCATGGCTGGTGGCTGCCCGGCGGCGGGGTGGACAAGGGCGAGACGACCCAGGCCGCCGTGGTCCGTGAACTGCGCGAGGAGGCCGGCCTGATCGCCAGAAGCGAGCCGCGTCTGATCTCGGTCCATTCCAACGAGCGCTTCTTTCCCGGCGATCACGTCCTGGTCTTCGCCATCGACGCCTTCGACATGACCGAGCGCACCAGCCATGGCGAGATCGCCGAGATCGGTTGGTTCGCCCCCGACTCTCTGCCCGAGGATGCGACCCGCGCCACCCGCGACCGGCTGGCGGAAATCTTCGGCGGCGCGCCGGCCGATCCGAACTGGTAGGGTCCGCCCATGCAGGTTCCGATCCTCGTCTTCCTGACCTTGCTGATGGCCGGCGCCGCCACCGCCTTGCAGGGACCGACCAACGCCAAGCTGGTCACGGCGGTCGGCTCGCCGCTGAACGCCGCCTTCGTCTCCTTCGCCGTCGGCACGGTGGCGCTGGGCTTGCTGGCGCTCGCTCTGCAGACACGGCCCGACGTGGGCGCGATGAAGGCCCTGCCCTGGTGGGCCTGGATGGGCGGGCTCTACGGCTGCGCCTTCGTGGTCTCCGCCGCCTGGGGCGTGCCGCGCCTGGGGGTGGCGACCACCATCACCGTCATGATCGCAGGGCAACTTCTGCTCAGCCTGGCGCTGGACCATTTCGGCGCCCTGGGGGTAGAGAAGCAGCCCCTGAGCCTCGGCCGCATCGCCGGCGTGGCCCTGGTGATCGGCGGCGTGGTTCTGGTTCGCCGGTCCTGAGCCTATATCCCCGCCGATGACCGACGAGACGATAGACACTGCCGCGACCGAGGACATGCCGCTTCAGGCGACCGCCCTGATCGCCGATGAGGCGCGCCGCGCCCCCGACAAGCCCGGCGTCTATCGCATGTACGGCGAGGACGGCGACTGCCTCTATGTCGGCAAGGCCAAGTCGCTGAAGAAGCGCATCGTCCAATATGCGCAAGGCCGTTTCCACACCCAGCGCATCGGCCTGATGGTGTCGCTGACGCGGTCGATGGAGCTGGTGGTCACCACCACCGAGACCGAGGCCCTGATCCTCGAGGCCGGCTACATCAAGCGGCTGAAGCCGCGGTTCAACGTCCTGTTGAAGGACGACAAGTCCTTCGCCGAAATCATGATCCGGCGCGACCACCGCGCGCCCCAGGTGCGCAAGCATCGCGGGGCGCACACCACGCCGGGCGCCTATTTCGGCCCATTCGCCTCGACCTGGGCGGTGAACCGGACGCTGAACACCCTGCAGAAGGCCTTTCTGCTGCGCACCTGTTCGGACAGCGTCTATGAGACCCGCACCCGGCCCTGCATGCTGCATCAGATCAAGCGCTGCTCGGCCCCCTGCACTGGCCTGATCAGCCTTGAGGACTACGGCGATCTGGTGAAGGAGGCCGAGGCCTTCCTGCGCGGCAAGTCGCGCGCCGTCATCGCCCGCCTGTCCGCCGAGATGCAGACCGCCTCGGACGAGATGGAGTTCGAGCACGCCGCGCGGGTGCGCGACCGCATCCGCGCCCTGTCAGCCATCGCCATGGAATCGGGCCTGAACGCCGAGGGTGTCGGCGACGCCGAGGCCGATGTCTTCGCCCTGCATTCCGAGGGCGGTCAGGCCTGCGTTCAGGTCTTCTTCTATCGCGCGGGTCAGAACTGGGGCGGGCGCGCCTACTTCCCCCGCATCGACAAATCGGACACCGATCCCGAAATCCTCGGCGCCTTCCTGGCCCAGTTCTACGAGGACAAGCCGATCCCGCGGCAGATCCTGTCCAACGTCCGCCCGCACGAGTTGGAGCTGCTGCAAGAGGCCTTCACCCTGAAGTCGGGCCGCAAGGTCGAGATCGCCCGTCCGCAGCGAGGCGAGAAGCTCGCTGTCGTTGAATACGCCCTGACCAACGCCCGCGAAGCCCTGGGCCGCAAGCTGGCCGAGAACTCGGCCACCTCCAAGATCCTCGACGAGGTCTGCGAGGCTTTCGGTCTGGACGCCCGGCCCGAGCGGATCGAGGTCTATGACAACGCCCACATCCAGGGGACCAATGCGGTCGGCGGCATGATCGTCGCGGGGCCCGAGGGCTTCCGCAAGAACCAGTACCGCAAGTTCAACATCCGCGGCGACGACCTGACCCCCGGCGACGACTACGGCATGATGCGCGAGGTCATGCGCCGGCGCTTTGGCAAGATGGTCAAGGACGAGGAGGCTGGCGAGGTCGTCGAGCGCCCCGACCTGCTGCTGATCGACGGCGGCGCGGGGCAACTGGCCGAGGTGCTGGCGGTGCTGGCCGATCTGGGCATCGACGACATCCTCGCCGTCGGCGTGGCCAAGGGCCCCGACCGCGACGCGGGCAAGGAGCATTTCTTCATCCCCGGCAAGCCGCCCTTCATGCTGCCGATGAAGAGCCCGGCCCTCTACTACATCCAGCGCCTGCGTGACGAGGCCCACCGCTTCGCCAACGGCGCCCACGCCAAGCGCCGCTCGATGGACATCACCAGGAACCCGCTGGACGAGATCGAAGGCGTCGGTCCCTCGCGCAAGAAGGCCCTGCTGCACGCCTTCGGCTCGGCCAAGGGGGTGTCGCGCGCCTCGGTCGCCGACCTGATCAAGGTCCCCGGCGTCAATCAGGCCCTGGCCGAGCGCATCCACGGCTTCTTCCACAAGTCCTGAAACACATGCATTTGCGGTTGAGCCGCGACGGGTCGCGGGTCTAGGAAGGCGCTCATGACCAATGAACTGATCAAGGGCTATCACCGCTTCCGCCAGAACCGGTGGCCGTCCGAACGCGCCGAATACGAGGCCCTGGCCACGAACGGCCAGAAGCCGCACACCCTGGTCGTGGCCTGTTCCGACAGCCGCGCCGACCCGGCCCTGATCTTCGACACGGCGCCGGGCGAGCTGTTCGTGGTGCGCAACGTCGCCAACCTGGTTCCGCCCTATGAGCCGGACGGCAAGCTGCACGGCGTCTCGGCGGCGCTGGAGTTCGGCGTCAACGTGCTGAAGGTCCAGCACGTGGTGGTCATGGGCCACGCCTCGTGCGGCGGGGTCAACGCCATGCGCAACGGCGCCCCGTCCAACTGCCAGGACTTCGTCGCCCCCTGGGTCGCCCAGGGCGTGCCCGCCGTCAGCGCCGCCCTCGAGGGCGTGCCCGCCGACGAACAGGAGACGGTGGCCGAGGAGGCCGTGGTGCGCCTGTCGCTGGACAACCTGCGCACCTTCCCCTGGATCGCCGAGAAGGAAGCTGCAGGCGAGCTGCGCCTCAGCGGCCTGCACTTCGGCATCGCCGCCGGCCTCCTGACCAAGCTGACGGGCGCCAAACGGTTCGAACGGCTGGACTAGGCGCCAGAAGGGCGACAGGTCGTCGCCCTCGCATCCAGTGGCGAACCATGCCACACCGCAGGCGTTGCAATGGACGTGATGATGACCTCTGCCCACAAAGCCAATCCGATCCCGAACATCCTGACCAGCATCCGTCTGGCGGCCGGGGTGGTCATGTTCCTGCTGCTGGCCGGCGCCACCAGCGGGGTGCCCTTCTTCTCGGCCATGCTGAGCCCTGACGACCAGTTCGCCCTGTATCGGACCGGCTTCTGGATCTTCGTCATTGCCGCCTCGACCGACTGGGTCGACGGCTATCTGGCGCGGCGCTGGCACGCCGAGACGCGCTGGGGCGCCATTCTGGACCCTATCGCCGACAAGATCCTGGTGACGGGCGCCATCCTCGGCGTTCTGACCTCGGGTTCGGTGCAGCAGATCATCATCCCCTGCGGCCTGATCCTGTTCCGCGAGTTCGCCGTCTCGGCCCTGCGCGAGACCATGGCCGGGCGCATCAACCTGCCCGTCACCCTGGCCGCCAAGTGGAAGACCACCCTGCAGATGGTGGCCCTGGGCTGCCAGCTGTTCGCCCGCAACTGGGACGGCTGGGGCCTGCCGTTTGACTACCTGCCCCATTTCCAACTGTTCTCGGACGCCCTGATCTGGCTGGCCGCCATCGTCACCCTGTGGACCGGCTGGCAGTATTTCAGCGCCGCGCAGAAGCAGATGCGAGATTTGTAGGATTCTCCTTCTCCCCTTGTGGGAGAAGGTGGCCCGATAGGGCCGGATGAGGGGTGTCGGCGGCGCGGTCTGAGATGTCAGGCTGGCCGCCGGCGCCCCTTTTTCATGAGGTCGCGCTGCCCCCCTCATCCGAGCGCCTCCGGCGCCCACCTTCTCCCACAAGGGGAGAAGGGCTTTAGAGCGCCTTTTCCATGACCACGAACGCCAGCTCGCGGGTCTGCGGCAGGCCGAAGCGCTCGTCGTCCAGGGGGAAGGGCCGGGTTTCGCCGGTCAGGGCATAGCCGCGGCGTTCGTACCAGGCGATCAGCTCCGCGCGCTGACGAATGACGGTCATCTCCATACGGGTCGCGGCGAAGCGGGCCACGGCTTCGGCTTCGGCGGCGTCGATCAGCAGACGGCCCAGCCCGCCGGCCTGACGGGTCGGATCGACGGTCAGCAGACCGAGATAGGCCAGGCCTTCGCCCTGATCCGCCACCTGGACGCAGCCGGTCAGGACGCCCTTGACCTCGGCCAGCAAGATGACCCGGCTGGCGTCGGCGAGGATATCGAGAAGCTCGGCCGGATCGGTGCGCTGGCCGCCCAGAAGATCGGCCTCGTGGGTCCAGCCCGCTTTCGCGCTGTCGCCGCGATAGGCGCTTTCGATCAGGCGGTGCAACGCCGGAACATCGTCCGGCGCTGCAGGGCGAAAGGTCGGGGCGATCAACGGCGGGTGCGGCGCGGCGCCGCCTTGGGGGCCACGCCCAGTTCCTGGATCAGGTGATCCATGCCGTAGACATCGCGCAGGGCCACGGTCACGGCCTGGGTGGTGACGATGACGCTGCGGTTGACGTTGCGGTCATAGCCATAGGCGTTGCGCTGGGTCAGGACGGTGGAGTCGAAGTTGGCGCCGATGATCTCGCCCTTCGCATTCACCGCCGGCGAGCCCGACGAACCGCCGATGGTGTCGGACGACACGGCCATGTTCATCACCGCGTTCGGGTCGATGCGGTCCTTGGCGGCCAGCAGCTTGGGCGCGACGTTGAAGGGCTCAGCCCCCGTCGCCCGATCCCACAGGCCGGCGAAAGTGGTGAAGGCGCCGATGCGCTGGCCCGGAACGTCCGTGCCCTCGACCCGGCCATAGGTCAGGCGCAGGGTGCCGGTGGCGTCGGGATAGACGGCGTCGCCAAAGGCGGCGAAGCGGGCGGCGGCCAGTTGCTCGGACGCGCGGTCGGTCGGCGCCTTGACCTGGTCATCCCACTTCTTGCGCACGGCGCGGGCGTCGGCGTCGATGGCCAGGACGTACTGGATCAGCGGATCGGTCGAGGCCTGGACGGCGGGCAGACCGCCTTCCCACAGGGCGCGGCGGACGGCCGGGTCAGCCAGTTGGGTGCCAGCGACCAGACGCGCCGACAGGGCCTCGGGGCTTTCCTTGCCCAGCAGGGTGCGGACATAGGGGCTATCGACGGTCAGCCATTCGCGGGTCTTGGACAGCCACCATTCCAGTCGGATCTGCTCCAGCGCCGGATAGGTCGGACGCTCGGCGAACAGGCCGGACTGGACGCCCGGCAGACGGCTGTCGGCGAATTCGCCAAACCGCTGATCCGACGGCTTGGCGCGTTCCTGAGCGCCGCGCACGATGGCCCGCGCCCACTGGAACAGGGACGAGCCGCCCGCCACCGAGGTCGTGCCCATGCCGGTGCCGCCTTCAAGCAGGGCCATCGGGGCGTAGAGTTCGCGTGCGATCGGCTGGACCTCGGCCAGGGCGGCCCAGGGATCGCCGACCTGACCCGACAGGACCTCGTTCTCGGCCACGCGGCGACGGAAGACGGTTTCCTGACCGGCCAGTTGGTCCATGAAGGCCGGGTCGATCAGTGCGGCCATGCGACCGCGACCGCGCTTGTAGGTGTTCTCGACGCCGACGATGGGGTCCATGGCGATGAAGGCCTGCTCGTCACCCTCTTCCGAATAGCGGATCAGGCGACCGCGCAGTTCCGAGGCGATCAACTGGTCCATCGGCAGGACCACGTCGCGGATGGTCATGAGCTGAGCCTGGGTCAGCAGGCGCTGGGTCGAACCGGGGTTGCCGGTGACGAAGACGGGCTCGCCCTCGGTCGGCTTGTCGGGGTTCCAGGTGAAGTGGGTCGGGGTCGCGGCGGGCTTGCCGTCCTCATACAGGCGGATGAAGGCCGCATCGATGGCGAAACGCGGGAAGGAGAAGTTGTCCAGGTCGCCGCCGAAGGTCGCGGCGCGGTCTTCCGGCGCCCAGGCCAGGCGCACGTCGGAGTATTTGCGGAACTTGTAGAGCTTGAACTGGCCGCCGCGATACAGGCTGACGACCTGGCAGCGGATCTTGGGATCTGAGCCGCAGTTTTCGGTCTCGATGCGGCCGGCCTCGGCCTCACGCGCCTGAGTATAGGCCTGACCGTCCAGACCCTCGCCGGCCTTCTGGACGCGTTCGGTGACATCGACGATCTCGGTCAGAATCTCGGCCGAACCGCCGGGGCATTTCAGCTCCTCCTCGCGGCTCCTGGGCGTGAAGCCGGTCTCGGCGTACTGCAGCTGCGGCGTGGACAGGTTGGCGACGCAGGTGGCGACGCAGTGATTGTTGGTCATCACCAGGCCCTCGCCCGAGATGACGCCCGCCGAACAGCCGCCGAACTTGACCGAGGACAGGCGAACGCGGTCCAGCCAGTTCTGGTCGATCGAGGTGCCCAGCGTCTGGTTGGCGCGGGCAATGGGGAAGTTGTCATAGGTCCACATCCCCTCCTCCGCCTTGGCCGAAGACGCGGCGGCGAAGGCCAGGACGGCGGCCGAGGCGAAGAGTAGCGGGGCGTGACTGGTGCGCATGGGGTTTCCTCAGCATCGCTGCCCCGACCACCGCCGGAGCCCGTTTTACAGGCCCATGGAATGTCAGGCCCGTTTGCGGTCAGTCTGAACAGAACCTCGAAGCAAACCGCAACCCCTGGCGAGAGCATTCACAGCCCGCCTTGACGAGACTAGATTCGGCGAATGACGAAACACGACGGGATTGACGCGATGTCGGACGACTTCCCCCAGGGCGTGGTGCATCTCGTGCCGGATGACATGCGGGCGCGGCTGTCGTCCGACCCTGAAATTCTTGCCTTGTGGCGAAACCTGACCCCGCTGGGCCGCAATGAATTCATCTGTTGGGTCGAAGACGCCAAGCAGGCCGCCACCCGCCAGAAACGGATCGAGCGAGCGATCGAGGAACTTCACGAAGGCAAACGGCGTCCGTGCTGCTGGGTCGGCTGCATCCACCGCACCGACAAGGCGCCGAGCCGCTGGCAGCAGGCAGTGCTCATCGAGAAACGCGAGAAGCCGCGCTAGACGCGAGCGCGCAAAGAAAAAGGGGCGCCCGAAGGCGCCCCTTATCCCTCAAACCCGGATCGGCGCTTAGCGCGTCACGCCCAGTTCACGCAGCAGGCGCGGCTGGTTGTAGACATTGCGCAGGGCCTCGGTAACGGCGGCGGTCGAGACCGTCACCGTGCGGTTCAGTTCGCCGTCATAACCGAACGAGCCGCCCAGCGAGTGGATGTTGCCGTCGAAGGCGGCGCCGATCACCTCGCCGCGGGCGTTGATCACCGGCGAACCGGAGTTGCCGCCGATGATGTCGTTGGTCGAGACGAAGTCATAGACGACATTCTTGTTCACGCGGCTTTCGGCGTCGACGAAGCGGGCCGCCGCGTTGAAAGGCTCAGCGCCGGTGGCGCGCTCATACAGGCCGCCGATCTGAGTGAAGGCCGGGACGGTGACGCCGCGATAGGTCCAGCCCTTCACCTGACCGTAGGACAGGCGCAGCGAGAAGGTCGCGTCGGGGTAGAGGTTGTCGCCATAGACGGCGAAGCGGGCCTGGGCGACCTTTTCGGCGGCGCGGGCGGTCGGGGCGTTGACGCCCGCATCCCACTGGGTGCGGACGGCTTGCGCCGCGTCGTCATTGGCCAGGACGAAGGCGATCATCGGGTCGCCCGACGAGGCCAGTTGTTCCGGCGTCATGGCCAGGGCCTGGGCGCGGAAGGCCGGGTCGATCAGCTTGGTCTCGACCAGGCTGGCGGCGATGCCCTCAGGATTCTCGCGGCCCAGCATCGCCTTCACGTTGGCGTTGTCGACGGTCAGGTATTCGCGGGTCTTGGACAGCCAGAAGGACAGCTGGATTTCCTCGACGCCCTTGGCGATCGGGGCTTCCGAGGCCAGACGACGGCCCAGAGCGGCGATGTCGCTGTCGGCGTAGCCGGCGCGGCGCTCGGCGAGCGGCTTGGCGCGTTCCTTCGACGCACGGACGATGGCGCGGGCGTAGGAGTAGAGGGTCGAACCGCCGCCGGCGTTCCCTTCCAGCTGACGGTAAGGCAGGTAGAGGTCGCGCGCCGTGGTCTGGGTTTTTTCCAGATCGGCCCACGGATCGCCGATACGCTCGGCCAGGGCCGGGTCGGCGGCGACGCGTTGACGCAGCTCGGCTTCTTCAGCGCGCTTCTTGCCCATGAAGGCCGGGTCGGTCAGGGCGCCCTGCTGGCCGTAATAGACCTTGAAGCTGTTCTCCAGGCCGAAGATCGGGTCCAGAGCGACGCGCTTTTCTTCCTCGCCGGTCGTCGAATATTCGACCAGACGGCCGCGCAGTTCCGAACCCTGGATCAGGGTGACGGGGATCTGCTGGTCGCGCAGGCGCTCCAGCTGGCTCATGGTCAGCAGGCGCGAGGTCGAGCCGGGGTTGCCGGCGACGAAGGTGACGTCGCCTTCGGCCGGGGCGTTGGCGTTCCACTTCAGATGGTTCGGCGTGGCGACCGGCTTGCCGTCCTCATAGGCGCGCAGGAAGGCGGCATCGAGGGCGTAGCGCGGGAAGTTGAAGTTGTCGGGGTCGCCGCCGAAGAAGGCCGCCTGGAACTCCGGCGCGAAGGCCAGGCGCACGTCTTCATACTTGCGGAACTGATAGAGGGCGTACTTGCCGCCGCGATAGAAGCTGATGACCTGGCAGGTCAGCTTGCGGTCGTCGCCGCAGGCTTCTTTCTGGATCTTGTCGATCTCGGCCGAGCGGGCGGCGACAAAGGCCGCGCCCTCGAGGCCGGCGCCGGCGCCGAGCACGCGCTCGGTGACGTCGGTGATGTCGGTCAGGACCTCGGCGGTCTGGCCGGGGCAGGTCTTCTCTTCTTCACGCGTGGCCGGCATCCAGCCGTTCTTGACGTAGTCGTTCTGAGCCGTGGACAGGTCCTGGACGCAGGAGATGACGCAGTGGTGGTTGGTCAGGATCAGACCTTCGCCCGAGACGAACGAGGCCGAGCAGCCCTGCAGGCGGACAGCGGCGTTGCGCACGCGGTCCAGCCACGACTGGTCGATGCGGGTGCCGTACTTGTCGTTCACCGTCTGGATCGGGAAGTTGTCGAACGTCCACATGCCCTCGTCGGCGCGGGCCGGAGTGGCGGTTGCGCCGGTGACGGCGGCGGCGACGCCCAGGGCCGCCAGCGAGGCGGTGAAGGAAAAGGTGCGACGAAGCGACATTCAGGCTCTCTCCCGAGCGCAAGGCACGGCGCCTCGCGTCTGTTATTGTGTAACTAGCGCCGTCGATGGACGGGCCTCAAGCCCCCTTAGTGCCGCAAGACGCCGGGGGGAAGCCGCAGCCTTACCCCGATTTAACTTGGCCCCGGCCCAGCGCGCCGTCAGATAACACTGCAAGTCAGGGGTTTGAGACGCGTCATGTCACTCGCGCTATCCACGCTGCTCTTTGAGTGGCGACGTTATATGGCCGCCGTCATGGCGCTGGCCCTTTCGGGTCTGCTCGTGCTGGCGATGACTGGTGTCTTCATCGGCATCGGCAAGGGCTTCACCGCCCAGATCGAGCGCTCGAACGCCGACATCATGATCCTGCAGCCCGGCGCCAAGAGCCTGATCAACGGACCGTCGGGCGTGCCGCGTCGCTTCATCCCCCTGGCCTACAACCACCCCGCCGTGGTCGAGGTTCAGCCTCTGGACGGCGCCGGCGGCACCTTCCAGTCGGTCAAGGAGGTCGATCCGACCCGAAGCCAGGCCGACAACGCCAAGCAGGGCGCCCCGCGCCAGAAGTTCGTCCAGTCCAGCATCATCGACACCACGCCGGGCTCGGTGACGATCCCGACCGACTATTCCCAGGAACTGGTCGACGCCCTGCGTCAGCCCTACACGGTCGCGGTCGATGAGACGGCCCTGACCACCCTGGGCGTCAAGCTGGGCGACAAGGCCCTATACAACGGCCAGACCGTCACCGTCGTCGGCGTGACGCGCGGCTATCCCAACATGATGCAGCCCGGCGTGGTCATGTCGCGCGACACCCTGCGGATGCTGGGGCAGGCCGACACCGGCCCGCGCGTCGGCCCCCTGATGATCAAGATCAAGGACCCGGCCCAGGCCCCGGCCGTCGTCGCCGAGCTCAACAAGCTGGGCAACGGCCAGTGGAAGGCCTGGACCCGTCAGGAACTGGCCGACGCCAACGCCGGCGCCATGTTCGAGGAAGGCATCCTGGTCATCATCATCGGCGGCTGCGTCGTGCTGGGCATCATCATCGGCGTCGCCATCACCTGGCAGACCCTGCGCGGCGCCATCATGGCCAACATCAAGGAGTTCGCCTCGCTGCGCGCCCTGGGCGTCGGCATGGGGAGCCTGCGCCGCATCGTCATGGAGCTGAGCTTCTGGGTCGGGGTGGTCGGCGTCGCCGCCGCCATCGGCCTGACCTGGCTGCTGTCCCTGTTCGCCATGTCCAAGGCGGTCATCATCGCCCTGCCCCTGCCGCTGCTGATCGTGGTGGGCGGCGGCCTGATCGCCATCTCCATGCTCTCGGGCTTCCTGTCCATGGGCATCCTGAAGAAGAGCCAACCTGCGGACCTGCTGCGATGAACATGCATACGAAAGTTCAAGGCAAGCATGGCGAGTTCGCCATCGAGGCCAAGGGTCTGATCAAGCGCTTCAAGTCCGGCAAGAACTATGTCGAGGTCCTGAAGGGCGTGAACTTCGACGCCCGCCACGGCGACCTGACCATGGTCATGGGCCCGTCCGGTTCGGGCAAGTCGACCCTGATCGCCGCCCTGTCCGGTCTGTTGAAGCCCGAGGCGGGCCGGGTCGACGCCCTGGACGTGGACGACATGTGGAAATTGTCGTCGGGCCGTCTGGACAAGTTCCGGCTGGACCACTGCGGCTTCATCTTCCAGGGCTTCAACCTCTTCCCCTCGCTCAGCGCCCTGCAGCAGGTGACGACGGTGCTGAAGTTCCAGGGTTTGACCCCCGATCAGGCGAAGAAACGCGCCACCCTGGCCCTGGAAGAAGTCGGCCTGGGCCATCGCCTGCATCAGCGCCCCGCGGCCCTGTCGGGCGGCGAGAAGCAGCGCGTCGCCATCGCCCGCGCCCTGGCCAAGGACCCGCAGATCCTGTTCGCCGATGAACCGACCTCAGCCCTGGACGGCGAGAACGGTCAAGTCGTGATCAAGCTGCTGCGTCGCGCCGCCACCGAACACGGCGCCGCGGTCATCTGCGTGACCCACGACCCCCGTCTGGAAGCCTGGGCCGACCGGGTCATCCACATCGAAGACGGCGTCATCATCGACGATCAGCGCCGCACCCCCAATCCCGACGCCGTTCTGGCCTCGCACTAGACACCGATCCTCAAGGACACCTCCATGCCCGCTTTCCTGAAAAACAAATGGCTCTGGATCGGCCTCGTCGCCCTGATCGTGGTGATCATCGGCTTCGGCATGTTCCAAAAGGCCCAGGCCGCCAAGAAGGCTGAGGCCGCCGCCGCCGCCGAGAAGAAGGTCGAAAGCCCCTATGCGGCCATCGCCAACGGCAAGGTCGACATCGAAGGCGGCATCATCCAGATCGCGGCCCGCCGTGGCGGCGTGGTGCGCGAAGTCCTGGTGCAGGAAGGCGACCGCGTCACCGCCGGCCAGATCCTGGCCCGTCAGGAGGACGACGAACCGCGCCTGGCTCTGCAGACCGCCGCCGCCAACCTGTCGGAGGCCGAAAGCCAGTTGCGCCTGATCAACGTCGACATCGCCACGGCCCAGCGTGAGTACGACCGCCTGCAGAAGCTGGTCTCGACCAACTTCGTCGCCGCCCAGCGCCTGGATCAGGCCCGCGACGCCATTGCTCAGGCTCAGGCCCGCCTCGGCTCGCAACAATCGGCCGTCCAGACCGCCCGCGCCCGCCGCGACCAGGCCGCCTATGACGTCGAACTGACCGTCATTCGCTCGCCCGCCGAAGGCCGCATCGTGCGCCGCTACGCCAACCCCGGCGCCGGCGCCTCGACCCTGAACGTGTCCAATATGTTCGACCTGGAGCCCGACGCTCCGCGCATCGCTCGCGCCGAAATCGTCGAGGCCGACATTCCGAACATCACCGCCGATCAGGCCGTCGAGATCACCCCGGAAGGCGACCCCAGCAAGGTCTATGTCGGCAAGGTCCTGCGCCGCGCCGCCGTCTTCGGCGCCCGCAAGCTGGCCTCGGACGATCCCTCGCAGCGCACCGACGAACGCGTGGTCGAGGTGGTGGTGGCCGTCAACGACGCCCCGCTGCTGATCGGCCAGCGCGTCCTGGTCAAGTTCATGAAGCCAGGCCAGACGGCCGGCGCCAAGCGCGACACCAATGTGGCGGGCGTCCCCGCCAGCCGCTCGATGCAGACCCCGGCCCGCCGCTAAGCGGTCAGTAGAACCGGATATGGAAAAGGGGCCTCGCGAGAGGCCCCTTTTTTGTTGTCCGATCAGTTTCCGGTGAAATCCCCCGGCCGCTTCTCCAGCACCGCCGTGACGCCTTCGATGTGGTCCTCGGTCAGGTGGGCCAAGGCCTGCATGGCGGCGGACAGTTCCAGCATCTGATCGAAATTCATGTCGCGGCCCTGACGCAGCAGGCTCTTGGCCATGCGCAGGGCCTGGGGCGGCTGGGCGGCGATCTGGCTGGCCGTGATCATGGCCTCGTCCATCAGGGTCTCATGCGGGACGACCCGGTTGACCAGGCCCCACTGGTCAGCGGTCTCGGCGTCGATGGAGCGGGCGGTGAACAGCATTTCGGCAGCGCGGACATAGCCGATGTTGCGCGGCAGCAGCCACGACCCGCCGTCGCCGGGGATGATGCCCAGCTTCATGAAGGGCACGCCGAAGCTGGCGCGGTCCGAGGCGATGCGGATGTCGCCTAAGCCGGCGATGTCGCAGCCCAGGCCCATGGCCGGGCCGTTGACGGCGGCGATCAGCGGAACCTCCAGCCCATAGAGCGAGCGCACGATGCGGTGGACGACGCGGCGATAGCGCTCACGGATGGCGGCGCCCGAACCCTCGAACAGGTCAGCGCGGGCCTTCATGGCCTTGAGGTCCCCGCCCGCCGAAAAGGCCCGGCCCGCCCCGGTCATGACCACGCAGCGGATCGCGGGGTCGGCGTTGACCGCCTCGCAGGCGGCGGCGAAGGCCTCGCCGTCGTCCAGATCCGGCAGGGCGTTCAACCGGTCGGGCCGGGTCAGGGTCCAGACCATGACCGCGCCGCAGCGCTCCTCGACGATCAGACCCATGACAGACGCTCCTTTAAAAGATGGAGCCGGTTTCAGCGGGGCGACGGTCGAAGGCAAGCGGAATTGAAAAACCCCGGTCGTTCTGACCGGGGCTTGCGGGTTGGATCAAATACCCTCGCGACTACGCGCGCGGCCGTTTGATCGTTATGGGCACGAAGTTCGAAGGATGACTAACCGTGCGGTTGTTCGCCGGGTTCATCTGCTTCGTATTGACCAGCATCCCGCCCCAGAGGGCAAAGGACATCATGGCGTGCTGGAGGTTGCGCTCCTTGTCGTTCATTTAGGCGTCTCCTTTCGTTGAACGATGAAAGAAGACGCGTCGTGCTTATCGGGGATCTCACCGTCATAGTCGTTTCGCGTCAGCAGCCTAGATAGCTCCGCTTGGTTAAAAAGTCAAGATTTTGGTCCGGGACCGGACTTGTTGTAGTTCTAGCGTCATAAAATCATGAGCCAGCCGCCCGCCTCCGAACCCGCCCGACCGTCGCGGTCCATCGCCACGCCCTGCGTCATGGTCTGCACCGTGGACGGGGCCTCGGGCCTGTGCCTGGGGTGTTTTCGCACCCTGCCCGAGATCGCGACCTGGAGCCGGATGAGCGACGAGGAGCGGGCGAAGATCATGGGTCAACTGGACGGGCGCAAAGGGTTGATCGACCCGGCCTTGCTGGGCGGGTAACGCGGTTCACCCGTCAACCTTTCGTTCGCCGTATCGCTTCACCCGACGCCAAGACCCTTGCGGCACAGTGGCGTCATGATCCGCATCGAACCGCGCTCTGTTGTTGTTTTCGCCGCCGCCCTGGCCACGTCCCTGGCCTGCGCCGGCGCCCTGCGCTGGATGGACGGCGCAGGCGAGGCTCAAGCCGCCATCGCCGCGCCTTCCGTCGTGCGATCGGCGGACGGTCATTACTGGGCCGAGGCTGTCGTGGACGGTCGCCCGATGCGGATGCTGGTCGACACCGGCGCCAGCGTCGTGACCCTGAGCCGCGCCGATGCGGAAAAGGCCGGCGTCAGCGTCGGCGCCCATGACTTCACCCGCACACTCAACACCGCCTCTGGTCCAGTGAAGGCGGCGCCCGTGGTCCTGCCGTCGCTGGCGGTGGCGGGGGTGCGCCTGACTGCGGTCGAGGCCCTGGTGGTGGACGCCGACATGCCCGCCTCCCTGCTGGGCATGAGTTATCTGGGCCGGCTATCCGGCTTCGAGGCCCGGCCTGAGGGCCTGACCTTCAAGGGTTAGAGCCTCAGCGCGCTGCGCCGAACGGCACCACCTTGTTATCGGGATCGTGGCCGATGTCGGCCGTTCCCAGGAAGGGAATTCCCGAGCGTTCGCACCAGTAGCGGACGATCTCGTCCGCCGTCAGGCCGAAGTCGGGATCATTGGGCGTGACGTCCGAGACCCGCCCCAGTCGAATGCCCGCCGCGCGGCGGATCGAGGCCTGGCCGGTCAGGTGGAACATCATCCGATCGACGCGGTAAAGCGCCTCGGACACCTCCTCCAGCATGATGACGTGGCCGTTTAGGTCCGGCTCCAGCGCCGTGCCGACCAGTTCGTTGAGGATGGTGAGATTGAAGGCGACGGCGGGACGCGGGTCGTCCAGCAGCGACGGCTCCAGCGAGGCGCGGTCGCCGCTGACCAACCATTCCACCGCGCGCCGCCCCGTCGCGTCATGGCGCGCCCCGTCCGAGGCCATCGGCCCGTGGGCGACGTGGGGGAAGCCCGCCTTGTAGAGCAGGGCCAGCAGGCTGCCGGCGTCGGAATAGCCGAGGTAGCGCTTCTTCCTCGCCACCTCGGTCAGTTGCGGCAAGACGGCCTCGGCGATGCGGCACGAGCCATAGCCCCCGCGCGCGAACCAGAGGGCGTTCAGGCGCGGATCATTGGCGAACTCGACGAAGGCGGCCGCGCGGACGGCGTCGTCGCCGCCGAAATGGCCGTGCTTTTCGAACGCCATCGGGTGGAAGACCAACTGCACCTCGCCGCCCGGATAGGCCGCCTCCATCCAGGCCTGTATGGCGGCGCCGCGCTCGGGGTCCAGACGCGAGCTGGCGTTGACGACGCCAATCTTAAAAGGACCTGACTTGAAGGGTGCAGAGCGGGTGATGGGGCTGGCCTCCGGCGTCGCCCGTGCTAGTCAGGCGCTCGGACATTCCCCGGTTTCGCGCGTCAAAATCAAGCCGATGAACAAAGACTATTTCTTCTGCGGCGTCGGCGGGTCCGGCATGCTGCCCCTGGCCATGATCGTTCAGGCGCAGGGGAACCGCATCGCGGGCTCGGACCGGGCGCTGGATCAGGGCCGCACGCCGGACAAGTTCGACTGGCTGCGCGCCCACGGCGTGGCCCTGCACCCGCAGGACGGGTCGGGCGTGGTCAGCCCTGACCAGATCGTCGTCGCCACCGGCGCGGTCGAGGACACGGTGCCCGACATCGGCGCGGCCAAGCGTGTCGGCGCGACCATCAAGACCCGGCCCCAGTTGCTGAGCGAACTGTTCAACGCCGCCCCGACCTCGATCGGGGTGGCCGGCACCAGCGGCAAGTCGACCATCACCGGCATGATCGCCTGGATTCTGGATCAGGCGGGCCGCCAGCCCACCGTGGTCAACGGCGCGGTGATGAAGAACTTCGCCGACGCCGACCACCCGTTCGCCAGCGCCCTCGTCGGCGGGCCAGACCTCTTCGTGGCCGAGGTGGACGAGTCGGACGGCTCCATCGCCCGCTACAATCCAACCGTCGCGGTCGTGTCCAACATCTCGCTGGACCACAAGTCGATGGAGGAGTTGCGCGACCTGTTCGGTGGCTTCGTCGGGCGGGCGACGACGGCGGTGCTGAACCTCGACAACCCCGAGACGGCGGCGCTGGCGCAGGAACTGGCGCCCGGCAAGGCCGTCACCTTTGCGCTGGGCGAAGAAGAGGCGGACCTGTCGGCGCATGATCTGGCGCCCATGCCGACCGGCATGAGTTTCGAGCTGCGGGTGCGCGGCGAGGCCTCGCGCGCGGTCGTGCTGAACGTGCCCGGCGCGCACAATGTCGCCAATGCGCTCGCGGCGCTCGGTGCGGTCAAGGCGCTGGGCGTCTCGGTCGATGCGGCGGTCGCGGCGCTGAAAACCTTCGCCGGCATTCGGCGCCGCCTGGAGGTGGTGGGCACGCAAAACGGCGTCACCGTCATCGACGACTTCGCCCACAACCCCGACAAGATCGCCGCCACGCTGAAGACCCTGCACGCCTTTGACGGGCGGCTGCTGATCCTGTTCCAGCCGCACGGGTTCGGCCCGCTGAAGCTGATGCAGCGGGAGTTCATCGAGGGCTTCGCCGGCCTGATGCGCGAGCATGACGTCCTGCTGATGCCCGAGCCGGTCTATTATGGCGGCACCACCGACCGCAGCGTGGGCAGCGAGGACATCGCGGCGGGCGTGCGCGCCGAGGGGCGTCAGGCGGAAGCCCTGGCCACCCGCGCCGACTGCGGCGACCGCATCCTGGCCCTGGCCCAGCCCGGCGACCGAGTGGTGGTCATGGGGGCGCGCGACGACAGCCTGTCGAGTTTCGCGGCGGAGCTACTGGCCCGACTTTAAGCTCCGCGCCCGGAGCAATCGTCAAATTGTTCTTGTAAAACATTCACTTTTGGCAAATCGGCTGTTAAGCGCCTCCCGCCTAACTGCGCTCTCTCGGGGCACAGAAGGGGCGACGGAATGGCCAGGATCGGAGACTTCGTCGAGGCGGCGCCGCCCATGGCGCCCGAGGCGTTCGGGGCCGAGGCCTTCGACCGGTTTCAGGCCGAGCCGAACACCCTGGTCATCGCCGTGGTCGACGCCGACGGACGCCCCGTCGGGCTGATCGAGCGCAACGCCTTCACCCTGAAGATGGCCGCCGAGTTCGGTCGCGCCCTCTATGCCCGGCGCCCCGTCTCGGCCCTGATGGAGCCCGATCCTCTGCTGGTCGAGGCCGACGCCTCGGCCGACGCCCTGTTCCAGAACATGGACGCGGCGGGGCTGGGCGCCCTGCTGAAGGGCTTCATCGTCGTCTCACGCGGCCGCTATGTCGGGGTCGGGGCCGGGCTGCACGTCCTGCAGGCCGGGGTGGCCATCCACAAACGCCGCGCCGAGGCCATGAGCGAACTGGCGCAGAACCTGGTGCGCGCCGAGGCCGAGGCCCGCGCTTCCAGCCGAGCCAAGTCCGAGTTTCTGGCGGTGATGAGCCACGAGATTCGCACGCCGCTGAACGGGGTCCTGGGGGTGGCCGCCCTGATGGAGCGTGAGCTGACGCAGGCCTCGTTGCGCCCCTATGTCCGCACCATTCTGGATTCGGGGAACAGCCTGCTGCGGCTGCTGACCGACGCACTCGACATGTCGCGCGCCGAGGCGGGCATTCTGACGCTGGAGCCGGCGCCGCTGGATCTGGACGCGGTGGCGGCCGACCTGTCGGCCCTGTGGCGCCCGCGTGCGGAAGAGAAGGCGCTGCGTCTGAGCGTGACGACGGATACGGCCGCCGCGCGCTGGGTCGTCGGCGACGAGATGCGCCTGAAACAACTGCTCAACAACCTGATCGGCAATGCCCTGAAGTTCACCCATGTCGGCGCCGTCGAGGTTCGCCTGAGCACGAGGCTGGACGACGGACGGGTGCGGCTGGACGCCGTGGTCGATGACAGCGGACCCGGCGTCAGCGACGAGGCGGCGGCGGCCATCTTCGAGCCCTTCAACACCGGCGAGGCGGGACGGCAAGGCGCGGGCGCGGGCCTGGGCCTGGCCATCTGTCGTCAGATCGTCGAGCGGATGGAGGGGCGCCTGGCGCTGGAGCGCTCGCCCGCCGGGGGGGCGCGGTTCCGCTTCGACCTGCACCTGGCCTTAGCCGAGGCCGACGCCCGCCGCGACGAGGACCGCGCCGCCGCCCCCACCGCCCACGAGACCCTGCATGTCCTGGTGGTGGACGACAACGCCGCCAACCGCTTCGTCGCCGGCAAGGTCCTGGAGTTGTTCGGCTGCTCGCATGAGACCGCCGAGGACGGGCGACAGGCGCTGGAGCGGGCGACCATCGCGCCCTTCGACCTGATCCTGATGGACGTGAAGATGCCGGTGATGGACGGGGTGGCGGCGACGCGCGCCATCCGCGCCCTGCCCGGTCCTGCGTCAGCCGTGCCCATCCTGGCCCTGACCGCCAACGCCGATCCGCGCGACGAGGCCGAATACCGGGCGGCGGGCATGGACGGGGTGGCGCAGAAGCCGATCCAGCCCGACGCCCTGTTGAACGCCATCCGGCTGGCCCTGTCGCGTCATGCGGTGGCCAAGGCGGCTTAAGGGCGCGCAACCGACCCGCCGCTGGGGTATTGTCCCGCTTGATGCTTCAGGACATGCCCCCCGCCCCGACCACCACCCTCGACGAGGTGGTCGTCACCGCCGCCCGCCTGCCCCCGGCGGCGGGCGAGGCGGCCTTTTCCGTGATCCGTCTGGGCGAGGAGACGCTGTCGAGCGCGACGCGGCTGGACGAGGCCCTGGCGACGGTTCCGGCGGTGTCGCTGTTCCGGCGCACCTCCAGCCTGGCGGCCAATCCGACGACCCAGGGCATATCCTTGCGCGCCATCGCTCCGTCAGGAGCGGGCCGGACGCTGGTGACGTTGGACGGCGTGCCGCTGAACGATCCCTTCGGCGGCTGGGTGATCTGGTCGCAGGTTCCGACAGAAAGCATCGAGAGCCTGGACATCGTGCGCGGCGCCGGGGCTGGCCCCTATGGCGCAGGCGCCCTGACCGGGGTGATCCAGTTGAGGGAGCGCGAGCGCGGCGGGGGGCTGGATGCTTCCATCGCCGAGCGCGGCGGAGCGCGGCTAGCGGGGTCGGGCGGGGTGGATGCAGGGCCGGTGCGGCTGACCGGATCAGTGCTCTATGAGGCCAGCGACGGCTATGTCCCCGTGCGCGGAGCGGCCGCGGGAGCGGCGGACACGCCGCTGGATCTGGAGGCCAAGAGCGCGGCCTTGCGCGCGGATGTGCCCTTGGGCGAGGCGGCGCTGTCATTGCGGGCGGCGGCCTATGAGGAGGAGCGCGGCGCGGGGCTGGCGGGGGCGCAGGCCACGGCGAGCGGCCATCTGCTGTCGGCCACCGCCGCCAAACGCCCGTCCAACGGCGACTATGGCTGGCGGCTGCAGGCCTGGCGGCGCGAGAGCGATCTGGCCAATACCTCGGTCGCCGTCGCGGCGGATCGGACGACGACCACGCCAGCGAATAATCAGTATGAGACGCCCGCGATCGGCTGGGGCCTGAACGCGGCCCTGCGCCGGGCCGAACGGCAGATCGGGGGCGGACGGCTGGAGTGGGAGGTCGGCGCCGACGCCCGCTTCAACGAGGGCGAGACGCACGAACAGTTCCGTTACATGGCCGGGGCCTTCACCCGCGACCGCGTCGCCGGGGGCGAAACCTCGGTGGCGGGGATTTACGGCGAAGGCTCGCTGGAGACCGGGCCGTGGCTGCTCGCCGGGGGCGTGCGGGTGGATGGCTGGAAGAATGAAAACGGACGACGGCTGGAGCGCGACCTCGCAACCGGGGCGCCGACGCTGGACGAGGCCGATCCCGAACGCTCGGGCGAGGTGGTCAGCGCGCGGCTGGCGGCGCGGCGCATGATCGGCGGCGGCTGGGCGGCTCGGGCGGCGGCCTATTCCGGCTTCCGGCCGGCCACGCTGAACGAATTGCATCGGCCCTTCCGCGTCGGCAACGACCTGACCGAGGCCAATGCGGCCTTGGTCCCCGAGACCTTGCAGGGGATCGAGGCGGGCCTGGCCTTCGAGGGGCCGACCTCGTCGCTGAGCGCCAGCCTGTTCTGGAACCGGATCGAGGACGCCATCGTCAACGTCACCATCGGCGAGGGGCCGGGGACATTCCCCCGCGCGGGCTTCGTCCCGGCGGGCGGCGTGCTGCGTCAGCGCCAGAACGCTGGAACCATCGAGGCGACCGGGATTGAGATCAGCGTCCGCCAGACCCTGCGCGGCGACCTGGACCTAAACGGGGCCCTGTCCGTCACCGACGCCCGCGTGGACGGCGGGACGTCCGCGCCGCAACTGACCGGCCTGCGCCCGGCCCAGGCGCCGATCTGGAGCGCCTCCGCCGGGCTCGACTGGCGCGCCAGCGACCGCCTGAGCCTGAGCGCTCGCGCCCGCTATGAGAGCAGGCGGTTCGAGGACGACCTGAACAGCCGGGTTCTGGGGGCCGCCGTGACGGCGGACGTTCGGGCCGATTGGCGCGTCAACGAAACAGCCACGTTGTGGCTGGCCGCCGACAATCTGTTCGACGCCGAGGTCGAGGTTTCCGAGACCGGGAACGGGGTCGAAGGCTTCGGGCCGCCGCGTGTGGTCAGCCTCGGCGTACGGCTGGCCTACTGATCACGCCCCGCGGATTCAGCCCACCGCAGACCGCTCGGCGGCTTCATGCTCGTGGAAGGGCCTCAATTGATCGGCGAGGGCGCGCTGGAACGCCGGGCGCGCCTCGGCCCGCGAGACGTAGCCGGCAAGCCGTGGGAAGTCAGCGACAATATCCGTATGCCGTAGGTCGCGTAGGACGTGGGCCATCAGGATGTCAGCCGCGCTGAAGCGGTCGTTGGCGAACCACTGGCGGTCCCCGAGCGCCGCCTGCAGCTCGCCCAGGCGAACGCGCAGGAAGGCCTCCGCCTCCGGTCTGCGCGCCTTCGCCCAGGCCTTGTCGGCGTTGAACAGGTCGATGCCGGCCAACTCGGCGACGAAGGGCTCGACGCTGTTCATGGCGGCGAACAGCCAGGTCATGACTATGGCGCGGCCCGCGTCGTCGGACGGCATGAGTTGGTCGCAGTGCTGAGCGATCCACAGGACGATGGCGCCGCTCTCGAACATCTCGACCTTGCCGTCGCTGTAGACCGGAACCTGGCCGAACGGCTGACGGGCGCGATAGGCGGGCGTGGACTGGTCCTCGAACCCGATCAACTGGTCGTCGTAGCCGAGCCCGGCCTCTTCGAGCGCCCAGCGCACGCGGATGTCGCGCACAGACCCCTGGGCGAAGGGCGGCACCCATTTGAACGCGGTGACCTGAATCATACGACCTCCCTGCCGCGCATTTTCGCCATGGCTATGCGCGCCCTGGCTGCACGCGTTTCGTTGACGGATAGATTGATATCAACATATAATGACTCATGTCAAACGACGCCGCGGCCTTTGGCCAGACCCTGCACATTCGCGATCATTGCCTGTGCCTTCACGCACAGCGTGCGGCGCGGGTTCTCTCGCGGCGCTTTGACGAGGCGTTTCGGCCGCTGGGGATCACCAGCGGGCAGTTCTCGCTGATGAATGGTCTGAACCGTCCGGAGCCGCCCACGATCGGGGCGGTGGCGCAGCTTCTGGCGATGGACCGCTCCACCGTGACGGCGAACCTGAAACCGCTGGAGCGCGCCGGCCTGGTCGTCGTCTCCATCGACCAGAAGGACCGCCGCGGCCGGCGTGTCGCCCTGACCGACGCCGGTCGCGCGGTGCTGGGCCAGGCCACGCCCATATGGATAGACGAACACGCCCTGATCGAGCGCGAAGTGCAGGACGCCCACGCCCTGCGAACAGCCCTTCTGGCCATCACCTGATCGTAAGTCAGGCGACTCGCGACATTCCGGCGCCTAAACGGCATTGCAAATCGTTCGCACACTGTGGCAGAGCCATGTTGTGACCGAAGCCGCTGCAAATCCCGCCAAAACCGCCGCGAAACCCAAGGCGGCGCTGAACGCCAAACGGTCGTTCTGGCTGAAGCAATTGCACAGCTGGCACTGGATCTCGGCGGCGGTCAGCCTGGTGGGCATGATCCTGTTTGCGATCACCGGCATCACCCTGAACCACGCCTCGCAGATCCCGGCCGAGCCGGTGACGAAGGAGGCGACCGCCACCCTGCCCGCCCCCCTGCTGGCGCGTCTGGCCGACTTCCCCGCCGAGACCACCGACGCCGTGCCCGCCCCCGTGGCGCGCTGGGCCGCCGACGCCTTTAAAGTCCAGGTGGACGGCAAGCCGACCGAGACCACCGCGGACGAAATCTATGTCGCCCTGACCACGCCCGGCGGCGACGGATGGCTGACCATCGACCGTTCAACCGGCGAGGCCGTGCATGAGAAGACCACGCGCGGCTGGGTCGCCTATCTCAATGACCTGCACAAGGGTCGCAACGCCGGAGTGGTCTGGTACTGGTTCATCGACGTCTTCGCCGTGGCCTGCGTGATCTTTTCCGTCACCGGCCTAGCCCTGCTGTGGTTGCACGCCCGCGGCCGTCCCTCGACCTGGCCCATCGTGGCCCTGGGCCTGCTGGTTCCTGTCGTTATCGCCCTTCTGTTCATCCACTGACCCTTCAACTGACGAGCCTCCCCCATGCGTAAGCTTCCTCTCGTCCTGACCGCCGCCGGCCTCGCAGCCGCCGCGCCCGCCGTGGCTAACGCCGCCGATCTGACGGTGAACGTCGAGCTGCCGCGCATCGCCAGCGCCTCCTATCACCGCCCCTATGTGGCCGTGTGGATCGAGAAGCCGGACCAGTCGACGGCTCAGACCCTGGCCGTCTGGTACCAGCAGACCCGCAACAACGAGGGCGACGGCAAGGACTGGCTGAAGGACCTGCGCACCTGGTGGCGCAAGGGCGGCCGCGCCATGACCATGCCCGCCGACGGCGTGTCCGGTCCGTCCAAGGCTCCGGGCCGCCATGCGGTGACCGTGCCCGCCGCCCGCCTGCGCAACCTGCCCGCCGGCCAGTACAACATCGTCGTCGAGGCGGCCCGTGAACTGGGCGGCCGTGAGGTCGTGCGCGTGCCCTTCCGCTGGGGCGGCGCCAACACCGCCGCCGGAACCGGCTCCACTGAACTGGGCGCCGTTCGCGTCGCCGTGACCCGCTAAGGACCCTGACCATGAAGAAGACGCTCGCCTTCCTGTCTCTGGCCGCCGTTCTGGCCGCCCCGCTCTCGGCCCAGGCGCACCGCGCCTGGCTGGCCCCGACGTCAACCGTGCTGTCGGGCAACGACGCCTGGGTCGGCTTCGACGCCGGCATGTCGAACGGGGTCTTCATCCCCGACCACGCCGCCATGCGTCTGGCCGGTCTGACCATCACCGCCCCGGACGGTTCGACCGCACAGGCCGAGAACGTGATGCAGGCCAAGTACCGTTCCAGCTTCGACCTGCACCTGGCCCAGCCCGGCACCTATCGCGTCGCCAACGTCGGCTCGGGCTTCATGGCCAGCTACAAGCAGGGCGGCGAGCAGAAGCGCTGGCGCGGCACGGAAGCCGAGTTCCCGGGCGCCCTGCCCGCGGACGCCACCGAGGTCGTAGCCACCCGCACCGACAGCCGAACCGAGACCTTCGTGACGCTCGGCGAGCCGACCGACCTGACCGTCGTCGGCAAGGGTCTGGAACTGGCCCCCGTCACCCACCCCAACGATCTGGCCGCCGGCGAAGCCGCGACCTTCAAGCTGCTGAAGGACGGCCAGCCCGCCGCCAATGTCGAGGTGACGATCGCGCGCGGCGGCACCCGTTACCGCAACAATCCCGAAGAGATCACGGTCAAGACGGGTGCGGACGGCGCCTTCACCGTGACCTGGCCGCAAGCCGGTCTCTACTGGCTGGGCGCCTCGGTGCGCACGGCGGGCGTGAACGGCCAGCCCGGCGCGAACGCCTCGTGGAACGGCGCGCTGGAAGTCCTGCCCTGACCTCCAAACGATCCAGTTCGACCCCGCCGCCGCTCCAGCTCGGAGCGGCGGTTGAAGGCCGTCAGGACAACCGCGTCCTGATCCCGCCCAGCGCGCGTGCGCCAGAGCGGCCGCCCAGCGACCTGATCTGGTCGCTGGCGGGGGAAAGCATGGGCACCACCTGGTCGGTGCGTCTGGTCCCTCCGCCCGGAACGACGCAGGACGCGTTTCAGGCGGCGGTCGAGGAAGAGCTGGCGCGCATCATCGCCCTGTTCAGCCCGTGGACGCCGAGCAGCGAGATCAGCCGCTTCAACACCGCCCCGGCCGGGACGTGGAAGCTGTCGGACGATTTCTGGAGCCTGCTGAACGCCTCGCTGGATCTGGCCGACGACGTCAACGGCGCGGTCGATCCGACGCTGGGCGCCCTGGTCGATCTGTGGGGCTTTGGTCCGCCGGGACCGCGCGACGCGCTCAATCCCCTGCCCGCTGCTGAAGAGGTCGAGGCGGCGCTGGCCGTGTCCGGCTGGCAGAAGCTGCGGCTGAACCGCGACGGTCAGGCGGCGGTGCAGGCGGGTGGCATGAAGCTCGATTTTTCCGGCATCGCCAAGGGTCATGCGGTAGACCGCGTGTCTGCGCGTCTGACCGCGATGGGCGCGACCTCGCATCTGGTCGAGATCGGCGGCGAACTTCTGGGGCGCGGCGTCAAGCCGGACGCCCAGCCCTGGTGGGTCGAGATCGAGGCTGTGCCGGGTTCGCCCGCGCCGCACACGGTAGCGGCCCTGTTCGACATCGCCGTCGCCACGTCCGGCGATTGGCGCCGCGCCTTTGTGCATGAAGAGCGCCTCTATCCGCACACCATCGACGGCTCGACCGGGCGGCCGGTGGACAATGGCCTGGCGCAGGTCACTGTCTTTGACGCCTCGGCCATGCGCGCCGACGCCTTGGCCACCGCCCTGACCGTGCTGGGTCCGTTCGACGGGCCGGAGTTCGCCGAGGCCATGCAGATCGCGGCGCACTTTGTCGAGCGCACGCCGCGCGGACTGGTCGAGCGGATGAGCCCCGCCTTCGCCGCCATGATGGACGAAGAAGAAGCCTGATCGTGACCGCCGACCTGACCCGCTGGCTCTGGACGGGCGTCGCCGTCGCCCTGTGGCTGGGCCTGATCGGCCTGACCGTGTGGCGCGTGCGCGCCGCCGCGAAGAAGGCCGCCGAACAGGCGCGAGCCCTGGCCGAGGCGGCCGGCGACGACGCCGTGCTGATCGCCTTCGCCAGCCAGACCGGGTTCGGCGAGGAACTGGCCTGGATGACCGCGCGCGCGCTGGGCGACGGCGGCGTGGGGGCGCGCCCCCTGTCGTTCGCCGATCTGGATCTTGAGACGCTGAAGGGCGCGCGGCGTCTTCTGGTCATCGCCTCCACCACCGGCGAGGGCGACGCCCCCGACAGCGCGGCCCGCTTCGTGCGGCAGGTGATGAAGGGCGAGGCCGACCTGTCGCACCTGTCCTATGGCCTGCTGGCCCTCGGGGACCGTTCCTATGACGCCTATTGCAGTTTCGGCCACGCGGTCGGCGACTGGCTGGACGGCTGCGGCGCCCAGACCCTGTTCGACCGGGTCGAGGTGGACAACGGCGATGCAGGCGCCATCCGCCACTGGCAGCATCAGTTGAACCAACTGACCGGCTCGACTTCAGCCCCCGACTGGACCCCGCCCGCCTATGAGCGCTGGCGTCTGGTCGAGCGAACCTTGCTGAATGCCGGCAGCCCCGGCGGCGAGGCCTGGCATCTGGCCTTCGAGCCGATCGACCACGCGCCCGACTGGGCGGCGGGCGACATCGCCGAGGTCGGTCTGCCTGTCCGTGACGGCGAGCAGCCGGCCAGCCGCGAATACTCGGTCGCCTCGCTGCCTTCGGACGGGCGGGTCGAGTTCTGCATCCGCCTTATGACGCAGCCCGACGGCACGCCGGGTCTGGCCTCGGGCTGGCTGACGCAGGATGCCCAGATCGGCGACGAGGTGGCCATGCGGGTGCGCGCCAACCGCGGCTTCCACGCCCCGCCGCCCGAGGCCCCCATCATCTTGATCGGCAACGGCACCGGCATCGCCGGTCTGCGCGGGCATCTGAAGGCGCGGGCGCGGCAGGACAAGACCGGCGGGGCCTGGCTGTTGTTCGGCGAGCGGACGCGGGCGCACGACGCGCTATATGACGCGGACCTGCAGGCCTGGCTGGCCTCGGGCGCCCTGACCCGTCTGGACCGGAGCTTCTCGCGCGACGGCGGCGAGAACCGCTATGTCCAGTCGCTGGTGGCCGAACACGCACGACCGATGGCCGACTGGGTTGATCGCGGGGCCTATGTCTATGTCTGCGGCAGTCTGGAAGGGATGTCCAAGGGCGTCCACGCGGCGCTGGAGGCGGCGCTGGGCGAGGAACGGCTGATGCGGCTGACGGATAGCGGCCGGTATCGGCGGGACGTTTACTGAGGAAGGCGACGCCTCACCCTCCCCTTTATGGGGAGGGTGACTGAGCCCAAAGGGCGAAGACGGGTGGGGGCGCTTTGGCTATTCAAGCGCTGCATTCCGTGTCGCCGCGCCCTCCCCACGCGGTCGCTTCGCGACCACCCTCCCCATGAAGGGGAGGGAGAGGGCTAGCTTATACCTCCGACCACCGTCGCAGCAGGTTGTGATAGAGGCCGGTCAGTTCGATCACGGCCTGATCCTTCGGTCCCTTGTCGAGGTTCACCCGCTGGGTGGCCACATCGAGACGGAACAGGCTTTCGCGGTCGGCGTCGTCGCGGACCAGGCTTTGCAGCCACATGAAGCTGGAGACGCGAGCGCCGCGGGTGATGGGCGTGACCCGGTGCAGGCTCTTGGAAGGATAGAGAACCAGATCCCCGGCCGGCAGCTTGACCGACTGCGATCCATACAGCTCCTCGATGATCAGTTCACCGCCGTCGTAGTCCTCGGGCTCGGACAGGAAGAGGGTGGCCGAGAGGTCGCTGCGGATGCGCACATCACCACGCTGGCGGATGGCGTTGTCGACGTGGAGGCCGAACTCGCCGCCGCCTTCATAGCGGTTGAACAGGGGCGGAAAGATCGTGTGCGGCAGGGCCGCCGAAACGAACATGGGGTTGGCGTTCAGGGCCTGGACGATCAGGGCCGAAACCTCCTTCGCCGCCGCGCTGTCCTCGGGCAGTTGCAGGTTCTTCTTGGCGGTGGCCGACTGATGGCCCGAGGTCATGTTGCCGTCGGCCCAGGGACCGGCGTCCAGGGTCCGGCGCAGGGCGGCGACCTCGGCCTTGGTGAAGACGTCGGGGATGTGCAGCAGCATGGCTCTCTTACCGTCTCAAAACGCATCGGCCCCGCCGCTCAGGAGAACGACGGGGCCGACATGATGGCGCGAAACGCGGCTTCTTAGTAGCGAACGTTCAGCGTCAGGATGGCCGAGCGGGCCGGGGCCACGTCGGCGTGGTGAACGCCATTGGTGCGGATGATGTATTCCTCATCGCCCGCGTTCTGGACATTCAACTGGAGCGAGGCGCGGTCGTTGATGTCGTAGGAGGCGAACAGGTCCACGCGGGTATAGGCGGGAGCGTAGATGCGGTTCGTACCGCCGCCGGCGCCGCCCTGATTGCCGCCGAACGACTTGCCGACATAGTAGACGCCCCCGCCCAGGCTGAGCTTGGGCATGACGCGGTAGGTGGTGAACAGGCTGGCGGTGTGTTCCGGCGTATTGGCCAGGGACTCGCCGACGTTGACGTTGGTGTAGGCGCCGCTGACCAGTTCGGAGTCCATCCAGGTATAGCCGCCAAAGACCTGCCACTTGCTGGTCACGTTGCCCGAGACGCCCAGTTCGAGACCTCGAACCTCGGCCTCGCCGGCCTGTTCGAAGACGCCCGGCTCGACCTGGATCTGCGCGTCCTTGCGGGTCAGTTGGAACAGGGCGCCGCTAAGCGCCAAACGGTCGTCGAACAGATTGGCCTTGGCGCCGATCTCGAAGCTCTGGGTCTCCTCCGGGTCCAGAACCGTGGTCAGCAGATTGCCCGTGCCCGTGCCCGTGCCGCCGTTCTGATCGCCGGCCGAGATGGTCGGCGGCGTCGAGGAGGTGGCGTAGGAGGCGTAGACGCTGGTGTTGGCCGTCGGCTTGTAAACGAAGCCGACCTGATAGTTGACGAAGTCCCAGCTGCTGCTGACCGGGGTGTAGACCGGCGCGGCGACCGTGCCCGTAGCGTTGATGGCGTCGACCGAATAGTCGTCCCAGCGCAAGCCCAGGTTGATGATGAACTTCTCGCCGAAGGTGATCGAGTCGAAGGCGTAGACGCCTAGGGAGTCCGTATCCGTCTTGCTGACCAGACCGCGCGTGATCGTGCCGGTCCAGGGGTCGTTCGGGTTGGGATCATAGACCGGGGTGCAATCGAAGCCGGTCAGGGGCGCCGGGCAGGCCGTGCCCGACAGGGTCGTGACCGTATAGCCTGCGTTCTTGTTGGTTTCGCGCGACAGCTCCAGACCGATGTCGAAGTTATGCTTGATCGAGCCGGTGTTGAACGAACCGTGCAGGTCGGTGACGTTGGCCAGGGTCTCGGCCGGGTTCCAGCGCGACTTCAGACCCCGCTTCATCCACCAGACGCCGCCGATGTTCTGGGCCGTGCCGCCGTCGCCGGGATTGGTGACGATGTAGTCGTTCAGCGTCTGCGAGTAGCGGGTGACGTTACGCAGGGCGAGGGTGTCGCTGAAGCGGTGCTCGATATCCAGGGTCAGGCTGTCGACCGTGTTGTTCAGGTAGTCGCGCGCCTTCAGGCCGTAGAAGCTGTCATAGGGCACGTCGAGGACGCCCGAGGCGTCCGGGCGCGGGCCGTTGGCGCCGGCCAGCTTGGTGTAGAGCGGGATGCCGTAATCAGGCATCTGATCGCTGTCGAGGTGGTAGTAGCTGGCGGTCACGGTCGTCGGCGTGCCGAGGCCCACGGCAACGGCGGCGGCGACGCCCCACTTGTCGAAGTCGACGGCGTTGCGACCGGCGACGTCGCCCTGCGAGGCCATCAGGTTCAGGCGCATGGCGGCGGTAGGGCTGACCTGCCAGTTGGCGTCAACGGTGCCGCGCGCATAGGAATCGGTGCCCGCGCCGGCCGAGCCGTGGATGAAGTTCTGCAGGCGCGGGGACTTGGAGCCCAGGTTGATGCTGCCGCCGCCCGAGCCGCGACCCGAGTAGACCGAATCCGGTCCCTTGATGACTTCCACCTGCTCCAGGTTGAAGACCTCGCGCTGCTGGCCGCCGGTGTCGCGAATGCCGTCGACGAAGATGTTGTTGCCCGAGGCCTGACCGCGAATGAAGGGACGGTCGGCCAGCGGCTGCCCGCCTTCACCGGCGCCGAAGGTGATGCCCGGCGAGGTGCGCAGAATATCTTGCAGCGAGGTCGCAGCGGTTTGCTCGATGATCTGCTGCGGGATCACCGTGACCGAACGCGGCGTATCGACCAGGGGGGCGACAAAGGTCGGGTCCTTGGGCTCGCGCTTTGCGCGCTGGCCGTGCACGTCGACGGCGCTCAGGGTCGTGGCGTCCTGGGTGATGTCCGCCGTGGCGATCGGGGTTTCGTCAGCTGCGCCGACATCGCTGGCCAGAACCGGCGAGGCGCACAGCATTCCGGCGGCGCTGGAAGCAAACAGGAGCGCCTTGAGGGCAGAGGAGCGAGCGTCGGACATGGGGGAGCAGCCAGTCAGTTAATATTGAGACCGGGTCGCAATATCACTTTTTGCGGGTGCGACAATCTGACTCCTGCGACTAAATCGCAATTGCGGCAGAGATGTCACACTGACGTCATCACCGCGCCCTCAGCCCGGTTTCGCCACAGCCTTGATCGAGGTCGCCGGGTCGGCCAAAAGGGCCGCATCGACCGGCGTTCCCTTGCCGATCAACAGGCGCCCGCCCATGAACTCGGCCGGGGCGTTGACCGCCTCGACGCAGACGATGCGGTCGCCGTTCAGATGGAAGACAGCGAAGCTGGCCGTCGCCGGATCACCACGCACCACCTGACGGTCGGCGTCGAAGGGCAGGCCGGCGATCTGCAGCTTGACGTCATACTGGTCGGACCAGAACCACGGCACCTCGGGCGCGGGGGCGGCGCGGCCGACGATGGCGGCGGCGGCCTGCTTGGCCTGCTCCAGGGCGTTGGGCACGCTCTCCAGCCGGTGCATCCGTCCGCCGTGGACTGGGATGGGGCGGTGGGTCACGTCGCCGATGGCGTAGATGGACGGGTCGCTGGTGCGGGCGGCCTCGTCCACCACCACGCCGTTCTCGCACGCCAGGCCGGCGGTGCGGGCCAGGGCCTCGCGCGCCAGGGCGCCGACGCCGACCAGGATGGCGTCAGCCGCGATCAGGTCGCCGTCGGCCAGCCGCACGCCGCCGTCCTCGAAGCCCGAGACCTCGGCGCCGGTCAAAATCTCGACGCCGTGACGGCGGTGCAGATCGGTGAAGAAGACTGACAGGGGCTCGGACGCCACGCGGGCCAGCACGCGGTCCATGCGCTCGATCACCACGGCCTCGGCGCCCAGGGCGCGGGCCGAGGCCGCCGCCTCAAGGCCCACATAGCCGCCGCCGACCACGGCCAGGCGCTTGCCGGGCGCCAGGGCCGCCTTCAGCCGCTCGGCGTGGTCCAGAGTGCGCAGTTCCAGCAGATCGGGGCGGTCGGCGCCGGGGATGGCCAGGCGCCGCGCCGTCGAGCCGGTGGCCAGGATCAGCACGTCATAGGCCTCGACCGTCCCGTCGGCGAAGGTCACCGTCTTGGCAGCCCCGTCGATGGCCGTCGCTGTGACGCCGGTGCGCAGATCGATGGTCTGTTCGGCGTAGAAGCTCTCAGGGCGCAGCAGCAGGTCTTCCAGACCCGCCTCTCCCTTCAGCCAGGCCTTGGACAGGGGCGGCCGCTGATAGGGCGCCGCCGCCTCCTCGCCCGCCAGGACGATCTCGCCCTCAAAGCCATACTGCCTCAGCAGCGCCGCCGCCGAGCCCCCCGCGTGTCCCGCGCCGATAATCAGAACCTTGGTCATGGGACCGCAGATAGGACGGATCGGTCGAGGCGGCTACTCCTGCCGCCTGACTTACGGAAGATGGCGACGACGCAGGCCGAGGCCTCTGCTTAGGCGGGATCGACCTCGGCCTCGCCGGCCAGGAATTCCTCGGCCGAAACGAAGGCCGCGCCGTCGACGTCCAGCACCCACAGGCCCAGGAAGGCGGGGTGTTCAGGGTCCAGATCCTCGTCGATCAAGTCGCCGTCGTAGAGGCCGATATTGCTGTAGTCGAAGTCGAGCAGCAGTTGATCGGCCATGCCGACCATTTCCTCGGCCATGCGACGCGAATAGCCCAGGGCTTCGCTGACATCGACGAACTCGTCGGACAGGGTGTTGACCTCGGCCGCCTCGCTGCCTTGGGTCGCGCTGGTGGTGACGATGGTATAGGCGGGCATGGGCGTCTCTCTTGGAACAAGGTCCCCCTCACCTAGCCCGTTTGCCGACAAGCGCAGCCTAGATTCTTCACACCTAAACCGTTCGTGACCGGGGACAGGCGGCGCCCCGCGGCCAGGTCAGTCCCTAAGTCCCCGATCATTGCGCTTGGTGGCGCGATATTGCTTCTGAAGCGCCGCGAGGCGGCGACGTTCGGCGTCCTTGGCCAGGCGCTCCGCCTTTTCCTCGGCCGCCGCCAGCTCCAGCTTCAGCTTCTGGAAATGAGCCCAGCGATCCGGGTCCAACGCCCCGCTTTCCAAGGCGGCGCGCACGGCGCAGCCCGGCTCATTGGTGTGGCTGCAGTCATTGAAACGACAGTCCTGAGGCAGGCGTTCGATGTCGTCGAACACGGTGCTGACACCCTCTTCGGCGTCGATCAGGCCGACTTCGCGAATGCCGGGCGTATCGAGGATCATGCCCCCGCCGGGCAGAAGAATCAGTTCGCGGTGGCTGGTGGTGTGCCGGCCCTGGTCGTCGGCCTCGCGGATGGCCTGGGTCGCCATCCGTTCCTCCTTCAGGAAGGCGTTGACCAGGCTGGACTTGCCCACGCCCGACGAGCCGATCAGCACGCAGGTCTCGCCAGGTTTCACCTGATCCAGCAGAGCCTCGAGACCGACCCCTTGCCGAGCCGACACCATCAGGACCGGACAGTCCGTCGCCATGGCGGCGATCTCGGCGACTTGGGCCTGGGGATCGTCGCAGAGGTCGGCCTTGGTCAGCACCACCACCGGGCGGGCTCCGCTCTGCCAGGCGGCGGCGAGGTAGCGCTGTATCCGGCGCGGGTTGAGGTCGGCGTTCATCGAGGTGACGACAAAGGCCACGTCGATATTGGCGGCGATGATCTGCAGCCCACGCGAACTGTGCGCCGCCCGCCGCACAAAGGCGGTGCGACGCGGCAAGATAGCATGGATGGTGGCCGCACGTTCCCGCGGGTTCAAGGACAGCGCCACCCAATCGCCGACGGCCGGATGACCGATCTCTCTGGCTTCATGGACCAGGCGACCCGAAGCCTTGGCCCGCACCTCGCCTTGCGTCGTGGCGACCAGATAGCCGTCTCGTTGCTGAAGAATGACCCGTCCGGGGATGTGGCCTGCGCGCGCATGCGGGGCGAAGGCCGCCGCCAGCAGGTCAGTCCATCCATATTGCTCGATCAAGTCGCGGGCATCCCTATCGCGCACGACCATCCGTGGCCATGCCGCACGCCCCCTCTATGAAGCCATCGATGCGCGGCGACCAGCGCCGGCTTAATCAACGGCGCGCACTTCGAGCACAGAAGAGCCATAGCCTTCGTCAGCTTTCGGATCGGCGCTCAACGCCGCGGCCATCAGGGCGTCTCCCTCTGCGGCTTGGCCCGTATCCTTGAGCATCTTGCCCAGCCCATACTTGGCCTTCTGGCTGGATGGGTTCAACTCGGCCGCCGTGCGATAGGCGACGACAGCCTCGCTTTCGCGGTTCATGACATACAGCAGATAGCCGCGCTGCATGTGGAGTTCGGCGTCGTTCCCATCTCCCTCAATGGCCTTTTCACAAACCGCCAATGCGGCATCGCGGCTGTACCGCAACAGGCTCTGCGAGACACAGGCCTGGGCAGGATCGTCGAGGTCGATGCGGGTCAAATCCTTGAAGTGCGCCATATCGGCTGCGGCGCCCCGGCTATCGCCCTGCAACTCGCGGACATGCGCGCGATCAATCAGCAAGGCGGGGAAATCGGTTTCGATCGACAGGGCGTTGGTCAGCACCGCCTCGGCCTTGGCGGGTTCGGCGTCCTTGAGGCTGGACGCCAAGGATTGCGCCAGGCTGATGAACACCTGGACCTTGGCGTTGGGGTGGCCGATGGCCTGAGCGATCAGGCCGGCCTTTTCATGCGCCTGTTCGGCGCGCCCCATTCTCAGCAATTGGACCGCCAGCACGGTCACGGCCTCCCTATCCTGCGGCTGCAGGGTCGTGATCCGCTCCAGATCAGCAAGGGCGCGAGCCGACTGGCCCATCCGCTCATAGGCCGCAGCGCGGCGGTAGAGGGCGTGCGTGTTCTCCGGCCACGAGCGAAGAGCGCCGGTGAAGGCCAGAACGGCCTCCAGGTCATCTTCCTCGATCTCGGCCAGACGCCCCTTGGCGTGGAACAGGATCGCGTCATCAGGATCAGCGGCATCCCCAGCGGCGATATCGGCGCGGGCCTTTTCCAGATCATTCAACGCCAGATAGGCCAGCGCTCGATTGGCCAGGGCGTTGGCGTGGGGTGAAGCAAAGCCCGCAATGGCGGCGTCAAACTGGGCGATGGCTCCGGCATAGTCGCCTTCGGTGTGAAGAGCGTAGCCGCGACGCAGGGCAGCCTCTGGATCGCCCTCGGGGGTCGTTGTCAGGGTTTGGCGGTCGGCTGCGGTCAGGGTGTAGCCTCGCTTCACCTGCATGGTGGCCTTCAGGTCCTTGAAGCTGTCCATGCCTGCCTGCTCGGCTCGGACTTCCGCCGCCGTGGCGTAAGGGCGCAGAGCAATCGAGCCGCGATCCGTCACCAGCCGTGCGCCGTCGCGCTGAACTGTGCGGAAATAGCGGGTTGCGCCAGCCTCGACCTCATAGGGTTGGACCGACAGATCAATGACATCCTCGCCTTCAGGCAAGATGACGGTGGTGCGGAATGAGGAAGAGCTGGGGAATTTCTTGCCGTAGTCGGCGTCCTTGAACTTCTCGTTCTGGTGAGGCTCAAAGCCCTTCCATGTGACGTGGGCCAAGGGGATGTCGACCGGCCCGTCGCTCCAGTCGAAGGCGATGCGAGCCGTCGCGCTGGCGACGAATTCATGAGTGTCCTCGCGATACTCCCAGTGGCTCTTGAGGTCCGAAACCTGACCGTAATCCTCTACAAACTTGGTCCAGCGCTCGTCATACCAGCGGGACAGTTCGGCGGCGGGAACCTGCGCCGTAGCCGCCTGCATTTCAGTGGCGCTGGCGCCTCGACTGATTTCGGCCAAGGTCACGCGCGCAGGGCTGTAGACGCCGTCGGAAAAATCGATCTCGACCTGCATCATGCCGGTCGGGCGCGGCGGCAGTCGGAGCGGAACCTGCTCCAGATGGGCGCGCTCGACGACGGGCAGAACATATTCGTGAGCCAGCGGAACGTCCGGCGTCAGGCTGCGATCGCCGATACGCGCCCCGTCCATCAGATAGGTCTCGCCGTTGATCCGGGCCTTCACGATGACATGGTCGAACGCGCTGACCATTGGCAGGTACTTATCGAGCGGCAGATTTTCGGAGGACACCAGAACGGGAACCGCGTCGACGCCCAGCTCTCTCAGCAGCGCCACCAGAAGCACGGTCTTGCCCTTGCAGTCGCCTTGACGCCTTGCCCAGACTTCGCTGGCCGAGGTTGGCAGCCAACCGCCCTCGCCCAGCGTCAGGGCCATATAGCGCACCTCGTCCTGAACCAGTCGCAGCGCCGCCAGAGCCCTGGCCTCCGGGGCGGCGTGCTCTGACCTTATCCGCGCCACGTGAGCGGCCAGATCTGAAGCGTCGGGCAAGACGCTGGCCTGCTCATAGGCGGGGCGGATGTGATCCGCGATGCTTCCCCATTGCGGAATGCTGCTGACCTGCCAGCCATAGTCGGCAAGAGAACGGGTCGCGAGCGTGTCTGGATAGACTTCCCCTTCAGCATCGGTCACGCGATTGACCAACACCTTGAAGCCTTCATGCTGGGAAATCGGGGGAACCGCGGCATGACGTCCGGCGCGGGTTTGAACCCTCATTGATGCCGGCCAACTGATGGTCATCACGCCCAGGTCCACAGGAAGCGGAGAGCTGGAATAGGCCAGCACTTCGAGCGGATTGTTGAAGACGTCGAACTGCGTGCGGAAGGAATAGGCGAAGTCAATCGCGTCCCCAACGCGGATGTCGGGATTCACCAGAACGCCGGTCAGAATGCCATTGATCTGCAACGACTGCTCCAGCGCGGCTTCGCGACGGAGGATGGTGAAGTCGGCCTTGTCCAGAATGTCAGAGGTTTCGCCTGCACGGATAATACGGGCATGGTGCACGGTGGGCGTCTGCAAGGCCGGATTCCATTCCAGACCCAGTTGCGAAGCCTGTTGCAGCCCCAGGGGCGACAATACTCGCAACCTCATGCGGACATAGGTTTCGCTATGGTCGCCGAAGGCGCGCACATGGCGTTCGACCACTTCGTAGCGAACGTGTTGAGATGATGCATCCGGCCGGTTGGACAAATGGGGCGCAACGAGCGGGACCCAATTGGGTGTGGGGCCGCGCAAGATCGTCTCTCCCGCAATGGCGGGCGCGCTCAGCGACCAGGCCAGAACAGCCATCATTATTTTGTTTTTCAACGCTATTCTCGCCACTCAAATATCGTCGCAATCTGCCTAGCAGACAGGCCATGCGGGGAATAGGGACTTCCTCTCTCCAGCCGAGCGCTTGCAGATCAGGCCTTCTTTGACGCGCTGACGACGAACTGGCCATCACAGCTGGCGAGCAAGAAGTCGATTGACCGTTCCATTGTTACAGCATAATGGAACGCGCCATGAGCACCGACGCCGCCAAGACCGCCCTGCTGGACGCCCTGCTTTCGCTGCAGTCGCGGGCGGAGGCCGACGCCTTTCTGTCCGACCTGTGCACCCCCGCCGAACTGCGCGCCTTTAGCGAGCGGTGGCAGGTGGCGCGGCTGCTGGACGGCGGAGACAAGACCTATCGCGAGATCGCGGTCGAGGCCTCGGCCAGCCCGACAACCGTGGTGCGCGTCGCGCGTTCCCTCAAAGACATGCCGCACCAGGGCTATCGCCTGGTGCTGGACCGCCTGAAGCAGAAAGCCTGAGTTACAATCATGAGCACCGTGCAAGGGCGGCTTCGCATCGCCGTCCAGAAATCCGGCCGTCTGGCCGAACGCAGCCTGGACCTGGTCCGCGACGCCGGCCTGCGCGTCGTCAAGGGCAACAACGAGCTGCTGTACCGGATCGAAAACTATCCGATCGACCTGCTGCGCGTGCGCGACGACGACATTCCGACCTTCGTGGCGGACGGGGTCTGCGACCTCGGCATCGTTGGCGAGAACGTTCTGGAAGAGGTCAAGAACGGCGGCCCCAACGCCGAGGTGGTCATGCCGCTGGGCTTTGGCCGCTGCACCCTGAAGATCGCCGTGCCGCCGACGCTCGACTATGCCGGGCCGCAGTCGCTGGACGGTCTGCGCATCGCCACCTCCTACCCCAAGATCCTGCGTCGCTTCCTGAATGACCGCGACGTGCGCGCCGACATCGTCACCATGCGCGGGGCGGTCGAGGTGGCCCCCCGGCTAAAGCTGGCCTCGGCCATCTGCGATCTGGTCTCGACCGGGGCCACGCTGGAGGCCAACGGCCTGATGGCCAAGGAGACCGTGCTGGACAGCCAGGCGGTGCTGATCAAGTCGCCGACCGCGCCTGAGGCCAGCTTGCAGCACCTGCTGGACAGCATCATCGAGCGGATGGCCGGCGTCGTGTCCTCGCAGGGCGCCAAGTACGTCATGCTGAACGCGCCGCGCTCGGCGCTGGATCAGATCACCGCCATCCTGCCTGGCGCCGGGTCGCCGACCGTCATGCCCTTGTCGGGCCGTGACGACGCCGTGGCCGTTCACGCCGTGTGTCAGGAAGCCGTCTTCTGGGAGACGCTGGAGAAGCTGAAGGCGGCGGGGGCTTCGGCCATCCTGGTCCTGCCGATCGAGAAGATGATGTAATGAAGCGTATCGACTGGAACAAGCTGGACGCCGCCGAGCGCCGGGCCGCCCTGGCCCGCCCGCAGCAGCGCACTGAGGGTTTCGTCACCAGCGTGGTGCGCGAGATCTTCGACGACGTGCAGGCGCGCGGCGGTCAGGCCGTGACCGACTGGGCCATCAAGCTGGATGGCGCCGCGCCGCGCCGGGTGGCGATCACCGAGAAGGCCGCCGCCGAGGCCCGCGCCGACCTGCCGCCCGCCGCCGCGCGCGCCCTGCGGGTCGCCGCCGACAACGTCCGCGTCTTCCACGCGGCGACGCGGCCCGAGGACACCGCCTTCATCGAGACGACGCCGGGCGTGAAGTCGAAGCTGGTCTGGCGGCCTATCGGCTCGGCGGGTCTCTATGTGCCCGGCGGCACGGCGCCGCTGTTTTCGTCCCTGCTGATGCTGGCCATTCCGGCGGGCGTGGCCGGGGTCGGGCGGCGCGTGGCCGTCACCCCGCCGTCGAAGGACGGCTCGGTCCACCCGGCCATGATCGTCGCCGCCGCCGAGGCCGGTCTGGACGAGCTGTGGCTGCTGGGCGGGGCCCAGGCGATTGCGGCGCTGACCTTCGGCGTCGAACTGGAGGCGGGTGCCATCGCACCCGTCGACAAGCTGTTCGGTCCCGGCAACGCCTATGTGGCCGAGGCCAAGCGCTATGCCTCGTCGCTGCCGAACGGTCCGGCGCAGGACATGCCGGCGGGCCCGTCGGAACTGCTGGTCATCGCTGACCGCGACGCCGACTTCGAGATCGTCGCCGCCGACCTGCTGAGCCAGGCCGAGCACGACGCCGACGCGCAGGTTCTGCTGGTGTCCGACAGCGGCACGGCCCTGACCGAGATCGTCGCCGAGGTGGAACGTCAGGTTCAGACCCTGCCCCGCGCCGCCGTCGCCCGCGCCTCGCTGGACCAGGCCCGCGCCATCCGCGTGGCCGACATGGCCGAGGCCTGCGCCGTGGCCAACCTCTATGGGCCCGAGCACCTGTCGATTCAGGCCGAGGAGGCCGAACGGCTGGTGGACCGGATCACCGCCGCCGGGGCCGTCTTCGTCGGCCAGTGGGCGGCGGAAACGCTCGGCGACTACGCCGCCGGACCCAGCCACGTCCTGCCCACCGATGGCGGAGCGCGGACGCTGGGCGGCATCACCACCGCCAGCTTCATGACCACCATGTCGGTGCAGACGGTGACGCAGGCCGGCGCCGCCGCCCTGGCCCCCGTCGCCGCTCGCCTGGCACGGATGGAGGGGCTGGAGGCCCACGCGCGGGCGGCCGATCTGAGGACGGAAGGATGACCCTGCCCGCACCCTATGCGCCGCTGGTGTCAGGCGGCGAGGGTCTGGACCGCTATCCGGCCGACCCGACGGCGCTCGCCGCGCGCCTGGCCGACCTCTATGGCGTCGTCGCCGATCAGGTGCTGCCGGTGCGCGGGCTGACGCACGGGCTGGAGTTGGTCTGGCGTCTGGCGGCGCGCGACGGGTTGAAGGTTCAGGCGCCGGATGCGGAGCCCTATTTGGGACTGGCGGCTCTTTACGCCCGACCTGCCGAAGGCGCGGAGATCGCCGCCGTCGTGATCCGCGCCCTGGGTTCGCCCGAGGCCGTGGCCGAGATGGCCGAACGCGTCGCCCCCGCCCTGCTGGTGGTGGACGAAGGCCTGGTCGAGTTCGCGGAAGCGCCGTCCGCGGCCAGCGTGGTCAAGGACCACGCCAACCTGATCGTGCTGCGTAGCCTGTCGCTGGCCTATGGCCTGGCCGGGGCGCGGGTCGGGGCGGCGGTGGCGCAAACACAGACGCTGATGTGGCTGGCCAGCGTGCTGGAACCCTACGCCCTGCCCGAGGTCTCGGTGCGGCTGGCCTTGCAGGCGCTGGACCCGTCGCGGATGATCGAGACGGCCGAGCGCATCAACGGGGTGCGCCGCGAGCGCGCCCGCGTGGCTGAGGCCCTGTCGCGGCTGATGCCGCTGGAGGCCGGGGTCGGGCCGGTGATCATCGCCCGGCCGTCCGATCCGGCCGCCGTCATCGAAGACCTGCGCCGGTTCGGACTGACCGCCGACGCGGCCGGGGACCGAATACGCCTGCCCGTCTCGTTGAAGCCCGAGGTCAACGACCGGCTGCTGACAGCCCTGGGCGCCATGGCTCCAAAGACACGCCGCACCCGCGTCGGCCAGGCCGTGCGCGACACCAAGGAAACGCGCATCGTCTGCGCCGTCGATCTGGACAACACCGGACCGGTGACGATCCACACGGGCGTCGGCTTCTTTGACCACATGATCGAACAGGTGGCGGCGCACGGCGGGTTTTCGATCCGTCTGTCGTGCGAGGGCGACCTGCACACCGATCCGCACCACACCATCGAGGACAGCGCGATCGCTCTGGGCCAGGCGCTGAAACAGGCGCTGGGCGAGCGAAAAGGCATTCAGCGCTATGGCTTCGTCCTGCCGATGGACGAGGCCAATGCGGCGGTCTCCATCGACCTGTCGGGACGGCCCTATCCGGTGTTCGAGGGGACGTTTGCGACCCCCTTCATCGGCGACTACCGCACCGACCTGACGGCGCACGTGGTGCGGTCGCTGGCCGAGAACCTGGGCGCGGCGATCCACGTCAGCGTCACCGGCGACGACGACCACCACAAGACCGAGGCCGTGTTCAAGGCCCTAGGCCGCGCCCTGCGTCAGGCCATCCGCGTCGAGGGCGACGTGGTGCCGAGCACCAAGGGGGTGCTGTGAACGTCACCCTGATCGGCTACGGCTCGGGCAATGTGGCCTCAGTGCGGTTCGCGCTGGAGCGGCTGGGCGCGCGGGTGCGGATTAGCGCCGATCCCGCCGATCTGGATGAGGCCGAGCGGATCATCCTGCCCGGCGTCGGGGCGGCGGGCTATGCGATGCAGAGGCTGAATGCGCTCGGTCTGGTCGAGCCCTTGCGGCGGTTCAAGCGGCCGCTGCTGGGCGTCTGCCTGGGTCAGCAACTGCTGTTCGAAACCAGCGCCGAGGACGAGGACACTGAGGATGGGGGCGCCGACCTGCTGGGCCTGATCCCCGGCCGTGTCGAGGCCATCGCGCCAGCCCCCTCGCGGCCCTCGCCGCACATGGGCTGGAGCCGTCTGAGCATCCGTCGCCCCGACCCGTTGCTGGAGGGGATCAAGGACGGCGATTGGGCCTATTTCGTCCACGGCTTCGTCTGTCCCGACGTTCCGGCGACCATCGCCGCCGCCGACTACGGCGTCCCGGTCCCCGCCATGGTCAACAGCGCCAACCGCTGGGGCTGCCAGTTCCACCCGGAACGGTCGGCGGCGGCGGGGGCGCGTATTCTGAAGAACTTCCTGGAGTTGCCCGCGTGATCGTCTATCCCGCCATCGACCTGAAGGACGGCGTCTGCGTGCGGTTGATGCACGGGCGGTTCGATCAGGTGACCCGCTATGACGAAGTTCCGGCTGCGCGTCTGGCCGCCTTCGCCGCCGAGGGCGCCGAATGGGTCCACGTGGTCGATCTGGACGGGGCCGAGGCCGGGCGTGCCATGCAGCACGGCCTGATCAGCGAAATGACGGCATCAAGCGCGGTCAAGATCCAGTCCGGCGGCGGGGTGCGCTCCGAGGCCGATGTCGAGCGACTGCTGGAGGCGGGCGTCAGCCGCGTCGTGGTCGGGTCGCTGGCGGTGACGCAGTCGGATGCGGTGCTGGCCTGGCTGGATCGGTTCGGATCCGAGCGCATCACCCTGGCGCTGGATGTGAAATACGAGGATGGAGTTCCCGTGCCGGCGCTGAAGGGCTGGACCCAGTCGGCGGGGGTCGATCTGTGGAGCGTGCTGGCGCGCTATCCGTCCGACCTGCTGACCCACATCCTGATGACCGACGTGAGCCGCGACGGCGCCCTGACCGGGCCCAATCTCGACCTGCTGGGCGAGGCGTTGGCGCGTCGTCCAGAACTGAAAATTCAGGCCTCGGGCGGGGTGGCGACGCTGGACGACCTGACCGCCGCGCGCGACCTGGGCTGCGACGGGGCCATCGTCGGGCGCGCCCTCTACGAAGGCCGCTTCACCGTGGCCGAGGCGCTGAAGGCGGTGGCCGGATGACCGCGAGACGCATCATCCCCTGCCTGGACGTCAAGGACGGACGGGTGGTCAAGGGCGTGCGCTTCGAGGGTCACGTGGACATGGGCGACGCCGCCGAACTGGCCGCGCGCTATCGCGACGCCGGGGCCGACGAACTGGTCTTCTATGACATCACCGCCAGCCCGCAGGGGCGGACGCTGGACTATGGCTGGGTGCAGGACATCGCCCGGCTGCTGGACATCCCCTTCTGCGTCGCAGGCGGCATCCGCACGGTGGAACAGGCGGCGCGCTGTCTGGATCACGGGGCCGACAAGGTGTCGATCAACTCGCCCGCGCTGGAGCGCCCCGAGCTGATCGGCGAGATGGCGGCGCGGCTGGGGCGCCAATGCGTCGTCGTCGGCGTCGACAGCGCCTTTCAGGATGGCGAATGGCGGGTGCACAAATATACCGGCGATCCCGACGCCCGACGCGGCGCCGGCCGGCTGACCATGGACTGGATCGTCGAGGCGCAAGGCCTCGGCGCTGGCGAGATCGTGCTGAACTGCATTGATCAGGACGGGGTGCGGCGCGGCTATGACATCGAACAACTGGCCGAAGCGCGGCGGCGGCTGACCATCCCGCTGGTGGCCTCGGGCGGGGCCGGGGCGGTCGAGCATTTCCGCGACGTGTTTGTGGAGGCGGACGTGTCGGGGGCATTGGCGGCCAGCGTCTTCCACTCGGGCGCGATCGCGATTCCCGATCTCAAACGTTACCTGGACACGCAAGGCGTGGAGGTTAGGATATGACCGCTCCCCTCCCGCTCATCCCCGCGGAGGCGGGGACCCAGTGCTTTGGCGACGCACGCCGCGTTCCGGGTTTTGCAGACAAGGCCGCCGTCCGTCAGATGGCTCAAACCTGGGTCCCCGCCTCCGCGGGGATGAGCGGATCAAACGCATGACCCTCGACATCTCCTCCATCGACTTCGCCAAGGGCGACGGCCTGATCCCCGCCGTGGTGCAGGACGCCGACACCCTGCAGGTACTGACCCTGGCCTACATGGACGAGGCGGCGCTGCGCGAGACGCTGGACAGCGGCCAGGCCACCTTCTTCTCACGCTCGCGCGGGGGGCGGTGGCGCAAGGGCGAGACCTCGGGCGACTTCCTCAATGTCGTATCGGTGACGCCCGACTGCGACGGCGACGCCGTGGTGGTGAAGGTGCGCCCGGTCGGCAACGCCTGCCACCTGAACCGCATCAGTTGCTTCGGCGACGAGGACGCGCCGGGGCTGGGCCGCATCGCGCGACTGGAGCGCACCATCCAGGTCCGCGCCCAGGCCGATCCCAATGACAGCTGGACCGCGCGCCTGATCGCTCAGGGGCCAAAGCGGGCGGCGCAGAAGGTCGGCGAAGAGGGCGTGGAGACGGCCCTGGCGGGGGCTGCGGGCGACGAGGCGGAACTCGCCAGCGAGGCCGCGGATTTGATCTATCACCTGCTCGTTCTTCTCCATGCCCGTAACATGGTGTTTCAGGACGTATTGGTCGTCTTGGCGAAGCGCGCGGAAGCGGCCAAGACCAAAGCCTAGGCCTTGAGGCGAATATCCCGCATGTCGGGATCAGGGAGGAATGGGACGAATGGCGGCACTGATTCTGTTCGGCGGCGGCGGCGACCTCGCCATGCGGATGCTGTTGCCTTCGCTCTATTTCCTCGACCACGACGGTCTGCTGCCGGACGGCCTGAAGATCATCGGCGCCGCGCGGTCCGAGGAAAGCGCCGAGGAATATGTCGCCAAGGTCCATGAGGCGGTAAAGGCCCGCGCCGAGGTCGACGGCGGCTGGGACGAAGCCAGTTGGGCGCGGATGAAGGCGCGGCTGGACTATCTGGCGGTGGACGCCACCGATCCGGCCAGTCTGGCCCCGCTGAAGGCCAGGTGCGGCGACGGCGAGGTGACGTCCTTCCTCGCGGTGTCGCCCTCCCTTTATGGCCGCATCGTCACGGCGATGAAGACGGCGGGCCTGGCCGAGAAGAACTGCCGCATCGTGCTGGAGAAGCCGGTCGGGCGCGACCTGGAGAGCTTCCTCGAAATCGACGACGCCGTGGCCCATGCCTTCGACGAGCGTCAGGTCTTCCGCATCGACCACTACCTGGGCAAGGAGACGGTGCAGAACCTGATCGCCCTGCGGTTCGGCAACACTATCTTCGAGCCCCTGTGGAACAATCTGACGGTCGATCACGTCCAGATCACGGTCGGCGAGACGGTGGGGGTCGGCGACCGCTGGCCCTATTACGACGAGTACGGCGCCCTCAGGGACATGCTGCAGAACCACATGCTGCAGCTGCTGTGCCTGGTGGCGATGGAGCCGCCCAGCGACCTGGACCCGGACTCGGTGCGCAACGAGAAGGTCAAGGTGCTGCGGTCCTTGCGCCCCATCACTCTAGAAGAAGCCGAGCGCGTCACCGTGCGCGGCCAGTATGTAGCGGGGACCAGCGAGGGCAAACCGGCCAAGGGCTATGACGAGGAACGCGGTCAGCCGTCCGACACCGAGACCTTCGTCGCCATCCGCGCCGACATCGACAACTGGCGCTGGGCGGGGGTGCCCTTCTTCATGCGCACCGGCAAACGCCTGCCCGAGAAGCGCACGGAGATCGTCATCCAGTTCAAGCCGGTGCCCCACTCCATCTTCGGCCACGGCGAGCGCGGCGAGATCAACGCCAACCGTCTGGTCATCGAGTTGCAGCCCGAGGAAGACATCTCGCTGTCGGTGATGAACAAGAAGCCGGGACTGGATCAGCGGATGCAGTTGCAGCCGATCAAGATGAGCCTGTCCTGGGGCGTGAACGGAAAAGACGCCGCCCCGCCGCGCCGCCGCATCGCCTATGAGCGCCTGCTGTTGGACGCCATGCACGGCGACAGCACCCTCTTCGTGCGTCGCGACGAGGCGGAACAGGCGTGGAAATGGGTGGACGAGGTGTCCGACGCCTGGTCGGGTGCGGTCTTCAAGCCGCTGGACTATGTCGCTGGAACCTGGGGTCCCGAGGCGGCGGACCTGCTGCTGTCGCGCACCGGACGCAAGTGGAACACGCGTGATGAGTAGCCTCGCGATCGAGACCTTCGCTGACACCGCCGCCTGGGCCGAGGCCGCCGCCGCGCGGCTGACCGAGGCCCTGGCCGAGGGCGTCGCCTCAGAGGGCCGCGCGGTCTTCGCCGGCGCGGGCGGGTCGACCCCCTCGCCCGTCTATGCGCGGTTGGCGCAAGCCGATCTGGACTGGTCCAAGGTCACGACGACCCTGGTGGACGAGCGCTATGTGCCCGAGACCTCGCCGGACTCGAACGCGGCGCTAATGAAACGGACCCTGCTCACCGGCAACGCCGCAGCCGCGCGCTTCCTGCCGCTCTACAGCCCCTCCGTGACCGTGGACCGGGCCGCAGCCGAGGCGTCGAAGGCGCTGGCCGCCGAGGGCGGGCGTCTGGACGCCGCTCTGCTGGGCATGGGCGAGGACGGGCACATCTGCTCCATGTTCCCCGAAAGCCCGACGCTGAAGACCCTGCTGACGCCGAACCTGAAGCCCGCCGTCTATGGCGTGCCGGCCGGTCGCGACGGCCTGGCGCCCTCGTTGGAACGCCTGTCAATCAACCTGCCTTATCTGATCAGCGCCCGCCGGGTCGTCCTGGCCCTGACCGGCGCCGCCAAGCGCGCCGTGTTCGAACGCGAGGCGGCGGGCGATCCGCGCATCCATCCCATCGCGGCGATGATCGCGGCGAAGGTTCCTCTCGAAGTGCTTTGGACGGAGGCCGTCTGATGGCCCTCAACCCTCCCCTGAACCCGGTCGTGGCGGAAGTCACCGCCCGCATCATCGAACGCAGCCGCGCAACCCGCGCCGACTATCTGCGCCGTATGGACGCCGCCCGCGACAGCGGCGCCGGTCGGGCCAAGCTGTCCTGCGCCAACTGGGCGCATGCCTTCGCAGGCCAGACCATCGCCGACAAGCTGACGGCCATGGACGGGTCCAAGCCCAATGTCGGCGTCGTCACCGCCTATAACGACATGCTGTCGGCGCATCAGCCGTTCGAGCGCTTCCCCGAGGTGATCCGCAAGGCGGTGCGCGAGGTCGGGGCCACGGCCCAGGTGGCGGGCGGAACCCCGGCCATGTGCGACGGCGTCACGCAAGGACGCCCCGGCATGGAGCTGTCGCTGTTCAGCCGCGACGCCATCGCCATGGCGACCGGCGTGGCCCTGACCCACGACGCCTTCGATTCCGCCATGATGCTGGGCGTCTGCGACAAGATCGTGCCCGGCCTGTTCATGGGCGCCCTGGCCTTTGGCCATCTGCCGGTTGTCTTCGCGCCCGCCGGTCCCATGCCCTCGGGCATTCCCAACGCCGAAAAGGCCCGCGTCCGCGCCGAATACGCGCAAGGCCTGGTGGATCGCACCACCCTGCTGGCCAGCGAGATCGGCAGCTATCACTCGCCGGGCACCTGCACCTTCTACGGCACGGCCAACTCCAACCAGATGATGATGGAGATCGCGGGCCTGCACCTGCCCTCGACCGCCTTCGTCCACCCGGAGACGGGCCTGCGCGACGCCCTGACGGCGGCGGCGGCCAAGCGGGCGGTGGAACTGGCCCGATCGGGCGAAGGCCGTATGGCCGATGTCGTGTCGGAAAAGACCATCGTCAACATGATCGTGGCCCTGCTGGCCACCGGCGGCTCGACCAACCACGCCATCCACCTGGTGGCCATGGCCCGGGCGGCGGGGGTGCTGATCGACTGGACCGACATGGACCAGCTGTCGTCGGCGACGCCGCTGCTGGCGCGGGTCTATCCCAACGGCTCGGCCGACGTGAACGCCTTCCAGGCGGCGGGCGGCACGGCCTTCGTCACGCGCGAACTGGTGCGGGCGGGTATCCTGCACAACGACGTCACGACCATCATGGGTCAGGGCATGGAGGCCTATTTCCAGGAGCCCTGCCTGATCGACGGCGAACTGGTCTGGCGCGACACGGTCGAGGAGAGCCTGGACCTGGACATCCTGCGCCCGGCGTCGGACCCGTTCCAGAAGGACGGCGGCCTGCGTCTGGTGCAGGGCGATTTGGGCCGGGCGGTGATCAAGGTCTCGGCGGTCAAGCCCGAGAACCGCATCGTCGAGGCCCCCGCCGCCGTGTTCGAGACCCAGGAAGACGCCCTGCAGGCCTTCAAGGACGGCAAGCTGAACCGCGACGTCGTGTTGGTGCTGCGCTTCCAGGGGCCCAAGGCCAACGGCATGCCGGAACTGCACTCCCTGTCGCCCGCCCTGTCTGTGCTTCAGGACAAGGGCTTCAAGGTCGCCTTCGTCACCGACGGCCGCATGTCGGGCGCCAGCGGCAAGACCCCCGCCGCCATCCACGTTTCGCCCGAAGCCCTGGCGGGCGGCCCCCTGGCCCATGTGCGGGACGGCGACATCATCCGCCTGGACGCCGAAGCCGGGGTGCTGACCACGGTGGGCGTGGCCGACCTGACGGCGCGCCCTCTGGCCGTCCGTTCGACCGCCAACGCCGAGGGTTCGTCCTGGGGCTACGGCCGCGAACTGTTCGGGGCGTTCCGCCATGTGGTGAGCACGGCTGAACAGGGGGCCAGCGTCTGCTTCGCCCTTCCCACCGGGGTCGGCGGCCATACCGACACCCCGCCCAACCCCAACTTCGTCGACCGGACGGTGGACGCCTGATCCGCCCAACCGAGCGCAGGAAACGACCCATGAATGACCAGATTCTTCTCGTCGGCGACGTCGGCGGCACCAACGCCCGTTTCGCCCTGACCCGCATGGTCGACGGGCGCCCGGTGCTGGAGCACCACGAGAGCTTCCCGGCCTCGGAACACCCCACCTTCCTCGGCGGGGTCAAGGCCTTCCTCGACGGCTGCGACGTCAAGCCGACCGGTGGCGTCATCGCCGTGGCCGGACCGGTGACGGACGGCGAGATCGACCTGACCAACTCGCCCTGGCGAGTGTCCGAGGGCGAGCTTCAGACCTTGGGCCTGAAGCCGATCAAGCTGATCAACGACTTCGAGGCCCTGGCCTGGGGCGCCCCCATCGTGCCTGAGGACCAGTTGGCGTCGCTGGGCGGGCCGGTGGACGGCGATCCCCACGCCACGGTGGCGGTGCTGGGACCCGGCACCGGCTTCGGCGTCTCGGCCCTGGTGCGCGACGCCCACGGCAGGGAAATGGCCATGCCGTCCGAAGGCGGTCACGCCTGCTTCCCGCCCGGCGATCCAGTCGAGGACGAGATCCTGCGTATCCTGCGCCGTCGCTATGACCGGGTGTCGATCGAGCGCCTGATCTGCGGCCCCGGCCTGTTGAACATGCACCGCGCCCTGGCCGAGATCGACGGGCGCGAGACGCACATAGAAGATCCCGCCGAAATCACCGAGACGGCGATGAAGGACCCCAACAGTCCTTGCGGCGCCACCCTGGCCCGCTTCTGCGCCATCCTGGGTGCTGTGGCCGGGGACATCGCCCTGACGACCGGTGCGCGCGGCGGGGTCTATATCGCTGGCGGCATCGCCCCGCGCATCCTGCCCTTCCTGAAGGCCAGCCCCTTCCGCACCCGTTTCGAGCGCAAGGGCCGCTTCAAGGAGTACATGCAGGCCATCCCGACCAAGGTGATCCTGCACAAGCAGGCCGCCCTGCTGGGCGCCGCGCGGGTCGCGTTCAACGAGGCGGGCTGAAAACGTGATCACGGCGGCGTGAACCGAACGTGAAACGCGGCGTTCCTCTGGTCCACAAGGAGCAGTCCCATGCGTAAATTCGTTCTCGCCGCCGCCTCCATCTTCGCTGTCGCCGGTCTGGCCGCCTGTGGCGAAAGCGCCGCCGACAAGGCCGCCGAAAAACAGGCCGACGCCCTGGAAGCCCAGGCCGCAGCGACGCCGAACGAGGCCCAGGAACAGGCCCTGAACGCCGAAGCCGACCGCATTGAACAGCAGGCGGGCAACGCCGATGGCGGCATGACGACCCAGAACACGCCGAACACCTCGCCGAGCACCACCCCGCCGGCGCCCGCCCCGACCCACTAGGGCCGGCACAAAAGACAAGGCCCCCGCCGCGACCGCGACGGGGGCTTTTTCACGGACGAAACTCGGGCAGTCTCAGTCGATACAGAGGGTGGCTTCGGCCTTGCCGTCCTTGACCGTGGTGCGGCAGCCGAAACGATTGCTGTCGGCCTGGCAGACGCCCGAAGTCGTCGTGCCGGGCGCAATGCCGTTGTTGCCGGGGATTTCGCACTGGCCCTGGCATTGCGAGGCGTCAGTGCAGCGCTTGCCTGCGTCGGCGTACTTGATCACGCATTGCCAGGACTGCATCCGCCCGACTTGCTGCATCTGGCCCCCGCGCGCAGCACAGGCCGAAGCCTCGGCGCTCTGGACCGGCGCTTCAGCGCCTGAACCGCTGGGGGTCTCGGTCGGCGCGCAGGCCCCGGCCAACAGCAGGGCGCTGAGCCCCGCCGCGATGAAAACAGCTGTCAGCTTCATCCGAGGTTTCCTTTGTCGAACCCAGCCCAGCAGTCGTCGTAGTCGAGCTGCATCAGCGGTGTCTTTTCGGCCCAGGCCGTGGTGCGGATCGGCATCCGCGTCTCGAACATGAAGGCCAGGGTGTTTTCGATCTTCATCGGCTTCAGTTCGGCCTGGGTCGCGCCGTTCCAACTCGCCTGATCGGGGCCGTGCCCGCTCATGCGGTTGTGCAAGGACGCGCCGCCGGGGGCGAAGCCGCCGGCCTTGGCGTCATACTCGCCGAAGATCAGCCCCATGAACTCGCTCATGACATTCCGGTGGAACCACGGCGGGCGGAAGGTGTCCTCGGCCACCATCCAGCGCGGCGGGAAGATGACGAAGTCGCAGTTGGCCGTGCCGGGCGTGTCGCTGGGCGAGGTCAGGACCGTAAAGATCGACGGGTCCGGGTGGTCGAAGCTGACCGTGCCGATGGTGTTGAACCGCGCCGTGTCATAGCGATAGGGGGCGTAGTTGCCGTGCCAGCCGACCACGTCCAGCGGGCTGTGATCAAAGGTCGTGGTCCACAGAAGTCCGCCGTATTTCTGCACGCACTCCGTCGGGCGGTCGACGTCCTCGAACCAGGCGACCGGGGTCTCGAAGTCGCGTGGATTGGCCAGACCGTTGGAGCCGATGGGGCCGAGGTCCGGCAGGCGGAAGGGCGCGCCGTAGTTCTCGCAGACATAGCCACGGACCTCGCCGTCCACCTCGACGCGGAAGCGCACGCCGCGCGGGATGATGACGATTTGGCCGGGCGCGGCTTCGATCACGCCCATCTCGGTGACGAAGCGCTGCGCCCCCTGCTGCGGCACGATCAGCAGCTCGCCATCGGCGGAATAGAAGACGCGATCGACCATCGAGCGGTTGGCGACATAGAGGTGCACGCCCACCCCCGTCCCGGAATCGGCGTCGCCGTTGCCGCCATAGGTGGTCAGCCCCTCGACCCAGTCGGTCGGCTGGTCCGGCATGGTCAGCGGGTCCCAACGCATGCGGTTGGGATTGGGCGGGGTCTCGGTGAAGGGCCCCGAACGGACCCGACCTTGCGCGAAAGCCTGATACGGCCCGTGCTGGGCCGAAGGACGCAGGCGATAGAGCCAGCTGCGCAGGTTGTGGTCGCGCGGGGCCGTGAAGGCCGCGCCCGACAACTGCTCGGCATAGAGGCCCAGGGCCGGGCGCTGCGGCGAGTTGCGGCCGACCGGCAGGGCGCCCTCGACGGCCTCGGTGGCGAAATGATTGGCGAAGCCGGTCTGGTAGGCGGGCGCGTTGGATCGCGTCATGTGGTTTCTCCCTTGGCCATGGACTTAGCCGGGGAAGCGCGCGCCGTCATCCTTCTCCGCTTGACCGGAGCAATGATTGGCGCGTCCGTTGGCATGACGTATGGCGCAATCACGCCTGCCCCAAGGAGCTCTCATGGATCGCCGCGCCTTCATCGCCGCCTCAGCCGCCACAACCCTGGCGACGCCCGCACTGGCGGCCTCTGCTCAGACCCGGCGCGGCAACCGCACCGACCGGCTGCAGATCGGCGTCATCGGCGTCGGTCTGCGAGCGCAGAGCCTGCTGCCCATCCTGCTGAAGCGCGACGACGTGGACATTGTCGCCGTCTGCGACATCGAGCCCCTGATGATCGCCCGCGCCAAGGGCATGATCGCCGCCGCGGGACGACCCGCGCCGCGCGCCTATGAGGGGGCGCCCGACCGGGCCTATCTGGACCTTCTGGCCCATCCCGGCCTCGACGCCGTGGTCATCGCCACGCCCTGGGAATGGCACGCCCCCATGGCCATCGCCGCGATGGAGGCGAAAATCCCCGTCGCCTGCGAGGTCATCGCCGGGGTGACGTTGCAGGACCACTGGGACCTGATCGAGGTCCATGAGCGCACCGGCACCCCCTATATGGTGCTGGAAAACGTCTGCTATCGCCGCGATGTCCTGGCGGCGCTGAACATGGTGCGCGCCGGCCTGTTCGGCGAACTGGTCCACCTGCAGGGCGGCTATCAGCACGACCTGCGTGCGGTGAAGTTCAACAGCGGCGACCCCGAACGCCCCTATGGCGGCGGCGTCGAGTTCGGGCCGAAAGGCTGGTCCGAGGCGCGCTGGCGCACCTGGCACTCGGTCAACCGCAACGGCGAGCTCTATCCGACCCACGGCATCGGCCCGATCGCCAACTACATCGACCTGAACCGGGGCAACCGGATGGTCAATCTGACCAGCCACTCGTCCAAGGCGCGCGGCCTGCACGACTACGTGGTCAAGACCGGCGGCGCCGATCACCCCAATGCGGCGGTCAAGTTCAAGCTAGGCGACGTGGTCACGACCTCGATCACCTGCGCCAACGGCGAGACCATCCTGCTGCAGCACGACACCAGCCTGCCCCGCCCCTATTCGCTGGGCTTCCGGGTCCAGGGCACGGGCGGCCTCTGGATGGATGTGAACAAGTCGGTCCACATCGAGGGCCGCAGCCCGGCCCACCAGTGGGACGCGCAAGAGGCCTGGTTCGAGCGGTACGACCACCCGCTGTGGAAGACCCACGAGGCCCTCGCCGCCGGGACCGGCCACGGCGGCATGGACTTCTTCGTCATCCACGCCTTCATCGAAGCCCTGAAGGCCAAGGCGCCCATGCCGCTGGACATCTATGACGGCGTCAGTTGGAGCGCGATCACCCCCCTGTCGGAGCAGTCGATCGCCGAAGGGAACCGCACCCTGGACTTCCCCGATTTCACGCGTGGCAAGTGGAGCGAGCGCCAGCCGAGCTTCGGCTTCGACGGACGCTACTAGGCCCCCTTGCGCCCCATCAATGGCGACAGGGTCTGGTTGACCTCGTCCATAACCGAGCCCTTGCCGGCGGCCACGCGAGCCTCCAGTTCGTCGGCCCGCTCCTGCAGACGGCGAATCTCTTCGACGCGCGGGTCATCCTCCGGCACGGCCGTCAGGGCCGCGCGACGGGTCTCGATCTCGACCAGCAGGGCGTCGAAGCGCTTGTGGTCCAGCCCCTCGCCCTGCTCGAACAGGGCGATCGCCTCTTCCAGGGCGGCTTCGAAGGCGGCTTGATCGGGCATGGGCCTCATCCTCATTATGCTTACGCTTTTCAATGAGCGGACGCGGCGAGGGTTCCGTCTTGGCCGCCGCTCACGAAGGGTTTACGGGCGGGCCATCCGTCGCCAGCAAGAAGGAGCGCCCCAATGCGGACCCTGACCATCCCCGCCGCCCTGCTGGCCCTGTCCCTGACGCTCACGGCCTGCGACGGCCTGCCGCCCGCCGCCTCGGTTCCGGCGGCCGAGGTCGCCGGCGCGACCTGCGACATTCCCGCCGACCTGACCCCCGCCCGCCCCTACCGCATCCCGACGGACGAGGCCGCGCCCGATGTACCGGTCGCCTTCAACATGCTGGCCGTCAGTTGGTCGCCCCAGGCCTGTCGTTCGGGCAAGGACTACCCGGACGCGCGTTATCAGTGCGCCCAGAACCAGTTCGGTCTGACCCTGCACGGCCTGTGGCCCAATGGCGCCGACAACAGGCACCCGCGCTACTGCGCCGCTCCCGGCCCGGCCATCCCGGTCGAGACGGTGAAGAAGAACTTCTGCATGACCCCCTCGCCGTCGCTGCAACAGCATGAATGGGCCGCCCACGGCACCTGCGGCTGGGACAGCCCCGAGGCCTATTTCGAACAGGCCGCGCGAATGTGGAACGGCCTGAACAAGCCCGACCTGGAGGCCATCCCGGCCGAGCGCCTGACCGCCGGCGCCATCCGCGACGCCTTTGTCGCCGCCAATCCCGGCCTGCCGCGCGAAGGCGTCTTCATCGCCACCACCGACGGCTGGTTCCGCGAGGCGCGGCTCTGCTACTCCAAGGACTATCGTCCCATGCGCTGCCCGCGCGGCCTGGGCGCGCCTGACCGCGAGCGGCTGAAGCTGGCGCCGACGGGAACCACGCAAACGACCCGTTAACCGAAGCGGCGCAGCCTCGCAGTCGCAGCCCGTGTGGGCCGTCTTGTGGAGCGCCGCCGATGTCGACCGTGCTGACCCAGAGCTACCGTCGCCAGCGCGACCATTTCGAGCCGCAGGACCTGGACCCGCAGGAACAGCGCCGCCTGCGCGGCCAACTGGAGCAGATCGACTACGCCGCCTTCGTCTCGAACCGCGAGGTCCTCGGCCAGACCCTGTCGCGGGTCGAGGTCGCCACCTTCCAGAAGTTGGCCGTCCTGACCGCCAACGCCCGCGCCCGCTGGGCCGCCGAGGCCCTGCGCCTGTCTGAATCCGGCTCGGCCGTCACGCCCGACCAGACCGCCCGCCTGACCGCCGCCCGCACCGCCTATGAGGAACTGGCCGAGGCCTATGAGGCCCTGCGCCGCATGGTCGAGCGGGGCTATCTGACCTTGCGATAGAGCCGCCTTCATGCGCCTATCAGCGGCATGATCGCCGCCGCAACCCTTTTGTCCGCCCTGCTCGTCGCCGCTCCGGCGGCCGCGCAGGACCAGGACGGCTGGACCCTGACGGAGGCCAGCGGCGCCCTGATCGCCAGCGCCAGCTATGAGAGCGGCCAGTCCTTTGTCGTCCGATGTCGCAACAAGCGCCTGGACGTCATGATGACCGGCGTGCCGACCGAATCCGGCCCGCAAACCCGTCGGCTCGAATGGGCGGCGCAAGGCGGGGAGCATCAGAGACAGACCTGGCTCAACCTTGCCGATCAGCCCATGATCTTCGCTAGCCGCCCCGCCCATGTCGCCCGCATCTTGAAAAAGGGCGGCATGGCGTCGGTTCGATTGCCAGCCAGCAGCGAGACCGCCCAGGCCCATCGATACGACCTACCTCTCCCGTCCGACCCTGACGGCCTCGATCAGGTCCTCGCCGCCTGCGAAACCCGACTGGACGATCCGCGCGACGATCTGATCGAGATCGATCCGCCCTACGAACGTCCCGGCGTCTTTCCCGACATCTGGCAAAGGTTCGCGGCGCCTCAGTATCCCAACAGCGCCATGTCGGCCGGCGCCGGAGAGGTCCTGTTCAGTTGCATCGTGGCCGAGGCCGGCCGACTGCGCGATTGCCGCATCGAGATGGAGAACCCGCCGCGCGTCGGCTTCGGGCAAGCCACCCTGGACGCCCTGCCTTCCTCGCGCTTGCGCCTCGGACCGGGCGTCGAGCCCGGCCGTCTCGTCGTCAGCCGCACGCTCTACCGCCTGGACTAGAAGGGCCTGTCCATCCGGGCGACCGGCCCTCGCCCGAGATTACAGAACAAAGATACCCAGACTTGCACCAAGCGGGGCCGTTCCCCTTATCCAGGGGCATGAAACCTCTGGCTCCCCTCCTCGCGGCCCTGCTCCTGCTCACGGCCTGCGGTCCCTCGGCTCGCACTGACGACGCACCCGCACCCGTGGCCGTGGCGGACAACCGAGCGCTAGCGGCCTTGTTCAGGGACGATCAGGCCGCACGCAAGGACGGCGGGCCCGATCTGATGGACAGCCTCGCCGACGCCGAGCGCCGGGAGCAGGTCCGGGCCATGCTGGACCGGGACGAGGTGCGTTCCGGCAAGGACTACTGGCACGCTGGCTTCATCTTCCAGCACGGCGACCGGCCCGAAGACTTCCTGCTGGCCCACGCCCTGGCGACCGCCGCACTGAGCCTGGGCGAACAGGACGGCGCCTGGTTGGCCGCCGCCAGCCTGGACCGCTACCTGGTGGCGACGGACCGACCTCAGATTTACGGCACCCAGTTCATCGCCATTCCAGATCAAGCGACGATCCAGAGCGCCCTCGACCGCGACCTGCTCACCGACGCCGTTCGCAAGGCGAGCCGCGTGCCGCCCCCGGCCGAGCAGACGCCCCCGCCATGATCCAGGCCGGGACCTGCACCGCCCCCCCCGAACCCTCGGCCACCGGCTCTAGTCCAAAGGCTGGGGCTTGGTGACGATCGGGGCGTCGGGGTCCGCCTGGGCCGGACGGGCCGCGGTCGGCGCGGGGCCGGCGGGCGGAGCCGGCTCGGGCGCCGGAGCGATCACCACGACCGGTGGCGGCGGCGCAACGACAGGCGGTGCGACGGGTGCGGCCGTAGCTGCCGCCAGGGTTTCAGTTGAAGCGGCGACGCTGGCCCGACGCGGTGCGACCGGGCGCGGCGCTGTGGGCCGGACTGCTGGCGCAACGACAGGCGGCGCGGCGGCCAAGGAGGTCTCGGTCTCAATCGGCGCCGCCGTGTCCGTCGTCGGCAGGGGCACAGCGGACGAAGGCGAAGCCTCCGAGGTCGAGGCCGGCGCGACCGGAGCCGGTTCACTGTTCGCGCGGGTGATCAGCCAGGTGGCCAGGGGAGCGCCGATCACGACAACAGCGGCGGCGGCGACATAGAGCGGCGCGCGGTTGACGCCCTTGCGGGACGCAGAAAGCGGCGCGGCGGCCGGAGGCGTGACGGACGCCGTTTCGATCCGGGGGGCGGGCGTCGGAGAGAGCTTGGCGGCGGATGCGGGCGCGGCGACCGGAGCCTCTGCGGTTTTCGGCAAGGCGCGCGGCGTGGCGTCCACCGGCGCGGCCGGGGCGGCTACTGGCGCAGCGGGCCGAGCGGGTTGCGGCTGCGGCGCGCTCGGCATGGGCGCGGTGATCAGGTTCGGCGCAGCGGCCGGCGGCGTCGGACGGCGCTGCGGCACGAGCGAACCGGTGAACATGCTGCCGGACGACGGACGCGGCGCGACCGCTGCGACGGAAGGCTGAGGCGTCGGTCGAGGCGTCGGCTGAGGCGTCGCGACCGGCGGCGTCAGGCCCGCGCCGCGCGGCAGAGGTCCGGCGCGGAAGGTGGTCTGGGGCGGGCGGCCCCACTGCACCGGACGGCGGGCGAAGGGAACGGACTTGTCGTCGGCGTCGGACATTCGGTCTCCGGCGCCGGGCGGCGCGCATCACGAAGAAGGTCGGCAGACCTTCAAACTGCTGAGCGAGTTCGGCGGTTTCGTGACGCGCTGAATGGACCTCAGTTCTTCAGACGATAGCCCGTCTTGAAGATCCAGCCCACCGCCGCCAGGCAGGCGAAGAAGAAGCCTAGCGTGGCTGTCAGGCTGAGACCCACGCTGACATCGCCAATGCCATAGAAGGCCCAGCGGAAGCCCGAGATCAGGTAGACCACCGGGTTGAACAGGGTCACCGTGCGCCAGCCGTCCGGCAGCATATCGATCGAATAGAAGGCCCCGCCGAGGAAGGTCAGGGGCGTGACGATCAGCATGGGGATCATCTGCAGCTGCTCGAAATTCTGCGCCCAGACCCCGATGATGAAGCCGAACAGGCTGAAGGTCGTGGCGATCAGGATCAGGAAGGCCAGCATCCAGAAGGGGTGCAATATCTGCAACGGCACAAACAGCGCCGCCGTGGCCAGGATGATCAGGCCCAGCACCGCCGACTTGGTCGCCGCCGCCCCGACATAGGCGATGACGATCTCCAGCGGACTGACGGGCGCCGACAGGATCTCATAGATGGTGCCGGTGAATTTCGGGAAATAGATGCCGAAGCTGGCGTTGAAGATCGACTGGGTGAACAGGCTCAGCATGATCAGGCCCGGCACGATGAAGGCGCCGTAAGGCACGCCCCCGACCTCCTGCATCCGACTGCCGATGGCCCCGCCGAAGACAACGAAATAGAGCGCCGTGGTGATCACCGGCGTCACGATCGACTGCCACAGGGTGCGCAGGGCCCGCGCCATTTCGAAACGATAGATGGCCCAGACGCCATGTCCGTTGAAGGTCATCACGCGCTCTCCCCTTCGCTCGTGCTGTCGCGGTGAACCAGGCTGACGAAGATGTCTTCCAGCGAGCTCTGGCGGGTGTTCAGGTCCTTGAAGGCGATGCCCAGATCGGACAGGCGGCGCAGCAACGACGGCACCCCCGTCTTCTCGGCGTGGGCGTCAAAGGCGTATTCCAGCTCCCCGCCCTCATTCTTCAGGCTCAGGTCCCACTCGGCCAGCTCCGGAGGGATGACCGTCATCGGCTCCTGCAGGTTCAGCGTCAGGGTCTTCTTGCCCAGCTTGCGCATCAGGGTGGCGGTCTTCTCGACCAGGATCAGCTCGCCCTTGAGGATGACCCCCACCCGGTCGGCCATCTCCTCGGCCTCTTCGATATAGTGGGTGGTCAGGATGATGGTGACGCCGCGCTCTCGCAGCTTGCGCACCAGGCCCCACATGTCGCGGCGCAGTTCCACGTCCACGCCCGCCGTGGGCTCGTCCAGGAACAGGATGTCGGGCTCATGGCTCAGGGCCTTGGCGATCATGACGCGGCGCTTCATACCGCCGGACAGGGTCATGATCTTGGCGTCCTTCTTGTCCCACAAGGACAGGTCGCGAAGGATGCGCTCGATATAGGCCGGGTTCGGCGCCTTGCCGAACAGGCCCCGACTGAAGGTGACGGTGGCCCAGACGGTCTCGAAGGCGTCGGTCGTCAGTTCCTGCGGCACCAGACCGATGCGCGTGCGGGCGGCGCGATAGTCCTTCTGGATGTCATGGCCGTCAGCGATCACCGTGCCGGTCGAGGGCGTGACAATGCCGCAGACGATGGAGATCATCGTCGTCTTGCCCGCCCCGTTCGGCCCCAGCAGGGCGAAGATCTCGCCCTTCTCGATGTCCAGATCGACGCGCTTTAGCGCCTGATGACCGGATTTATAGGTCTTGGTCAGACCTTGAATGGAAATGACTGACGGCATGGGCCCTCCCGGCGCAGGTTGCGCAGATAGGGAGGCGCCTGAACAGGCTCAAGGCCTGACGGCGACGCTGATCCCACACGACGAAACCGCGTTATAGTGTCGATCTTCCAGAAGGCCCCCAGAGACGCAAGGTTCGCCCATGACCGGTTCCCGTTTCCTCGCCGTCGCCGCCCTGCCCCTGATCCTCGCCCTGTCCGCCTGCGAGACCGAGAGCACCCTGCCTGAAAGCCTCGGCTTCGGGGCGAACCCGCAACTGCCGCAGGCCCGCGTCCAGCGCGTCCCAACGGTCAAGATCGCCCCCGCCGTCGGCTGGCCCGCGGGCGGCGCCCCGATCGCGGCCCAGGGCCTGGCAGTGAACGCCTTCGCCACGGGCCTTGACCATCCGCGCTGGCTCTATGAACTGCCCAACGGCGATGTCCTGGTGGCCGAGACCAACGCCCCGGCCAAGCCTGAGGCCAGCGACGGAGGCGGCATACGCGGCTGGTTCGAGCGCCGCATCATGGGCAAGGCGGGCGCCCGCGCGCCCAGCGCCAACCGCATCACCCTGCTGCGCGACGCCGACGGCGACGGCGTGGCCGAGACGAAGACCGTCTTCCTGTCCGGCCTGACCTCCCCCTTCGGCATGGCCCTGATCGGCGACCGCCTGTTCGTCGCCAACGCCGACGCCGTGGTCGCCGTCCCCTATCAGACCGGCCAGACGCGCATCGACGCTGCGCCGGTCAAGGTCGCGGACCTGCCCGGCGGGCGCAATCATCACTGGACCAAGAGCCTGGTGGCCTCAAGGGACGGCTCGAAGCTCTATGTCGGCGTCGGCTCCAACTCCAACGTCGGCGAGAACGGGCTGGACGAAGAGGTCGACCGCGCCGCCGTGCTCGAGATCGACCCGGCCACCGGCGCCCGCCGCGTCTTCGCCTCGGGCCTGAGGAACCCGGTCGGCATGGCCTGGAACCCTGAAGACGGCCGCCTCTGGGTCTCGGTCAACGAGCGGGACGAGATCGGCGACGACCTGGTCCCCGACTACATGACCTCGGTCACGCCCGGCGGCTTCTACGGCTGGCCGTGGAGCTATTACGGCCAGACCGTCGATGCGCGGGTCCAGCCGCCCCGCCCCGACATGGTCGCCAGGGCCATCAAGCCCGACTACGCCCTCGGCTCGCACACCGCCTCATTAGGCCTGACCTTCTATACCGGCGCCCTGATGCCCCAGTGGCGCAACGGGGCCATCGTCGGCCAGCACGGCTCTTGGAACCGCAACCCGCCCGCCGGCTACAAGGTCATCTTCGTTCCCTTCAGCGGCGGCAAGCCGGCGGGTCCCCCGCAGGACGTCCTGACCGGCTTTCGCAACGACAAGGGCGAGGCCATGGGCCGGCCGGTCGGGGTTCTGGGCGTCCGCTCCGGCGCGCTTCTGGTCGCCGACGACGTGGGGAATATCATCTGGCGCATAACGCCCGCCCGCCCCTGATCCCTCAATGAAAAGGCCCGGCGTGAGCCGGGCCTCTCAGGCTGCACCGTCCCAATCAGTTCGGCGGCGTGATCACAATGGGTGCGGGCGGCGCTGCTGGCGTAGCAGGAGCCGGAGCCGACGGCGTCGTCGGGACTTGCGGCGCGACCGACAGATAGGGCTGCGGTCCTGGCGACACGATCGGCGCGACCGGTTCGACGGCCGGTTCAACCGGCGCAGGCGCGGCGCGTTCAGCCCTGGCTAGAGGCGTCGACGCCCTGGCCGGGGCCGGGATCGCGCGACGTTCGACCGGCGCGGCGGCCGCCGGGGGAATGGGCGTCGCCGTCGTCAATTCGGCCGGCGTCTCCATGGGAATGGTCGCCGCCGTCAGCGGTGAAACCTCGGACGCGATGGCGGACGGCGCGGCCTCCAGGGGCGTCGGCGCCGGCTCGGCGGGCTGCATCAGCATAGCGGCGGCGGCACCGCCCAGCACCAGAACGCCCAGAGGCGCCAGGATCATCCAGGTCTTTAGCGGCTTGTTCGACTTGCGAGCGCCGCTGCGGGCATAGACCGGGACATAGGCCTCGCTGTCGACCCGAGCGGCGGCGGGACGAACCTGATCAGTATAGGTCACGGACATTTTGTCTTCTCCTTTGATCCAGAGCCAGACAACTCGATCCAGAAGAGCAAGGTTCCGCGAATATGATCTTCGCCCCGAAGAAGCACCACCCTCGCCACAGTTCAGGCGAAAGCATGATCAAGTCATAAGGCCATCATTGCTTTCGACCTTCTTTCGACAAATCGTCACGGAGGTTGACGTAACGTCGCAAAGCAACCTTACGCAGCGTCATCGAAAAAACGGACAAAGCATCGCTTTCGTCAAACATTGTGGCGATGCGCGCTTGCGACCTGTTGACCCGCCGCCGTCGCCCGTTCATCACCATTGAAAGGCATAATTCGGGAAGAGGCGGCGCAACCATGGGTCTGGCAGCGAACATCCGGCGCGATATGAAGTTCGCGGGCGGGCTGTACCGCCTCCTGAAGCGCATCAAGCCCATCACTCTCGACAGCGACGTCCTGGTCTGTGACGACATCGAAGAAGCCGTCGACAAGTTCCCCGACAATGTCGCGCTCGAGGACGAGACCCGCCGCCTGACCTATCGCGAGTTGGACGCCCTGGCCAACCGCTATGCTCATTGGGCCAAGGCGCGAAACCTGAAGCGCTCGGACGTCATCGCCCTGGTGATGCACAACCGGGTCGAATATCTGGCGGCCTGGTTCGGCTTCTCCAAGGTTGGCGTGGCCACGGCCCTGATCAACACCAATCTGACGGGTCAGGCCCTGGCCCACTGTCTGACCATTTCCAACGCCTTCAACGTGGTCACGGACCAGGAAAGCTGGCGCGCGGTCGAGGAGGCCCGCCCCTTCGTCGATCGCAATCTGATGAGCTGGGTCCACGGCCTGGCCGACGAGGACGAGACCAACGATCGCCGCGACATCGACAACGCGGTGCGCAGCGCCTCCTCGGTTCGCCCGGACAAGAGCCTGCGCAAGGGCCTGACCAACCGCGACACGGCCCTGTTTATCTTCACCTCGGGCACCACCGGCCTGCCCAAGGCGGCGCGCATCCCGCATTCGCGCGCCCGCACCTATATGCGCGCCTTCGCCGGAGCCACGGCCTCGACGACCAAGGACGCCCTCTACAACTGCCTGCCGCTCTATCACTCGACCGGCGGCCTGGTCGGGGTCGGCTCGATCCTGCTGAACGGCGGGCGGATGATCATTCGTCGCCGCTTTTCCTCGACCCATTTCTGGCCCGATGTGAAGACGTCCGGCGCCACCATGTTCGTCTATATCGGCGAGCTGTGCCGCTATCTGGTCAACTGCCCGCCCAATGAGGACGAGCGCGCCCACAAGCTGCGCCTGGCCTTCGGCAACGGCCTGCGCCCCGACGTCTGGACCGAGTTCCAGTCGCGGTTCGGCATCAAGGACATCATGGAGTTCTACGGCTCCACCGAGGGCAATGTCTCCCTGTTCAACTTCGACGGCAAGTCGGGCGCCATCGGCCGGGTGCCCAGCTATCTGAAGTCGCAGATCAATATCCGCCTGATCGCGCTCGACCCGGAAACGGGCGAACCGCTGCGCCGGTCGGACGGCCTGTGCCAACTGGTCGCGGTCGGCGAGACGGGCGAGGCCATCGGCCAGATCGCCTCGGACATCCGCCACGACTTCTCGGGCTACGCCGACAAGAAGGCCTCGGAGAAGAAGATCCTCACCGACGTCTTCAAGAAGGGCGATCGCTGGTTCCGCACCGGCGACCTGATGCGTCAGGACCGCGACGGCTATTTCTACTTCATGGACCGCCTGGGCGACACCTATCGCTGGAAGGGCGAGAACGTCTCGACCGCCGAGGTCGAGCAGCGCCTGCATGACGCCCCCGGCGTTCAGGAAGTCATCGCCTACGGCGTTTCCGTCCCTGGCCAGGAAGGCAAGGCCGGCATGGCGGCCCTGGTGCTGGAGGGCAAGTTCGACGCCGCCGCCTTCGCCGCCTACGCCGACGAGCAGTTGCCGCCCTACGCCCGCCCCGTCTTCCTGCGCATGATGAAGTCGGCAGAGACCACCGGCACCTTCAAATACCGCAAGGTCGACCTGGTCGCTGACGGCTTCGACGCGGCCAAGGTCGAGGGCGCGGTCTATGTGCGCGGCGGCAAGGCTGGCTATCAGAAGCTGACCGCCAAGGCCTATGAAGCCATCCTCGACGGCACCACGCGTCTCTAGGCCGCGTCGGCCCGCCCGCGAAACGCCAGCGGCGTCATGCCGGTCTCGGCCTTGAAGGCCCGGTTGAACGGCCCGATCGAGGCGAAGCCGCAGTCATAGGCGATGGTCAGGACCGGCAGGCGGCGCAGGGCCGGGTCCGCCAGCCGCCGCCTGGCCTCCTCGATGCGGAAACGGTTGGCCATCTGGTTGAAGTTGCGAAAGCCCAGGCCGGCTATGCTGCGGCTGACCTTGTATTCGGCCTCGCCGAGACGCCGCGCCAGATCCGCGACCTTGAGGTCGGGCTGGGCATAGGCCCCTTCCTCGGTCATCAGGCGCAGGATGCGGTCGCCCAGGCCCGCCTCCTCATCTGTCAGGGGCCGCGCGCGGCTGCGTCCGACCGCCGCCAGGGGATGACCCCGGCGCCACACCAAGGCGAAGCCCATGCCGGCCAGGGCGATCAGGGCGCAGACCATCTTGATCTGTCCGCTCCAGCGCGCCGCCCAACTGTCGCCCGGCGCCCCGTTCACCCAGATGACGGCCACCGCCAGAATGATCGCATAGCCAGCCGCGAAGCCCATGCGGAAGCGCCGTTCCGAGGCGGAAACGCCCGCACCGAGCCCCTTCAGAGGCTCAACCGCGGCCAGCAGCAGCAGGGCCGAACTGACCAGGCCGCTGACATTGTCCACCATGCGCGGCGCCGCGCTCGACAGGTCCGGCGCCAATCGCAGGAAGGCGCCCGCCCCCACCAGGGTCAGGACCAGCATCAGGGGCCATCTCTCGCGTTCGCTTCCGATCGGCGAAGGCCGCTGGAACAGGGCGCGGACCAGCAGCCAGGACCAGCCGCAGGTGGCGTCGCCCAGCACCGCCACGAACTCGGACGCCGCCCCGAAGCGATGGCCCATGACCTGGGCCAGACAGAAGGCCGCCACCGCCGTCGCGAACAGGCCGCCGTAGAGCTGGATGTCCGGCAGGCGAATCTGCCCGCGCCGCCACGCTGTCAGACCCTCAGCACTCACGACCGCGCCTCCCCGCCCGGACGGAGTGAGAATCCATGGCCGATTTCCAAATCGGCGAGATCACGACCGTCAAACCGCTCACAGCCCGGATCACCTCAGACGAACCAAGGGTGAATTGGACGTGACGACATCGAAAATCGCAAGCCCGTCGATCAAGGCGATGTCAGGCGCGCCCCTGCTGCGCCGATCCGGCCTGATCTGGTTCTGCGTCGCCGCGGTCGGCCAGGCCGCCTTCGTCTGGATGATCCTGGCCCATTTCGGGCGGCGCACCCTGGTCGGCGACTTCGCCGGCTGGAACGACAAGCCGCTGATCAAGGGCTATGCGCCCGGCGACGACGCGGGGAACCTGATGTTCGCCGTCCACGTCCTGCTGGCGGCGGTCGTCACCCTCAGCGGGCTGATGCAACTGGTCCCCGCCCTGCGCCGCCGAGCGCCCGGCCTGCATCGCTGGAACGGGCGCGTCTTTCTGACCACGGCCGTCATCATGGCGGTCGGCGGTCTGTGGCTGACCTGGGAACGAGGAACCTATCTGTCGCTCATCTCGGCGATCGCGGTCTCGGTAGACGGGGTGCTGATCCTGATCTTCGCCGCCCTGGCCTGGCGCACCGCCGTCGAGCGGAACTTCGAGGCCCACCGGCGCTGGGCCATGCGCGCCTTTCTGGCGGTCAACGGCGTCTGGTTCCTGCGGGTCGGGCTGATGGCCTGGGCCATCGCCACCGGCGGGCTGGGCATGAACCAGACCCTGTCAGGCCCGGCCGATGTGGTGCTGCAGTTCGGCGCCTATCTGATCCCCCTGGCCATGTTCGAGGCCTATTGGCGCGCCGGGCGCAGCGCCAGGCCTGCCGCCCGCCGGCTGACCGCCGCCGGCATGGTCCTGGCCGCCGCCGTCACCGCCCTGGGCGTCTTCGGCGCGGTCGCCTTCATGTGGGGCCCCTACATGATCTAGGGCGCGGCCTGCAGAAAGTCGGCCACCGCCGCCAGCACCGCCTCGGGCGCCTCGCGGTGGGGCACGTGGCCGATGCCCTCGAAGACCTGCATCCGCCCCTCGCCCGCCGACAGACCTGAAAAACGCTCGGGGTGACGCAGCGAGCCATACTCGTCCTGATCCCCGTGCAGGGCCAGAAGCGGCGCGCGCACAGCGGCGATGTCGCGATCCAGCGACCAATCGGCGTATTCGGGCGACAGCCAGGTGTCGATCCAGGCGTCCAGCACCCAGCGCGCCCGCTCGCCGTGATAGCGGCCCAGCCGCTCGACCTGGCCCGGCGCGGCGAAGGCGTCGCGCGCCGCACGGATGCCCGCCAGGGTGCGGTCCTCGACAAAGGCCTGGGCCGATTCCGTGATCACCGCCGCGACCCGCTCAGGCGCCGTCGCGGCGGCGGCCGCCGCCATGCCCCCGCCGACGCTGTGGCCAAACAGGACGACCTGTTCCAGGCCCAGGGCGTCCAGCACCGGGATCAGAGCCTCGCCCGCCTCGGCTCGGACGAAGTCGACCTCCATCCGGTCGCGCCGCACGACCGAGCGCCCATAGCCCGGCCGGTCATAGGCGACCACGGCCCGCCCCGTGCGCGCCGCCAGTTGCATCGGAAAGTCTCTCCACAAGGCCGTGCAGCCCAGGGAGTCGTGCAACAGGATGATCGGCGCGGCGGCGTTCGCCTCCAACTCGCCCCAGACGGCGACATAGGCCAGCCCGCGCGGCGTCTGCACCGACAACTCTCGGAAAGGCGGCGGGATAGAAGCAGAAGGCGTCATGCCTTGACGCCTATCATTGCTGCGATGCACGCGACAACCGACAGCCCCGCTGTTCGCCTCCGCGTCCCGAACCGGGATTCCTGAAACGCGCTCTTAAGCATTAACGCTGATAACGGGCGTCCTGAGCTCTCTTCTTCAGGACGTCCGGCGGCCCCATGTTCCAGATTATCGGCATCATCATGCTGTTCGCCATGGTGTTCGGCAGCTTCCTGCTGCACGGCGGCAAGATGGCGACGATCCTGTATTCGTTGCCCTATGAGCTGATGGCCATCTTCGGCGCGGGCATCGCCGCCTTTCTGATCTCCAACAGCCTGCCGGTCATCAAGGGCGCCCTGGGCGGCCTGGGCAAGTCCTTCGCCGGACCCAAGTGGAAAAAGCAGGACTACAAGGACCTGCTGAGCCTGCTGTTCCAACTGACCAAGACCATGAAGTCCAAGGGCGTCATCGCTCTGGAAAGCCACATCGAAAAGCCGGCAGAAAGCACCATCTTCCAGAAGTATCCCAAGGTGCTGAAGGACCACTTCGCCACCGACTTCATCTGCGACACGCTGCGGATGATGACCATGAACCTCGAAGATCCGCACCAGATCGAGGACGCCATGGAAAAGCAACTGGAGAAGCATCACCACGAGGCCCTGGCCCCGGCCCACGCCCTGCAGAACCTGGCCGACGGCCTGCCCGCCCTGGGCATCGTCGCCGCCGTGCTCGGCATCATCAAGACCATGGGCTCGATCACCGAGCCGCCGGAAGTCCTGGGCGGCATGATCGGCGGCGCCCTGGTCGGCACCTTCCTCGGCGTCTTCCTGGCCTATGGCCTGGTCGGCCCCTTCGCCGCCCGCTTGAGCGCGATCGTCGACGAGGAAGCCTCCTACTACAAGATCATCCGCTCGGTGCTGGTGGCCCACCTGCACGGCAACGCCGCCCAGATCTCGGTCGAGATCGGTCGTGGCGACATCCCCTCGACGGCCCAACCCTCCTTCACCGAAATGGAAGAAGCCCTGGCCGCCGCGCCGATGGACGCCTGATCCGATCGCGGACGGGAACACGGATTGCTCACATCGGTTCTCCACGGGTCACGTTCGCGTGCATTCCCGTGGAGCCTTGCATGAAAGCCCTCCCTGCCCTGCTGTTCGCCGCCCTGACGCTGGCGGCCTGCAACGACACATCGCCGCCGGCGCCGGCCTCGACAGCGCCTCCCCCCGAACCCGCCGCTGCGGCCGCGGACTCGATGACCGCCCCGGCGGACAGCGCCGCCCCGCCGCCCGGCGAATCGGTCGCGCCGCCCTCGACCCCGCCAATGGCCCAGACCCCGCCGACCCTGCCCGAGGACCGGTCGCCGACCGATCCGATGAACCCGACCTCGCCGCCGGTTCCCCCGGCCTGAGTGCCGACATCGGACTTGTCGAACCCGGCAATCTCGCGTTACGCCTTGCATCGGCGGGGATCAGCCCCGCCGGATTTTGAAATCGAAGGGGCTTTAGTCACATGACCATCCGTCGCCTGATGATCGTCGCCGCCGGGCTCAGCGCCCTGTCGCTGGCCGCCTGCCAACAACCTGCGCCCAAGACCGAAGAAGCCGCCGCCGTCGCTGACGCGGCCGCCGACACCGCCTCGGACGCTGCAGCCACGGCCGCTGACGCCGCCACGGCTGCGGCCGGCGCCGCCACCGACGCCGCTGCATCCGCCGGCGCTGCAACCGAAAAAGCCGCCGACGCCGCGGGCGCCGCCATGACCCCGGCGCCCGCTCCGGCCGCCCCGGCTCCGGCCGCTCACTAAAAAACTTCGGCCCTCAGAAAGCCGGCAAAGGGCCGCTCCGACTGGTGTCGGGGCGGCCCTTTCTTCATGGGGATAACGGGACTTCACGAACCCGTGAGAATTTCGCTTGCGGTTTTCCTCACGATCCCGTTATCTCCCTCTCAGCGAGGGTTCATGATCTCGCTTTTACCTTCTGAAGGACAACAACTATGCGCATCACCGCTCTGATCGCCGCTTCGGCCGCTGCTCTGGCCCTGGCCGCTTGCCAACCCGCCGCCACCGACAAGGCTGAAGACGCCGCTGCCGACGCCACGGACGCCGCTGCGACCGCCACGGACGCCGCCGCCACCGCCGACGCCGCCGCCACCGACGCTGCCGCCGCCGCCACCGACGCTGCTGCTGCTGCTGCTCCGGCTGCTGACGCCGCTGCTGCTCCGGCTGCTGACGCCGCCGCTGCTCCGGCCGCTCCGGCTGCCGCTCACTAAGACTAACGTCTTGGATCGCGGCCCTCGGGTCGCGATGCGGAAAGGGGTCGTCTTCGGACGGCCCCTTTTTTCGTGCCCGCTATCCAGCACCGGCCAGGGTCGCTAAAGCCCGACCATGTCCAATGACCTGCCCAACGACCTGGAAAACGACGCCTCGCCGCAACTCTTCTGGGCCGAGGACGGCTCACCCCGCTCGGGTCGATTCGGCGATGTCTATTTCTCCAAGGACGATGGCCTGGCCGAGACCCGCGCCGTCTTCCTCGACGGCTGCGGCCTGCCAGAGGCCTGGGGCGACCGCGCCGACTTCACCGTCGCCGAGCTGGGCTTTGGCACCGGGCTGAACATCGTGGCCCTGCTGGACCTGTGGCGCCGCGCCCGACCCGAGAACGGCCGCCTGCACGTCTTCTCCATCGAAGGCTTCCCCCTGACGCGTGACGAGGCCGCCCGCGCCCTATCGGCCTGGCCCGACTTGGCCGAAACCGCGACCGCCCTGCTGAACGTCTGGCCCGCCGGAACCCCCGGCTTCCACCGCCTGGATCTGCCGCAATGGGGCGCCGTCATCGACCTGGCCGTCGGCGACGCCGAGTGGGCGTTGAACCAATGGTCTGGCGCAGCTGACGCCTGGTTCCTCGACGGTTTCTCCCCCGCCCTCAACCCCGGCATGTGGTCGCCCGAGATCATGAGCCTGATCGCCGCCCGCTCCGCCCCCGGCGCGCGGGTCGCCACCTTCACCGTCGCGGGCGCCGTGCGCCGCGGCCTGGCCGAACACGGCTTCGTCGTCGAGAAGAAGCCCGGCCACGGCAGAAAGCGCGAACGGCTGGAGGCCCGCCTGCCCTCAGCGTCGCTCGCGGCGAAGTCGCTTCCCCATGTCGCCGTCATCGGGGCCGGGATCGCCGGGGCCTCGGTGACCCGCGCCCTGATCGCCGGCGGGGCCCGCGTCACAGTCATCGAGGCCGAACGTCCCGGCGCGGGCGGGTCGGGCTTTCCCGCCGCCCTGGTCACGCCGCGCCTCGACGCCGGCGACGCCTTGATCGCCGGCTTTCACGCCCAGGCCCTGGAGCGCGCCCGCGACCTCTACCGCGCCCTGCCCGAGGCCGTGATCGCAGAAGGCGTGCTGCAACTGGAGCAAACCCCGCGCGACGCGACCCGGTTCGACAAGATCGCGGTTCAGGACCTGTGGCCGGCCGAGACCATGACGCGCCAGGCTCCCGAAGCCGTCTCCGAACGTATGGACGAAGCCGTCTCGACCGGCGGCCTGATGATGTCGGGCGCCCTGGCGCTTCGCCCCTCAGCGGTGCTGGAGCCCTGGCTGACGGGCGCTGAACGCCTGACCGCCCGCGTCGCCGACATCCAGGCTCAGGACACAGGCTGGCGTTTGCTCGACGCCCAGGGCGACGTGATCCTGGAAGTTGAAGCCGTGATCCTGACTTCTGGATGGGGCGCCGCAACCCTCGCTCCCGACCTGCCGCTGACGCCCGTCGCCGGTCAGGCCGACTGGGTGGACGGCCCCGGCATCGCCCCCGTCGCCTGGGGCGGCTACGCCGTGCCGACTGGAAAGGGCCTGCTGTTCGGGGCCACCCATGACCGGGGCCAGACGGACCTCTCGACCGACGCCGAGGCTTCCGCTCGCAATCTCGCCGCCCTGACCGCCGCCCTGCCTCGCCTGGCCAGCCAGGTCGCGGCGACCGGAGCATCGCAGAGCCGCAAGGCCGTGCGCGCCACCACGCCCGACCGCCTGCCCGTTGCAGGATCGCTCGGCCAGGCCGGCCTCTACGCCCTGACTGGCCTCGGTTCACGCGGTTTCTGCGTCGCGCCTCTGTTGGGCGAGCATCTGGCCGCACTCATACTGAAGCAACCGTCGCCTCTGCCGGAGAGGTTTGGACAAAGGCTCAAGGCCACACGCTTCTAGCTGCAAACAATATCTCGACGCCCCCGCCTGAACGGCGCAAATTCATCCGCTGAGGTTATCTCAACAGCGTTTCCAACGGAGGTTCTTAATGGCGCGCCCTTTCCTGTTCGCAGTCGCCGCAGCCAGCGCGACCGTCCTTTCCGCCTGCGCTCCTGTTGCAGGCGCCGACCCGAGCCAAGCCTCGTCTCCCGGCCGGCAGTGCTTCTACGCCGACCAGGTCGACAACTTCCGCGGCGACAGCCAAACACTCTACGTCCGAACCCACCGCTCGGACGTGTTCGAGCTTCAGTCGTTTGGCTACTGCTCTGACATCGACTTCGCCTTCAGCATCGCCTTCTTGCCCAACAGCGGTTCCAATCGCCTGTGCACCGGCGACCTGTCGCGGATCATCGTGGGGAACGGCCCTTCGTCCGCCAACCAATGCCGGGTCCAGGTGGTCAAGAAGCTGACGGCGGCCGAGGTCGAGGCCCTGCCCGAGCGCAACCGCCCCTAGCCCCCCTTGATCGCCCTTCGCCGCCGCCGGCCCGCCCCGCAGCGGCGAGGGATTACTTCGCGGTAATCCTGGCGTGCGATGTTTGAGAACGCTTCGCGGAACGCTATGAAGCGAGGCTATCAAACTCGTGTCCGGCGCCGGACAGAAGGTTCGCGCCCCTGCCCTGACCCTTTCAAGGATCCTCGCACGTGGCGAAAACCCTTCGTACCCCGGCCCTGCTTCTGGCCGCCGCCGCCGCCCTGACCCTGGCCGCCTGCGGCGGACACGACGACAAGTCCAAGGCCGGCGAAAAGCCAGGCGCCTCGCGTCAGACCGTCAGCGTCGCCACGTCGATCGAACAGGCCTTGCCGCGCGTCATCGTGGCCTCTGGAACGGTCTCGGCCTGGGAGGAAGTCCCGGTCGGCGCCGAGACTGGCGGCCTGACCGCCGTCGGCGTCTATGTCGATGAAGGCTCCTACGTCCGCCAGGGCCAAACCCTGGTCAAACTGAACGACGCCCTGCTGCAGGCCCAGTTGCGGCAACAACAGGCGGGCGTCCAGACCGCCGAGGCCAACGCCGCCCGCGACGACGCCGCCCTGGCCCGCGCCCAGGAGCTAAAGACGCGCGGCTTCCTCAGCCAGGCCTCACTCGATACCGCCCTGGCCAACCAACGCGCCTCCGCCGCCAACCTGGCCTCGGCCCAGGCGTCGTTGTCCGAGACCCGCACCCGTCTGGCGCAAAGCGAGATCAAGGCTCCTGTCTCTGGCCTGATCATCAGCCGCAGCGTCACCAAGGGCCAGATCGTCGCCGCCGGCACAGAACTGTTCCGCATGGTTCGCGAGGGCCGTCTGGAACTGGACGCCCAGGTGCCTGAAACCGACCTGCCCGCCCTGCGCGCCGGCCAGACCGCCACCATCACCTCCAACGAGGGCGTCGCCACCAGCGGCACGATCCGCATCGTCACCCCCGAGGTCGACGCCCAGACCCGCCTGGGTCTGGCCCGCATCACCCTGTCGCCAGGCAGCGGGCTGAAGCCAGGCATGTTCGCCCGCGCCTCGATCACCGCCGGCGCCCAGCCGACGACCGTGGTGCCCACCGCCGCCGTCCTCTATCGCAACAACAAGTCGGGCGTCTTCGTACTGGACACCCAGAACGCGGCGCATTTCCGCCCGGTGACGGTTCTGTCGCGCCGCGACGACCAGACCTCGGTCAGCGGCGTCGAGGCCGGCGTCCGCGTCGTGGTCCAAGGCGCCGGCTTCCTGAACGAGGGTGACAAGGTGACGATCGCCGCCGCCCCGGCCGCCGCAGCGGCTGCGGCTGCGACTCCGGCCGCGAAGTAAGGCCCAGCCATGAACAACATCTCGTCCTGGGCCATCAAGAATCCCATTCCGATCATCCTGCTGTTCGTCCTGTTGACGCTCAGCGGCGTGACGGGCTTCCTGGGGATGCGGATCAACAACAACCCCGACATCGACTTCCCCCTCGTCGCCGTCACCGCCGCCCGTCCGGGCGCGGCGCCGGCCGAGATGGAGGTCCAGGTGGCGCGGGTGATCGAGGACTCGATCGCCGGCCTGTCGGGCGTGCGCCACATCTATTCCAACGTCACCGACGGCGTGTCCTCGACCACCATCGAGTTCGAACTGGGCACCGACACCGAGCGCGCCACCAACGACGTGCGCAACGCCATGAGCGGCGTGCGCGGCTCCCTGCCCCAGGACATGCAGGAGCCGACGGTCCAGCGCATCGACATCACCGGCGACGCCCTGATCACCTATGTGGTCCGCTCGCCGACCATGACGCCGGAACAGATCAGTTGGTTCATCGACAACGAGATGAGCCGAGCCCTGCTGGCGCTCGGCGGGGTGGGCGAGGTCAACCGCTCTGGCGGGGTCGACCGCGAGATCCGCGTCGAGTTGGACCCGCAACGCCTCGCCGCCTACGGCGTCACCGCCGCCCAGGTCAGCCAGGCCCTGACCAACGTCAACAACAACCTGCCCGGCGGCCGCGTCACCGTGGCAGGGTCCGAGCGCGCCGTCCGCACCCTGGGCGCCGCCGGGTCCGTGGATCAGTTGCGCGAGACCCTGGTCCCGGTCGGCGACGGCAAGAGCGTGCGTCTGGGCGACCTCGGGGCCGTGGTGGACAAG